>Ga0209455_1000087_pt1 | contig 240458 bp, 168 predicted proteins | sample AraplaCol_mCL_r2_FD_184275 | JGI IMG/M metagenome (GOLD analysis project Ga0209455, IMG submission 184275) | Arabidopsis root microbial communities from North Carolina, USA - plate scrape CL_Col_mCL_r2 (SPAdes) (version 2) | ecosystem: Host-associated > Plants > Roots > Endosphere | place...
GCCCCGCTCTTGAGCACGGCCAGCAGTGCAACCAGCATGTCCAGCGAACGGGGCAGGGCGATGGCCACGATTGCCTCGGGGCCTAGCCCGCTACGGATCAGCGCGCTGGCCAGGTTGTCGGCACGCGCATCCAACTGGGCATAGGTCAGCGCCTGCTCCTCACATACCGCCGCCACCGCCGTGGGCGTACGCGCCGCCTGGCGCGCAAACTGCTCGGGAAAAAGCAGGGGAGCTTGCGTCACCCGATGATTGCTCACGCGTCGATCCTCAGCTTGCCCATTACACGCAGCGCCGTTGCGACTAACGTGATCGCGCATGTGATCAGACCCGCGAAAAAAAACAGCTCCGAAGCGGGCATGTGTCGCGTCAGCCAGCCCGCAAACGTGACGGCTGCGGACATGTTTGCGGTGGAAATCACCATGAAAACGCTGGTGGCGCGTCCGCGGATCTCATCTGGATAGCGTTGCTGCAGCAAAGAGAACCAGCCAATTTCGACAAAGCCGCTGCGAACGCCCACGAATACGAGCAAGCCCGCGTAAACAAGTGCGGCCCATCTCAGTGGCGGGTGCAGCAGCCCAATACCGACGACAATCAGTGCCGCGCAGGCATCCAACGCCAGGATGATCGACCATAGCCGTCCGGTGGCGAAGCGGTTCAACAGCCCGAGTGCCGTCATGCCGATGAACAAACCTGCCGCATTGGCAGAAACCAACATACCGTAGGCTTTTGCCCCCAGCGCCGTATTTTGTTCGGCGAGCAATGGCAATCCGACGCGCATCGATCCGCTCAGGAAAAAAGCAATCACAGTCCAATAGCCAATTACGGTCAAAGTTTGGCGATCGGACAAGAACCAGCGCAGAGCTGGCATGATGTTGAAGCTGCCGCGCAGCGGCTCGCCGCCACCGGTGGGCGGGCGGAACACGATGCGGCGCATCGTCCACGCCACCAGCAACAGGCCGATACCGTCAAGAAAGAACGCCAAGGCAAAGAGCGGCTGGCTTCCCGTAGCTTTGGCGGTCGGGCTGTCGCTGGCGACGCCAAGCAACGCGCCAGCCAACAACGGGCCGGCGAAAGCCATGCCTTGCCGAATGCTGCCGATGACAGAACTGGCCGAGGGAACAAGCTGAGCGGGCAACGCCGATGCAATCAGCGAAAAACTCGCAGGCACGGACACGCCGAATACCAAGCCAGTGGCAAACGCAAACGCATCGACCATCCACAACTTAAGCACGCCGACTAATAACAGGGCGCCGAGCACGATGAGCAAGGCGGCACAAGCGAGATACGCCGCCGTCAAGATGAATTTGGGCGAAAAACCATCTGCCAAACTGCCCCCGAACAGCAGCAGCAGTATCTGCGGTATGCCGGATATCGCCATAACCGTGGCTAATGCCAGCGGGTCCGCGGTCATCTTCAAGACAACCCATGGCAACGCAAGTGCAGTGAACTGACTTCCCAGCGTCGCGATGGTCGCGCCAATGCCTATCCAGATGAAGTTACGATTCCTCCACAGCCTGTCGGAGGGCACCGTCAAGGTGGGGGAGCCGGTTTCGAAGGCGTCTTCGGTAGCCACTCAGGGCAGTTCCAGTTCGGATTGACGGGCTTTCTGCTGGTGATGAGTCCAATCCTGCTCGATGACCGCAAGTTTCTCGCCGATCGCCTTGCAAATGCCCGGCGCGTGCCTCGAATCAAACAATTCGAAATGTCCACACTCCACCTGCAGGGACTGCACCTGTCCGGTGAAACATTGGCGCCATCCGTCCGTGACCAGCGATTGCATGGGCGAATCCCCTTTGCCAGACATACTGGAAATCAGCAACAGATCCCCCTGGAAGAGATCCCGCGGGGGCGATTGGCGGAACAGCCGAATATTGTTGCGGTATACGTGGAGCGAACGCTCGAACAGTTCCTCGCCAAGGCTGGCGAACGGGCTATTGCGCGCGCGTAGCAGCTCATAGGCTTCATGCAGATCGGTAATCGGCGTTGGCGAACGCTCTATCCCTTCCAGTGAAAAGATTTCATCCAGCAAACCCGATTCCGCGTCTTCCTCCATCGGCTGATGCAGAAAACCGGTATCCAGGATGGCCAGCAGACCGATACGTTCACCCTGACGCTGCAGTTCGCAACCGACCGCGTGTGAGAGCAAACCGCCAAATGACCAGCCAAGCAGGTGGTAAGGGCCCGATGGCTGCACGCTACGCATCAGGGAAACGTAATCGGCCACCATCTCCTGCAGGGTTTGGGCGGCACGTTCGTCATGAGCGAACCCTCGGGCCTGCAATCCATATAAAGGATGGCGCGCGTCGACGAAATGCATCAGCCGCGCATAAGCCCAGCTCAGCCCGCTGGCAGGATGAAAGCAGAATATCGCCGGACGATCACCGCCCGCACGCAATGGCAGCAGTGCGGCCGTGGAGCTTTCCAGCGCAACGCTGGAGAGCAGGCGATCGGCAAACCTCGCTACCGTTGGGGCCTCGAATAGCGCGCGGATCGATAGTTTGAGATCCAGCATGCTGCGGATGCGGCCGATCAGCTGCGCTGCCAGCAGGGAATGGCCGCCCAACTCGAAGAAATTGTCATCGATACCGATGTCGGCCAGCGCCAGCGTTTCGGCAAACAGGGTTTTGAGGAGTTCTTCCTGGGGCGTGCGTGGTGCCCGCTTGGAACGGACGCCGACCATGTCTGGCACGGGTAGAGCCTTGTGGTCGAGTTTGCCGTTGGTATTTCTAGGCAAATGCGTGAGCGGCACGATCGCTGCCGGCACCATGTAGCTGGGCAAATCGTCGGCCAGCGCATGGCGCAAAGCGGAAGGGTCGATCGCGTGTCCTTTCGCAGCTACTACATAAGCCACTATCTGACGAATACCCGGATGATCCTCACGCACGATCACTGCGCAGCGATCCAGTTCTGGCTGGCGCGCAAGCGCCGCTTCAATTTCAGCCAGCTCGATGCGGAAGCCGCGCAGTTTTACTTGCGTATCGGTGCGTCCGACAAACTCGATGTATCCATTGAGACGGCGGCGGGCCAAGTCGCCAGTGCGGTACATGCGTCGCCCCTGTGCAAATGGATGCGCGACAAAACGTTCAGCCGTCAGCGTGGGGCGATTCCAATAGCAACGCGCCAGCCCTGCACCCGCGATGTACAACTCGCCAACTACATTAGTGGGTACCGGCTGCAGCTTCCCATCCAATATATAGATCTGCATGTTGTCCAGCGGAATATCGCCAATAGGTATGGCGATGGCATCTTCCGCCACGGGCTTGAGCGCATGGCTCAGGGCGAACGTAGTGGTTTCAGTGGGGCCATAGCCGTTCACGATGCCCAGCGCGGGGTAGAGCGTCTGAAGGCGACGCATAGCCTGTATCGAAGCGGCTTCGCCTCCGGTCCATATTTGCTGCAACGGCCCGAACAGGCTTGGTGCGGAGGCAACCAGGTCATTGAACAAGGCAGTAGTGGCAAAAAACGCATGGACGCCTGCTTTCGCGATCAACTCCTGAAGATCGGCAGCGTCGATCTGACCAGGTGGCGCGATGACGATCCGGCCGCCACGCAGCAGCGGTACCCATATTTCGTAGGTCGATGCATCGAAAGCCAGGGGCGAATGCATCAACACGCAGTCATGACCGTGATCAAAGCGTCGATCAAGCGCCAGTGCCACGACATCTTGTAGGCACACCGCCACGCCCTTGGGCATCCCGCTAGAACCGGAGGTGTAGGTGACATAGGCCAGGTTGTGCAGCCAGACGCGTGGACGGCCTTGCGACGGGAGCGAAGACTGCTTGGGCAACTGATCCACACGAATGATCGTGATGTGTTCCAGCGAACGCGCCTCGATGCTGCAGTCGGTCAAAAGCACTTGGCTGCGGGTGTCATCCAATATTTGCCGAATACGTCGATCAGGATATTGCGGGTGTAGCGGAACATAGAAGCCACCAGCTTTAAGTGTGGCTAGCAAAGCCACCACTAGCATCGGTGAACGCTCCATCAGAATTGCAATACCTTGCTCCGGATTTGCGCCACGATCGAGCAACCGATCGGCCAGCGCATCGGACCACGCATCGAGTTGTGCGTAGCTCAGCGTTTCATCGCCAAACACCAGCGCTGTGGCATGCGGCGCGCGTGCGACCTGGTCGGCGAACGCTTGCGTAATACTGATTTGGGAAAGCGGCTTCGCCGTATCGTTACAGCGATCGAGAATGTACTCACGTTCGGTTGGCGTCAGCACAGAAAGCGACGCCAGGCGTTGTCTGGATGAGTGACAAAAGGCAGCTAACACGGACATGAAACGCCGATTCAATGCCTCGATCGTGGACTTTTCGAACAGGGTCGTGGCGTATTCCCAGTAGCCGTCAACACCCTGCGGACTGGCGTCGGCCGCGTAGCAATCCGTCAGGTTCAAGGCTAGATCGAATTTCGCGGAAGGGATGTCGACCACGCATCTGTGAACAGTGAGTCCGTCGAGCTCAAAGGCTGCTGCCGCGTTGTTCTGCAGCACCATCGCAACCTGAAAGAGCGGATGTCGATTGAGGACTCGCGCTGGATTGAGCATGTCAACTAGGCGCTCAAAGGGAAAGTCTTGGTGCGCGTAAGCAGCTAGGTCCACGGCGCGCACTTGCGCGAGAAGCTCTTCCAGGGATGGATTCCCGTCAAGATTTACGCGCAGTACCAGCGAGTTGACGAAGAAGCCGACCAGATCGTCCAGCGCACCATCCGTACGGCCGGCGATTGGCGTGCCGATCGCTATATCACTGCCTGCCCCCAGTTTGTGCAAGGTTACGGCAAGCGCCGCATGCATAAGCATGAAGAGCGTAACGTGATGCTCACGCGCGAGGGTAAGAAGTTGACGGTGGAGAGTGGCCTCCAGGTGGAACTTCATTACATCGCCGTGATGATCGGGAAGGGTCGGGCGGGCCCGATCGAAAGGCAGTTCGATTTGTTCCGCCAAACCGGCTAGTTGCTTGCGCCAGTACACGCCCTGGCGTGCAATTATGCTCTCCCGGTCGTCCTCTTCGCCGAGCACCTCGCGCTGCCATAAGCTGTAATCGGCATATTGCACCGGCAGGCTCTCCCAGCCAGGTTCATGGCCGGCGCGACGGGCGCCATATGCGTAAGAGAGGTCGCGCGCCAGCGGCGTCAATGACCAACCATCGCCGGCAATATGGTGCAGTACCAACAGCAATAGATGATCTTGCTCCGCGACGCGCAAGACATGCGCGCGCATGGGGTATTCGGTTGCGAAGTCGAAGCCCTCCGTTGCAGCCTCAGCCATCAAGCCAGGGAGTGCGGCTTCATCTGCCTTGCGCAGATTTAGCTCAATTTTTAGGCTCTGTGCGTTCAGGACCTGCTGATAGGGTATGCCGTCGAATTCGATCAGGCGCGTGCGCAATGCTTCGTGGCGAACGAATACGTCGCGCAAAGCAAGTTCCAGGCACTCGAGGTCCAGGATGCCATGCAAGCGCAAGGCGATCGGAATGTTATAGGTGCCGTCCCCTTGAAGTTGATCAATCAACCAAAGCCGCTGTTGCGCATAGGAAAGCGGCACAAGGTCGCCGTCGCTTCGCTCGTAGGGCACAAGCGGTACCCGGCTGGCATGGGTGTTCAGTCTTTGGGCCAGTGCGGCGACGGTGGGGCATTCAAAAATGTCGATCAGTGATAGCTCGGCTCCCAGTGAGGCGCGAACACGGCTTATGAGGCGCGTGGCCAACAACGAGTGACCGCCGGCATCGAAGAAATTGTCATGTACGCCGACATATCTCAGCTTCAGGATATCGGCGAAATATCCGGCAAGCGTTGCTTCTTCCGGTGTGCGTGGCGCATCGTTTTCGATACGCTCGAAATTAGGCTCCGGTAGTGCTGTGCGATCCAATTTGCCGTTTGGCGTCAATGGCAGGGACGGCAGCTGCACGATGACGGCAGGGATCATGTGTGCAGGTAGCATCTCGCTCAGCGTGTCGCGCAGAGCCTTGCCGTCAACGACGGCGCCATCGGGTGCGACGACATAAGCCACCAGCCGCAACTGTGCAAGCTGATCCTTGCGCGCCGTGACAACGCATTGCGCAATGGACGGCAACCGTACAAGAGCGGCTTCGACTTCTCCAAGCTCGATGCGCACGCCGCGGATTTTTACCTGGAAATCAACCCGGCCCAGCAGTTCGATCAAACCGTCGGTGCCATAGCGTGCAAGATCACCCGTACGATACAGCCGCTCTCCGGAATGATTCGGCCAAGGATGCGGGATGAATCGCTCGGCAGTAAGGGTAGGGCGATAGTGATACCCTGCGCCGACGCCGGTGCCGCCCAGGTATAACTCGCCCGGTACGCCGGCCGGCACCAACTCAAGGTTGCTGTCCAGAATCAGCGCGATCTGGTTGGCCATGGGCCGCCCATAAGGGATGCTGCGCCATTTCGGATCGACCTCTGCAACCACATACATCATCGAGTCAATCGATAGTTCTGTGGCTCCACCTGCACTCACGAACTCCACTTTGGGGAAGGCAGCGCATGTGCGCTGCGGCTGGTCCAACGGAATCCAATCACCATCGAGCACTGCAACGCGCAATACATCGCGTGCATAAGGCGTTTCAGAAGCCGCACTAAGCAGCGCGTCCATCAAAGAGGGTGCCGAATGCCATAGGCTGACATGCTCGCGCGCCATCAACTCAAGCCAGTGTTGAGGATCCTTCTCGCGCGCCGGATCAGGAAAAATCAAGCACCCGCCCACATTCAGCATGCAGAACAGGTTACAGACGGAAATATCGAAACTCAGCGACGACACGCAAAGAATGCGATCGCCGGAGTGCATGCTGAAGCGTCGGCAATAATCTTCGATGTTATTGACGCGTCCGCGGTGATTGACCATCACCCCTTTGGGTTGCCCTGACGAGCCCGACGTATAGATGACATAGGCCAAAGCGTCAGGCGGTACCACGATGGCTGGCCGCGTGCGTGGCTGCTCGTTAATGCGATCCCATTGCTCGTCCAGCGACAAGAGGGGTAATGGGTGATTTTTTACGGGCTGATTGCCGCGACCGGCTGTCAGCAAGGCGTCAAGCCTTGCATCGTCCACCATGTAGGCGAGGCGTGCGGATGGATAAGATGGATCGAGGGGAACGTAAGCCGCCCCGATTTTCATCACTGCAAGCATGGCCACGGCCGCCGCCGCTGATTTATCCACGCATAGCCCAACGCGACCGCCGGGCCGCACGTCCATTTTTAGCAATTGCCAGGCAAGCTGATTGGCGCGTGCGTCCAGTTCCCCATAACTGAGCCGGCCGTCCGTTGCGACGATGGCCAGGGAATGCGGGCTATCCATCGCATGCCGCTCGGCCATGCTGTGCATGGTGCGCTCGATGTCGAATGGCTGCGCAGTGGCATTCCATTCGTGCAAGACACGATCTGCATGTGCGCCTGCCATGACTGGAACGCGCCACAACGAAGCGCAAGGGTCAGCCACCAGCCGTTCCATCAATGATTGAAGCTGTTCGAGCATGCCCTGCATTACGCCATCGTCGGCTTTGTGTGCAGCCGACCACAGCTCAAACCGCATGCCCTTGTCGATGCAAATGCGCCACTGCATGGATTGCGTCCATGGTGGGCGCGTCGAGGATCGCTGTAAATCGGCAATGGACACGAGCGTAGAGAGCAAAGAGGTATCGGGCAGCACCTCCGACCAAGCACAAATGCGCGCCAAGCCGGCGTCGTGATTGCGCGCATCCAGCAAGTCGCGCTGCAATGCTTGCAGCCATGCCTCGATTCGGGCTCCCGGCACAATCCGCACTCGAAGAGGTATCCATCCATCGGACAGCGGCCCTGATACGACGCCGAAAACAAGATCCGATTCGCCACTGTATGCGCCCAGGAGGCGCGCCCACGCCGCGTAGCACAGTACGCACACTTCAATCCCTAACTTTGCTGACTGCTCCTCAATCGTGCGTAGCCATACGGGATCCAAATTCGATGCCGCGACCAGCTTGTGATCGCCATGCGTTCCGGATGCCAGAACGTGAGGTTCACAGGCCATTCGAGTGGGCACAGCAAAACCTGCCAGTGTCTCGCGCCAGAATCGTTCATCAGCAGTTGGCTGCACGAATGCCTCCGTCTCAGCCAACCGCCGCTTCGGTAGCGTGGCTATCGATGGCGTCTACCTGCGATGCGATCGTGCCTGCATGAAGCGCGTCGTACGGAAACGGGAATTGACGGCACAGCAAATGCACTTCATGGGCTACTTCCCTGCGCACGCTCTCATCGGTGTGTACACCGCCGCTTTCCTGTATTGAGGTATGGGCAAGCACCCGATCGATCAAACCAGCGCAAATCTCCATCTGTTGCGCGCCCATGCCCCGCAGGGCGACGGTATTGCTGCCAAAGCGCAGGCCACTTGCCGTCATGGCGCTGCGCGAGTCACCTGGTACTTTGTTCTTGTTCGCCAGGATGTCGCACGCTTCCAACGCCCTGGCGCCAGCCTCTCCGCTCAGGGTCGAACGCAAGCGAATGAGCACAATGTGGTTGTCGGTGCCCCCGCTGACCACCTCATGGCCAAGCTTCTGGAAGCACGCAGCGAGCGTTCTTGCATTGTCGCGGATGCGGTGCGCGAGCTGTTTGAATTCCGGCTCGAGCAAACGCCCCATGGCCCGGGCCTTGCCAGCAATGGCGTGAACCTCCGGCGATCCTTGCACGAGCGGAAAGACGGCACTTTGGACCATCTGGCTGAGCGTCCGCTGCTCACCGTGGCCGGTAGTGTCTGCATCCCGCCCCATCATGATCAGACCGCCGCGCGGGCCGAATAACTGTTTGAAGGTGCAGGTAGTCGTAAAATGAGCCGCATCAATCGGCGTCGGATGCAAGCCCGCTGCGATCAAACCGGCAATATGGGTTACATCGGCGAGTACGTAAGCGCCGACTTCATCGGCGATCCGGCGAATACGCTCGAAATCAATAGTGCGCGCATAGGATGTTGTACCGCAAACAATCAGGCGAGGGTGGTGCACGAGGGCAAGCTTTCGCATCTGCTCGTAATCAATAAGGCCCCGCTCGTTCAGGCCATAACTCGCGACCTTAAACAGCTTTCCACTCAGATTGACTGGTGCGCCATGTGTAAGATGCCCACCCTGGTCAAGCGCCATGCCCAGTATGGTGTCCCCAGGCTTGAGCATTGCGTGCATCACAATGTGATTGGCAAAACTTGCGCAATGCGGCTGCACATTGACATACCGTGCGCTGAATACGCTGCGCGCACGATCAATTGCCAATTGCTCAACTTCATCCACATAGCGACAGCCAGCATGATATCGCCTGCCTGGATAACCTTCGGCGGTGACATTGATGATGCTTGTACCAAGGCATGCCATGACGGACGGGTCCGTGCCGCCGCTGGAGGCGACTAGTGACAAAGCATCGGCCTGCCTCTCATGCTCTTTCAGCAAAAGAGAAAAGAGCGCCGGATCGTCCCGCTTCAACGTTTCAACGCCGCTTTGAAGATAGCGTTCGATATGGTTCCCCTGCATGTGCACACCTCCAAAAGAAAAGCGCACAACCACTGTTGCGGCCAAAAGGTTTGCCGCAATAGCCGCTTACATCGGGACTTAACCGCAGGTCGCAGTGCGTTAACACACACTAGGTGTCACAAGATCACCTATATAAAAACATTATGTATCGACACACCTATGGGCCTGATGTAAAGCAATTAGCCGCCCATGGCCTCAATCAAGCTGCGAGGTCGCATGTCCGTCCAGTTAGCCTCTATATAATCGAGGCATTCTTGTCGTCTTGACTTGTCTTTCGCAATATTCCAGCCATCTGGAACGTCAGCAAAAGCAGGCCAAAGCGAATATTGCAATTCGTCGTTTATCAGAACCAAATAAATGCCGTCTTTGTCTTCGAACGGATTGGTCATAGGAAGCTCGCTGAATCAAAAGATAAATGCAAAAACCCTTTGCGCATCAAGGCGCAAATGATCGGTCTGCCAACTTGTTGTAGCAACGAGAATTTTCGATGACGCGGGCTAAGCGAAACGCAAGGTAACGCTAGATTCGGCTTTCCAGTTCACCGTTTCAGTTGAACGATATCGAATTCAAACTTGGCTGAACCGTTCTTACTGCCACGGGATATTTCCATATGCGCATGACCGGGAGACGACAGTGTCAGCACCAAACGACCATCATTGACGTTTGTTGACTCATATCGGCTTTGGCCAGACGGCTTGACTAGCACATCTTTTTCCATCGACTGGCGCAAATCACTCGGTAAGCTCACCAGCCACTGACCTTGAGCGGCAGGTTTTATTAGGACATTGTAATTTTCAGCGGCCGGCAGGCCTACAACACTCCACTGGCCTGCCAGAACATCCGTGCTCGTATCGCTTGCCGGAGTGCCGGCATTGATAGCTATAGCGAAAGGGAAAAGAGGGAGTGCGCGCAGCAACGTTCGAATCCTTCCATCCATGTTTTCGACTCACCCAAGGGCACTTTATCGATGTTGCAAGTTGTCGGCAGGCATGTCAAGGGAAAAAAACTAGGAAAAATTCATAAATTTTAATTCGGCTTATCGCCTTGTGTTTTGACGAAAAGAAAATCACAAAACTTTCACGGCATTGCCGGCATGGATAATGAGGTTAAATGCGTGATGCGGCATAGCGATCTGATGATCGGTGTGGAAATTTATCCAATATGGCAAATGCAATGTGGTTCACAATCCTTGACGACGCCTCCTCCTCATCTGTGGCATTGGTGTTCTTTCATTACGCTGGCGGCAATTCGCAATCTTTCTTGAGCTTGGCAAGGCAGATCAAATCGCCGGTGCGAATACTCTCTTTGAACATGCCCGGGCGAGGCAGTCGTTTTGTCGAACCGTTGATCGACGATGCGGATCAGGCCGCCCACGAAATCTCCCAGGCGATGGTGCGTCAGTACAGCTCGTCGGCCACGACCGAGCTGATTTTCTTTGGGCATAGCATGGGGGCCAAGCTGGCATTTTCGGTAGCACAGCGACTGGAGTGCAGCGGGGCGTTACGAGTGCGCCACCTTATTGCGTCGGGCTGCAGTGCGCCACACATTCCACGAACCAGGCCCATGCTGCACAATTTGTCGGACGCGGAGTTCACGCGCGAGTTGCGCGATTACGGCGGCACTCCTGATGAAATTCTGGAAAATCAAGATCTGCTTGACCTGCTAATTCCCATGCTTCGGTCAGATTTCAAACTGGCCGAAACTTATCAAGTGAAAGACGAAACACCTGTCGCTTGCGATATAAGCGTTTTTGGTGGACATCATGATGCAACCGTAGAACCAATCACGCTACACGCTTGGTCTCGATACAGTCATGGTCAGAGCGACGTTCAAATGTTTTCGGGCGGACATTTCTTCATACGCGAAGATGAATCACGCGTAGCAAAGGCCGTGGACGCCATTTTGGCGCTCTATAGGCCTTATTGAGATCGTTTTGCTTCACTCAGTAACTTCAAGCGGTCGTTCGCGCAAACCGCCACCATCAACCCATCGCAAGCCTGCCATCGTGATAGCAATGTTGACACGGCGGAGGTCGGCAAACGCGCAGGCTTGGCTTTGTTTGATGCCAATTCGCTGCTGCACGTTGCGAATAGGCAGCGCGACAAGGCCCTGCGAGGGATGCATTACTTCGATGATGTTTTGAAAGGCCAGCCACACTATGCCGGCAAAGAATTCTCGATGGCCGACATCACCGTCATCGGTGGACTGATCTTCGCCTCGATCGTCAAGATGCCGGTGCACGCCGAGTGCGCGGCACTCCTCGCGTGGTACGAAAGAATGCGGGAGCGGTCTAGCGTAAAGAGCCAGCCGGCGTTTTCTGCGCTAGCGGCTGATTGAAAAAAAACCTGTCGTGGAAAGCCCGGCTTCCGCACCACCATTGGTAATTGCTTGCTGCGCCATCCAACCAGGTAGGTACGTTTAATCTCTCCGCGGAGCGCATTCGTTTTGGCGCCAATTGGGGTAAGTCTGCGCTGCCGCAACGGCCGCCTCCGCTGCAGGCAGTTCCCATCAAGCACTAGTGCGTTGGTCGCGCCTGGCGCTCCACTCGACTCATAGGTCACTGGGTGGTTTAGGCCATGAGTGTGCCCCGTGCCATCTTTCCTATTTTTCGCCCCCTACCTTCGCGATTAAAGTCAGAAGAAGCGCATCATAAAATCGACTTGCCGATGGAGGCCCGCCGTGCGTGCAATGTATTTATTTACTGCACTGATGCTTCTTGGCGGCCTGGCTTTCGCCAGTTCAAATAATAGACCGGCCTTGGCTGGTCCTTCGGCTACCAAAGCAGCATCTTTCAAACATGACATTTCGTCGACGGGATGGATTCCCTTCAATTTTTTGAACGGTAAAAGCGTTTTGGTTCCTGCCAAAATCAATGGGCATGATGTATTTGTAAAGCTGATCGATGGTGCTGACACCTCCTACATCGACAAGAGCTTCGCGGCTTCGCAAGGCTTGATGTCCGTCGCCAACGCGAAAGGTTCCGGAGTCATAGATGTGCAAGTCCAACTGGGTGCTCTCACGTTGCCGCAAGTGAAGGCAAAGGTGGTGAACCTCGGCGTAAAACCTTCCGACAGTCCATTGGTACCCTTCATCTTGAGCGATGACTTGTTCAACGCGGCCATTGTCGATATTGATTTCGCCCATGACCGGATATCCTTCAAAAATCCTCAAATCACCATCAAGCCACCATCCGGCGCGATGGAAATTCCACTGATTCGGCGCCTGGGCTCTCTGACCGTTCCCGTGTCTGTGGAGGGTAATGCGCCGGTTCTGTTTGAGTGGTATTTGGGTGATCCGGCTCCCGTCACGGTCTACGAGCCATACCGTGAGGCACAACAGCTTTTGCAGAACAAACCGACGTCTATACGGCTTGGTGGTGGTTTAGGAGGCCAACGCCCCCAGGAGCCCGTCGCAACGTTGAACCACATTCAATTTGCAGGCGTAAATTTCTTTCAGGTTCCTGCTGTTTTTCCGTCTAACGCCGTGCGTGGGAGCGACTCACCGTTAATCTCCGGCAACATCGGTCTGGCGCTACTTTCCCGGTTCCGACTGGTTATCGATTATCCCCATGGTCGGCTTTACGCGGCACCTTACACTGCCATGAAAAATAACTCCTTCACCAAGGATCGTTTAGGTATGTACTTCAGTCAACAAAGCTCGTACTTGGTCGTGGACTTTGTTTCTCCTGGAAGTCCAGCACAAAAAGCTGGTTTTGAAGCAGGGGAGCGGATTGCCGCAATCAATCACAAACCGTTTCCAGAGTGGAGGCCTGCCGAACTGGCTGCGCTTGGCTCTGCTTCAAGTGGCGGCGTTATTGTGTTCACCATGCAGAACGGCAACGACAGGCAAGTCAAAGCGCGTGACTATTTCTAAGGATGCTCTGATTAATTCCGCACGGCAGCAGCGACCGTGTAGGCTGGGATGAAATCTCTTCCATGCGGACTGTTATGTCACGAAAGCGTGTTTCCGCAAGTGACGAGGTCGGTGTGTCCGAAGCCTTTTGAATAGTCGAGCACGTAAATGACTGTCTGAAGGATTCATCGCGGGGCGTGCCATCAACTTTTCATGAGGCTTGCGACCGTATGATTAAGGAAAGTTATCGGGGGTAGTGCGAACGTTCGCATTCGACCCGAAGCGGCGCAAGAAAATGTGTGAATTCGAAAGTCATGTGTCAGAAGAAAACAATCGCCAATGCCCTTCGGAAACAACGTGGATTTCACCACCCGCCACGGCGATGGCGGTTTGATCATCGATGGCATATACCGGTGCTGGTATTTTGGCAGCCCATTTTTCAGCGTTAGCCAACGAAGCGTCCGGATGATTCTCGTTATCAAGATGCGGAATCAACGCAAAGTCGACCAGTCCCACTCCGTGAGCGGTGACCAGAAGGCTAGCGACTTCACCTTCTACGGTGGCGAACGAGAAGGTCTCAGAGGTCAGTGTGTCGTGATAGCCACTGGGGGTTCCAGTGTAGTTTTCCCCAAATGTTGAAGACGCCGCCATGCTCCCTGCGCTCACTCCCACGTAAACGAGCTGACTACGTAGTGATAGCAGAAGGTCACCTAAACCCGACTGACGCATCCAGTAAGCGAGATAGACAGGATCGCCACCCCACACCAATAGGGCATCCGTCTCCTCCACCATGGGGGTCCAATCTTTTTTATCGATTGTGGGAAGTGCCGTGAGTTCTAGAACTTCCAGAGACTTCCAGCCTAGTTCGCACAAAGGGCTCCGCGCTTTTCCACCGAACGCCCGCCATGCCATGGCTGCATGGCGCGGGTAGGAATACATGGCGGTAGGAATGAAGATAGCGCTGGATTCGGCAATCGGCTTGCCGAGTAGTTCGATTAGCGCGTCGAGGATACTTGGGTTGGTGATGCCGCCAGAGGTTAGAAGGAGTTTCATGTCAGTTCGCCTTTTGCATGGCTTTCTTCCTGGAATGGATGTCGTTTCAAGCAGCCCAAGACATGGACCGATGGGTGGTCTTCATGGCGTCGACGAATGACCAAACCCGAATTCGACAAGCGGCCCGGAAGAAATGACGCGAAAGGGTGCTGGCTCGCTTGGCCGCAATCGACAGCCAAATAAGTGCGCTATGCATGATGATGACCTTATGCTGGGCGGGCAGCGGCTCCCGTTGATAAGACAGATCGCTGTCAACCCCGCATAAGGACGCAAACAAATGACGCTCGAATGCATCAATCCCCGTGATCTGCCTACGCCGCAAACGTACACTCAAGTCGTCGTCGCAACGGGTACCAGGCTAATATTCGTCGCCGGTCAGGAGCCCGAAGATGTTCACGGTAAACTCGTCGGCCAAGGTGATTTGGCGACTCAGGCGCGCCAAGTGTTCGCCAACCTTGGCCGAGCTCTTACGGCCGCAGGTGCTGTTCCCAAGCAAGTAGCCAAAATTACGATCTACGTCGTCAACTACAAGCGTGACGAACACTTGCCGATCATCGAAGCGGCTCGGGTGGCGCTGTTCGGGGATCACAAGCCAGCCGACACGCTGGTGGGAGTTGCGACGCTATCCCCAGGCTATCTGATCGAAGTTGATGCAGTTGCGGTCGTCGATGGTTGAGAATAACTCAGCCATCGACGTGGATCCCAAACAGAGATCTTCCTATGAACGTACGCAACCAAATCAAAGACTATATCGAAGCTCAGCCAGAGCCAAAACGAACTGACATGCAAGAGCTTCATGGCATCATTCTTGGCATCATGCCGGACTGCAAATTATGGTTTCTCGACGGCAGGGATGAAAGCGGCAAGGTAATTTCAAATCCGAATATAGGTTATGGTGCGCAGACCATAAAGTATGCCGATGAAAAAACCAGGGAGTTCTACCAGATCGGCATGAGTGCAAATACAACAGGCATATCCGTCTACATTATGGGGATCAAAGACAAAAAGTATCTGGCCGAGAAATATGGAAAAAAGATCGGTAAGGCAAGCGTAACTGGGTATTGCATCAAGTTCCGAGCACTAAGAAATATAGACGTTGATGTTCTCGTAGATGCAATGCGATATGGGGTTGAACAGACGTGCACCTAACGATCCACTGAAGCTGCCGCCGCTTCGCGGCGGGGATTAACTCAAGCGTTAGATGTCTGCCGCAGCGGCTTTCAAGTTTGGGCTGGCGATTAGCTGGTGTTATCGAGGGTAGGGCTGACGTCAGTTAATGCTCAACCCCAATTGCGATTATTGCTTACAGGGTTTGCGATCCCGCTGTAACCGATAGCAGTGGCGCGAAGGAGTGCGGACGTCGCGAGGTGTCCGTAACCCGTTCGAGCTGGTCTGACGAGGAGTCTCTATCGAGATGACACGCAAGGTGATATCCAACGTTGAAAAGGCTCCCCCAACGTTGTCGCCAGGTAAGAAGTCACGCTTTTTTTTCTCGATCGGCTCGCTATCGGTCCTATCGATTGACGGGATGGACACTGAATGCGGACGAAGCCCTGTGCGGGCATGGCGGCGGTTGCTCCGATGCCACGCTTAGGCAAGTTCGAACGCAACGGCAAAAAGGAGCACACTTGATTCGACGCACCCATCGCAAAGCGGAGGGGCTTATGCGTGTTGTCATAGCTGATGATCACCCTGTCGTCCTGGCGGGGGTCCGCATGTTGCTGGAAAACCAGTACGCCGATTGCCAACTGGTTGGCGAGGTGCACAGCGGCATGGCACTGCTTGCGTTATTGGCAAACCAACCTTGCGATCTGGTCATCACCGATTTTTCCATGCCGGCCGAGGGCGAGTCGGTAGATGGGCTCGGAATGATTGGCCAACTGCGCGAACGCTATCCACGGCTTGCGATTATGGTTCTTACCATGTCGCACAACCCGGCGTTGATAAAGGGCATGCTGAAAACCGGCGCCAATGCGGTGGTCGAGAAAACATCCATGATCAAGGAGTTGATATTGGCCATCCAGATGGTTCGCGCGGGGCGCAGTTACGTCAGCGAATGTCTGCGCCTCCGGCTTGCCGAGGTGCATGCACACCTGGGGGCGCAAGGCGGCGACGGAGATTCGAGCCATTCCTCGCTGTCGATGCGCGAAGTCGAAATCATGCGCATGTTGACGCGCGGCATGACGGTGACGGAAATAGCCAAGGCGACATCTCGCAGCATCAAAACGATCAGTCAGCAGAAGCGCGACGCCATGCGAAAACTTTGTATTGAAAGTGATAGTCAATTGTTCGAATACATGCGCACGCACGGGCTATAAATGACGCATCCCATGTCGTTGAAATTCGGTCATCCATCCGTTCGCCCATCGCAAAGATAACCGCTTACACGCTTGGCAAATTCACGACCCAATAACAATCGACGGAGTTATAGTTCACATGGGAATCACAATTTGTACGCACTGAAAAACGAAAAGCCTTTAAGAAGTGGTGACGCGGTTCTTTGCTGTTCGTCGTCCTTTAGGGGACGTGTTTAGGGAATCAGGGGAAGTCCGTTTACAGCCGTGAAATGAGGGATTTCAGGCATGTTTGGCTATCCGCGTACAAATCACTACTTCTCATCCCCGTCCAATCGCTCGCCTGGTCTCCATGACCGACATCGACGGATGACTTAAAAACTGGATGGCTTGTCCGCATCCGCTTTAGTCATTCCGCGAGTACACGACAAACGCTGCGTGTTAAACCGCCGGTCCTGCGCGGACGCAGGAGTGTGTTTAATGCGCCTCCTATCACTGGCAAATGTGCTGTCCATGGATGAGCACTGGAAAAAACCGTTCGCCTAGGATTGTTCTGATGTCCTGGTGTTAGGGCGGTCGGTAGTTTGCCCACGTCTACACGCAGGGGTTTGAGCATGAGTTCAATGCATCCGGAAGGGGACGGAAGACGCAAGCGGGTCGTACCACGTAGCTACCCCATCAAGCCGGTGGCGTTTGCCATTGCCTGGGTGGTCGCGGCCGCTCCTGGCTACGCACAAACCTCACGGCCCAACGCTGGACAGTTATTGCAGCAGACCGCACCCGTGGTGCCTTCGCCGACACAGGGCCAAAACCAGGGCGTTATCGCGCCGGCCGCACCTGGCGCACCGCAGCAGGAATCGACGTCCACGGTGCATGTCCAAACCATTCGTTTCCACGGCAACACCCATATCGACGACGCCAGCTTGCGCAAGGCCATTGCCCAGATCGGTAGCGTGGAAGGAACGTCCGCCACGCTGGCGCAACTCCAGTCGTTGGCTGATGTGGTCACCCGTTACTACCGCAAGCACGGTTACTTTGTCGCTGTCGCTTATGTTCCCCGCCAGACCGTGGATGACGGCGTGGTCACCATCGAAGTGCTGGAAGGCAAGCTCGATCAGGTCCATGTGAACCGTTCGGGCGGCTATGACCCGGTGCGCGTGCAGCGTTATGGACAGGATGGTTTGTGCGGGCAGAGCAGCGGCTGCACCGATGCCTCATTGACGCGCGCACGCGCCGACCGCGCGGTGGGCCTGATATCCAGCCTGCCGGGCGTCGCCAGCGCATCGGGCACGCTGTCGCCCGGGTCGACGGTGGGCAGCAGCAACGTCACACTGGATGCCGTGCCCGGGCCAAGTATTACCGGTGTGCTGGGCGTGGATGACTACGGCAATGAATACACCGGCCGCATTCGCGAAACCGGCGATCTGCGCTGGAACAATCCGCTGGGCATTGGCGATCTGCTCACGGCCGATATCGCGTTGTCGGATCGTTGGGGGCTGGGCGGCACGCGTGGCCGCGGCGCCTTCAACGGCGTGGTCGATTACAGCCTGCCGATCGGCTACGACGGCTGGCGCGTGGGCGCCAACTACACGCATCTTTTGTATCGGCTCGGCGCGCCGTTCAATGTGACCGACGCCTACGGTGGCGGCAACGAATTCAACGCCTATGTGGCGTATCCCATCGTGCTGACGCCCTACAAGCATCTGTGGGTGCGTGCCAGCTATGGCGTCAAATGGCTATCCGACAGCGTGCTGCAAGAGACTTTCCACACCCGCGATACCACCGTGGCGCTCAGCGCAAATGGCGATGCCATCGATACGTGGTGGGGCGGCGGGGTGACGCAATATGGCGTGCTGTTCACGCGCGGACTGATCGCCTATGGCAGTGGACCGCGTCCTGCCAATACGCCGAGCGCAGCCGGCCATTTCACCAAGCTGGGCTTCACCGTCTCGCGCGACCAGACCGTAAGTTATCTGATGCACGACACGCACCGGCTGAGCGTGTATGGCGCGTTGCAAGGGCAGTGGAGCAATACCAATCTCGATTCGGTCGAGAAATTCACGCTGGGCGGCCCTGCCGGCGTGCGCGGTTATCCGGTGGGCGAGGCGGTCGGCGATGAAGGCGCGGCTGCGACGCTTGAATTGCGCGATTCGTTCGCACTGGCCGCATTGGGTGGCGACAACCTCACGCTCTCGCTGTTTCGCGACAACGGCTGGCTAAAGGTGAACCACACGTTGTGGGCGGGTTACCAGGGCGCGCGGCAGCGCCACCTGGGCAGCACCGGCATCGGTGCGGATCTGCTGCATCGCAATCGCTACGACCTCAAGTTGATGTGGGCGCTGCGCGACCCGGGCGGCGAGCCGGATACGGCCACGCGCGATCACCGCAACTGGCTGTGGTTCCAGGCGCAGGTCTTCTTCTGAGCCTTTGCATCGTTTGACGCCGCATCGTTCGGCGAAGGGGAGAACGGGTGAAAAAGCTGTGTTTCCTATCGGGATTGCCACGCTCCGGCAGCACCTTGCTGGCGGCGCTGTTGCGGCAGAACCCGCGCGTGCATGCGCATATGAGCAGCCCGCTGTCGGGCATGCTGGATGCGATGGTGGCTGAGATGAGTGCCAGCGAGTTCGCGGAGTTCATCGACGACGAGCGCCGCTGGAACGTGCTGCGCGGCATCGTCGATGGCTACTACGCAAACACCTCGCGCGATGTCGTGGTCGATACCAGCCGCGCATGGTGCGGGCGCATGGCGCTGCTCAATCGCCTGTATCCCGATTTCAAAGTGATCGCATGCGTGCGCCACATGCCGTTGGTCATCGACAGCTTCGAGCGCGTCTTCCGCGCGAACGCCTTGCGCGCTTCCAGCGTGTTTCAGAACGCGGCCAACACCACGGTGTACGCACGCGTGGAGGCCATCGCGGCCGGCAATGGTTCGGTGGGCTATGCCTTCAACGCGCTCAGGGATGGCTATTTCGGCGAATTCGCCAAGGGCAGGCTGATGCTGTTGCAGTACGAAACGCTGGTGCAGGAACCGGCCAGGGCGATGGAGGCCGTTTACCGGTTCATCGAGGAAGACAGCTTTCAACATGATTTTCAGCGCGTCGCCTTCGAGCCGGTGGCCTACGACGAAAAGGCCGGCTTGCGAGGCCTGCATGACGTGAAGCCGGTGGTCGCGCCGACCACACGCGAAAGCGTATTGCCACCTGATCTCTACATCCGCTTCGAAAACGATTCCTTCTGGCGCCAGCCTGCGGCGCGCCGTGAAGGTGTCGTGATCGTTTGATCTCCGTATTTGCGCTGTAACGAGCGAGGGCTGCTCCCATGAACGCGAAACTGTATCGCCACGTTTTCAACAAGAGTCTGGGCTGCCTGGTTGCCGCGCCGGAGATCGCGCACAGCCGGATGAAGGTTGGCGCAACGGGGGCGACGTCGCGTCACCTGCCTGCCATGCGGCCGCTCGGTGTGGCACTTGCCATGTTGATGGGTGGCGCCTTGCACGCGCAGAGCCTGCCGACCGGCGGCAGCATCGTCGGCGGGCAGGGCCACATCGGCAGCGCCGGCAATACGATGACGGTGCAGCAGAACAGCTCGCGGCTGGCGATCAACTGGAACAGCTTCAGCATCGGCGCCGGCAACACGGTGGTGTTCAATCAGCCATCCAGCAGCGCGGTGGCGTTGAACAACGTGCTGGGCAACAACCCCTCGCAGATCTACGGCAACCTCAAGGCAAATGGCCAGGTCTTCCTGATCAACCCGAACGGCGTGCTGTTCGGCAAGAGCGCGCAGGTCAACGTCGGCAGTCTGTTTGCGAGCACGTTGCCGATCAACGTCTCGGCTTTCATGCAAGGCCAGGGCAGCTACACCTTCAGCCGCAACGCCGGCAGTGCAAGCGGGCAGGTGATCAACCAGGGTCAACTGAAAGCGGTGAACGGCGGCTTCGTCGTACTGGCCGGCAACCAGGTGATCAACAGCGGCACCATCAATGCGACCTCGGGAACGGTGGCGCTGGCCTCGGGCGACAGCGTCACGTTGAACCTGGACAACGCCGGTTCGTTGACCGTCAACGTGAACGCCGCCACGTTGGGCGCGTTGATCCAGAACCAGGGTCTGATCGAAGCCGATGGCGGCCAGGTGCTGCTGACGGCGCGCGGCGCCGGCATGCTGCAGTCGAACGTGATGAACCTGAGCGGCGTGCTCGATGCGCGTTCGATCGGCAGCAAGAACGGAAAAATCGTCATTGACGGCGGCGATGCGGCGCAAGGCGACAGCGGCACGGTGGCGCTGGTCAATGCGACCGTCGATGCGTCCGGCGCCAACGCAGGCGAGCAGGGCGGTACCGTCGCCGTCACCGGCCCGCACGTCAATCTGCAGGGCAGCGCCATCAACGTAAGCGGCAACACGGGCGGCGGTATCGCGCTGGTGGGTGGCGGGCCGCATGGCGAAGGCACGTTGACGCGTGCGTTGACCACCACCGTGGATGCCGACAGCACCATCGATGCGTCGGCGACGGGCAACGGCAACGGCGGCACCGTGGTGCTGTGGTCGGATGAAGAAACCGATTTCGACGGCGCCATCCTGGGCCGCGGCGGCATGCTGGGCGGCAACGGTGGCTGGGTGGAAACCTCCAGCGAAGGCGCGGTGCATTTCCGCGGCAATGTCACCACGCGTGCACCGCACGGCACGCAGGGTACCTTGCTGCTCGATCCGTACAACATCGTGATCGGCAATGGCAGTTCCAATCCGTTCCCGGTGAACTGGACAGACGTGTCGTGCAGCAGCGATGTCACGTCGAACATCACCATCGGCATGGCAGATCTGTCGGCGCAGTTGAATTCGACGTCCATCCAGTTGGTAGCCAAGAACAACATTACCGATCAGGCGGGCGTGTCGGTCACCGGCACCACCGGCACGCTGATCTTCCAGGCGGGCAACGTATCGTTGACGGGTGCATACAACGTCGCCGGCGGCCTGGTGTTCAACGTGACGGGCACCGCGCTCGTTGCCGGTGTGATCTCGGGAAGCGGTGGGCTTACTCAAGCAGGTACCGGCACGACAATACTTGCGGTCAACAATACGTACAGCGGCCTCACGGCGATCAATGCCGGCACGCTGCAAGTGGGCAATGGCGGCACCACCGGTACGCTGGGCACGGGCAACGTCACCGACAGCGGCAACCTCACGTTCAACGTCAGCGGTACCACCACCGTCAGCGGATTGATCAGCGGCACGGGCAGCCTGACCATGGCGGGAACGGGCATCGCCATCCTGGCGTCGAACAACACCTATAGCGGCATCACCACCATCAGCGCCGGCACACTGCAGGTAGGTAACGGCGGCGCGGCAGGCCGGCTGGGTTCCGGCACGGTGACCGATAACGGGGCATTGGTATTCAACGTCAGCACGCCCGCGACGGTCAGTACCTTGATCACCGGCACGGGCAGCCTGAGCCAGATGGGTGCAGGCGCAGTCATCCTGGCGGCCAACAACACGTACAGCGGCGGCACCACGATCAATGCCGGCACGACGCTGCAGGTGGGCAACGGCGGTGCGACCGGCAACCTGGGTACGGGCGCAGTTGCCGACAACGGCAACCTGATTTTCAACACCACCGGCACGACGACGATCACGCCAGTGATCAGCGGCAGCGGCAACCTGAGCCAGGCGGGCACGGGCACCACCGTGCTGACGGCCAACAACAGCTATGCCGGCAGCACCACGATCAACGCGGGCACGTTGCAGGTCGGCAACGGCGGCGCATCGGGCAGCCTGGGCACGGCAGCCACCATTACCGACAACGCCAACCTCACCTTCAACCTCGGCGGCACGACCACGCTCAACACCGTGATCGCGGGCACGGGCAATCTGACGAAAGCAGGGACGGGCACCGTCATCCTCGCCGCCAACAACACTTACGCTGGCACCACCACCATCAGCGCCGGCACGCTGCAGGTGGGCAACGGCGGCACGGCCGGCAGCCTGGGCGCAGGCAATGTGGTCGACAACGCCGCGCTGGTGTTCAACCTCAGCAGCCCCGCGACGATCGCCAATCTGATCTCCGGCGGCGGCAGCCTGACGCAGGCGGGGACGGGCACCGTCATCCTGACGGGCAACGATACGTACAGCGGCGGTACCACGATCAACGCGGGCACCACGTTGCAAGTAGGCAACGGAAGTACAACGGGCAACCTTGGCTCCGGCGCGGTCACCGACAACGGCAACCTGATCGTCAACACCACCGGCACTACGACGATCACGCCAGTGATCGGCGGCAGCGGCAACCTGAGCCAGGTGGGCACCGGCACCACCGTGCTGACGGCCAACAACACCTATGCCGGCAGTACCACGATCAGCGCGGGCACGCTGCAGATCGGCAACGGCGGTACGACCGGCAGCCTGGGCACGGCGGCCACCGTCACCGACAACGCCAATCTCACCTTCAACCTCAATGCCGTCACGACCGTAAACGCAACGATTGCGGGCGCCGGCAATCTGACGCAGGCCGGTGCCGGCACCACCATCCTGGCCGCCAACAATACATACAGCGGCACCACCAATATCACCGCCGGCACGCTGCAGGTCGGCAACGGAACCACGGCGGGCAGCCTGGGTACGGGCAACATCACCGACAACGCAAACCTCACGTTCAACCTGTCGGGCAACACGACCATAGCCGGTGCGCTCAGCGGCACCGGCAAGCTGCAAAACGCGTTTCTGGGAACCGTCCAGACCTTGTCGAACGTGAGCGGTTTCACTGGAACGTACAGTGTGCTGGCGGACGAGAACAGCGCGTCGACCGCGACGTTCAATGTGCCCACCAACTCGAACATATCCAGGAACACGGTGAACGTGGTGCTGTCCGGCAGCGCGAACGCGAATACCGCGTTCACCCCGTTCCCGGTCTTCAATCCGCAGAACACGGCCTACATCGGCACGCCCACGATGCAGATCGACGGCTATACGGTGACCAATGGCACCGCGGCGCTCGGCGGCACGCTGACCTCGTTCGGCACCAACATCACGCTGGGTGGCGGTTATCTGTGGGAGCTGTCCAACGGCGTCACGACCACCAACTTCACCACGCTGACGAGCAGCAGCAACTTCGTGCTGAGCGGTAATGCATGGATTGCCGTGGCGCCGGGCCTGACCGTGACCGAAAGCGGCGTGCTGAGCGGCACCCCCAATCAGATCGCCATCCAATGGCCTGGCAACGGACCGGTGTGCACCATCGGATGCGCCGCGCCGACGGTGATCCTGTCGGGCAACAACACCTATAGCACCACCGGGTACACCTACGTCGGCTACACCACCTTGCAGATCGGCAATGGCGGCGCGTCGGGCAGCCTGGGCGCCACCAATCTGAATCTGGGCTATGCCAATTCCACGCTGGCTTTCAATACCAGCAGCACGACCACGGTCAGCGGTTCCATCATCGGTGTCGGCAGCCTGATCCAGCAAGGCACGGGAACGGCCGTCCTGGCCGGCAACAATACCTACAGCGGCAACACCACGATCGCGGCGGGCACGCTGCAAGTGGGCAATGGCGGCAGCAATGGCAGCCTGGGCTCGGCGGCCACGGTCACCGACAACGGCACGCTGACGTATAACCTCAGCGGCAACGCGACGGTCAGCGCAACGATCAGCGGCACCGGCAACCTGACGCAGGCAGGGACCGGCACCACCATCCTTGCAGCCAACAATACCTACAGCGGCACCACGACCATTACGGCGGGCATGCTGCAAGTGGGCAACGGCGGCACCGCCGGCAGCCTGGGTACGGGCGCCATTGCCGACAACGGCACGCTGGTTTACAACCTGTCGCGCAGTACGACCGTCGCCAACTCGCTTACCGGCAGCGGCACGGTGGAAAACGCGTTTCTTGGAACGACGCAGACTCTCAGCAACGTGACCGGGTTCACCGGCACTTATGCCGTGAGCACGAACGAGGTGAACGCCGCCGTGGCCGGCCTCAGCCTGCCCAGCGGGACGAATCTGTCTGGCAACGCCTTCAACACCATCATCACGGCGAGCAATCCCAACACCTCGTTCACGCCGTATAAGGTTTTCAACACCACCTATACGGGCACGCCGATCCTGGAAATCAACGGCCTGGTGGTGAGCAATGGCACTACGGCCGTCGGCGGCACGCTGACCTCGTACAACACGAATATCACGCTGGGCGGCGGTTATCTGTGGAGCCTGTTCGACGGCACCACGACCACCGGCTTCAACACACTGACGGACGCCAACAGCTACGTCCTGGGCGGCAATTCGAACATCACCGTGGCGCCGGGCTTGACCGTGACGCAGAGCGGCGCGCTCAGCGGCAGCGGCAACCTGACGATTCAGGAATCGTGCGGCGTAGCGCAGTGCAACGCCAGCACCGTCATCTTCTCCGTCAACAACACGTACACCGGCACCACCACGATCAGCAATGGCACGGTGCAGGTCGGCACCGGCGGCACGACGGGTAGCCTCGGCACCGGCAACATCGTCGATAACGGCAATCTCACCTATAACCTCAGCACCACTGCCACGGTCGGTGGCGCGATCAGCGGCACGGGCAACCTGTCCCAGGTGGGCACGGGTACCACCATCCTTGCGGCCAACAACAACTACAGCGGTACCACCAACATCAGCGCCGGTACGCTGCAGGTGGGCAATGGCGGCAGTACCGGCAGCCTGGGTACGGGCAATGTCACCGACACCGCCAGTCTCGTATTCAACTCGTCGGGCAATTCGAGCATTCTTGGATGTCTCAGCGGAAACGGCACCTTGACGCAGAACGGCACGGGTGCAGTGGATGTTGGCGGCGGCAATAGCACCATCAATAACAACTTCAGTGGCAACATCACGATCAACGCCGGCACGCTGATCGGCGACGGCGGCGGCACGACATACGGCGCACTGGGCAATGGCACGACCATCACCGTCAACAACGGCGGCACGCTCATGGCCGGCGCAATCTCCAACGGGCTGGTCGGTACGGCACAAAGCGCCACGATCATTCTCAACAGCGGCTCGGTACTCACCACCAGCAGCAACAGCACCGCCGAGACGCTGGGACGGTTGACGCTGAATGGAGGAACGCTCGCGAATCCAGGACCGCTGACGGGAAACGCCGCTGCCTACGGCGCGTGGTATCTCACCCAGAACGTTACGGTTACCGCGAACTCGACGATCTCCGCGGTGGGCGTCACCTTGGACCAGTCGGGCGGCACGAACTTCAATATCGCAGGCGGAACTCAGCTGCTGGTCAGCGGAACCTTGATCAGTGCGCCGAGTGCACCCAACACCGGCATGAACCTGACCGGTCCGGGCACCATGGTGCTGGCCGGTAACAACAACTACAGCGGCACCACCACGATCAGCAACGGCACGCTGCAAGTGGGCAATGGCGGCACCACCGGCACGCTCGGCACCGGCGCGGTCGTCGACAACGCGAACCTGGTCTTCAATCTCAGCGGCACCACCACGGCGCCCGGTGTCATCAGCGGCACGGGCAACCTGTCGCAGGTGGGCGCGGGCACGACGATCCTCGCCGCCAACAACACCTACACCGGCACCACCACGATCAGCAGCGGCACGCTGCAGGTGGGCAGCGGTGGCGCGGCGGGCAGCCTGGGTACGGGCTCCGTCACCGACAACGCCAACCTGAGGTTCAACACCACCGGCACGACTACGGTCAACGGCGCGATCAGCGGCACCGGCAACCTGACGCAAGCAGGCACGGGCACCACTGTTCTCGCGGCCAACAACAGCTACGGCGGCAGCACCACGATCAGCGCGGGCACGCTGCAGGTGGGCAACGGTGGCGCCGCAGGCAGCCTGGGTACGGCGACCACCGTCACCGACAACGGCAACCTGGCGTTCAACACCAGCGGCACCACCCTCCTCAACGCGTCCATCGTCGGCACCGGCAACCTGATCCAAAAGGGCACGGGCACAACCGTTCTTGCGGCCAACAACGCTTATAGCGGCACGACCACCATCACGACGGGCACGCTGCAGATCGGCAATGGCGGCACCACGGGCAGTCTGGGCACGGGCAGTGTGGCTGACGCGGCCAACCTGACCTTCGACCGGTCGGACAACACCACGATTGCCAACACCATCAGCGGTAGCGGCACGTTGGAAAACGTGTATCTGGGCACCACGCAGAACCTGACGAACATAGCCGGCTTCACCGGCACCTACGCCGCGCTGGCGGACGAAGTCGCCGGTACCGCGGCGACATTCAACATACCCACCGGCACCAATCTGGCTGGCAATACGTTCGATGTGATCGTCACGAAGACGAATCCCAACACGTCGTTCACGCCGTTCCCGGTCTTCAATACCCAGAACACTTCGTACGCGGGCACGCCCACGCTGCAAATCAATGGCGTGGTGGTCGCCAACGCCACGGCCGCGGTGGGCGGCGAGCTCACCTCGTACAACACGAACATCACCTTGGGCGGCGGTTATCTGTGGAGCTTGAACGATGGCACCACGACGACTTACTACACCACCACTCTCGGCAGCACCACGACGGCATTGACTGGCAATGCCACCATCACTGTCGCGCCGGGTCTGACGGTGACGGAAGCTGGATTGCTCAGCGGCAGCGGCAACCTGACGATCGTGCAATGCGGCTTCGCGCAGTGCGATCCCAGCACGACGATACTCACCGCCAACAACACGTACACCGGCACCACCAACATCACCTATGGCACGCTGCAGATTGGCAATGGCGGTGCATCGGGCAGCCTGGGTACTGGCAATGTCATCGATAGCGGCAACCTCACGTTCAACGTCAGCGGCACCACGACGGTGGCCGGTGCGATCAGCGGCACGGGCAACCTGACCCAGGCGGGCACAGGCACCACCGTGCTCGCCGCCAACAACAGCTACAGCGGCAACACCACGATCAATGCCGGCACCTTGCAGGTGGGCAACGGCGGCACCACGGGCAGCCTGGGCACGGCCAGCAACATCACCGACAACGCCAACCTGGTGTTCAATCTCAGCGGCAGCACCACGGTTGGCGCTGTGATCGGTGGTACGGGCAATGTGTCCCAGGTGGGCACGGGCACGACCGTCCTCACCGGCAACAACACTTATGCCGGCACTACCACGATCACGGCGGGCACGCTGCAGGTAGGCAGCAACGGAACGAGCGGCACGCTGGGTACGGGAGCCGTCATCGACAACAGCAATCTGCTGATCAATCGATCGGACGCCGCACTCAATCTCGGCACGGTGGCGGCGAATACCGCTGGCATTACTGGTACGGGCAACTTCACCGCGAATGTCGTCGGCAACTTCACGATTGATCGGTCGATCAATCTCGGTGGCAATGTGGCGGCGACCGGCGGTGCCGGTACCAACGGAACAAGCACCAGCGTGAATGGAACGGCTGGCGGATCCGTCATCGTGGCGACCGGCTCCTCGATCGCCGCGTCCAACGTCGCGCTGACCGGCGGGGCCGGCGGGGTCGGGTTTACCCAGCCCAGCATGCAGCGCGTAAACCTGGCAGGCGGAGCCGGCGGAGCCGGTGGCGCTGTGCTGGTGTACGGCGGGATCACTACTACAGGGGGCACCACGCTCACCGGAGGAATGGGTGGCGCTGGTGGCGGCGGCGGCGGCGGCGAATGCGGTCTATGCGGCAACGCTATCCCAGGTGGTGCGGGTGGCGCTGGTGGCGCGGGTGGGGCCGTGGTTATAGGAGCGGGCCTTTCCGCAGGAGGCGCTGGGATCGCCCTCATTGGCGGGGCGGGCGGTGGCGGCGGCGGCGGCGGTGCTGCCGGTACCGGTTACCACCAAGGTGTCCAGTCAGGGGGCGTGGGTGGCGCCGGCGGTGCGGGCGGCAACCTATCTATCAACGGTCAATACCTCGTGACGACGGGGAACATCGCTCTGACCACCGGTAACGGTGGTGGCGGTGGCGGCAGTGGCTCGGGTCTGCACGGGTATGGCAATGGTGTGGCGGGATCCCCGGGAACAAGCTATGGCGGAGGCGGCGCAGGCGGCAATGGTCAAGCTGCCGGTGGAGCAGGCGGGGCGGCCGGGTTGGCAGGCGGTGCAGGCAGTAATGGGTCTCCTGGCGGAGCGGGCGGCGTCGGCGGCACCCTGAACTTCAATACCAGTACCAGCACCTTGACCGGCGCCAACCTGAGCGTGAGCGTCAACAGCAGCGTGGCGCTCAATGCGGGCAGCACCGCCGTCATCAACGTGACCGGCTCGCCGAACCTTGCGAACAACATCAGCGGTCCTGGCAACCTCACGCAGGTGGGTCCGGGCACGTTGACGCTGTCGGGCGCGAACACTTACACGGGCACAACGACCGTCAACAACGGCGCGATCAACATCAGCGGCTCGTTGAATGTCGGCAGCGGCACAGCCAATGTGGTGATGGCGAACGGCACCACTTTCGCCGCGGCCAACATCACTGCCAACCTCACGAATATCTCGGGCAGCGGCAACATCACGTTGGCAGGCGTGAAGGGCAGTGGTTCGGTCACTGCGAACACCACTGGCAATCTCACTTTGAGCGCCAACCTTTCCAGCGGCGGCAACGTGACGCTGGTGGCCGGTTCGCAAGGCGTGTCCGGGCTTCCTTCGGGCACGGATACGGCCGGTGACGTGCTGACCACCAACGGGGCGCAGATCATTCTGCCCAACGCGGGCACGTTCACGGCCTACACCGGTAACGACAACGTTGCGCAGTTGAGTACCGCCGTGGTCGGCGCCACGGGCGCCATCGATTACCTCGCCTACAACGCGAATCTCGGCAATGTCACCAACGTGACAGCGGGCACGCGCAATTTCGACGTGCGCACGCAGCCCAATCTTTCGGGCGTCTTTACGGCCAACAAGACGTATGACGGCAGCAACAACGCCTTGAGCGTGCTGAACATCGGTTCTTCGAGCGTGCTGGGCTCCATCGGCGGGGCAGGTGGTTGCACTTCCGTGGCGATCAACACCAGCAGCTTGAACATCACCGGCGCGGTGTTCAACAGCAGTCACGTGGGCAACAACCTTACCGTGACTGTGCAGGCCGGATCGCTGAGCTTGAATGCGAGCTTCAGCGGCAAATCATGGAACGTCTCCATGGCGAGCCCGGTCATCAGCAATCCCAACGGCGGCGGCACCATCACACCGAAGGCGGTGACGGTGACGGCGTCGACAGACACCAAGGTGTACGACGGCACCACCACGAGCAGCGCGGCGGTGACCAATGTCACGGGCGTGCTCGCGGGCGATAATCTCACCGGCCTGTTCCAGACGTACAACAGTTCGCACGTGCAGGGCACCAATGGCTCGTTGCTGATGGTCAATGGCAGCGGCGTGGGCGTGAGCGGCAACCACAGCAGCCTGTTGAGCGACTACACGATCAGCTACGTCAACACGGCGGGCACGATCACGCCCAAGACAGTGTTGGTGACGGCGTCGACGGACACCAAGGCCTACGATGGCACCACGGCCAGCAGTGCGGCGGTGACCAACATCACCGGCCTGCTGTCGGGCGACAGCCTCGGCGGCCTGTCGCAGACGTACAACAGTGCTCACGCGCAAGGCGCCAACGGCTCGCTGCTGATCGTCAATGGCAGTGGGGCAAGCGTGAGTGGCAGCCACGGCAGCCTGCTGGGCGACTACGCCATCAGCTACGCCAGCACGAGAGGCACGATCACGCCGAAGCTGTTGGCCACGGTCATCAATGCCGTGGGCAAGACCTACGACGGCACGACCAGCACGACTTCCACCGTGAGCCTGTCGCCCGGCGGCCTCGTCGGCAACGATACCGCCGCGGGCGTCAGCGGCTTCAACCTGGCCTTCGACAATCCGAACGCCGGCACGCGCAACGTGGTGGCAAGCGGCACAGGCAGCCTGTCCGGCTTCACCGGCGCGGCCAGCGGCAACGGTAGCGGCAGTGGCGCCGGCAACGAAGTGGCGGGACTGGCCAGTGACTACGTCGTCGTACCGCCACCCTCGGCCAGCGCCGTGATCAGCGCCGCCAACCTCATTGTCACGGCGAACAACGACGCCAAGATTGTCACGCAGAGCGACACGGCCGGGTACAACGGCGCGAGCTTCACTGGCTTCGTCGGGGGCGACAACGCCAGCATGCTGGGCGGCACGCTCTCGATCACGCGCACGGGCGTCGGCGTCGACGAGGCGGCCGGCACCTACAACGGCGTGCTGGTGGCGTCGGGCTATACCTCCAGCAACTACAACATCAGCTACGTCAACGGCAATTACCAGATCGTGCCCGCGCAGGATCTGCTGGTGCATATCCATAACCTGGACAATAACTACGGCACGACGCCGGGCTACGCCATCACCAGCGCGCAGTACATGGATAGCGGCAACGTCATCCATACACTTACGCAAACCGGCCACAACGGAAACACCTTTACGTATAGCGACAATGCCGGAGGCAGCGTCACCTTCACCGTGACGCCCACCGGCGCGGTGCTGAGCGGCGCGGGCTTCCTGGCCGCGGGCAACTACGGGCTGACGGGCTCGAACACGAGCATCGTGGGCAACAACTTCCTGCAGACGACCTACGTCGGCAACCAGGCGGTGGAGCGGGTTGCGCTGACGCCACAAGCCAATGGCGTGTCAAAGGTATATGACGGCACCACGAACATCACCGGCCTTATGCTGGGCCTTTCGGGCGAGCTGTCCGGCGACACCGTCGACGTCGGCGGCGTTGGCGTGTTCAACACCTCGCACGCGGGCAATAACCTTGGTTATACGGTCAACAACATCGCCTTGAGCGGCGCCGACGCCAACAATTACTACCTGAGCAGCAACACGCTCGCCGGTACCGACGGCACCATCACGCCGAAAGCGGTGACGGTGACGGCGTCGACCGATACCAAGGTGTACGACGGCACCACGGCCAGCAATAAGGCGGTCACCAACATCACCGGCCTGCTGTCGGGCGACAACTTGTCCGGCCTGTTCCAGACGTACAACAGCACCCACGCGCTGGGTAACGATGGTTCGCTGCTGGTGGTCAACCACAGCGGGGCGAGCGTGAATGGCAGCTACGGCAGCGTGCTGGGTGACTACGCAATCACCTACGTCAACACGGCGGGCACGATCACGCCCGCATCGGTGACGGTCACGGCGTCGAGCGGCACCAAGGTGTTCGACGGCACCACGGCCAGCAATATCGCGGTGACCCACATCACGGGCCTGGTGAGCGGCGACCAGTTAACAGGCTTGACGCAGTCGTACAACAGCTCGCATGTGCTGGGTGCCAACGGCTCCACGCTGCTGGTCGACAGCAGCCACGCTGGCGTAAGCAGCGGCGTGGGCAGCGCGCTCAGCGACTACGTGATCAGTTATGTCGACGCCACCGGCACGATTACGCCGAAGGTGGTAACGGTGACGGCGTCGACCGATACGAAGGTGTACGACGGCACGACGACAAGCACCGTGGCCGTGACCAACGTCACCGGCCTGGTGGGCAACGACAGCCTCACGAACCTGTTCCAGGCGTACAACAGTTCGCAAGCGCTCGGCGCGAACGGCTCGCTGCTGGTGGTCGACGGCAGTAACGTTGGCTTGAGCAGCGGCGCCGGAGATCGCTTGAGCGACTATGGCATCACCTATGTCAGCACGGCAGGCACCATCACGCGCCGCCCGGTGACGGTGTCGAATGTGAGTTTGAACAGCGACGGCAGTCTGAACATTTCGCAGGCCACGCTATCGGGCGTACTGCCCGGCGAAACCCTGACGCTCGTGCCCGGCGGCGCGCCCGGCACGCTGGCCTTGGCGGGGTCGACGGCGAGCGACTATGTGTTGATCATGCCGCGTGTGACACGACCGCAGCCGCCGTTGGATGACGTCAAATGGCGCGGCGCGCTCTATGCGGCCCAGCACATGATCGGCTTGCTGCCGCCGCCGTGGATCACGGTGACGCAAACCGACGTGTCGCCTGTGTTGATGGACGTGGCGCAAAGCGGCGAACTGCCAGGCCAGGCGTTGTATTGTGTGCAGGGTGCCGTTCGCGTACCCGACTATGTGAGGGCCTTGCCGGTGATGGGTTGCTCTCAGATGGCGCCGGGGCACGCAGGTGGTTAAGGCCAATGGCACGAACTTAAGCGTGTATCTCGACGCTTGTAGTGATGCGCTCCCTCCCCTACTTCGCAGGGGAGGGGGGGCAAATCGCGGCAAGCCATCGAGTATGTGGAAGTTTGCGTAGCGGCTATCAGGGCAAAACCAAGGGAAGCGTTCTCGCATGAAGACTAACGAAGCGCCGGTCGCAAGCGACCCATCCTCCACGGCGGAACCGGTCTTTTCGCTCGGGCGCTTCGAATCCGTCTGCTATGCGCGCAAGCATGAAGCGGCTGCGCGCGAGTTCGTCGCCTTGCTGAGCATGCTCGATCGCAACTATGGCGGACTCGACGTGGGGTTTCATGCGCAACCCACCGCCAGCATGATGGGCACGGACCAGGACCCGCACATCATCAACCGCATCTGCTCGGCGCTGTCGGCCTTGTTCAGCGACCCCGCTTTCAGCCTCTCTTTCGATGGCTATCGGCAGATGCTGTATTTCCACCGCTGGATCGCCACGCTGTTTGCGGCCAGCTCGTTCCGGAACGCGGATCACATCCTGCGCGCACTCAACATCAAGGGGCCCAATGCCAGGGCGGTGGAAGTCAACAATCGCGACCTCGCCAAGTTCTGCCTGCTGTATACGCCGAACTCCGAGATTCCCATGAACATGGAAGCGCTGTGGCAAAGCGATCACCATCTTGCTGCAGCGCTTGCCTGCGCCTTGCTGTCGCCACGCTTCCTGGGCACCGCCGCCGCCCACGACAAACGCGAAGTATTGCTGCAATGGCTGCCGCCCAAGCTGGACGAAATCGAGGACCTCAACGTACTTCCGATCGGCGTATTGCACGACGTCTACATGCATTGCAGCTACGCCGACACGCCGAAGCGGCATGCCATCAAGGCGCCGATCAATCGGCTGGTGCGCAAGAAATTGGTGGAGCAGGGCTTCAAGGATGTGGAGGGCTCGCCGCGCACGCGTGCGCCGGGCGAAAAACCGCTGATGCTGGTGATACTGGAATGGTTCTCCGGCTCGCATTCGATCTACCGCACGCATTCGGCATCGATCAAGGCTGCGCGCGAACGCTTCCGCGTGGTCGGCATCGGCCATGCCGGACAGGTCGATGCGCTGGGCAACGCCGTCTTCGACGAGTACGTCGAAGTGGTGGGCGAGACCGTTTCCTTCGTGCGCGCCAAAGCCCAGGAGCTGCGGCCCGATATCGTCTATTACCCCGCGTTCGGCATGTTTCCGCACAGCATCTACCTGACCAATCTGCGCCTCGCCCCCGTGCAGGTGGTCTCCTACGGCCACCCGGCCACCTCCATGTCGCCCGTGATCGATTACTTCGTGCTGCCCGAGGATTGGGTCGGCGACCCGTCGTGCTTCAGCGAAAAACTGTTGCCGGTGCCCAAGGCAGCGATGCCGTTCGTGCCCTCCGCGCAAAGCAGTACGTATAGCCCGCAGTTGCGAGAACACCCGAACGTGGTCAACGTCGCCATTGCCGCCACCACGATGAAATTGAACCCCGGTTTCATCGAAGCGCTGGTGCGTATCCGCCGCGAAGCGGGCAGGCCGGTGAATTTCCACTTCTTCATGGGCGCGGCGCGAGGACTGGTCTACCTGGAGGCGCGCGACTTCATCCTGCGCTACCTCCCGGATGCCCTCGTGCATCCGATCATGCCGTATGCGGCGTATATGGAACTGATCAACGGCTGCGACCTGTATCTGAACCCGTTCCCGTTCGGCAACACTAACGGCATTGTCGACGTCACGGCGCTGGGATTGGTCGGCGTGTGCAAGACCGGCCCCGAAGTGCTGGAACATATCGATGAAGCGTTGTTCACGCGCATCGGCCTACCCGATTGGCTGGTTGCCAAATCGAACGATGAGTATGTGAAAGCCGCCCTGCGGTTGATCAACGACGATGCACTGCGCCTGTCGTTGCGCCGCACGTTGATCGAGAAGGCCGCAGTCAACGAGTTCTACCGCGGGCAACCGGAACTGTTTGGACAGGCACTCGAAACGTTGATTGTCTGAGCGGGCTTCTGCCGCAGAAAGAACGACCGCTATCGCAGGCAGCATCAGCGCGCGGACACAACGCTCCATTACCAGTGCTGTTACCGAGACCAAAGAAGGCGTCCGGGTTGTGTCGTCAAGCGAGAAAACCTTGAGACCAGCGGCACAAGCTGCGCTCACAGAGGGTGAGGTGGCCGCTGTGGGTGCCAATAAAGTGCACGCAGGGATCAACGGCATTAACGCCGCAAAGCCTATGGGATTGACTCCTACTGGTGTCGCCGCAAGCCGCCCCATCTGCCAGTACTCCGGAGTCTGGCCATAACCATGAAGCGATTGCGGCATCGGAATAGGTTGCCCCGGTGATCTCTCGCCAGCTAATGAGATCATACGCAGCAAGAAGCCTCCGTTCGTGCCACTCCGAAAGTGTCTTTTCGTCAATCTTTCGGAACACGACAGGATCAAAATCACGCTCCTTTGCGCGAGACCTAGCTCCCGCCAGCCAAACTTCGAAGCCCAGTTTTAGACTTTCATCATCAAGCGCCAGATCAATAAAAACCGGCAAGCGAAATTCGAACTCATCAGATTGGCCGAGAGGCGATCATAAACGCTTACAAGCACGCAGATGCCCGCATGGTTGAAGTCGTGATCGACTACGATAGCAACCGATTTCGTATCCGATTTCGCGATGACGGCTGTGGGATCGAGAAAAATGTAGTACGCAACGGCGGCAAGCCCGGGCACTGGGGTTTGAAAGGGATGAAGGAACGTGCGCAACGAATGGGAGGGACACTTCAGGTCCAAGAAAATGAAGGCGCTGGCACGGAAGTTGAATTGAGCATTCCTTCGCGTGTTGCATATATCGGAAGACTGGCGCCTCTTAGAGGCGCCTTGCTTCGCATCTTAAACAGGTGGAGCGAGAATCCCTCGCTATTTCGGCGATGACACGAGCGATAGACCTTACTTGCGCAGTTTTGTGGTTTGGCTGAGGAACCACGCTGCCTTATCCTTCAGTCGTCGACGAGTGCAGGGGGCGGGGATGGATACTCGGGTCTTTTGGAGCGTGCTTTGCGCGTTACTGGTCTTTTCCGGGCTGGCTGCGTTCGGCTCGGCCATGTGGGTGGTTGCTCAACGTGAAGCGGCGCGGCAGGCGGCGGCACAGCTAGCAAGCCAGGCTTTACAGGTAACTCGAGCCGAACAAGCGCAATTGCAGCAGAAAGCAGCGTATCAGCAATGGTTGCATGATCGTATGCGTCTTCAGCCCAGTCAGCGTTGTGTGGGTGGTGCCGTCGTTGAGGTCCATGGTGCCGCGTATACGCAGGTTGGCTATCCTGGGCATCCGGCCCAATGTTCGGGTGATTACGCTGATCAGCCAATGCGTTGAGCCGATATCTATCCGTCTTGAAGCCCTCTAGAACTATGCCTGCGCCTGTGGGCACGGAGCGCAGGTTGCGGTGCTCCGGAGAATTCACAATTAGGGCTAGGGCTGGCGGCAGTGTTTGAGCAGTTGGCCGAACTTCGAATCTGGAGCTGATTGATCGCCCACCCCGACCAACCGGCACCGTCCTTCTCAATTCAGCCATCGAGGAGATTGAGCTCGATGCAGACCAATCGTTCCAGAGCGGTCTTCTTTTGGAGCGCCGCATTAACTTAGGTATCAGACTACGCGTCTGGCATGCCCGCACAAGAGCGGGCAAATCTGCTTACGCGTCTCCATTTTCGCGGTGAGCGCGACGCCCCCCGATTTTGAGGGCTTCAAAGACACCGGGCTCCGGCCTTCGCCGGCGCGACGATGTTTTATAGAGCTGTTTCGGCTCCTGGTGCTGGGATTGCATCCCAGCCTACGTGACCGAGATGACGACTTTCCCAAAGGGGCCTCGCTCAAGGTGCGCGAACGCGGCGCGCGCTTCTTGAATGCCATACACATGATCGATGACTGGCCTTATAGGGTGCTCATCAAAAAACCGGTTCATGTTCTCGAACGCACGGCGGTGCCCGACGGAAATTCCTTGTATCACCGCGCGCTTCAGCATCAGTGGCAGAACGGGAAACGCGATGTCCGCATCTGCCAGAAAACCGATCTGCGCTATGCGGGCGCCGGAAGCGAGCGCCAGGACGGATTGCTCGAGATTCCTTCCGCCCATCACTTCAAGCACGTGATCGACGCCCTTGCCATGCGTCAGCTCATGAACAGCACGAGCCCAATCAGGCGCCGCTTGGGTATCGATGACTGCGAAGTCGCCCAGCGCCTTTACACGCGCAAGCTTGTCCGCGTGACGCGAAGTGACGATGACTCGCGCACCCACCGCGTGAGCGATCTGTAGCCCGGACAGCGCAACACCGCCGGTGCCTTGCACCAGCACGGTTTGGCTGGGTCGCAGCTGGCCCGTCTCCATCAAGGCAAACCATGCGGTGAGCGCTGCGATGGGCAACGTGGACGCTTCCACATCGGTGAGCGTAGCGGGTGCACGAACGGCGACTTGCTCGTGGAGTGTGATGTATTGGGCAAGCACGCCTGGCAGTGGTCCGCCCAACGACAAGCCGTGCCGCATCATTGCCGTCGGCGGATCGCCTTCTATCCATTGCGTCCAGAAATTGCCAAGCACACGGTCGCCCACCTTGAAGCGTGTTACTTGTGCTCCGATGGCCACGACCTCGCCAGCCATGTCGGAACATGGCACGAACGGCATGCTGGGCTGTTCGGGAAGCAAACCGCCTTCTACGACAAGCTTGTCGCGATAGTTGAGCGATACGGCGCACACCCGGACAAGCAGTTCGTGTGTCCCCGGTTGCGGGACCGGTGCATCGGCAAGCGTGAGGTGTTGCAAGCCGAAGGCCGGCAACTGCCATTGTTTCATCGTGATGGTCATGGCCTGGTTCCAATGGGGAGCGGCCATGTTATTGGCGACAGCTTTGATCAGGTTGCGATATCTTTTCGCAATACTTCCGACACTACGTCGCCAATCGCATGACTTCGAATCTCCATTCCCATTTGCAGGGCATATCCGCATTCGTGCACGCAGTGGAAACGGGCAGCTTTACGGCGGCTGCCTCGCGCATGGGCTTGTCCAAGTCCGCGGCCGGCAAATGCGTCGCGCGGCTGGAAACGCGCCTGGGCGTAAAGCTGCTACATCGCACCACGCGCAGCCTGAGCACGACGGTAGAAGGGCAGGCGTATTACGAAAGCTGCCGCAAGATACTGGAGGAACTGAACGCGGCCGAGACTCTGCTCGCAGCCCGGACAAGCCGTGTTTCGGGCACGCTGCGCATCAACTTGCCGGTATCGTTCGGGCGATTGCGCGTGCTGCCTATTCTCACGCCACTGACACGTGCCCATGCCGATCTGGATCTGGATGTCACCTTTACCGACCGGCACGTAGATCTGGTGGAAGAGGGCGTGGATCTTGCAATACGACTCGGCGATCCGGGCGATCACGCCAGTCTTGTGGGAAGGCGCCTGGGCATGCAGCGCTCGGTTATTTGCGCCTCGCCGGATTACCTGCAACGCCATGGCATGCCCGCGTCACTCGATGAGTTGCGAAACCATGATTGCCTTGCGTTCGGCAAAGACGGGCAACCGCTCGCATGGCCGCACTTGGCGGCAAAAGGTACGCTCCAGAAAGTTAGGCCAAGGCACATCGTCAGCCATGGCGAGGCACTGCGGGATGCCGCACTCCATGGCATGGGGCTGGCGTGCCTGGCCACGTGGCTCGTGGTGGACGACGTGCTTGCAGGACGGCTCGAAGTGGTGCCGATCGCGCCGCCGCTTGAAGATTTCCCCATTTCTGCACTGTGGCCGCGCTCTCGCGTTCTGGCACCCAAAGTGCGCGTCGCCGTCGACGCGCTGTTCGCGGCGTTTCAACCTGTTCCTTCGTGGGATAGGGATTGGCCCCGACCGGAATAATCAAAACAATCTCTAAATCATGCCAGGCTGCAGTTAACTCGCGGAATGTGGAGCCGATTAGTCATCACTTATCGCGAGTACGTCAAGGTCAGGGCAGGGCGCCGATCGAGGAGACCAATGCATGGCCCGTGGCATCACCCAAGAACAGGTCAATGCGGCCGCGGACGCATTCGTGGCGGCCGGCGACAAACCGACAGTCGAAAAGATTCGTCAGGCGTTGGGCACCGGCTCGCCCAATACGGTGACGCGGATGCTGGACACCTGGCGAGGTACCTTGGCGCAACGCTTACAGGAGGTGATCAAGCTGCCCGATGTACCAGCGGAAGCAGGGCGGGCGTTTGCGGAGGTATGGCGCCTCGCCCTCGCGCACGCCGAAACCATCGCCCGCATTGCCCTGACGGAAGAACAAAACGCCCTCTTTGCCGCGCAAACCGACCTGACCCAGGAGCGCAAGCTGTGGGAAATCGCGCTAACTGAAGCCCAAACGAATGTAGCCGAAAACACCGCCAAACTGGCTCAGGCTGAGACGCAGTTGCGCGAACGCCAGACGCTCGTCGATCAACTAGAAACCCAACGCATCGATCTACTTCAACAGCGCGATCGGCTGCAACAGCAACTCGATCAGCAACGTGTCGAATTGGACGCGTTGCGCGCCGAGCGTGTCGCAGCCCAAGAACATGTACGCGCGGTCGAGGACCGTGCTCATCAGCGGGTTGACCAAATGCGCCAGGAAATCAAATCGCTCCAGCAACGGCTGGAACGGGAACAGCGCGAACACAGTAAGCGCGTCACCCAATTCTCAGCACAGCAAGACGAAATGCGAAACGCGGTGCGCATGGCCGAGCAGGCGGCCGCACACCAAGCGGGTCGGGTCACTGCATTAGAAGCCACGCTCAACCAGTGGCGCAGCCAGACATTGCCCTCTAAACGTACCGCACGTAAGTCTTCGCCCGCAGCAAAAGCTAAACCGCGAAAGCGATGAGAAAAGGCCCCTAATGGCCGGACGCACACATCTCAAACCTTTGTTGTCCGTTCGAGCAGTGGCTCACGATGTGGCGCTGCATTACAGGCGCGGTGATGAGCCACACCACCGAGTCGATTCATGCTCGCCCGGAGGATTCGAAGCTGCCCAAGGCCGTTCGAATGTCTTTCAAGATCGCGTATCGGGTCTTCTGATCGATCTCCCCGGAATGGAATCTGTGCTCTCAAACCAGCATCGACTGCTGGGCGAAGATACCTGCCATCGCGCCTTGCCATGATGCCGTGGTGACCGAGGGCATGAGGGGGTTGGCGAGGTCGCCGGCGGCGTAGATGCCGGGCATGCTGGTTTCGCGGCGCTCGTCGACCTTGAGGACAATGCCCAGGGGCGTATCGACTGCGGCGAGGCCCAGTGATTCATGCAGGCTTGCGGACGGCTTGTTACGCGGATGCGCGAACAAGATGTCGACCGCGACATTGGGGCCGGTATCGAGATTGACGGTGGCGCCATGGCCCCCGTGATGGGCGATCTTGGTGATTCGGCCATCGACGACAGGTATCTTGCGGCGTGCCAGATCGGCCCGGATATCAGGCGGAATGTCGTGACCATCGGCGAAGAGGGTCAGCCTGTCGGTCCAATCGTGGAACAGCCTGACCTGATTGTGCGACTGCGGACTGGACCACACGAGGCCCCAATGCTTGCCGGCGACTTCAAAGCCGTCGCAATAGGGGCAGGGCACGATGGAGGTTCCCCAGCCCTCGGCAAAACCCGGAACATCAGGCATCTGGTCGGCGATGCCATAGCTCAGGATCAGGCGGCGCGCTTTAAGGCTTTCGCCATCGGCCGTGAGGACGGAGAAATCGTCGATGGCGCCGAAGATGCTGTCGGCCCGGGCATTGACCAGTCTGATCGTGGGATAGCGTGCCAGCTGCTGTCGCGCCTCGGCCAGGATGTCCAGCGGTGGCTTGTGATCGTTGCCGAGTAGCCCATGCGAATGGCCGGCGAAGCGATTGCGCGGCAGGCCGGTATCGAGAACGGTGACCTTGCGGCGGGCGCGGCCGAGCTGCAGGGCGGCCGCGAGACCGGCAAAGCTCCCGCCGATGATGACGACGTCATCCATGGTGATGGACTCCGTGTGTGTGGATGAGGGTTGGGTTGGGGCTGGCTTGCACATTTTTGATACTGCAAAGTATCCTAATTATGGGTTTAGGGTACTGTCAAGGACTGTAATTATCGTGACCAAAAACAGCCAGGGCCGGCGCGGCCGGCCCGCCAACCAGGCGCTTGGCCAAACGATCGTCGACGCCGCGCGCGAACTCTTTGTGGAGTTGGGTTTTCAAGCGACGACATTGGACAAGGTCGCCCAGCGAGCGAAGATATCCAAGCTCAGCATCTATCGGCACTTCGAGAATAAGGAGGCGCTGTTCAGCGCGGCCATCGCGGCCGGCTGCCATCAGTTGTTTGCACCACAGACCCTTCTTGAGGGCGTCGAAGGCTCGGTCGAGGATCGGCTGATGGCGGTGGGATCATTACTGCTTCGCACGCTGTTGAGATCAGACGTCCGCAGTGTCGAAGCCATGGTCATGGCCGACAAGACGAATCAAAAGTCGTTAAGCAAGCTCCATTACGAAGCCGGCCCCGCCCATGTCATCTCCCAAATTGAGGCCCTGTTGCGCCAGTTGCACGCGAAGTCAGTCCTCAACGTGCCTGATCCTCTCCGGTCTGCCCGCTTGTTTGCCGCGCTTTTCAAAGGATCCGATCTTCTGATCATCGCGCGCTTCGATCAGGCGAGAGCAGAGGATGACAAGGAAATCGAATCCTATTGCCGGTCGGCCGTAGCTATGTTCATTGCTGCGCACGGTGGTAACAACCACGTGGGCGGATAGCCTAATTAAGAACGAATTGGAGGCAGTTTGTTGGCCAGCGCCGCGAATTGGAGGCAACTTGTCGGCCGATCGGCAAATTGGGGACAGTTTGTTGGCGTCTTAGGGGCAGGTTGTTGGTCGCAGCAGGGGCAGTTCGTCGGTTTCAGACAACCGAATAAGCGGGACTGCGACAGACAGACAGCGACAGCAACAATCAGTGATCTCTCTTCTTTGATTGCGCATTCTTGGTAATTGCGGACTCTGTTGCGCCAACGAAAGTCCAAGCATTTCAACGCACTTGAAGGCATTTTACCGAAGCTACCGTTGCGTGATCTGGAAGGGCCAGGCGTTGCGTGCCGTACCCTGTCGCCGCAACACCGGGGCGGCGTGTTGCGTGATGTCCAGTGACTGCTGTTGCGCCTCCAAGGTCTTGCCTTCCGCAAGGTCGAAACGGCTTAGTTACGCTTGACGTCGCGTGCAGAAGACGGGGCGCTATCGCGGCTAAGGGGACATGGCGCTTTCGTAGCCAAGACGCTGCCGCAGTCGCGGCGTTGCGAAATCGAGGAAAGAGCGCAACTTCAATGGGACGTGCCGCTGCCGCGGATACACCATGCTGACAGGCATGGGTGCGGGTTCGAATGCCTGCAGCAATTGCACCAGCGTGCCCGCCTCCAGCGGCTCTGCGACCTGGTCTGACAGCACGCGCGCAATCCCAGCGCCCGCGATGGCCGCAGTCACCGCAGCTTCCGCCAGGTTCACCGTCAGGCGCGATGCCACCTGGACCATCTGCGAAGTTCGCTCAAAGTAGAACTCCCATCGATCAGCGGCCGAATAGCCCTCGTACGTGATGCATTCGTGCGAGGCGAGATCGCTCGGCTCCTTGGGGGCACCATGGGATGCCAGGTACGTGGGGCTTGCACAAAGCACGCGACGGAGGAGGGCAACACGCGTGGCGATGATGTCGCTATCGGGGAGCTCGCCAAGTCGGATCGCGACATCGACATGTTCCTCGAGCAAGTTGCTGACGCGATCACTCAGTTGGATGCGTGCGCTGATCTTCGGATAGGCCCGAAGAAACTCCACCAGTACAGGGACGACGTGATGGCGTCCAACGACCAGCGGCGCGCTGATGACCAACTCTCCCTGTGGCTCTCGATACTCGCCAGTGGCCGTGCGCTCGACTTCCATGAGGTCCTCAAGGATGCGGCGACACGCAGTGACATAGTCGTGGCCTGCATCGGTCAGGGTGAGCTTCCGTGTGCCTCGCAGTACAAGGCGGACGTGAAGGTGTTCCTCCAATTCCGATACGCGGCGGCTCACCGTGGCCAAGGGAATGTGCAGGTGGCGACTGGCTGCAGAGAGGCTGCCCGAGTCCACCGCTTCAACGAGGATTTTCATGGCTTCGAGACGATCCATGGCCTTTCACCGTTGGAAGGATGCCTCTCAAATTTACCGGCTAGTGGCTTGATCTGGAAGGGTCTAACTTTTCGCGCATCCGGCCAAGCCATGACGCAAATCTGGTGAGGCTCGGTATCCCCGGAAACACGCAACCCAACCCACGAAGCATTGAGGTATCTGTCATGAAAAAAATCGAAACCGTCCGTTACTCGGGCTTTACCCGCACCAAGGTCAACCGTGATCCCACCCTTCAGCGTGGCGAGCATGGCGTCGTCGACATCAAGCTGTCGACACCCGGTGGGAAGAGTTATGAATTCATCGCCGCTGAGCTGCATCCCACTGCCGAGCAGCTGTTTGCAGGGGCTTGGTCGGCTTGCTGGATCTCCGCCCTGAAGATTGCGGCATCGCTGAAGAAGGTCTCACTGCCGGAAGACACGGCATTGAACATCCAGGTGAGCATCGGCGAGAACGGCCCAGCCTGGGTCCTGGGCGCCAAGTTCAACGTCCGCATTCCGGGCATCGAGCAAGCGGTTGCCGAAGCCATCGCCCATGCGGCTCACCAGATGTGCCCTTACTCCCAGGCGGTGAAAGGCAACATCGAGGTCGTCATGGATGTGGTCACCGCCTGAAGGGTCGCCAGGCCGGCACGCTGCATCGTCAGCGACAGAAAGCGGCTGATGGCCACACCAAAAGATTTCAGTAATTACTCCCTCCCAATCCCCTGAAGGAATGAATCATGAAAAAGATCGACAAAATCCACTACACCGGCCAGACCGTCACCAAGCTCAACCATGACCCCGCTCTTCAGCGTGGCGAGCACGGCGTAGCCGACATCAAGCTGTCGGCTGTGGGTGGCAAGAGCTACGAGTTCGTCGCCGCCGAATTGCATCCGACCGCCGAGCAGTTGTTCGCGGGTGCGTGGTCGGCCTGCTGGATCACTGTCCTGAATATCGTGGCTTCGATGAAGAAGATCGAGCTGCCGGAAGATACGACGGTTGATCTCCAGGTCGACGTCGGCGAGAACGGCCAGGCTTGGGTTCTGGGCGCGAAGTTCACGCTTCGCACTCCCGGCATGGACCAGGCCGTTGCGGAAGATCTTGCCCACGCGGCCCACCAGTTCTGCCCTTATTCCCAGGCAACGAAGGGCAATATCGAGGTTGTCACCAACGTCATCACGGCGTGAGACATGGCCAGGCCGGTTCGTCGCCCCAACCGCGGCGAATCGGCTCCTGGCGATCCTGGAAGCGACACCCTCCCGTTTCCGTCCATCCTTTGGAGTCCCCCATGAAAATTCAAAATGCCACTGTTCTTGTCACCGGGGCCAATCGCGGTCTCGGCCTGGTATTCACGCGTGAGTTGCTCGCACGCGGCGCCCGCAAGGTCTACGGCGGCGCACGCGATCCGGCAACCATTACGCAAGCCGGCGTTCAGCCCCTTCGGCTCGACGTTACTAATGCACGCGATGTGGCGGCAGCCGCCGAGCTGGCTTCCGACGTGACACTGGTGATCAACAATGCCGGTATTGCCCAGACGGGCGGCTTCCTAGCACCCGATAGCGATGAGGTCACGCGGCGCATCTTTGAGACCAATTTCTACGGCATGTTGGGCATGAGCAAGGCTTTTGCGCCCATCCTCAAGGCCAATGGGGGAGGTGGGCTTCTGAACGTGCTGTCGGTCGTCTCGTGGGTGAGTGGCGCGATGGCGGCCTATTCGGCGAGCAAGTCTGCCGCATGGTCGCTCACGAACGCTTTGCGCCTTGAATTGGCAAGCCAGAAGACGCAGGTGCTCGCCCTGCATATGGGCTTCGTCGATACCGATCTGGCGCGCGACTTCAATGCACCCAAATCCACCGCGGAAGACATCGTCAAACGCGCGCTCGACGGACTCGAAGCCGGCCTGGACGAAGTGTTGGCAGACGAACGCAGCCAGCAGGTGAAGCAGGGGCTGACGGCTGCAAGGCCCATTTATCTGCCGCCTATTTCCTGAGGCAGGCCATCTGGCGCGGGCGTCACCCTGGCCGCCATCTCGCTTTTGATTCATTCGCACGAATTGTGGAGCTGTCATGCTGTTCGAACCACTCACTGTGGCCTCGCTTCAACTGGCCAATCGCACTGTCATGGCGCCGATGACGCGCAACCGCGCCATCGATGCCAATACACCCAATGCACTGATGGCCGAGTACTACGGTCAGCGGGCGTCGGCGGGCCTCATCATCTCCGAGGGCACATCACCTTCGCCCAATGGCCTGGGCTATGCACGCATGCCAGGACTCTTCAATGAAGCGCAGGTGCGCGGGTGGAAGATCGTTACCGATGCAGTCCATGCCAATGACGGCAAGATCTTCGTGCAACTCATGCATTCAGGTCGTGTGTCGCAGGTGGCGAACCTCCCGGTGAGGGCGGAAGTGCTCGGGCCGACGGGTGAGGCATGTCCTGGCGAGATCTACACCGACGCGCACGGCCTGTTGCCACGAAGTGCGCCGCGTGCCATGACCAGGACGGACATCGATCGGGCGATCGATGAATTCACAACGTCTGCTCAGCTCGCCATCGAGGCGGGATTCGACGGTGTCGAACTGCATGCCGCGAACGGCTACCTGATCGAGCAGTTCCTGAATGCCAATGTGAATCTGCGCACGGACGACTATGGCGACGGCATTGAGGGTCGCAATCGTTTCGCGCTGGAGGTCGCTCGCGCCACCGCGGCCGCCATTGGAGCGCACCGTGTCGGCATTCGTTTGTCGCCTTACGGCGTGTTCAACAGCACTGGCGCATTCCCGGACGTAGAAGCTCAATACCTGACGCTTGCTCAGCAGTTATCGAAGCTTGGGTTGCTTTACATCCATGTGCTGGATCATTCGGCGATGGATAACTACATGGGCGCGCCGCCAGTCCCCGCTGAATTCAAGTCGCGACTTCGTACCGCGTTCCACGGGCTATTCATCCTGGCCGGCGGCTTCGATCGCGCCAGCGCCGAAGAGGCACTCAACGCAGGCGAAGCGGACCTGATCGCTTTCGCACGCCCATTCCTCGCCAATCCTGACTTGGTCGAGCGCATGATGGCGAATGAGGCGTTGAATACCCTGGATGCGACGACGCTGTATACGCCCGGGCCAAGGGGTTACACGGACTATCCGACGCGGGCGATGACGATCACCCATCAGAAGGCTGTTTGAACGGTCGACATGCAAATGCGTGCCGCTGGTCAACATCAGGTTAGCCCTGGCGGGGCACATCCGGGCACGGCAATCCGATGTGACATTTAGTGTCGCCCCCTGGCCTTGTCGTCATCGACCGGCCCGAACGACGGAAGGTAACGACCAAAGTTCAATTCGAAGTCGCTCGGGACGCCGTAGCCGATGTCCCGGATCTTGGCGCGCCGCGCCTGTGCACTCGGCCAGGACAGGGTTGTCCAGAACTTGTCAGTGCTTGACTGAAGCTCGGCCGCCGTCGGCGTTCCCACTCGGTTGATCTGGATCTTCGCGGCGGCGAGCGTATCCCGGTCGAACGAGGCAAGACGCTGGAGCAGGGTTTCGACAAACGCGTCCAGGTCGCTATCCTCCAGCGCGCGGTTGACCAGGCCATAGCGCTCGGCGATGTCGGCATCGAAATCGTCACCACTCAATACGATCTCCAGTGCCCGCGAGCGGCCAACCAGGCGTGGAAGCCATTCCAGTGCGCCACCGCCCGGAATCAGGCCGACACCGACTTCGGGATTGCCGAACAGGGCACTTTGTCGGCTAGCAAAGCGCATATCGCAGGCCATAACGAACTCGTTGCCTATGCCGCGAGCGCGGCCGCGGATCTTGGCGATGCTCACCACCGGCGCCGACGCGAGGCGCAGTACAACGTCGTGCCAAAGACCAAGCACATCCGGGCGTTGAGCCGCCTTTGCCACATCGAGATGGGCGACGAAGAATTCGGGATCTGCCGACTGGAATACGATGGCTTTCACCGATGTGTCGGCTTCGATCTCAGCCATCAGCGCCGCCAGTTCGTCGATCGTCACCGGAACAAACATGTTGATCGGCGGATTGTTGAACGTGATGGTCCAACGACCGGGGTGAGCGCGGTCGATGTTGAACTGGGAGAGGTCAGACATGGCTATTCCTCCACTCTTGGATGCCTGGGGATGGCCGGGTGCAGCGCTTGGCTCGCGGATTCACCAGCGAGGCATCACCGATGCGATGATGCGGGTCGCAGGCGTCATGACTTCACTGGGGCAATTCATTGCCTGTCTGCTCGCTGACAAGGTACTCCGCGTACCAGTCCGGCCAGTTTTCATCGCGCTGGCCACCGGTCCGTCTTTCATGCTCGCCGTGAGCGACCTCCGCACGCCGGAGCGCGGCTGACAGATCCTTCGGTGACGCGAAGGTGGTGACATCGGTGTCGATACGCCCGGGCAGTCGATGGGTGATCTCCTGGAACAACCAGTCGTTGCCATCCGGGTCGCGGAACGAAGCAAACGAGCGGTAGCTGCTGCGCTCCGGATGCGGGCCGCCTACGCGAATCCGTCCAAACAGGTAAGGCTCATCAGGGCCGGTATATACGCCGCCGGCGTCGTGGAACACTTCGCTGACCGCTATGCCCCGACCCACCAGTTCTTCGCGCGCGGTTTCGACGTCAGACACAATCAGGTAAAGCCCCTGCGCGGAACCCGGGGGCGCTGCCGTGACGTTCTTGCCGAAGATGACCGAGCATCCAGAGCCAGGCGGCGTGAACTGGATAACGCGGTAGTAGCCATCATCAGAGGTGTAATCGGCGTCTAGGCGCCACCCCAGGTCGCTGTAAAAGCGCTTCGCTCGATCGACGTCCGAGACCGGAATGACTACGATCTCGAGCTTCATGTCCACGCCCCGCGCTTGCGCGGTCTCGACTGCAACGCTACTCATGTGAACCTCCGATGGCCTGGGCCATGACGCGGTCGTTGAGATGGGTCACAACAATGTCTGGCGGGCGGTACTGCGGCACGGGCACCAACGTTTTAGTGTGCGCCGAGCAAGATGAAGCGATCGTCGAAACGAGCAAGGCGGGTGGCGATCTGTGCCGATCGGGCGCGGTATCCGAGGGTGTAAAGGAGCGACATGCGTGGCGCAGTGCCTTGGTAGAAGACGGTGGGCAGGAGTCTTCTGCGTCGGCACGACGTCACCGCTTCGCCGGCGTTGCCTGGTGATTAGTCCTCGCTAACCGCCAGTACAAAGCCGGGCGGGAAGGGGCGAGGTGCCAAGTCACCGCACGAGACGCCAGTCGGGAGCAAGCCAGCGATGCGGCAACCGGCATCTTGAGCGCTCGCGTGAATCCGGCTCCCGAATAGGTTCTGGCTCAGTTCGGCACGATTTCATTCAGGCCGATCATTGGCACTGCCCGCTTGCGTAGAGCTTCTTGGCGCATAACCAGTGGCTTAGCTGTACACGCGTCCATCGGAAGGCAGTCGCCAGCTCCTCGAGCTGGGGGAGAAGCGCGCTCGCCATAGCCAGTGCAAGCGCGCTCAAATAGAGCCTGGACTTCATGTGGGATGCCTCAATGGGTGTCCGGGCGCTCTTGATCGACGGCAACGAGGCGATCCAGTCGAATCGTTTCCCGGGCGGCTGTTTCAAGGTATTCGGTGCCACTGCGCGCGTAGACGTCCAGGAGCGTGGTGTTCCGTTCCTGCAGCGCACCCGTGGTGTCGTAAAAACGGATCTGAACGTTCTTGTTCTTTGTGATCACGGCTTCGAGGATGTCGTGAAATTCGCAGGAAATGGGGACGTAAGTTGGTGCTTCGGAGTTCATGGTTTTGCCTTGGTTTTGGCCGCGAGACTGACTGCCGACACGGATTGCAGGAAGGTGGGTGTGATGGCTAAACGTGAATCACCATCAGCACCAGGCCAAGAACGCTCGCGGCTATCAACAGGGAGAAAATGCGCCCGATGCCGATTGAAGAGTTGCCGTGCATATCGATTCTCTGGTGCAGTAGTGACGATGATCGGGGCCGGTACACGCAGCCGAGGCGGCGTGTACCGGTTTGTCGAGGGTTAGGCGGTGACCACCTGCACGGTAATGTCAATGTTGCCGTTCACTGCCTTGGAGTACGGACAGATCTGGTGGGCAGAGTGCACGATGGCTTCCGCGACATCCTGGGCGAGGCCTGGTAGGCGAACCGAGAACTTGGCGCCGAGGAACCAGCCAGGGCCGGTTTGCCCAACATCCACCTCGATGTCGACTGCCGCGTCCACGGGGAGTTCGACCTTCTTGAGCTGGGCAGCAAGACCTAGCGCCGTGATATAGCAGGCCGACCATGCGCCGGCGAAAAGTTGCTCGGCCGTCGGGTGGGGCTCGGCCGCGGTGAATTCATGGCTCTCGCCACCCGGTGTGGAGAGCTTGATATCTACGATGCCATGGTCGCCGCGCTGAGCATCGGGCGTGTGGTTGACCGTCGTGTGGGTCTTGCCGGTAAAGATGACTTTCTCGATTTTGGTCATGGGTTGTTCCTCGTTAGTGAAGCAATGCTTGGTAAATCACGTGCGATTACATCGTGTGCGATATATAAGGATCGTGTGTGGCGCAATGAAGATGAAGGCCCTGATTTGACACCCTTGGGGCCTTTTGATCGGTGTCTACTCATTACTATCGTTGGCGATTAAATCGCATGCGATGTAAATATCGTCTCGCCGCACCAGGCAGGTGTCAACGAGATTTTTGTAACGAAATGTACGTACCGGTGCCCGGGTGGCTTCAATGGCTCGAAACGAACTGCGGAAGCACCATCACTTCTGGCGGTAAAAGGCGATAGCGATTTGATCGCACGCGATGTATATTGCAGCGAATCATCGCTAGTTGCAGGCCATCCACTCATGAAATCCAAGGCGGGAGGCGCTTCCTCCACTGCGAAGCTGGCCGATTTCCTATGCTTCGCTGTCTATTCGACCAACTTGGCATTTGGCAAGATCTACAGGCCGATCCTTGATGAGCTTGGGCTGACCTACACGCAGTACGTCACCATCGTGGCATTGTCGGAAGAGGGCGATCAGACCGTGAGCGGCCTCGGTGAGAAGCTCTTCCTCGAGTCCAACACCCTGACCCCGATTCTCAAGAAGCTGGAGGGCCTGGGTTATGTCGAGCGTGCGCGAGACGCCGCAGACGAACGTCAGGTGCGAGTCAAGCTCACAAAGAGCGGGCGTAGCCTTCGCGAGCGCGCGCTGGACGTGGACCTCGGCGATGCGTGTGCGCTTACTCCGAAGGACTTTTCCAGACTGCAGAAGGAGATCGTTGCCCTCCGCAACAATCTTCTCCGGTCGATGTGGGAAGACTGACCGCCATCGTATTGAACGAGCCCCTGGCGTCACATTTGCAGCATTGATTACGGTAGCCAAATCAGGCTGCCTGGACGCCTGCCGTTCGGTAACGATATGCGCGAGGCCTATGCCCTGACCTCACTGTAGGATTTTTGTTGAATACCAGTTGACCGCAAATTGAGTTAGCTCAGATTGCGCATGGTTGACCAGAATGCCAAAGGTTGCGTTGCTGTGATTCTGAAGCAGGCTTGGAGCTAAGATGGCTTTCCTTACCATGATTCCATGCAGGGCTACCGTCATGGCAAACATCGAGCTACGTGACCTCCACTTGGTCAAGAAAGCGTTGGCCATCTCTGTTTTGGTGCTTGAGCGCCAGAACGGTCCTCATGAATCATCCAGTGACAGACTAGATATGAAGCTCCTATTGGAGCGTCTGACTGCTACTGAAGAGCTCGAATATTATTTGAAAGCGGCCCGGATTGCGGCCTTGGGCTTTCCCCCTGAGATGGGTGGCTGACGCGCCAAGAGTCCTAAGTTCTGAGATGGGTGAGGCGGAAGATGCCGCCAGTTACCATCATCCGGGGAGGGATTCCATGTCGTACAGCACTAAGATGCAGCTAAGAATGCTGCTGCCACGCCTTATTCCATTGTTGCTAGGTACCCTGGCTTCTTGGGTTATGAACGCCATCGACTACCTACCTGGCGGTCTTGGTGGTCAGGTAGTCGAATCACGGATGCCGGAATACATCTTTTTGACTGGACTTGCTGTCACAGCCTTAGCTTTGGCGTATCAATGTTTTCGACTTTGGCGTTGGAGCAGGGGCGAGGGTGACACATGCTATGTGTGTGGTTGCTTGCTTGGCAATGAGAGGCAGGGGCGTTGGGGTAACTATCGACCTTGCTTAGGATGTCCAAAGAACCATGCCCTTCGCTGATAATAAAAAGGCTCCGTAGCAACGGAGCCTTTTTATTTTCTTGGACGGCTATCCACGAATGACTTCATCTGGGTTTTCTAGCATGGCGACGACGCGCCTACCAATTTCTGTGCCCCTGCCATTGACATAGACATCTGGAGAAGTCTCGTTGAGCACTGTCTTATGGTTGGTGATGACGTTCTTGTTCGCTACCAAGTAGAAGACGTTCTGCCAGTAGTAGGCTGTTCCTTGTCCGAAGGCGTAAGCCAGCTCTTGCCCTTGACCATATTGCTCTTCCGTCGGGTATTTTCGTATCTCAGCGACGCGGGTCGCGTAGGAATACGGGTCGTGATAAAACTTCAAAACTTTCACATGGGACGGCGTGTAGTTGCTGATGACGTCGAGGATGATGCATAGCTCGTCTTCTGATACGTCAGGCTTCAGTGCGACATTGAGGGCGAAATTTTGCAGGACTTCGAGTTGTTCTTTCTGGCTTGTTGCTGCGGCAATGTGGATGGTTCGAAGCAGAAGGGCAGAAAAATCTTCGCGCTGGGAAAGTTCTTCAAGGTCTATTTGTCCGGCTTGATGCAGTAATAGTAGACGCTCTTCCACTTTGTCTATCCACTTTTCCAGTCGCCTTTGGATTGGTGGGGTGATGATTGATTGAAGTAAGGTGGTTCCTGCTGGAACGAGGCTGGCAGCGGCTTCGACGAGGCGGTATACCTTGTCGGACTCCGGCTCAACGATTGGAAAAACATCATTCATTTGTCTATAACCAATGTCGTCAGGTGACTGCTTTGCTGGTCGAGTCTTGCGGGCTCTTGCTGCTTTCTCTAGGAATGGGGTCTATCACCTCAAGTTTTCGGCCTTCCTGATTGAAGTGAACCAGAAGCTTTCCACCCACCATGGGAGCTTCTTTGAATCCGCTGACAGAATTGGCGTCCAGCGACCCATCATGAAACGATTTCAGGAAGTCCAAGAAGGCCGCAATTGCTGCGGCACTTTCATCATTGGATAGGTGTGGCTCAAGAAGTAGTTTCGCGGTGACGCGTTGACCGACGCGTTCACCTAGCTCTCCAACTACAGAGTAGGTCAGCGAGTATTCCGGGTCGCCGGGCCGAATCTTGCCCTTGGAAAAAACCACAAAGACCTTCTTGGCTGCCGGGCCAATGTACTCTTTCGTAAGTTTGACAGTCGCCTTCTTCAACAGGTTGTAGTGGTCCTTACCAGCCTCTTTGAGGAAGCCATCGAAGTAGGACTTACCGAGGTAAAGGACCACTGCGGTCGGCAGAAGCCACTGCAATCCCGCGTAAGGACCAGGAGCTGGATGTGCAATTCTTTGCACCTCTAGGCCATCTTGAGCAACGCTTTCGGTAAATTGTTCAGCTGGTTCTGATGACAGCTCGTCAATGTGGACGACGATGATGTGAGTGCTCATGTGGCTCATTTCCTTACGAAACCAAATCGGATGTACTGTGCATAAGGTGATATTGAACCCGACGTCCGTGCCTAATTTATTTCTGGTCTATGCTCTTCGATGACATTGCCATCCTTGTCGATGATCTGGACTTTCAGTTGATCACCTATGCTGAATTTCGTTTCAACAGACCTTCCGACACAGAGCTGCCCAAGAAATTCAATAACGTAATTCGTGGTTGTAGAGTTCTTGTCGAGCTTGACCTCAACAATTTTGGTTGCTGCTGCTACTTTTGCCGCACCTTTCTGGAGGCCGATTGGCGATACAAGGATTCCACCATATGCACCGGTGTCCTGAATCCGCCACGCTAAGCCAGCGGCCACCTCCTGCTCAATTCCACGGGTGGTATGACGTTTGCATTCGACGATAAGAAAGGTGCCTTCTTCGTCGGTGCAACCCTTGGCATCGATTTCCCATGGAGTTCCGCTGATGTTTCCAGTGACATCCTGCTTGCCTTCAAACCTTCCTACGCCAAAGTGTGAGGAGAACTGATTGAGAAGGTGGGCTGCTACTTCTTCGTAGGTTTTCCATTCCTTCGTTTTGCCTTCACTCAATCCCATCGAAAATCACCCTATCCGGTTGTCATTGGCACCTAACCAGCCATGCGCTGAGCAATTTCTTTAAGCTTTTGCTCGTCAAGTCGTGGAGACGTCCAGCCTTCAGCGAATTTTGCGCTGTGCGAACGAGGGCGTTGCTCGTCAGTCAAATTCCGAATACGAACACGTGCGGGCAAGGCGGCACCTTCTCCAACGAAAATTGCCTCCTGTTGTGCGAGGTTTGGCAATGCTTTGGTCATGCCGGAGAGGCCATCGGGCATGAAGCGCGAAACATGTTGCTGATCGATTTGATTGGTCAGGCGAAGCACAAGCCAGGTTCCGCACTGTGAAATAACGGTGCTTTCAACGTCTGAAGGTCGCTGGCTCACTAGCATAAGGCCGAGGCCATATTTTCGACCCTCTCTTGCAATGCGGCGAACAGCACTCTGCGCAGCGGCATACTCGGCTTCGCCTCTGTCAGGTACATACCGATGCGCTTCTTCGCAGACCAAGAGAACGGGATCTCGTGCACGCTCATCTTCAGTCTGGTAGACCTTGTATTGAAACAAGAGTCGGGCAAGTGAAGCTGTTAAGGGTCCGGCAACTTCGTTGGGAAGGCCAGAGATGTTCAAGATTCGAAGGTCTTGATTGGGCTGGTTTGGAATGGTGCCGACAAACTGGGAGATGACGACATCGAGGGTTGGGTCACCATCTTTCCAACTCTTCATCATGAATTTGATGCGAGGATCTCGACGGAGAACAGAGAGCTTATCCAGTACGGATTTGAAGGTCTTCGCAAATTCACCGGGTGCGATAGGGCTAAGCTTCCCCTTGTCTGTCTTCGAGCCTTGGAGGTAAATAATATGATTGACAAACTCGTCTAACGAGAAAGGCCTTGGTTTGTCGGGATCAAATTCTTGCAGAGTGCCATGGTCTATCCCGGCTTTCGGCCTCGGGAAATCTGGTTCATTTCCATCCGCTGGTGCATTCGTGCCATGGTCATGTGGGGCTTCGTCCACCAAGCCAGCGGCAACCATACGAGCATGGGTAAGAGCTTTATAAATTATGTTGTGCTGGCTTGTTGCCTCAAACTCAGTCTTGCCAATGACAAGCATGCGGAACTCATCTGCCGACATCAGCCAATAAGGCAGGTGTATTGACTCTCCGGCCTCATCCTCATGGCGGATCGGATCATAGGCGCGATATACCAATGCACGACCTTCGAACGCCTTTCCATATTCAGCATGAGGGTCGAGGATAATTACCCTTGGATGGCATAGGTCGTCACCCTTTGCTTTGTGCTCAAGCACGCTGTGCAAAATTGCGGCAACAGCCCCCGACTTGCCAGAACCCGTTGAGCCAAGCACCGCGCAGTGCATGCTGAACATTTTGTCGATGTTCGCGCGGCATGGGGCGGAGTCCGCTGCTACGTAGGTTCCAAAGGGGACCAGTGCATCCGCTTGGCCCTCTACCGCCTGACCTTCGGCAGCCGTATATAAGGCGACCGATTCTTCTCTCGTGAGCAGATAGACACCTTGCCTTGGCAGTGGAAAAGTGGTTACACCGCGTATGAAGTTGAGTGATTCCTTGTTTGCCTGCCAGGTTCCCTCGGCAAACAACTCAACCTCCATGATTCTCTGGTCTGCCTCGGGCGGGATTGTCTGACCTTGCTCAAGAAGCTCCTCTGATCGCATTCGAAGAAGCGTCACAAAGCCAAATACGATTCGGCGACCAAAGTGAATCTTAACGACGCTCCCCATTTGGCCAATGGGATACACCCGTCCATCATGTGTGCGCGTTAGTTCAGTCACCTCTCCATCAAGTTCGATGCGAACCGACGTCCCGGCCACTTCTACAATGTGACCTATTTTTAGGTCCTTGATGAGGTCAAAGGCAGCCATTACTCAACCCCTTCTTTGCCGCTTTCGAGGAAGGCCGTCATGCCGTCGAACTTCCACCAGTTGTGTGTTCCGCCGCCTTTGGGCGGGAAAAGAGGGCCTTGCTTACCTGCGTACAGACCGCGCTCGGTTAGGACGTACACTCTTTTTCCCCAGTCTGAGGCAAGCCAGCTTTGAACTGCGGATGGCAGCCCATTTCCTTGGAGGCAAAAGGCAACCAAAGTTGTCTTGTTGTCTATGGATGACAGCGCTAGCTCAATCTCTTGATTGATATGGTCATCGCCAAAGCTATAGCCGCAAATCGCTAAGACGTTTTCTCCCGTGGCGAGCGCCTGCCGGAAGAGTGAAAATTGTGCGGCAAATGGATCGCGCTGTGTTGCAACATACTTTGTTGCTTGAGGGTAGATGAGAACTCTTCCCTTATTTAGTGGATAGGCGTCTGAATCTCTTACGCGAAGAACGGAACCGTCTTCGCTAAGGAACCAATCGATTGACCCATGGAGTTTGACGACTATTGCTCTGTACCCGCTTTCCGGTGCAGGTTTTCCAAAGCGATGAGCTCGGAAAGCAATCGCGCCTCCATAAAAGCCATCCCAATAAGTCAGATGCGCCAGGGAAAGAGCGTCTTCAATCAAGGTGTCGTAGTTGGTCGTAAAGATATGCAATGGCTTTCGTCGTTCAGATAAGCCAGCTTGACGCCTTCCGAAAAGAGCTCTAACGAAGCGAAGATGCTGGTCGATAGACACGACTGGCTTGTCGCGCGTGCCAGTGGTCCACTTGTCGGCACCATCCTCTTTGTCACCCCATCGAATGACGTTGGCGATACTCACTGCAATCTGGTTATGTGCATCTTCAAGTGTGGGAATGTTGTAGGTCTTGCCCTTGATGACGACCTCTTTGCTTCGACTACGGTCGGCTAATGTGGTGTAGTCACCGAGTTGACTAAGCACGTGTTCGATATGGGCATTCTCTGGGAGCTCAACGAGCAAATCTTTCAGGATCTGCTCATAAGGCTTGCCTGCGGATTCTTGAAGAACACGAGTGGTTAGTCTTCCCATTAGAGGGAGGCCCGCGTCTTTGCTGATGCCTGCGCCGGTCAGCCAGACCTGATTGGGCCGGCTAAGCAGTTGGTCAACCTGTTCAAGCAGGTCACTATTGATGGCGGCCATACATCTCCATTGTCTTTAGCGATAGTCTTGAAAGTTCGGTCAAGGATGGTTGGCGAATATCGAAGTCGTGATGCCGCTCGCCGTTTGCTAGTAGGGTGAACACGTCTTGCTTCCGAAGCTCAATGTCGCGAACCTTGCCGGTCGTCACCCCTGCTAGAGCGAGGTCTAGCAGCCCCTTGGGCTCGGTCATGGCATCCATCCTCAACCGTTCAAATGCTTTGGATAGAGCATAGCCCAGGGCAGCCACCATCAATCGGGCTGCGTCAGCCCGGACACCCTGAAGGCTTCGCACCAAGTATTTTGAACCGACCCGAGCTTGCAAATCGCTGGGCACAAAAAAAGCGGACATAAAGTCCGCTTTTTCGATTCAACAGAAGGGGGCGGCATTTGGTACCTCAATTAATACCCCGAACGGCGCAAGTGAGGAGACCAATTTTCCTTATAAAACAAAGGATCTGCTGAGTTGTTTGATGGAGGCGGCGGGAGTCGAACCCACGAATCCAGGCCTCGGACTTCCGGCACTTTGCTTTCAACGCCTGCAACGGGTTACTTACTTACGTCCCGCTGAGGCTTCGCAGCACCTCGACCGGATGAGGCCGGCCGACCTGAGGATGGACCTCTGGCGAGCCGGTGCGAGCATGGCGCGTTGTGCGCCCATTCGCCGCTGCTATGACCGGTCTACTCTCGTCTGAAGGATTTGCTCAAGGTCTGCAATAACCTGATCGGATTCGATATAGACGCCCGTTTGTCGAGCTCGCTCTGCAGCGGCCAAGCCCCGGGCAACAAATTCTGCATCTACCTGACGTTTTCGGACGGCCCGCCTGATGGATACATCGAAAAACTGGTCGAGACTTTCGCCGTCTTGGAGCAATGCCTTGGCAGTCTCCAAGAGCTGGCTGTTTATGCTGACATTTGCTCGGGACACTTCACTTCCCCTTGCGGCTCGCTAGCTCTCGCAGAAACCGATCCTTGTCGCTCGAGCTAAGCTTATCGAAGGCCAAAATCATTGCCGCAAGCTTGTCGTCTGCGGCGAACAGGTAGGGCAGGGGGACTTGGAGCGCCTTGGCTAGACGCTGGATAGTGGCCATGTCTGGCTCATGGATGCCTTGCTCATACCGGTTGATACGGGTACTGGCCACAAACGGGTCGATTCCTGCCTCCATGCCCAGGCTCTTCTGTGAAAGACCCTGGGCCTCTCTTGCCTCTCTCAGCCGCCGCTGGAAGATCAGGCGGGCATCGGCTTTACTGGGCATGCAAACAAGTCTCGTAGTCAGATACTACGAGATTCGTAATTTTGCCTTGAGTCCGATACTACGAATTTCGTAGCATGCGGCGCAAGGCCCTTCAGGCAAAACCTGGGAAACGGTCATGCGGCTGTTGCTCAACAACGAAGATGACCCTATCGCTATTCCGATAGACGACGTCATCCGGGAGGCGTGGACCCTTCAGTATGACCGGGCGCATTACGACGGTGGGATGGACCGCCTCCGCGAGCGCCTTGCAGTTTGCTTTGCCAACAGCTTGGCGGCGTGTCTCGACACTGATCTGCAGCCGCCAACTGCGGCGCAAATGCAGTACGCGACATCTATAGCCAGAGAACTTGGTGTCTCACTACCTTATGAAGCACTTCGCTTCCGCGGCACCATGTCGGACTTCATTGATAGATACGCCGATGCGCTACGCGCCAAACGTGAAACCTATTTACGCAACGAGGGGTAGTCTATGGCAGATGACGACGATGATCGTTTTGGCATGCCACAGAGCGCATTTGAAGCGGCACGGGACAGCCACGGGCGGGACAGTCCTGTCTATCGAGTGGGAATGTATGTGCCCACGCGGGGAGAGGTGGCGTCACTACCCGTGGAGGATCTGCGGGTCATCCTAATTGACTGGATGTGGGAGTGCCCGAGCGAACTCATTCCAAATAACGACCAAATCTTCGCGGTCCGTTCCATTCTTGCAAAACGACCTGACGCCAGCGACCCTCGCGTGATTCAGCTAATCTCTGAGTGCGACTCCTATCTCGAAATCTAGTCTCTTCAGGCGCGGGCGTGATCAATGACCTCAACGTTTTAGTTCGCTGGGTATATCTACAACATCCGCGTAGGGTAGGGCGCCCATTTCGAGAAGCGCCCTCCTGAGTGGCTCAGATCTCTCAAAGAACTTCGACCAGGCCCCGAACCCACCCATTTCGCCAAGCGCCCGCAGCATCGCGACATGCGAGGCCTGCAGTAGATCTACCTGACGCTGAAGCTCGGTCAGCTTGATCTCCTTCTCTGCGAGCTGCTTCGCTAACGAACCGCGAGACTGCTTGTTTGCGTTAGCCGTCACGCGCTGGATGCGCTGCTGGTCTAGGCGATATCTGTCCAAAATCGCTCTGCGCGGTGCTACTCGGGTAAAGGAGCTCGCCGACTTTATGGTTGGATGGCGTCTCGCCAGTTCCCTGGCACTTACCTCCACGCCAGCTTCTAACATGGCGTCGAGAATTCTCGCCATCTCCCCTAGGTCATCCTCCCCAGGTCCGTCTACTTTCTCTCGTGCCATGGCTATATACCGCTTTTACTGGAAGAGAAATCCTTTCCATCCGGAAAAGGGGCTCGCCCTGGCTCGGTAAGCAACAGAGCGCGAACTCCATCTAATGTGCGATGAGCATGGTCAAGTTGATTCTGCCTTCCCAAGCTGGTGGACTCCCGAGACTCAATCTCTTCTACCGCGGCCACCAGCTTTATCTCGAGCTTTTTCAGGTTAGTCCTGGCCTCTGGATTGGGGCTGCTCGTCAGGTGCCTGCATCCGTCGAAACATTGAAGATGCTTAGGGCAGGGGCTCACCGTGAAGCTAGAGACGCACATTCCATAGGGAGTTGCGTGAAAGCCGTCCGCCTCGGCCCGAAGAAAAGTAAAGGCTGCGTCGTCGCCCTCGTCGTCCTGAATTCGACGAAATTCATCGACAATAGGCCCAGTCGCCCGGTCCGCCTTGATCATTTTGTATACGGTGGCAGTCTTCTCGCCCAGGGAAAATTCCACATCTTCCGGGATCTCGATCGCATCCAGGTCCTCAGCGAGCGTTCGATGATCATACTCGTAGCTTTGGGCAACACTCTTTCGGTTGAATCGTTTAGTTATGATCGTGTCCGCAACGCCAAGTCTGAATAGCTCGTTGTTCTGGAGATGCCTGAGCATATGCGAACGAAGGACCAGTGCTTTGTCTTCCTCTGTCGTTCCATATCGCCGAAAGATCGATTCGAACTGCTCCGTCTCCCCAAGTGCGACGTTGAGGAACTCCGGCTCTGGCCTATTGACGGCAAAGTATCGCGTCAGATCGCAGATACCATCGAATCCCTCTTCTACAAGTGAGCGCTTGGGATGAATGAACATTAGCTCCCAAGTCTGAAGTAGGCCATCCTCAAGCCTTAAGGGTTCGACATCAGGGAGCTTGGTCTTTTTACTCAGGCGTAAGAAATCTTCGAGCTCATCAACTCGAATGAAGGCGGCGTGCCACTTTAGCCGCTCTCGCTCTGATAGCGCGGTCCCATCGGCATTTCGTATGGATAGGCTGCCGGTCTTTGCGCCTGCCTTTTTCATTCGGTTGAAGTAGACATATGCTGCGCCGGAAATTTCACGGTTTCCGTTGCGGTAGTCCTTGATCTGCGAGTGGAAGAGACGGTCAAACTCATTGCCTGAGGGATCGCTTCGACACGCGGCTTTCCAGTGTTCGCGCTCCACGTCGGTGAACTCGGTCCAAAATGGGCTGCCGGACAAATGTGGATACAGATGAAGCATCGGAACCAGCTCGCTTGGCCCATACCACGGGAGCAGTCGTCCCGTTTCAACTTGGCTGCGCAACGTTCTTCGGAGAGGTTCAGTGAGCTGCGCGACGCGCTCTAGCGTTTCAACTAAGAATTGCTCGAACATGCGGGGTACATAAGTTGCGGTCTCGCATAGAGTCAGGGACGCTCCGCCATCCAGATTCTGCTTCTCCGCAAAGTGGCGGATCATCATGGATTGGCCAATGCCCCCAAAATTCGAGGCGCTCCCTCCTAAGGGCGTGAGGTGTTTCTTCTCAATTTTCCAGTCTGCAGGGAGTAGGGTGGCTTCACCAATACGAAACCCGGTGACAATCAAAAGTCTGAGTGCGGAAAACCGTAACTCATCCATGAGGGTGAGCGGCTTCTCGGTCATTACAATTCGAATCAGCTCCCAAAATGCTCTTTTGGAAGGCAGCCTTTCCGAGCGCTTTTTCTCCTCAAGACTGTCGCGAATTGCGTCCGTCGACTTCAGATACTTCGCTCGGCGGTCATTGGACTGAACTAGGCGCAGGGTGGCGATCGTCGGATAAAGTGGACCGGCATCAGTGAGGTGATGCTGGTCAAAAACGGTCTTGACCAGCCCGGCGACCAGGTCACCCAGCTTTCCGCACTCTTGGACTCTTTTGGCGGTTCTTACTGCTGCAGCTACCTGATCGGCATTAATCTGCCAAGGCTCGAAGCCATCGGCAGTCGTTGCAAGGACACGTAGCGGACGTATGATCGAATTCACCACGTGTCCGGTTGAGTTTTTTCTTAGAAATAGCTGCTCAGCGACCGTTGCCTTGATGAGATCTTGCCAATTCGGCGATAGAGCGCCCCCATACAATTGTTCTGCAGGGCTTGTCGGCAGCTCCTCCTGGAGGGCGTTTCGGATCTCCAAGTCCGCGCCAAGATTGCTCAAATAGTGAACGGGCCCTGCCACAGCGCCAACCATGGCGCTCAGGTTCCAAGCTTGCCCTTTGCTCGCCTTGCCTTTGCTGTCTAACTCAATTTCCCATTTCAGGCCGCGGTCTTGAATGAGGCCTTGACCGAGCTTTACATAGGTCTCGAAGCCCTTATTCATGCGGACCGCCCTCAATCCTTGTTATCACGTCCTGAACGCCACCGATGGTTCGTTGCAACTGCAGATATGCGGGCGCAGATGCTTCGGCGTGCGACGCCTCTCTAAACAAGTTCACCGTATCCCGCAATCCACTGAGCACTTCTTTGTGAACTGCGGATTCCTTCAAGGGCATGAAGCGCCGGCACGTATAGCAAGATAAGACTGGGTTGTAAGGGCAGGCCGGCTGACCAGATGAGCACCCTCCAATGCCAGCGATAGGTATGCCATGGGGTATGCCGGCCACCTGCTGGTCGCCTTTTAGAGATGCGAGCTCGGCGGCACTGATAAAGCGGTCTTCAGCAATGCCGGCGACACGCACGTACGTCGGAGAAAGGCCGAGCGCCCTGTTGATTCGTTCGGCCTGTGTTTCCGATGTCTGAAAGTAGACGAGCGATGTGCTGATATCGGAATGCCCAAGGAATGCGGCGAGTTCTTCGTGGTTCGCGCCAGCATCGACCATGCGCTGAGCTGCTGAGTGACGAAGGTGAGTAGCTCCTATGTCATCGTCGTCGAGAAGTTCCCGTAGAACCGAAGCGATCCTTTGTCCAGCCTCCGTATTTGAACTAACGGCAAATAGCCGTGTATCCAACGAAACTTTCTCCGCGATGGATCGGGCGTAGAGCTCCTCAAACAGGACATTCCATTCTGGCTTAACCCTTCTAACAAGTGGCGGTGTCTTCGCGCCGGATCTCTGTTTCACCATAGGAAACGACAAGTGCACTGCCGATGTCGTTCCATCCGATACTGTCCGGTGTTTGACGTCGCGCACTCTCAGACGGGCAATTTGCACAGGGCGAAGCCCAAATTGAAAGGCACAGACGACCATCGCGATATCTGCCAACGATTGGTATTGCCAGGCATCCGGCCCCTTCAGTACGGAGCTTGCCGAATCATCGATCATGCCAACAATCGATGCTTCCTGATCTGTCGTAAGGAATGCTTTTCCTGACCGTAAGCCGGCGTACTTATTGGTTGGCGGAGTCGCAAGCGATTTGCTCGCAAACTCAGAGTAGATGGGGGCCCAACCCGCGATACCGTACTCGCACATCAGCTGCAAGAGGGCCTTCAGGCCGCCATATACTGAGCGGGAATAGTCGCGGGCAAGGAAGCGAGACCAAATCGGCGCAATGGATTGCGGACCCGCCAAGACAAGCTCCTCCGCCTCGCCAGGAGCGAGGTAACTGAGATGGTTCACATAGCTAGCCGCCGTACCCTGGGAGAATCCGCGACTTAGGAGCCGAACAAAGGAGTGCTTGAGGAGTAGGGCGAGAGGACCAGAGAACTTTCGAAAATCAACAACGAGCTCATGGCCGTTGTAGTGCACACTGAAGCTATCGGATCGCTCAATGTGTGCGACCGATCGTTGGGTTTCCTCAAATTCATCGAAGTAGGCGACTCGCCGAGGAAGGGGAGGCAGATTGGATACAGCAGCATTAAGACGATCCTCAATCTTGTCTGCTGCGAACAAGTCTGGTTGCTGCATTTCAAATCTCCGGGACTCCTTAGGAAATAGCCCGCAGTAATGACACCTGGCTGTCAAACTGTCTGGACCAAACACCTTCAAGACGGTCTTCAAAAACCGCGCGTGCGTAACGTATGGGCATGCTCGATGTTCGAGACCAACCGAAGAACGCCCGGAGCTTCTGAGTTGCTTCGTCCATCGAGTCGCCTTGTGAAAGCAACTGATTCAAACGAATGACGGCGCACGTATGACGCAGGTCATGAGGAGTTATGGTCGCCCGGCCGATCCGATCTTTGAGTTCTTCTTTCAATGGAGTGGCGAGGCTGCTGGAGGCCTTCGCGAACATCTTTGTGAGCGACTCTGTGGACAGCGGAAGATTCTTCTGAGAGTTCAGAAGAAATGAATGGCCCGTTCTGCCTCGATAGTTTTCGGCGTATGCCTGGACCAGGCCGGCCAAGGTCGAGCTCACCGGAATCTGCCTGATCGATTGCTCAGTCTTGATGCTAGGCTTCGTGTAGCGCGGATCGCCATGCTCGTCCTCGTAAGGATTGGAGCGAACGTTCAACCAGAATCGTTGCTCTTGACGCCGGGCATCAAAACCAGTTTTGACGGCATCCACGGGAAGGAGAAGGACTTCACCCCGTCTTAGCCCCTGATGGAGCATTAGCAAGAAGCTCAGATATACGAGCCACTTGGTACGCTCTCGCATAAATGGGTTTTGGGGGGACGCGGGATCGAGTAATTGATAGAGGCCTTCAACAACATTACCTGGCAGCGATCTGACCGCGGTCGCTTGTCTTGGCTTTTGAATTCGGAGTTGCTTGTATAGGTGCGATAGGCGTCGCGTGGCGGCTTGTGCATCGCTAACCGCCTTGATGTTGGAGGCGGACTTCACTTGCCACGTAACGATGAAGCTTACAAAGCCGAAGCCTGTCTGCCAGCGCAACTCATCCGACCCGGATGTTATGGGCTGATTTGCGATGCTAATGAACCAAGTTTCCAGGATTTCCGAGAGCCGATCTTGGCGGAGGGATCCTAGCGACGCATCCAGCGAGCCGTGGCCAAATAGCTGGTCTGCATGTCGATAGAGATCTTCGACATGGCGCAGGCGCTTTTCCTGAGTCGAAGGCGCCGCGTCGTTAAGCGTCAGGAATCCCCAGATCGTCGCCCAGTACCGAGGAACGCCTTGGCCATCCACCAGAAGCGGACCCCGCAGCCGATTCGGCAGACCTTCCATGGACAACCGCTTGAACATTCGCCACCGGCGCAACAAGGGTAATGACCAGAAACTTAGAACTGATTCTGGTCATTTGCCAAGTGCTAAGCCTTTGACGCAACAGGATCAAAATTACCAGCCATGCGCATAATGTATATTATGTCAAATTATATTCGCCGCCGCCGGAACGCTGGAGTCAGGCTTTTTAGTTGATGTCCTTTGTCTTCCGCGGTGATTGCTGTGCTGTAAGCGCGGAGTTGGTGTTGCTTAGGTGCGAACAGCTCTGCTCTATAAAAGTCTCCATCGCTTCGATCAAAGAGCTCGCACCTCAGCTGTACGAGGCGCTTCGGCCCCCAGGGGGCGCCTGCCTGAAACGCCTTGTCTTTGACCAAGCTGATTCACCCTTCGTAACGCGCCGAGCGATGGTCGCGTTCATTTGGCGACCTCGAAACCAGTGGCCTTGAGCGCGGCCGCAGCCACGTCGTGGTCTTGCTGGGCGGTGCCACCGGAGATGCCGATGCCGCCGACCACGCGACCGCCCATCACGATGGGAACACCGCCGCCCACAGCCATGACGCGTGGGTGATTGGCCAGCGGAGCCGTAGCCGGCTGAGCGACGATCTGGTTCCAGATCATCGTGTCCAGACCGAAGGATGCGGCAGTCCAGGCCTTGTTGATCGACACCTCGGCGGCCAGGAATGGCGTGGCGTCGGCGCGCTCGAAGGCAATCAGGTGGCCGCCTTCATCAGTGACCGCAATGGCCAGGTTCAGGCCGATCTTGGTGGCCGCGTCGCGCGCGGCGATGGCCAGCGCCAGCGCGCTGTCGCGGGTGATGGAAGCTTTGGTTTGGACTTGGATAGCGTTGCTCTGGGACATGACGAGGTTCCTTGAGATGAAAAGAATCGAAGTGGAGCGCTTGGGTGCTTGTTCGAGCTGCGCTTGAAATCAGAAGCCTTCGAGCACGATCTTGCCCACGGCCTTGCCGCTTTCTATCAGCGCATGCGCGCGGGTCAGGTTTTCCGCGTTGATGCGGCCGAAGACGGCGTTGGCGGTCGTCTTGACGCGGCCGGAGTCGACCAGGTCAGCCACGCGTCCCAGCAAAACGCCCTGCTCTTGCATGTCGTGCGTCTCGAACATGGAGCGCGTGAACATCAGCTCCCAGTGCAGCGACAGTGACTTGCTCTTGAGCGCGATCGGATCCAGCCCTTCCATGTCGTCGATGACGGCCAGCGCGCCCTGCGGCTTCAGGCTTTGGATGATCTCTTGGTAGTGCGTGCCGGTCTGCGTGAGCGAGGCCACGTAGTCGACGTGCTCGATGCCGGCCGAGTGCAACGCCTGCGACAGCGGCTTGGAGTGATCGATGACCGCGTGTGCGCCCAGCTCCAGGCACCATTCATGCGACTCCCGGCGCGAAGCCGTCGCGATCACGCGCAGCTTGGTCAGTTGCCGGGCCAGCTGGATCAGGATCGAGCCCACGCCGCCGGCGCCGCCCACGACCATCAGTGTCTGACCTTCTCCACCGCCTTGGGTGATGCGCAGCCGATCGAACAGCAGCTCCCACGCGGTAATGGCCGTCAGCGGCAGCGCCGCAGCTTGCGCATCCGAAAGCGACTTGGGGGCCTTGGAGACGATGCGCGCGTCCACTGCATGCAGCTCGCTGTTGGCGCCCGGGCGCTTGATCGAGCCGGCGTACCAGACGCGGTCGCCGACCGCAAAGCCGGAGGCCTGCGGGCCGACTGCCTCGATCACGCCGACGGCATCCCAGCCGAGCACTTTGACCTCGCCGTCGTTCGGCGCGCTGCCGGCGCGGACCTTGGTGTCGACCGGATTGACCGAAACGGCGTGCACGCGCACCAGCAGGTCACCTGGACCGGGCACCGGTGCGGGCAGCTCCACGTCCTCGAGCGCCTTGGGCGCGTTGATGGGCAGGTTCTTGCGATAACCAACAGCTTTCATGGTGCTCTTTCCTTCCAGGGCTTAAGTGATGCCGGTGGAAGGCAATGTAGGTAACATTGCATGGTTTGATAAGGCGGCCTTTGGATGTTTCACTTTCAAACTAGAATTGAAAATGTGGGCGACCTCCAAGTGCTGTTGCACACGGTCAGCGGCGGCTCATTGACTGCGGCCGCACGGGCACTCGGCATCACGCCGGCAGCTGCGAGCGCGACGCTCAAGCGGCTCGAGACACAGCTGGGAACGCGGCTCTTTGAACGCTCCACGCGTGCCATGCGGCTCACGCCGCCAGGCCAAATCCTTTTGGAGTACGCCCAGCGTGCGTTCGAGCTGCTTGCAGAGGGGGAATCCCAACTCGATGCCGAACGCGGTGCACTCGTGGGCACCGTGCGTGTCTCGGCACCATCGGACCTTGCTCGAACCGCGCTAATGCCGATGTTTGATGAGTTCCTGCACCTTCACCCCGGAGTGAAGCTGGCGCTCAATGTGGGCGATCGCGTGCTCGACGTGCTGCGAGACGAGGTGGACCTGGCCATTCGGTACGGTCAATTAAGCGACTCACGCCTCGTCGCCCGTCCACTTTCGCTTGCACACCCTGTCCTCAGCGCTTCTCCCAACTATTTGCGTCGACACGGTACGCCGCGTGCGCCAACAGACCTGGTGGACCACAACTGCATCGCCTTCATGCGCGGCGGGCGCACGTTCAATTCCTGGCGCTTCGGTCAGAACGGCCAATGGACCACGGTAAGGGTCAGTGGCGACCGGATCGTGGATGACGCCTCCCTGGCACGCGAATGGGCAGCTTCGGGAGCCGGAATCATCTTCATGACGGAGATCGAACAACGGCGCGATCTGCACAGCGGCAACTTGGTGCGGCTACTGACCGAATGGGAGACAGATCCCTATCCGTTGCATGCACTCTTACCTAGCGGGCGCTTCGTTCCCAATCGGGTTCGTGCGCTCGTGGACTTCATCGCGGGACGCTTTGCTGCACTCGGGTTGTCGAACGCCGAGCATTGAAGAAGGCGCGCGGCAATCCGCATTGATAATGCGGCGCCTTCGATACGGTCGTGGCTCCAGGCATCGCCGGTCGGGCGTGGCCTGTCGTTCAAGTTTGCGCGCGGAAACAGTCCTTCTTCACCTGCGGTAACAATCGTTAATCAACCAAGATCGTGCGCGTCGCATTGCGCATGAGCATTGATCGAGAAAAGCATGGCAATGAACATCAAGAGTGTCTTTTTCATATGACCCTCCGTCAATGAAATCGCGGCTTTTCCACTTTCGAACCGCTTGATATGGCTACGCCATGCAGGGACTGAGCGGCACCTGCGCGCTGATGAATTTTGTAATTCCCCATCGCAAATAAATTAATGGACTTCACTCGACCTTGGCATGAATAGTCGACGGGCTTGATGGGAACCAAAGAGCGTGCAGCAGGGAAAAGTCACATCATGAAGAATGCGTTCTCATCCAGCTTGTCGCTCATCGAGGCACCCATCGGGAGTCTTCTGACTGTTGCTATCGTGCCTCTCGTTGTTGTGTGTATTGCATATGGAGGCGCTGCATCTGCTAACCCTTCTTCGCGGGTGGCAACTCCCTCCTCAGAGACGCGGAAGTCGAACGCGATTGCGATAGCCCCCGGCCAAACCAGTGGCGGCACTGTTTCGTACAAAATGAGTGCCGGCGAAAATGGCGAATTGCCAGTTCTGCCTGCTAGGGGGCTTCCAAAACCTTCGGGAATTCCAGGGGGGCTGAGGGTTCTGGATTGGGCAGGGCTTAAAGCTGCCGTAACGTATACGTTTGACGATGGTTCGCAAGCGCCGTACTACCCGCAGCTTCACGCTACTGGCTTGCGCGTTACCTTCTTCCTCAATTCGAACGCCGGCAATGTAAGCACGTGGACCCAGGCAGCCCGGGATGGCAATGAACTTGGCAATCACACTGCGCACCACTGTCGTACTGATGGAACGAGTTGCGTGGGAACTTACGCAGGCAGCCTGGAAGACGAGTACGACCTGTGCACTGAATACATCAAGAGGACTTATGGTGTGCGCGACGTCTGGACTACTGCTTCGCCCTACGGGGACACGGGGTGGGACAACGTTGCAAAGACGCGCTTCTTTCTAAATCGTGGGGTATGGCCAGGGCAGATAGCGCCCGTCGATAGCACGGCCCCCTACAACTTGCTGACTTATGGTGTGCCGAACGGGACAACGGCCAGCACAATCAACGCCCAGATCGATGCGGCCCGAACAGCCGGCAAATGGCAGATATTTCTGCTGCACTCGCTCGATAATAACGCGGTGAAGGTTTCGGAAGTGGTGGCGAGCATGAATCACGCTAAATCGCTGGGTGACGTCTGGATCGACAGCGTAGTAAACATCGGTGCTTATTGGGCCGGACAAAAGGCCCTGGCCAACGCCACGAGCACACGGTCCGGAACCGACATCATCGTCAGGTGGAAACTGCCCGCAAATTTTCCGAAAGGAAGGCATGTGCGCGTGACGGTAACTGGAGGAACGCTCAAGCAAGAGGGGCAGGCTCTTCCGTGGAACAAGGGCGACTATTACGACGTCGCGCTTGATCCCGAATCACTGACAATCTCACAAGATGTCATGCACCGGGCGGAATGATTTGACGCTCATGGGCAGCGATCCCTAAATCACTTTGTCCGCCGTAACCAGCTTGCGCTCCTTTGATAGTCGGAACGCCTTGGGAGATTGCCCAGTGACGCGCTTGAAAGCATTGCTGAAAGCGCTTTCCGACGCGTAGCCAAGCGTTTGAGCAATGACTGCGATCAGGCCCTTCTCCTCACGCAATGCGCGCTCGGCCAGGCGCATGCGCCAATGCGTGAGGTAGGTTAGCGGCGCAACACCCGCGATCGCCTTGAAATGAAAAGCAAACGTCGTGCGCGACATGGCGCATGCCTTGGCCAATTCGTCCAGACGCCAGGCGCGGGCCGGGTCGACGTGCATCAGCCGAAGTGCGGGGGCGACGCGTGGGTCGCCCAACGCCCGCAGCCATCCAGCAGGCATCGGCGCCGACGTGCTCAAGTGCGCACGCAATATCTGGATAAAAAGAAGCTGGGCGAGCTGTGCCGATGCAAGCTGGCCGCCCGGCAATTCGGTGGCCCGCTCTTCCATCAGCTGATCGAGCAGCCGGCGAAAACTTGTTGCATGCGGCGAACTGGCCGGTACGTGGATCCATGGCGGCAGGACATCCGAAAGCAGCCGTCCACTGGTCGCGTCCAGCAGGACATGTCCTCCAATGTGGGCGAAATCAGCGCCATCTCCCAATTGAGCTGTCGCCTTCCCTGCGCCGGAAAACACGCTCATCGCATCCACCGCGGCGATATCCGGGGCGCTGCCAAGAATGAAGGAACGCTTCGCCGACAAAAGCCCCACATCCCCCGTGTCGAAGTGAATCGGTTCTGCCCTGCCCTCGATGCGAACCCAGCAATGGCCCTTCACTACGGCAAAGAACTTGATCTTGTCCGGCGCCGGAAAACGGATGGCCCACGCGCCGCCCGCGGTAAACCCGCCCGTCACGACGGACTGGGTCCTCGTAAACCGAAGGATGTCGGAGAAAGGATCGGCGCTCATCTTCGTACTTTCACGTAAGTAAGTTGTATTTTTGATTATTCACAGTGCGGCGAGCCCTGTCTAACCTGACGATCCATCCATCGAGGCTCAGGCATGAACGAACAGTTGGTACTCGTCACTGGCGGAACCGGTTTCATTGCGCAGCATTGCATGCTCGCCCTTCTGCGCGAGGGATATCGCGTGCGGACAACCATTCGCTCGCCCGGCCGCGAATCGGAAGTGCGAAGCAACCTCAAGACGGGCGGCATTGACCCCAGAGACCGCCTGTCGTTCGTCACCGCCGATTTGAATGATGACCGCGGCTGGGCAGAGGCAATAGCTGATTGCGCGTATGTGCTGCATGGAGCCTCCCCTACGCCTTCCGGACATCACGTGCATGAGAAGGATTGGATCGAACCGGCGGTAGGGGGCAACTTGCGGATTCTGCGCGCGGCGCGCGATGCAGGCGTGCAGCGCGTGGTGCTCACTTCCGCTTTTGGCGCCATTTGCGCGGGACATCCGCCGCTCGGCCGACCCTTCAATGAGACGGACTGGAGCAACCTGAGCAGTAACGTATGGCCATACCAGAAGTCGAAAACCCTCGCCGAGCGTGCAGCATGGGAGTTCATCGCGCGCGAAGGACAAGGATTGGAACTATCGGCCATCAACCCGACTGCGGTGTTGGGCCCGGTGCTGGGCGCTGACTACTCGCATTCGATCCAATTGATAACACGCATGTTGAATGGTCAACGTGGCTGTCCCAAGGTGAACTGCGGTTTTGTCGACGTAAGAGACGTAGCGGACCTGCACGTGCGCGCCATGACGCATCCCCTCGCCAAGGGCGAACGCTTTCTTGCGACGGCCGGCGAAAGCCTGTGGCTGATCGAGGTGGCGAAAGTGCTGCGCCGTCGCATGGGCGCAGCGGCCAGGAACGTACCGAAATGGGAACTTCCCAATTGGCTGGTACGCCTCTGGGCGCGCCGCAATCCCGGCCTGCGAGGCATGGCGACACTCCTCGGAAGGAACATGGATGCCACGAGCGAAAAAGCCACACGCCTGCTCGGATGGACGCCACGCTCCAGTGAAGAGGCCATTGTCGCCACAGCCGAGAGTTTGATTCGGCTTGGCTTGGTCAACTCGGCCAGCAGGGCTCCGTAAGCGCGATCGAAGGGGCGGCCCAAAATCCAACTCAGATTTTCAGGGCCGTTCAAGGCAAGGCAATCTTCATCCGATCACTGCACGTGCCAGTCGTACGCCATGCCGTCAGTCACGAAGCGGGCGCTGCCATCGGCAAGGTTGACAACGTCGACCTGATCCTTGAGAACCACGGTCGCGGGCGGGGTGGTGGTTTCGGTGTGACAGTTGGCCAGGATCCGCGTGCCATCCGGCGACACGCGCACCGGTTGCCACCACAACGATGTGGTCGCGTCCACGGTGGCGCACGGCGAGGTTACCTTGCGCAGACCCGATCCGTCAGTCTTCACGGCGTAGATCTCCGTATCCTGACCCGAAGATGACGAGGGGGCTCCGCTCACGAAGGCCTGACTGCCGTCCGGTGAGATCAGCGCTTGGTTGTTGGGCAAGAGCGCGACCACGTTGCTGGGATCGGTAAGCGCGACTGTCTGGCCCGTCAGCATGTATGGTGAGATGACGACAAACAACCCCATCACCCCCTACTCTCCGCATACGTCAACACAATCCCATTCTGCTGCTTCCGTATCGCAGAAAAAATCCGCAAGAAATACGCCACGCCAATCACGGCCTCGAACATCGAGCCGATCACCCAGCACGTGGGGAGAATGCGGGGGTTGCCGACGTGGGCGGTGGTGATGGCGTAGATGGTGGGGATGCTGATGAACCACATCATCACCAGGCGTGTGACGAACAGGAAGCGTGTCAGGCCGAAGCTTTCCAGCACCGCCGCGCCCGTCATGGAGAATGCGAAGGCCAGCGAGTAGGTCCATAGCACGCGTGCGGTGGCGATAGATGCCTTTTGTATTTCCTGTGGTTTGTCGGCCAGGCCGAAGGGGCTTAGCAGTGCGCCGGGCGTGGCGATCTGGAAGAACGAAATCACCACGATGTACGTCAGTTCCAGCGCTAGCGTTACCAGCAGAATTCTTGGTATCAGCGCATAGTTGTTTTCGCCGATGGCGTTGCCGCACAGCACGCTACAACCTATGCCCAAACCCAGCACCGGGATGATGCCCATGTAGTTCACGGTGAGGTTGATGTTGTTGGCCGCCAACGCGATCGAGCCCAGCACGGCGATCACCCACACGAACACCGCATTGCCGAAATTGTCGATGCCGGCGGTGGTGCCCAGCACCAGGCCCTTTTTCAGGCGCGGCAGCACCTCGGTGCGTAAAAAGCCCTGAGGCTTGGCGATCAATTGGCGGAGGTTGCGCCACACCTGGCCCGGAATGAAGGACACGTAGCACACCGAAATCGACAGCGCGCCGATCAGCGTGCCGATGGCGGCGCCGCGCATGCCCAGTTCCGGCAGGCCGAATTTGCCGAACACCAGCCCGACGTTCAAACCGGCATCCACCGCCTGCCCGATCAAGCCGGCGACCAGCGTGATGCGCGTTTTGCCGATGCCGTTGAAATACGACGACAGCGCGATGTTGAAAGTCATCACGCTGCCGAAAAACGCCGACCAATACAGAAACTGCGATTCCAGATGTTCGATGGCTATTGGGCGGTTGCTGAGAAACGGAATGCGCTCGATCAGCGGCGCCAGCAGCAACAACACGATAGCCAGCGCCACGCCCACGAAAATGCCCACCGCGCCTTGGTAGGCGGCTTCGCCCTTCCCTGCCCGCCCAAATGCCTGCGCCACGCACGAGCGTGAAAACCCCACCACGGCGAGAAAGAAGCCGGTGATGGCCGAGGCGGTGTAGATCGCCGGTCCCGATGCAATAAGCGTGTCGTTGGAATAGCGCGCCAGGCAAACGCGATCGATGAACAGCATCAGCAAGCTGCCCACCATTGAACCCATCAGCGGCAGCGAAACGTTCAGGACGCGCTTGGCGATCCCTAAGTCCAGGCTGGCATGGCCGGTGTGTTGCTTGTCGAGCGATGCGCCGCTCATCAACGTTGGCCCGCAACGTTGCGTAGCTTGAGCTTCACCGGCACGGCGCTCGGGCCCATGAAGAAATTCATTACCTGCTGGATCGGCGGCGCATGCGTATCGAATTCCAGTTCGAAGTTGTGCATCAGCATCGAGATCACCAGCTTGATTTCCGTCATGGCGAGAAAGCGGCCGGGACACACGCGTGGCCCGTCGCCGAACGGCAGCAGCTTGCGCACGGGGTTTTCTTCTTTCTGCGGCCGGTGATCGAAAATCCAGCGTTCCGGCTGGAAGCTGTCGTTCTCGGGGAACTGCGCTTCGTCCAGGCCTTCGGCCGTGGTTGAAACGACGAACGCGGTGTTTTTCGGAAACAACGTATCGGCCACCACGCAGTCGGCGTTGGCGACGATGCCGATGAATGGGGCTACCGTGCGCAACCGCTGCGTTTCGCTATGTGCCGCATCGATATAGGCGAACTGCTTCATCAGCTCCCAGTCGCGCACCAGCGGTTCGTCGCCCAGTACGGCATCGGCTTCCGCGGTCGCTGCCGCGGCGGCGGCGGGGTATTGAGCCAGCAGGTTGATCATCCATGCCATGGAATTGGCGGTGGTGTCCTCGCCGCCGATCACGCTGAGGATGGCGTTGCTGATCAGGTCCTGGTCGGTGAAGTCGGAGCCGGGATCGTCGCTCGCTGCAATCATCGCTTCGAGCATGTTGGTGGGCTTTTCGCGCAGCTCCGGTTGCAGTGCCATGCGCTCACGCGTGTTGCGGATAAAGCCAATCACGGCTTGCTCGATGTTCTCTGCGGATTGATCAGCTTCCCGGTCGGCCGGCAGCTTGAAGTGCCGCCAATACGGGAACAGCGCAAAGCTGCGCGCGCCCAGGCGCTTGAACATGTTGTCGACATCGTGCTGCAGCGGGCTGCCGTCATGGTTGACCACGTCCAGGTCGTGCCCCATCGCCAGGCCCACGGTGACGTCCAGCGCAAACGCCTTCAGGTCGCGGCGCAGATCCACCTGCCTGCCTTCCGCCAGTGCGGTTTTCCAGCGTTGCAGCATGCGCGCGGCCATGGCCGACATCTTGGGGAAGAAATTGCGGATCACTTCCGCATTGAGCCCGCCCATCACCAGCTTGCGCTGGCGGCGCCAGTCGTCGCCTTCAGCGGTAAACACGCCGCTGATGTTCAATTCGTTCATCACGGTCTTGAGCCCGCCGGTGCGGCGGAATTGTTCGGGACGTTCGCGCAGCATCGCTCCGGCGGTAGCGCGGTCGGCGATGACGACCATGGCGCCGCCCGGCACGCGCACCTGGAACACCGGCCCGAACTCGCGGATCCACTTGGCCAGCGTCAGGTGCCATTGGTGCCCGGTCATGCTGAGCGCGTTGCCCACCAGCGGGAGGCCCTTGGGGCCGGGAAGGTCCGCCATCGTGCGTGCGTATTTCAGTTCGTTGATGGCTTGCTCGTTCAAGGCCGAAGCTTCGATGGTTGAATTCATGATGGCTTTCCTTCAAGGCAAATGTGAAACAACCAGGTTCTCTTCATGTCCGCGATGCGCACGTCATGCCAGCGACAGTTCGCCGCTCGGCGAGTGGCTTCTGATCCGGCGTGAAATTTCGCGCGCCAGTTTTTCGATGTGCGGCGGCTTCACGATCGAATGATGGCTGCCGCCGATCAGCACCACGTCCAGCCGCGGCCCCAGCAAGTTCTGCCATCCCGAAGTGAGATCCTCGCCCTCGCCCCGCTCCGCGGCGAAATAAGTCACTGGCATGTCCACCGGCGGTGCTTCGTACTCTTCGGCGGCGTTGGCACCGGACTGGTAGACGGCCAGCATCCGCCGCACCAGCGCCATGTCCAGGTGCGGCGGCAGCAGTGACTCGCGCTGGCATGTCGCGATCATGGCGTCGACATCCTTGCGCTCCATCAGCGCCATCAATTCGTCGTAAGCAACATGCTGCCGTGCATCGGCAATGTCCGGATGCAGATCGACCATCCAATGCAGCAAGGCGCTGCAGGCATCGAGTTCGAAGATGCGCTCTTCAAAGACATGCTCCGCGTGGCGTTGCGCGCGCAGCGAACGGCTGCTGCCCGTATCGATCATGCCGACGAAGCGCACGCTTTCGCCGTCGCTTCGCAATTGCTGAGCGATGTCATAGGCAATCATGCCGCCCAGCGACCAGCCGGCCAGCTTGTACGGGCCGCAAGCTTGCACCTGTCGTATCTGCTTGAGATAGCACACCGCCATCTCGCGGATGCTCGCGTGCGGCGTTTCGCCCGCGGCAACACCGCTTGCCGCCAGCCCGTACACGGGCTGGTTCGCATCCAGGTGTCGCGCCAAATCCACTGCGTACTGCACCTCGCCGCCAATGGGGTGAATCAGGAACAGTGGCGTCAAATCACCCTCTTTCCTGATCGGCACCAGGTTCGAGGAAGCACGCTGGCTTGCCGGCACGGAAGGTACAGCACCCGTATCGATAGGCTCGATCTTCGCCGCCAATGCCGCGATGGTCGGCGCTTCAAACACGGCGCGTAGCGGCAGCTCCACGTGCAAGGCGCGTTTGATGCGCGACATCATCTGCGTGGCCAGCAGCGACTGTCCGCCCAAGTCGAAGAAATCATCGAACACACCGACTTTGCCGACGCCCAGCACGTCCGCCCAGATCTCCGCCATGGACTGCTCGGTCGGCGTGCGCGGTGCAACGTAGTTGGTATCGCTGTGCGTCAGCGAGGGATCCGGCACCGGCAGCGCCTTGCGGTCCACCTTGCCGTTTACGGTCAGCGGCAAGGCATCCAGCAAAACGAAAGCACTGGGCACCATGTATTCCGGCAAACGCTGCGACAGGCCCGTGCGACAAGCCGCCACGATCGCCGCATCGTCCTGCACGGGTTCCTGCGCGGACACCACGTAGGCGACCAGTCGTTTTTCACCTGGCATGTCTTCGCGCAACATCACCGCGGCCGCTTGCACGTCTGGCAATGCCGACAGTTGCTGTTCGATTTCGCCCAGCTCGATGCGGAAGCCGCGCAGTTTCACCTGATCGTCGCAACGGCCCAGGAACTCCATCCCGCCGTCCGCGCGATAACGCACCAGGTCGCCGGTGCGGTACAGGCGCGCATTCGGAATGCCACTAAATGGATCGGGCACAAAGCGCGCCTCGGTCAATTCCGTGCGCCGCAGATAACCCGTCGCCAAGCCCGCCCCACCGATGTACAGCTCGCCCACGCTACCCAGCGGCTGCAATTGCATGCATTCGCCCAGCACGTACAACTGCGTGTTGCCGATCGCGCGCCCGATCGGCGCCGCGGTGCCATCAAGCGTGTCCAGCACTGCGGCATCCGACAAATGCCATACGCAGCAGCCCACCGTGGTTTCCGTGGGGCCGTATTCGTTGACGAAAGTCGCCGCCGGCAACAACTTGCCTTTCCAGCGGCGCAAGGTAGACAGCGTAAGCTGCTCGCCACCCACCACGATGCAATGCGCAGCCGCGCCCGGCATGCCCGTTTCATCCACCGCCGACGCTTCGTTGAGATAAGACAAGGCTTCCAGGTGCGCCGGCGTGATCTTGAACAGCCATGCCGCGCCTGGCGTGAACAGGCGTGCCGACAGTTGCGGCAGCGTGCGCTCGTCGTCCGGTAACAGCACGATCGGCTTGCCCGCCAGCAACGGCGGCAGCAAGGTGGTGACGGTGGCGTCGAAACCGAGCGGCGAACTCACCACGGCGCCGGCGATGTCATCGCGCAAGTATTCGCGCACGCAATGCCATGCATAGTTGAGCAACGAACGGTGCGGCACCAGCACGCCTTTCGGCTTGCCGGTGGAGCCGGAGGTGTAGATCACGTAGGCCGCGTGCTGTGGCTGCGTGCGGTTAGGCACATGGTCGTCCGTGTACGCGCACAGCAGGTCGGCGTCGTCATCCAGGCAGAGCACCGGCACGCCCGGCAAGACAGGTATGCGCTCGCGCACCTGCTGCAGCGTGAGCACCGCCGCAGGCCCGGCATCGTCCAGGATCATCGCCAGCCGCTCAGGCGGATACGACGGATCAAGCGGCACGTAGGCAGCGCCCGCTTTCAGGATGCCGTATAGCGCGACGATCATCTCCACGCAGCGTTCCATGCACAGGCCGACCAGGGCGCCAGGGCCCACACCAAGCTTGCGCAAGTGATGCGCAAGGCGGTTGGCGCGCGCGTTCAGTTGCGCATAGCTCAGCGATACATCGTCATACATGACCGCCACGTCGTGCGGCGTGCGCGCGGCTTGCGCCTCGATGCACTCATGCAGCGTCTGCGGGTGCGCGGGATACGCCGTGGTGGTGTCGTTGAGCGTGCGCAGCTGGTGGTGGCGCTCGCTCTCACTCAGCATCGCCAGCTTGCCGACGGCGCAATGCGGTTCGGCCACGATCGCCTGCAAGAGGCGCGTGAAGTGATCGGCCATGCGCTCCATCGTGTGCCGCTCGAACAGGTCGGTGCTGTATTCCAGATGGCCTTTCAGTCCCTCCCTGCCCTCCACCAGGCTCAGCGTGAGATCGAACTTGCTGGTGACGCTTTCGTGATCCAGCAGCTGCATGGACAGTCCCGGCAATGCCAGTTCGCCCATGGGCGCGTTCTGCAGCACCAGCATCACCTGGAACAAAGGCGAATAACTCGCATGCCGCTCCGGCTGCAGCGCGTCCACCAGATGCTCGAACGGCACATCCTGATGCGCATACGCATCCAGCGTGTGCTGCCGCACCTGCTGCAGCAGCGTGGGGAAATCCTGCGTCAGGTCCACCTGCGTGCGCAGCACCAGCGTGTTGACGAAGAAGCCGATCAAGCCTTCGATGTCGCCATGATTGCGATTGGCGATGGGCGTGCCGATGCAGATGTCCGTCTGCCCTGCATAACGCGCCAACAGCACGTTGAACGCAGCGCATAGGGTCATGAACAGGCTTGCGTGGGATTGCCGGCTCAATGCCTTCAGTTTTTCGCTCAGTTGCGCCGGCACAGCAAACTGCAGCGAGGCGCCGTCACGGCCTTGCACGGGTGGGCGTGGCCGGTCGGTCGGAAGTGCCAGCAAGGCAGGGCTGCCCGCCAGTTGCCGCTTCCAATAATCCAGTTGCTGCGCCAGCACGTCCCCGCTCAGCCACTGCCGCTGCCAGCTGGCGAAATCGACATAGCGCATGGGCAATTGTTGCAATGCCAGCGGCAAGCCACGCGCATGATGCGCATAGAACGCCGCGACTTCCCGCATCATGATTCCCATCGACCAGCCGTCCGACACGATGTGATGCATGGTCAGCAGCAAGAGGTGTTCTTGCGCATCGCATTGCACCAGCGCGCCGCGTACCAGCGGCGGGGTTTGCAGATCGAACGGTACGCGCGTTTCGTCGACGATTAGCGCCTTCGCCTTGGCCTCACGTACGGGCTGCGCCAGATCGCGCAAGTCGTGATAGGCCAGCGGCCATGCCATGCGCGGCAGGATGCGTTGCACCGGCGTGCCATCCATGCTTTCGAAGCTGGCGCGCAGCACGTCGTGCCGCTGCACGATGTCGTTGAGCGCACGCTCCAGGGCTTCGCGATGCAGTTCGCCCTTCAGCCTCAGTGTCACGGGCATGTTGTAGGCGGCGTTGCGGCCTTCGAACTGATCCAGCAGCCACAGCCGCTGTTGCGCGAACGACAGCGCAAAGGTCTCGCCCGCTGGCGCTGGTGTTTGCGATGGCGTTTCGTTCTCCGTGCGTGCGGGCAACACGCGCCCCATCATCTCGATCAAGGTCGGCGCATCGAAAATCTCATGCAGTGATACGCGCACCTTGAACACCGCGGCGATGCGCGATACCAGTTGCGTAGCCAGCAGCGAATGGCCGCCCAGTTCGAAGAAATCGTCGTGGATGCCGATCTTGTCCAGCTTGAGCAAGTCCGCCCAGATGTCAGCCATGCGCTGCTCGTCCGGCGTGCGCGGGGCGACGTAGGGATTGTCGCTTTGCGTGAGATCAGGCACGGGCAACGCCTTGCGGTCGATCTTGCCGTTCGGCGTCAGCGGCATCGCATCGAGCATCACGAAGTGGCTGGGCACCATGTAGTCGGGCAGCTTGTTCGCCAACAGCGCGCGTAGTTGCGCTTCGTCCGGCAAGGCTTGTGCATCGTGCGCCACCAGATAGGCGACGAGGTGCGCAATGTTTCGTTCATCCGTACGTGCCAGCACCACCACGTCACGCACGCCCTGCACTGTTGCCAGCGTGGCTTCAATTTCGCCCAGCTCGATGCGCAGGCCGCGTATCTTGACCTGATGATCGCTGCGCCCCAGGTACTCGATGCTGCCGTCCGGCAGATAGCGCGCCAGATCGCCGGAGCGGTACATGCGCGCACCGGGCTCGGCACTGAACGGATTGGGGATGAACGCCTGTGCGGTCAGCGCAGGCTGATGGATGTAACCGCGCGCCAGACCCACGCCGGCGATGTACAGATGGCCGACCACACCCACCGGCACCGGATTGAGTGCGTCGTCCAGAATATGGATCTGGATGTTCGCGATGGGCCGTCCGATCGGTACGCAACTCAACGCAGCATCGTTGCGGCAGGTCCAAGCGGTGACGTCCACCGATGCCTCGGTCGGGCCGTACAGGTTGTGCAGCGCCACGTGATGCCACTTGGCGAAGAAACGCTGTTGCAATTCCAGCGGCAGGGCCTGCCCGCTGCACATCACCTGGCGCAGCGAGCGCCCGCATTCGCCGGCTTCGTGCAGGAACACATCGAGCATGGGTGGCACGAAATGCAGCGTGGTGATCGATTGCGCATCAATCAGCTCAGCCAGATATCCCACATCCTGATGGCCACCCGGACGCGCCACCACCAGCGCGGCGCCTTCCAGCAGCGGCCAGAAGAACTCCCACACGGACACGTCGAAACTGAAAGGCGTTTTCTGCAGTACGCGATCCGTTGCGGTAAGCGGATACGCTTCCTGCATCCATTGCAGGCGATTGACGATGCCTTGTTGGTCGATGCCTACGCCTTTGGGCTTGCCGGTGGAACCGGAGGTGTAGATCACGTAGGCCAGATGATGCGGCTGCACGTGATGATCGGGATTATCCGTGGCGTAGCGCGCCAGCGTGGCCGCATCGCCATCCAGTGCCACTACTTGCACGTTCGGCACTTCCGGCACGCGGTCGCGCACGTGCTGCTGGGTCAACACCGCGGCGAGCTTCGCGTCCTCCACGATGGTGGCGAGGCGATCCGTGGGATACCCCGGCTCCAGCGGCACATACGCGCCACCCGCCTTCAGGATGCCGTACAGCCCCACGATCATCTCCAGTGAGCGCTCCATGCACAGGCCGACCAGGCTGTCCGGCCCCAAGCCCAGCGTGCGCAGATGCCGCGCGAGGCGGTTCGCTCGTGCGTTGAGTTCGGCGTAACTCAACGACACGCCTTCATAGATCACCGCGACGTGCCCCGGCGTTCGCGCGGCTTGTGCTTCGAACAACTGCTGCAGCGTGTGCGTGCCAGAACGCACGTTCGGATACACCTTGGCGGTGTCGTTGAAACCGCAAAGCAGTTGTTGGCGCTCGGCTTCGCCCAGCATGTTCAGTTCGCCAACCGCACGCTGCGGCTGCGCCACGATCGACTGCAGCAGGCGCGTGAAGTGATCGGCCATGCGCTCGATCGTGGGCCGCTCGAACAGGTCGGTGCTGTATTCGAAGTAACCCCGCAAGCCGCCCTGCTGTTCGGTAAGGCACAGCGTCAGGTCGAACTTGGCCGTGGCAACGTCCTGCTCCAGCACTTCCATCGACACGCCCGGCAAGGCCAACGCATCCATCGGCGTGTTCTGCAACACCAGCATCACCTGGAACAACGGTGTGTAGCTGGTGTGGCGTTCCGGCTGCAGCGCTTCCACCAATTGCTCGAACGGCACGTCCTGATGCGCATACGCATCCAGCGTGTGCTGGCGCACCTGTTGCAGCAGTGCATGGAAATCGCCCGCCAAGTCCACCTGCGTGCGCAACACCAGCGTGTTCACGAAAAAGCCGATCAGCCCTTCGATGTCCTTGCGGTTGCGGTTGGCGATCGGTGTGCCCAGGCAGATGTCGGTCTGTCCCGCATAGCGCGCCAACAGCACATTGAATGCGGCCGCCAGCGTCATGAACAGCGTGCTTTGCGTGGGCTTGCCCACGGCCTGAAGTTGCGCCACCAACGCGGCCGGCAAGGCGAATGGCAGCGCGGCGCCGGCATGGCTCAGGCGCGCCGGGCGCGGGTGATCGGTGGGCAGCGCAAGCAGTGCGGGGCTGTCGGCCAGCTGCTGTTTCCAGTAACGCAACTGTTCTTCCAGCACTTCGCCGCGCAGCCATTGCCGTTGCCAATGCGCGAAGTCCGCGTACTGGATCGGCAGTTCGGGCCATGGCGACGGCGCGCCCTGCAGGAAGGCGCGATACAGCCCAGCCACTTCACGCACCACCACGCCCATCGACCAGCCGTCCGACACGATGTGATGCATGGTCAACAGCAGAATGTGTTCCTGCGCGGCCAGGCGGACCAGGCTGAAGCGCACCAGCGGGCCGGTGGCCAGATCGAAAGGCTGCTTTGCCTCGTCCTGCATGCGCAGGCGTGCACGCGCCTTGCGCTCATCACCTGGCAACTCGCTGAGGTCGATGATCGCCATCGCTAATGACGCATGCGGCGCAATCACCTGCACCGGCTCATCGCCATGCATGGCGAACGTGCTGCGCAAGGCCTCGTGCCGCCGCACGATCTCGTTCAGTGCACGCGATAGCGCATCGGCATCGAGATCGCCCTTCAGGCGGATTGCTGCGGGAATGTTGTAGATCGTGCGCTGTGCTTCGAACTGATCGAGGAACCACAAGCGTTGCTGTGCGAACGACAGCGGCAATGGCTGATCGCGTTCGACGCGCGGAATCGGCGTGATGGCCAGCGCGCCAGCGCCACCTTGACCGACGCATGCCGTCAGTTCGGCGAGCGTCGGCGCCTCGAAAATCGCGCGCAACGGCAGTTCGGTTTCGAACTCCTCGCAAATGCGCGACAACAATTGTGTCGCCAGCAGCGAATGGCCGCCGAGGTCGAAGAAGTTGTCGTGCACGCCGACCTGCTCGCGTTTCAGCAACGCCATCCAGATGGCGGCCATCTTCTGTTCGTCATCGTTGCGTGGCGCCACGTACGCGGCATCGCTGCGCGTGGTATCTGGCAGCGGCAACGCCTTGCGGTCGATCTTGCCGTTCGGTGTGAGCGGCATGCGGTCGAGCGTGACGAAATGCAAGGGCACCATGTAGTCGGGCAGTTCGCGCGCAAGCAGCGCACGCAGTTCCGGCACTTCGGGCACGCCCTGCCCTGCATGCGGCACCAGGTAGGCAACCAGCTGCTTGTCGCCGGTATCGCCCTGCCGCACCAGCACGGTGGTTTCGTGGATCGCCGGCAAAGCCCGCAGCTTTGTTTCGATCTCGCCGAGTTCGATGCGGAAGCCGCGCATCTTCACCTGGAAATCGTTGCGTCCCAGGAACTCGATGGTGCCATCGGGCAAATAGCGCCCAAGGTCACCGGTCTTGTACAGGCGCGCGTGCGCATGGCCCGGCGGCGCGAACGGATCGGCGATGAAACGCTCGTGCGTCAGCTCGGGCAGATTGAGGTAGCCGAGCGCGACACCGGCGCCGCCGATGTAAAGCTCGCCCGCCACGCCGATCGGCGCCGGCTGCAGGTTCCGGTCCAGCAAGTAGATGCAGGTTCTGCCGATCGGACGTCCAATCGGAATGCTGCGCCCTGGCTGCACCTGGGTGATGTCGTAGGTGGCGGCGAACGTCGTCGTTTCGGTTGGGCCATAACCGTTGATCAGCCGCTTCGGCGGATGGTTCCGCAACACCTGGGCGATGAGGTGCGGATCGAGCACGTCGCCGCCCACCAGCAACGCACGCAATTGGCACAACGCGTCACCCAGGGCGTGCGCGTATTGATTGAACAGGCCCACCGTCATCCACATGCAGGTGATGCGTTGCGCACGGATCAGTGCGGCCAGCCGGCCGGGTTGCATGAGCTCGTCCTGGCCGACGATCACGATGGCGGCGCCATTCTGCAGCGGCGCCCAGATTTCCAGCGTGCTGGCGTCGAACGCCGGGTTGGCCGCACAGGCGAAGCGATCGTCGGTTTGCAGGCTGAGATAGCCGTTGTCGATGGCAAGGCGCTCGATCGCGCGATGCGGAACCTGCACGCCCTTGGCACGTCCCGTCGAGCCGGAGGTGTACATGATGTATGCGCGCGCCTCGCCATTGATGGCTGCATCAAGGTCATGCACCGGCTGCTGCGCGAGTGCCGCGTGCGTTTCGGGCCGATCGAGCACCACGCTGTCGTAGCCATCCGGCACCGTGATGCCGCTGCGTGTGACGATGCAACGCGCGCCGCAATCTTCCAGCATGTGCATCTGCCGCTCGATGGGCAGCACCGCATCGAGCGGCACGTAGGCAGCGCCAGCCTTGACCACCGCCAGTTCCGCAACGACCAGGTCCACACTGCGTGGCAAAGCCACCGCGACAGTGTCGCCTTCTCGCACACCGCGACTACGCAGCAGATGCGCCAGCTGATTGGCGCTGCGGTTGAGCTGTTCGTAGCTGCAAATGCGCTCACCCTCCCGCACCGCCAACGCTTGTGGTGTTTGCACAGCCCATTGCTCGAAGCGATGGTGAATGCACGTCGCTAGCGGCGGCTTGGCGGGATACACGGACGCGGCATCGTTGAACGCGTAGAGCAGCTGATAACGCTCCGCATCGCCCAGCATGTTCAGTTCGCCAACCGCACGCTGCGGTTGCGCCACGATGGCCTGCAGCAGGCGCGTGAAGTGATCGGCCATGCGCTCGATCGTGGGCCGCTCGAACAGGTCGGTGCTGTATTCAAAGTAACCCCGCAAGCCGCCCTGCTGTTCGGTAAGGCACAGCGTCAGATCGAACTTGGACGTGGCAACGTCCTGCTCCAGCACTTCCATCGACACGCCCGGCAAGGCCAACGCATCCATCGGCGTGTTCTGCAACACCAGCATCACCTGGAACAACGGTGTGTAGCTGGTGTGGCGTTCCGGCTGCAGCGCTTCCACCAATTGCTCGAACGGCACGTCCTGATGCGCATACGCATCCAGCGTGTGCTGGCGCACCTGTTGCAGCAGTGCATGGAAATCGCCCGCCAAGTCCACCTGCGTGCGCAACACCAGCGTGTTCACGAAAAAGCCGATCAGCCCTTCGATGTCCTTGCGGTTGCGGTTGGCGATCGGTGTGCCCAGGCAGATGTCGGTCTGTCCCGCATAGCGCGCCAACAGCACATTGAATGCGGCCGCCAGCGTCATGAACAGCGTGCTTTGCGTGGGCTTGCCCACGGCCTGAAGTTGCGCCACCAACGCGGCCGGCAAGGCGAATGGCAGCGCGGCGCCGGCATGGCTCAGGCGCGCCGGGCGCGGGTGATCGGTGGGCAGCGCAAGCAGTGCGGGGCTGTCGGCCAGCTGCTGTTTCCAGTAACGCAACTGTTCTTCCAGCACTTCGCCGCGCAGCCATTGCCGTTGCCAATGCGCGAAGTCCGCGTACTGGATCGGCAGTTCGGGCCATGGCGACGGCGCGCCCTGCAGGAAGGCGCGATACAGCCCAGCCACTTCACGCACCACCACGCCCATCGACCAGCCGTCCGACACGATGTGATGCATGGTCAACAGCAGAATGTGTTCCTGCGCGGCCAGGCGGACCAGGCTGAAGCGCACCAGCGGGCCGGTGGCCAGATCGAAAGGCTGCTTTGCCTCGTCCTGCATGCGCAGGCGTGCACGCGCCTTGCGCTCATCACCTGGCAACTCGCTGAGGTCGATGATCGCCATCGCTAATGACGCATGCGGCGCAATCACCTGCACCGGCTCGCCGGCGTGCATGGCAAAGCGTGTCCGCAGTGCGTCATGGCGGCGCACGATTTCGTTGAGCGTTTTCGCCAGGGCGTCGACATCGAGCTGGCCGCTCAGGCGCACCGCCGCAGGGATGTTGTAGATCGTGCGCTGCGTTTCGAACTGATCGAGGAACCACAGGCGCTGCTGTGCGAACGACAGCGGCAGCGGCTCGTTGCGTGGCGCCGGCGGTATCGCCTGTTCGTTTGGCATTGCCACCGCATCGCACGACTCGATGCGCGCAAGCAACGCCCGCACGGTGGGCGCTTCAAAGACACTCTGCACCGGCAGCTCGATGCCGAATTCGGCACGGATTCTCGACACCAGTTGCGTAGCCAGCAGGGAATCACCGCCGAGTTCGAAGAAATGGTCGTCGCTCTCCACGGATGGACGGCCAAACAGTTCCCGCCACATCGCCGTGAGCGCGTGCAGTCGGCTGGCCGGCGGCGCGCCCTGCTCCGCCGCCAATGCGGCAGGCAACTCACGCCGCGCGGGCGCGTCTGCAAAGCCCGGAGCGTCCGGATAAGGTACATCGGTCCAATAACGCTCCCGCGCAAACGGATAAGTCGGCAGGCTAATGCGCCGCGGACGCGCGTTGGCGTACAGCGCGTTCCAATCCACGTTCAGCCCCTTCACCCACAGTTCCAGCAACTTGGCGAACTTGCCCTTGGCCGCCCACGCCTGCACCATCGCGGCCAGGTCTTCGTCGCCCGAGAGCATTGACAACGCACCGCGCTTCGCATGGCCGCGATGGATGCCCTCTACGTTTGCATCGCCCGCGACGAACGCCGTCAACTTTTCTTTCAGATCGTCCAGCGAATCCACCAGCAGCGCCAGGCGCTCTTCCATTGCGTCACGGCCAACCTGCAACGTGTACGCTACGTTCGCCAGCGTCATGCCGGCATGCGGCGAGGCGATTGCCGCGAGCAGTTGCCGCGCCCGCTCTTGCAGGCGCTCCGGATTGCGTGCGGACAGCACGATCATCGCGGGTGCCGATGAGGCGTCTTCCGCGCCGAGTGGCGCTATGTATTCCTCGATCACCACGTGCGCATTCGCGCCACCCGCGCCGAACGACGAAACGCCCGCGATACGCGGCACTTCGCGCAGCTCGCGGTCCACTTCCAGCACCGGACGCGGCCAGGGTGCCAGGCTCTGTTGCAGCACGAAGGGCGTGTCGGCGAAGCGGATGCTGGGGTTAGGCGTGCTCGCATGCAGCGTGGGCGCCAGGGCTTGATGCTTCATCTGCATCAACACCTTGCTGATGGCGACGAAACCGCTGGCGCTTTCGCTATGGCCCACGTTCGACTTGTGCGAGCCGATGGCGCAGAACTGGTTGTCCTGCGTCCAGTGGCGAAACGCCTTGGTGAGCCCGGCAATCTCGATCGGATCGCCCAGGTTGCTGCCGGTGCCCTGCGCCTCCACGTAACTCACGCAACGCGCGTCGATGCCCGCGCGCTGTAGGGCATCGTGCACTACCTGCGCCTGCAGATTGGGGCTGGGAACCATGTAGCTGTGGGTTTTTCCGCCCGCATTGATCGCGCTGCCCTTGATCACGCCATAGATATGGTCGCCATCGGCCACTGCCCGATGCAGTGGCTTGAGCACGAGCGCGCCCACCGCTTCGCTGTCCACGAAACCGTCGCCGTCCGCGCCGAACGAGCGGCACTGGTCGCCGCTGGACAGCAGCATCAGCGAAGACAAATCGATCAGGTGCGCAGGCGCGGTGATCAGGTTCACGCCGCCGGCAATCGCCACCTCGCTGTCGCCGCTGCGCAGGCTTTCGATGGCCAGATGCACGGCGGTGAGCGATGACGAGCACGCCGTGTCGACCGCCATGCTCGGGCCCTGGAAATTGAACAGGTAGGACACGCGGTTGGCGAACGACCAGAAGCGCACGCCGGTGGGGTAGTGCTCGTTCAACACGCCAACGAAGGTACCGATCTTGCGACTGCCGCACAGGGTTTCCGCCGTATAACCCGCGTCTTCGATGCTGGCGTATACCTCTTGCAGGAACAATCGCTCCTGCGGGCTCATCAGCTGCGCTTCGCGTGGGGTGATGTTGAAGAACAATCGGTCGAAGCCATCGATGTCGTTCAACCATCCCGCCCAGCGCGTGTTGGTCTTGCCGGCTTGGTTTTTGCGTTCGTCGAAATAGCGGCTGTGGTCCCAGCGTTCCGTCGGCACCGGTGCAATGCAGTTGCGTCCGGCGGCGAGGTTGTTCCAGAACTGGTTGACGTCGTCGGCGCCGGGGTAGCGGCCGGAGAGGCCGATGATGGCGATGTCCAGGCGCTGAGCCGCAGGTGCATCTATCGATGCCTCTGCGCGGAAAGCTTGATATTCGTCGCCCCGGCGCAGGCCGGAGCCCAGCGGCTTTGCTGGTGCATCAAGACACTGGGTCCCGGCCTGGGCCGGGGCGACGGGTTGCGGGGCTATAGCATCCAGCCCGATCCAACGCATCAACGCTTCCGCCTGGTTCTGCATGAAATGCTCAACCAGCCGCTCTATGGTCGGATATTCAAACAACAACGTAGTGCTGATGTTGTCCCCGCCGAACACCTCCGCAAGCGCGTTGGTCAGCTCCATCACCAGGAATGAATCGATGCCGTATTCGTCGAAACCGGCGTTTTCATCGATCGCTTCCGGCGCAAGGCCGACGCTTTTGCCGATCAGCTTCTGGAACTCGCGAATACTTCGATCGCGCAATACGTCGCTTGTCACTGTCGCATCCGCCGGCTTGGCGGCAACAGGTTTTGCATCGATCATGGGTACGATATTCCGGTGTGTGTTCGCGCCGCGTGTCGCATCGGGATCGAAGGCGCGGAAACTGAATTGCCTGAAGCGGACGCAGACCAGGCCGTCCGCATCGCACAGGTCGATGTCGAGCTTGCGTACCGCATCCGCCGCAGCGCTGCCTTCGCTGTAGCGCACGATGGCCCACATCTGGGAGGCGCAAGGGGCGCGGACTTCCAAGGCTTCCAGCGCGAACGGCAGCATCAGCGTCAGTGTTTCCGGTGATGTCAGCTCCAAGCCAAGCGGTGCCTGCAAGGCCGCGTCGAGCAGGCTCGGATGCAATGCGTACTCATTGAGCGAAGCGGCAACTGTGGCCGGCAAGGTGATCCGCGCCAAGACCTGGTTTTTGCCGATGAAAAGTTCATCCAGTGCACGGAAGGCTGGTCCGTAATGCAGGCCGTGCTGTTCGAATATTGCGTAGCATTGCGTGGCGCCGGCATGCGCCACGCTGCACTGTTCGCGCCATGCGGCCAGGTCGTGGCGCATGGCTTCGGCATGCGCGTTGCCCGGCGACGTCCACACGCTGCCCTGTCCATACAACGACACGGCACCATCGGTATCCCCATGGATGTCGTAATGGATCGCGCCGCCGGTTTCGGTGCGAAGCGTCACGTGCACGTCCAGGCCCGCGTCCGACACCACCGCTGGTTTCGCCCAGGTCACCTTGCGCAGGGACAGCTGGTGCCGCGCATGCGTCGACAGGCGCGCCGCCGCCAGCGCCATCTCCAGTTGCGCCACGCCGGGCAATACGCGCATGCCCATCACGACGTGATCGGCCAAGAAGAACTCCCCGCCATGGAAGCGGCTGCTGAAGCGTTGCGTCGACAGATCGGAGGTATCGCGATGTAGCAAGGGATGCAGGCATGGCATCGCTGCTTGCGCGGCAAGCGCATGCGGTTGCGCGCCGGGAACGGCATAACGCTCGCGCGCGAAGGGATAGGTCGGCAGGCTGATGCGGCGCGGCGTGCGCGCACCGTGGAGCGCGCGCCATTCGATAGCACTGCCCTTCACCCACGCTCTGAGCAACGCGTCCAGATCGCCCTGCTCCGCTCTGTTGCGAAGGGCGCTGTCTTCCCGCGCAGTGGAAACGATCGGTGCATCTTTCTGGCGTCGCACCTGCCCGCGATGCAGGCCATGGCCGTCGCCTGCAAGGAAGCGCTTCAACTGCCCGCGCAGCTCGGCCAGCGAGGCGGCCACGAAGCCGAGCCGTTCCTCCATCGCTTCACGCCCCACTTGCAGCGTGTACGCCAGTTCGGACAGCTCAACGTCGGGCTGTGCATCGAGGAATTCCAGCAGCGCCCGCGCCTGTTCGCGCAGGCGCGCCTCCTGGCGTGCTGACAGCACGATGGCGCATGGCCCGCTTGCATTCGACGCCGCGCGTGCTGGCGGAACGTATTCCTCCAGCACCACGTGCGCATTCACGCCGCCGAAGCCGAACGAACTCACGCCTGCGCGGCGCGGCAACGCATGGTCGTGCGCATCGCGCATGGACGTCCATTCGCGCGCCGCCTGCACCACGTAGAACGGACTGCCATCCAGCTCGATGTATGGATTGAGCTGTTCGCTGTGCAGACTCTTCACCAGCGTGCGGTGCTTCATCTGCAACAGCACCTTGATCACGCCCGCGATGCCAGCGGCCAGTTCCAGATGGCCGATATTGGTTTTGACCGAACCGAGACCGCAATGCGTCGTTACAACACCCGCACCTGCGTCCGCATACAAGGTATCGAACGCCATCTTCAGGCCGTTGATTTCGATCGGATCGCCCAGCGGCGTGCCAGTGCCGTGTGTTTCGATATAGCTGACGCTGCGCGGATCGATGCCGGCCTCGCGATGCGCCTTCATCACTACCGCGGCCTGCGCCTTGGGATTGGGCGCGGTCAGCGAATTGGCACGGCCGCCGTGATTCTCGGCAACGCCACGGATCACGCCATGGATGGGATCGCTGTCGCGCTCGGCCTCGGACAGCTTCTTCAGCACCAGCATCGCAATGCCTTCGCCGCGCACGTAGCCGTTGGCCTTGCTGGAGAAGGTCTTGCAGCGGCCGTCCTCGCACAACATGCCGGATTTATCGAGGCTGATATGCGCCTCGGGCGTGACGATGGTGTTGACGCCGCCGACGATGGCGATGCTTGCATCGCCGTTGCGGAGCGCCTGCACGCCGCGGCGCAGCGCCACCAGTGAACTGGAACACGCCGTTTCCACCGGCTCGCTGGGCCCGTGGAAATCCAGCAGATAACTGATGCGATTGGGGCCGACCGAAGGCACGCCCGCGGTGGAGGAATACGCCTGCCCCCACAGGTTGGCGCGATGAAGCAGCGTGCCGTAGCCGGGCGCACCGGTGCCGACGTAGAGGGCTGTATCGCTGCCCGCCAGTTGCGAGGCGGCATAGCCGGCATCTTCCAGCGCCTTCCATACGTGGATCATCATCAGGCGCTGCTGCGGATCCATCATCTGCGCTTCCTTGGGCGAGATGCTGAAGAACATCGGATCGAACTCGTCGACGCCGTCGATGAAGCCGCCCCACTTGATGCGCGTCTTGTTTTCCTCCTTCGCGGGATCGCCGTAGCACGCGCGCCAATCCCAGCGTTCGGGTGGAATCTCGCTGATGCAATCCTTGCCCTCGCGCAGGTTGCGCCAGAAAGCGTCGAGATCGCGCGCCTGCGGAAACTGTCCGCTCATGCCGATGATGGCGATCGGTTCTGCCTCGTCGGATTTGTGCGGAACGCTAACGCTGGCGGTATGTACGCGCGCTGGCGCCGATTGCTCGGGTGGCGCGGCGGCCCTGTCGTCTGTTACGGCAACCGCTTCACGGTGCTCGCGCAGCAGATAATCGGCCAAGCTGCCTACGGTCGGGTATTCGAAGAAGATCGTCGGCTTCAGATCGAGCCGGTAGCGGTCATTGATGGCGTTGCAGAATTCGGTGAGCGTGACCGAATCGAAACCATATTCGCTGAGCACGGTACCGCCGTCGATGTCGTCGGGCTTGACCTTGATCAGCGCGGAGACAAGTTCGATGAGGGTTTGCCTCACCAGTCCCATCAGGTCCAATGTTGCCTCACCGTCATCCCTGCGCAGGCCGGGGTCCAGTGCCCATTCGTCGTGCGAAGCACTCCGAACCGATGTCGTGTGCTGCGCACGGTGTATTTCAACTGGACCCCGGCCTTCGCCGGGGTGGCGGCGAGGCACGAGAGCCGCAGCGGAGTCACTCAGCAATACCTCCCGAATCCGCCCCGCTTCCCCCGCCACCACCAGCACCTGATGCAAGCCGCTCGCCAGCGCCTGCCGCAACGCCAGCACACCACGGTCGGTAGCCAGCGCATGCACGCCGAGTTGCTGCACCACCATCGCGCGCGTGGATGCATCCACTTGCATGCCGCCTTCGTCCCACAGCGGCCAGTTGATCGAAAGCGTGCGGCCATGCCGCTCACCGCGCGCCACCAGCTCGGCGCGATGCTGCGCAAAGGCGTCCATGAAGCCATTCGCCGCTGCGTAGTCGGCCTGCCCCAGGTTGCCCACCGCGCCTGCCATCGACGAAAAGCAGATGAAGACATCGAGTGCAATGTCGCGGCTGGCTTGGTCGAGATTCAACGTGCCCGCCACCTTGGCGGCCAGTACTTCGCGCAATTGCTGCTGCGTCTTTCGCACGATAAAGCTGTCGCGCAGCACGCCCGCGCTGTGGATGATGCCGTCCAGGCTTTCGAATTGCTCCGGAATGCTCTGCACCAGTTGCGTCAACGCGGCGGTGTCGGTGACGTCCACCGCGTGATAGCGCACCACGGCGCCGAGTGTTTCCAGCTGCCGCACGTTCGCCTGGATCGTCTCGTTCAAGGGCGAACGGCCAGTCAGCACAAGCACGGGATTGCGCACCTGTTGCGCGATGTCGCGCGCGAAGATCAAGCCCAGTCCGCCTGCGCCGCCGGTGATCAGGTACACGCCGTGCGCTTTCCACGGCGACGGTGCATCCGGTGACGGTTGCCATTCGGCCCACGTACTTACCTGGCGCTCGCCATGCACGTAACGCACCAGCGGCGCATCGCTGCCGTGGTTATCCAGCACCGCCTGCGCGATGTCCTGGCCAGGCTCGATGCAGATCAACTGCCCGAGCAGGCGCGGGTTCTCCTGTTGCGCGGTGCGCAGCATGCCGCTCAAGCCGGCGAACGTCATTGCCATGGCATCGCCTTGCACCACCACTTGCAACAAGGACTTGCCGCGCTGGCCCGCCAGGGCTTGCAATTGTTCCAGCAGGCCACCCGCCGCCGCTTCGTAACGCTGGACGGCATCGCCCTCGGTAGCGAGCGCGACGCAGCGGACTTGCGGCATGCGCGCCTGCACGCGCGCGACGTCGGCAGCATCCGCGCCGCACACCAGCGCGCAATGATGCGCAAGGTCGGCTGCTTCGCGTGACGTGGCTGGCTGCGCGATCCAGACAGGTTTGAACAGCAGTGTTTCGATTGGCGAACCGACTCGCGGCGCCGGGGTGCTTTCTCGCACGACGGGTGCCGGCTCGTTGCGTGCAACTGCCACGGGTGCCGCGCTCAGCGTGATCCAATGACGCTCGCGCGCGAACGGATACGTTGGCAGGCTGATGCGCCGCGGATGCTGGTCGCCGTATAGGCGCCGCCAATCGAAGGCCAGCCCCTTCACCCACAGTTCCAGCAACTTGCCGAACTTGCCCTTGGCGACCCAGGCGGCTACCGCCGTTTCGATGTCGTCGTCGCCCGCCAAGGCGGCCAATGCATCTTTGTTTTGCTTTACCTGGCCGCGATACAGGTGTTCGATGCCCGTGTCGCCCGCAGTAAACGCGCTGAGCTTTTCGCGCAACTCATCCAGCGACGTCACCAGCAATGCCAGCCGCTCGTCCAGCGCTTCACGGCCAACCTGCAACGTGTACGCCAGATCGTGCAGCGCCATCGTGCCGTCCTCTTCGATGGCCGCAAGCAATTGCTGCACCTGTTCGTGCAGGCGATCGGCGTTGCGCGCCGACAGCACCGCGATGGCCGGGCCATTCCATGCAGGTGCCGCGCGTGTTTCGCGATATTCCTCGATCACCACGTGCGCATTGGCGCCGCCTGCGCCGAACGAAGAAATGCCGGCAACGCGCGAGTACTCGCGTTTCGCGCCGGCGATGTCCAGCACCGGCCGTTGCCATGGCGACAGCTCTTGCTGCACCACGAACGGCGTCTTCGCAAAATCGATATTCGGATTGAGCACGTGCGAATGCAGGCTCGGCGCCAGCTGACCGTGCTTGAGTTGCAGCAGCACTTTCGTTACGCCGGCGATGCCGGCCGCGCTTTCACAATGGCCGATGTTCGACTTGGCCGAGCCGATCGCACAGAACTGCGTCGCTTGCGTCCAATGACCGAACGCTTTGCTCAAGCCGGCGATCTCAATCGGGTCACCCAGGCTGGTGCCGGTGCCGTGCGCTTCCACATAGCTCAGCGTACGCGCATCGGTGCGCGCTTCGCGCAGCGCACGCTCGATCACTTTGGCCTGCGCGTTCGGATTCGGCACGGTGTAGCCGTTGGTGCGGCCGCCGTGGTTGATCGAGCTGCCCTTGATTACGCCATAGATGTGATCGCCATCGGCCTGCGCCTGCGCGAGCGGCTTAAGCAACACTGCGCCCACGCCTTCGCCCGGCACATAGCCTTCGCCGCCTTCGCCGAAACTCTCGCAGCGGCCCTTGCCGGAAATGAACCTGCCTTGCGCCAGCAGCAGGTATTTGTTCGGGTGCACCGACACGTTCACGCCGCCAGCGATCGCCGCCGCGCAATCGCCGCGCTGCAGTGCGCGGCAGGCCAGGTGGATCGCCGTCAATGACGAGGAGCACATCGTGTCCAGCGCCAGGCTGGGGCCGTTGAAGTTGCAGAAGTACGAGATGCGGTTGGCGATCGATGCCGGACTGCCCTGCAATGCCACGGCGCGTCCGCGCTCCTGTTCCTGTGCGCCGTAGAGCTGGTATTCCTGGTACATCACGCCGACGAATACGCCGACATCGCCATCGTCAGCAACGTTCTCGCGCGTGTAGCCGGCGTCTTCCAGCGTGGCGTGCACGCATTCCAGGAACAGCCGCTCTTGCGGATCCATCAGCTCCGCTTCGCGCGGCGAGATGTTGAAGAACAGCGGATCGAACCGGTCCACGCCATCGATAAACCCGCCCCATTTGCCGTAGGTCTTGCCGGGCTTGCTGCGGTCCTTGTCGAAGTAGCGTGCGTGATCCCAGCGCTCCACCGGTATTTCGGTAATGCTGTCGCGGCCCTGGCTCAAGTTGCGCCAGAACTGCTTGAGATCGTTGGCCTGCGGATAGCGTCCGGCCAGGCCGACGATGGCGATGTCGCCGGTTGCCTGGGCGCTGCGCGATGCAAAGCGCGCGCGCAGCGGGCTGGCCGTCACGCGCGTGACGGCCGTCGGCGCCGCTTGCACTGCGACCGGCGACGCGGCCGGCGTATCACCCAGCAGTGCGAGCAGTTCGCTTTGATGGTGCTCCACGAAATAACCGGCAAGTGCGGCGATGGTCTGGTATTCGAAGAACAAGGTCTTCGGCAATGCACCGAACGCCTTCTCCAGTTGCGCGGTGAGATCCATCACCATTACCGAATCGATGCCGTACGCCTCCAGGCGCGCATTGGCATCAATGCCATGCGGCGGCAGCTTGAGCGTTGACGATAGCAAGCGCAGCAGATAACGCAGCGTGCGCTCATGCACCTCGTCCGCCACGGGTTGTGCCCCAGGCGGCGCGGATGGTGCATCGGCTTTCACCGCAGCCTCACCGAGCAGGCTCGCCTGCAAGCGTTCGCGCCCGCCTTCGGCCACCAGCACCTGCGGCTGGCCCTGCGCCAGCGCGCTGGCCAGCGCCATGCAACCGTTCGCCGTGCGCAGCGGTGTCATGCCCCATTGCTGCTGCAGATGACGCTGCGTGGCTTCGTCCACCCGCATACCGCCCGCGTCCCACAGCGGCCAGTTGATCGACAGCGTGCGGCCGTGGCGCATGCCCTGCTCTACCAGCTCGTGGCGGTGACGCGCGAACGCATCCATGAAGGCATTCGCCGCCGCATAGTCCGCCTGCCCCACATTGCCGACCGCGCCGACGATGGACGAGAACATCACGAACACATCCAGCGGCAGCTCGCGGCTGGCCTCGTCCAGGTGCAACGTGCCGTCGACTTTCGCGCGCAGCACGGCGGCCAGTTCCTCCGGCGTTTTCTTCATCAGGAAGCTGTCGCGGAGCACGCCTGCGCTATGCAGGATGCCGTGCAGCGCACCGCATTCGGCCACGATCTCGCGCACCGCCGTATGCACGGCTTCGCGTTCGCCTACGTCCAGCACGCGGTAGCGCACGCTCGCACCGAGCGCTTCCAGTTCCGCCAATTGCGCACGCACCGATTCGCCTGGCTGCGAGCGTCCGGTAAGCACCAGCGTTGCGCCGCGCGCATGGCTGGCGATGTTGCGCGCAAAGATCAGGCCCAGGCCACCGGCGCCGCCGGTAATCAGGTACACGCCGCCGGCTCGCCATGGCGTCGGCGCGTCGTGGATTACGGGCAGCGTTTCCCATGTCGCGATTTGCCGTTCGCCTTGCACGTAGCGGATGCGTGACGATGGGGTATGCAGGTTTTCCAGCAGGGCTTGCGCTGCATCCTGCAGCGGCGCCACTCCAATCACCTGCCAGTTAATGTGCGGATATTCCAGCTGCGCCGTGCGCAGCATGCCGGCCAACCCTGCGAACACTTGCCCTGCGCCTTCATTCGGCACGATGACTTGCACCAGGGCACGGCCCGCTGCGCGCCCCTGTGCCGGTAACTTCTGCAACAGGTGGCGTGCGGCATCGGTATAGCCCTGCGCAAGGCCGGCGCCGCCGGCGAAGCTTGCGCAATCCGCCTGCGGCAGCCGTGCACGCACGTTTTCGATGCTGGCCGCGCTCTGCTCGCACAGCAGCACCAGGTGTTGCGCGACCTCGCGAGCTTGCGTGGCCGTTGCAGGCTGCGCTTTCCATATCGGTGCCGCAAGCAGCATGCGGTCCGGCGTAGCGTCGATGCTCCGCTTGGCCGATGCGTGCAAGACCAGGTTTTCGATGCGCACGCACGGCTTGCCGGTGTCGTCGCATAGGTCGATATCGAACTGCCGCTGCGCCTCGCCTGGCGATGCGACCGCACGCACCCATGCCCACGCGCTAGCCGGGCATGCGGCCAGCACTTCCAGCACACCCAGGCTGGCAGGCACCCACAAGGTTTCCGCACTCTGCGCCGCGCCGTGCACGATGCCCAATGCTGCCTGCATGGCCGCATCGAGCAACACGGGATGCAAGGCGTAGTCGTCCTGCGCATCGAGCAGCACGGCAGGCAAGGCGATGCGCGCCAGCACTTCATCCTGGCCGATCGACAACGCCTGCACGCTCTGGAACGCATCGCCGTAATGCAGGCCCATGCGTTCGAACAAGGCATAGCATTGCTGCGCATCCAGCCGCTGCGCACTACATCGTGTACGCAACTGATCCAGGTCATGCACGGCCGCCGTCGCATGGCTTGCGACCCATGTGGCGTGGCCACGGCTGTAGAGCGTGTCGTCGCTGTCGCCGTGCACTTCAAACGTAACCAGGTCATCGCCCTGCGGCGTCAAGCTGATATGCACCTCGATGCCGTTGGTCGCTACGGCCGGGCGCAACCATGCCACGTCATGCAGGCGCAGAGCGAGCGGCTCGCTGATGGATTCGCCGATGGCGCGTCGCGCCATTTCCAACTGCACGGCGGCGGGCAATACGCGCCCGCCATGCACGCGATGGTCGGCGAGGAAATATTCCTCGCCATTGAAGCTTGAACTGAAACGCTGCATGGCGAAGGTGGAGGTATTGCGATGCAGGAGCGGATGCAGCACGCCCGCGCCCTGGGCCATGGCTGGGCCGGTAGGAATCCAGTAGCGTTCGCGAGCAAACGGATAAGTGGGCAGGCTGATGCGGCGCGGGCGTCCCCTCTTCGCATAGAGGCGTTGCCAGTCGAACGAGAGCCTGTTCACCCACAACTCCAGCAGCTTGGCGAGCTGTCCCTTCGCCAGCCAGGTGTCGACCATGGCATCCAGGCCTTCGTCGCCGGCAAGGTTCAACAGGGCGTCCTGTTCGGGCTTGGCATGTCCGCGGTACAGCCCGTCGATCGCGCTTTCGCCGGACACGTAGGCATGCAGTTTTTCGCGCAGCTCTTCCAGCGAATGCACCAGCAGGCCGAGGCGTTCGTCCATCGCCTCGCGACCGACTTGCAGCGTATAGGCCACGTCATACAACGCGAGGTCCGCATCTGCTTCGAGCGCAGACAAAAGAAGCTGCGCATATTCCAGCAAGCGGTCGGCTGTACGCGCGGACAGCACGATCAGCGCGGGGCCTTGCCACGCATGGCCCGCTTCGATGGGTGCGCGATACTCCTCGATCACCACGTGCGCATTCGCACCGCCGGCACCGAACGAGGAAACGCCTGCGATACGCGGGTATTCACGCTCGTCCAGCCTCGGCCGCTGCCATGGCGACAGCGTCTGCTGCACCACGAACGGCGTCTGCGCAAAATCGATGTTCGGGTTCAGCACCTCCGAGTGCAGGCTGGGCGCAAGCTGTCCGTGCTTGAGTTGAAGCAGTACTTTCGTTACACCGGCAATGCCGGCCGCGCTTTCGCAATGGCCGATGTTCGATTTGGCCGAACCGATCGCGCAGAACTGCGTATCCGGCGTCCATTGACGAAACGCTTTCGACAAGCCGGCGATTTCGATCGGATCGCCCAGCCTGGTCCCCGTGCCATGCGCTTCGATGTAGCTCACCGTGCGTGCGTCGATGCGCGCGTCACGCAGCGCGCGTTCGATCACCTGCGCCTGCGCATTCGGGTTGGGTACGGTGAACCCATTGGTCTTGCCGCCATGATTGATCGCGGTTGCCTTGACCACGCCATAGATGTGATCGCCATCGGCCTGCGCCCGCGCGAACGGTTTTAGCAACACCGCGCCGACGCCTTCGCCCGGCACATAGCCTTCGCCGCCTTCGCCAAAACTCTCGCAGCGCCCCTTGCCGGAAATGAAGCGTCCCTGCGCCAGCATCAGATATTTGTTCGGATGCACCGACACGTTCACGCCACCGGCGATCGCCACCGAACAGCCGCCCTGGCGCAACGCATGGCAGGCCAGATGGATCGCCGTCAACGATGAGGAGCACATGGTGTCCAGCATCAGGCTGGGGCCGTGGAAGTTGTAGAAATACGAGATGCGGTTGGCGATGGAAGCCGGGCTTCCCGGCACCGCGATCGGCCTGCCGAGTGCCTGCTCCTGCGCGGCGAACATGCGGTACTCCTCGTACATCACGCCCACGAACACACCGACGTCGCCATTGTCAGCAACGTTTTCGCGCGTATAGCCGGCGTCTTCCAGCGTGGCATGCACGCATTCCAGGAACAGCCGCTCTTGCGGATCGATCAATTCCGCTTCGCGCGGCGAGATGTTGAAGAACAGCGGATCGAACCGGTCCACGCCGTCAATAAATCCGCCCCACTTGCCATAGCACTTGCCCGGCTTGCCGCGCTCCTCGTCGAAATAGCGCGCATGATTCCAGCGCTCTGGCGGAATCTCGGTGATGCTGTCGCGGCCCTGGCTCAGGTTGGCCCAGAATTGTTCCAGGTCCATCGCCTGCGGGTAGCGGCCGGCCAGGCCGATGATGGCGACGTCGCCAACGTCACCGCTCGCATCTTTGTGGCGGGACGGCGATGCGTAACGTGACTGTTGCGCAACAGGCGTGGGTAACACGTGTGCGGTTTTTTGCGCAGACGGCGATGCGGCGATTTCTGCAACGGCACGCCGCTCGCCCAGCAACCTGGTCATGGTTTCGCGATGATGCTGCACGAAATAATCGCTCAGCGCGGCGAGTGTCTGGTATTCGAAGAACAATGTTTTCGGCAACGCACCGAATTGACGTTCGAGCGTGCGCGTCAGCTCCAGCACCATCAGGGAATCGATGCCATAGGCTTCCAGCTGCGCTTGCGGATTGATTTTGTGCGCAGGCGTTTTCAGGCTGGCGGAGAGGAATTGCACGAAATGACGGATGGCGCGTTCGTGCAGGTCGTCCGCAACGTCGGCTTGCGTTGTCGGTTGCACTTCGGGCGCGGGCGCATCGCCGGCAGCGCGCGTGACTCGTGGCGCATGATCCAGGCGGCGCAGGCCAAGCTGCCGGAAACGCAGGCATACCGTGCCCTGTTGGTCGCACAGATCGATATCCACCGTGCGCACGGCATCGTTATCTGTGCCGTTGTTGCGCACGATGGCCCATGCTTGTTCCGTGCAAGGCGCCAGCACGTCCAGGCGCTGCAGTGCGAACGGCAGCATCAAGGCCGGTTCGCGCCCGGCACCGATATCCAGGCCGATTGCTGCCTGCCATGCGGCATCGAGCAAGCTGGGGTGCAACACGTAGCGATCCTTGCCGGCAAGCTGGGATGCCGGTAGCGCGATTTGCGCAAGCGCCACGCCGTCGCCTGCAAAGAGCGACCGCAGCCCCTGGAAGCCTTCGCCATAGTGCAGCCCGAGGTGGCGGAACGTGTCGTAGCACGCGTTAGCATCCCAATGCGCCCGCGTGCATGATTCGCGCAGCGCTTGCAGGTCGTGCGTAGCCGGTTCCGAAGATGCGGCCGTTTCTGTCACCACGCCGCGGCTGTAGAGGGTGGCCTCGCCATCGACCGAATCCGCATGCACGTCATAGGCGATATCGCCGCACCCGTCCACGCGCAACGACACATGCAGTGGTGCGCCTTGCTCGGCGCAAAGCACCGGGCGCTCCCACACGATGTCTTTCAGATGCAGGGGCACTGCCGCATCCAACGCGGCGCTTGCTGCGGCGCGGGCCATCTCCAGATGTGCCACGCCCGGCAGCACGCGCTTGTCACGCACGATGTGATCGGCAAACACGAATTCGTGGCCAGCGAAGCGGCTGCTGAAGCGCGGCCCCAGCAGGTTCGACGTATTCCGGTGCAGTAAAGGATGCAACGTGTCCACACCCGCTGGCGCCGGCGGGTTGGCGTTGTCCGCTTCGATCCAATAACGCTCGCGCGCAAACGGATAGGTCGGCAGACTGACCCGGCGTGGCTTGCGCTCGCCCCGCAGTGCAGCCCACTCCACGCGCTGGCCGTTCACCCATTGCGCGAGGATGCGTGTCCATCGCCCCTGTGCGGCTTCGTTGCGCAAGGTGGCGTCCGCCTCGCCGTGCATGAGCGATGCCGCGAGCTTTTCGCGCCGCGCCTGTCCGCGATGCACATTGACGCCTGCATCACCGGCAAGGAAGCGCATCAATACGTCGCGTAATTCGTCGTGCGCGCGCACGCTTGCGGCAAGCCGTTCTTCCATGCCTTCGCGGCCCACCTGCAAGCTGTAGGCAATATCGTCCAGCGCGAGTTCCCGCGCTGTGGGCGTAGCGAGGAAATCGATCCATTGGCGCACCTGCTCGCGCAAGCGTTCCTCGTTGCGCGCGGAAAGCACGAAGGCCACTGGTTGGCCGGATGGGGCGATTGCTGCCGGCGCGACGTATTCCTCCAGCACCACGTGCGCGTTGACGCCGCCGAAGCCGAACGAACTCACGCCCGCGCGGCGCGGCAGCGCTTCGCCTTGCGCATTGCGCAGCGGCTGCCATTGGCGTGTTTCGTTCACCACGTAGAACGGGCTGCCGTCCAGCTGGATATACGGATTGATGCGTTCGCCATGCAGGCTCTTCACCAGCGTGCGGTGCTTCATCTGCAGCAGCACTTTCACCACGCCGGCGACGCCGGCTGCCAGTTCCAGATGGCCAATGTTGGTTTTCACCGAACCCAGCCCGCAGTGCGGCGCCGGCACAGCGCTGTCGCCGGTGGCGGCGTACAGCGCCTGGAACGCCGCTTTCAGACCATTGATCTCCACCGGATCGCCGAGCGGCGTGCCAGTGCCATGCGCTTCGATATAGCTCACCGTGCGCGGGTCGATGCCAGCGTGCGCATACGCGCGCCGCACTACTTCCGCCTGCGCATTCGGATTGGGTGCAGTCAGCGAGTTGGCACGACCACCGTGATTTTCCGCCACCCCGCGCACCACACCGTAGATGTGGTCGCCGTCGCGCTCGGCATCGGCGAGTTTCTTCAACACCAGCATTGCCGCACCCTCGCCGCGCACGTAGCCATTTGCATCGGCGGAGAAGGTTTTGCAGCGGCCGTCTTCGCTCAGCATGCCGGCCTTGGTGAAGCTGATATGCAGGTCGGGCGTGATCAAGGTATTCACGCCGCCGACGATCGCCATGGAAGACTCGCCGCCCTGGATCGCCGCCACGCCGCGGCGCAATGCCACCAGCGAACTGGAACAGGCGGTTTCCACCGGCTCGCTCGGCCCATGCAGGTCGAGGAAATAGCTCATGCGATTTGGCCCCACCGAGGCCACCGCGCCAGTCGAGGAATACCCTTCGATCGCCGTCATTGCACGCGTGATCAACGTGCCATAACCCGTGCCCATGGTGCCGACGAAAATCGCCGTATCGCTGCCCGCCAGCGCGGGACCGGCATAGCCGGCATCCTCCAGCGCCTTCCAGATGTGGATCATCATCAGGCGCTGCTGCGGATCCATCAATTCGGCTTCCTTCGGCGAAATGCCGAAGAACTGCGAATCGAATTCATCCACGCCGTCGATAAAGCCGCCCCACTTGATGTGCGTGCGGTTGGCCTCGTGCGCGGGATCGCCATGCCATGCGCGCCAGTCCCAGCGCGAGGACGGAATCTCGCTGATGCAATCGCGCCCTTCCAGCAGGTTGCGCCAGAACGCATCCAGGTCGGGCGCCTGCGGAAACTGGCCGCTCATGCCGATGATGGCGATGGGTTCGTTATGGGATGCGATGGGCGGCGCGGGCTTGCTGCTGCGGCTCCATCCGCGTGTGCGGGTGCGTTCTTGCGTGCGTATGGCAATCTGCTTCGGCTCGATGGCCGGTGTCGTGGGCGCATCGAACGCGGCGCGGTGCTCGCGCACGAGGTAGGCAGCCAGGCCGTCGATGGTTGGGTATTCGAAGAACAGCGTCGGTTGCAGCTCCAGTGCGTAGCGCTGGTTGATGGCGCTGCCCAATTCGGTCAGCGTGACCGAATCGAAGCCATATTCGCTGAGCGCGGTTTCGCCGTCGATGTCTTCGGGTTTGACTTTGATCAGGGCGGAGGCGAGTTGGATAAGGGATTGCTTCGCCAGTCCCATCAGGCTCGGTGCTGCCTCAACGTCATCCCGGCCTTCGCCGGGGTGACGGCGAGGCATGGATGCGGCAACGGAATCACCCAGCAATACCTCGCGGATGCGCCCCACATCGCCCGCCACCACCATCGCCTGCGCTTGGCCGCTCGCCCAGATCCGGCGCAGCGCCGCCACGCCATCGTCCGTGCGCAACGGCTGCATGCCCCACTGTCGTGCGAGCATCGCGCGCGTCGCGGCATCCACCTGCATGCCGCCCTCTTCCCACAGCGGCCAATTGATCGACACGGTGCGTCCATGCCGGCGCCCTTGCATAACCTGCGCGTTGCGACGATGCACGAACGCATCCATGAACGCGTTCGCCGCCGCGTAATCCGCCTGGCCCACGTTGCCGATCGCGCCCGCAATGGACGAGAACACGATAAAGGCATCCAGCGCGATGTCGCGGCTGGCTTCGTCCAGATGCAATGTGCCGTGCACCTTGGCGCTGAACACGTCATGCAATTGCGCTGGCGTTTTCCGCGCGAGATAGCTGTCACGCAACACGCCGGCGCTGTGGATAATGCCATCCAGGCTTTCGAATTCTTCGGGAATGCCTTGCACCAGCGACGTCACCGCCTGCGCATCGCTGACGTCCACGGCGCGATAGCGCACCACCGCGCCCAGCGCTTCCAGTTCGCGCACATGCGCCTGGATGCCGGCGTGCATCGGCGTGCGCCCGGTCAGGATCAACACCGGATTGCGTACTTGCGTGGCGATGTCGCGCGCAAAGACCAAGCCGAGGCCACCGGCGCCGCCCGTAATCAGATAGACGCCGTTCGCCTTCCATGGGCTTGCCGCATCGGCCGATGCTGCAAAAACTTCCCAGCCGGCAACGTGGCGTGCGCCGCTGGCGTAGCGCACGCGGGGCGCTGCGTCATCGCTGTTGTCGCGCAATATTTGTGCGACGTCCTCACCCTGCCCGATTTCGATCACCTGCCCGCGCAGTCGCGGATGTTCCCGTTGCGCCGTGCGCAACATGCCGTCCAGGCCGGCGAAAAGCTGCCATTCACTCTCTGCCGGCACTACGATCTGCATCAACGCATGGCCGGTCTGGCGGCTTAGCGATTGCAGCTGTTCCAGCAGGCGGCTGGCGGCGGCTTCGTAGCTGCCGGCGAGATCGGGCGTTGCCGCAACCTCTGCAACCATCGCACCCGGCATGCGCGCGCCGACGTCGGCGGCACGCACATCAGGCAGGCCGCACAGCAAGACGCGGTGCGCGGATGGCGCGTCATGGGCTGTGGCGGAAGGCGCAACGGATGTCCAGGCCGGGCGCATCAGCAAAGTATCGCTATCCTGCGTGTCGCGCGTTGACGCACCCGCCACCGCGCGCAGTTCCAGTTGCCGCAACCGCACGCACACCGAGCCGCTGTCGTCACACACGTCGATATCCAGGCGCTGCGCTCCATCGCCGCTACTGCGGATGAAGGCCCACATGCTTGTCGTGCATGGTGCGAACACGTCCATGCCAGCAAGGGCGAACGGCAGTCGCAGCGATGATGGCGAATCCAGCAGCAGCGTCGCCTGCAACGCCGCATCCATCACGCTCGGGTGCAGCACGTAGCCATCGCGCGCGACTTGTTTCGGCAAGGCGATGCGCGCAAGTACTTTGCCCTGGCCGACAAATGCCTCGGCCAGGCCGCGGAAGGATGGACCGTAATGCAACCCCAGCGAATCGAAGCGCGCGTAGCACGCCGTTGCATCCAGGTGCGCAAGCGAACATTGCCGCCGCAGTGCAGCCAGGTCGTGCGCAGCCACGGTATCGGCCGCCTCGACCGCGACCACGCCGCGACTGTGAACGATGACGGTGTCGCCGTCTTGGCGATAGATCTCGGCATCCAGATCCTCGTCATCGCGTGGCTTCAATGCCACATGCAGATCCACGCCCTCGGCGTCGACGCGCAGCGGGCGAAGCCAGGCGATGCGCTTCCACCGCAGCGTTTCACCGGCATCGAAGGCCTGCTCCGAGACATGGCGCAGCATCTCCAGCTGCGCCACGCCGGGCAGCACCCGATGGCCTTGCACGACGTGGTCAGCCAGGAAAAATTCGTCGCCGCTGAGGTGCGTGCTGAAACGCAAGCCGTCGACGTTGGAGCTGTTCCGGTGCACCAGCGGATGCAGCATTGCCGTTGACGTGGCGACCTCATGCGCCGCTTCGCTGACTGGAACCCAGTAGCGCTCGCGCGCAAACGGATAAGTGGGAAGACTGATGCGCCGCGGCCGTTGTCCTGCCGCATACAGTCGCTGCCAATCGAACGGCACGCCCTTGGTCCACAAATCGAGCAGCTTGCCGTGCTTGCCCTTGGCCAGCCACGCCTCGACGATGGCCGGCAGGTCGTCGTCGCCGGCGAGTGCGGCGAGCGCTTCCTTGTTGCGTTTCACCTGGCCGCGGTAAAGCTCGTCGATGGCGGTATCGCCATCGAGATAGGCGCGCAACTTTTCACGCAGTTGATCGATCGAATGCGCCACGACACCGAGCCGCTCTTCCATCGCCTCGCGGCCGAACTGCAGCGTGTAGGCGAGATCGGCCAAGGCGATTCCTTTGCCTTGCGCATCCAGCAATGCCAGCAGGCGCTGCACCTGCTCGCGCAGGCGATCCTCCTGCCGTGCGGACAAGACGATCAGTGCAGGACCATCGAGCGTAGTCGTGCTTGATACAGGTGCACGATATTCCTCGATCACCACGTGCGCATTGGCACCGCCGGCGCCGAACGAGGAAATTCCGGCGATACGCGGGTATTCGCGCTTCACGCCATCGACCTCCAGCACCGGCCGCTGCCATGGCGCCAAGGCTTGCTGCACCACGAACGGCGTCTGCGAAAAATCGATGTGCGGGTTGAGCACGTGCGAATGCAGGCTCGGCGCCAGTTGCCCGTGCTTGAGCTGCAGCAGCACTTTTGTTACGCCAGCAATGCCGGCTGCGCTTTCGCAATGGCCGATGTTCGACTTGGCCGAACCGATCGCGCAGAACTGCGTTGCCGTCGTCCCATGGCGGAACGCTTTCGACAAGCCGGCGATCTCGATCGGATCACCCAGGCTGGTGCCGGTGCCGTGCGCTTCCACGTAGCTGATGGCACGCGCGTCGATGCCGGCCTCGCGCAGCGAGCGTTCAATGACCTTCGCCTGGGCCTGCGGGTTGGGCACTGTGTAACCGTTGGTCTTGCCGCCATGGTTGATCGCAGTGGCCTTGATCACGCCATAGATATGGTCGCCATCGGCCTGCGCCTGCGCGAGCGGCTTCATCAATACCGCGCCGACGCCTTCGCCCGGCACGTAGCCTTCGCCGCCTTCGCCGAAACTCTCGCAGCGGCCCTTGCCGGAAATGAACTTGCCCTGCGCCAGCATCAGGTACTTGTTCGGGTGGATCGATACGTTTACGCCGCCCGCCACCGCCGCCGCGCAACCGCCACGCTGCAGGCTCTGGCAGGCCAGATGGATCGCCGTCAACGACGAGGAACACATCGTGTCCAGCGCCATGCTGGGCCCGTGGAAATTGCAGAAATAGGAAATGCGGTTGGCGACCGAAGCGGCGCTGTTGAGCATGGAAAGGTTGTTGCCCCTGGCCTGCTCCTGCGCGCCGTACAGCTGGTATTCCTCGTACATCACGCCGACGAACACGCCCACGTCGCCGTCGTCGGCAACGTTCTCGCGCGTGTAGCCGGCGTCTTCCAGCGTGGCGTGCACGCACTCCAGGAACAATCGCTCTTGCGGATCCATCAATTCCGCTTCGCGCGGCGAGATGTTGAAGAACAGCGGATCGAACAGGTCGACGCCGTCGATAAAGCCGCCCCATTTGCTATACGTCTTGCCGGGCTTGGTGCGGTCCCGGTCGAAGTAGCGCGCGTGATCCCAGCGTTCCACCGGTATCTCGGTAATGCTGTCGCGGCCCTGGCTCAGGTTGATCCAGAACTGCTCCAGATCGTTGGCCTGCGGATAACGGCCGGCCACGCCGATGATGGCGATGTCGCCGGTATCTTCGCGACGTGTCGCCATGCCTTGCCGGGTGGTTTCCATCCGCGTGCCGAAGCGCGGGCGGCGGCGGAGGTTCGTCGCAGCCGGTGGCGCAGCATGTTCGCTGCGCGCAGGCTCGGCCGAGGCTTCTTGCGTGGTTTCGCCGAGTGCAGCAACCAGGCGCTCGCGATGGTTCTCCACGAAATAGGCTGCCAACGCGGCAATCGTCTGGTATTCGAACAGCAGCGTTTTGGAGAGCGGACCGAAGACCTGCTCCAGCGTACGCGTCAGGTCCATCACGAGGATGGAGTCGATGCCGTAGGCTTCCATCGGCGCGCGCGCATCGATGCTGCTCGGCGCGCGCTTGAGCGTGCTCGACAACAGCCGGACGAAATAGCGCGTGGCCTTGTCCTGCAGTTCACCGGATGGCGCGGTGGCCGGCGGCTCAAATGTCGCCGGCACGGCATCGATTTTTGCGATGCCACTCAGGCTGGACGTAATCCGCCGGATCGCTCCTTCAGCCACCAGCACCTGCGGCTGGCCGCTGGCCAGCGCCTGGGCCAGTGCCATGCAACCGCTGGCCGTGCGCAGCGGTTGCATGCCTGTGCGACGCGCCATGTCTTCACGCGTGGCGGCATCCACCTGCATACCACCCGCTTCCCACAGCGGCCAGTTGATTGACAGCGTGCGACCGTGGCGCACGCCTTGCGCCACCTGTTCCGCACGGTGATGCGCAAACGCATCCATGAATGCGTTCGCCGCTGCGTAATCGGCCTGCCCGACGTTGCCGAGCGCGCCCGAGGTCGATGCGAAGCAGATAAAACAATCGAGCGCCATGTCCCGCGTGGCTTCGTCCAGATGCAAGGTGCCGGCCACCTTGGCGTGCAGCACGTCATGCAATTGCTGACGGGTTTTCCGGATGATGAAGCTGTCGCGCAACACACCCGCCGCGTGGATCACGCCGTGCAGGCCGCCGAACGCATCGGCCAACTCGTGTACGAGTTGCAGCACCGCATTGCGATCACCCATGTCGAGTTGCCGGTAATGCGCGCTTGCGCCCAGCGCTTCGAGTTCGGCGAGCTTGCCGCGCGTGGCCTCGCTGGGCGCCGAACGCCCGGTGAGGATCAGCGTTGCGCCGCTGGCCTGGCGCGCAATGTCACGCGCGAAGATCAAACCCAATCCGCCCGCACCGCCGGTGATGAGGTACGTGCCGCGCGCCTTCCACGGCGATGCGGCATCGATGGATGCTGGCCGCTCTATCCAACGGCCCACCTGGCGCACACCGCTGACATAGCGGATTTGCGACGCGGCACTGTTGCGGTTTTCCAGCAACGCCTGCAGCACGTTCTGCCCGGCCTCAACTTCGATCACCTGGCCGACGATGCGCGGGTTTTCCAGCTGCGCCGTGCGCAACATGCCGCCAAGGCCGGCCATGCTGCGAGCGATGCCCTGGCTGGGCACGACGACCTGGATCAGGTGGCGGCCCGCCTGCGCGCTCAAGGATTGGATCTGTTCCAGCAGCACGCCGGCAGCCGATTCGTAGCGCTGCGCCAGCGCATCGCCGCTGCCTGTCTCGATGCACGCCGCATGCGGCAACCCCGCTTGCACTTCGGCCGATATCGCCGGCAAGTCGTCCTGCTCGCCGCAAAGCAGAACGGCATGCTGCGCATAGTCCAGCGCGTGTTGCGAGTCGTTCGATGACGCAGTCCAGTCGAGCTGGAACAGCGCCGTGCGCACCGGCTCGCCGGCATCTGCCTGCGCGACCGTGCGCAGACAGCATTCGCCGAGGCGCACGCACACCGATCCCGTTTCGTTACACAAATCGATATCGAATTTCTGTAACGAACGCTCCGCTGTGTGGCCGACGCTACGGCGTATCACCGCCCACATCTGGCCCGTGCAGGGAGCCAGCACTTCCAGCGAGCGGAGTGCGAACGGCAGCATCAGCGCGTTGTCGCCGGCGCCTTGAACGTGGAAAACAATTGCCGCCTGCAGCGCCGCGTCGAGCAGGCTGGGATGCAATGCATAGTCGTGCTGCGTCGACTGCAGCGTAGCCGGCAGTGACAACTGCGCAAGCGCATGTTTGCGGCCGATGAACAGTGCGCCCAAGCCGCGATGGCCGGCACCATAGGCCAGGCCCATCCGCTCAAGCGTGGCATAGCAGGCGTCGGCATCCAGCTGCGCTTGCGCGCTTTCCACGCGTAGCGCCGCGATATCTACAACGGCTGGTGACGGCGCCTGCGCATCGATACTCACTACGCCCTGGCTGTAGACCGCGCCTTCGCCTTCCGCATCGTCATACAGCTCGAAATTGAATTCGCCCTGACCCTCCGGGAACAGCGCGATGTGCAGATCTCGGCTTTCGCCTTCCGCCACGACGGGTCGCATCCAGACGACGTCCTTCAGGCGGCAGGCACCATTGCCTACGACAGCCTGCGTAGCCGCGAAGTACGCCATTTCCAGCTGCGCGGCGGCCGGCAGCGTGGCGCGCCCCTGCACCACGTGATCTGCCAGAAAGAATTCCTTGCCGCCGAAGCGGCTGGTGAAGCGCAACCCAGCGGCATTGGAGGTGTTGCGGTGAACGAGCGGATGGACGGCCAAATACGGCATGGCGGGCGAAGCGGGTTTCGCATCCACCCAATGCCTTTCCCTGGCGAATGGATACGTCGGCAACGCAAGGCGCCGCCTGGGCGACGGATGCAGGGCACGCCAATCGATCGCCTGCCCTGCCACCCACTTCGCTGCCACGCTTTGCGGATCGTCATTCGATGGCGGCCATGCTGTGGACTGCGTCGCTTGCGCTAGCGTCTCCGCCGATAGCTCCTGGCAGAGAACGCCAGCTTGCGTGGTCGACGCCAGCCAGTTTTCCAATCGCTGTTGCAGGGCGTCGAACGAATCAACCACCAGCGCAAGCCGCGCTGCCATGGCCTGCCGCCCAACCTGCAGCGTGTACGCCAGATCGGCGAGGCCGGCACGGCGAATCTCAGCCGATGCGACGGCGTCCAGCAGCTGCCGCACGCGTTCGCGCAGCACCGGCATCGTTTTGGCGGAGAGCACGACGATGGCTGGCGCGTCATCAATCGCCGTTGGAGCCTGCGGCGCTACGTATTCTTCGACGATCACATGCGAATTCACGCCGCCGAAGCCGAACGAGCTGATGCCCGCGCGGCGCGGAAGAGGCCTGCCGTTTTCGTCGCGCTTCGCTGGCCAGGCTTGCGCATGATCGACCACGAAAAACGGACTGCCCTCTAGCGCGATGCGCGGATTGAGCTTCTGGTAATGCACCAGCGGCGGAAAAACCTGATGCTTCATGCACAGGATGGTCTTGATCAGACCCGCCAGGCCCGCCACCGATTCGAGGTGCCCGATATTGGTCTTGACGCTGGCGATGCCGCACGCACGTTCCGGCAGCACCTCGCCGCGCGCGGCGGCGACGCGCGCAAAGGCCATCTTCAAGCCTTCCACTTCGATCGGATCGCCCTTGGGCGTACCGGTGCCGTGCGCTTCGACATAACCGATGCTACCGACCGACACGTCCGCCTGGCGCAGGGCCTCGGCGATCACCTTCGATTGTGCGGCCGAGCCCGGATACGTGACCGTGCGCGCGCGGCCGCCGTGATTCACGGCCGAACCGCGCAACACGGCCAGGATGCGATCGTTGTCGCGGATCGCATGGTCGAGCCGCTTTATCAGGATCATCGCCGCGCCCTCGCCACGCACGTAGCCATTGGCGCGCTCATCGAACGTCTTGCAACTGCCGTCCGGCGACAACATGCCGGTCTTGGAGAACGAGATGAAATGCGTCGGGCTGCACAGCACGCTGACACCGCCGACCAGGGCGTGCTCGCATTCGCCGCGACGAATGGCATGCGCCGCCTTGTGCAGTGCCACCAGCGAACTCGAACAGGCCGTATCGATGGGCAGACTCGGCCCGTGCAGATTCAGGAAATAGGAAATGCGGTTTGGGATCAGCGCGGTATGCGTGCCGGTGGAAACGTGTCCTTCGATGGCGTCGAGCGCGTGGCGCAGATGATCTTCATAGTCGAAATTGAACACGCCGATGTAGACGCCGGTGTTGCTGCCGCTGAACACTTTCGGATCGTAGCCGGCGTCTTCCAGGCAGGCCCAGGCCTGTTCCAGCATGATCCGCTGCTGCGGATCCATCACGCGCGCTTCGCGCGCGGAAATGCCGAAGAAATCCGCATCGAAATGCTCCACGCCATCGATGAAGCCACCCCACTTGCTGATGGATTTGTTTTCGTCCTGCGCCTGCGCGGAATAGAAAGCCTCCTTGTCCCAACGGCTGGCGGGAATCTCGCTGATACTGGAGCGGCCCTCGCGCAGGTTGGCCCAGAACTGTTCGTAGTTGGCGGCGCCGGGGAAGCGGCACGCCATGCCGATGATGGCGATGTCGGCTTCACGATGCGCCGCGAGTGCCGGCGTGCTTTCCTGGAACGTATCCTGCTGAACATTCATGGCCATACATGTCCTGTAGCGTGTTCTTTCGGATGCCGCGTCTAGCGGCCTTGCCTGCATCCAGCGATGCGATTTTGAAAAGCAGACGATCTTCGCGACGGCCGTCAGGCGACGAGCGAATGGGATGGGGCGTGGATCGGATCGGCGCGTTCGGCACGGCTTTCCCGCGCACCAAGGAACCGTGCATACGAGCGCGCAAGGTGTTCCGCCGCCGCATCCATGATCTTGATCGCGATGCGATCCACGTGCCGCTCGCTCCAGTGTTCCAGCTCCGTGCCTTTCACCCATTGGTTGAACGAACCCAGGGCCGGCCCGGTATGGATCTGATAATTCACGCGGTCGCTGCCTTCACCTTGCATTGCGATGCGCGAGCTGTAGGCGAAGTACCAGCGGAACACCAGGGCCATCTTGTGCTTGGCATTGGCCTCGGCCTTGGCGATTTCATGCTCGCGGTTCACCGACCTGAAATAGGCGGCCGTCTCCTGCCAGATCTCCTCGAAGCTTTTCTTGAAGAAGGTGCCTTCCAGTTGCCGCCGCGTGCGCTCGGGAATGTCGTCCAGGCTGTCGTAGTGGCGATAAAGCGAAAACAACTTGTTCGCACGCGCGGGGAAAAACACCGACTTTTTCATCACCTGGATCTGCGCGCCGAGTTCGAACATATCGCCGGCCGGTGCGTACTCGGTGTCGTGGATGTCCATTTCCTGCAACATCGACTTGCCGTCTGCACTCATGCCGGCTTCCACCGTGCACTGATTGACCGAACCGGTAAGGATGAAATCCGCACCCAGCAGGAAGGCCGCCGCCGCCGCTTCCGGACCACCGATGCCGCCGGCCAGACCCATGCAAAGCGGCTCTTCATAGCCGTGCATGCGCTGCATCTCATCGCGCATGCGCAGCAATGGCGGCAGCATCACGGCGGGAATGCCGCCATCGGTATGCCCGCCGGAATCGGCTTCCACGCAGATGTCGTGGCTCATCGGCACGCGCTGCGCAAGCTCGGCCTGTTGCGGCGTAACCAGTCTCCGCTGCAGCAGCCGATCCACGATCATCGCCGGCGGCGGACTCATAAAAGCGCGCGCCACCTCGGGACGCGACACCTTGGCGATAACGCGGTGATCGCAGACGACACGGTTGCGCGCATCAGTGCGCAAACCTTGCAGGCGGAAACGAACCAAGGCCGGCGTCATCTGCATGAATGCGGCGGCCTCTACGTTGCGGATGCCGTGTTTCAAGTAAAGGTCGACTACCGCATCTTCTTCGGCGGGATAGTCGTAGTTGGCGAGCAGGTTCATGCCATAGGGCTGGCCGGCATTCAATTCGCTCTGGATGCGGACGATGTTCGCCTCGATCTTCGCCGTCGACAGCCCGCCTGCGCCGAAGAAACTCAGGAAGCCGGCCTTGCCCATCGTTATCACCAGTTCGGCGGAAGCGACGCCGCGGTACATGCCTCCGGCCATATAGGCGTATGTCAGGCCAAAGCGACGGCGAAACACTTCGCTGCCGAGCGACGTTGCCGTTATGTGCGGCTCACCATCGCGGCGGTCTGCCAGACGGCTTATTTCGTTGGACATGCCAGCCAAGGGCGTCACGTCATCCGCGCTCTTGAGCGGCAGCCCTACCGGTGCTTCATCGATGATCGGCGTGGTCTTGGTCTTGATCTCCTGCACCATCTTTGACAGCACGCTGGCGCCGATCTCCTGGAATTCGACCTCGCCCTTGCCGAGCACATGGCGGATCGAATCGACCCATTGCACCGGCGAGGCGATCTGCGCCGCCAAGGTTTCGGCAATGCGCGTCGGGTCATAGGGACGCGCCGTGGCATTGGCGATCACTGCCACTTGGGGCGGCGCGAAGGTGAACGATTGCAGGAACTCGGCGAACTCGGCCTGTGCAGCGCGCATATGGCGCGAATGGAAGGCCGCGCTGACGTTCAACATCACGCAGCGCAGGTTTTTCTTTGCGAACAGCTCGACCGCTTCGGCGAGCTTGTCCTTGCGGCCGGCAATCACGGTTTGCGTGGGGGAATTGATGTTGGCGATATCGATCTCATCGAGCCCATGCTGATCGAGGATTGCCCTCACTTCCTGCGCGGCACTGCCAAGCACCGCCGCCATGCCGCCGCCGCTCGCGGCCCCCATCAGTTCGCCGCGTTTCTTTACCAGGCGCAGTCCGGTCTCGAACGAGAACACGCCTGCGGCAAGCAGGGCGTTGTATTCCCCAAGACTGTGCCCGGCAAAAAAATCCGCCCGCTCCGGCCGATGCAGATAATGCAGCGCATTGACCACGAACAAGGCAGGCTGCGTGTAGCGCGTCTGCGAGAGCAAGCCCTGCCGGTCATGCAGGCAGAGCTCTTCCAGCGAATAACCAAGGATGTCGGATGCGCATGCGACCTGTTCCGGAAACAGCGGGAAGAGATCCTTGCCCATGCCCTTGAACTGCGAGCCCTGACCGGGAAAAACGATGGCTTTCATAGTGCGTGACTCCATGCTGCGCCCGCCCTGAATGTGTTTGCCTTGATCTGCCGGTATGACCGGGTGAACGGCTTGATTTATTCCTCGCGCAGCCGGCCGGTAACTTGCCTTCAGATCGGCCAGCCGCTGCATGTCGCTGCCCAATGGCGACATGGCGTGATGGATGGAAGACGCCGAACCTGCCGGCAGCGCGTACTTCAAGAACGTCGCCAACGTCCCGCCAGGACCGGCGTCGATGTAGCGGTACTCGCCTTGCGCGGCGAGCTCGCCGATGGTGTGCTGGAAGCGGATCGGCTCGCGCACGGCCGACCAGAAATGATCCGCGCAAAGCGTTTGGAGCGGCCTGCCTTGCGCGCAGCAGACCAACGGCACATTGCCCTGGCGCAACTGCAGTGTGCGAAGAAACGCCTGATAGGAAGGCTCGGCCGCATCGATCCAGCGCGAGTGAAACGCATAGTCGACGGGCAATGTCTGCAGCGTGGCGCCGCATCGGCGCAGATGGCTTTCGACCTCCGCAGCGTGCGAATGCGGCAGCGACAGCACGGCATGGGCGTCGAAGTTGACGGCGGCAAGCTCGCACAAGTCGAGCAACTCAGGCGTCAGCCAATGCTGCCAATCCCCCAGCACGGCGATCATGCGTCCGCGCTGGCAATGCGTTTCCACCGCCATCGCCTGCTCGATCACCGCCAGCAGTGCGTCACGCGGATCGATATGCCCCGCCACGGCCGCCGCGGCGAATGTGCCGAGGCTGGCGCCGAGCACCACGTCCGGCATGATGCCTGCATCGATCAGCGTCGTCGCGAGCGCATGCTCCACCATGAAGATGGCAGCATGACTGTGCAGCAGGCGATCGAACGGCGCCCCGCGTGCACGTTCGTTAAAGAGCACGGCCACGATCGATTCGCCGCAGCGCTCGCGGAATACATCGTCGGCCTGCAGCATGGCGGCGCGAAAATGCGCGTCGCACTCAAACAGCTCCCGCCCCATTTGGAAGTGATGTGAACCCTGCCCCGAAAATAGCAATACCGTTTTCACGCTCGACACACGACACACGCAACACGAACCATGATTCCACGTTGAAATCACGCCACTACCGGTGCATTGATCGTTCAATGCATGCATGGCGGACAGTGGAAACATCCGCCACAGGCGTACACAAGCCTATGCATGGCCTCCATCAAGGCGAACAGCGAAAACAGGCGGCGATTGCAGCGCTAAAGACGAATCGCGCACAGCATGCCGCTGTTTTATTTCATTTCATCGCACGCAACGCGCCAGCCGGACTGAGTGCACGCTTGCAGCGAACGCGGGCGCATATCGGCCCATGCCTCGTCGATGAACGCGAGGCAGCATGCTTTCGACCCTTGTCTCCCCGCCTTGAACCAGCCACTTGGCACGATCTTATTTATCGGCCAAATCGAATATTGACCTTCCTGATTGAAGGCGACTGCATAATCGGTTTCTTGCTGACTCGACCCGGTGGACATGATGCTCTCTCGCAAAAAAAGAAAACAAAATCGACCTTGCGCTTTAAATAGGACAAATAAAGGATTTCGCAACAAAAAATAGGCTGATTTTTGATTCCCCCGTGCTTCGCTCAAGGCGCAAGCGTCCGGCACCCGTCAGTGCAAGATGCGCAGTTCCAAGGCAGCCCTCAACGCTCCGAAGTCGCGTATGCAACACCTTCTAGTGTGCGCGCGCCTCGAATACCAGAATGCTTATCCCAGCACACATGGGCGTGATGAGGACGTGAAAGCCCGTATCGATAATCCGACATGTGATTTTTTGATGAAGACGAAGGCGTCGCGTAATCAGGTTGAAATATTTTTCAAAGCACTGCGCGCGCAGCACACATTACTTTTTTATACCAAGTGCGATGCACAAGGTGGCGTGTATGTCGCTCGCTCGCTTGCATGCGGTGCGCCCGATTTCGCACTGCACACAGCGCGGGGCGGTGGCGTGCGCGACCTTATCAAGATCGTGGACGGTGATCCGTAGCCACTGGAGGCTCGTGTTGGAAAGCGATAAAAAGGTTCTAGCCAGCGCAGGATGAAATGGCGTGTTGCACTCGATCTGTGTGAGGCCCGCTCGCTTCGGTCAAATATCCCTGCTCGGCACGCCTTTGAGCAGCGTATCGGGATGACGTCCCAGCATGTCGGCAAGCGTGCGTATCGATTGTGCGGTGCGCTGAATTTTCAGCTGGGTTCACTGCAGATTTTGCTGCAATGGTGCGCTGTCACTGAAAGCACCCTGCACCGTTTGGAAAGTCCGGTCGGCCTGCCGCAACCTTTGCGTGGTGGCCGGCAACACTTGCCCCATCAGCGTGTACACGCGCCAGCTCGTCGCGCGAGGCGAGCAGTTGGCGATCTTCATCCAGCACTTCGAGCAGGCTGACTGCGCCGCCTTTGTAGGCATCCTCGGCGGCCGCACGCGCGCGCTCGTGTGCGTCGAATTCCTTGGCCAGCACGTCGTGCTGATGTTCCAGTTCGCTCAGCGTAACGATCGCGTTCTCCACGTCTTCGGTTGCGCGCAGCATCGACTGGCAATACGTCGCCAGTTCTTCGGCATTCTTTCCCTTGGCTTGCGCCACTTCGGCATCCACGCGACCGAAATCGAACAAGCGCCAATGCAAACCCAGTGCCGCCTGAGGTTGGAACGCGCCGGCGGCGAACAGGCTGCCGGTACGCAGGCTTTCCAGGCCCAGCAATGCGCTCAGCGATACCTTCGGGTAGTACTCGGCGGTGGCTTCTATCACGTCACCGTCGTGCAGGAACCTCTCACCGGACTTGCGGATGATGCCGCGACCACGAAACGCGCTCTCGATCAGCAGAAAGGTCAACGGTACAGCCGGCTTTCAAGTCGCCTGATCCTTTGACGTGCTATTCAAGCAGTTGCCAAGACCATAGTGCCGATAAAGGCTCTCTTGCTCCTGTCGGCTAAATGCTTCTCGAGCATCGTAACGCAGGGCATCTTTCACTTGCTGCCGCGTCAAGTGAACTGACACCATGTGTTCAGCCCAACTCATATCGCGGATCCATTGCGGCGCGATAAGCACCTGATGACCACCAAACCAATTGCTGGTGCTCACGACGATATATCGGATGGCCCAAGCGCATTCATCGATGAGCAAGTCACGCACATGACCGATGTCGTCATCGGTGGCATCTACATGGTAGCCAATGGTTTCTTTGCAGCTACGTAGATGGAGGTCGTCGCGCTTATCGTTTCGCGATCCGGACAGGGCATGCCCGTCCGGATTCCCATATGGAGAATCGGCGTTGACGTCATCACCCTCTTTCAGGGTGGGGCAGTAGTATGGGTAGCCGTAACTGTCTAGATATCCCACGTCACGCCGCTTCGAAACGGGTTTATCAGTGTCCATATCCGGGCTGCTCTTGACCTGCTCCTTGGTGATCTTCACAGGGAGTATTTTTCCGCACCAATCCGGACAATCCATCGACATCGGCGAGATGAGAACCTTCCGATCAGGAATCCACGAACTTGTGTCGACAATCAGGTGGCGAATGGTCCACGTGCGGTCATCGAAATAGAAGTCTTTGACGCGTCCGATATCACCATCGGTGGCCCGGATCGAATAATTTTCAAGATCTCGCATACTCCGCAACATGACTCATCCTCCCGGCAATGCTTAAAGCATTCGGCAACTCGTAGAAAGCAAATCATCCGAAATAAATAGTCGTGTCAGATCGGAAGATCGTTACTACGCCATCTCATAAGACATATTGCGCTTAGGTCGAATGACATTCCGTTCGCTTGAGCACTTAGAACTGCCAACAAAACCCGAAATATTTCATGCCATCGTCCCGGCGAAGGCCGGATGGAACGCAACACTCGGAGAACATCCGAAGGATGGCCCCGAAGGGGGTGAACAAAGCGAATCACCCAGCGACTTGCAGATCACGAAAATCACTAGGCTCCAGCTTTCGACCGGCCGACAGAAGTTTTGTTAGCGGCCTCTGGCTCGACGCGCGCCGCATCTACTACCTCGATCCTCCATGTGGGAGAACGAGCGAAACACGCAGCAATGCTTGGATCCCATCCTCATAAGAACATCCCTGCCCGCCCAAAGGGCAATCCTTCCCATGAAGGCTTCCGTGCCAATCGATCACTTCCTTGTCATGCTTTTGTAGCATTGACCTTATGAACCGGCAGGCTTTTCATGCTGGTGAAAACCGGTGCCATGCTTACAACGTATCTCCACCTCTGACAGCAGCGACAGCACGCTGCACATCGATCTTCAAGGCCTGCCCATAGTTGGGCCACATATCGGGGTTCTCCGGGTGGAAGGTGCCATCCTCCCGAACGATCGAATGAGCGCCACCACTGTCCATAAGCCGAAAGATCTGATCAGCCGACAATTCGCCTGAAACTTGAACGGTGACTACGGCATAACCGAAGGACTTGGGATCGGTCATATTACTGGGCGATCGAAGGCTCGAATCACGATGCATTTTACCCGAAGCATCCCGAACTCCCCTCTTGCCAAGATGACTTATCGTCGATATGACGGTCGTTGGCGCTTCTGAGCTTGCTGCTGAATTTCCCACGCTCTCATCCACGCTAATGGTGACTCGATCGCGTCGCAATCCGCGTGCAACCAGCCTTTCAAGAACAGCCATACCCGCAAACTGCGTATCAAACCCGGCGACAATGAGATCAGCCACGTGACGACTCCTGAAGGTATTCCAAAGTGACAGCGAAAGCATTTAAAGGCGGTAGTGTCACTATGCAATCCATGAGTTCCTTGTGTCGGTACGCCACCGCACCTAGCTGTTGACAGCGTTGGCGACGACGCCGCCCAAACCCAGCGTAAGGCCCGCTTGCTGCTGCTTATATGTCTGTGTGGTGTCCTGCGTGCCAATAGCCGCATCGATGGTCACGTCTTTGCCCACGATGGCGGTGCCGGCCTGGCTGAGCACGTCGCTCCCGGTGATAAGAAATGAGTTGTCATCGTTGACACAGATCGATATCCGGGTGCGCACGACAAAATCGCCCGTTAAGTCGTTTATTTATGTCTCGTTTCGGAATAGAAGCTCCTGGCTGACAAGCCTTTAGCTCTTTCCAATGGTCGCAAAAGTCGTACCTACCTTGTTCATAAACAAAGCCATCAGATGCCATGCATATGTGCATTAGGGCAATATCCTGTGGGGTGGCAGGCGCTCTTCCAGATGTGACTTCAAACGGAGTTGGGTAACCACATTCCAACATGGCTTTTTTCACGGCTAGCTGACTAACACCAGGTTTCGACCAATTTTGAAATTCAGGTGGATTTGGCTGAAAAGGTTCAAAACCGAAGCATGCTGATAAAAAGGAGCATAGAATTGGAATCAATGCCACATGCGTTTTTTTCACTTCACTTCTCCCCGTAAACCGTTAGCAACCGGCACAGAGATCGGAGCACTTAAAGGCGTATCTTTCCAAAGATTGGGGCACCGACTGTTCCCGCCTATTCCATAGCAATTGTGTGACGTACCCTGTCCACCAAGCGCTCTGTGATCATATGTTCAACTGCACGCGCCCGAGTGAGGGAAACTCCGGCAGAACTGGCTATTCAAACGCTTGGCGGGATTGGGCATTGGAGAGGATGCTCCTGGCTGACATGCGGAAATCGCCTTGGAATTTCTGCAGAAATTGGCATATGAATTACCATATTTCGCCTTAAAGCCGCTTCTTTCCATGCACAATGTTGCCAATGCAGCCTCATCGGGAGTTAGTAGATGTTGCAGGCCAGAAACACGTCCAGTTGGCTGTGTGAATCCACATTCCAATAGCGAAGCTATCACGTCAGTCTCTGATGCGCCCGCCTTCTCCCATGACTCACTAAGATACGGTGGAGGTTGAAATGGTTTATACCCAAAGCAGCCGCTAATTAAGAGGGAAGTTAGCAATAGAGATAGATGAGTTTTCATCCACATCACTCCTGCTGTCCAAAGGTAACAGGAGCGCTGATTGCTCGCATGCCAGGCGATTTTTTCCAGAATTCCGAGCACGAACCTGGGCCGCCTGGACTTCCGTAGCAATTATGGGATGTGTTTTGTTGTCCCGTCGCCGCACGAAGCATCTGTTCAAGCAATGTAGTTCCGTCAGGAATTGTTCCACCCGTTGCTGGATTTCCACCAATTATCCGTCCAACCGGGTCCGCAATATGATTTTGCAACGTCAGAACCAATTCTTTCCTTCGAATAGGATCTTCGATTGCGTTCCTATCCTGCAAAAGGCTCAACAATTGATCAGCCTGAGCCGCGTTATAGGCTGGACCGAAGAAGCTCACCGAGGTGCCAGATAACATGCCTGCCGCACCTGGTAACTTGGCAATCGATTCCATGGCATTGCCAATCGTCATCGAGCCACGGCTATGACCATCAAGATGCAACCCGTCCTGGCCGTACAACAGCATCATGGATTTTGTTTCCTCTGTAGCGTTGGTTAAGCCCCAGAAGTCGTTCTCCAAGTTCTTCTGATACGCGGCAACCAACAACTCAGATAGCGCATTATTTGCTTCCGGAAAGGCGATGTAATATTGGGGTCCATCCGATGTGCTGTGTTGATCTGCATACTTAGCTGCAGCATCGTTGCCATTGAAGATGCCGTTGTCGGCAATATATACGGCTCCATCTTTCCCTGGCTGGAGATTCATCTTTTCCTCCTCGGTTAGCTTTCGTCCTGGAATTGCCTTTCCTTTCTCGTCGTAGGCTACCTCATAAACATCCGCCGCCTGAATGAACATCGTGCGATACGCTTCATCGGTGTAATGCGTTCCCACCTGATAGGCAAAGCCTTTGAGTCCTTGCTCCAGTTCGGCGTTCGCCTGCAATTGGTCTAAATCCGGACGCGCCAACGCCTGATTGTCCAGGCTGGCATCCCGGCTTAGCCCAGCGATAGCCTCCTCGGCAGTCTTGCCGCTCAATGCCTGCTGCGCAGTCCCATCGGTAATCGTGATGTTGCCGTCAGCAACCGCACTGTGCGTGGTGCTGCCGTGATGTTCGCTATCACTGCCATTGCCAAGCAGGTTGCCAACAATGCCCTTCGCAGCGGTGTATTTGCTGCCACTGAACATGCTGCCATCACCACCCATGCTGATGCTGGACGCCTTGCCGCTGCTTTCGTTGCGGATGTCCTCGTAGGTGAGTGTGCCCGTGGTCAGGTTGTTCTTGCTGGCGTCCGCTCTGCTGGCGATGACGCCGCCGATCAAGTGCGTGTTGCCACCCACGGTGATATCAAATCCGCCACTGCCCGCGCTGATACCGCTGACGTTATTGACGCTGGCGTAATGGCCGCTGGTCTTGGTCTGGTTGTAGCTGGCACCGCCACCGCCGCCCATGCCGATCACCACTTCACCACTGGCTTGCATTTGCTTGCTGGCGTAGTCATCGGTGTCTTGTTCGCTTTGGACCAGCAGGTTGTTGCCGATGTTGGCGAGTACCGTGTTGCCAGTAAGCTGCGCGCCTTTGATCGTGGTGTCGTTGCCACTGATCAGGGTGAGTGTATCGGTGGCATTCACCGAGCTGTCGGCATGCGTGGTGCCATTGCCGTGTGCACTGCCTTTTCCAATCGACGCTTGTGCATAGAAGCCGATGCCGCTGGTACCGAGCTGTACGCCCGCGCCACCGCCGGCGTTCTTGTTGCTGCTTTCCAGGGTGTGCTGTTCGGCCTGGCTCAGGATGTTGAGGTTGTTGGCGGCAGCCAACGCCACGTTATTGCCGTTGATCTGGCTACCGATGATATTCAAGTCGCCGCCGGTCGCGGCAAGGGTGATGTCGCCAGCGCTATGGATGTGACTGCCGTAGGCCGTTTCGTCATGCGTGGTGCCGGTGCTGCTAGCACTGCTGCCACCGATGCCAAGACGCAGGTTGATACCGCTACTGACGCTGCCTTCCTTCGCGTCAAGGCCACGCCCACGGCAAGCTGGAACGCTTGCGCTTCCAGTGCGCCGGCATCCATCAGCGCCTTGTATTGCTCCAGCGCATTGCTGTCGCCGTTGAGGAAGCGGCGGCCGGTCAGGCTGGTGATCTGGTCCATCACCAGTTGTGTTTCGTAGAAGGCGTCGCCCAGGCGCTTCAGGGTGAGGTCGCCATCCAGGCCCAGCCGATCGAGCAGGTAGTGGCTGCCGAGGAAGCCGCTGTAGCTGGCGAAGCGCGGATCGGTTTCGATCAGGTAGGGGCTGCCGCTGCCGGGCTTGACGGTGTAGAGGCCGCCGCTGGGCAGTGGCACGGGATAGGGGTGTTGCGGCGTGCCGACAAACTGCGCGCCCGGTGCGTGGCCGATGGCGCCGATGTTGCCCGGGTTGCTGCCGCCGCCGACACTACCGACGTTGCCGGGGCCGCTGCCGGTGACAGGGTGGGCGCTGCCGTTTTGTCCCAAGCCCACGCCGCTGACAGGACGACCATCGTTGCCGACGACGGTGTTGCGGATGTCCTGGGCGCTGATGTCGACGGCATGGCCGGCGGTCATGTGCGCGTTGGCGCCAGGTCCGGCGGCATACGTGATCCAGCTCGGGATTTGGCCACTGCCCAGTGCGATGGTGTCGGTCAGGGTCTGTTGCCCGTAGCTCATCCATGGGCCATCGATCCATTCGCGTGGATCGTCCTGCAAGTATTGCGTGGCCGATTGTTCGTTGAGGGTGGTGCGCACCGTGCCGGTGGGTACCCAGGCGATGTTTTGCACGGTGAACGAGCCCGCGTTGCCGCCACCCGCGCCGCCATCCTGGCCATTGATCACCAGGTTGTTACCCGCCGCGAGGGTGGATTTGTCGTTGAGCACCGAGCCGTTGAGGGTGATGTTGCGGCCGGCCAGTAGGCGGCTTTCGGCGCTGGTGGCGGTGATCTGGGTGATAGCGGTCAGTGTGCTGGTGTACACACCCTGGAAGGTGTTGGGCGAGCCGGAGCCGAAGGGATAACCGGCACAACGTCGATCGTTGGTGCTGGCGTTGAGGTGATCGCAGAACGCTTTGGCGATGGCGAACTCGCTGCTGCCGATCACCTGGCTGGCGTCGATATACGGCGGCCGGTGGGTGGGATCGGTGTCGTTCCACAGATAGCGCGCCAAGGTGGTGGTGGTCGTGTTCTGCGCTTGTTCGGCGGGCGTAAGGTTGTACACGGCCGTGTCGAACACGCGGCGCTGGTTGGTGAATTGATCGGTGGCGATGACGATGTCGTTGCCGGCTTCGATGTCGCCGGAAAGGTTGCGCACCGAGTGGTTACGCGTACCGTTGGCATCAGCGGCGATGGTCAGATCACCCAAGCTGTACAGCATTGCATCGCGGTTGAGCACGTCGCCGGTGATGTACAGGTTCAAGTTGTTGACGGCGGCGATCAGGGCGGTTTGATAGGGCGCGTTGTCCACCGCCGTGCCCAGGTCGGCGCCATTGACGAGGTGGGTCGCGTTGATCGTGATGCGGTTGCCGATCACGGTGCCGGTATTGGTGATATCGCCAGCATTGAGCGTCACCGTATCGCCTTCGAGGCGGCCCGCGTTGCTTTGCTTGGCGGCGGTGAGCGTGGTGTTGGCGCTGTTGATGTTCGCGCCAAGCTGGTTGTCCACGCTCGCCGCATTCACGTTGAGTGCGCCGACGCTTTGCAGGGTGGCGCCACAGGCATTGGTGAACGCGCCACCGAGGTTGAATGTGAAGTCGCGGTTGGCGAACAGCGTGTTGCCGGATTGGTTGACGTAATCACCGCTCAAGCTCAGGAGCAGATCGTTGCCGGCACGCAAACGACCGATGCCGTTGTACGTGGTGAATTGACTGCTTACGTTGCCGTTGGCGGCGATGTCGCCGCTGTCGTTGTGTACGGTGTCGAGGGTGAGCGCGATATCGCCGCCGGCACCGATCGATCCGTTGTGGTTGTCGAGCGTGGCACTGGCGTTGGTCCAGGTGGTATCGCCGGCGCTGTAGAGCGTGCCCGCCTGGTTATCGATGTAGCCGCTTTGCAGGGCGAGGTTGCCGCCGGCAACCACGGTGCCGGAAGCATTGGCGAGTTGCGTGGTGTTGAGCGCGACGTCGCCTTGGCCGCCCAGCGTGCCACCGGTGTTGTTCACGGCTTTGCTGGTGATCGTGGTGGTGCCGGTATCGGTATTGGCGATGCGGCCGTTTTGGTTGCTCAGCGCGCCCGCGTTGAGGGTCAACGTGGCGCCGCCCGCACCACGGCCTGCTTCCAGCGCGCCATTGTCGTTGCTGAGCGTGCCGCCCACATTTGCGCTGAGGTTGCCTTGCGCCTGCAATGCGCCGCTGTTGCGCGCATCGCCTTGGACGGTGAGTGCCAGATCGCTGCCAGCATAGAGTTGGCCCGCGTTATCCAGGCTGCCGGCGCTCAGGTTGACGGCCTGATTGCTGCCGAGGAAACCACCGTTGGTGTTGCCGAGTGTTTGCGCGATGACGAGATCGAGCTTGCCGTTCAACGCCTTGATCTGGCCGTTGCCATTGTCCAGCGCATTGGCGGCCAGTTGCATGGCGTTGGCTTGCAGCAAACCGCCGTGGTTCCCGACATTGCCGCTGAAGGTGGCAAGGATGGTTTGTGCGACGAGGGTGCCGCCGGTGTTGTCCCAATCGGTGCCGCTGAGCATGGCGTTGCCGGCGACGCTGAGCGTGCCAGCTTGATTGACGATCGTGGCGCCGGTGAGGGCGAGGTCGCCATTGCCGACGATCTGGCCCTGTTGATTGGCGAGGCTTTCGGCGCCGATCGCCAAGGTGCCGGTGCCGGCGTGCTGGATCGTCCCTGCCCTATTGTCGAGCGAGCCTGCGTGGATCGTGACGTTACCGCCATTGCTCGCTACCTGGCCGCTCGTGTTATCCAGCGCACCGCTTACGTTGAGCACCGTGTCGCCACGGCCGGTTTGCAGCAGCTGGCCTTGCCGGTTGTCGAGGCTGCCGGCTTGAACATTCAGCAGGGTGGCTTGCAGATGACTTTGTGCGTTGTTGAACGCCTCGGCCGCCTGGACGGCTAGCCGTCCATTCGTGGCGAGTTCGCCGCCGGCATGGTTGATGTCGCCCTGACGTGCGTTGAGCGTGATGTCGCCGCTCGCGCGGGTGGTGGCGCCATGCAGGTCGAGCGCGCTACCGGTGAAACTCAGGGTGCCCGAGGCGATGTTCTGGCCGGTGGCCGTCAGCGCCGCCTGGGTATCGACATTCAGTTGCGCAGTGCCGGTGAGGCTGCCGTCGGCCTGCAGGCCCGCTGCCAGAATGCCGTTCGCCAGCAGGCTGCCGACGGCGACGGCGAGATCGCCTTGCGCCGCCAACGTGCTGGTGCTGGTCAGTGTGCCGCCCACCTGCCATTGCGATGCGCCGCTGGCATAGGTCGTGCCGGTCAACGTAGCATCGCCGTCCACCTGCACGATCTGCGCACCCTCGCTGCGCAACGTGCCACCTTGATCGAGTTGGCCCGCGTGGAGGTTCAGCGACTGGCCAGCGTAAACCGTACCCGTCGATTGCAGCAGGCCGGCGCTGCTCAACGCGAAGTCGTTCGAGGCGTAAAGCGTGCCACCGCTGTTCGTGATGGTGTCGGCGCGCAGCGAGGCGTTGGCGGCGCTGACCCAGGTGCCTTGCGTGTTATCCATCAGGCCGCTCAGTTGCACGCTTAGCGGACCGCCGGTCTGCACGCTGCCATAGGCATTGCGCCAGGCTTGCGCTTGCGCATCGAGGCTGCCGGCCTGGATCGTGCCATAGGTATTGTCCACGTTGCCGGCACTGCGCACACTGAGCGCGCCTTGGGTAACCAGCGTGGCATTGCGGTTCGCGATGTCTCCTGCCGTACTGGCCAACGCGATGGTGCCGCCGGCTTGCGTGGTGGCGTTGGACAGGTCTAGCGCGCCACCTTGCAGGGTGATCGCGCCGCTGGCGAGGTTGCGGCCTTGTGCGGCGAGGTTGCCGGTGGTGGCGACATCCAACGCACCGCTGCCTTGCCAGCTGCCGTCGCCCGCGATACCCGCGCCCAGCGTGCCGCTGGAGGCCAGTTGCCGGGCGCGTAGCGTCGTGCTGTTCGCGGCGGCAATCAGATGGCTGTTGCCGAGCGTGCCGCCGCTGGTGAGAGCGAGATCGCCAGCGCTGTACAACGTGCCGGTGTTGTGAAGATCCCCCACGGTTTGCACCGCCATGCTGCCCGCTGATTGCAGCGTACCGTCGTTGCTGAGCGTGCTGGCGTTGATCGTGAGATGGCCGGCGGACGAGGTCGTACCTGTCAGCTGCAGTTGACCGGTTGCGTTGATGGTGAAATCGCCGCTTTGCGTGGCCAGCTCACCGGCGTTGCGCACACCCAAACCCGCTTCGGTGCCGATCAAGTGGATCTTGTTGGCGTACATGCCGCCCAGCGCCGCCACGTCCACACTCACGCTCGGCGCGTCGCCCTCGCCGGCGATGGCCTGGGCGGACAGATCGGTGTAGCCGACCTGGTTGGCGCCGGTGACGACGTTGAGGTGATTCGCCCATACCTTGCCATTCACGACAAGGTTGCGCGAAATCAGATCGAGGCGGTCGATGTTGGAGGTGTTCAGTCCATCGCCATCGATGCGGATGGCGCCGCGCGTGACATGGAATGCATTCAACGAGCCATCGCCGCCGAACATCGGCGTGCCGGTGGTCAACGCGGCATGTGGCGTGTTGATGAAGCCTGCTCCCGATACGCTGATACCGTTTGGATTGGCAATGATCACATCGGCCGCGTTGCCGGCCACTTCCGTATAGCCGCGCACGTGAGTCGGGTTGGTCGACGTCACTTCGTTGAGGATGATTTTTGCGGACTGGCCCGGCAGGTAATTCGGATTGCCCGTGATGTATCCGGCGAGCTGCGTCTGCGACACACCGGCGGCGTTATTGAGGATCAAGCCCGGCTTGTCGACGTTGAACTGCTGGTACGGGTTGTGCGAGACGCCGGCCGCCGACGGCGCCACGATGTTGACCACCGGCGTGCCGTTGGCCGCCGCGTCGACACCGGGGCGATGCGCCCCGGCATTCGCGTCGGGGGTCACTTGTGCGGCAACCAGCGCAGGTGCGCTCAACAGGGCTGCCCATACGGCAGCAGCCAGGGCATGACGCTGCAATGGGTGGGAAGAAACAGGGGAAACACGACGCGAGGCCATCATCTTTTCCTTGATGAAAGAACAAATGAATACCGGGCAATGCAAGCCGATTACGGTAGCAAGCAAGACCATGCGCTAACGCGCGGATGACACGAAATCAGTCGAGGCTTACACGCAACGCCAGCGCGACAATCCAAGAAAGCGCAACGCATGACACGGCTCAAAACGCATACACCACCTGGAAGCCGGTGGCCGGGCGCGTGTTCTCCAGCACCTTGCCGCCATGCATCGCCTTGCCTGCGAATACATCCCAGCTCAACTGCATGTAGGTGCCGCGCAAACCAAAGAAACCGCCGGCCAGCGTGGTGTTGCCTGGGATGTACGCCGTGCCCGGCCCGCTAACGCGGCCGGTGTCGATGCCGGCGTGGGTGAGGGGTTTTTCCTGCGCGGATGCGACGGGCGAAAGCGCGGCGAATCCGGCGAGCGGTAGCCAATGCCAGCGTGATCGATGACGACGCGCGTGGCGATCGTCCTTGATGCCTCTTGAATGCATGATGCGTCCCCGCTCGAGCCGCGCGTCATGGCGGCGTGCTCGCCATTGAAGAGGACGCGGGCAAGCAGTGACTATGGGATAAATTTGATGTTGGCGGATTATCCGAATAGCAAGGCACTTTCCGGAACAGCCCATTCTGCCCCCAGATTTCTCAACTGAGCCTGCTCCATCATGGTCACTACATGGCGATGGATGTGGACATTTGTGGCGGCCACATCACCTCTCCCAGGATTTGTCTGCACTGGGGCTCGAGGTCATGCCGCGCCGATCGTTAATGGTGCGGATGGCTGGTGGCGTAACCGATCACGGTCGAGAACGGCGCCACCCAAATTGTGTCGGAATGGGTTTTGAGATAGGCGAGGAGCTGAGCATGGGCTTCTGCGGATACGGAGAGGTAATCGCCGCCCACACCGTGGAAACCCAACACGATCATCCCGCCCTTATGCTCGGCATCTTGGACTGCGGCGATCAGATCGGCGCCGGTTGCGTTCGAGGGGAAAAAGCGGGCCGGCACATCCATCGGATCGAGAGGATGCTCTGATGGGTCTGCAGCCCGGGTGTAGCGAACCAGTCCGCTAGCGCGCAGCGCCGGAAGATAATCGGCACCTCCGGCCAAGTGCTGGCCACAGGGCGTGGCATAGCTGTGCTGCAGCTTGCCGTCGATCGCCGTCAGCATCGTGTTCATCGTACGGATTTCTGTCAGCATGGTGTCGACATCGTACGTTTCGCTGGTGTCGATCTTTTTCGCCGGCGGGTAGTTGGCCTGCGGGCATGCGTGGCGAATGGTGTGGTTGCCGAGTTCGTGGCCTTCGGCTGCGGCAGACCGCCAGCGCGCAATCTGCTCCGGCGTAATCTTGCTGCCGATCAGGAAGAATGTTCCTTTGAGGCCGACGGCGTCGAGCGCCGGAATCGCGATGTCGAGCTGCGAGACGAGCGTATCGTCATAGGTCAGCGCCACGGCCGCGCGCTTGCCGTCCGGCCAGGACCCGGCCACAGCCTGGGTAGCCATCATGGTGATTACCAACAAAACCGATCCGATTCGCATCACTATCCTCACCATTACGCCGCTCATTGTGCTGCAGGCCACTGTAGCCACCACCCGCTTTAAGAGCCAGCTGCGTGAGCGCGTCCCAGCCCCTAACCTGCCGCCTTCAATGCAGCTCCGAGAAAACGTCCGACAATCTCCGGCAACATCGGCTCGACGGGGAGCGTGTAGTGGGTGGTGTTCGGCAAGATTGCGAGCTCGTTTGCGGGCCGCAGGGAGCCATCAATTCCGGCATCGCGCTGGCCGCCTCCCATCGCCCTCCAGAACTCGACCATGTGTTCGGGCCGGATGGCGTCAGCGTCGGCAAAGACCAGCAGTGTGCGCGCATGAAGTTTGGCGACGTCGGCGCTCCAGTCGAAGGGGCGTTTGGTCATGTCGCCAACCTTCTTGAAGAGGTTGATCCAATCGACATTGGGATAGGTCTTCCCTAACGGCGATGCCTTGACGCTAGGGCCGAGCGTGGCAGCGTTGGCTTCCAATTGTTTGAAGGCCGTTACCACCTCCGGATAAAAGCCGTCCTGCCTCATCGTCGCGGATACGAGCACAAGTCGGTCGATCGCGTCCGGGTGGCGGATAGCGCACTGCAGCGCCACGCTGGCGCCTAGCGAGTAGCCCATCACGTCGGCCTTGCCGAGGTTCAGATGGCTGATAAGAGCGGCAACGTCGTCACCCATCGTTTCACTGCGCAGTGGCCTGTCCGTGTCTGGCGTACGCCCATGCGCCTGGAGATGGACAGCGATCACTTGCCGGCCCTTGGCCAGTTTGGCCAGATTGCTCCCGAAGCTGTCCGGGTCGATGCCACCATGGAGAAGAATGAGCGGCTTGCCGGCGCCATGCACGCAGTAAAAAAGATGCTGACCATTGACGTCAGCAAAATGCCCATTCGATGTCGCAAGTGTCTTCTTGGCTTGAACGGGAAGCGCCGCAGTCAGCACTGCGGTCGCTATGGCGGTCTTCAGGAAATCGCGTCTGAGCATATCGTCCTCCCGCGGCGTCAACTAAGCAGCGCGGCGGTGATCGTGTGTTTCATCGTCATCCCTTCCATGCGCGGGCGGCCGCGGTGTGGTCACGATCTGCCTGCGAGCAACTCATCCAGCTGCGCGAACTGTTCGGGCAGGCCTTCTGCCGAACCTGCAAGGGCTTCGTCGCGAGCCGCTTTCGTGGGATAAAGTTCGTGCAGGGTGATCAGTGTCTTGCCAGCATTTTCTTCGAACGTCACCGTGGTCACGGCGCCCTGATCGCTTTCTTCGTTCGACCATACGATGCGCTTGTGCGGCGTTACTTCTTTGTAGGTGCCGAAGAACGTCATCGGTTGATCGAAGTCCGGGTGGCTGAACACGAGGCGATACTTGCCCCCGGTGCGAATATCCATGTCGCACGAAACCAGCGACATGCCCACCGACTTCGGAATCCACCAGCGCTTGAACAATTCGGGTTTGCTCCACGCTTCGAAGACGATATGCGCCGGGGCATCGAACGTTCGCGTCACGACGAGTTCGCGGTCGGACCTGGACTCCACAGCGGTATGGTTCATCGCGGCGGGACTACCTTCTTTTACGTTTGGCATCTGTCTTCTCCTTGCGTTTCAAGTGTTCGACAAGCTCGTCCAGCGCGTCGAAGCGCGCGCTCCAGAGTTGACGGTGTTGCTCGATCCAGGCGGCCTCTTCTTCCAACCGGCGCCGTCCAAGCTTGCAGGTTCGTACGCGCCCCACCTTCTCCGTGATCACGAGCCCCGCTTGCTCCAGGACGCTGACGTGCTTCTTCATGCCCGTAAGGGTCATGTCAAACTTTTCAGCAAGGTCGGTGATGGAGGCGTCTGAACCCCCGAGCTGCTCCAACACGCCGCGTCGGGTGACATCGGAGAGTGCGGCGAACGTTGCGTCGAGGCGGGCTTGATAGTGAACCATATGGTTCACTGTAGGCCGCGCATGGGTAATTTGCAAGCGGATGACCCCACGGGTGCCAATCGCACGTCGCTATAAGGCTGATCGTTTAGCCGTTGCCAGATAGATACCAAGCAACTTCCTCGGTATATCTGCAGACTTCTTGGCCAGGCTTCCGGCACTCAGCAGGCTTGGGTGCGGCAGCCCTTTCCTATGCGCAAATTGGTGTGAAACCATACTCGGATAGCCTGTCCAGATCGCACGATGATTTGCGTTGAATCAATAAATTACACGGCACTCACCGGAGTGCGGCAGGCACGAAAAATGAATGGTGAACAGTGTCCCCGGCTGCATGCGTTCGGCGACCAGCCGCCATCCATGCGCGTGCACGATTTCCTTGCAGATGGCCAAGCCCAACCCAGACCCTTCGGCCTTATTGTTCGGCCCACGCCAGAATCGGGCGAAGATGAAAGGCAGATGCGCCTCATCGATGCCGGGTCCTTCATCACTTACCGAGATCGAGAATGCATCCGCCGTTACCACGACGGCAGAATGCCTGGGCGCGAAAACCAGCGCATTCTCAAGAAGATTCTTCAGCAGGATAAACAACCCGCCCTCGTCCGCCCTGATCTGCTTGCCAGGTGCGAGTATGCGGGTTTCTATGGTCACGCCTCGCGCCGCGGCACTGCGTGCCAGGTGGGAGGTGACGTCGCGCACTGCGTGCACCAGATCGACTTGTGAAAACTCGTAGTTTTGCAGCACGCTGGCTTCCATCAGATGCAACAGCTGGCGAACCTGCCTGGACATCGCGTCGACATCGTGCAGGATCTGATGCATGTCAGGCGAAGCCGGTTGCATTTCTATCTGCCCTCGGATCAGGGTCAACGGCGTCTGCAATTCATGCGCCGCGGCGGCGAGAAACGTTTGTTGCGCGAGGTAGCCCTCTTCCAGCCTGGCTAGTGCATCGTTGAACGAGGCGACGAGCGGTCGCATCTCGCTGGGAATGTTTTGCTGCGACAAGCGTGTGGTCAGATTCTGCGGAGTAATGCCGGCCGCTGCCTGTGAAACTTCCCGAATCGGCTTCACCAACCGCCGCAACGTCATCCGCATAGTGATCCCGAAAACAAGCATGGCGACCAGAAAGGTCATCACCGTGGCTTTCGGAATCGTGCTGCCCTTGATCCGGATCAACACCGCATCAAACGCCTCGCTGGTGACAACCTGAAGAAAATAGGGTGCGCGCGCGCCAGGGATGGGCACGGTCTCTACATAAAAGACCTTGCCGCCGCTTTCGAACCGGGAGTGCTGGGTATGCATCCAATCACCCTCATGCGGCACGGAAACGATCATGGGCATCGACGACACCACCACGTTCCCGTGGTCGTCCGCGATTTGATAGCCGATGTCCTGCGCGAAGACCGAGCGAAATTTTTCGAGTTTCGGTGACATCGGAACCGAAATCGGCACCCCTTCCCCATCGAACTGCACCGATTTGGCCAATTGATGCACCGAATTTTCTATGTCCCTGCTCGCAAACGCTTCGGCAGGATAATGTGCCAAAGCGTACTCGAGTCCGGTCAGAGCGACGGCGAGGCTTAGCGCCAAGGCCAACAGGCACGTCACAAAAAGCCGCGCAGAAAGGCTGTCGAACAAGGAGAATCGGTGCGTCATCGATGATGCAGATTCTTTCGCATATGCGCGTTGTGCTTCGAGTGGCATCGTCATGGCGTTATTAGTTTGGTTTATTGAAAATCCGCCGACGTCTTCTGCAATTGGTAGCCGATGCCGCGCACATTCGCGATCTTGACGTCGGCATCGATGGCGAACAGTTTCTTGCGCAAGCGATGGAGCGCAACATCGAGAGCGTTCGGCGTGACCTCGTCGTGCAATCCCCAGGCGGCATGTTCCAGTTGCGCATGGCGAACAACGTTCCCGCCCGCCGACACCATGCGCAGAATGATCTGCAACTCCGACGGCGACAAAGACACCCATTCACCCTTGCATCGCATGCAAGCACGCTCCGGATCGACAGTCAGCCCTGCAAACTCCGGTGCAAGTGGCGCCATGGCTGAAGGGCGGCGCATCAAGGAACGCACGCGCGCCACCAGTTCTTCCATGGAGAACGGCTTGGTCAAATAATCGTCCGCCCCACTTTCAAGCCCTTCGACGCGATCATGGATCGCGTCCCTGGCGGTCAGCATCAAGCATGGGATAGTCGCGCCACTGGCGCGCAATCGGCGTAGCAGTTTGATGCCATCACCATCCGGCAACCCGCGATCCAGCACCAGCAGCGCGAATTCGAACCGCGCCAACGCATAAAGCGCCGCCGCGGCATCAGGGAAGACGTCTGTTTCGATGCCATTACGCGCGAGCGCCGCCTTGATCATCTCGGCAAGACGCTGGTGATCTTCGACTAGTGCTACGCGATGCATGTCATCTCGTCATTTGAAGCGATAGATGTAGCCGACCATGATGCTGGGTGCCGTCTTTCTTCCAACCAGCGGACTGTCGGTAATCCCCGAACCGAATTGCTTGATGCTCACATCGCCTCGGATTGACTGACGGGTATCCAGACGCCATGTCACGCTGACGCCGGCGCTGGGATTGATCGTCGACTTACCATCATAGACAGGACGCATGGATGTGGCTTCACTGGGCCGTACGCCGTAATAGTAATCGACGTATTTGCGGTTCAGATATTGGACGCCCACATGCGGTGCAATGCGCCAGCGCCCGAAATTGAAACCACGCTCGAACGATAGCGAGCCTTGCTGCCCGTGATTGCTCAACAGATACTCGGTTGAAATGCTGAATTCGCCATAGTGCCAGCCCACATGTGGGCCATACCAAAGTGCGCCGTTGCGGTTCGCCATGCCATGAAAGATGGTGGCATCAGAATGGGTATGGCCATCGAACAACGAAAACTTGGTCCGCAAGGAAAACGTAAAACCCTCCCCTTGCCATGCCTTGAGGTCGAACGTAGTCCCGATGAAACTGATCCAGCGGTTGTCGTAGAAAACATAGGGCACCGGTGAAACGCGTGTACTGAACCCTTTGTATGGCAAGCCTTCAGCCGCGACACCGCCACCGAGTCCCCAGTGAGATGCCGCGTCCTGCGCATCAAATCCTGTCGTGACCCCCGGCAAAGCCTGTGTTTGGTTGGATGGCGCCTCCTCTGCCGTGCTTTGTGCATGGACGCTCGCCAGCCAGGGAAGTGCGCCGAGTAAGGCAAGGTATTGCATGCGGTTGCGCTGAAATCGCATAGGGTGGAAGTCCTGTGAATCAAGGGCGGGACTTGCACTCTCGGGTCGCGGGACTTACCAGATACTTACCGCTTGTTGGCGGGTACTCTATTGCCGGTGATGCCCCTCTCCCCTTCGGGGAGAGCCGGGTCGAGGGGTGAATCTGATCGGATTTCGCCACCCAAGAGAGACGGCAATGATGCTCAATGGGAAGGAAAATTTTGCATGGATTCTCGCGGCACGCGTCGCGGTAGTGGCTATTGCCACCTTTTGATTTTCTCGCGCAACGCCAATGAATGCGCAGCAGGCTCAGCAGGTTCGACCCGCGCTATCCGCCGCATTTGAAAACGGCATGAGTAACAGCCTGCACCACGCTGCCAAATAGTGCCGAAGCCTCCTAACGGAACTCTCGCAGTTGCAGGGTGATATAAATATTTGCAATCAAGAATCACCCTATCCGGATAGCCATGCCGCTTGCCTCAAGGACACTGCCGGCAATCAGCACGGGATCGCGCAACATGCGCTGGACACATGCATCGCAGCATATGCTGGTAACCCGAGCATCTTCGACTTTTCCCGGCGGCCCAAGCTACGGTTTGCGCACACGACGATCTATCCCGCCTGGATTGCGTCTTTCTTCAACGCCGAATCGTTCTCCAAGTTCCGCGCATCCAGGACAAGCCTTACGGTTGCGGTGACGCGGCCAACCAGACTGCTTGGCGTCGGTGGCAGCGCGCTCGCGGGAATACTTGCATATCTTGTCGAAAAGTACTGGTCCAAGAGCCTGCACCCGAAGCTGCCCAGGCGGCTAGGGCTGCGCCAGGATTTCCTTACGATCTGCGCCGACACAACGGTGGACGCCGCCCAAACGTTGCTGGTGGCGTCTGCTACGGCGCCACCAATCATGCCTGCGCGGCGGGTCAATGGAGATTTCGCCTTAGACGGTGGTTTCGTAGACAGCGTGCCCATGGAAGAGCAAACGCTTGAGCAGCGTCGCAGGACGTTAGTGCTATTGACGCGCCATTATCCGGATTTGCCAACGTTATTCACCTTCGGCAACAGGACGTACTTGCAGCCGAGCGCGAAGGTGCCCGTTTCGACATGGGACTGCACGGCTAAAACAGATGTGACACGCGTATTCGAGATGGGACGGCAGGATGCCCTGAGGTCCATGCAGTCTGGGTTACTAACCCAATCGATTTAAGCGCAGCGTAGATACCTAACCGTGACACATGTTCGTCACGGCTGCTTTACCGTGCCCCGGAAGGGAGAATAGGAGGATTTTTGTGCTGCCGTGCGCGTGGATGGAGGAGTGGTGCGTTCGATTGTTTAACTTGTTTTGGTGGAGAGCGGATACACGCCCTGCCCCTGACAACTTTTCCTAATCGCCAATGGGCGTCGGCGGTCCTTTTCTATGTACAAGTCAGCGCGAGCCCATGCTCGGATAAGCTGTCCATGCGCGTACTTCGAATAGCGCCAATCCATAGACGTCTATCATGGTGCGGCAGACACGAATGTAAAAACGACCGATTGCTCACGCGTTTTCCACGTGACCTTGAAGTCGTGATGAAGCTTGGAGTCCCAAACAGCGGATTCATTTCAGGCACACCGCTCATCAATGCGCCAGGCCATTTCGGATAGTGAATGCACCCGCATATTCAACGCGGCATTGAACGCCAAGCTGCGTTCGGGCGAACTGCTGCGCTGGATGCGTGGAATAGATCAGAGCATCCCCAGGTGATGCCGGCGGCTTTACCCGATTGCCTGAGCACATCCAATGCAATCTTGCATTCGATATGCGCCATGAAATCACATCGATTGCGCCCTTCGGCATCCGCTACTTTGGATGCACTACGATCAAGTCGATTTCCACCAAAGCGCCACGAGCACCCGCGGGCAAGACCACCTGCACGGTAGTGCGTGCGGGTTTGTTCGATTGATCGTGGGTGCCGAAGAATTGCGCATATCCGGCCATCATTCCGGCGAAGTCCATTTTGCCGTCTTTCGCAGGATCTCCCCCGAGGTACACATGCATCATCACGACATCGGCCAGCGTCAGGTTTTGCGACTCGAGAAACTTTTGAAGGTCCTTGAGTATGCCCACGGTTTGTGACTGGGTATCGTGGTGACGCTTGATGTTCGGGTCGAGCCATCCACTTACATACAGCGTGTCTCCGCTCCATACGGCCGCCGCAATGGGCAGGTCGGAGTTCGTGGGGTTTTGACTCGTGGGCAGCGGAATTCGTTTTGTGGTTTGCGCTGAAGCGGCCAGGGAAACCATCAATGCAATTGCCGCAAAGGGAAGATGTCTGATCACCCCATGTCCAAAGCGCTCGGAAATGGTTTTGAGCTTCATGGCTTTTTACTCGATGGGAACAAAAACTTCCGATCCGGTCAGTGTGTGCTCCCACTCAAACCCGGTATTGGGCCGCACCGTATGCCACAGGGTGGAAATCTGCGCGAGTCCAGACTTTGAATTCACAGTGCACGTTCCGGTCCACGCAGTGATGCTGCCGCGGGCGCCCCAGCGCACCGCCAACGTGAATACGTCTGCGTGATTGCCCTTGCCTGGAGCACTGGGCGCGGCAGGCGCCGAATTTATCCAGCCCACCATCGGCCAAAAACCTGCACCCGAGTGGGCAATGTACTGACCCGATATGGCACCCGTCGCAGTGTCGTAGGTTTTAATCTCAATGACTGATTTGACCTCGTCGTTCCACTTTCCCAAGGGTTGGGCGCAGGTCGGTGGCTTCGCCTCAATGGCCACACATCCGCTTAGCAGAGCGACTCCCAGCACGGCACGAAAGGTAATCTGCTTTTTCAATGATTTCGCTCCTGTTGAACATCGGCGTTTCGTTGCATTCCGTCGTTGCCGTGGGAGGGAACTCGTGCGCATTATTCGATGGGATCGAAACGGTCCGACCCGGTCAATGTGTGATCCCACTCAAACCCGGTGTTTGGCCGCGTGGTGTGCCAAAGGGCAGAAATCTGTTCGCGCCCAGAGGACTGTGAATTCACGGCGCACGTCCCGGTCCATGCACTGACGCTGCCGAGCCGACCCCAGTTCACCGCAAACGTTATAACCTCCGCGTGATCGCCCTTGCCTGCTTTACCGGCAGCACTGGACTCGGCAGGCGCCGAATTTATCCAGCCCACCACGGGATAAGGCATCGAACTTGCGCTCGCGCCCGAGTGAGAGGTGTACTCACCCGATAGGGCGCCCGTCGCCGTGTCGTAAGTCTTAATTTCCACGACTGATGCCTGCCGGTTTTTCCACTTGCCCACGGGTTGAGTGCAGGTCGGAGGCTTCGCCTCAACACTCACGCATACATTGAATAGAGCCAGTCCCAGCAGGACGCTAAAGGAGATCTGCCTATTCACTGACTTCGCTCCGATTGGACATCTATTTCCCCTCCATTCTTTTGCTGCGTGTCGGCATTGTATTGGCAACGACTGGAGGGACTTAAGACCGCTCGTTGCAGCAAAACCGCCATTCGCCGCAGCTGAGGATCTTCGCCATGACCTTGGTGTAGTGTGTAGGTCATGATCGAAGCACGCTCGACTCGCTGGACCTGGATTGCAGCCATCTGGTGCGCAGGAGCGTTGTTTAATGCAAGTCAAACCCTTCTCACCATGCACGCAGTGGGCGTGGGCAAGGCTTGGCTTTGTCCGTTCCTGGTCGTATTTGTTTCCTGGCTACCCTGGGCGCTCGCGACGCCGTTCGTCATTGACCTGGCGCGAAGGTGGCCAATCGTTCGCGGCAAGATCTTTAAGGCGATGGGCTTGCATCTGGCTGCATTTGTCGCGATCAGTGTAACGGCGGAAGGCTGGTCGGCATTGCTCCGAGTCATTTTCGATCCGTGGCACCGGAGCTCACCGCCTACGTTCGTGAACATCTGGTCCGACTTGCTCGTCGAGCAGCTCATGACATTTGTGATTGCGTATGCGCTTATTTTAACGGTCACCTACGTGGTTGACTCGCACCAAAAGATGGCGCGGCAGATGACCGAAACCGCACGGCTCAATGAAGAACTTTCCCGAGCGCAGCTTGCCGCGCTCAGAGGCCAAATGGACCCTCATTTTATGTTCAACACGCTCAACTCGATCGCCAGTCTGGTGGTCGACCAGCGACCCGATGCGGCGGTCGGCATGATCGTGGGTTTGAGCGAGTTCCTGCGCCGCGCTTCGGAAGACTCTCATCGCGTACAGGTCACACTGCGGGAGGAAGTGGAATATCTGCAGCGCTATATCGATATCCAGAAGGTCCGTTTCGGCGATCGCCTGCGAGTCAGTGTAGACATTCCCGATGAGCTGCTGGCGACGCAAGTTCCGAACCTGCTGCTGCAGCCGCTAGTTGAGAACGCCATCAAGCACGGAGTATCCAAGCGCCGATCAGGCGGCGAGATTCGAGTTGCGGGGATGTGCCACGAAGGCGGACTTCGCTTGTCCGTCTACAACGACGGCCCTTGGACGCATGAGGATCTGGCGGTCGCTCCCCACCGCATCGGACTCGGCAATCTACGCACGCGCCTGCAGATTCTTCATGGCGACCGGTCCGAGCTTTTGCTGCAACCGGCTGAAGCGGGCGGCGTCGAGGTCATCGTGACACTGCCGCTTCAGGAGGTGTGAACGTGTCGCATGCCAAGGCGCTCGGCTCGATTCGAACTCTGGTGGTTGATGACGAAGCCCCGGCACGCCGGTACCTGACCCTTCTGTTGCGCCGAGACCCCGATATTGGATCAGTGATCGAATGTGGCTCCGGGTTGGAGGCGATCGAAGAGATCAGACGGTCCAGACCGGACGTCGTATTCCTGGACGTCCAAATGCCTGAATGCGACGGCTTCGACGTGCTCGAACTGCTGGGAGCGGATTTGCCCGAGACCGTCATTTTCGTCACCGCGTACGACACGTACGCACTGCGCGCTTTCGAAGCAGGCGCACTCGACTACATCCTGAAACCCCTGGACGACGCGCGTTTCAGGCGCGCACTTGACCGTACCAAAGACAGGCTCGCGCGCGGCACACCGTACCGCGCGCACTCGCTCAGCCGGATCGCCGTCAAGAATCGCGGCCAGACACTGTTTCTCAAAGCGTCGGAAATCGATTGGATCGAAGCCGCGAAATACTATGCATGCCTGCACGTGGGCGGCACCACGCACATCGTGCGCAGGGCCATCCAGGAACTCGAGCACGACCTGGATGCGCGCACGTTCTGCCGCATCCACCGCTCGATCATCGTCAACCTCGAACGCGTGCGCGGTCTCCAATTGCAGGAAAATGGCGAGTACGAAGTGGTACTGGACTCCAACGTCCGCCTCAAATTGAGCCGGCGCTTTCGCAAACGCCTGCAGGAGCGGCTGGGTGGGCCGTGAGGGAGAAAGATCGCCGCCCCGGCGAAGGCCGGGGCCATGCGTCTTTCGCTTCAAGTCGCTCGGACTGATACGCGCCAGCAACCCGCACCGATGACGGAGGGTGGCAACTGTTTCGCTGACCGCCCTGTTCGGTGTTTGTGAAAAAGGTTTCCAACCCCTCACTGGGCCAGATAGATATCCATGGGGATAAGCTCGACAGCCCATCCGCCTTCTTCGCCCAGCGTAGCGGCCGGGTGCATGGACGCGATACGCAGCGCCTCGTCATGGTTGTCCGCCTCGATGATGAACAGGCCGCCGACCACTTCTTTCGATTCGGTGTAAGGCCCATCGCTGACCTGTGTCCGGCCGTTGCGTGGGCGGAGCGTTCGCCAGTTCTCCAGATCGCCAAGCGACGCGGAAACCAGAACCTTGCCGGTAGCGCGCATCTTCTCGTCCAGTGCCGGACATTGGCTCACCAACGCCTTGACGTCGTCTGGCGCCATGGCTGCGAATTTTTCGGGAATGAAGTAGGCCAGGCCGAGGTATTTCACGGGAGATCCTTTTGGGTGGGAATGCATGGACGACGAAGCGGATGACCGGAAATCGACAATAACGCGGAATCATCGATTCCTCTTCATGGAAACAAGTTCAGTCAGCAGATTCTTGAAGCCAGGAACGTTACAGCCTTCACACCACATAAGCAGCGCCTCGGCGTGGCCGGCGGTGAGCGACTTGGGCGTCGTCAGCGAATCGGACAATTTTGAGCACGCTCTTGAAGCACGTCCTCGCCGATGGATCACCGATGCACTCTGGCCCGCTTCTCCATTTTTCCAATCACAAGCACTCGCGTTCTTGCAGTGGACGGTTGTTTTGCTGCAATAAGCGGCGTATGTCGGCGTGACCCGCACACATACACTCGTGTTCACGACATCGCGCAACGTCGATGCTTGAAGCGGAAGCGGGACACTATGCACGTTACCTCCACGAAGAGTCGGACGTTCTCTGTCGCAATCGCCGCCGCCGTGACCTTCCAGGCGACCGCGGCCCGCGCGCAGCACGCCTCTGACAATCCCGTCTCCACCGCCGATGACGCCTATGGATTGACGCTCGGGTTGGAGTCGGTGGGTATCTACAGTCCGGGCCTGGTGCGCGGATTCAATCCGCAAGCAGCCGGCAATGTTCGAATCGACGGTCTTTACTTCGACCAACAAGGTGCGTTGTCCAAGCGTGTTGTCGAGGGTTCGGCCATCAAGGCAGGTGTGAGCGAAATCGGCTATACGTTTCCCGCACCTACCGGCATCGTGGATTACGACCTCCGCCATGTCGGAGGCGACGTGCCCAGTGCGACGATCATTGCAAATGCCGGTCCCTATGAGGCGCGCGGCATCAGTATCGACGGCAGCCTGCCCCTGATCGGAAACGAGCTTGTCCTGCCGATAGGCGTGAGCACCCAAGTCAGTACGCAGACAGCCTCCTACGGCCCCTATCCCGGATATACGTCGAATGTGACGAGCATCGGCGCGACGCCGCGGTGGTCGCCGAACGACAAGATCACCGTGCGCGCGATGGTCGACTGGCAGCAAACGACTGCCGCAAAGACATTTCCGCTGTTCTTCACGGCAGGCGATTTCCTGCCACCGGCGATTTCCAAAAACTACTTTGGCCAGAACTGGGCGAAGGGCCGCAATCTGACGATGAATCTGGGCGGCATCGTGTTGGCGCAGTTGAGCAAGACGTGGCTGCTGAAGGCAGGTGTATTTCGCGCCATCAACGACTATCCCGTCAGCTTTGCGGACCTGTACACCGATATCCAACCGAATGGCCAAGCCAGGCATCTGGTCGTGGGATATCCCGATCAGGACACGTCCTCCAACTCTGGCGAGGTACGCCTGTCGGGCGCATTCACAAGGGGTGACTGGCATCAGCAGCTGACCTTCATGGCTCGCGGCCGTGACACCAAGGCACGCTACGGCGGCGGGGATGTTGTCGACCAGGGCCCGGCTGACATCGGCACGCTGGTCCAGTTGCCGCGACCGAACTTCACGTATGCGGCGCACACGAATGATCGTACCCAGCTGTGGAGCATGGGCTCGGCCTATCACCTTGATTGGCGTCAACGCGCCGAATTCGAGCTTGGCATTCAAGACGAAAACTATCGTGAGACGGTCGTCGCGCCCGGAACGCCGGACTCCGTCGTGTCAGCACATACGCCTCGCGTTTACAGCAACGCAGCCTTGGCACTCGCTCCTCCATGGACGCTCTATGCCGGATACACCCAGGGGCTCGAGAATTCCGGCGCCGCACCCACGTCCGCCAAGAACAGCGGGGCCGTTCTTCCCGCGTCCAAGACTTGGCAAATCGATGCGGGCATACGTTATGCCGTGACGCCCAAGTTCAAGATCATCGCGGGCTACTTCGAGCTGCAGAAGCCGTACTTCAATCTGGATACCAGCAACGTCGATCGAGAGCTTGGCGTGCAGCGAGCCAAAGGGGTCGAGTTGTCGATTGCGGGCGAACTGTTCGAGTACTTGCACGTCAATATCGGCGCACTCGATGGCAAGGTCAGCATCTTGGGACCGGACCTGGCCGCAGAGAAGGTCGGAATCGTCGCCGTCGGCCAACCGCTTCTGACTTACGTGGCGAACCTCGACTACACCCTTCCGTGGCTGCCGGCCGCATCGCTGGATGTATCAGCCACCCACTTTGGGAGCGCGCCGGCAAGCATCGACAACGGTGTTTATGCCCCAGCGGTGACAAGGGTGAATCTCGGCGGCCGATACCAGTTCACCGCCTTCGGCAGAAAAAGCAGCCTTCGTCTGCAGATCCAGAACATTCTGGCAACCAATAAGTGGACGACTCAATACACGCCCGGTTTTTTCCAATGGCCGTCACCGCGGACCGTCTTTGCCTATATCACCACGGATCTTGGATAACGTGGAAAGGAAGCGATCCATCACTGATGCATTCGTATGTCTTCGCCAGCACCTTCTGACCCAAAAACAGCTAGGAGTTACTCATGAAAAATGTAAATTCTGTAGTGGTTGCGCTCTGTCTGCTTCTCGGTGCAGGCAGCGTCTTTGCCCAAGACAATGGGATGAACAAGGACGCCATGAGCCATAACGAAACAACCCAGACTCACGATGGCATGAAGAAGAACGCCATGGGGCGCGACGCGATGAAGATGGACACGATGTCTAAGGGCAACAAGGCGAAAGGTGCGATGTCCAAGGACCCCAAGAGCAGCGGCACGATGAAAAAAGACAAGGCAAACCTGGGCACCATGGGGAATGGCGATTCGCAGCGTCAAGAGCCATAGCACTCACCCGGTGCTCGCCATGCTGTACTCCAAGCATCAAGAAAGCCTTGAGTAGGCTGGGTTGAAATCCCAGCGCTTTCCCGCCTCCTTGCCGTCATCCGCGCGAAAGCGCATTGCCGTCCGTGGAAATTGAAATCCCAAATTGCACATGACTTTTGCTGCATTCATAGGATGGATTTTTCCGTCAAAAAAGCCACGCAGTACCTCATCGTCATTCCGGCGAAGGCCGGAATGACGATGAGGCGAGATCGGAAGCTGCGGCGAAATCAGGTTGCCTGCAACGCTTCTCTGCAGAAAGCTCAAGAAAAGCGGTGGCTTCCAACTGATTGAAAAAATTTCACAAGCTCGGCTGATACCACGATTCCGCATTCCCCGAACCCATGTATTGCATGGATCCATTGCTTACGTTGATGACATATATCTCGGTCTGAGAGGGCACGATGCTGTGTGCGGGAATGAAGACGCGGTTGACCAACAACCGTTGGCCATCGGATGACCAGGCGACGGGTTTCCAGCCGACGGAGGAGTCGTCCGGCAGTGTTTTGGGCGTGTAAGTGAGCTGACGCAAGACCTGGCCCGTGGCGATGCTACTCACGAAAAGGTCGTTTTCCGTGGCGTAGTTGTTCAAGGTAGTGCCTTTCGTGCTGATGAGTTCGCTGCCGTCGGGTGAAAGCATCAGAGGCGAGTCATAGGCCAACGGAACAGACACCAGCGTCGCCTGGCCGGTCGTCATGTCTCTCAGGCAATAGGTTGCGCCCGGACCGCCATAGTTGTTGTCGAGACAGTCCTCGCTGGGCTGATCGCCACCGTATTCCTGATAGATCACTTTCGTGCCGTCATAAGACACATCAGCAATGCCTCTATACGATGGAAGATCGGGAATGCCTGTCGCTACGAGGGTGCCCGCGCCGGTGGATGCGTTGATTTCGTAAAGGTCCGTTTGAGGCGAATAGGGATCGGGGCTCCAATTCACATAGGCAACCAGGCTCTTGCCGTTACCTGCCCACCGGATCGCCGATATGTATTGCGGACCGGTATACGAACTGGGTGCGCACCATAAGGGACGCGCGTCACTGCCATCGGGATGAACCAGGTTTACACAGGCCTGCCCTGCCGCCGGCTGATCTACCGCGGAGTTGGCGTAGGCGATTTCGTTGCCACTGGGTTGCCAGGTGAGATATCCGTAACCCGGCGCTGCCACATCGTTCTCCCCCGGAAACAAGGGAGCGGAAACACCGAGCGGATCCATCACGTAGTATTTGCCCGTGGTGTAGCCGCTGTTGCCATTGGGCACGACAGCTGGCCGGAAAAATAAATAAATTCGTCGCCCGAGGGCGAATAGTTTCTGGCCAGCCACGGGGGAGTATTGGTATACACGCCGGAAACGGCGACGTCGCTTTCCGCGCCAGGCAGATAGAAAGAACCGGATTGAAGCGGAGTGAGTTGATTCGCGTGGTTATTCATTCCATCGACTTCAAACAGACCCGTACCGGTTACGTAGGCAAAACCGTAAAAATCGGCCGTTGTTATTCGAGTGAGAAGGATCTTGCCTTGGGCAGGGTTGTCGACCAGGGGAGTTTCGAACGCAGAGGCAGAAGCAGCTGATGAAGCCAGAATCAGGGCGATAACGCATGAAAGCACGCGCATGGTGGATTTCCTCCGGAATGGATTGAAATACCCCTGCTACGCCGTATAGATCTTCGGCATATTGACGTGTAGACGGTCACCCAAAAACGGAGGCTATATGGGCGTCGATCAACGGTGAGTGATGGCACGTTCCCTATCATGCATATTCATTGGGCGACGTTCATTCGATTATTTCGTTAACATGAGCATGGTCGAAGAAATTAGCGTCAATTTCCGTCCCGCGATACGTCTCAATAAATAGCTGAGTTCGCCTGTTGCGGCGCTATGCGAAGCGTCGGTTTATCCATAGGTCCTGCATGATCTAGGGATGCTCTGATCTATTCCACGTACCCGTCACCGCACTGTATGCGCGTATCGCTGCGCCGCGTGGCTTGAACAGACGGCCAGTCTGCCCTATGCCACGCAACACACCCTGCGGGCCTTCTGGACGTCATGCCGGGTGCGTGGAATAGATCAGAGCATCCCTAGCCCTGGTATGGCCAGGCTCACTAGCAACATGCCTTTAAAAAGATCGCGCGACAACCTGTGACATGAGAATTTCCCAATAGGTCAAGGAATCACCATTTAACGACTGGTTTTTTGTGGCCTGCCACCGCATCACATGGCTTAAGATCACCCGCTGATGCAGGCCCAAACGACGCTCCTCCCGTACAACGACGCTTCCCTTTCAAAGTTTGTCAGCGCCATTGGTCAAAGACATATCTACGCACCCACGCGCCATTTCCACCATCATCCCGGTGCCGGCGCAGTGACCCGTCACCTCTTTAGTGATGCGATGTTCATACCCTCACCTTTGTTTCGATGCCATTTCCTTTGCAAAGCAATGGCTGCGTTCTCCTTATTTGCCTGGAGCATCGATTCGGCCTACGGACAAACCAACCTGGCCCCCGTCGTTGTGACCGCCACCCGGTCGAACTCCCTGGCTTTCGACGTCCCCGCTTCGATCAACGCGGTCTCCGTCCACGACCCCGCCATGAACACGATGGGTATCAACCCATCGGAGTACCTCAATACAGTCCCAGGTCTGCTTGCGCGTGATCGACTGAACTATGCGCAGGACGAGCAGATTTCGATCCGCGGTTTTGGTGCGCGCTCCACCTTTGGTGTGCGCGGCGTCCGCCTCTATATCGACGGCTTGCCGGCAACGTTTCCTGACGGCCAGGGCCAGGTGTCGAATTTCAGTCTTGGCTCGGCCGATCGCATCGAGGTACTTCGCGGGCCGTTCTCGGCACTCTACGGCAACTCGTCCGGCGGCGTGATTCAGCTCTTTACCGCTGACGGGCACGGCCCGCCCGAATGGCGGGTCGGCGTCGATGGCGGTAGCTACGGCATGTATCACCTCGATGCCAACGCACGCGGAGCAGCCGGCGCGCTCAGCTATAACGTCGACGCATCGCAGTTCCATACCGACAACTACCGAGGTCACGGTCGTGCCGAGCGCGAGAACGGCCATGGCAAATTCACTTACGATCTCGGCGGCGGCCGTCATCTCACGCTTATCGCCAACACGGTAGCGGTGCCAAATGCCGATGATCCGATGGGTCTCACCCGTGCCCAGCTCGATACCAACCCGCGCCAACCACAGCCCGCCGCCGTGCTATTCGATACGCGCAAAAGCGTGCATCAGCAGCTTGGTGGCGCCATCTACGAGCAACCGCTGGGGGACGAGCAAACTCTGCGCATCCTTGGCTATTACGGTGACCGCAGCGTGCAGCAATTCCAGTCCATTCCGATCGCTACACAGCTCAATCCGGCGAGCTCGGGTGGCGTGATCGACCTCGATGGAAATTTCTACGGCAGCGACGTGCGCTGGTCCTATCACGGCCTGCTCGCAGGAAAGTCACTCGACCTCACCGCCGGCTTGAGCTACGACCGGCAAAACCAACATCGCCTCGGCTTCAACAACTTCGTCGGCAACACGCTGGGAGTGCTCGGCGCATTGCGCCGCGACGAGCAGGACGACGAATTCAATTTCGACGAATACGCCCAGGCGAGCTGGAATGTCGCCGCCCGCTGGCTGCTGAGCGGCGGCATACGCCATAGCGATGTGGCATTGTCGGCGCTCGACAATCATGTCACGCCTATCAGCCCCAACTACAGCGGCCGCGTCAACTATTCAGCCACCTCACCCGTCGCGGGACTGCTGTTTCGCGCCAGTGACAACTGGCATCTGTACGCCTCGTATGGCAGCGGTTTCGAAACCCCCACGTTCAACGAGCTTGGTTACCGCCCCAATGGCAGTGCCGGCCTCAACTTCGCACTGGTGCCGGCGCGCAGCCGTAACGCTGAGGTCGGCTCGAAGCTCAAGCTCAATGACCATGGTGGAGAGTTCGACCTGGCGTTGTTTCAAGCCGACACGCGCCATGAACTTGCCGTCGATACGTCGATCGGCGGCCGCACCACCTATCAGAACATCGACCGTGCGCAACGCCAGGGCGTCGAAGCAAGCCTGGACTGGCCAGTCACAAACCTATGGCGCATGCAAATCGCCTACACCTGGCTTGATGCAACCTTCCGCATGCCCTTTCTCACCTGCCCGGCTGCCACCACGTGCAGCAAACCCAATACGTTAGTACCTGCCGGCGCACGTATTCCGGGCGTACCGCAATCGGATTTTTACGCGGTGCTTCGTTACGGCGACGCATTGGGCTGGAACGCCTCGCTCGAAGCCAGTGCTGCCAGCCATATTGCCGTCAACGACCAGAATACGCAGTTCGCGCCGGGATATGCTGTGATGAACGCGAGCATGGGTCGAGGATTCACGCTACGCAACGCACAAATCCATACGTTTTTGCGCTTGAATAACCTGTTGGGCAAACACTACGCCGGCTCGATCATCGTGAACGAAAGCAACGGGCGCTACTTTGAACCGGCCGACGGCCGCACGATCTATGCTGGTGTGCAACTGCGATGGAAATATCGTTAGTGATGGAACGTACATCGAAACGGAACCCGCCAGGCATGGGCGATGCCCGCCTTGATTGAAAGCAGGCATCGGAACCCCTTCAACATCCCTTGCACGCTCCTACTCCTTCCGCGCATAGCTCCACTTGAAACCAATACCTTCAATCGAGCCTTTCCCATCCTGTGCGGGCTCGGCCCAGCCGAATACAGTCTCTAACCGCGTGTCGGATCCGATCGGCGCTTCGCTGCCCCAAGGCGTGCCGATGTTGCGCCGCCCGCCGCCCACGATGTGGCCTTTATTCGTCACGAAATAAAGCGAACGCAACGAGCCCCTCGGACCATCATGCGTACCATATGCCGCGGTAATGAATTCGCCATCGCCAAGACGGTGCATTCGCAAATCGCCATTTTGGAGTCCCCACTGGCTCTGCGGCCCGCTACCGCGGTTGAAATACAGGCCCTGGATGCTGTCGTTGGCGGCATTAAGGTAAATACCGACCTCCTTGAGCGGGAGGCCCGCCACGGACGGCATCTCGCCGGCAAACGCCGTTCCTTTTCTGGTGCCGAAAAGCGCCGAACTGGTTGTGACTCGCACAGTCTTCGGTGTTTGCGCCAATGTGGGGTTGATGTACTTCCAGAGCAGTGCAGGAGCGAAGAGAGCATCCAGCTCTGCGCTGAAGGCTTCCTTCACCAGACGCTTGCGCTCTTCGAACACCAACTGCGCCGTAACTTGAGCACGGGCCATGTCGGAATCATCGGTCACGTAGTGAAAGCCTTCATAGCTATCCACCACGTGGAAATCGCGGCGGCGTGAGGTATCCACATAGGGCTTGTCTTGATAGAGCGTGACGAATGCCAGCCGCCACTCCAGTGTTTTCTCACGCGCCGTCTTTCCCGCATCCGCGTAGGCCTGTACTGTCTCTTGCAGATTCGCCAACAACTCCTCAGGCTTGTCGGATTTTCTGCCATATAGCTTTTCGAAGTTGTCGTAGCGCTCGCGCAGGGCGGAGAGATGCATCGTTCCAAGGGTAATAAGGTGCGGCAGCGTTTTCTCCGGGGCGCGTCTATCCAGAAAGTACGGTTGTGCCTTGTCCAGCGTCCCCAGCATTTCGGTCATCCAGCCGCCCTTGTCCGCACCCGCTGTTGCCATCGTGTACTGTTTGACTGCTTTCTTGATGCCATCCATGTGCTTGGCCAGGTTATTTACGTACTCTTCGTCGATCAGCTGCTTTGCAACCTCGCGTACGTAGTCGCGAAGCCGTTCGAACGGACTCCCCGCCGGGTCTTCCCAGAACGCGCTCATCAGGTATTTCACGCCGCCGCCCAACTTGGGGATCATTCCGATCAGCGAGAGAACAGCATCGCGCGTCGAATCGGCGCCGCGCAGCGCGATTTCGCGCACTGCACGCCCGCTGACATACGGCTCGCAGGGCACCAGCATGAAATGAAAGTGGTCGCCTCCGTTCCAAGTCTGCTGCACCACCGGCACACCATAGTCTTTGCCGCCGTCCTTCATGCAAAGGAACTTCTGGCTATGCCGCGCGCTGATGAAGTACGTGCCGCCGCCGGCTGGCAGCAGCGCGAATTGCTGATTGTGCGAGTGGTCGTGCCGATCCCACTGGATAATGCCCACACCATCATCTTGCGAGTCGCGCGGCACATCGAAACTGCGCCCGCTCATACGCGCGATAACGTTGTAGAACCCCCCGTTGCGATGAAACTTGAATTGCTGGTATTCCCCATGGACCCAGTCACCCTGCTGAATCGGCGTACCTCGATCGAGTTTGCTGTGATGGATCTCGACGACCTTTCCGCTGTGTTTTGCAACGAGTCGATAAAACTGGTCCTGCATCGGTTCAAAAGACATATCCATCCTCTCTCTCGATTGTTTGACCAGCCTGGCGATAGGCAGTGCAAGCCATGCAAAGCACGGCAATGCGCATCATATCGGCGTGAGGGGTGGATGTGGGCGTGCCGGCACCCGTGACTTATGTATGGGGATGGCCTTCGTGAGCGATCAATCTGTTTTACGAGCAGGCATCCAGCACGTTCGATTGGCTTTGCGATTTTTTGGTCAATTGGATCTTTCTAGCCGAAGCTGATGTTATGACGATGCGGCGTCCCCACTAGTTATGAAGCAACGCTTTGCAATTCCAATGCGAGGGTTACCGCTGCGTCGCTGCACATATCCTTCACCTCTGCTCTGCGCGACAAAAGGTGATCGCTATCGCAGGATTGAAATCCGGGCGCCCCGCTAATGCCTTGACACCACCTTGCATAACGAATTCACCATACGACCGGCGTTAAAACGCCCGCTCCCCACAAGTACTCAAGAACGTTTTTGCGCGTCCGCCCGCCCGGGCGGCTTGCCACTTTCTGCCCCACGCTCCTAAGCCGAACCTCCCTCAGTAACACGTGCAAACCACCACAAAGGAGAAATGGTTATGAGTAAGCGCGTATCCCGGAGAGGCACTCGCACCTTTTATTTAATCGGAAGAGTCATCGCCGTCACGGCGTTGGTTGTGCTTTTGTCGGCAGCCTGCAATCAACCACCCTGGTTCGCAACCTGGTATGCAGCGCCGCAGAATTACAACATCCTTTTCCCTGGCATCACCGTTCCGCCACTCTCTATCTCGAACCAGTCAGTTCGCCAGATTGTCCACACATCGCATGGCGGCGGCCTGATCCGCGTCAAACTGTCCAATTTCTTCGGAACAGCGCCTGTCACGTTCGCCGAAGCCCATGTTGCACGCAGCACGGGTAACGGCGGCATCGACCCTACCACAGATCGCACGCTCCAATTCGGCGGCAACGGCACCGTAACGCTCGCGCCCGGAGAAGAACGATGGAGCGATCCGGTCTATTTGCAAGTACCGACGCAATCAGATCTGGCAATCAGCCTGTACGTGCCGCTGAACACGCCCGTCGTCACCACCCACACGATAGGCATGCAAACCAATTACCTGTCACCCGGCGACCAGGCGGGCGCCGCGGTGATGGCCAATGCCACGGCAACGACCATGTACTACTGGCTGAGCGAAGTTGACGCATCCACAGCCGATCCATGGAGTGGCGTCACGCATCCGTACAAGGTGGTCGTGGCGTTCGGCGACTCGATCACCGACGGATACGGTTCCACCAGCAATGCCAACCACCGCTGGCCCAACTACCTCGACAATCGCGTACAGTCCGACGTCGAAGATCTGGGCCGAGCGAGCGTGGTCAATGCCGCCATCGCAGGCAACCGCTGGATCTACGACGGCGTCGGTCCTGCCGGCGTGACGCGATTCGCCCACGATGTTGCCGGTGTTTCGGGCGCGACCCACGTCATGATCCTGCTGGGCATCAACGACATCGGCATCGGCGAGCAAATTCCGCAGCAAAACGTTTCCGCCGATCAGATCATCGCAGCCATGCAGGCCACCATCGCCCACGCGAAAGCTCGCGGGATCAAGATTTACTTGGGGACAATAACCCCGTACAACGGCGCCTCGTATTACGACGCCGCAGGGGAAATGAAACGCGAGGCCGTGAACGCCTTCGTGCGCTCGGCGAACGGCGCCGACGGCGTACTCGATTTCGACCAGGTCGTGCGCGATCCGTCCAACCCCACTGCCCTATTGCCTGCTTACGACAGTGGCGATCATTTGCATCCCAACGACGTTGGATACCAGGCGATGGCGAATTCCATCGATCTTGGCGTGCTCGAAGACTAATACGCGACAGCAACCGTCGAGCGATGAAGAGGGGCGGCGCCTGCTTCGGCGGCGACCGCCCTGCTCGCCCGCTACTGATTATTCGGATCGTAGTACCAACCTTCTGCGTTGCCTTCAATCACATGCTTCGATCTGCCATGGCCCACATCGAAGACGTAAATATCGGTGGAGGTAGGCAGTGCCGTCAGAGGAAATGTCCGGTGCATCAAAATCGTCGCCTATATCTGGATGGATTTCCGAAGAAATAAGCGTTGCAGCTCCCGTTTGCACGCCGACCTGCCACCACTGTGCGTTGGCATAAATCCCAAAGGTATTAAGCGAATGGCGGATGGCATGGCTCTACAACGTGCTCAATGATTACCAGAGCAGGTTGTGCGCGGCACGTTGACGTGGATCGTCGTTTGGAGTTTTCCTTGGCCGCTCATTCAAACGTCGTGCCACCGCATTGAGTTGGGCTTCGAACAACCACGGAGAGTGGCCATTTTACTTTTTGGCCACCCTGCGTCTGGATTTCTACACGTGGCCTTCACGTCTCGGCGCGAGAAGGTCGCTAAGATGCCAACGCCCGGTTATCGCAGGGTGCAGCGATACTCACGTGTACGACTCGGAGCCGGGCGCGAAGATTTTCTGGGGACGGGGGCGTTGCTAATTATTTGAGATTCGGATTATCCCCCGCGCAAGCGGCATCGTGTTTTAGTCGTTGGTTCTCAATTGACTGGCCGGCGCAATAGACGAAGGAGGTCTGAGATGGGTTACACATCGGAAATGGCAGAAGGTCTATTGACCGTGTATACCCAAGGCACGCCAGACATGGCTGGCCAGTTAGTAGTGCAGCTGAGCGATGGATCCTACATAACTAAACGCGCCACTTACGGGTCCGGGCTTTTAGTGCATGTTGAGGACATGTTATTGCACCTGCTAAAAACAGAATTCAACACCCTTGACGCCATCCCAGTGAATTCGAAGATTATTTTCTACGGGAACTGGAGCCCCTGTAAATATTGCATGTCGGTGACAATACCGACGAAATTGAACGAGATGGACATCGTAAATCGTAATCAGCGAGTGCGCTTTAGATTTAAGCAGTACTACACCCAGTCGGCATGGGAAAGTGCTGGCAAGGGAGTAAGGCAAGGATCAGGCGGGCATTTTTTCTGGGACTCGAATGAGGAGGCCGATACTGCATACGAGAGCATTACGAATCTCTACGGCAAATTCCCCATGAAGTCGAGATCCACTGAATCTCAAGTTGTGACTAGCATAAGCCCAAGAGTGGCGTTTATACATGGACTCGGATCTAGCCGAACCACTACCCGATGGAATGAGGATTTTCGCGGAAAAATATTCAGCGACGGCAGGCTAGTCACCTAATGTGCAATAAGTGGGTCCAAGAATTCACCCAGTCGGCATAGTCCTGACGAGCTTCATGGCTCCCATTTAAGGATGCTCTGATCTATTCCACGTACCCGTCACCGCACTGTATGCGCGCCGCGTGGCTTGAACAGACGGTCAGTCTGCCCTGTGCCACGCAACACACCCTGCGGGCCTTCTGGACGTCATGCCGGGTGCGTGGAATAGATCAGAGCATCCTTAAGTGCCCTGTCACCCAGGGCACTTAGCAGTAGGCCACATCGTCAGACCGCCTGCATTAGTGATCATGCATACCCGCAGGTGTTCCGTCTGACCAATTGGGTGCCGCGACCAAGAACACAAGAATCGGCGGCAGCCCTTTCATTTGAGATAACCCTTCCGGAGAAATGAACCAGTAGGGGCTGGACATAACCGGCGAACCCGCAGCACCGGAACCCCAGTCTTTACCGTCCTTGACCAGGGTGTAGAACATGAGATGAGGCATGTCGTGCTCCCCTTCGTCGGTCAGATACGACAATTTCGACATCATGTAATCCATAGCGCCGCTTTCGAGGTCCGGTAATTGTTTCTGTTCGTACGCAGTTTTGAGAGCCGACTGCATCTCCGCCTTGGAACGCCCCGCCATCGCCAACTTCGCGCGCAGATAAAAGATGGGCACTATCGAACGTGCCGCTTGGGGGTTCAGACAATCGGCAGCCCTCACCTTCGGGTTCCAGAATTCGGGCCAGTCAAACGGTCCCATCCAACTTCTACCCACCACACAGACAAACCCGTTCTTGCCTTCGACCGCTGCCTCGTAGCCCTTGCGTCCCAAAACCAGGATCGTCGCATCACGGGAAATGGAATCGGGAGCTGCACTTCGCGCCAGGGCGATTTCCGCTTTTCGATCCGCCATGAGGTATTGGTCGATCGGAGCCATCTTCGAATAGGGTGTCCCGACATTCTGCGCCACTGCCTGGTGCGCCATGCCAAGCCCGACAAGCAGGACGGAGCACGTCATTAGGAAAGCGCCTATTTTGGTTTTACGCATAGTTTTCTCCTCAGAATGGGTCTTTTCACGCAAAGCAAGCCAAAGCGTGCCGTGCGCCTGTCGCCACCGCTCACCTATGTTTTCAGGACTGCCTCTGCAGCATTTCCAGGATGCCGTTGCGCGGCATCGGTTCGCTGTTGCCGTGCTGCTCAGTCTTCCGCAGGGGGCGGGTTAAAGAAAATCTCTCGCACCTCGACCACACCGTGGAGCACCTTGGCACTTTTGCGCATCCACGCGAGCACCTCCTCGATATTCTCGGTTTCCAGTATCGAAAGACCGCCCACGTATTCTTTCGTTTCGATATACGGCCCGTCGGTGACGACCACCTCACCGTTGGGCTGCGACCGCACCGTCAGCGCCTTCGGGCTCAGGCCGCACGCGAACTTCCTGACACCCGCAGCAATCATTTCCCGGTTGAGCGCGTGGATCGCCTCGACGGTCTCTTCAGTGACGAGTGACGGATCAAAGTCGTCGGGGAGATAGGTAGAAATTAGATATTGCGGCATTTTCGCCCCCTGCCAGGCCATCAGCCGGGCGAGCTGCCCGATCTTCACTATAGCGACGAACGGCAAGGCCGGATTTCGACAAGCGGCCCAAAAAAATTGAGCCCTTCGCACGGGATATGGATTGACTCAAGCCGCGGGCGCTCGCCCTGCCCTCGATAACCCCATCTGACCCGTCACGGCATACGCAACGGCGGATGGCGGTCACCCTTGCGGTCATTTCCCAACGAGAGGACTTGCATCAGGCAATGTAAGCTTCCGGCAGTACATGCAGGCTTTTATTTTCCACCGCTTTCCCTTGAAAATTTCGACGAAAATAGCTCACTATCTGCGAGCTTGGCCTTACCTCAATCAGAGACGCAAAGGATCGCTAATGTTCCGCAGGTCATCCCTCGTTTTCGGTGCCGCCCTCTGTATTGCAGCATTTCATGCAAGCGCACAGGAGAGCGCGGAGTTCAGCGCATGCTTGGATCAAGCTGCCGGCGCTTCCGGGAAAATGCTGGAATGTCATAAAGCAGAAGTCGGCAGATGGGACCCGCGACTGAATGCGGCCTATCAGACGCTGCTGCATAGGTACAAGGACACGGAACGGGCTCAATTGCAGCAAGAACAGCGAGCTTGGCTCCGGCATCATTTGAGCGAGACCCATCGTCTGGCTGCCCAGCCGGATATTGGGGACGCTGCATTTGAGTTATCCGAGAGTTTTGAGTTGGATGACTTGATTAAGCGAACATTGGCGCTTGAGAAGCTCGTCAACGGAAAGTGATATTTCTCTGCAAGAGTCCATGCCATGGAAGATACGACCGATCCGTTGATGCAACATAAGCGAAGCCTATGGAGGGGGGCGCTCATTTCTCCCTGGGTGGTGCCCGTAGGTCTTGCGCTTTTCCTCGGAGCCTTCGCGCTTGTCGGCCGCCTTGTCGGTGCAGACGAGCATCCGCCGCCGCTACCGGGTGTCGTTGCGGGACTCTTTGTGTTGATCATTCTTTTCGGTGTGCCATTCACCTACCTGGTCACGTTCGTATGCGTTGTTCCGGTGGCACTCTTGCTCCGGGCGCGGCAAGCGCTTTCAACAGCAAGGCTATGTCTTTGGTGTGCTCTCGTGGGACCGGTGACCATGTATGCCTACGCGCGGCTTATGAATGGTCAGCCCGACAAAGTCCTGGCCCCTCTGGGCATCGCCATGGCAGCGAGTTATGGCCTGATCTCAGGCGCAGCTTTCTGTTGGGCTTCCGGTGTACGGCTATTCGCCGGTCAACGCCATCTGCAACGGGTACGCGCAGGACGATAGGCGCGGCGCATTACACTTGGCGCGCACCACCGGTGCTACCTGGATTTCCCCTGCTTCCGATTCGAGCATGGCCATGCATGACAGGAGACAGCAGTGAAGGTATGGCTCGGTATTGGCAAGGCTATCGTGGTTGCGGCCTTTTTCAGCGTTTGCGCTGCAATATGGGTCCGCATGTATGGTGTTCGCTCGCCCTGGCTTGGACTCTTCTCCATGTTCTACTTCATGGGCATCGCGAAATCGGCAGAACCGCAGCTCCTGTTTCGCATGCCTTCCGCCCTGCGGGCTGTTGACGCAAGCATTGCTCAACGAGATTGCCAGGACCGATGGGGCATTCAGCGTTTTGGCGCTTTCCTCCGAAAGACGCCGCTTCGCTATCTCAATCACTCGGTTTATCTCACGGGCGGGGAATCAAGCTTTTCAGAGCTGAGCCGAAAGCTGGAGTCTGCGGAGACCATCCACTTTTGGGCGGCCGTGCTGTTTACGCCCTATATTGCCTACATTCTGTCTCGCGGCCTTTTTGCAGAGGCAAGCTTGTTCGTGCTGATCCAACTGGCGTTCAATCTCTATCCCATCCTGCACCTCCGACTCGTTCGCGCTCGATTGACTCGATTTCAAGAACGCCTGAGGTCGTAGGTAGCGACGGAAGTTTCTCTCGGCATGGTCCTGAGGCGTCGCCAAGTAGTGCTGCACCGCGTGTACCTACGAAAAGGTATTGATGACCAATCTGTCTTACGGTATGACGCCGCACCATAACACCCTGCTTTCGACATGAAATGTGCTGCAGAATGTTTATCAACGAGACGTCTATCCACCTTTATGCTTTTTTAAATTCAACCCTGTTTTACGCTCACATGGATGATGAGCGCGTCTTGCTGAGTAAAAAAATAGTGCAATGAATCTCTTTGTCATTCGATGCCACTATCACGTGATACGAAAAACATATGAAGCATCATGTGTTTTTTCGTATCTCGTCTAGCACATCCTTAACAGATCTTATGATTCCCTGTGCCTTCGCACACATTGGCGCCAGGGAACATTGATGAGCTACGCACTCACCGCTTCCTCCATTGCACCATGGGGTAAACGCGTTCTTGCACTGATCGATACGTGCATGGATCAAAGGGGCCATATAGATGCCGCAAAGATTTGCGAGCGACTCTCTGAAATCATTCATTGGCCTGATAGCCCTCGCGCACCGAAACTTTCGCCCGACACGGAGGCGATGACCTATCGGCGAATAGCCCTGAACGATGAGCGTGCCCGAAACTACGAAGCGCTCGTGATCGCGTGGCCACCGCGACATGTCACGCCCATTCATGACCATGATGGGCTTTGGGGACTGGAGTTTGTCCTGGATGGCGCCCTGCAAGTGGATTCGTTCCACTTATCCGAAGATCCAGTCATCTCCCTCGAGGCAGTCAACACCACCGTCGCAGGTATCGGCGACCATGTGTTGTTTACGGCGACCGACTACGCACACCAGTGCCGCAATCTGTCTCGGAACAGCATGGCGCTCTCGCTTCACGTTTACGGCGGCGAGCTCAACAGCTATCGCAGCTTTCACTACGACTTGGATCGATGGTTGTCCCGGTCGCATCGAACAGTTCGCGAAACATCAGAAATCTGATTTTCCGGCTTAAGCAGCTGGCCATCCAAACGCGTGCTTCAGCGCGCCCACCAACGGGAATTGACCATGAAGAACATTGCTATCATCGGCGGTGGCGCGGCGGGCGCGGCTGTGTTTGGTGGGCTTCTGGCACAGGACACCAGCGATACCGTTCACTGGGTCGCGGGGCGCTCCACGCCTGTCGGCCATGGTGTCGCATACAGCACCCAAGACGAACATCATTTGCTGAATGTGCGCGCCAGCGGCATGGGGCTCTATATCGATGCTGACGAGGATTTTGCGACTTTCAGCTCACGACTGCGTGCCAACGTCGAGCCGACAGATTTTCTGCCTCGCCGATTATTTGGGCACTATGTGGAATCTCAGCTGCGCAGCCGGGTTAGTGTGGCCGAACAACGCAATCGTGACGTCCACATCCACGCGCGCGAGGCGGTGAGCATGAGGCGCACGTCAAGCGGTTACGACGTTGCCCTTGATGATGGAACAGCCTTGATCGCGCAGCGAGTGGTGTTGGCGCTCGGCGCCATGGACGCACGCGCGCTGCGAACCGTCTCAACGGCGGCGCTGGACAGCGGCATGTATGTGCTGGACCCATGGAGCCTGACCACCAAGCCGCTTTCCCCTCGACGGCTCATGGTGATCGGCACGGGACTCACGGCCGTCGACACTTTGATATCCGCCTCCAAACGCTGGCCGGATGCAGAGCTCATCGCCGTTTCACGCCATGGGTTGTTGCCCTTTTCGCACCCTGACCTTCCCATTGCTCCTTTTTCGCATCAAGCCGAACTCAATGCTTCGTTATTGAGCAGTGATGGACCCGCACAAGTTCTGGCTACCATCCGGCGCACGTTTGCAGCGCATCAAGACATTGATTGGCGCAGTGTCATCGACGGCATGCGACCTATCAATGCAAAGTTGTGGCAAGGCTTCAGTGCCAAGCAGCGCAGGCAATTTCTCCGGCATGTGCGCTGGATATGGGAATCATCGCGGCACAGATTGGCGCCCGAACCCGCCGACACGCTTCAACAACTCCGCGATGAAGGGCGGCTTCATATCCATAGTGCCCGAGTGCTCGCGGTCGATGGGACAGGTCCATTGAGCATCACCCTTCGGTCGCGCACGACGCAACGCGTTACACACATGGAGTCGGATGTGGTGGTGCAGGCCACCGGCTTGGACACCGCGGTGGCCTTTGCCAAAAGCCCATTGCTATCGAATCTATTGAAGAGCGGCCTGGCCGTAGCGGACCCGCTGCAGCTCGGCTTGCTCGCCCAGGAGGATGGACGTTTGATGGGCGAAGATGGCCAACTACAAGAAGGCCTCTACGCTATCGGCTCATTGCTTCGCGGCAATCTGTGGGAGTGTACGGCCATGCCTGAAATTCGCAGTGCCGCGAACAAGCTGGCAAGCATCTTGAGCATGGCTTATTCGGAGCCATCGCCTTTGATCACGGTATAAATCGAGCAGCAACGCATGTGCGGACAGTTCATGCTGGATGGTAGACGGCTCCCACGACGCCACCGCTGAAAGAGGTTGCGCTGATCAGGCGCAGATCAACCGGGTTGCGCAGTCCGGAAAACAGGGGTTGACCTTGGCCCGGCACAACCGGGTGGACGACGGGCGGCGAAGGCACGTTTCGACATGGCTCAAGGCACGAGTGAGTCCCGCCCTATTGCAATGCAACGAGCCTCGCACCACTCAAAGCAAGTTAGAGTTGGACCCAGGCATCGATCGCTGAGCGTCCGGATATGGGGCATCGCGTCATCGCCTTTTTTTAGACATCTAATTTGGATCGATCTAAGCAGGCATAAACCGCAAAAGGATGATTGGGAGCGCCGGGCCATGTCGCAGCGAGTGCGTGTCGGTGAAGCCAACAGTTTGGGGCATGCGGGACGGGCTCGCCCCACCAGGAGGCCTGTGCATGCGCGTATGCGCATAGCCGTCTAAACGGCTAAATGGCGGTGCGTGAAGGTTGCCAAGCCGGATTACCGCCCACGGTCCGGCCATGGATGGGTGGAGGGAGACATGGCCTCCACCCCTTTCGTGGGTATCCGAGAGGAGCGCTTCCGATCATGAATCTCGAAGCAATACGCATACGAGTTCAGACACTGCTGGCCGCGGCCAGCCTGACGGTCCTGGCCTTCGCCTTCCCTTCGATGGCAGCCGAACGAACGTACCCAACCAGCACGGACGCCAATGGCCCGACGGCCGTCGCTCGTGCCCGGGTAGCAGCAGACGTCTTGATGAGTTCCTACGATCCCAACAAGGCCTGGTTTCCATCCAGCTGGTGGAACTCGGCAGTTGCCCTGCAGACCATCGGCGACTACATGCAACGCACCGGCGACCGCCGTTATCTCGCGCAATTGGACAACACCTTCGAAAAAGACAAAGGCGTGTTTCCAGCCGGCGTCTTGTCGGGTGATCCGTTGCTGGGCAACTTCACCAGCCGCGCCATCGACGACTCCGAATGGTGGGCGCTGACTTGGGTGCAAGCCTATGACCTGACCGGAAACCCGAAGTACCTGGACATGGCGGTGACCATCGCCAATTACGTGTATGGCTATTGGGACACCAGCACCTGCGGCGGTGGCGTCTGGTGGAATGCAGAGCGCACTTACAAGAACGCCGTCACCAACGGGTTGTGGATCAGGCTTACCGCCGAATTGCACAATCGGATTCCTGGCGACACGCAGTGGCTGGCTCGATCCAGCACCGCATGGGCCTGGTTCCAAGGCAGCGGCATGATCAACGCCAACGGCTTGGTCAACGACGGCCTCACCAACGCCTGCACCAACAATGGCCAGACTGTGTGGACCTACAACCAGGGCATGGCAATCGGCGGCGCGCTGGAATTGTGGCGGGCTACGCGAGATCCACAGATCCTGGCGAGCGTGCAGCGACTGGCCGACGCCGCGATGGGTCCGAACGCGTTGGTGACGAATGGCATCCTGACCGAAAGCTGTGATGCCGTAGACCAAACCTGCGACGACAACGGCAAACAGTTCAAAGGCATCTTCATGCGCTACTGGACCGACCTTGTCGACACCACCCATGATCCACGATACACAGCATTTCTTGACCAGCAAGCCGAGAGCATCTGGAGCAATGACCGCGACGCCGCCGACCGGCTCGGCACACGTTGGTCCGGCGCCACCAGCGACGATCACCCCAATGTGTTCGACTGGCGCACGCAGGCTAGCGCGCTCAGCGTGCTGATCGGAGACGTACCGAAGGTGACGCCGTGGGAATCGCTGGCTGCGACCATGTCGCCGGCGCAACCGGTGATCATGCCGCCCGCGTCCGGCGACACGTCCATCGCTGTCGATCTTGGTGTCTCGGCAACGGGGTTCTTCCCGCTGCAAGCGCGTGCATCCATCGATGCACCCTCCGGGTGGACGGCCACACCACAAACCACCCACGTGCGTCTGCAGCCGCACGGCAACGCAAATCCGGTGAGCACCTCCATTCCGCTGACAATCACGGTACCCAGCTCGGCGACAGATGGACATCACATGGTCACCGCAAACGTGGCAGCGGCAGGGATGAGCTTTACGGCGCAGGCTGATGTGCTGATTGCGCACAAGATCGACTTCGACACCGGCACGGTCGACGAAACACCGTGGTTATTCGATCCCGACGGCTCGCAGAGCAACGGTGTGCAGAACCGTTTCGCCGACGGCACCGCTCATTTCACCTATCGATTCCCCTTCCCCGCTGATACCACTTCCGTGCAAGTCACCTTGACCATCGACAACGAATTCCTGGTGCAAGTCAGCGTCGACAACGAGCACTGGACGACCGTGTTGCAACAGGGCCAGCCCATAACCGATGGTTCGAACAAGGCCGATCGCAGCATCGACCTGACCCCGTATCTCGGCGCCGCCACCAATGGCTCCAAGCCGATTTATCTGAAGGTGTCAGATTCCTTCCCCAATGACGGCTGGGGTGGGCGCGTGTATCACGTCACGGCGAATATCGTCGAATAGCTCATCGGTGCCTCCGCTCTCGGTTATGCGGGAGCGGAGGTGCTGATGGTTGCAGGGGATGATGTCGTCGTGTGCGCAAGTTCCGGTGGCCGTCACGTAGCCTTCAGCGTGGCAATCCTCCAAACCACCGGGAGCATCACCATGTCCCTGCTGCCATATGCCGCGGTACCTTCTCAAATAGCGCTATTCCGCACCAAATGCCCCATACATAGAGCGCAATAGAAGGTGTCATCATCCCCATGCATTTCCCCTGGTGACAAAAACCAAGCTGATTGCCACTCCTTTCCGAGAGAACCTGGAATCCAGAAAGTCCGTTGGCATGCATTAGCGTATCGGAAGCACACCCGCGTGCAACGCTTTGGTTTCGCCGAAATAACAGGCCAAGAACGTGGAGGAGCCTCGGGCTCAAGGCTGCCCACCTGCCCGTATCACCGCCTCATTCATCGCACGCACCTTGGCCTCATCCACCTTCTCAACGTTGCGGTCGTAGGTAAACAACCCGTTGTGCTCGCCTTCGACATCGGTGATCTGCGTATACACGCTGCCGGACATCCCTTTGGGCACGCCTTTGTCGCGCAACACAGCGGTATTGGCGATGTAGCCAGTGTTAAGCGCGTCACGGTCTTTCACTGCACCGTAGGGGTTGATCGGTGTGTTGGGCCAAACGTGGCCGGAAATGCCGAGAGTCAGGCCGCCGTGTTCGCCGTCGATGGCGGCGCGCTCCGCATCCGGACTGGGCAGTCCTGGGCCTTGATAATCGTGCACGTCGTAGACGTCGCCGGCGTGGGGGTCACCTTTGGTGTCGCAGCAGTTGGCGCCGCTGCGCGCATCGACCAGGCGCGAAGGATCGAGTTGCTTGATCTGCGCAGCCAGCTCGGCGGCGGCCGGAATGCTCCACTGGCCCCAACCTTCGTTGAACGGAATCCAGCCGATGATCGAGGTTTCGCCTTTGAGCTGCTCGACGATGGCTGAGACATTGGCGCGGAAACCGGCCTTGTCGGCATCACTCAACTTGTCGTTGCGATCGGTCGGCATGGCTGGCATGTCCTGCCACACCATCAGGCCGATACGATCCGCCCAGTAGTACCAGCGCGCCGGTTCCACTTTGATGTGTTTGCGGATGGTGTTGAAGCCCAGGTCTTTGGTTTTCTGTATATCGAACTTGAGCGCCGCGTCGGTGGGCGCGGTGTAGATGCCATCCGGCCAATAACCCTGGTCCAATGTGGCTAGCAAGAAGGTCGGCTTGCCGTTCAACACGATGCGGTTGCGTCCGACCACCTTCTCGACGGCGATAGTGCGCAGACCGGCATAGCTGGTCACCTCATCATGTTGATCGCCCTGCGTGAGCGTGGCCTTGAAGGTATACAAGAACGGATCCTGGGGGCTCCACAAGTGCGGATGCGCGATCGCCAAGTGCAACGGTTCGCCGGCAGGTCCACTCGCATCGCCCACCGCTTTGCCATCCGCGTAGGCGGTGACATGCAGCGTGGCGTCATCGCGTTGGCCTTGCAGCTTCGCTGTGACGGTGAAGGCATCCAGGCTGCGCTCCGGTGTGAAGGTCAGTTGTGCCAGGCTGGTGGCCGGCACCGGCTCCAGCCACACCGACTGCCAGATGCCCGAAGCCGCGGTGTAGAAGATGCCTTCGGGTTTCAACCGCTGCTTGCCCACCATCACATTGGCACCATCCACCGGCGCATGCACAGCGACGATGATCTCCTGCGCACCACGCGGGCGAAGCGCGGACGTGATGTCAGCACTGAAAGACGTATAGCCGCCCATATGGCGACCAACCTGCGTACCGTTGACGTACACCACAGCGTCGTCGTTCACCGCGCCGAAATTCAATCGCACATGCTGACCATGCGCGGTGAAGGCAACCGGGACGTCCACCAACCGGCGGTAGAACATGAAATCCGAATGCTTTTGCACGCCCGATAGCACCGACTCGATCGGATACGGCACCAGCACTTTATCCTTCAGCGTCTGGCCGAACGGCGGCGCACCTTGCCCGTCACTCGGTGCGTACTGCCACAGGCCGTTGAGGCTTGTCCATTGGGGATGGTCCAGCGATGGGCGTGCCAGTTGCGGACGTGGATAGTCGGGCAATGCGTTGCTGGGCGACACCTCGGCCGTCCATGGCGTCGCCAATGGCGCCACCTTGCCGTTCCAGATCGCCGCGTGATCTGGCGCCGCCATCGCTATCGAAGCAAATCCCATGGCTATGGCCATGCCCATCCAGCCGCCCACGTTCCTTACCTTGATGTTGTTCTTCATATGCCCTTCCCTCATCCGCGTCGCTTGAAGCAATGCTGTGTACTGCTGCGCCGTAGCATCGCTATTTGTCCGACTAATGTCCTGGCCCGGTCGTCATGCATGGAGAGACGCAGCAGTGTGCGGCTGGGGATGCGTCAGCAGGCACACCACCGTCGCGTCACCTTACATTGCTCTCGCGTAAACATTGCGTCGGCTAGGCTCGTTCACGTCACCGGCTGTGCGCGTGCTTGACCAACGCTAACTCGCATGGACGCTCATGAATCGAGCTGTCATGAGAGATTCCCACATAGACCGGCACGCCATTCAAGCAACGAGCTTTGCTTTGAGCTCCGGGACCCCCGATCGGTTGAACGTTCAGATCGACACCTCGCCTTATTTGCGAGAAGTCGACTTTTCGCCGCTCGACAGGTTTCACGGCCGTGATCTCCCGGTGGACCCTGTGTCGCTCGCCGACCTGATGCGAATTTCGTTTGTCTATCCACCGCATTCCATTTATCGCAATGTGAAGCTTGCCGGGACGGGCTTCGACCCGACGCAGGACATGCACGGCGCTCCGCAGTACCACTATCTATTTCAGTCGGCTTTGGCGTCCTCGCGTCCATCGCCAGGGACGGTCGATGAAAACGAGCTGCTCGAGTCATTTCATCGCCTGCTATGCCAATCGATCGTGCGCACCACGGCAACCATGCAAGCCCCATGGCTGTTTCAAAGCGGCGGCAAAGATTCCACCACCTTGGCTATCGCACTGGCCGAGACGCGTCCGGACACAACGTGTATCACCTATCTCGGCGGCACCGAAGAAAATGAAATTCCATCGGCCCGCTTGGTCGCAAAAAAGCTGGGCTTGCGTCATGAGGCGCTGGCATGCGATCCGGAGCGCGCCTACGACCGCTATCTCGCGATGCTCCCGCGCATACCCCTGCTTACCGCCGATTTTGCCGCGCTGTCCTATGCCGATTTAGTGACGGACGTTCACGCACAAGGCGGTGACGGCATCATCGACGGCCTGGGCGCAGACGAATATTTCGGCGCGCCCTTGCACAACAGGGAACGCTTGCTTGCGCTGTTGGCGCGCGGTATCCGTTTGCCGAAGAAGCTGTTCACATCGGGCCTGGCCAATCGCAACTTCAAGCTGTGCTTTGTGCTATCGACCCTGCAGATGGACGCGTTCGAGCGATTTTTTCCTGGCTCGCGTTTCAGCGATGCGGAAGTGGATGCCTTGTTCGGCTGCACGATTGCGGCCCGCTCGCGGGAGCGCCTCAAACCGTTTAGCCCTGACATCGATGCCGCGCAATCAAGGGAGGCGGTACGCCGCATTGCGCTCACCATCGTGGAATCCGGCCAGCTCGCCAAATGCATGTATATCGCCAAGGCCATGTCGCTCGGGCTGGTCTTTCCCTATTGCGACGAGCGGTTGCGCGACTGGATTTTCCATCATGTTCCCGATGATTACCTGACCGGCCCCGGCGGCGTGAACAAGGTGCTGATGCGCAAATACATCGCACGGCACTTCAAAGAATTGCCCTACGTGAAAACCAAAGGATGTTTTCGCTTCGATCTGCGCGGACTGGCCAGCCGTCGCTTCGACCAGGTTCGCGATTTTGCCGAACAGATTCGCGACGTGATGCCGGGCGCACCGGCCTGGCTTGACGCGCATCGCAAGTTTTTAAGCAACAAATACTTTGCGTCCAAGTTCTACCTGCTCGCTGTCACCCTGCCTTGGTTGCTCGATCGCATGCACGGTGTCAAAGCCGCGGATCACGCCGAAAGTGAGCGCATGCCATGACAAGAGTGCGTGATTGTCTGGTCGGGGAGGCCCCGTCACCTGGAGCCTCCCCGTGTTCGCTTACCAGCCCACCGTGATGGTGGCCACCGTGGGATTGGTGCCGATCAGCGAGGAACTGAAACCACGCACGTCGTCATACGGAAAACCGTAGGTGAGACCGTTGATGCTGTGCGCGTGCCAGAACGCGGAGTAAGAGTTAGTCGGCGTGCTGTCATAGAAATCTGCCGACGTATTCCACTCAGCTACGTTCTCTGCGATGTGACGGTTCAACGCCGCATCCACTTGCGCCTGAATCTGCAGTTGCTTGGCTGTGGGAACCCCTGCCGCGGCATTGGTGGCATCGTTGAATACACCGTTGCCCAGCAACACCTCCTGCGTGGTCGGCACATTGTTGATGTAGTACGTGCCCTGCCCGTCCGTGAACACGAATTGGTTGCCGACGACGTTGCCGGTGAAAGTGCCTTGGGCATCGGTGAACACCAGCGACTGGCTGCGATACTGATTCCAGATGGATTGGATGTAGCTATCCAGATAAGTAGCCTGCGCGCCGCCAGCGCCAAAGCTGCCGTGCGCCGGGGCCACGATGCGATAAGGCGCCTGTACCTGGGCCAGTGACTGGAAAGGTTGTGGCACCTGCGCCACGAATTCCTGGAACAACGCGGCGCGGGTTTCCGTTTCGCCCACGGTCTGGTCGTAGCCGCTGGGGTCCTGCAATTCCAGGCGAATCGGTATGCCGAACTGATCGACCCGTGTGGTGTTGCCGTAGAAGTTCGTGCTGTTGATGTTCACTTCCACAAAGTCGAAGGTCACATTGATGTTGGGATCGGTGGGGTTATCGATGTTAGGGCCGGTGTAGCCGTACACCGGATTGCCCACGGCCTGGATGTACATCGGGCTGCCGACGCTCAGATAGATGCGCGCGGAAAGAATCTGCGGCACGGTAATCGACTTGCATTGCGAGAACGGGATCGAGTAATTCGCGTAACTCTGACCATTCTTGCTCAATGCACCGTTGTCGCCCGCTGCCATGGGAATGAGATCGCCCGCGCAATCGACGTGCACGAACGTACCGGGGTGCGCTGGATCCTGGCCGACCATGGTCCAGTAGATCTGGTTGTCGGCATACGTGCCGTTGGTGCCGTTGACCAGATTGAAGGTGGTGCCTGCTGTCGGAAAACCCGGACCTGATGGCGAGGGTGTCGGTGTTGGAGTGGGTGTCGGTGATGCGTAAGCCAATGTCTGCGAGGGCGTGTTCACCGCCGATCCGTCACTCTGGCCGATCGTGAACCAATAGCTCACTTGTTCGCCATTGGTAAGGCCTGAAACCTGATAGGTATTGTTGGTGCCGCTATTGCTCATGCGGACGTTGAGCTGGCCGCCACCGGCAAGGGTGTAATGCAGATCGGCCCATGCACCGCCATCAGCATAAAACTGCACCACGCCGCCTGTCTCGTCGGTGGCGCCGTAACTCCCCGAAGGCGTGGGCGTGGGCGTGGGCGTCGGTGTTGGAGTGGGAGTCGGTGTAGGCGTTGGCGTGCCGCCGCAACTCCCCTGCGATGTCCAAGGCTGACCGCTGCCGGCACCGCCATTGTTGGTGGCCGGATCGTTACCCTGCGTCCACCAGTTGGCCACGTAATTGATGCCGCTCTCGCTGGCGACTTGGCCTTGCGTGTACACGGCCGATGCGCTCCAGGCCGCCGCACAGGTCGTCTGTGCATGCACCGACTGTATCGGCATGGCGGTCAGCGCGGTCGTGGAAAGCGCAGCGCAAATTGTGGCTCCCAACGAACTTAATGCCAGCGTGGACACCGCCGTCGATCCGCTTCTCTTTTGCATGACTGTCTCCTTTGCTATGGGTGAAATCACTACCAAACAATGGGAATGGGCGATTTCACGGCATGCGTTTGGTGCAGTCGTGTGGGGACGGTCGCCGCCGGGAATTGCTGGTTGTTGTGGCGCCGGTAGTCGAAAGTACAAGCGCTGTCAAAATGAAAATACAAGCGCTGTCATTTTTCCGTGATGGTGGTCATGGCGGGCGAGTCGGCCAGCCGAATCGCCCCGATGCAGCGCCTTGCCGACAAGATATTGTCTTGCCTCACGTCCTTCCGGCGAAGGCCGGAATCCAGTCAAGAATGTCGTGCAAAGCACACGACATAAAAGGGTTCGTGGGCTTCGCACGACGTATTCAAACTGGATTCCGGCCTTCGCCGGAAGGACGTTGAGGTATTACGAAACTTTTCCGGACAATACGGCGCGACGTGCGTTGAAGCCGACCTCAGCGCACGCCACGCACCGGCAAGATGGCCCACGCACTCAACGCAACAAGCACCGCCGCCACAACAAACAACGCCGCATAACTTCCCCCACTCGCCAACAGAATGCCCGGCGCTACGGCCGGCATCAGCGATTGCGGCATGACGTTGGCGATGTTGAAGATGCCAAGGTTCCCCGCCGCATGCGTTTCGCGTTGCGGCAACACATCCGTCACCAGTGCGAGATCCGTGGCCAGATACACACCCTGCGCAATGCCGCCGATCGCCATGCCTACGAGAAACCAAGCATACGAAGCAGCGAAGGCAATCATCAGCAGGGCCAATGCATAAACCAGCGCCGCACCGGACACGAACGCTTTGCGTCGCCCGAGGGCATCGGACAAGCCGCCGCCCAATGCACTAAATATCCCCACCGCGCAGAACTGCACCAGCGTCGCCAAGAAAATCCGGCGCGGCACTTCGGCCGGTGCGCAACCCAATTGATGGATCAGGTAGAGCCCCTGATAAGTCATCAGCACCGCAATGCCGGCGTAGAGCAGAAAACGGCTGCTCCAAGCCCACGCGAAATCGGGAAAGCGCAGCGGATTGATCCAGTAGCTGCCGATGAATTCGCGCCATCCGTAACGCGGTCGCTGAGCCGTGTCCAACCGATGATCGGGCAACATCCAAACCAGAATGAGCGCACTGGCCAAAGCAATGGCAGCCGGCACAAGAAACATGGCGAGCGTGGAATCGGCAAGCGCCTGCATCAGAAAAGTACCGCCGATCATGCCCAACGGCAGACTGATGCCCACGATGCCCGATACCGTGCCGCGCTGCGATGCCGGAACCTGATCAGCAAAAATCGCCGCCAGTGCAGCGAGTTCCGCGTTGTAGGCAAGCTGCGTAATGCACCAGCCCAGCAGGAGTTGCGGAACCGACACCGCGGTCGCAATGACCGCCAAGCCCCCTATCCCGCTCAATGCGCCGACGATCAGCCAAGGCCGGCGCATGCCGAAACGCGACGTCGTGCGATCCGATAATCGGCCGAAGAACGGGTTGCCGAACAACGCCATCAGCGCGCCTACGCCTACCACCAGCGACAGGCTGCCGGTCGCATGCGTCGGAGCAAGCTCACGCACGCGCATCGTCAAACCCGTGAGAATTGGCGGAAGCAGTGCCATCCACAGGCCCGTATAGGCCATGCCATAGATCACGATGAACAGCCAGCCGACCTGGCGCGTGTGCGATCTTGCATCGGCCATTGCTCCGCTCTGCGGGAGCCCGTACATCGCAGCTTCGGCTGTGTCGTCGATCACCGCTCGCCCCTCCGTGAGTCCGCACATCAGGTTCATGGCGAACCCAACGGCAGCAAGGGGCAAATCCTACGTCTTTTTAAGCTCCATCGTGGAGGCGCGTAGTTGTATCTGGTACGGCACGCGCGAATGCAGGCGCATGGCCGGATCGCGGATCGACCGCAAAACACTTTCGGCGGCCAGGCAGGCGATCTCGCGGCAGGGCTGGCGCACCGTCGTCAGGCCGGGCGAGATCAGTTGCGACACCGGGGTGTCATCGAAGCCACATACCGACAGGTCATCGGGGATAGCCAGCCCGCGCCCGTAGGCTTCGCGTATGACGCCGCAGGCCATGTCGTCGTTTGCCGCAAAGATCGCCGTGGGCGGACGCCGCCGGCTGAGCAGCGTTTTGGCGGCCGCCATACCCGATGCGAAAGTGAAGTCCCCCTCCCCCACCAACGATTCGTCGTACGCGATACCGGCCTTGCGTAATGCATCGCGATAGCCGTTGAGCCGCCAGGTGCGCGCACCGTGCCCCTGCAACCCGGCGACGTGGGCAATGCGCCGGTGCCCGAGCGAAATCAGGTGTTCGACGATGTCCGCCGCAGCCTTGCGCTCGTCGAAGCCGATGTCGATGCGCGACTCGCGCAACTTCGAGGAGACGGTCGAATAACGTATATCGAGTTCGTCAAGGCGCTGCAGCAGTTTGGCGTTGTTCGCATGTGGCGGTATCAGCACCAGCGCGTCCGGGCGGTGCGTCGCCACAAAGCCGTCGATCTGCGCAGCCAGATCGTCGGCCGCATCGAACGGGTGCAGCACCGCGTTGTAGGGCGTGCCCTTGCACGCCTGCAGCACGCCCACAATCAGCTCCATGATGTAACTGGAGTTGGCCGTCGGGTTGTCGTAAACCAGCGCAACCAGATACGAGCGGTTTCCTGCCAGGCCACGCGCCGCCGGATTGGGCACGTAATTGAGCGCACGAATCGAGGCTTCGATTCGCGCCCGCAGCTTGGGGCGTACGCTCGTATGACCGTTGAGGACGCGGGATACCGTCTTGGTGGACACGCCTGCGTGCGCAGCGACGTCTTCGATTCTCGCAGGCATGTATCGCCTTATCGTGTATGGCTTGCAATGGCCCATGCTAACCGAAGCGGAAGGCGTGCCACCACCTGGATTTCACGCTTTGCTACCAAAAGTACCAGCGCTGGTATTTTCGTATTGACAGCGCTTGTACATTTTTACTAGCGTGCGTCGCGGGCAAAAACCCGCATGCTGCAGCGCGCAACGCGAGGGAAATAAAAGGGGCGCCTCAAATTGAGGATGCCGCGATGCGCTTTGCGGCACTTTCGCCGCCTCGCTCCGGGGATCGCTTAAGGCGGGCGACGGCGGGTGCTCACTGAACTTGGGAGAGATTCAGGAATGAAGAAGCAATCCATGCATTCACGCAGCGTCAGCCAGCCGTGCCGACTGTCCTTCGCCATCGTGATGACGTTGTTCGCCGCAGGACAACTGCATGCGCAATCTGAACAACCTGCGCCACCGTCGAACGATCAAACCGCACCCACTACAAAACAGAACACGAAAGCTGCGGACAAAAAGAAGGACGCCGCCACGACAGCTGACGAGAAAGAGGCAAAGCTGCTCAGCGGCCTGACCGTCAACGGCTACTCGAACAGCTTGAACCGTGCACAGGAAATCAAACGCTACGCTGACACCGTGGTCGATGCCATTTCAGCGCAAGACGCCGGCTCCCTGCCCGACACCTCGGTCACCGAAGCGCTGAAGCGCGTACCGGGCGTGGCCGTCAGCGCCTTCGGCGTCGCTGCCGACCCGGATCACTTCTCTATCCAGGGTTCGGACATCAGCCTGCAAGGTCTGCCTTATACAAGCACGCTGTTCAACGGCCGCGAGGTGTTCTCCGCTGGCGGCGGCCAAGGTTTGAACTTTTTCACGGTGTCGCCGGAATTGATCGGTTCGGTGGTGGTGAGCAAGAACCAGACAGCAGACATGATCGAAGGCGGCATCGCCGGTTCGATCGACTTGAACACGCGCAAACCCTTCGACAGCAAAAAAGATACACAGGCCTCCATCACGCTTGGCAGTTACTGGGGCAACCTGGACAAGAAAGGCACGCCGCAAATCGCCGGCTTGTTCAGCCGCAACTGGACCACCGAAATCGGTCGCTTTGGCGTGCTGGCCAACGTGGCTTACGATCGCATCAAGCAACAAGACAATGCGATCTCGCTGGTCGATTTCCAGCGGCGTTGCAATGGCTGTTCACTTCCCAACGGTAGAACCGACAGTTTCCCCGGCCTGGCTCCGGGCCAATACGCCTATGTGCCGGTCGGTGCCGACCTGCGCGTCCAGAACGAAACCAGCACGCGCTTCGGTCACGTGCTAGCTGCGCAATGGGAAAGCCCGGACAAGGCCTGGCAAACGACCTTGGAATGGGATCGCGCCTCGGATACCGAAACCACCTACGAGCACACCCTGCAAGCTTCGACGGATGGTTGCGCGTTTGGCCAATCGCTCGCCGGTTGCGCCGTTCCGGTGGCTGGCGCCACACCCGTTTACGACGCCAACGGCGTGTTTCAATCAGGCATCATCGGTGGCGCGCCAGGTTCATCGAGCTTCCTGCCCATCACTTACGGTGGTGTGCCGACACAGTTCGACAGCACCGCGTACCGCAACCGCTACGTCACCAACGATTACAGCTTCAATGTGAAGTGGAACGTCAACGACCGGCTGCACCTGAGCGCCGATGTGCAAGACACGAAATCCACCTTCAACAATTTCTATTACTACATTCGCCAGTTGACGCAGGCCAATTGGGATCTCGCCCTGCACGGCAACAACACGCCCAGTGTCAGCCTGCTTTCGCCCAATCCCAATGAAACGGCGGCGCAGTATTACAGCAACCCCAACAACGCCTATTGGGCGGCAGCGCAGGATCACTTCGCCAATTCCTGGGGCAACCAGCGCACGTTCCGCCTGGATGGCACCTTCGACGTGGACGCGAGTTTCCTGGATAACCTCCAGTTCGGCGTGCGCCACTCCGACCAGCACGAAACGGTGCAGAACTCCGCGTACAACTACGAGTCGATCAGCTTTCCTTACGGACAGAATGCAGTAACCGCTGCCAACACGCCCGGCGTCACATCGCTGTACAACCTCAACCTGCCGGGCTTCAGCAGCAGCAATTTCGGCGGCATCGTTGCGCCCTACTTCAACCTCAATCCGCTCACGCAGTTCCACCAAGCGGCGGCCATCATCCAGCAAATCAACCAGCAAGCCATGGCCATGAACCCGCCTGGCAGTGTCGGCCGGTACTACACGCTTTATCAGCGCACACAGTACGTGTCAGGCGATGTGTTCGTTCCAGGCACGTTTTACCTGCCGCAGGAAGTCGCCTCCAATCAGGAGAAAACCAACGCTGCCTACGTGCGCCTGAACTTCAGCAACGACAACACCAACTTCCTCAGCGGCCTGCAGATAAGCGGCAATATGGGTATGCGTTACGTGCACACCCAGGATGACGCGACAGGCTACCTGACCGTGCCGAACCAATCGGCGATCCTCAACGGCGTCAGCATCGCGCAGTACTGCCTGAATCAAACGCAGGGCGGCGCCACGCCATCGCCGGGCACGTTCTGCGCGCTGACGCCAGCACAGCAACAGCAATACATGACTTTCGCCAATGGCGCGTACAGTCCGATCACCGCCAGAAATTCCTACGCCAACTGGCTACCCAGCTTCAACCTCTCTATCGGCTGGACCAGTGACCTGATCACTCGTTTCGCATTCTCCAAGTCGGTGTATCGGCCAACGCTCAACCAGTTGCAGGCCGGGCAGTCGGTCAACGGGCTGCTGCCCTATGGCACCAACGGCAGCACCGTGCCGACGGTGGGCAATGGCTTTAGCGGCAGCAACCCATACCTCTTGCCCATCACGGCGCACAACTTCGACATTACCCAGGAGTGGTATTTCGGCCACGCCGGTTCGGTATCCGCCACGCTGTTCTACAAGCAGTTGAACAACACCATCCAGACCATCACCAGTGTGGTCAACACGACGGTGACGAACAACGGCGTGAGCTATCCGGAGCAATACACCATTGGCCTGGCCAACTTGAACAAAGGCGGCAGCGTGCGCGGCGCGGAACTGGCCTATCAGCAGAAATACGATTTTCTGCCAGGCTGGCTGTCCGGTTTCGGCACGCAGATGAACTACACGTACATCAAGCCGCAAAACTTGAGTTACGGTTCGACCAACTTCTGCCCCAGCGGCTATGCACCGGCTACGCAGTGCGTCAACCAGCAAAAGCTGCCGCCGTACGAGCTATCCCGCAACACCTACAACTTCACCTTGTATTACGAAAAAGGCCCGCTTTCCACGCGCCTCGCCTACAACTGGCGCTCGAAGTATCTCGTGACCGGCAACGAGGCGGATTATCCATTCCTGCCGGTGATGGCGGACTCACAAGGCCAGCTGGACGCTTCGATCATCTATGCACTCACCGATCAGGTGAAGCTATCGCTGCAAGCGGCCAATATCTTGAACTCGACGTTCAGGACCAGGGAAATCGTCAACACCGATGGACTGAGCGTGCCCAAGGGCTTCTTCCGCAATGACACGCGTTTCAACTTAAGCGTGCGTGCGGAATTTTGATGAGGTGTGTTCAAACTCCGTGCGGAGCGCAGGCTTAGGTCATGTGCCCGCACGGATGGGATTATCGTGATTTAAAGCGTGCTAAATCTTGGATGTTCCGTTTTTTGGCGGAGATCGAAGCGGCCGCAGGCTGCTATTCAGCCAAGTAAAGCCCTTCCGTCCTAGGGAAAGACCCTATTTTCTGCAACGTCTTTCGCGACTAAACAGGCAGCTCCCCCATAGGAAGAAGCCGCCATGCTTAGGACAGAATCCGGCGCCCCCGCCAACTACGCCCCGCCTTCCCCGCCATCTGCCGCCTCTTACACGGTGCAAACGCACGATACCGTGCAGAGCATCGCACAAGCCTATAGCGTGACGCCGGAGGAGCTGGCACGAACCAACGGCATCAGCATTTCGACGGCGCTTCTGTCAGGCCAAACGCTGACGTTGCCGGCCAACGCGGTGACGCCTACTGAAGACGAGCAGTCACCCTCGACGCAGACGCTGGCGCAGCAGACCGACACTGCGGTCAGCGCTTACCAGCAAGCCCTCAAGCAAATACCGCGACACACACCGCTCACTTCCGAGATTGCACAGGATCAAGCGAGCAACCTCAACAACGCGCGACAGGCGATGGATAGCGCAGTCCGAAACGAAATTGCCGGTGAAATCGCCAATCGCAATAACGGCGTGCCCTCCAATTTCCAGGTGCCTGGCGATCAGCTGGCCGCCAGCTTCGGTCAGGGCATTGTGCAGCGTTATCAGAACGATCCAGATGCGCAAGCCGCGATCAGTGCCAGCGTCAACGGCTACCAGGCAGACATGGTGATTTCCGCAGTGCCGAGTAATGCCAATCCGCAAGACAAACTGCAGACTTTGAACGCTCAGCTGCAAAACCAGCCGCAAGCTTTAGTTGCCCAGGTGCTGGCCGATCCGAATGTGCAAAGCTGGGTGCAGGCCGTAGCAGATCAAGTCGCCCAACCTTATGCGCAAGTCAAACCTGGCGATATTGCCCAGGCCAAGGATCAGGAGTCCCAGTCGATCACGCAGTTGCAGGCGGCAACGAAAGGTCTATCGCCCGATTTGGCGGCTGCGGTGATTCAAGCCAGCATGCCGACCATCCAGAACATCGTGCAATTGCGTAACCCCGATGATCCTCCAAAGTTCCTCTTCAGCATGCAGAACGTGCTCGGCCAAGTGAACGGTAGCTATCATGCCGATGCAGTGCTGCAGCAAGCTGCCAAAATCTATGCAAGTAGCCCTGCTGCCAGCCAATTTCTCACTTCCGGTGGAACCAACAGCTTGCTGGCGGACAGCATTAGCGGCGATGCCCGCCCCGGCTACGGCAATGGCACGAATGGCAATCCAGGCTTTGCCATCGCCCTGGGCAATGCACTGCAGGCAAGCGGTCATACCCTGCAAGCCAATGACGCATTCGACGCAGCGGCGGAGGGTGTCCGGGATTATTTAGCTAACGGCAGCACCAGCCCATTGGCGGCGTATAAGGCCGCTCATGACCCCGCTGCTGAGAAGGATCAGAAGCTCGCCGAACTGCTATCGCAGTCCGGGCCGTTGAGCTATGAGCAGCAGCAAAAATTCATCCAGGCCTATCACGACGAAAACGCTGCGGTCTATGACGCAGACAAAAGCGCGTCGAACACGCTTGCAACCTACCTACAGAACAACAAGGCGAGCCTGCTATTTGCAGCAGGCCACAACCCCGACGCAGCGCAACAGCTCTACGACATGATGAAAGACATGACGCAGTCGGGCCAAGGCACGGTCGCCTTGCAATTGGCGGCTGATGTGCAAAACGACCCCGCTGCTCAGAAGGCTTTCAGCCATTTTTCCGACTACCAAAGCACGTTCCTGTCCGATGCTGTGAAATCCGCTCAAGGGGAATTGCTGGTTGAAGATCACGGCGATACCAAGGCGGCCGTCTCTCACTTGCTGCAGTTGGCCGATCCGGTGTTCAAGGAGTACGAAGGTTGGAAAGGTGTCAGAGAGGGCCTTGAGGGCATTGCAGAGAAAAACAACAAGGCATTCACGTCGCCGGCGTTTCTCGACGCGCTCAAGAAAATGGAGCCGCTCGACAAGGCCTTTGCCAGCTGCGGTACGGCCATCGATATTCTCAACGGCGCTACTACCGACCAGACCGCTGACATGATCAGCTCGCTTTCCTTTGGCGCTGCCGGCTCTGCCGAAATCAACGAGGGCGCACTGCAAGTGATGGCGAATGCCAGCAAGTACGGCGCCTACTATGCTTCGGCTGATGCCATCAGTCAGCTGGGCGTCAAGCTGGTACCCGGCCTTAATGTGATCGGAAGCCTGGCCATGATGTACCAGGACGGTAATGTGGCGGCGAACAATCCAGGCACGTTGAATGGAGCTGTGCACGCGGGCGCGACATTCGCGGATATGACGACATGCGTGGGCAGCATTATGGCGCTCATTCCCGGCCTACAACCGGAAGCTGCCGTGGTGAGGGGTATCGGCATGATCATGGCTGTCCCGTTTCAATTGGCGGGGGTTGTCACTGAAGATGCCCAGCAAGGACGGGAATTCCGGGACGATCAGGCGAAGTACCTGAAAGCTACCGGACTTGACGATGAGATGGTCAAAGCATTGGTCGAACACGGCAGTGCGCTCAGTTCATTCGCCCAACACCTAGGCCTTGATGCGGAGCCGGAACCGGACGTAGATCCGCATCCACGCGCGCACCCCATCCCGATTGCAAGCAGTGACCTGAACCAGGCAGAAGAAATATTGAAGGATCATCCCGATGTGTTCAGCCAGGGTACGGCCGTTACGCAGGGTGTCACCGATGTGGTTAAGGCATGCCAGGTCAAGCCTGCCGACGTGAATGGGTTTTTATCCCTACTGGCCAAGGACCAATCGAATTATGGCAGCATGTTCTCCGAGCAGTACACGATAGCCAACAATAGCTCTGCAAAGCCGCTTACCTACAACGCCCGCCTGGTGGACCTGATCGGCAGCGGTAATTTTCCCAACGCCAAGGCCTACCTGCAAAGCGTTGACCCTGACATCTTCAGCACCAACGGCAACACCCGCCGCCGCGCGGATTGCGATTACGAGGACGCGGATCAGAGAGGCGGCGCTGAGCAAGTCGGCGATCTGCTGACAAGCAACCATGACGCCGCTTACCAAACCGAAATCATCAACGTCATGAAGAGCAACGGCACACTGGACAACTGGTTAAAGCAGATCGGCGGCCAATATGCCGATAACGGCCGGCCGCAAGCTGCAATCAGTGCTTTGCAGAACGCGCAGAGCGCAGGCGTGCTGACGGCTGCGGATGTTCAACGCTATAAAGCCGAACTCAACTAACAGAAACAAGAAGCAGACGGGGATCGCGATGTCCCCGTTTGATTCAGCAACCGCCGACAAGCGTTACTTCCGTACATGATAGATATGGCGAGAGGGACTCAATTCGCCCGATGATCCGCAAGCCGAGTCCAAACCGCATTGGCAATCTGCAAATCCTGCACACCAACACCCGTCAAATCGATAAGCACTGAAGCGTTCGACGGAAACGAACCGCCGTTGGCTAGCACCGATCCCAGTTCGTGGACGCGTGTCGCATCGATCCTTCCTGCGGCATAAGGGCGCGCCAGTTCTCCATGATCCAAGCACTGCTTGATCGAGTCGGCGATCAATACATCCATCGCGGCAGTCAGATCCGTCGCGATCTCTTGCTTGCCCGGCGCATCCGCGCCGATCGCCACGATGCGCGGCGGTCGTACGAACATGTCGGCTTTGATCAGCGGTGTCGTCGTCGGCGTGGTGGTTATGATGGCGTCACTGGCCAGAACCAATTCCTCAAGCCGGTCCACCGCACTCACATCCAGACCATCACCAGACAGTTCGCAAGCAAGGCGCTGCGCCTGCTCGCCGCGTCGGCCCCAGATTTTGATGCGCTTAACGCCCGTATGCTCGACAGCGAGTTTCGCCTGCCATCTCGCCTGCACACCGGTGCCGACGATTCCAATGATGCCGGCGTTCTCGGGCATGATGGTTTTTACCGCGATCGCACCGGCGATAGCAGTGCGAAGATCGGTAAGCCAACCCTCATCCTGCAGCAAGGCGACGGGTTCTCCGGTGCTGGCGCTGAAGAGCACCATCATGCCGTTGCTGGTCGGTAAGCCGCGCTCGGCATTGGCCGCGAATCCTGTCGCGATCTTCACCGCGAACACATCTGCGCTCGTCATGGCGGCAGACTTGATATGACAGTCTCCGCGAACCGAAGGGAACGCCAAATGCCCAACCGCGCCCAGCGAAACTTGGCCATAGGAAAGCGCCACGAATCCATCGCGCATCGCCTGAAAAACCAGGTCCATATCGATGGCGCCGCGGATCTCGTCGAGCGAGAAAATTTTCATGCACTCTTTGCCTCATCCTTGAGGGCTGCCAGCTGGTTGTAGATCGTCGCCCTGCTTACGTTCAGCAGGCCGGCGACGTAGGCAGCCGCCCGCGGAGCCTCGAAACCGCCGTTCTCCTGGATGGCGGCAATCAAAGACTGGCGCTCATCTCGATTCAGCGCGCGCGCGTCGAGATTTCTCGTTTGAGCCCAATCCGCGATGAAACGATTAAGGCTTTCGTGCCAATCATGCCGCAGCATCGGCGCGGCCTCCGCCTGAGCACCAGGGCGAGGCGCCTTGAGCATCATGTCGAGCAACTCACGCATCGCTTCAAAGCGCGATACATCGACATTCACGCAAAGCATGGATGCCGGTTCGCCCGGAAGCATCACCGATACGGAACGAATACGGCGGCCATCCCAGTTGGTTTTGTCGTAGGGTCCGATGAAACCTGCGTTGGGCACACTGCGCAGCTCACCAAGATCCGAGTGGTCGCCCGGTCGGCGCGGGGACATTGGCGCCGCGACATAAACGACCCTGTCCGACGCGATGTCATGGATCACCACTTCGACCAGCGGAGCAAACAGCGCCGCAATGGCATCCGCCAGGGGCTGGTGTGGATGGGGTGATTTTGAGCGCTTCCGCATTCGAGGCTCCATGCTTTAGACTTAAAGTCTATATTAGACAATAAATCTAATCCAGGATCTCATCATGACCGCCGACCTTGCACGGGCCATCCACGAAGCTTCGAACAACCGCACGCCTAAAATGCTGCGGACGCCGCTCCAAGGGAGTATCGGCCTCTCCCGCTTATTCGACGCGAACGTGCTGCTCAAATGCGAGCACCTTCAAACCACCGGATCATTCAAATATCGCGGCGCCAGCAACAAGATACGGTTGCTGCCGCCTGATCGTCGCGATCTGGGAGTCATCACGGCGTCATCGGGTAACCATGGACAGGCTGTCGCCTTGGCGGGACGTGATGCCGGCGTACCGGTGACCGTCTATGCATCGTCCAAAGCATCGCCGGCAAAGCTCGCAGCCATTCGCGCCTACGGCGCCGAACTTCGACTGATCGACGGCGGCGGACTGGAAGCGGAACTCGCCGCGAGCGCAGAAGCAGCAAAGACAGGACGCCTCTTCGTATCGCCCTATAACGATCTGGATGTGATCGCCGGACAGGGAACCATCGGCCTCGAAATTATCGAAGATGCACCGCACATCGATGCCGTGTTTCTCGCGGTCGGCGGCGGTGGGCTTGCCAGTGGCGTCGGCGTTGCATTGAACGCGCACGCTCCCAAAGCCAAACTGATTGGCTGCTGGCCGACAAATTCTCCCGCCTTGCTACGTGCGATCGAAGCCGGCGAGATTCACGACGTGGCGGAGACGGACACCATTTCCGACGGTACAGCCGGCGGCGTAGAGCCCGTTTCCGTAACACTCGAACTCTGCACGAAAGTCATCCACCAGCGCGTCGAAGTAGATGAACTTCTGATCAAGGAAGCGATGTGGGCGCTTGCCGAACACGACCATTGGATGGTTGAAGGCGCTGCAGGCGTAGCCCTGGCTGGCCTATTCCGCCTGCGCCACGAAATAAAAGGGAAAACCGTCGCCATCGTTCTCTGCGGTCGAAACATATCGGCCGAAACGTACTGGTCCGCCATGTCTGAGGGACGGGCGCAGCACGCCTTCACTCAAATGGACGTCTAATGCCTCCGCTTTCAAACGCCGGCACGCCAGCTTTGATCGATGGGCTTAGGCGCCATTGAGCTTCGCGCGGATGCGGCTATCACCATCCATCGCGATACGCTTACAGGCATTTGAAGCCGTGCTCTGACGTGACTCGCCACAGCACGGTTGCTGCCCAGGCGAGCGCTCCCTTCATCCATTGACATAATTCCATAATTCATGAATTATGGAATTATGGAAACCAAAGCAGCCCTAGAAGCCCTCAGCGCGCTCAGTCACGAGTCTCGACTGGCAGCGTTTCGTCAGCTCGTTCAGGCAGGTCCCGATGGCATGTCCGTCGGGGAGCTTCGTGAGCATCTGGACCTTCCTCCAGCCACGCTTACCGCACACCTCAACATCCTACGCGCCGCCGCACTGGTCCATGACGAGCGCGAAGGACGAGTGATTCGTGTGCGCGCGAACTATCTCCAGATGAATGAGCTGCTGGCTTACCTCACAGAGAATTGTTGCGAAGGCAAGGCTGGCTGTACTCCCGCCACCCCATGCACACCACGCAAATCAGGAGCATCTCGATGAATCGCTTTCACGTTCACCTCCACGTAGCCGACCTGCCCTCCAGCGTGCGTTTCTATTCGGCGCTATTCGCTGCCGAGCCGACGGTACTGAAGCCGGACTATGCCAAGTGGATGCTCGATAACCCACGGGTCAATTTCGCCATCTCCAACGCCGGGCGAGCACCAGGCGTCGATCATCTCGGTATACAAGTGGAAACGGAGGGCGATCTGGCCGAGTTAGGTCATCGGCTGGATGCGGCAGGCGGTACGGTCATCCCCGAAGAAGCAACCGTCTGCTGCTACGCGAAGTCCGACAAGCTTTGGACCGAAGACCCTCAAGGCACTCGCTGGGAAACATTCCACACCAAAGGCGATGCCACGACGTACTACGCAGGAAATGCTGCCTGCGCTACGGACGGAACAGATTGCTCGCCTGATGTTCGAACGGTGAAGCCCAAGGTAGACAAGGGATCAAGTTGCTGCTCACCGCAGTCGGGTTGCTGCTAACCCGCGCAACACGGAATTTCGTTCGCTATGTCCAGCTTCCGCAACCTGCATGATCAAGTATCTGGATAACACGCCATGAAACGCGTTCTATTCGTCTGTGTCGAGAACTCAAACAGAAGCCAGATGGCTGAGGCGTTTGCACACATCTATGGCGGCAATCACGTTGAAGCGTTGAGTGCTGGCTCAAAACCATCTGGGCAGATCAACCCGAAGGCCATTCGCTTTATGTCCGAACTTGGGTACGACCTGACCACGCATAGCTCGAAGTCTCTTGACCAAGTCGACGGTGATTTCGATGCCGTGATCACCATGGGCTGTGGGGACAATTGTCCATGGGTGCCCGCCAAGCGCCGCGAAGACTGGGGGCTTCCAGATCCGAAGCATATGGATGATGCCGGCTATCGCGCTGTGCGTGACGAGATCGCGGCTCGCGTGAAAGCGCTTCTGGCGGAGCTGTAATGTCGCTGTCTCGAAAGCTCCTTGCCGAATACCTTGGCACTACCCTTCTGCTGGCAACGGTGGTCGGCTCCGGCATCATGGGTATAGCCCTATCCCGAGGCAATGACGGCATTGCATTGCTCGCCAACGCAGCAGCAACGGCAGGTGCACTCTATGTTCTTATCGCGCTCTTCGGGCCCATCTCCGGCGCGCATTTCAATCCCGCCGTTACACTCGCCATGTGGCTACGCAAGGAGCTTGGTAATCGCGAAGCGGTCGCCTACGTTGTTGTGCAAATGGTGGCCGCGGTGAAGGGTGTTGTCTTGGCACATGCGATGTTCAACCTGCCCCTCTTTCAGCCGGGCATCCACATTCGCACAGGCCTCCCTCAGTGGTTAAGCGAGACGGTGGCTACCTTTGGCCTTCTGCTAACCATCCTGTTGGGTGTACGCCACCGACCAGCGGCAGTTCCCGCACTGGTCGCAAGCTACATTTTTGCGGCTTACTGGTTCACGGCGAGCACGTCTTTCGCCAATCCCGCTGTGACCATTGCGCGCTCGCTTACGCAAACCTTTGCAGGAATCCGGCTGATTGATGTTTTAGGTTTTGTTGCTGCACAACTTGTCGGCACGGTGACTGCCTGCGGTGCGTTCCATGCATTAGTGCCGGGATCGAGCTCGAAAAATGACGATTCCAGCATCGAATCCGATGAAGTGACCGAATCCCTTCAATCTGGCCTTGACACTCGCGTGGCAACGGCGCCAAGAACAGCAACTGGACCATCGCCATCATTCCGTCTTCAGTAGCGGAGCAAATGAGAAACCGGACCTATCGACGTCATCCAAGCGTTTTTCGCGTGCACTAAGTAGGCATTCGCCAACGCGGCGAATCACTCTGAACCGACAGATGGCAAGATGCATTTCATGCGAAGGTTCGGTTGTCGGGCGTGCCCATCCGCGGTGATGACCACGACACGCCCGACATGAGTGAAGTAACGCGGATCGCCTGGGGTTAGGAGCCCAAACGATCCGCTGGCCACCATCAACTAGCTAGGAGTCAACAGTGGTTATCGATCATTCTACGGCACCAGCACATCTTCGTGCCCCCGCCAAGGTGCTTTTCCCTTACTTCACCGCTGCGCAGACTGCGCAACGTCGAGCCAAAGTGGGCGTTCGTCAAAACGGAAGCAGCTGATTCCGACAAAGCGAGCAGGATTTTTTCCTGTAGCCCTTCACGCCGCGCGCAACACGCGGCGTGACCTAAGCCTGTGGAGAACACCATGGAAGACATGCAAGGCGGCCGCTGCGGACCGCAACTCTATCTATTGTCCCGAGATAGCTACGAAGAACTGAAACACCTGCAAGACGTGCTGGCCCTGATGGCGCACATCACCTACAACCAAGACAACGCCGCGAACGGCAACGCCACGATGACCATAGACCGCGCCGAACTTCATTTCATTTTTGAAACGATCAACGCGAAGATTGAGGGTGCTGGAGCGGTTGGGGGATGAGAATTGGATTGGGGTGCAAAACCATACATGGCAATAACAAAATAAGCATTTTTGCTATTCAGGCCTTTACGCAGCTGGCGCTGGAGGGTTCACTCTGTGATAACAAACGTAGGCGTATACAGGGAAACTCAGTGCCAGTGGGGTGGCACTCGGTATCGCACCAATAATTAGCTTAGGTCATCCGTAACGCTTCCGGTCGCCGTCGGCGAAGCAAGGGTTTGTTTTCAGTAGCCCATATTGCAAGGAAACGCACTTGGAAGATGATCGTCCCGAGGGATTTGTGTGTGCCATTGCAGCGCACAGCTCATATCGCGCGCGCGGCAGTAACTCCGTGTTTTCCGGCATTCCAGATACTTTTTTTAGAGCGAGTCGTCACTCCGGCGAAGGCAGGAATGACGAGCTTAACTATCTCTGCCTCGGTTTTCGCAAGTGCACGTATTGATGGCTTCGCACAGACAAGGTGTAACGCCGCCCATAACCCAGCCTAGCGAAAGGAGAAGACCATGAATGCTGAAGTCAACCATCGCGTACTGCGCATCGCAGTGACGCGTAACAAGGTAACGTCTGAAGACCTGCATAAAGCGCTTGATGCTGCCCTCCAACGTGTCGGCGGTCACTGCAATTGTGGCCTCACCGGTTTCGATCTTGCCTTTGTCGCCGTCGATCCGGAGCTTCATGAACTCACCGCCATTCCCAATGTTCAGGGCGGTTTTATTGGAGCACCCTGAACTACGTGCCTGCACTCGCGAAAGGTACTCACGTTCATGAGCGAGTTCGGCATGTCGACGCAGGCCGCCAATGCGTGCGGTTCGATCGGCGTTGTGTATGAAGGTCGCGAGCCTGCATTGCTTGCCCGCATGCTCCCGTTTGTCGACTATCTCGAAGTGACTTTGGAATCCGTGGCCATCCATCAGGATGGCCACCCTCGTCTGGACAAGGATGTCATTGCCGAACTCAAGGAGCTGGACGATGAGGTGAATATTGTTGTCCACGGCGTTGGACTATCGATCGGTTCACACGATGGTTGGTCACCGGATTACTTTCCGTTGCTCGACGCTTTTCTAGACCAGATCAAAGTGGCGTGGCATAGCGAACATCTGGCGTATACCCAGGTTGATGGGCAATTCCTTGGGATCATGCTGACGATGCCGCGAACGAACGAAGCTTTGGATCTCGTCTGCAACCGGGTTGAGGCTATTCAGCGCACCTACCCATTGCCCTTCCTGCTTGAGCATGTTGTTCACGTTGTTCCTCCCTTCGATGCGCCGTTTACGCCGGCAGGGTTTTTGAATGAGCTGGCGAGGCGCACTAGCTGCGGCATCATCCTCGACCCTTACAACTTGCAGTGCGACGCACACAACCATGGCCTTTCGGTAGACGATTTCCTGTCAGAGCTGGACACGAAAAACGTGAAGGAAATCCACATGGCGGGCGGCGTTCTGCACAATGGTTTTCGGCACGACGTGCACTCACGCTTGACGGATCCTTCCACCGTCGACATTGGCCTCGCAGTCGCCCGACACCTGCGCAACCCCGACCTTGCGGTGATCTACGAATTCATGCCCGAGGCGATTCCAAACATCGGGCACGACGCCATCGTCGATGAGCTGCGCATGTTGCGGCAAACATTTGGAGTCGCCTCGTGAATCTCGCATCGCATCAGCGCGCCATGCTTCAACTGTTTCGTGAACCGATCCCGGTCACGCGCTGGCAGGATTCGTATATGCAGAAAATTGCCGCGTCCCGGGACCTCAAGGAAGCCAAGCACACCGTGTTCCTGTGGCGCTCCTATGTGCTGGCTCGAACGGCACCTCTCACGTTCAATCTATTGAAACAACGTCGCCAGCTCAGAAGCGAAGTGGATTTGTTTATCGCCAGCCATAACATTTCGCCCTTCCGGGAAACGCATGCCCCGGCGTTTCTGAGGCAAGTAAGTCGCCATGCAGACCCCTTGGTCGCGCGCGTTGCTCGCTTCGAAATGCTCCTGCAAAATGCGAGAAACGGTGACTCGACCCGCCGCCGACTGCGCTGGCAGGGCGACCCACGCTCCCTGCTCTCGAAGCTTGCCAGCGGAGTCGAAGCATTGGCGGACGACGTAGACGATTCTGTCTATGAAATTGTCTTTGGGGCTGACATTCCCGGCTATTTTGAGATCTTTGATCTGTCGATGGAGTTCAGTGCCAGAGGGGCGGCACTCGATGTCGCATCAATCATCAGCTCAGATCATCAGTAACACTCCCGGTCGCCGTCGGCGACGCGAGGTTCGGTTTTCAGCACCCCCATCGCAAGGAAACGCACATGGAAAGTGATCGTCCCAGACAACAAGCCGGCGTCATTGCGGAGCACCGCTCAGATCCCGCGCCAAGTGGTATTTCGAACATGGAAAGCGGCGTGTCTGCTCAGTGCAAACTACCTTGCATGCTTGCGGTAACGCGCCATCCGGGATGGCGAAAATTCAGCGGCGCGCTGCAACGGCATCACCGCCACGCAGGTGATGCAGGCCCAGGCGCTTGGTTACATTCGCATTGGCATTCTCTGCAGCAATATCAACAAGATCAACCGCCATTCGAGAGGCGTGCCAAGCTGACGCGTTGAATCGTTCAACCCAATGCAGTCGCCTCACGCTTGGCGGTAGTTCGTGCGAAACAAAGGGGATATCGATTAAAACCACGTGCTTCGCAGTTTATGTGCGCGCACTTCTGCGCATCTTGCGATGAATCGACTCACGATGGGCAGCAAAGAAAGTGACAATTTTTCCAGTCTTAATTTGTCAACAGCCAAGGGGACGTGACAATGAAAGCAAAAATACTGGTGCGTGTTGTAATGATGGGATTGAGTTGGATGTTGCTGGGGACAGCATGTACCAACCATGGTGGCGATCAGGGGGCGATTGTCAAAGGCCGCGATGGCAATGTGCACGGCAGCGTGTATGCGCAATTTGATAAGCGCCAAATTTTGCTGACGAACTTTTCCGTTGTGCTCAGGGACACTGCGACAAATACTGATTCGGCTCCGCAGATAACCGATCGCTATGGCCGTTATTATTTTCGCAATCAGCCGGATGGCGATTACCGGTTGTGCTGGTCCACGCCTGGCTGGATTGCTGGGTGCAATGAGCAGATCATTCACGTACGCGGCAACATCTCTTATCCGCCGTCGCAACGCGTCACCCCAGCGAATATCGCTGCCACCGCGGCCGGGCAAGGACGTCCGGTATGGGGACGAGTCACTTTGGCAGATGGTACCTCGCCGTGGTTTTCGGACAGCTACTTTGGCGTCAAGCAAGAAGTTCAAGTGCGCGCACAAGGCGCAGTGAATCTATCCACCTTCACTAACGCTTTCGGCGAATTTGTCCTTCCCAGTGTGCCGATCACGGCCGTGCAGCTATCCGCGCAAGCAGGTGGCGGCGCAGTGAGCATGGGCTTAACGGCCAATCAAGGCAACAACGTAACTTTACAACTCCCCGATCACCGCCCTGTGTTGGCCAGCCTCGTAGCGCGCGTTAGCAATCAGGCTCGCCACGAAGTCCCGCAAAAGGCATTGCTCAATATGACGGCCGAAGTGCGCGATGTGGATGGTGACCCCGTCAAACTGACTTGGAAAGTAGCACCACAAACCGGCACGCTCAGCAGCCCCAATAGCACGAGCACGGATTGGCAGCTCCCGGATCGCCCGGGCGTGATGACCGTGTACGCGTTGGCCGATGATGGCAAGGGCGGCATCGCAATAGGCAGCACCAGCGTCAGTGCGGGCGCTGCCAACAGCGACTTCCTGATCAAGCTGGTTGATCCAGCCGGCAACATGGTGACCAAGGCCGAGGTGCTGGTGAATGGCACGGCAGCCACCTTATTGCCAAAGGGCATGTTCGCTGGCAAAGCGCCAGTGACCAATCGTTATGTGGTCAATGTTTATGCACCAGGCTATGTGTTTGTATCACGCATCTATGGCGCCGGCGGCATTTATCACGAAATCAAGCTCGCGCCCGCCGCCATCAGCAATAATCTGGATCCCAAGTCCGAAATCACGTTGGTCGATACTCGCCAGAATTTGCGCGAATACGGCTATGTCGAAAGCGCGCCCGCATCGATTCACATCCGACCAGGATCATTGGTGGATGCGCAGGGCAAGAAGGCAAGCACGCCACTTACGGGCGAAGTAGCTGCATTGGATGTATCCAGCGAACAGTTTCCTGGCGACAACGGTGCCATGGTCAACGGCAGTGATGTCGGCTTGATTTCCTATGGCTCCATGTATGCAGAGTTGCGCGACGCGGGCGGTAATCGCATGCAATTGGGATCAGGGCAATCCGCGGATGTCGTCATTCCCGTGCCCTATCAAATGAAAAATCCACCGGCCAAGATTCCGCTGTGGTACTACAACGAGCAAACTGGCTTCTGGGAGCCGTTCAAGAACGGCGCCACCTACGACCCGGTTAAACGCGCGTATGTTGGCACTGTGACGCACTTGTCCGCGTTCAATGTGGATCTCAATCAGACTGATCTCGCTTGCTTCCGCGTGCTGCTCGACAACGTACAGGTAGGCCAGCTTCAAGCGCGCGTGAGCCCCGTATCAGGACAAACTTTCCCCATCACGCCATTCTTTGATATCCACGATCAGTTGAACGTGATCAAGCGGCTGCCGCCCAATTCAGTGGTGCATCTGGATGTGCAGAAGAATGACGGCAGTGCAGTACCCGGCCTGCTGCTGCTCGATGAAAACGAGGTGGTGCAAACCAGTGGCAACTTCCCCACGGGACCCGCCACCACACCGCATTATCCCGATCCGCCGTACAGCAACTGCAAAACGATTTCTGTGCGCACCACGGTCATCACAGGCGGCGTCGATACCGTTCCATTCCTGAACCTCTATGCAGGCGAAGGTAATCAGGCAAGCACCCAAGATTATTACCTGCACCTTGATCCTGCGATGACGCATGCGGGCACGACGTATTCCGGCGGCGACCACAGCACTCTGGGCGCTTGGTGGACCTATGCCGGTTTCAACATTGTTACGCCAGGGAAACCCAACACCGCGGCGGACGAGGCGCATCAATCCTATTTGAATTTCAATGACCTTGGCTTTGGCCGCGACATGCATATTCGCAAAGACAGCAGTGGTCATGTTTATGCCTACGTAACCAACTACGCCATCAGCGCAAAGCCCGATCAGAACCCCATCAACGCGGTTTATGCGCAAACCCAGGATCCCAGCAAGATCATCGCCACGGTGGCCATGGAAGCAACGGATTTTGGCGGCATGACCAAGGTAGTGAAGTTCTTTGTGTTTGCCGGCGGCGACGCCAGCGCACCGTTGGTGGATAGTGCCGATCTCGATGGCTTTGGCCAGAAGTTTTCGCCACAGCTATGCCAGGTCTGCCATGGCGGCAAACCCTATCCGGCTTCGGGCCCCCTTGCCACTTTGGACTATGCACTACGCACTAGTACGGGAGCGCTTGGCGCGGTGCTAAGGGAATTCGACTTGGCGAGCTTTGTTTATCCGGGCGATAACGTTCCGGGCCATGTGGCGGTCTTGTCCAGCGCAGACATGAACCAGTTCTACAATCTCAATCATTTTGTTCTGGATGCCGGTACTCAGCCAGCCATGGTGAATTTGATCAATGGCTTTAATCCCAATCCAACTACGTTCGTCAACAACTACACACCATCGAGCTGGAATGATGGCGGGGTCAAACAGGATCTATACGTGAATGTGGTGGGTAAATCGTGCCGCACCTGCCATATTGCCTTTGATCCGACGTCGACGCCGTTGAACACCTTGAACTGGGAAGAATATGGACAATTCACCAATCGCAAGGGCACCATCCAACCCGCGGTATGCGGCACTTACAAGTACATGCCGCATGCGTTGATGACCTTCCGCAACTTCTGGCTGGGCAGTCTGGGCGGACCTTATGAGCCACCCAAGCTGGCAGGCTTCACCACGACAGAATGGACGCCGGCATTGGGTACGTGCCAATAAAGTAATCACGGCATACGCTGCAGCGTTTCAACAAATCAAACCGAAACATCCCTGGCGGGCTGTTGGATGATCTCCAACAGCCTGCTTGTGTTTGCGTAACCACTACATCGGACTCCGTCACTCGCGATCCAATCCCAGCCACCTCAGGGGCCTTTGCTTGGCTGGCACTTTCTCCTTATCGCTACGCTATCCCCATCCAAGTCAAGCGCACTACAATGCGCGCCCTTTTCTTCTCGTACCGGGCGAAGCGGACTTGGACATCGTCGTTAACGAAGCACTCAAGGCCTACATTGATCCTCTGACGCCGGAGGAACACGAGTCGCTGGAGCGCAGCCTTCTTGCAGAGGGCTGTCGCGATGCCCTGGTGCTGTGGGGCAACGTGTTGGTCGACGGCCACAATCGCTATGGCATTTGCCAGAAGCACGGCCTGCCGTTCCAGACGGTGCAGAATCCCCGCTTCCAGTCGATCGAGGATGTGCATCTATGGATGATCGACCAACACCTGGGCCGGCGCAGTGTGTCGGATTTTCAGCGCGGCGTTCTGGCGCTGCGCAAGCGCGAAATCCTGGCGCAACGATCCGCTATCCAAGCATCGACAACCCCTGCGCCCACCACCGAGCAGGAAGACGAAACAGCCGCCGTCAACGAATCAACCGCTCCCGCCGCGACTCCTGCTGAGCGACCGCCTAGCCGAGAGGCGCTCGCACGCGAAGCCAAGCTCAGTGGCAATCAGGTGGCCCTGATCGAAAAGATCCAGAAGCAGGCAGCACCTGAGGTTGTTGCGGCCGTGCGCTCGGGCATCATCTCCATCAATGCCGCCGCAGCGGTGTCGAGCCTTCCAGAAGAGGAACAGAGAGAAGCCGCCCTGGCGGGAAGCAAGGAACTGAAGGAGATGGCCAAGCGAGTGCGCGACTCCAAGCGCAAACCGCGAGAAGCCGCCGCCAATGAACCGATTACGCCTTCACCAGAGACAGGCGTCGATGACGGCGTAGACGAACTGAACCGGTTGCGCAAAGAGGTGGCCGAGCTTCAAGAAGAAAACGCGGCGTTGCGGAAGGAACTCGACGAGTTGCGGAAAAGTGAGCGCGTGTCATGACGGCACGCGCTCATCAGATAGCCTCTACATGTCTGCTTTTTAAGCGACCGCATCAGGCGGCATGGACACTCACTCTAGAATTGCATAGCTCTTTGCAAGAACGCCGCGCGCCGAGCTGAATACACCCCTCTCCTCTCACGCAACTTTGTAGCGCTCCAACCAATGCGCGTAGGGTGCCGGCAGCGTCCACGATGCACGTTCGATACCCAATGCACGCGCCGCCTTGTACGGCCAATGCGGATCGGCCAGATGCGCGCGGCCGATCATGACCAGGTCGAGTTGCCCATCCTGCACGACACGCTGGGCAAGTTCAGGCGTGTCGATGCCCCAGGCCGAAGCCACCGGAATGGCCGCCTCACGACGCACTTGTTCGGCGATCGGCGCCAGAAATGCAGGTGCCCATGGGATGTTGGCCGTGGGCGTGGAGAAACCGACACTGACATTGAGCAAGTCCAAACCTCGCTGTTTGAAACCCTTTGCCAATTCGATCGACTCGGCCAGCGTTTCCTCGTCGCGTCCGTCGTATTCGATGACGCCAAAGCGGGCGGCAAGCGGCAAATGCTCCGGCCATACCTCGCGCACCGCAGACAGTGTTTCCAACAGGAAGCGACTGCGGTTCTCCAGGCTGCCGCCATAAAGATCATCGCGTTGGTTGGAATGCACTGAGAAGAAACTCTGACCCAGGTAGCCGTGCGCAAAATGCAGTTCCAGCCATTCGAAGCCGGCATCGCGAGCGCGTTTGGCAGCAGCGACAAAATCGGCGCGTACCCGCGCGATATCCTGCACGCTCATCGCCCGCGGCACTTTAGGTAGATGGGCACCATACGCAGTCGCCGAAGGCGCAAGCGTCTGCCAGCCGCGCGCATCACCCTCGGGAATATGGTCGTCGCCTTCCCACGGTACATTCGCACTGGCTTTGCGACCGGCGTGGCCAATCTGGATACCCGGTACGGCACCCGCCGCCTTGATCGCCTGCACCACCGGAACAAACGCCTGTGCCTGTTCATCCGTCCAAAGACCGGCGCAACCGGGAGTGATTCGGCCTTCGGGCGATACGGCAGTCGCCTCCACGATCACCAGACCGGCGCCGCCACGCGCAAGGCTTGCCAGGTGCACACGATGCCAATCGTTGATCAATCCTTCCTGGGCCGTGTACTGGCACATCGGCGGCACGGCAATGCGGTTACGCAAGGTAACGCCCTTGAGTTTGAGGGGTTCGAACAAGGCAGACATGGGAGGCTCCGAATTGTGTACTATTGTTCGATAATAATCGAACTACAAAACAAAGATCAAAAGCCTTACCATTCACCAGATGCGACCGTACAAACACCCCTCCTCCGAACAACTCACGCTCGAGCGAATTTTCCACGCGCTCAGCGACCCCATCCGACTGGAAATCGTCCAGCATCTCGCGCGCGTGGAAACAGCCACCTGCGGCGAACTGGACGGCGGCCGCCCCAAATCAAGCATGTCGCACCACTTCCGCATCCTGCGCGAAGCGGGCTTGCTGCATACGGAAGCTGAAGGCACCAATCACCAGAACAGCTTGCGGCTGGAGGAAATCAATGCGCGGTTTCCGGGGCTTATGGATGCGATTCTTGCGCAAACGGATGCTGGACGCGCGAATTCGGCTAAGGGTAGGCGTAAACGCTGACAGGCGTACGTGGGCACTATCGAAAATCTGACTCAATCCCTGGCACACTGAACCGGAAGCGGTACAACCAGCCGCCAACAAGGATGGCCTATGTCAGCAAAGCCTAAAAGCGCACCCATCACACCCGCGCTTGTTACGTCACCCCCAGCCGATGTGCTGGACGTAACCATTGCTAGCAACCGAATTGCTGCCAACACCAAGGACGTTAACCCCTATCAGGTTCGAAATTCACTTTTGCTCAAGAAGGCAAAGGCACGCGTTAGATATGAGAAGGGTGTAACCCTACCTACGGCAGCCGCAGTGCTGCTCGCAAACGCCAATCGTAGGGAATATAACCACCGCCGTACGCTTTCAAGAAATATCGTGGCGGCAACATCACAGCCTCGCCCGGCAAATACCTGCGCGCACCACATCGTTGCGCTTCATGATCCAGAGGCTGCACTGTCGCGCGGTCTATTGTTTCGCTGGGGTATCGGGATTAATGATGCCGATAACGGTGTTTTTCTTCCGAGTAATGGCAGAGGCATGCCCGGCCATCCGAACGCTGCCCACCATAGGCCTCATCACGACCCCGACTATCACTTGGCCGTTTACGATCAATTGCGCGAGGAAACAGAAGCCGCGGGAGGGCGAAAGAGTCTTCGCTCCATCAAAGGACAGCTGCTTTCAGGCACTCTTTCGCTCTAATCCGGAGACAGCAAGATCATGATTTGGGAATTGCGATATGCCTCGGTCAACGACTACGCCATGGTCGTCCCCCTCGATGACGAGGATTCAATTTCGGGTCGATTTGACATAGACGGCAAGCCAAAGATTTGGATGGATCGACCATTGGTAGGTTTTGCCGACAGCAAGCGGCGGAGAAACAAACTTCCTCCTGCAGATGTCAGTGCGATGATTCCTGGTGCATTGGTACTCAATGAACGAGCCAAAGAAACGCTGGGGGCGTTCTTGTCAAAGTTCGGACAATTGTTGGAACTTGATTGCGAAGGTACTGGCGAGATCCGCTATCTCTACAATGTAACGAATATCGTGTCTTGCGTGGACGTGGATCGGTCGGAAAAGACTGAACGTGGCCGCATAAAAATGGAAGCGTTCAACGAGATCGCCGTGCCCAAAGATGCCTCCGTATTCAAAGACCCGTCGACCGTGACGTCGAGGATCTACATCAATGGAAAGGGCAAAGCGATTTTGGATCCACTCATAAACACCTCGAAGTTGACTGGCATTGAGTGCGGCGCGCTAATGCCTCGCTCAGGCTAGCGCGCTAAGGAGCACTGCCGTGTTTGTCTGGGGACCATACGAATGAAGATTCTAAGCAGCCCTACACAATCGGCACCTGGCTAATATTGTTCTTCGGATCCATCCAAAACGACTCATTCACGAAGCGGCCAAAGATTTCACGCGGCAGGATGGAGGCACGCTCAATCGGCTCGACCTTTGGCCGCACGGTATGCAAACCAGGCATGCCGACGCGGGCGTCGAATTCGTCGGCGTTATAGGCGATGTGATCGAAGTCGTGTTCGAACCAGGGTTCGCCGATGAATTGGTAGACGGCGCGCATGGCTGCCGCGGGGTTGCGTACCAGGCTTTCGTAGGTCAGTAGCAGCAAGTGGCCTGGGGCGTATTGGCCGTAGAACGCATCTTTGGTGGCCTGGAAGGCGAAGCCGACCATGCCGCGTGGATCGGTGAGTGCTTCGACGCGTGAGTACACCGTGGTGTTGGTGTCGAAGCGGAATACCTTGCTTACGCTGACCGGTTGCTTGCGCACTAAGCGTTCTACGCTGTCCAGCACCCAGGACAACTGGCGGACGCAGGCGATGACTTTCGCTTGTGGAAAGAGTGTGTCGAGCAATTGCATGCGGCTGCACCACAGGCGACTGGTGTCGAATACGAGGCTGGCCTCGCCGTAGCCTGCGTAGAAGTTCTCGACGAGGCCACGCAGCATCGCTACGCGTTGCTCGTCGGAGACGTCGAAGGAGAAGTCGTTTTTGCTGCTTGCCTCTGCCATCACTACGCCCATGATGTCGGCGAGTGGACTGGTCATGCCGGCGCGGAAGCGTGGGTTTTGGTTGAGGATGGCGGCTAGGAGTGTGGTGCCCGAGCGCGGGAGGCCTGAGATGAAGTGGTATTTGCGGGGTGGCTTGGCGATCTCGGGTGCAGCGGGCATTTGGGCACTCTCCTGTGGATCGGTGATGTGTGGGTTGCTGTACGCGCCCGACAAAGGTTATGTGTGCTTTGCACGACGTACTTGTACTGGATAATTCGCTTCGCTCACCCTTCGGGGCCTTCCTTCAGATGTTCCGTGCCCCTCGCGCTCCGTCCGGCCTTCGCCGGGATGACGGTTCGCGCTGAAACAACATCGGCGCGAGTGTTGAGTTTGGAGCATTGCTGTCGAATGCGTGATCAGGGTTGTGATGGCGGCGCCGTGGAGGCGCGGATGCACATTTGGTAGTCGACCTCGACCATTCTGGGCTCCCCTTTGTCCAATACGCGCAGCAACAGTTCTTGGGTGGCACGCCGTGCCATCTCGCGCACGGGCTGATGGATGGTGGTGAGTAGCGGCCACACTTGGGTTGCGATGGTCGTATCGTCGAAGCCGCAGATGGAAATGTCGCCGGGGATCGATACGCCTGCTTCCGTGGCAGCCCAAATGGCGCCGACGGCCATGTCGTCGTCGCCTGCGAAGACGGCGGTGGGTCGATTCGGCAATGCCAGCAACTGTCGCATGGCTTGCACGCCCGATTCGAAGGAGAACCGGCCTTGCACCATGTAAGTCGGATCTTCCTTCAGCCCTGCCCGCTCAAGACCATCGCGATAGCCCGCCAGGCGCCAGATGCCGGCGCCGTGTTCCAGATCGCCAATAATGTGCGCGATGCGGCGATGGCCCAGCGACACCAGGTGCTCCACCATCGCTGCGGCGGCTTCGCGCTCGCGCAGCATGACGCCAATGCAGTTTTCGGGCTCACGTGGCGCAATCGAGGCGAACGGAACACCGTTCTCGCGCAAGCACTCCAGCAATTGCGGATGGTCAGTGATCGGCGGCGTGAGAATCAGGCCGTCGGGTTGATGCCGCACCAGAATGTCTTCGACGCGCTCGACGAAGTCGGCGTCCGTCGAGACCATCGGCTGCACCATCATGCTGTAATGCTGAGCCGCACATGCCTCCAGCACGCCGGCTTGCACTTCCATGATGTAGCTGGGCGAACGGTTGTCGTACAGCAGGCCGATCATGAAAGAACGATTGGTTGCCAAGCTGCGCGCCGAGGTGAGCGGCTTGTAGTTGAGCGCCGCGACGGCGGACTGCACGCGCTGGCGCAACGACTCGCTTACGTTCGGATCGTTATTGAGTACCCGCGAAATGGTTTTTTTCGATGTCCCCACCATGCGGGCGACATCGCTCATGGTCACGCGCGTCATGCAAGTCTGGCCTGATTCAATGAGTCCTGATTCAATTCGTTTTGACCACCGGTACGCTTCGGGTCGGAACGTTCCATCCGCTCGCTTCGACGACCGGCGCCCCCGCCCCCTCCTCCGCGTAATGCGCGGTGAGAATAATCGATTCGCCAGGCCACAGTGTGACGTCATTGTCGCTCCACACGATAGGCAGCGCGAGCTTGCCGTCTGCGCGCTTGATCGAGACGTGCTGGAACAGTGCCATGGCCTTGGATGACGGGGGTACCGTGAGCGTGACGGTCACCGTGTTCTCGCCCCCCGCGTGCTGCATCGTCGCCTGAACCTCGGTCGTCGCGGCCGGCAAGGACTGCAACGCGGTCAGGTCCGCGTATTGCGTTAGCGGCGTGAGATACCAGTTCGATTGAGGCCAATCGAGCTGGTCGGGCTGGGTGGAGAGCCAATATACGTTGCGACTGACTGGCTGGCCGTCAGCGGAAGCAAGCTCAAGCTCGACGAAGTACGTACGCGACAAATGGGCCAGCTCGGGCAGCGTCATCAGTTGCCGCGTGTGGTTGCCCTCGAGATCGATAGCTTGCATGCGTTGCTGGTATGGAACGCTTCCGTCCATGTTGCGCACGCGGATGTTCGCTCGCAATCCATGCACGCTGGTGAGTGTTTGGTTGACCAGCAGGATCGCGCGCGTGTCATGCGAGTATTGGATGTGTATCGGCTCGTTGGCCTTCTTGGCGCCGAAGTACGCACCGGCCGGATTCATGAAGTAGTCGTACAGATGCCAGTGCAGTGACGGCCACGCATTGTTGAGCATCCAGTAGATCACCCCGGTCGCGGGCTTCGGCGCATCCCTGTACGCGTTGAACGCTTCGAACTGCGCGCGCACGTTGTCGTAGTTGTCGAGCTGCGCCTTGGCGACGTAATCCGCAAGGCTCTTGGCTGCGCCGTAACGCTTGGCCAGCGCCGTGTCGAAGTCTTCGATACGCGCGAAGGGCGACCAGGCGGCGGAGGCGTGGTACTGCCGCGCATGCGGGTACTTCCACAGCGCTTCCTGCTCTTGCGGCGACAGCATGCGGGTGATGTCTTCCAGCCGAGGGATGTCGGCCCCTGCACTGACTTCGGAATCGAAACCGAATGCGCCGCCGAGCTTGTCGGCGTACCAGTACGCCGGTGGAATCCATGCGTAGGGCCCGGCCATCTTCATGCCGGAGGGGCCGGTTTCGGCCGTCCCCTGGTCCGATGCTGCGGCGATGATCGGTGTCGACCAATCTTCCGCGTGCAACGTGTCGACGTACATCTTCGCGATGGCCGGTGGCGGCGCGTTGTCGCTACCGATCAGAAAACCGATTACCGATGGGTGATTGCGTAGCAGGCGCGCTTCACTGGCCATCGAGTCTTTCGCCACCGCTTCATCCGCAGCGTCCCATGGCGAGCCACCCGTCTTAGCCGCCGATTCCCATTTGTCGCAACACTCCCAGCCGGCGAGGACCATGATGCCGTCGCGGTCGGCAAGTTCGTAGAAATGCTCATTTTCCAGCTTGCCTTCGCTGCGGATGGTGTTGAGGCCGAGATTGCGGACGTAGCTGAACTCGGCCTCCATGCGCTTGGGATCGTCGCGCAAGAACATGTCCGGCGCCCAGCCGCCGCCGCGGATCAGGATCGGCTTGCCGTTGACGAAGAACTGGCGATAGCCCTGCTCGGTGAGTTTGGAGCTGACGCTGCGTATGCCGAACGTTGTGCTGGCCTTGTCGGACATTGTGCCGTCAACGGTGGCGGTCATTTGCAAGGAATACAGTGGATGCTCGCCCATGCCGATGGGCCACCAGATTTTTGGATGGCTGAGGTCGAGTCCTGGATCGGTCTTGGGCGTAAACGAAACTGTTTGCGTCTGATTGGGTTCGAGGTGAATGGTTTTTCGTAACGAAACACCAGCCACCTCGCCCGCAATCGTTGCGTCGTGCGCAATCGCATCGAGATTCCGTGCTTCAACCTTTACGGTCAGCGCTGCGTGCGCGAGGTCCGGCACTGACAATGTTGGCGTAACCTGCGGAAAACGCAGCTCAATCGACCCCACCCGCAGCATGTCGACACCTCGCCATGGACCCATATTGTTGTCGGGCGGCGTCGGGTTCCAGTCGACCCAGCCGATGGACAGGCTTCTTCGCGGATCACCCGGATGCACGCGTAACGTGACGATATTGCTCCCGGCATGCACCCACTTTGTCACGTCGAATTCGTGCACGGGATAGGCGCCGGCGATGGCCGTGTTGTCGGCAATCAGGTTCCCGTTCACCCACACATCGGCGCTCGCGATCATGCCGTTGGTGCGCAACAGCGTGTGCAGTCCTTTTGCGCTTTCGGCAAGCGCGAACTCGGTGCGATACCACCAGGGATTTACGAACAGATTGCCGCTGGCATCAGGCACCTGCACCGCCTGCAGGTTGTCGCTGTAGAACACGTCGCCCTTGTATGCGGCGTTTTCCAGCAGTCCTGCCATGACTGTTGCGCGGCCGCTTACGGGGTACCAGCCATCGGTGGAAAAACCGGAGCTGGAAATTTCTGCGCCTGCTTGTTGGGCCTTGTCGGTGGATTGGATTTGCCAATGGGTTATGGGGGTTGTGGAGCCTGCGCCGTCGTTTACTTGGGTGGGTGCGTACGTAGTTGCTGCTCTAGCGGGTGACGCGCCCGTCGATGCCGCTATCACCATCATCGTTAAGAACAGGCACTTGGCCGAACGGCGGCGCTTGCTTGGGCCCTTTTCCACATGGACATAGGCATCTATGCACCTGGTGGGACCCCCTGTGGACACCTTGTCGTCATTCCGGCGAAAGCTGGTACGCGGGGAGAGCACATGGATGTGCTCGGCTTTGAGGAGCGAGGAATCCATGGCGAGTGCGAAGCGTGGATTGCGGCCTTCGCCGGAATGACGACGGGGCAAGTTTCCAACTGCTCGCGTCCCGGGGAGCCTAAACAAACGCCCCTTAAGCTTGGCTGCAATTCGCATCACGTCAGTCGTTCCCCAAATAAGCTTCGCGCACTTCCACGGGTGCAAACGGCCACGATCGATTAACCCTGGCCCAGATCGCAAACACCACCAGACCGATAACGATCCACGCACCGGACAGAATCAGCGACAACGTGGATGCCGATACGTAAACGTAGATCCAGCCCAACAGTGCAATCACACACGGCACCGGATACAGCCATTGCTTGTATGGCCGGTAGAGCATCGGTTGGCGCTTGCGCAACACCACCAATGCAGCGATCTGCGCGACGGACTGCACGATGATGGTCGCAGCCAGCAGCATGTTGATCACTTCGGTCAAATCGAAGAACGTACCGATGGCTGTCACCACGCCCATCGTGAGCAGTGCCACATGCGGAAAACCATGCTTCGCATGCAGCTTGCCGAACATCGATAAGAACACCTTTTCGTGCGCCGCCTGAAACGGCACACGCGAACCGCCCAGCAAACCGGCGAATACGGAAGCAAACGCAGTGACGATGATGAGTATCGTCATGACCGAAGCCGCCATATGCCCCCAGCTACGCTCCACGACCAGCGATGCCACCGATTGCGATTGCGCGATGTCCTGCCATGGTGCGACGCCGAGGACGCTGATGTTGAGCGTGAGATACACGATCATCATCGCGATCACCGAGATGATGATGGAACCCGGCATGGTGCGGCCCGGATTGCGCAATTCATCGCCCATGTAGGCGGTGGTGAAATAGCCAAGATAATCGTAGATGCCAATGATGAGTCCCGCACCCAGTCCTACAAAAAAGTGGCCGCCAAACATGCCGGCTGGATAGGTGAAGGCAAAGGCTGGATGGAAATCCGAGAAGCCCGCTGCCGACACGCCGACTACAGAGAGCAGCATGATCACCCACAGCGCGATGGTGATCGCGCGGATCGATTCAATCCGCCGGTACAGCAGTAACGTGACAAGGCCGGTCGATGCAAGGCTGATGAGATGCACCGGCCACCAACCCAAGTGCGGAAAGAAGAACTCCAGATACTCGACCATGCCGATGATGCCTGTCGACATCAATAATGGAATCGTCAACAGCACCGTCCAGATAAACAGAAACGGCATCAACTTGCCCGTGCGGTATTGGAACGCTTCGCGAAGATAGACATACGTTCCGCCGGAACCTGGCATGGAGGCACCCAGTTCCGCCCAGACCATGCCGTCGGCCACCGCAAGAACGGCGCCAGCGATCCAGCCCAACACCGCCTGCGGACCGCCCATGGTGGCAACCATGATCGGAATGGTGATGAACGGCCCGATGCCGCACATCTGCGTCATGTTGATGGCCGTGCCCGAGAACAGGCCGATGGAGCGGTGGAAATGGCTGGCGCGGGTGGAACGAGTGGATTGCGGATCGAGCATGTCAGCCTTGGTGCCTTTGGATGCGGTTGGGATGAGTTGTGGAGTGGCAGATCTTCAAAATTGCCTCAACGTCATTCCGGCGAAGGCCGGAATGACGTTGAGGTAATGCAAAACTTCCCCAGACAACTGTGAACTTCTGCCGGCATGCGCTGGATGGCGGCAGAGAGAGTCACCACTGCCCCCGCACCCCCACCATAAACATCCGCTCCGAAAAGTTCGAATGCGCCGGCTGATCCGGCCACACCAGGTAATACCGCTGATACTCGTTGGTAAGATTGGTGCCGTCCACAAATACCTCAGCGTATTTGTTGATCTTGTACGACACCGACGCATCGAGATACTTCTGCGGCGCCTCGTACATCTCCATGCCGGTGATGCCGCCGACGTCTTCCATTACCGCGCGGCGGGAGCGGTAGTTGTACGCGATGCGTGCCTGGAAGCGATCGCTCTGGTACCACAGGATGAGATTCCCGGACTTGGTCGAATTGTCCTGGAACGGAATCTTGCTCCCGGACAAATCCCTTTGTCCCGTGTTGCTCGGTGCGTAGGTGGCGTTGAGCTCTATGCCGGTCTTGGACAAGAAGCTCGGCAAGAACGTGAAGCCCTGGCGATAATCGAACTCCGCACCCTGGATGCTGTTGCCGGTGCCCTGCACCGGCTCGGTAATCGTGATGCAATGATTGCGCACGACGCCATCTTCGTCCGGCAGCGTGCAATTGATAACGCTGCCGCTCTTGATGAAGCTTGCCACGTTAATGCGGAACCCCGCGAGGCTGATCATACTGGTGGGGTTGATGTAATACTCCAGCGAAGCGCCGAAGTTCGTAGAGCGCCACGGCTTGAGGTTCGGATTGCCGGTCGACGTACCCTGTGAAACGCGGAACAGCGGGCCTTGCGGCGTTTCCTCCAGCGAATAATTCAACTGCAGGCCACCACCCCACTGACTGAGGTTGAGCGGCATCATGTTCTTCGAATAGGCCAGGCGAAGCTTCAGTGCGTCGGTAAGGTCTAGTGCAAAGTTGAGCGCAGGCAAGATGTCGCGGTAATTGCGACGGGTGACTTGCGTACCCGCATCGGCAGGCTCTGTACCGTATGCACCGGGCGCGCCGGTCAAATGCTGGGTGACGTCCAGATTGGTGCGGATCACGCGTACGCCGACGTTGCCGCTGTAATGCATGTCTCCGAGCATGCCGTCGAAATCGCCCTGCACGTAGCCTGTCGTTTCCTTCAACCCCACCGCCCAAGTAGTGCCTGGCTCTGCTTGCCGCGTGGTATTGGGATAGAGCGACTTCCAGTAGTTCTCTGGGTCATCCATCGCGTGCGGATCGATCGCCCAGAAGGTGATGCCCGATCCGAGCAGGTTGGCGTATTCCTTCCAGTTATTGGCAAGTGGTGGTGGCGTGTTCGGTATCTGCTGCGCTGACAGAGGACCGGCGCGGAAGTAACCGAGCGCATTGCCTGCGGTACACGAACCGCTATTGAGTATCACGTCGGCACCCACGTAACGCACCAGACAACCGTTCGGATCGCTGGCACCCATGCCGGCGTACACCGGGGTGACCAAAGTGAACCCGACGTTGTTGGCGCTGCGGATGCTGTTGCGCACACCGAAGTCGAGCTTGATGCCATCGCTGAAATCGTAATGGCCATCGAAACGCAACACATTGAGTCCGACCGAGCGGTCGTAATCGCCGGACGATTCCAGCGTCTTCATCGTCCAGCCGTTGGTGTTGGCGAATTGACTGGCGAGCGACGACGGCATGCCGACCGTCAGATAGCGGCCGGTGAAATTCGCAATGATCGGCACCGTATTCTGAGGCGTGCCATTGGCGTTGAAGACGCGATTTCCGCCGAGTTGGCTGGGATAGATGAAGGTGCCGTACGGCACGGCATCGGCCGGGACGCCGTCCATCAACACGTTCGGCCACAAGCCGCCATCGGAATCGGAAATATTGATGTCGGTCTCGACAAGCGATTGGCGCGCCGTATCGCGAATGCCGCGCACGCTTCCTGTGAACGGCCCGCCATTGTCGAAATCCAGCTGCATATTGAAGTTCTGCGCATAGGATTCCTTCCGCGTGATTTGCGAGAACGATTCCACATCGCCCGGCCACTTTTCGTAGACCTGTGTGGTGTACAACTGGCTGCCATCCCAACCCGGTTGCGGCGTGGCGTATTGACCGGCAATGGAGCTGCCGGTGTTGCGCGATTGCAGCGGCACGTACGTTGCACCCTGCCAGTTGGTGGAGTTGAACTGGATGCCGACGTTGCGAACGAACTCGGCCTGGTGCGAGTAGAAATAATCGCTGGTGAAGGTGAGTCCACTGCCAAGATCCATCTGGAAAGAGGCATTGCCGGACTTGCGCTTACGCTCGGTGGTGATGTCGTACAGACTGATGTCCTGGCTGCCCATGAACACGCCGTTGGACTTCCCGTCGCCGTTCACATCAACACTGCCGTCCGGATTCTGCACGATGCGCGAAGGAATCGGCGCGCCATTCCACGCCGTCAAGAAACCGTTGTAGCTACCTGCGCTGGCTGCGTTCTCACCATTGAGCACCACGCCGTATTGGTCGAGGCCTTCACTCGAGTTGGTTCGCGTGGTGTCGGAGTAATCGGCGGAAACCAGCAAACCCCAGCGACCATTCGCGTTGTACGAGATGAGGCCGTTTGCCTCCGGCCCCGATTGTCTGCTGGTGCGACCACGTTCTCCATCGGCGGAATAGCTGTAGGTGAATCCGCTCGGCAAATCCCAGGGCCGATAGGTATGCAAATCAAGCGAACCGCTGATGCCACCATCAGTCGTGCTGGCTTGCGGTGACTTGATCACGTCCACGCTATGGAACAGCGTGGCGGGCAGCATGGTGAAGTCGGGTTGTTGCGAGTCGATCTGGTCCGCGGTGATGAATGCCTCACCGTTGAGCATGGTGCCGACTTCGGGCAAGCCACGCACATCCACCGTAGTGCCCACGCCTGCATCGCGGTTGATCTGCACGCCGGTAACGCGCTGCAACGCGTCGGTGATGGTTACATCAGGCAATGTACCGATGCTTTCCGCCGTGATGCTGTCCTGGATGTTCGCCGCATCACGCTTCGTTTCGATGGCGCGCATCTGCGATGCACGCACGCCAACCACGTTGACGGCCGCCAACGTGGCCGCCTTTTTCTTGGCCTCGGCATCCGTATCAGTCGCGCCGTTTCCGGGCTTCGCCTTCTTTGCATCGGGCGATGGCGTCGCCGATGTATTTGAGGGCACAGCGGTTTGCGTCGCCTGGCTATCCGCCTGGGCACCCGCAGGCTGCGACGCCATCGCGGATGTCGCCACCACGGCGAGCAAAGACATCGATATGGCAAATGACAAGGGGTGCTTGCGATGTAACGTGTACATGAGCCTTACCTCTTGGTTGTCTTCAACGCGTGCACCCAGGTGTCGTCTGTTGCGTGGCGTATCGTTGTAATGCCGACCCGGACATGGCACCTGCGTGCCACGACCCTCCCACTGCGTATTTCCCCTGCGAAATGCTTATTCCATGTATTGCTTAATTGCTGAGCGCGTGATGTGCGCTCAATACCGCATCAACGCCATTTCAGCCCGAGTCGTCATTGCGGCGAAGGCCGGAATGACGATTCGCTTCGAAAACGCATTGATGGAGACGTCAAGTTCGAAGCGTTGACGCAGCGCGTCCCTTGGCCATTCAAAGTTTTTTGTGTCGCTGCCGTTATGTAGCTCATCGCGTCACTCCCTCCTTCGCATGTCCACGCAGACCACGCCGGAGATACCACCTGGCCGCTCCAATCACGCCCTTGCGACCGTGCTCTGTCACCCACACCGGAACTCGCGACAGAAATGCACGCGCGCTGCGCCCATGCAGAAATCGTTCTTCGAAAGCGCTGCGCTTGAGCAACGCGAACAGCGAATACAAAAAACCACCGGCCAGATGCACGCCGCCCGATGTCATGAAAGTCATGGCAAGGCTGCCGGCAAAATTTCCCAGCGATGCGCAAAAGATCTCCACCGCCTCCACGGCCTGCGCATCACTACCCGTTACGGCTGCGTCGGTCACAGCTTCGGGTGTCGAAAGCCTTGGCGTTTCGCCGAGCAATGTGCACAGGGCTACATAGATGGTCAGCAAACCAGGGCCCGACACGATGCGTTCGTACGCCACGTAGCCGCCGTTCGGCGCAAGGTGTGCGAGCACCTCGCGTTCGCGAATCGAATGCGGTGCGAAATCCATCTGGCCGGCTTCCGTCGTCAGCACGTGGCCGCCGGCATCGCAAGGCAGGCGCACGGCTGCGCCAAGGCCGGTTCCCGGTCCGATCACCAACGTCGGGCCATCGACCTGAATGTCCGGTCCGCAAAGGAGGCGCGCGTCGTTTTCAAGATCATGGTCGAACGCGTATCCCAACGCCTCGAAGTCGTTGAGGACACCGATATCGTCCAAGGCCAATGCCTGGCGCAGCTGCGACAAGTGGATGGGCCAGGCGGAGTTGTCGTGCACGACCTCGTTGCCGATGACCTGGCCAGCGCAAGCGATCACGCAATGCCGCACCGGGGTCCCCGCGTCGACCTCAACGAATGCCTGCAACAGCTCCGCCAGTCCCTGGAAATCCGCGCACGCGAACTTGCGATACGCGAGCATTTCGACCTCGCGCCCCTCGTCTGGCCAGGTCTGCACCAAGGCGACACGCGCATAGGTTCCACCGACATCCGCCGCCAAAAACGGCATCGCCGGGACACTCGCTGGTCGATCCAAAGAGTCGATGACTGCGTTCACTGTGCCTCCCCGCACCGGAACGGGCAACAGATTGCGGTTTCATTGTCACCGGTGTCAACTTGCGAAGCAGCATCGATAATTTATGGCAGATATGAATCTCAAATTATTGATATTCATTAATTTAATTAAATAGACGCGCGTCTCATTCATAGAAATATGATGCATTGCGTCACATGCACACGTCAGCCATGAAATAAGCGTATTTGCAGAACTCAATGCAGAGCTTTCGTCACGTCGGCAAAGGTCTCTGTTGCTGCTGCAGCTTTCTGCATCGAACAAGAAAACGCGGACGGCACTCAGAGCGTGCAGCCCTTCTCACTTCGCTTATGAGTTCCGGCGTTATCTATACATCCTCTACACATATCCCGGCTCATCGTAAGGAGGCGGTGATCGCCCGGGGGAATCATGGTGTAACTGTCATAAATCCCAATTCGGGATAGAGGCCGCCGCGTACATTTTGAGCGCTAGCATTCGGGAACAGTTTTTCGATTCCTATGCGTATCGAAAAACTGCAACCGAATTCCTTTCTTTATGACCTGCAAAGGAGTTCAGCTATGCAAAAGCATGATGACGTTGTTTCCAGTTGGCTCAGTGGCTCGGACTGCTCGGACAACCCGGCCGGCCCCCTCTACATTGATAGTTCCACCGAGAAAAAGATGACCAGCCAGGTACGTGCGGCAGGCATCGACACCATGCTGAAGACAACGCAGTCCTGCGCTTCCGGATGCGCTTGTTGCTGATTTTCCACTAAGGCCAACGCTCGGCCCAACCTTGGCCGTGCGTTGGCCTTTTCCATGTTCCCATTGCGTCGAAGGAGTGCCGCCATGCAAAAGCATGATGAGGTTGTTTCCCGTTGGTTGAGTGGCTCGGATTGCTCGGATAACCCGGCCGGTCCGCTCTATCTGGATAGCTCCACTGAGAAAAAGATGATCAGTCAGGCGGGTGCGGCGATGTTCACCACCCAGAAGACAACGCAGTCCTGCGCATTCGGCTGTATTTGTTGCTGATCCTGCTCAAGGCCAACACACAGCCCTATTCGGGCGGTGCGTTGGCCTTTTTCATGTCTCAATCGCGTCGCCTCAACTGCGCTGTAGAAAAAAGGGGATTTGGAACGAATGACTGCCGACACCCAGACACCCGACGCATTCGCTCCCATCGTTGACCACTTCACTGCTTCCACACGCGCCACCTTGGCGAAGCGCATCGCTGCACTCTCCGGGCTTGATGCCGGCGAAGTGTCCTTGATCTGCAAGACGGCTGATGAAGCGCTGCGCTTCAACGCGCGCCTCAAGCTAAACCGCGTATTGTTGCTGGAATTGCACGCGGCCAATCGATGCGGCCAGCTCACCGCGGAAAACGATGAGGATCGCCACGATCAATTTGTCGACTACGCGCTGCAAGCTGAATTTGCCGATCACCTGGATCAACGCTACCCGCCACTGCGACGCCGCCTGCAGCAATCACTCGATCAGCAAGCCCGGGCAATCGAAGCACTCGCTGCTCGTTTTGCCGCCGATCGCGTCTTGCTGGTGCACTTCTTCGGTCGTCCTGCCGGGCGTCTGCGCGCACTGAGCATGGGGCAAGGCGATCTCCACGCCGCCGGCCAGGCCGTCGCACGTTTGTCGCTGGAAGCTGGCGAGGTGATGTACAAGCCGCGCTCGCTGCGCATCGATATGGCGCTCGATACGTTTTTGCAGCGCGTGTTTGGTGACGCTGCGGATCGCATTCGTGTGCCAGAGGTGATCGATCGCGGCGGCTATGGCTGGGCCTCTTTCGTTGTCCATCGCTATTGCGAGAGCGAGGAGGAACTGCGTGCGTTTTACCTTCGGCTTGGTCATTGGGTGGCGGTGCTGCGTCTGCTCGGCGGTACCGACATTCACCACGAAAATCTTATTGCGGCCGGCTCGGTGCCGGTGGTTATCGACGCCGAGAGCTTGTTCGCTGTCATCCCAAAACCCGCGGCGTCGGGATGCGGACTGGCGCACGATGCTGCCCAAGCACTGATAGCCGGATCCGTCTTGCGCTCCGGCATTGTGCCGTTTCGCACGTCGGACGACGGTTACGACGGCGCCGATCTTTCGGCAGCCGGCGCATTACCCAATCAGCAGCCGAAGGTGCAGATGCCCGTTATCGTCGATGCGGGCACGACTGCGGCTCGATTGAAGATGGTCGAAGCCGACATCACCCATTCGCAGAATCATCCGAGCGCCCTTCCCCAGGTTTCCACGTATTGGAATCAAATAAGCGAAGGATTCCTCGCTGCCTCACATACCTTGCGCGACCTCGACGCAAAAGGTGTGCTCGAAACATGGCTGGCCGAGTTTGAAGGCTGTCCGGCGCGGGACATCCGTCATCCCACCCAGGTTTATGTGGAGATCGGCCGCATGCTGTGGCATCCGGCTTCGTTGCACGAGGAGGCCAAAGCGATCGAACGCGCACGCGAGCTTTTTTTACGCAATGCAGAGATCACATCGATCACCGCCTCCACGCCAGAGGAGATCAGCGACGAGATCAAGGATTTGCTGTATGGCGATATTCCGGTTTTCGTTGCGCCGCTGACGCGCACGCGCATCAGCACTTTGCTAGCGGATTGGCGAGCAATGCGCATCGACCTGGAAGAGCTGACCATTCGCAGCGCGCTGGTGACGACCGAACTCAATCGGCGCGGCAATCTGCCGGACCAGGCCAGCGACGACCGGCTCTGTATCGCGCGCAATCCGATTGCCGAGTGTCTCGATGCACGCCGTCGCAAGCTGGCCGTCGACGTGGTCGAGCGCCTGCTGAAACTCGCCGTACCTGGCGCCGATGGCTCGATAACATGGATTACTCCCGAGACCACCAGCGAAGGTTGGTTTATTCAACCGCTGCAGGGTGACCTCTACTTTGGCCTGGGCGGCGTGACCGTTGCGCTCGCAGGTTACTTGCGCGAAGTCGAATGCGGCCGTGCGGACGCGGTACCCGGTACGGAGGAAGCGTTGCACGGAGCACTGCATACCCTCATGGCCATTGAAGCCAACGACAAGCCCAGAAATATCGGTGGTTTCGCGGGCTATGGCGCGCAAATCTGGACATGGCTGTCGTTGAGTGACTTGCTGCGGCGCCCGGACTTGATCGCTCGTGCAGTGACCAGCGCCGAAACACTGGAAACGGAAGGTTTTTATGATGACGATCTCTTCGACATCATCGATGGCGCCGCCGGCGTCATTGTGCCGCTGCTTGAGCTGGCCGATGCCACAGGCGATGCACGCTGGCTTGCACTGACCGCGCGCGCGGCGCAGCACCTTGAGAAAACCGCTGTGGTCGATGCGCTCGGCGCGCGCTGGATGACTCGATTTGAGCAAGCGATTGGCGGGTTTTCGCACGGCGCCACCGGCATCGGCTGGGCACTCGCGCGGCTTGCTTCATCCAAAGCCGGCAGCGAAGCCGATCGCGCTCGTTGGAGCGCACTGGCTGACGCGGCGTTCGCGTTCGAAGATTCGCTCTACGATGAAAGCCGCGGTAACTGGATCGACAAACGCGACTCGCTACTCAATAAAAGCCACGACACCTGGTGCAACGGCAGCGTCGGCATCGGCCTGGCCTCCGCAGATTTGTACGCACGCGGCGGCGATGCGCACCATCTGCAAAGATTGCGGCGCGCGATTGCTGCAGCACGCGGCAAATGGGGCATCAGCCACACCTTGTGTCACGGGGATTTTTCGCTGTGGGAACTGCAAATGCGCGCCGCCGCGCTTGATCCCGTTGCGTGTGCACAAGACCTGACCGAATCGGCGGCGTATGTGATTTCGTCGATCGAAGAGAATCGCGGAATCGTCACTGGCAGAGCGCGCGCCGCTTTCACGCCGGGACTGATGAACGGCCTTGCCGGCGCGGTCCACGGGCTGAGCCGATTGCACCCGGATTGCACGCTGCCATCGCCACTGCTGCTGGAGCGGTGAAGTCCATCTTCCCTTCGCCCTGGTTCTTGTCGGATGGTTGAAGGTTGAAGGTTGACGGCGCGCCATGCCAAAAACATAGCGCGCCATCTTGGCCGGATCGCTATTTTTGATCGGCCCCGAGCTTTGTGCTCAATCCACCTTTGAATGGCGCTGGATTGCTGGTGACAAGGCAGTTGTAGTCTTTGCCCTCGTTAAGAACCAGCACCGATGATTCGGCCCCTTTGAAATCGAGCCCGATCGAGAACAACACGTAGGTATCAGGCATCGCGGCAGGACGGAATGCGCCGAAGGCATATTGCCCCCCAATGCCGAGCGCCGACAGCGGTATGGTCAGCACAACCGGTTTCGTGGCATGCGGGGACGGCAGCATTGACGATGCACTCATCATCAAGGTCTTTGCATCGATGGAGTAGCGCGTCGTGACCGTAATACCAAGGTACCGGGAGTCAGGTGACGACACCTGCTTGCGGCACGCGGCGATGTCTTCAGGCTTTGTGTCGGGCTGACCTGTCTGCAACGTCGCGAACACGTGGGTCAGCTTGACCTTTGCTGTTCCAGTGACGGGTGCCGCGAAAGCAGCCTCTCCATAAGACATGGCAATCAACGATAACGCGCTGCACGCAAACAAATAAACCAAACGATCGATTTTAAAACGCATATTGGCTATCTCCTTATTGAAGGGATACAACTCATGGCCTTTGCTTTGGCGACTTACGCAAAAGCTAGACAGGCGCATGGGCAACAAAACCCGTGCGCAAGACTTGGCAGTAATCGAACTGTCGTCCGATTACTTACAAAAAAGCACGGTAAAACACGCCAGCGCGAAGCCAGAGAGGTAAGCCAACCAGTAGAAGCACCCAAAGAACGTCGAAAAACCCGACGACCATTTCCTGACGCAGAAAATGGGTCGATCCTGGCCGACTAAAATGAATCCCTGAATTCCCCGATAGCGGTATGAAGCTATCACGCAGATGCGTGGAAATGGCGTGAAAAACTTAATACAAGGAAATGGAAATAATCACCAAGATGTGTCGTCCACTCAAAAATCCCTGCATTGGCCGCTATATGTCACCTCCTGTGCCATCCCTCAAATGACTCCAGGGCTTCTTTGCGCGATGCGGCAAGATCAAGCATCGGCGGTGGATACCCCGTACGCTTGGCGATAGACGGGTCTTCCCATGGCTCATGCAGCAATTTGATTGGCACGTTCGCGAGTTCCGGCAGCCAGCGGCGCAGATACACGCCTTCCGGATCAAACTTTCGCGCCTGGCTTACGGGGTTGAAAATACGAAAATAAGGCGCCGCATCCGCACCGCAACCCGCCACCCACTGCCAACCCAAGGTGTTGTTGGCAAGATCCGCGTCCACCAGCGTATCCCAGAACCATTTCGCGCCGTGCAGCCAATGCTGCCGAAGATTCTTGGTGAGCACGCTCGCGACTACCATGCGCACACGGTTATGCATCCAGCCCGTATGCCAAAGTTCGCGCATGCCCGCGTCAACCAACGGGATGCCGGTGCGCCCTCGTCGCCATCGTTCCAATTGCACGTCGTCATCTTTCGCCCAAGGGAAATGCGCAAACTTGGGGTTGAAGGGTTCCGTGGACGTGAGTGGAAAGTGATACAGCAGATGATGGGAAAATTCGCGCCATCCCAGTTCGCGCAAATACGGCTCTATATCCGGCCGCTGGCGCGCATCGACACGCTGAGTGTGCGCATGCAAAGCATGCAGCACTTGCCACGGCGAAATTTCTCCGAAATGCAAATGCGGGGACAGCCTGGACGTGCCGTGACGCCCCGGTAGATCCCTGCCCGTTGCGTAGTCCGCAAGCGCGTCGTCGCAGAACAATGCCAATGTTTCAAAGGCACCCCGCTCGCCGGGCCGCCACGTTTCGCCAAGCCCTTTGTCCCAGCGTATGCGTGGCACCAGCTCTAGAGCTTCCAGCGGCAGGCTCCCCGGCCATTTCGCCCACTCCACTTCAATGGGCTCTGGCAACGGTGCCGTAACGTGAATGCCGGCGCGCACACTGCGCCAGTAAGGGGTAAAGACGCGATAAGGCTCGCCCTGTTTGGTTTTTGCTCGCCATGGCTCGCAAAGGAGCGAAGCCGGATAACTGTGCACCGCAATACCTTGCTCAAGCAGCACCTTCTTGATGTGGCTATCGCGAGCTACAGCCGCAGGCTCGGTAAGTCGATTCCAGTAGACAGCTTGAGCGCCAGTGCTCTCGATCACATGACGCAACACTCGCAGGGTGTCGCCTTTTCCAAAATATAAACGGGCGCCACGTTCCCGCAGCGCCGCTTGCAACGCCCGTAAGGAATGGTGCAGCCACCACTGACTTGCCTGCCCTATGCGCCAGGGCGCATCTTTCTGATCATCATGAATGTATACGGGCAAGACACGTGCATGCTTTGCGCATGCAGCCGCAAGCGCCGCGTTGTCATTCAATCGCAGGTCACGGCGGAAAAGCACAATGGCGGTGGCCATGTCCGAGGCAGCATCCAGGCATCATCAACACTGCCTATGCTAAAGCTTGATGACCTCCCGCAAGTGCGGTGCTCTCAATGCGGGGGAATGTATGCGTGCAACGGGACCTGAAAAATCCGGCCATGCGTCTTCGCCCCGGAAGTGTCATTCGCAGAGAAATACAAGGTCTTGAGATCGGGACTGAGTCGCGCTTCAAGTCCCTCCAGATGAGGATCGAGCGCTTGCGGTTCGGTCCATTTGCCATTCCGGTTGAAGGCGACAAACAGCAACGATTGGTCTTTCGCTGCAGGCGCACGGTTGGCTGAGAAGACGAGAAACGATTCGTCGGGAGCTACCGCTACATCGTAGCCGGGATGAGTCCCATCGCTGATCGACAATGCCACGGGTGCCTCAAAACCATGACTCGTAGCCTGCGCGCGGTAGACGTGGCTTTTCTTGGTCACCGGGTCCGGCTGGTTGAAGTAGATGCTGCCATCGCCGGCGACCGCGGGTGAATAGATCGCCGAGCTGCTGTTGATCATGTCAGGAAGCCGCACGGGTTCTCCCCAGCCACTTCCTTTGCGATCGACGCGCCAGATATTGCCGCCCGCACCTGGTTGCGAGCGCCCACCAAAGTAGCCAGTCAGAGGGGCGCCGCCCAATGTCGCGGGACGGTTGGAGATGAAGACCAGGTAAGAACCGTCCGGCGCCATGGCGGGCTCGATGTCACGCCACTTACCCGAGAATGACGCAACCTGCGGTTGGGACCAGACGCCATCGTGCAGCGTGGCCATCATGATCGTGACGACGCTATCCCTGTGCGTGAAGAACACGGTCTTGCCATCGGGCGTGAAGGCAGGTGCCGAATCGCCGCCGCTCGGCCATGCGTGCTCGGGCTGGAAAAGGATGGGCGCGGGAACCGTTTTAGTCGTTGATTCCGCTTGCCCGGCTGGGGTTGCTGCCATCGCCGGCAAAAACAAGAAGGTGCTTACGATGGGAAGCCTGCGTAGGAAACGATTTGACATGCACGCCCTGCCTTGGATCAGCATTGAGAAAGAGAGCTTTACATTCGTGGCTGCCCGACCTTCACCGAGGGCGCTTGCGAACGCAAGACTGGCGGGATGAAAAGCATCCGGCGTGGGATGAACGGCGTCCTGCGCACCGCAAGCGGCATCGGCAGTGTATTGCAACGTCGAAATCGATGTGAACGTTGTCACCGCCTAACGCTTTGCGATACCGAAAAATGCCGGCCACCGCATTGGCAGTGGCCGGCGCGCAGTGTCGCTCGTTACTTCATTGGCGAAACAAGATTGTTCGACTGCGTGATGTACTTCGCTGTGTCGGCGATATCGATGTCGCGCGGTGCCGTACCGGGCGTGAAGATCGACTTGTTATGCGCGTAATACCACGCGTCACCGTTGTAGTTGATGGTGTTGTTGGCAATGGTCACGTAACTCGTATCGGCAGAAAGATCCACGCCAAACAGATAATTCTGACTTAGCGTGCTGTAGGCGATGTGTACGTTTTTAGGCCCGCCGGTGTATACGCCGAAGCCCTTGTTGTTCTCGGCCGTGACTTTGTAAAGCGACAGCGCATCCACGTTGTGGTGAACCTCAAGACCGTTACCGCCGTTGTCCGACAGGGTTGTATTTTCCAGGCGGATTTGGGAGGCCCAGCCTTGCGCTCTGGGCTCGATGTCGATGCCCGACTCCGGTGCGGTGCCATGGGTGCCGGTGAAGCTGCTGTTCACCACATACACGCGGTTGGCAGGTGTGATCGACATGCCCTGACGCCGATTATTCTTGGACTTGACGCGATTCAGCGTCACATTGGTCGCCTCCACCATATCCTTGCCTGTGCCGAGTGCGCCGATCAGCAGGCCGTCCCCCCAGCAGTCCTGCACGGTAATGTCATGCACATAGACCTTGTCGGAAGACGAGATGTTGATGCCGTAACCCCACTCGCCGCCAGTGGTACCGCGGTGGCTGTAGCGGTCGCCAATAACGCCGCCACCGACGATCTCGACATTATTGACGTTCCAAACCTTCACGACCCAGTAACGCCTCGCGTCATTTCCGATCGCTTTGAGGGCCGCCCCACTGGCCAGTGACAGGCGGGTGTGTGAGCGCAGGCTGATGCCCTTGAGAGCATCGATCATGTACGTGCCGTTCGGCACGATGATGGTGCCGCCGCTGGATGGCAATGCATCGATGGCAGCTTGAATGGCTTTGGTGTCGTCCATGGAGCCGTTGCCCATGGCGCCGAAATGGCGGACGTTGACGACGGCGGAGCCGATCGACACGCTGGGTGTCTCAGTCCACCAGTTGGCTGCAAAAGCCGGCAAGGCCACCACCGAGAGCGCAAGCGACGCGGCGGATACCAAAACCTTGCGGTTGAGTTTCTGTCGAATGGATGTGCCCGAATACGGGAAGAGAAGCCCCTGTGCGCCTTTCAGCGCATACCTGTTTTTCACGCCTGAAATAGCCTCTTTTTGTGAATGGCGCGATGAAGGTTCGTCACTCGCAAGTGAAATTGCAAATGTGAAATTTCGCCTTGATTCAAGTTTGTCAAAATGACGTATCGTGCACTTTTTCTTTTGTAGGCTGAGCCGCGGTAGCGGGAATTCACGCCGCAAATACATTTTAAATAGACGTCTATACGTCTATTTGATGAGCACAAATACCGCCATTTGACGATAAGAATGTGGCTGGAAAACTTGCGCTCGTCATTCCGGCGACGGCCGGAATCCATGGCGAGTACGAAACATGGATTCCAACCTTCGCCGAAAAGGCGGCTCGCCTTGAAAAAGCATTTGCGTGAACTTCGGGCCGGATAATTTGTTCATCATGCCCCGCGCGCCTCATACCGACATGCGCCTACCGTGATCGGAGGCGTATTCAACGCACCCCATACACGGCATCATCTTGCGTCCACCGGCCAGGATCGAACGAAGTGCCCGCCGCCGAACACACGCCGCACCAGGTCGCGCGGCCATCGGAGCGCCCATGCTGAGCTTCATGCTCGCAGCCATGCTAGTTGGCGGCGCCCAATCTGCTGTCAGCTATCCGGTCGCACCCGCGACAAACGCGCAGCCCGCACCCACCCCGCAATTCCGCCGCTTCGGCGCCGCCGATGGGTTGCCTGATCCGACCACCAGCGCGCTGCTGCAGGATCGCGACGGTTATGTGTGGATAGCGACCGGCTCAGCACTGGTGCGTTACGACGGCGTGGCCTTCAAGACGTGGCCCCGCCGCGCCGGCGACGCTTATGCCGCTCCATCCGATCGCGTGCGCGCGCTGCTGGCGGATTCGCAAGGGCGGCTGTGGAGCGGCGGCGACGACGGCTTGGCGCGCTACGACCCCGTGCGGGACGGCTTTGTCCATTGGCATCACGACGACAAAAAGCCCCATAGCCTGGGTGAAGACGCGATCATGGCGCTGGCCCAGGATCAGGATGGCTCGCTGTGGGTGGGACTGAGCGATAGCGGCCTGGATCATCTGCAAGGCGATGCTCATTTCGCGCATGTTCGCCATGACGCAGCCAATCCGCGCAGCCTGGCCAACGACGAGATACACGCCCTCCTGCCCGAACCCGACGGCCGCCTATGGGTGGGTACGAGTGCCGGCGTGGACCTGCGTGCACGCGATGGCAGTTTCAGTCACGTGCAATTTGAAAACGAGGACGGCCAAGCGCTGGACCCGCCCCAGGTATTTACCCTGGCGCATGACGGTGGTGCGCTCCTGATTGGCACCGTGCGCGGCTTGTTCCGCCTGGACCGCGACCATGTTGCTCGACGCGTGCCGCTGGAAGGCGTGGCGCCAGCACCTGTCACCTCGATCACGCTGGATGGCAGCGGCCGCCTGTGGATCGGCACCATCAACGGCCTGGTGCTGCGCGATCGCAACGGCCGCGTTTACCGCTTTGGCGCCGACCAGCTGCTGCCTCACGCACTGCCCGGCCAGATCGTGTTGCGTTTGATGCGCGATCGCGAAGGCGGCCTGTGGCTGGGTACTGATAACGGACTGGCCTATTTGTCGCCGGACTGGAATGACTTCACCCGCAGCATTCATCGCCCCGACGATTCGCTCAGCCTGAGCACGGGCACCTTTGCAGCAGTAGCCGCCGCAGCGGACGGCACGCTTTGGATCGGCAACGCGGACGGCGTCATCGATAAGCTCGATCCGGCCACGCAGGCAGTGCAGCCTGCCGTGATACGACTGCCCGGTGCACATCACGAGATCTACGGCATGGCTGCGGATGCGCGTGGGCGGCTCTGGATCACGGCCTCCAATGGCAGCTTCCGCTATAGCCAAGGTCGCCTCGAGTCCATCGTCGCAGCCGCGCAGTCGTACAACGTGGAGCTGGATGAGGGCGGCAACGCTTACATGAGCTTGATGCCCTCAGGCGTATGCGTCACGCCTGCCGATAGCACGCGTTGCAAGCCGCTTCCTTTCGCCGACGCCGAATTGGCGGCAGCATCCAACAACGATATGCGCTGGCATGACCATGCGTTATGGATTGCCACCGACAAAGGCGTGGCGCGCTGGGAACCCGGTCAGCGGGTGCACTACATGCAGGGCGTGGAACGAGGCTTTGTGCGCGCGCTGGATCTGCATGGCGATGAGCTGTGGGCGGTCGACGCCGACAGTCTTTCCGTGTACCGCTACGCAGGTGATCATGCGACACGCGTGGCGCGCTATCCGCTCACAGATCAGCGCACAATCAACAGCGTGATGAGCCTGCGTGTGGATAGCGACGGCCGCGCATGGCTGTTCACACGCGGCGGCCTGTGGCTCTACAACCCGGCCGATGGAAGTCTGCGCGGCTTCGGTGTGCAAAACGGGTTGGTGGACACCTATTTCGGCAGCAATGCCATCACACGTTTGCCAGATGGACGGCTATACGCGCCGTCCAAAGATGGCATCGTCGGGTTCCAGCCCGTGGCGATTCAATCGCATCACCGCCAGCTGGAACTGCGCGTGAGCACGCTAAGCGTGCGCAATCACAACGGTGTGCATGAATGGACGCCAGGAGGCGATCCTGTTGCACTGGCCTGGAACGATCACGACTTCACTGTCGTGGCGCGCGCCATGTCCTTCATCGCGCCAGAACGCAATGTCTATCGCTTTCACCTCGACGGTTTCGATAGTGGCTGGGTCGACACCGACGCCCGCGGCGATCGAACGTTTACGCAATTGCCCGGCGGCGATTTCACCTTGCACGTGCAAGCCGCCGGCCCCGATGGCAACTGGAGCGAACTGACCACGCCGTTGCACCTGCACGTGGATAACCCGCCATGGCTGCGCTGGTGGGCCTGGCTCGCCTATGCCTTGCTGCTGGCCGCGCTATTTGCTGCTTTGCTCCATGCCATGCGTCGCCGCCAAGTGCAGCGCCACCGGCTGGAGCTGATCACCCAGGAGCATCACTTGGCCCACGCCGCCAGCCAGGCCAAGACCGAGTTTCTCGCCCAACTCGGCCACGAAATCCGCACCCCCATGACCGGCGTGCTGGGCATGGCCGAGCTGCTGCTCAGCCGGCCACTGGACGACACCGAGCGGCGCTACGCACAGACCATCCGCAATTCCGGCGAGGTGCTGCTTACCCTGGTGAACGACGCGCTCGATCTGGCCCGCATCGAGTCCGGTCGCCTGCAGTTGGTCCATGCGCCCTTCGATCCGCGCGCACTGCTGGAGGACGTGGCCGAATTGCAACGCGCCAGGGCTTTGGCCAAGGGCTTGGCTTTGCACACGGATATGGCCGCCAACGTCCCGGCGCAGGTGCTGGGTGACGCCGTGCGCATCCGGCAGATCCTGCTCAACCTCAGCGGCAACGCCGTGAAGTTCACCGAACGAGGCGAAGTGCGCCTGGCACTGACATGTGACGCTGAAGGGCTGCAATTCACCATCCGCGACACCGGTCCGGGCATCACCCCGGCGGACCAGGCCAAACTGTTCCAGCGCTACCAGCAATTGGACAGCCCACAGCGTGACTCGGGCAGCGGCCTGGGCCTGGCCATCTGCCGCGAGCTGGCGACACTTATGGGCGGTACCATCACACTCCAATCGATGCCCAAATCGGGCAGTACATTCAATGTGTTACTACCCTTGCCGGCGGTGACCGCGCCGATCGAACGTCCGCAACCGGTCGCTAGCAAGGAAGGCCCTCGCTGGCATTTGCTGCTGCTGGAAGACGACCCCGTCGTGGCTGCGGTCATCGAAGGCCTGCTGGAAGTACAAGGCCACACCGTCGAACACGCCTCCACCGCATTGCGCGCATTGGAGGCGCTGGACTTGTCGCCTTTTGACGCGGCACTGGTGGACTTGGACCTGCCGGGGCTGGACGGCCTGCAATGGGCCACCCTGGTTCGCTCGCGCGAAGCTGGCGAAACGCTGCCGATAATTGCCGTTACGGCACGCGCCGGCGGCGACGAGGAAGCCCTTGCCTACGCCGCCGGCATGGACGGCTTCCTGCGCAAACCGCTGCATGGCGAACAATTGGCTCGGGCGCTTACGGCAGTCCTTGTACGCACGCCAACCGCAGTCGATTGACGACCATCAGGCGCATGGCCAACACCGGTCACAATTCAAGAGACCCGATCCATGGCCGATAGCTTTCTCAGGGTGACTGGCACGCCCAATGCATGAGAAACGCCATGAAGACCACCACCAACTTCCTCATCGAATCAGAACGCGGCTATCCGAGCAACGTGATACCGCTCTGGCCTGCCGGCGGCATCGCTCGGGACTTGGGTGTCCGTCCAAATCGCCTGTCGGGTGTTCAAACGCGTGTCATCGAAACCAACGCGATAGAACAAGAGCCGCCCGAGGAACGCTTGGCGCGGCGCGTGGAACGGGTGCTCGGCGCCCTGCTCTATCACGCCACGCTCGAACCGGGAAATCTTCGCAGCACGAATGCGTTGTCCATCGAAAAGCGAGTGAGCCAACTGGTGTCGCACGATCGATTGACGGCGATCGCGCGTGCAGCCATCAGCCTTAGCCTGACCGAAGACCTTACCCGCCTTGCAGCGGCGGCGATCATGTTCGAACTGCAAGTTCAATCCCAATGGCGGAACCGATTGCTGCGTCAGTTCTCAACCTATCGTCGGCAAATCCATGCAGACACGGTGGCCATTGCATGCCTGCTCGCGTGTGACTTGGATGCGTTGAAGATTCGGCCGATCGATAAGTTCGCTGAATTTCTTTGAGCACCATACAGCCGACGCGACCAGGCGCGAGAGCCCTTCCTTAGCGCGCTGTTTTAGCAGGCCGCAGATAACCGTCATAGTTGACGATCCAAGTCTGGCCGCCATCAAGCGAGTAATCCCAGACTTGGTGAACACCCTCTGGCGTAGGCGTCCAGATGTTGCGATGAAGGGCGACGCGACCATCGTCCTCGACGTGCGTGCCGATCATCACCATCTGCTTTCCTCGCATGCCACCTTCCATGGTCAGCAGCGTGCCATGGCTGCTGGCCCAGGTCTCATTCCAGACTTTGCGGTTGGCGTCGTAGATGTTGAGGCTGGTGCCGCTCTCACCTTCCACACCCCTCCAGTGCTCGATCAGCACACAGCCATCGTGAGCTTTTTCAACGCGATTGTGGCCAAGTAGCTTGCCTGCGCTGTCGTAGGCATCCCAGTTGCCGGCAAAGAAATCGAATTGACGGTGCGCGGCATCAGCACAACGAGGGTTGTCAACCGAAGCAAACGCGGCCGATGCACTGAACGTACAGGCCAACAAAGCGGCATAAACGTAAGCGATAGCTTTCACAGCATGTTCCCTCTATGGACGAAAAGCGAAAGTAGCCGTCAGCACTCACTGCGCTGCTCACTTGCGGTACTCACGGGGCACCTGCATGCTAGGCAGCCATTAGGACAGTTTGCGTCCTAATTACTCCCCAGGGGCTTGTGCATGTACCACCCAACTAGCCGCGCGCTGGCAGTTCTGGAGTTGTTGCAGGCCCATCGCCGAATCAGCGGTAGCGAATTGGCGCGCCGGTTGGCGATTCATCCACGGACATTGCGCCGCTACATCGCCATTCTTGAAGAAATCGGCATCCCGATCACGACCGAACGCGGGCGTCACGGCGCCTACATGCTGGTGCCCGGCTTCAAGCTGCCGCCCATGATGTTCAGCGATGACGAAGCGCTTGCGCTTTCGGTAGGCCTGCTAGCCGCCCAGCGACTAGGCATGACTCATGCGAGTGCGGTGGCGACCAGTGCGCAAGCGAAGCTTGAACGTGTCATGCCTGAGCGATTGCAACAACAAGTGCGTGCACTGACTGAAACCATCAGCCTGGAAAGCGGAAGCCCCGTTCCGAATATAAATAGTGCCCTGCTCATGACGCTGAGCAAGGCTGTGCAGGAACGCCGGCAAATACGCTTGAATTATTGCTCGCCACACGACGAGCACACCGAGCGAGATGTTGATCCCTTCGGCCTTGGTCACCGTCACGGCTATTGGTATCTCGTGGGTCGCTGCCACCTCCGCCAGGACTTGCGTTCGTTCCGGTTGGATCGCATCACCGCTGCGCATCCGCTCGCCATTGGCTTTGAACGCGCCGGACACTTCGACACCCTGGCCCATCTTGCCGATAGCCTAGCCACGCAGCCGCGCGCCTATCTAGCCGAAGTGGAACTCTTCACGGACCTGCCGCAAGCCATGAACAACCTTGGCAATGCCATCGGCGTGTTTGAACCCATGGATGGCCGCGTGTTGATGCGCAGCCAAGTCGATGACCTGGATTGGCTGGCCCGCGAATTGGCACGCTTGCCATTTGGATTTCGCGTCAACAGCCCTGACCTCTTGCGGCTTGCCTTGCAAAAACTGGCTGGCCGCTTGGTGATGGCTTAAGCCATCAACTCAGGCTGCGCCTAGTTCCGTCTACACGACCGGGCGGACTCGACGAATGAAAGGCAATGGACTCATCCTTGCGTTCAACCCGTTTCGGCGGCAGCCAGCTTCGCGCGCCTATCCTTAAAAGCGGATAAGACTTGAGGTGGCGTCATGTCCGAGAATGCGAAGATTCCGTTCGAACACGTCAACGACGTTCTTGCGCAGCTCAAAGAGATGCGCCACTACGCGAAGAACAATGTCGAAACCCTGACGGCGCAGTGGCTGCTGTTCGACGGTGAACTGAAGAAGCTCAAGCACAGCGGGCCGATCGAGATATTGATGACGCGCCAAAGCGAACTGCATGACGCGCTGAACGAGGAAATTGCCGCACTTGAGGAGCTGGCAATCACGTTGCAACCGCCTCCAGAAGAGGCTTAGCCAGCGAGTCGATCCCATTCGCTGCCTACGCTCAGTCGTGGGTTGCGCCTAACCGTTCCGTATTGGCCTGAAGCATCCATTTAGAAGATCACGGCTCACTCGCCTTGCTTTGAGCAACGAAATCCGTTTCGCGCCGCCGAAGAAACCATCGCACCGCCACCCCTACCATCATCACTGCGGCAAAAGCGCCATAGCCGTACAGCGCCGGCATGACTTGCTTCCAAATGCCGCCACTTTCTCGCCCAAAGTTCCCCGCATCATGAACAGGGATGTCATCAAAAGCGACCAGCGCACTACCGTAAGCAACGCCGAGTGCAATGAAAATCATGATGATGTCGTATAGCTTGAGCTGCCATGTAGCGCGGGAACGACGCCCCGCTGCCCAATAGATCCACACCAAGACTATGAGCCACGGGCCGAGAAGCAGAAGAGACAGATAGCGCATACCGTTACTGGCCTCTGCCTAGTAGCGGCCTGATGCCTGTTACCTCGTCGATCAATGAGGCAAGGCCTGCCAAGTGGTCTGTAACTCCCGGAAGCTCGCACCCGTAGTAGAGCTGCACAACTTTTGTGTCTTCGCCGCGCGTAACAAAGAAGCTGACCGAAGATTGATCGGTCCTCATTTCTTTGCATCCATCTTCTTTGGATGCGTAGGCGTTGCGCAAGTCGAAGAATTTGATTTTATCGATTTCTCTCGCGATGCGGTCGAACGCAGTGGCCGGCAGTTGCAGTGCAACGCCACCCCTTTTTTTTGCCACGGCCAGCCCGACGTAGTTGGCGGAGCCGTCCTTGTTAATCGCGATTACATAGTGGGGGCATGTGTCCCAGAAACATTCGAACTGCTCCATTGCCACGGACGTGATGGGTGGCAATGGCGCTGGCTTTTGAGCACGAGTTGCTAGCGGCGTGATTGATAAAAGTACGGCGACCAGAAGAAGTTTCATCTGCTTTGTAAATACCCCATATCCCGACTTGAGTCAGGTTATACGTTGGCGGGGTGACACGCAGCCACCCGGCCCCCAGAAGCAATGGCGAAAGCCTACCTTGCACACGCATATTCGCCGAGCAGCAAAAGCAAGCATCGCATTCCAGCGGCACTCGCACAGGTTTCAACGCCAGAATTCAATGAGCTGCGTGGCAAGGGCCCTGCCTTGGTGGTAACCGGCTTGAGCGGCTGGCGGACGCGTCGACAGATCCATCATGTTGGCACCGAACGCGTTGAGTGAATCACCGTCCGGGAAGATCGTTTGGACCCGGCTGCCACGCGCACGTAGTTCGTCGATCTGCGCTGCAAGCTGCATACCCCACTCCGGCGGATGCCGTGATCTGCCGCCGAAGGGTGACAACACCAGCACCCGTGCATATCCGGCGGCCAGATCGGCGTTCTCGTTGCGTCGATAGCCGCCATCGATGTATCGGCTTTCGCCGATGCTGTAGGGAGGAACACCGAAGCCGTTGGCTGTGCTGGCCGCGACGGCGTCCACGAGATCGACGCCGCTGTGACGATCGAACACGACCGGTTCACCGGTATGGGCATCGACCGCCGTGATGCGCAATAGCTGCTCCGGCCAGTGCTGATTCGGCAGTCGAGCGGCAACGACAGCGCGCCACCGCGTTTGCCCGGAGCCGTCCGACGCCGCATCCATGTCGAGCGCCGCTGCGCCCATTCTGCGGCGCATGTCGACTGCATTCTCAGCAGCGGCGATGATTCGGCTTGTTATTTCCATATGGTCTGCCGCCGGCCCAATGGGAACGCGTGCACTCGCGGGCCCATCCGGGCCAGTCTGTTGCAGGGGCGCAGCAGAAAGGATGGCGGCAAACAGTTCAGTCGGGTTCGCGCTAGTGATCTGAGCCGCGGCCGTCGATCCGGCCGATGTCCCGATGATCAGGTCAGCCTGCGTCACATCTAAGCCGGCATCGAACAGACCGGCGACGATGCCTATCTCCCACGCATTGCCAGCCGATCCACCACCATGAAGGACCAACGCTCGCTCACATTTGGTTTCCATACCACTTCCTGTATGGATTGATTGGGTCACGTTGATGGTGTTGCCTGCAGCGAAGCCATTGCAATCAAGACTTCCATTCCTCCGTGTAGGCAAAACGCGTGGGCCGAAGCGACATATATTGCACGACGCGTGGGCGCTGCGCATGGTTCGGACTGCTGCCGTGCGGCAGCAGGTGATGCCAGATGATCATGTCGCCGCGCTTTGCGGCAATCGGTTTCATGATCAAGGTGCGCCGCGCATATTCATGCACACTCGTGCCGGCAGGAACGCTCTTCAACCACTGCTTCAGCGTGCGATGAAAGCCCGGCACGCAGCTGAATGCCCCCTGGTCTTCAGCCACATCAGCCAGATACAGGATGCCCTGCAATTCAAAGCAGTGCGGCTCCGCGAGCGTAGCGTCCCAGTGCAAATGCGGTCCGGGAAACCGCCAGTTTTCGCGCTCGGGTGGATTAAATCCGCCTTGGTCGATGGTTACCCAAAGGTCTTCGCGCCCCCACAGTTGGGCATGGGCTTTATGGATACGTGGCGCATGACGATTGGCGACCAGCGCCGGATGCCGCAGCAGCGGAACCCAGATGGAATGGCTCAGCAATTGGCGATACCAGGAGTTGGGGTCGTCGCGGTCCATCCCCAAAAAATCGTAGATGGCCATCTCTGCCATTTCCGCCGCTTCCGGGCTGATCGCGTTGCGCAGGATGACGTAGCCATGCTCCTGCCAGTGTGCAAGGTCGTCCGCGCTCAAGCCTTCGACGCAGCCAAGATTGCCGACCTCGGCGCCGACGGTCTCGCCTGTCAGTGCACGCCGCAAGCGATTCAGTGAAGCTTCTTTCAGTTCACCGCCATTGCGCTCACATACCCAGGCTTCGAATTGCGCATAACTTGGCTGCTGCTGGTGCAAATAGCGCAGGGTTTCCAGCACGTTAAGACGCAAGCCAGCCAGTAACGTCTTCACGACATCCTGCGGCAGCGGCGCAGCGGATCCCGGCGCGCACTGGCAAGCCCAGTAAGTACGCAACTCCTCGATACCAAGACTTGTCGACGTTTCGACCATCGTGCCCCTCGCTGCTTCAAAAAAAGAACGGCAACGTCAACTTCGGGTTGGAAGCAGACACTAAAATGGAACAAAGTGGCTTGCTAGAGCTGCCCGCGCTCGGAAGCGAACACTCCTTCTGTAACGCGGCTAAGCCTAAGCAAACAGGTGCCCGATAAATTCAGAGCAAGCGAAAGGCTCAGTGGGATCCCGCGTTAAACTTCGGCTTCATGGCAAACCACTTCGATGTTGTGTCCATCCGGACCAATGACGAAGGCTGCATAGTATTTCCCGCTGTAGTTCGGGCGCAGGCCGGGGGCACCGTTGTCTTTGGCCCCTGCCTCCAGAGCCGCGCGATAGAACGCTTCGACTTGCTGCCGATTCTCGGCCACGAACGCCAAATGGAGATGTGCCGGTTTCTCCTCGGTTTGGAATAGGCACAATGAAACCTTGCCGTCTGAGCTAAGCTCAATACCGTATGACCCTTCCGCAACAACAGCCATGCCTATCGGCTCCAGTGCCTTGAGGAAGAACGCTTTGCTCGCAGCATAATCGCTGACTCCGAATACGACGTGATCGAACATGGGATCTCCTAGAGCGTGTAAGTCGGCGAAAACTCTAATTATCCAAATAAGTGAACCTGTTTTAGCTCGTTGAATAAGCCGCCCAGATCGCTACACTCCGTCGCCCTGGTGTCATGCCAGCGGCAAAGACCAGCGTGATTCCACCGATCCACGTCAGTCGCATTGACTAACCCTCTCTTCGGCAAGGTCTGCTTCGCCTTCGAAAGCAGATTCTGATCAGAGTGCCAGAAATATCTATTGATCGGCCACCACGTCATCCGGTGCAAAAAATTCCGTGAATATACAAACGCCCTGACCCGATGTCCCATACCCGGTTGAAATGGGTTGTCCAATGCAACGTTGAAGAGCTGCAGGCTGAGCGAAAAATTCCATAGGTTGCGATATGTATCACATCGCCCATACGGTCAGGTTTATGCGCAGCATCTTCAAACAATCATGACGCTCATGTAACACCCTGATGTGCATGTTCGATTCCGTGTGCTTCCGTGTCGGTGGTCTTGCCCGGTAGCCGCCGACCCCAACGGTTCCGAAGGAGTCCACGTGCAGAACTCGCTAAGCCTCATGGTGATACAGCTCATCTTGTTCACCTTTCTTTCGATGGTCGGAGCATCCCTTCTGATTCTCATTCCCTCAATGATCTACCGAAAAGGAAGACCGGAAAGACCGGAGATCAGATGGGCGGCCAAACTTTGCCTGTTTCTTGGCATTCTCGCGGCCGGCGGAATGTTCGATATGTACCTTAAGAATGGAGGCAAAGCCGGCCTGTTTGCCCTGTTGACGATTGCCGTTTCAGTGGCCTATTGGCTTTGCCTAAGGCGTTGGGCAAATCACCCCGACGTGAAACCCAGGCCCAATCCACGACGAGTGCGTACACATCGAGCCCGATTGCATATGACGCCCCATCGTTGACCGTCTCGCACCGTGTTGCTATTCCCATTCCCAAATATTGGACGCCCGCTCCAATTTTCAGATTATCCCCGGCACCACTCTTCCACTTCAAAAAAGGCGCGGTGGGACACTCCCACCACGCCCGTTGTTTTGCACTTGCCGAAAGTTCAGAGCCCGAGAGCCGAGATACGCGTTGCCCAGTTACCTAGAGCACCACGCGTGCCGCCGCATTGACCCAGCGGAGCGGTCAGGTATTCGACCAGCGTGCACGTTTGCGCGATGTACTCGGACGCGATCCAGATTTTGTTGCCGTCAGCCGAAGCCGCACCGTAGTCGCCCCAGCGCGGGCCGCTGCCGAAGAAGGGAATACCGGTAAAGCCGTCCCAAGGGCCTGCGCCCGCCGCGGCGATATGCACCTCGCCGGCACCGATCTTCGCATCCAGGCTGGCGTAGCCAGCGCTTGGATAGTCACTTGGACCCACCACGGTGAACGCGATGACGCCGCGTCCGCTTTGCGTAACGGCAGCCGCGCCGTAAGTCAGATTCGCATCGGGCAAGGCCAGCGTGTCGTTGGCAAAGATGCCGCCGGAATCCGGATTGATGACGAAGTAGTTAATGCCAGAACCATGGCTGCCATCACTCAGCAAGACATCGGTATCCAGCGTGCCCCAGAGTTTGCCGTTGGCGTAGCTCACCTGCTGCATGCGCGAGTCATTCACCGCCAACTCGCGTGGCGCGGAATAGACATTCGTCGGATAGCCGAGAAAGGTTGGCGCGCAGCTGGATGCAAAGCAGTCGAGCAAGGGCGTACTGCCCGGCTTCTGCTGGACCAGACTGCTCGGCACGGCATATTGCTGCACAGCCAGTGGTGAAACGTTCAACATCACGTTCGCGGGCACGGTGTCGATCGCCTGCGTGTTCGACACCGACCACAGCCAGATCGTGGTCGATGTACCCGAGTTGTTGAACACGGCGTCCGAACTGAGAAGGTATTCGGTTCCACCATGTTTGCTGACAAACTGCCCACCGGACGAGATGGCCGGCCACACTGTAAACGCGGGTGCCGGAATGCTCGGATCACCACCGTTGAACAGCACTGCATTCGGCGATGCAGCGCCCGACGCCAGTGCCTGCTTGGAGATGGCGTAGATCTGCGCGCCGTAAAAGCCGGGGCCAAACAACGAGAACTCGTTGGTGGTCAGGAAGATCGCATGAGCGTCAGCGCCGATGTGGGGATAATCGCCCAGACAGAAACCAAGCGCACAGCCGTGATCCGGAGTGCCCTGCGTACCGTTGTTCTGCACCGGCAAGCTATAGATGTTCCAGGCACCGGTAGGATCGGAGGTCTGACTGACCGCGATATCCAGGTGATTGGTGCCGGCCAGGAACTGCGACGTACCGATACGATCAAGCGTCAACGCGACTTGGAACCAACGTTGCGTGGCTGCGTCGTAGTAACAGGAAGGGTCGGTGATCTCGGGTCCGTACGCACCCGTGCTGCGATTGATCGCTGCCGAGTAGCCGTAGAACGTATTGAGATCGACCGGTCCGACCAGTTTGTTGCCGTGGCTGTCATAGATCGCCAAAACGTCGTTGACGCTTTCCAGGACAAATCCGTTGCCGGCACACAGCCCTTGATCGGGCGGCTCCACTGAAAACTGATTGCCGCCATTGGCGAAACGCTGGTCGTGGAAGTTGAGACCATCGACCCCGCCCAGCAGTTCGGGGCTCGACTTGGCGCGAGTGCCATGCCCCATCCAATTGCTGCCTGCGTGTCCACGGGCAATGCTGCGATTCACTACTTGCTTCGGCGCCAGCCCGAGGCCGAGGCCATTGCCTGAATCGGTATCCCCTCCAGTCATTGCCGGGTCCAGTTCCAGGTTTGTCAGCGGTGCACCCCCAGGGGATGTGGCCGTCGGTACCGTGGTGCCTCCTCGTTGCAGCTTGAGCGTGGTGGGGGTCGCTCCCATGGCACAGGTAGCGAACGCCATCACCGCCACTGCGATGAGCAGTCGGGTCTTCATATCATCGGTCTCCTGTCGTTACGTTAGGTGACCGCGCCCCCTGGAACGCTGAGGTCGGCCGCGCCGATGAGCGTTCGCGCAAGTACGCATATTTGAGATATGCGCGTGCGTACGATACGCGCTTTTACGACCGATTGCGCCATCATTTATGCGATGAGGTACGCCATTGGAAAACGCCAGGTAATTCCTGGCTTTCGGACCAAAATGGCCGGCGTAAGGCAAGCGGGATAAGAACCCATTACATCGCGCAAGTGAGGTTGCATCGATCTAGCTGCGCTGCGGCAATGATCGGCCCGGATGCGTGGAATAGATCAGAGCATCCTCAATGAGCTCCTTAGGAAGCCGCGCCAGCTCATACCTTGGCTAACGGGCGTGCAAGTTCACCGCTTGCAAGGTGTAGTCAGCCGGAGCTTGTGATTAGTATGATTAATCACATTTTTAAAATGCCGGGGGGAAGGCTGCAATGCACGTTACGCGAGCGCTGCTTGTAATGTTGATCGCCGTCATCGTTGCCATCAGCGATGTTCATGCGGCAATGGGCGACGGACCCATTCATTTTAATAAAGCGACCAACACCTTTCGCCTCGATGCAGCCAAGGTCACCTATGCGTTCGGCGTGGACGACAAGGGTCAGCTGCAATCCCTCTATTGGGGCCCACGTCTCAATGCTTCCGACCCCATTCCACCCGCCGTTACACCCGCCAAGGGCGACGCCATTGACGGCGATATAAACCGGGTACGCCAGGAATATAGCGGCTGGGGTGGCGGGCTCTACTACGAACCGGGCGTGAAGATCACTTTCCCCGATGGCAATCGCGATTTGGTCTTGCACTACCAATCCTATTCGATCAAAGGCGACACGCTGTACGTCGTGCTGAAAGACATCGAGCGAGCGATCTTCGTCACGCTTGAATACGAGATGGATGCGAGCACCGGCATTATTCGTCGCAGCGCAACGATATCGAATCAGACGGCAACGCCTGTGATCGTCGAACAGGCCAATGCGGCGACCTGGTTCCTGCCGCGCAGCCGCGATTACACCTTGCGCTTTCTATCCGGCCGTTGGGCGGGGGAAAACACCATTGACGAGCGCCCCGTACAACCCGGTAAAACCGTGCTCGAAAGTCGGCGCGGCACCACGGGCATGCAGAACGAGCCGTGGTTCGCCATACGCCGCAACGATGCTAACGAGACGAATGGCCAGGTGTGGTTTGGTGCGCTGGCCTGGAGCGGCTCTTGGCAAATCACGATCGATCAGGATCAGGTTGAGCAGGTACGCATATCCGGCGGCTTCAACCCCTTCGACTTCGGCTATAAGCTCGCCGCTGGCGCGAGCTTGAATACGCCTAGTTTCTACGCCGGCGTTACTACTGAGGGTCTTGGCGAAGCCTCGCGCCTGATGCACCAGCTGGAGCTTACGAAAATCTTGCCGCAGGCGCCCACTCCACGCGTACGACCGGTGCTGTACAACTCGTGGGAAGCCACCGGATTCAAGGTCGACGAGGCTGGCCAGATCGCGCTGGCCGAAAAAGCCGCCAGCATCGGCGTCGAGCGTTTCGTCATGGACGACGGCTGGTTTGGTGCGCGCAACTCGGATAAGGCAGGTCTCGGCGACTGGGTGGTCAACAAGCAGAAGTTTCCGAACGGATTGAAGCCACTGATCGATCGTGTACACGCGCTCGGCATGGATTTCGGCCTGTGGGTGGAACCTGAAATGGTCAACCCCGACAGCGATCTCTATCGCGCGCATCCGGACTGGATATTGCACATGGACGGCCGGCCGCGTACCGAAGGCCGTAACCAGTTTGTGCTAAATCTTGCGCGCGCAGACGTACGTGCGTATGTCTACAACGCACTCGACAAACTACTCAGCGAAAACGATATCGCTTTTTTCAAATGGGACTACAACCGCAGCTGGTCGGAGCCGGGCTGGCCTGAAGTCGCGTCTGACGAGCAGAAGAACGTCTATGTCGACTTCATTCGCAACTACTACGGCATTCTCGAAGAGCTGCGCAAAAAGCATCCGAAAGTCGAGATCGAATCATGTTCGAGCGGCGGCGGTCGCGTCGACCTTGGTGTGATGCACCTGACCGACGAGGTGTGGACCTCCGACAACACTGACGCCTTTGATCGCTTGCGTATCCAAGACGGCTTTACGCAAGCCTGGACGCCGGCCGTGATGATGGCCTGGGTTACTGACTCGCCGACCTGGGTCAACCACCGCACTCTTTCGCTTGAGTATCGGTTTCTCTCTTCGATGCAGGGCTCGCTTGGTATCGGCGCCGACTTGAGCAAGTGGCAGCCGCAAGATCTGGACACGGCACGCCGCCTCATTGCCGAATACAAAGCCATCCGCAAGACCGTGCAACAAGGCAACTTGTATCGCCTCGTCTCGCCGCAAAACGGCAGCGAGCAATCGGTAACCGAAGACGTCAGCCCCGACCGTGCACACGCCGTACTCTTCGCCTTCCTGCATTCAAGCACGGAAAACTACCCCTACCCCACCGTGCACTTGCAAGGCCTCGATGCGAATGCGAAATACCGCGTGCGCGCCATCGCAGGCACATTTGATCCACGCACGCCGTTAGTGGCGAGCGGAGCGTACTGGATGAATGCCGGCATCGATTTGCTCATGAAAGGCGACTTTCAGGCAGGAGCGGTGGCCTTCGATAAGGAATAGATCCAAACACGTACGTAGATCACGTTAGCTCATGTCCGTTTCGGGGAAAGCGGACATTCTTTTAGCTAACTCGACCTCCGGAGACTTGAGGTTCCCTAACGCCGTAAGTAAGCGGCTGCCCGTCAGGGACGTCCGCTTGACTGACTTGTTAGGCCGCTGATTGCCGCTGGCTGCCCGCCTTCAAGAAATCGCAGGGCAGTTAAAACGAATGGAACCCTTGGATCAAAAATAGGAACATGATCGCCTCCAGGAACGATCCATAACTCAGAATTAGGTAAGGAACGATAAATATTTACGGGAATTTCAACTGGAAAAAAGCGGTCGCGATCACCATGCACAACGAGCGTACGAGCCGTGATGCTTGAGAGATCATGCTCCGAGAAGTTCATGTCGTCATAGTTGTCATGAAACGCATTGAACTGCGCGATGAGTTCGCGAATCTGCGTATCACCTCGCTTTGCACACTCCCGATACATTTGTTGCACTTCTAATGGCATGGTATCAAACGATACGTTGCGCATTATTACCCTTGCCTGGTTCGGAAAATGCGAAGTCGCGCTAACCAATACCATTGAATCGATACGCTTGGGTTGGCTTGTCGCCATGTGAAGCAGACTCATCCCGCCGGAACTCATGCCCATGGCCGAGAAGTGGTTAACTCCCAATCTTTCGAGCAGGCGGAATACGTCACGGGCCGCTTGCCGATGTGTAAATTCGTTTGTGGGATTAGTTGAGAAGCCATGCCCACGCAGATCTACGACGAACAGCCGATAGTGCTTTGAGAGCTCAGTGGTAAAGGGATGCCAGTTCTGTGCACACCCACCAAACCCATGCAGGAGTACAAGGGGTTTCCCCACTCCATATTCCTCGTAGTACATATCGATGTCATCGATTTGAACGGTGTGCCCGCAAACATTTGCCATCAGTGCACCTCTCGAATGGGTCGCTTTAGAAAGCGGCCTACCGGCTTCAATCAGTGCTCTAACACCGGCGATGTCGCCCCGCCACACTAGGATATGAAGCGCTGAATTACCCTCACAGCTGCGGCTTTCCAAGGTCACAAGCTTTTCGCCCAATTCAGCGGGAAACAGCGCATCGGAAGTGGACTGTAGGATCTCAGATACCGTTTTCATTTGCTGTTAGCGAAGTCCTAATTGCAATCTACAAACAATGTTCGCTTCGGGTCCAGGCTGTGTGAAAACGCAAATTGATCAATGACGATGTGCCTCCTGCGCGAAATCTGATCGACTTACACCACAAATTGGTCAGAATCGCATCTATGTGGCCAAATTTGATCAAAACCTGCGCAGTGAAAAAATCCGTTTTACGTTTTCACGCAGCCTCGGTCGGAAGTGGACCTTAGCAATCAGGTGTTCTCCTCCGCAAAGCGGGCAAGAAGAGCCAAGCATGAGGCTCTTGCGAACCCTGCCGCCCAAACCTCCAATTTCGCCGTCTCAGGCTCTAGGGCCTTGAGTGGATGCTCTGCCCAAAGGTGTCGCGTCGCCAGCGTAGGTAGGTGGTCGGATTCGGAAGTGATTCCGACAAACGCCCGGAAATCATCGTCAAGTTCAGTAACAGCACCGATTTGACTGCGCAGATGGAGAACCCTCGCCTCCGTGTACTCAACAGCGTTGCATCATCCGGGGGTACTACTTCGATGAGTGCTGCGCCATCCCCAGGGCCTGCTTGACCGCCTTGGCCACTGCGCCCGGTTGATCGATCTGGATGTCATGCGAGGTGTCCGGAACACGCACCAGCGTACCGCGGGAGGAGGTGGCGACGATCTGCGCTTGCGTATGGGTCCGAGCCTCTTCCAGCCCTTTACGGTCACGCGGCAGCGCATCGGCATAGGTGTTGGCGGCAGACAGCACAATCAGGGGTGTCGAACCGTGCGTCTCCTGCTTTGACACAGGCGGCTTGAACACCTCGACATTGTTTTGAAGTACCGACAGCACGGTGTGCCAGTACGGAGGCTTCGACATGAGGGTGAGGTTCACTTTGTTGAGCTTGGCGCTGGCGAGCGGATCGGCCTCGCCGAGACACTGGCTCAGTTCCGGATCGGTGGACGGCAGTTCGTGCTTTTCGGCGGCAGCCTCGCACCGGCGAAGAAACGCGAACCGCTGTACCGAGAGGGTGTCCTCATCCTTCTGCCAGTCGGGCGCAAACCGGCCGACGTCCTGCGCGGGCGGGTCTAGCAGGACCATCGCGCTCACGTCGGCCGGATAGCGACTCGCGTACTCCCGAACGATGTTGCTGCCTAGCGAATGCCCCACCATCACCAGCGGGGTCACCAGGCCGGCGCGCTGGATCAGCGCGTGTAGATCCGACACGTCGGCGTCGAGATCTCGCGGCAACGGCCCCTCGCTGCTGAAGCCGAAGCCGGCTCGGTCGTACGCGCAGACGCGTGCGTGGGCGGCCAAGAGTGGCTGCACCTTGAACCACGTGGAAGAATCGGCGACCGCGCCGGCCTCCAATATGACGGTCTGTGGTGCGCTGCCCGAACAGCGCAGATTGAGGTAGCGACGATGACCGAGGTCGATCAGCTTCGCCGCATGCGCATAGCTGTCCGGTATGCGCTGCGGTGTGGGGGCGTGGCTGGCATCGGTGGCCCTGGCCTGTCCGAACATGACGGCCAACAGAAGGCCCCCGCCCGCTTTCAGGTACATCCTGTTCAAGGCGTGTCTCCTCTCGATGGCCCGGACCGCGCGCCGGGCGGCCCCCTTCATCGACATGAGGCGGCGCAAGAAGTTCGGGGAGTTCGGGTCAGCGCTTCACTTGGGACCAGATCCGTCGTCATGGAACGAGCGTCCTTGCCGGGTTGAAGGTGCTTAACACGGCCAAACGGGAGTGTCTGCTTCAGGAAGCGGACGCTTATCCGTCAACGCGATCCGGAGCGCTCCATCTTCCAAATGAAGACCCCAAAGAACATCACCGTTAGCCCAAACCATAAAATACGCACGCCCATATCGCCCAGCCGTGTTCCCAGGTAAGACGGCAGGGTCATCATCAGCAAGGCGTATAGAATTACAGTGAGCCAACCTTCCCAACTTCGCGGTCCCCATCCCCAGCCGATCCTTTTGCGCCCAAACCAATAACGGTTTTTAGTACCCATGCAGTTTCCTTTAAATGTTCGCCGCAAATGACTGATTGGGGACGTCCGCTCCGGGTCGAAAGCGAACGCTCTTTAGTGTGCTCAAGGCGCTAACGTACTTCCGGCCAACGACGCATAGTTTTTCCACCAATCACGCGCAGCCTGTTCCGCCTGCGATTGTTGATCCGGCGTCATCCTGGCCTCCAGATGGTGCACGTCGATCCAGGAACCCATCGCATTTGGATGAGCGAAAAAAATCAAGAACCACTGCAAGGCCTTTGCTTCATCTTTCGGCAGCCCGTCTCCTCGGGCATACATGCCCGCTAGGGCTTCCTGTCCGCGCACGCCCCCGTGCGAGGCCGCAACGGAATACCAATGCGCGGCAGTGGAAAGATCCTTTGGCACATGTTCGCCAAATTGATAAATCTCCCCAAGACTGTAAGCCGCCACCGTATCGTTCTGCATCGCCGCATTGGTCAACCACGATATCATTTGGGTCGTGCCTTGCGGCACGCCTTGTCCAACTTTGTACATCAAACCAAGATTGCGTTGGGCGGCGGCATTACCTTGCATCGCCGCCTTCTGATACCAAAAAGCCGCTTGTGTGAAATCCACCCCGCCAGCCATACCATTAGCGAACATTTCGCCGAGATCGTATTGAGCTTGCGCGTTGTTTTGCTCCGCCAGCACGCGGGTTTCCGCAACGATATTCGTCACGTCGGGCCATTGAGGCACGCCGTTCATGGTCACCTTACGTATCAGGTGTCCGCGCACGACGAATGAATTCCCTTCGGAAGACATGACTGCTTGGTTGAACCAATAACCAGACAACGCCGGATTCTTGGGTATGCCGTCGTTGCTTTGATAAAGAACGCCAAGCCGCGATGCCGCGTCGAAATTTGCCTGCCGTGCCGCGAGCTCCAACCAATGTGCAGCTTGAGTTGCGTTTCTCGCGATGCCAATCCCATCGTGACAACCCGTGTCATAGAGCGCACCAAGCCTGTATTGGGCAAGCGCATTGCCACCCTCCGCAAACTGCGTAAGTTTGCGAAGGGCCGTGGTATCGCCATTGCTAGTCTCAATCCACAGTTGCGCAATATCGGTATCAACAGAGGAGAGAGTCGGATCGTCCGGCGACGCGAAGTTCTTCGGACAAGTGCGATCCCAAGACTTCGGATCGACCGATCTCGGCGGATGGTTTGGAAAATTGGGGAGCGCCAGCTTGTTGGAAGAAAACAGCGGCGCAACCAGTGGCGTAAGCACCAGCGCCGACAACGCAATAACGGTAATCGTGAATACCAGATTCAATTTACCAGCCACGGACTTCGACACCCCCCCTTCAACCTGACGCCAGCGAACCGAGCGCATCGGTATACCCGAAACGACGCATAGAACGATAGCCGCCAGCAGCCCGACCCAAGCCGATGTCTCCATCGTGCCTAAGGTCATCCCGTTGAACACGGGAGGAGACGGAATATGGAACGCGGCCTGGTTTCTCAATTGCTCGCCGCGACCCAAAAGATAGCCGAATAGACCGCCTGTCATGGCGCCGGCTGCGCAGACATAAATCATGTTGAGGCGAAAAATCTTCTTTAGCCAGAGCACTACAATCAGCCCGAAGCTGAAAGTCATCGCCGAAGAAAAGATCAAGCCCGTTAAAAAGACGAGTTCTACCAGCCTGTGCGACTGGGGGATCACAAAAAGAACGGGAGTCCGCAGCAACATGAGCTCGGCAAGCACGGAAAACACTGCAGGCGGTGTTATGGCGCATGCAATCAAACCAATCCAGAGTGGTCGCCGATGCTGGTACATTTCCATGGCTTTCTCTCTAAGCACGTTTTGGCGTTTTGGGCTCCCCTAGAGCCCTTTCGAATTCACAGTGTCCGCTCCGGGTCGGAAGCGGACACCGCGGGATTACTTGTCCTGCTCACGTTTGGCGAAGTTTCTCGCGACTACGAAGGCTACGCCGACTATAGAGCCAGGAAAGAGAAGTAGCTTGCCAAGTTCGTTTTCCCGTTTCAGTTCAGCTGCCGTCATATAGGCGAGTCGACCGCCTGTACCGCTCTTTCCCCTGTCGACTATTACTGCGATTACTCGATCCGGCGGTACCGGGTGCGAAGTCTCGCGAAAGGGTTCAATTGCGACTATCCACAGCCATGCAAGCACGAACGGAACACAGGCAACACCAAGGAGCAGGGACACAAATCCCCAAACGGTGGGCCTATTTTTTTTTGGTGAATTTGCGGGGTAAGGCCGTACATAGCCCAATGACGTTCCAGGCGATTCATGTGCGGTCTTCGTATACGCCTTGCCGCAAGAGGGACATTCCCAATCTAGCGTTGATCGGCTGGTTTTCTTTGATAGCCGCAAGCCTGACATATGGTCTCCATGCCTACTCTCCCCTGGCTTGATGCGATTGACCGCGTAGCCTTGTCGGCCATTCAAATAGGTCCGCTATGGGTCCAGGCTGTGTGAAAACGCAGACTGACTCAGGCTCGCGGGACTCCTGCGCGAAATCTGAGTCACTCGAAAACCTTGAGTGACCTAGAACATCACGTACGCGGCCCGTTTTGCGCACAAAATGATCAGGCGAAAATGGCCTTCCGCGTTTTCACACAGCCTCGGTCGGAAGTGGACATTTCCATCAAATCTGATTCGCGCTTAAGCAACCGATATCCTGATACCGCCCGAAATGCATTCGACACGCGAACCACTCACTCGGCATAAAACTTGACGACACTGTTCGATATCGCTTTTAAATGAAATCGACCCTAGCTTCGTGTTCTCAAGCAAAACCCTGAAAGGTCCAAGTGCACTCAAGCACGAGAAAGCGATTGGGAGCCGGCGCGCGACTAGCCCATCATGGCCCAGCACCGCAACGCAGTGCGGTTGTTAGAGGCCGGATATACGTGTGCAGTCGACACGGACGCCAAAGCTCGGGAGGCTTGCATTGGGGAGGAGTCCATATACGGACCTAAAAGCGTCATCGCTTCCCAAGACCTTTGAGCTTCTGCTCAAACTTGTGCATTAGGCCGCAACGCGCATCTATGAAGTAGAAGCATGGTGAGCACCTGGCGGGTTCGAGCCGCACCTCCGATAACACGGGCTAGTCAGCCCGCCATAAGGTCCGCTATTCCGAGGGTCAGCAGGCCGACTGTGAACGCGATCGCGCCGAAAGGCTTCGTAACTCGCGTCTCCGGCCCGCCAGACGCACCAAGTGGCCACGAGATAGGCAGCAATACGGCGAACCCAATCTAAACACCCCATGTCTCCCCCGTTCTTGTGTTCCGCTCAACAACGCCCACGGTAACGCTTAGATGTCATCCGAGGGACCCACATGCTCGAACCACTCGGACAACGCATCATGCAACGCAATCTTGGCCGCCAGAAACTCCTCGACTAGCGGGAGATCGGCCGGATGTGTGTTTTTGTGCGCCGAGCGCCAGAAGTTGATGTCGTTTGCCAGAGCTAAATGGGGCCAGTAGAGAACCTCTCGTGCAGACACAGATGACTCCAACCCTGTCAGCACCTGAGCATGCAGGCTGGCAGCATCACTGGCATAACCTGCAACCTGCTCCCGCTTTGCCTTGGTCAGTTTTGTGGGCGCCTCGCCGCGAGCTGCCTTACTGGCGTTGACACGCATCTCGAACCGCGCCTCCAAATCGTCGAGACTTATAGCTGCTTTTCTAACATCTTGAAGCGCCTGTATCTCTTCAGACGAGCCGCACTTGCGTTCGGCGAGGGTTACGAAGTCCGTGAACATGGGGCTTGCTCCGAAATACCTGAAATCCAGGCGGGGGCGTGCGTACCAGACCCCGAACCATCTAAGAAAGGGTCTGCTTTGGGTCGGAAGCAGACACTCCTAGATTGCTTACAAACCTGTACGGCCGCAACACGATGACCTCTTACATCGGCTTTCGCCCCTCGAGCCAGCAAGTCACTACATGCGGCACGACTGTGGCCGCCTGGCCTCTGAGGAACCTGAAGCCGTAGGGGATCTTCTGCGCTTCCGGAGAAATCAGGTACTTCTCCGCAGAAGACCGCGCCTTCTTGACTAAGCCAGCAGCGGGAAAAACGGTCAGCGACGTACCCACCGTGATGATCCGTGAGGCAGTTGAGAAGTGTTCGACGCAGACCTCCATGTGCCTGATATCCTCACCGAACCACACGACGTCGGGCCGGAGCTGGCTTCCTTTCCCGCAGAGCTCTCCAAGTTCTATCGTGGGTTGGTTCAACGCATAGACGAGCGATGGCTCGATCGAGCTTCTGGCCTTCAGAATCTCGCCATGTACATGGATGACGTTCGTAGAACCAGCCCGTTCGTGTAAGTCATCTATGTTCTGCGTGATGACCACGACATCAAAGACCTCTTGGAGCCTAGCTATGGCTATGTGCGCGGCATTTGGCTCCGCCGCCAGGACGGCCCGCCTGCGTTCGTTATAGAAGTCTAGGACCACTGATGGATTCCGCTTCCATCCTTCTGGCGAGGCAACATCGTCAATGGCGTACTCGTTCCACAGACCGCCCATGTCCCGGAAGGTCCTTAGTCCGCTCTCCGCACTTACACCAGCGCCCGTGAAGATGACGACCTTGTCTACCACGTCCCCCTCCAGCTCATGTCGTCCAAATGTCGCCCCTACGATGGCCGCTCTGGGTCGACAGCGGACATTACAGGTAGCCAATATAGCTCCGTGGATTGCGTGCTGACCCTAGGGTTTCTCGCGGTACCTCTGAATAAGCCCCTCGTATGCCGAAATGCTCTGGGCATAACCAGTCTTTGTGCGCGAGCTGACCGTAAAGATCAGATAGAAATCTTTCTCCTCGCCGTAGGAGACCTTCTCCCAATCGCCCTGCCAGCCCGGAAAGTATTCGAATGACCTCAATACCTTTCCATCACCGGTGGCTAGCCCCTTTGATTCCACGATTTTGATACCCGGCCTGTGATCAAGGAACTTCTTCTTGTCACCATCGATCAATGCCTCAACAGAGGCTATATCTGGCACCCGTGGTTTGTAGAGCGCTTCCGCGTACATCACCGTTTCAGCCTCAGCAAACCTACTGCCGTCCGGCACGAGGACATTCGCGCCCAACTCGTAGCTTTTATCGCGGTCCTGATGCCACCCCTTGACTGCCGGTAGCTTGGGCCACCAGTAAAAGCAAATCTTTGACTCGCAGGTCAACGCGGTCTTTTCGACTTCTGCACTTGCTTGCCCGGAAAGAAAAGTTAGAGCAAGGACAACCCATGCCACTTTCATACGCCCCCTGTTTCGGCGCAGCCGTCGTTAGAGCCCATCATGCCAGTTGCGAGGACTTGTGCTGAATGTCCGTTATGGGTCGAAAGCAGACATGCGTACAGAGGATTTCCCTAAGCGGGGCGCGCCATTATTTATTTCACACAACCCCATGCTTTCGTCCCGCCTTCCCAGACTTCAAAGGTCTTGCCGACCCCGAACATCGGCAGCGCTAAATCACGCACCAGTAGCCATACATTAACCTCAAAGGTGGCGCCGGGAGCCTGCTCTCCCTCAAATTTGAGCATCGCAGACCAATGTTCGCCATTCACCCCCAGCACCGTGCACCACTCGCCTTCTCTCAACGGAGTTTTGCGGCCACCTGCCTCCGAAGAAAGCAGTTTTCACATCGGCGACAAAGTCAGGCAATTTTCCAGCGACCACGACGAACTCTCCCAGCGAAACATCGTTTAGTGGCTTTTGACGATTTGTCTGCCTCGGGTCGGAGGCAGACACCCATATTTGGCCGTGTGATATGGCAACTTCGGTCACGTAAAGAATGGACCATAGCCAGCAGCTTGTAAAAAAACCTGCGGAGCTACGACTCACCTGATAGCAAGCCCATGGATTTTGGACCATGCCCACTAGCGACGCACGTTTCCAGCGCCTGCTGGACGACAACCAAGGACGCCTGGAGCGGCTGGCCCGCCAATATGCCGATCCGGCCGACTGGCAGGACCTGCTACAGGAAATCCATGTACAGCTGTGGCTGAGCCTGGACAGTTTCGACGGCCGCGCCCAGTTATCCACCTGGGTCTACCGGGTGGCCTTGAACACTGCCATCAGTCATCGCCGCAAGCGGCGCCTGCTATCGGGCGGCGAGGCGCCTGATGACCTTGGCGATAGCGGCGCAACGCATGATTCGATGGATGTGCTTCGCGAGTTTCTCGCATCGTTAGGCAGCATCGATCGAGCCCTGCTGTTAATGGATCTGGAAGACATGACACGTGAGCAGATCGCAGAGGTGTTAGGCCTGAGCAACGGTGCCGTCGCCGTGCGCATGACCCGCCTGAAGCAGCAATTCAGCCAGCGCTATCTGGAGCCATAAGCCATGACCTGGAAAGATCTTCAAGAGCAATGGAAGCGCACCGCCGTGACCCCCCTATCTGCTTCCACCGCCCAGGATGCGCTTCGCCGTGCGCAACGATTGCAGCGGCTCATCTTCTGGCGTGACGGCGCTGAGAGCGCGGCGGCCCTTGTGCTTCTGCCGTTCGTGATCATTTGGCTGCGGGACGCTGTGCGTGCGCACCTGATCTTGTCACAAGCGTCCGCCGTGCTCTTGCTCGGATGGCTGTTCTATGTGCCATGGAGCCTGTGGCGCGCACGGCGTCTGCTGCCTCGCAACGATCCCGGCTTGCCACTGCTACGTTATCTGGAAATGGAGAGGCAAGCCATGTTGGCCCAGGCACGCCTGCTTGAGCGGGCTGCGTGGTGGTACATAGCGCCCTGTGCACTGGGCATCACCGGTCTGAATTTGGGCAACTATGGACCGACGCGAGGGGTGCTCATCTATCTGGCCATGATGCTTGTGCTTTGCGTACTCATCGAACGTCTCAACAAGCAAAAAGCCAAGAGCATTTTTCGTCGTCGCATTGCCGACATTGACGCAACGTGCCGCGAATTGACCGCATTGGAGGCAGCTCCCGATGACACTCACACCACAAGGGAAAACCGTGATGAACCGTAAGCTGATCGCGGCTATTTGCACGCCATGGCAACAAGGACATGTCTTCTATGGGTGGCGGACACTTAGGTTACCGATTTAAAAACGGTGGCATCTCGCTGAAGGGCAGCCGTATTTCGTGTTCGCCCAGCACAATTTTGTAATGAAGAAGGAGATCTTGTAGTGCTGTGCGCAGGTGATTTAACTGTTCATTGAATCCGGCTTTGGCGAAGGCTTCGTCAGCTAATACGAAAAGGCTGTAGAGAGTGTCGCCCTGGATTAGTACACCAGGAAACTTCCGCCCTGGATGCCGCATAACTGCATCATTTGTTTCGTCCGAATAGATTTCGACACTTTCAGTTCGCATATCAACTCCCTAAACGTCCATCTGATTTTGGTCCGCTTCGGGTTGCGACTTCAGCCGGTCAATGCAACACACTATAGACGCGCAAGCGGAAGGAGTGTTGCATTGACCGGCTAAAGTCGCAGTCGGAAGCGGACGGTCGACTAGACAAAACATTAATAGATTTTGCCGCGATATCTTTTGCTCGCGATTGCGCCACCAATGAGCAATCCAAAGGCAATTGCTCCTTTCCACCAAACGATCATGACGCCCTGTTGGTTTGCGTGGGGCAGCGTGAACAGTGAGCCAAGAAACCAGGCCCAAGACGACGCCGTCATCAGAAGTAAACACTGCCACGGGTCTGTCCACCATCCGCCTACAAATCCTCTTGAAAAGGATGGGCGGGGCGGATCAATGATTGCTCTTGTACGCGCATAGGAAACGGCCACTGAAGGAAAGAACGCCATTGTCAACAGGCTGATCGTTATGAATATCCAATCGACGTTCGTCTGCCCGTACTTTTGCTGAACTAGCCCCGTATTACATAAGAAAATGGCGGCTTCCAGTGACAAATATATGTACGGCCAAAGGCGCTTCATTGCTTCCTCCATTCCCCTGCCGAAGGTCTTCTTCGGGTCGAAAGCGCACGTAAAAACAAACCTAGCGGCCACCTAACCCCCATTGCAGGCTGACATTACCGATTGCTCTGTAACTTCAGCCTGGATATCTCCGCCAACAATCGAGGGATATCCTGTCGAGCATGCGCAATGAAATCCTGATCTTCGCTTGTCGCACCGCATAACTCGATATCCGGCCCCTAGGTAGCCTTCTGGCATCTTTTAGCGATCGAGCTTAGCTCGCCGTCATCCAAATCTTGTTCCACTTTGAGCCCCTTTTGAAGAACTGGTCGAGAGTATTCCCGTCGTTTCAAAGCGTCCGCTCCGGGTCGAAAGCAGTCATTACGTGACGCTTTTGCGCCTTTGACGTGACCTCAAATTATTTAGTCAATGAAGAGATATCCTTGGTTACACAATGCGCCGACTGCTCATTTGATATGTCGGTGTGATAGCAAAGTTTCTCTTCAATACTGCTATCCGTGTACTTAAGAGATACGCTACTTAACTCTGGCTCGTCCGAAACTTGCCAGTTAAATTGAGTGTTCGTTAAGAGCACCTTTCTATCTAGCATCAGTTTATCTATGAAGATAACACCTGCTCCTTCTCCCATTCCTTGCCCAGCATCCTGGACACTTATAATAAGCAATACATGATGTCGACCGACCTGGCATTGATAGTATTGCTTTATCCCAATCGGAAACTCATGTGCTTTGGGGGGAGCCGGCACATCGCCCCACCCAGACGTCTTCAGAGTTGACACAAGCTGAAACGACTGACCGCCGGGCGAACATAACGCTGCCGCACCAACCTCCCCCCAATCCGCATGCGCGGACATTGATATTGCACATAGCAAAAGTAACGTGAGTAGCTGCTTCATAGAGAACGGTCACCTATAGGCCAGATGCTTTCTTTGGGTCGGGCTACTCGACTTTTATGGCCAAATATGGATGAAAAACTATCCCTGCAATATACGTGTGCATTGCGCCCTTTTTCTTATCACTGATTGCATCCATGGAAGCTTCTCAACTTCCAATGGCGTGCTCTTATGCAGCTCTTGCCGCTGCGCCTCAGTCATATGGGAGAACATCGCGTCGGTATTGCACCGGCAAAACGCCAAGCCACGATCGAAATCTCTCAGACCTCTGTTTGAATAGGCCTTCATACAACCTACGGTTGCATCGGATTTATCTTGCTCCAGTGCCATCTGCGGACTCGGTGAATAGGTCGCGATCAGAAATGCGTAAGCCCGTGGCGTTTGATTCTTGACATAGTCTCTTCCCGAAAAAACATCCTTGGCAGACTGGGTGCATGTATTTCCATCTAACTGCACAGCCAACGCATAAGCTGCGATAGCATTTTTTACAATGACGTCGCCCCTCTGAATCGCTAGATCGCTCACAACCGTTTTCTGGCGGACCTTTTGCGCCGCAACAACCATCTCTCTGTTGTCTCCTTGCCAGATGAAAGCCGCCATCCGGTATATGAATGATTGACTCGGATTCGCATGAACGCACGTATCCATGTCTGCATCGATAATCTTTGCCCCTGCGAGAACCATCGATGCAGCCTGCCCAAGATTGTCAGCATCCGCAATGGCAGCAGCATTTGCATTGTGGGTCGCGCATATAAGTATCGCGACTACTAGCGCCCCTAAAATTCTCATTTTTCCCCTTTTTTTGGCACTCTTCCGTATCGCGGTGGCGATCCGATTATGCTCAAGTCACATAGATGGAATCTTCAAATATTCAGTGGAAACTTTCAACATTTCACAGGAAATCTTTTTCGTTTTCGGAGTCCGATTTAGATCGGAAACGACATGAAAAACGAATTGACCTGTGCAGCCTTATCCGTGCGATGGTGTCGATCGCTTGTGCCGTCGCCCGATTAAGGCCATCCAGAAAGGTCCGCTTCGGGTCGAAAGCAGACGTTTCCCTAGATCGAGTTCGCGTCCGGATCAACGCGTTCCGAGGCCGTTACCTGTTGGTTTGAGGCCGGCCAGATCAGCGCGGTGACTGCCACAGAGACTCCGAGCGCGAGCGGCGTTACGAAGAAGAAATGCGTTGTAACGCATGCCATGACCGAAGACGCGATATGCAGAACAAACGCTCGTCGGCTCGGCTTGCCAAGCTGCATCAACAAACATCCGACGAGAATCGACGCTACCGACAAGAACAATAGCAAGAACGAAACGACGCTAAGGAGGCCCTCACTTACCCACTGAACCAGAAGAGGCCCCTTCATGATCCAGGCAATTGCCACTACGAGAATGCCCGCAGTAATTGCGCCCTTACGTGTGCGAAAAATCATGAAATCCCCCTTTGGATTCAATATCTGCCGCCCCACCACTCCGTCTCAAACCACCTCCGACAGTCTCTGCTTTGGGACGGAAGCTAACATTTCACTTACGGCGCGTCGCTTTAATTTCTTCCCGTGACATCATCGCGACTTCCGTAGCTCACGGACGACCAGGAAAAGCCAGAGCGCCGGGTGTAAGGCAACGATGGCACTGAACACCCACTTCCCAATGATGCGGGATGTCGGCTCGGGCGTCATGGAGTACGGGAAGTAGTCGTATGACTGCGACCACACTACCTTGATGACCACAATAGCCAGCGAAATTGCCAGCAGAAGCATCGCCACGAGTACGAGGACCTTCCTGGAACTTGTCCCCTGGTCTTGTAGACGCATATCTCTCGCTGAATAGGACTCAGCATGCGTGGCTTCGTCAGCCAGGCCTTCCTCTTCAACGGCGTACTCGCCTTGGTCGGCGGCCGCGATGATTTCGAGCGCCAACGACTGTTGCTCATCGCGCACGAATAGCCGTACTCCGCTCAAGGCGTTGAGCATGAACGGATTGGCCTGTGCATGATTGACGCCTGTAAGATGCGCATCGATGCCCTCCGCCTGCAGGCGTCCCAGCAAGACTTGCGCTTCAAAAGGGGAAAGATCGCGCGCGAGTTGGTTATAACCGATGCCCCGCTCGTCTGTTTTTGTCATGGCAATCCCAGCTCCCCCAAGCCGATGAATGACTAACGATGACCTGCTCGCGCCATACGGTCAACTTTCGAACGGAAGAACCTGTGGAGAACCCGTGGCACAGGCCATGCCCATTCTGATTCACCACGGACGTCCGCTTAGGGTCGGAAGCAATGGGATGGACTCCTCCCCGCCCTCGGCATCTAAGAGTGCCAGACTGGAGTAGCGAAACAACCAGTCACATCGAGGAGGAGTCCGCCATGAAGCTTACGCGCATTGGGGTAGACATCGCCA
>Ga0209455_1000090_pt1 | contig 223604 bp, 193 predicted proteins | sample AraplaCol_mCL_r2_FD_184275 | JGI IMG/M metagenome (GOLD analysis project Ga0209455, IMG submission 184275) | Arabidopsis root microbial communities from North Carolina, USA - plate scrape CL_Col_mCL_r2 (SPAdes) (version 2) | ecosystem: Host-associated > Plants > Roots > Endosphere | place...
GAACAGGACCGTGAAACGACTCCACGCCGATGATAGTGCGGATTGCCCGTGTGAAAGTAGGTAATCGTCAGGCTCCCCAGCAGCATCAGAAACCCCACCCCACAAAAGGTGGGGTTTCTGCGTTTACGCGGCGAAAAAACGCGGCGGAGACCTTGGGCGGGCCGACCCCGGACAGCTTCGCCGCCGCAGTCGAAACCGCCGCGGCGTTTCCGCCGCCAGCGCATTACGTCGTGGTTCCTCCAGCCTCGCCGGCGATGACTTCCGGCAGCGCGCCCTCAACGGCATCCATTTGACGCATGTCGGCCAACAACGCTTCATCGCGCGCGATTACTTTCGGCAAATGCGTTCGCAAAAACTCGACCCACGTCCTCGTCTTCGCGTCGATGAACTTCCGCGACGGATACAGCGCATAAACGTTCATCTTCTGCAGCGTATAGTCCGGCAATACCCGCACCAGCGTGCCATCCCGCAATCCGGCGATGGCAGCGTAAAGCGGCACCATACCAATTCCCATGCCTTCCTGGATCGCGACGATTAGCGACTCCGCAATATTCACCTGCACAGGACCGTCCACTTCCATCACCTCGCTGCCGTTGGGGCCGTCGAGAACCCACTCGTGCGGCGCAAACGCAGGCGTATGCAAGATCAGGCACTCGTGATGCGCGAGGTCAGCAGGTCGTTCGGGCGCCCCGCGCGCTTCAACATACGCGGGCGATGCGCAAAGTATGCTGAACGTCGTACCAAGCGGGAACGAGACAAGGTCGGAATCGGGTAGCGCAGAAGCGCCAATCACCGCCACATCCGCGCTGCCTTCGAAAAGATCCGGTATGCGCTGCGATAGTGTCAACTCCACGGTCACTTCGGGATAAAGCGCGCGATAGTGTGCGATCGCGGGCAGCACGTAGTGTTGTCCGATACTCGCAAAGCTATGCATACGAAGCGGACCGCTCGGGCGCTCATGCGCGCCGCTGGCTTCTTCTTCGGCAGTGTCGACGTCGGCAAGTATCTGCTGACATCGCTTCAGATAGCGCTCACCGGCGGTAGTCAGCGCAAGACGGCGCGTCGAACGGTTCAACAAGCGTGTACGCAGATGGGCCTCGAGTTCGGAGACTGCGCGTGACATTGCGCCAGTCGTCGAATTGAAGGACTGCGCGGCAGCGGTAAAACTGCCGGCTTCCACTACGCGCGAGAACACCCGCATGTTTTGTAACGTATCCATCAAACCTTCTATTTCATAGCTGAAGACGTATTGTCCGCTCGACTGATCGGCTCATTGTTGTTTCTTCTGGAAGGGACGTTCCGCGGCCGGCCCGTTAATGCGGACATCGCATGCTTCTACAATCGGCGCCTTGCTCGCCGGTGTCCACATGAACCGGCGCTTTCTTCCGCGATAAGCCCAGGCGCATTGCCTTCCAATGAAACGCCAACATGCGATCAGCCCAACCTCAGATTCCATTGAAAAGTGGCACGCGTTATTGCGCGATTTGAGCCCAGGCTTTCGCGACTGGGTGAGTACGGACGGACTCGTCTGGCTGCACCTACTGAAGACGGTCACCGCAGGATTGCTGGCACTAGGCATAGCGATGGTGCTGGATTTGCCACAACCGCGTATTGCCATGAGCACCGTGTTCGTGCTCATGCAACCGTTCAGCGGGATGGTGCTCGCGAAGAGCTTCTATCGAATTGTCGGAACGGCGGTGGGCGCGATGGCAGCGCTGACGCTCGGCGCGTTGTTCGTCCAGCAGGCTGAGTTGCACATGCTCGGCATGACCATCTGGATCAGCGCGTGTATCGCAGCGGCAGTCCGGTATCGGCATTTCAGATGGTACGGCTTTGTTCTCGCGGGTTACACGGCGGCGCTGATCGGCATTCCGACCGTCGCGGCTCCGCACGATCATTTCCTCGCGGCGCTTACGCGCGCAGCCGAAGTGACGGTTGGGATCGTGTGCTCAAGCGCGGTAAGTGCGTTGATCGTGCCTCAGCGCTCGAGCCTTGCGCTACTGCGGGCACTAAAACTCCGGTACTGTAATTTTACTGCGTTCGCGGCCGACGTGCTTTCTCGCCAAGTCAGTCGCAGCGCGTTCGAGCGGCGTTTCGCGGCTCTCGTCGACGAAATCGTTGGGTTTGAAGCAACGCGCATCTTCGCCGCCTTTGAAGATCCGGCGATGCGCTTGCGCAGTCATCGCCTCGGCCGTCTGAACAGCGAGTTCATGGATGCCTGCGCGCGTCTGCATGCGCTGCATCAGTTGCTCAAGCGCTCTCACGCCGGCAACGCGTCCGCAACAATGGCCACTATCGACCCTTGCCTTCGTGAACTGGCGGCACTGCTCACATTGCAGCGGGACGCATCTGTCGATGTATCGCATGTGAGCGCCCGACTACGCCAATTTCAGACGGCGCTTCCGCGGCATGTCCGGCAGATAAGAGGACAGTTGCACGAGGCGTCGGCAGAATTGCTGGCGGATTTCGACACAGCAGCAGAACTGCTATACCGCTTTGTCGATGAATGCGCAAAGTACTCGGACACTTACAGCGCGCTTGCCCGGCGCGAGGATCGCCCACAAGAACGCAGCGCAAACCACTACGTCAGCATAACGAACGGTTATGTGGTTGCCTTCACGTTCATCCGCTCAGCTACGGTGATGGGCATCGCCGCCTGCTTCTGGATTGGGACCGGCTGGCCGAGCGGCGGCCTTGCTGTGATTGGCGCAGCGCTCGCTTGCGCGCTGACGTCGACCGCGCCGGACCCTACAAACATGGCTGTGCAGATGGGGCTCGGTTCCGCATTGGCGACCCTGGTTGGTTACGCATTCACCTGCTATGTGTACCCGAACATCGACGGCTTTCCACTTCTCTGCGTAATGCTTGCGCCCGTGTTGGCCACAGGTGCGTATCTGGCGACGCGGAAGCGGACAGCGGGGCTCGGCGTCGGCTTCTCGGTGTTTTTCTGTCTACTCGCTGCGCCGGATAACGTCGTGGTCTTCGAACCTGACCTGCTCATCAACAACGGCGTTGCGCTCACAGCATCGATGTTTCTGGCCGCCATTGTCCTCGCCACGGTCTTTCCCGCCGATATGCGGTGGCTCATCGAACGAATCATAGGCGACCTGCGGGCGCAAGCCGTGCTCGCATGCAAAGACCAGCGGCCGGAACTCAACCAACGTTTTCAGTCGAGCACCCACGACCTCGCTTCGCAATTGCGTCTACTGCTGACGCGGCGGTCGCGGCGCCGCCGTCACGCGTTGCGCTGGATGCTGGCGGCGCTCGAAGTGGGCCACGCCGTAATCGATCTGCGCAACGAAGTGAGCCGTGCCCATTATCTGCAACCGCTCGATCCGCGTTGGCGTCCGGCTGTCGAAGCCGTGCTCGATCGTCTCGCGCAGCTGTTCGAGCGGCCCGACGCGCGAACTTTGGACGGCGCCTTCGTAGCGGTTCGCTCGGCTATCTGGATCGCTCAGGACTTGTTGGCTGCGGTTCGCACAGATCCCGGCGAACGTCACGACGTGCAGCGCATTCTCAGTTGCCTTCATTTCATCCGCACAGCTTTGCTGGACAAAGATGCGCCTTTCGCATCGCGCTGACGAAAGTAGGCGTCTGCGTCACGCGCGATCTTTCCGCCGGATGGAAAGGTCACTTCTGGGCAGCCCCGTTTATTCGCACATACAGCGGCCATATAGTTTCATCGTAGTCACGCAGTAACCGTTAGTCCTGGAGAACGAAATGAAATTGAAGATTGTCCTGGCCGTGTGCTCTTTGTTTGCCGCTGTCGCTCATGCACAGACGCCGCAGGTCGCCGCGCAACAGCAGGCGCCGCAGGCGATTGCCCAAAGCAACGATAGCGTTGCCCCGGCGAAGCCGGCTGTCGCGCCTGCGAACAGCGCCGACGAGTGTGTCGGCCCTGTGAGCTTCTGCAACATTTACTTCGGCAGCTAATAGCATCAAGCGGCATTACGCCGCGTCCGAGAGCGTGTCGCGACGCATGGATGATGACGCCGCGGCCACCGCGACAAGTCGACCGCCGACCAAAGCGCACCGCAGACGCGCGCACCGGTAGAGCGATCGCTGACCATGGAGGGACCCGTTTCATGTACGAAGACCGGATTCGCTGCGATTCGCTGCGCAATAAAATTACATCCGCCGCCGACGCAGCACTCGCAATTAAGGACGGCATGCGCGTGGGCGCGAGCGGCTTCACGCGCGGGGGAGACGCCAAAGCAGTTCCGCTTGCATTGGCCGAGCGCGCTCGCCACGCAGACAAACCGCTGCGCATCACTTTAATGACGGGTGCATCGCTCGGCCATGACGTGGACCGCATGCTCACGGAGGCTCATGTGCTGGCGCGCCGGTTGCCGTTCCAGGTCGACAAGACGCTGCGCGACGCAATCAACCGCGGCGAGGTCATGTTCGTCGACCAGCATCTCTCGGAGACGGTCGAAATGCTGCGCGCCAACCAGCTCGGCAAACTCGATGTCGCGATCATCGAGGCCGTGGCTATCACGGAGAGCGGCGGCATAGTGCCGACGACATCGGTGGGAAACTCGGCAAGTTTTGCGATACTCGCCGATAAGGTCATTGTTGAAATCAACCTGGCTCAGCCGCTCGCATTGGAGGGGCTGCACGACATCTGGATTCCAGGCCGCCGGCCGAATCGCGACCCGCTTCCGCTCGTTCATGCGCGCGATCGCATCGGCACGCCGGCGATCGAGATCCCGGCCGACAAAATCGCGGCGATCGTTATAACCGACAAGCCAGATAGCCCTTCTACAGTGCTGCCCGCAGACACGGAGACGAATCTGATAGCGGGTCATCTGATCGAATTCTTCCAGCATGAAGTTGCGCACGGACGTATGCCGCGACGTTTGCCACCGCTGCAGGCGGGCATAGGCACGATCGCGAACGCTGTTTTGGCTGGCTTCGTGGATGCGCCTTTCGAAGCGTTCGAAATTTACTCCGAGGTGCTGCAGGATTCCACCTTCGACCTGTTGGACGCCGGCAAGGTTACGTTCGCCTCGGGTGCGTCGATCACGTTATCTGCCGCGCGTCAGGCGCAGGTGTTCGGCGAGCTCGAACGTTACCGCAGCCGCCTCGTGTTGCGCCCACAAGAAGTGAGCAACCATCCCGAAGTGATTCGCCGGCTCGGACTGATCGCATTGAACACCGCACTCGAATTCGACATCTACGGCAACGTGAATTCAACGCATGTGGGCGGCACGCACATGATGAACGGCATCGGCGGATCGGGCGACTTTGCACGCAATGCGTCGTGTGCGATCTTCGCGACCAAGTCGACGGCGAAGGGCGGTCGCGTTTCCAGCGTCGTGCCGATGGTTCCCCACTGCGACCACAACGAGCATGACGTGGACGTGGTCGTGACCGAACAGGGCTTGGCGGATCTGCGCGGTCTCGCCCCGCGCGAGCGCGCCACGCTCATTATTCAGAACTGCGTGCATCCGCAATATCGCGAGCTGCTTCGCGACTACTACCGTGATGCGTTGCGAGCCGGAGGCCAGACACCGCATCGGCTCGAAGAGGCTTTCGCCTGGCATGCGCGGCTACGCGACACTGGGTCGATGTTGCCGGCGGCGCAGGCAGCTGCTTAAGCCAGGACAAAGCTGGCGTCGTGTACGTTGCCCCGACGCCAGCTTTGTGCAACAAGCGCTACGTTAGCCGCCGCGCCGAACGAGGCGGATGATAAACAGCAGGATGACCGCGCCGATCACAGCAGTGATGATCGAGCCGATCCAGCCGCCACCCAGCGAAATGTGCAGCACGCCGGCGAGCCAACCGCCAATGAACGCGCCCACAATGCCGACGATGATGTCGACGATAAGGCCGAAGCCGCCGCCTTTGACGAGCACGCCGGCCAGCCAGCCAGCGATCGCGCCGATGACAAGCCAGGCAATGATGCCGTGTTCCATAATCGAGACTCCATGGTTGAATGTGGAAAATACGCGGTGACAAAGCTTAGTCGAAGCCGGTGGGGCAGTCCATATTCAGGATGCAGAATTAACATTGTCTGAAACTGTTGTAAGCCGGATGTAGACAACGCACGCGGGCAAAAGCGACCAGGAAATTTCGACGATCAACGCAGACCAATCGACAAAGTAATACGGAGTCCAAATATTGACGGCGGTCATCACGATAAACACACTATCCGCACGTTTTGTATTTGTCCGGGCATCGCAAGATCGTTACGCCTGCCTGGAAAGCCTGCCTGGAAAAATGGCCGGTTCGCTGAACCGCATTGGTTCTCCGCCGTTCTCTGCCGTTCATGTCGTCGAGGAATGTATGAAAACTAAAGCTCTTGGCATTATTGCGGGCGCGTTGATTGCCGCCGCCCCGTCCGCGTCCTTCGCCGCAGGTTTGCCTGCTCCGTTTGAAGGAAGCAGTACCCTGCAGGCGGAAGGTGTCGTGACATCTGTCGACCGCGCAAAGCATTCCGTAACTGTGCGAGACGTGCAGGGCGGTGAGGCGTCGTTCGACATTACGGATAGCCGAGACCTGGCGCGAATCAGTCAAGGCGGCAAGGTACATATCCGTATGATGCGTACCGCTGTGATCAGGGTTACGCGCGGTGCGAACGGGGAAGGCGCAATCGCTGCTCCCGCTGCGTCACTCGGGCAGACCAACCCCGAACAGAACGTAAGCGCTCAAGTGCAGGCAATCGACCATGCTTCCGGCGTGATGGCGTTGAAAGACGCAAACGGCTCACTCTTCCATCTCCAGGGTCGCGATCCGGCAAAGCTGGCGAACGTAACGCCGGGCATGCAAGTGTCGGTGGCGTTCGCGCCGCGAATCAATGTCGCGGTCGCGCCCGTGCAGTAATGAGCGTTTTCATGTGCCGGCGTGTTGCGTCGAGCGAACAGAGCATGTGCTTTCAAACGGCGCTTCGAGCGGCACTTAGTCCGGCACGCCGGGCACAAGGCGCACACGGGTGATCTCCGAAGGTGCGCCAAGGCGCTTCGGCGGTCCCCAGTAACCGGTGCCGCGGCTCGTGTATACCCACAATCCGTTCAGGCGTGCGAGGCCGGCGGTGAACGGTTGCTGAATCCGCACGAAGAAGTTCCATGGGAAGAACTGGCCGCCGTGCGTGTGACCCGACAGTTGCAGCGTGAAGCCGGCTGCAGCGGCTGCTTCGGCGGAGCGCGGCTGGTGCGCGAGCAGCACTTTGATCAGCACGTCGCCCGGTGCACCCGCGATCGCTGCCATCGGGTCACTGCGGTGCAGTGGATCATGATGGCCTGCCGAATAATCGGTTACGCCGGCAATGACGGCGCGCGCGCCGTCATGCTCGACGATCACGTGTTCGTTGAGTAGCACGTTGAGTCCGAGGCGCCGGAATTCGTCGATCCACGCGTTAGCTCCCGCGTAATACTCGTGATTGCCAGTAACGAGGAACGCGCCGTGACGTGCACTCAGGCGCGAGAGCGGCTGTGTGTGATGAGTCAATTGTGGGACCGTGCCGTCCACCACGTCGCCTGTCACGGCAATGAGGTCAGGCTTCAGATGATTCACCGCGTCGACGATCGCGTCTACATAGCGGCGCTTGATGGTCGGGCCCACGTGAATGTCGCTGATCTGAACAATCGTGAAGCCATCGAGGGCGGCTGGCAGATCTTCGATCGGCACGTCGATCGTCACGACGCGGGCGCGGCGGCGGGCATTGAAGAGGCCGACCAGTGTCGACAGTATTGCAAGCAACGGCACGGCTGCGGCGGTGCCGGTCCGCCAGCGAGCGAGGGCGATTGTGCCCGGCCAGATCGCGTCCACGGTCATCAGTGAGGCCAGCACCAGGTCGCGCGCAAATGTGAGAACCAGCAGCGAAGAGAAGAAGCCCATGGCCAGCAAGCCGACCCACGCGAGCCGGTCGCCGAGCGGTTGCTGTTTGATCGTGCGTGCAAGCATGCCGAGCGGAATAAGCAGGACCGACAGCACCAGCCACAAGCCTGCCAGCGTGCGGACGGTCGTGCCGACCGGCATGTCCGGTATCAAACGGAAGCCGACGTAAATGTGCAGCAGGATGCCAATCAGAATCAGGCGTACAAGGAACGATGAGCGGCGCATAGAGAACGTGAGGGCGGGTAGGAGCCGGAAGGATAAAGCGCCGGCGGTGGCCAGTCGCTGCGGCGATGTAACCGACGGGCTGGCTCATTCTACCGGCATGCGCAACGGCGTGCCGGCGCGTGAAATGCACGAGTGTCCGCGCGCAGTCGAGTGTTTCGCTGCAGCGCAGCGATAGCGGCAGGCGGGCCATGTGTCGACAAGGCATTTGCCTAAAGCCATCCACCATGAGCATGGCTCAGCACGCTGATAACCCTAATTAAATGGGCTTTGAATTAAGCGTGGGCGTGGACTATTCTGAAAGTGAGCCGGCTGGCGGAAAGAATCGCTGCAACGTCTATCGACACGACAGCGGTCGAATTCAGTCGGCGTTATCGCCACAAAGGCGAGGCAGGAGGCGATCATGAAGCTGCTCGGATCAGGCCATCGTTTTCACCACGGGGGGCCTGCGCGCCGTACTCATCACGTGGGATACGAGGGCAGTCATGTGATGCTGCCTCTCGTCGGCCTGTCGTTGATGGCGTTGGGTTTGTACCTCGGCGTGCGCAACATCGACTTCTCCGAGGTCGGCAAGAGCGCGCTATTCGGTGTCGTAATGCTGTGCGTCGCGCTCGGTATTGCGGGGCTGTTCGGGGTCGTCGGCGCCTGGCTGCGCTCCAATGGCGACGAAACCGTAGAAAATTTCTGCTTCGTCGGCGCGGTAATAGGCGTCGTCGTGTTTTACATCGCAATCTTCACTTGAAACGGCGTGCGTCAGACTATCCGCGCGGCCTCGGCAAAGCTCAAGCGGGGGCTGCGCGGAAACAGTTTCGACGCATCACCGTAACCGAGATTGACCAGGAAGTTCGACCGGATCGTCGTGCCGGCGAAGAACGTCTCGTCGACTTGGGCTGCGTCGAAGCCCGACATTGGGCCGGCGTCGAGACCAAGCGCCCGAGCGGCAAGGATCAGATATCCGCCTTGTAGCGTCGAGTTGCGAAACGCCGTGTCGGCAATTGCCTTGTCGTTACCGGCAAACCAGCTACGCGCATCGGCATGCGGGAAAAGCTTCGGCAGATGCTCATAAAATGCCATATCCATCCCGACAATGACCGTCACCGGCGCCGCCATTGTCTTGTCCACGTTACCCGGGGACAACGCTGGCCGTAGCTTCTCCTTGGCGGCCGGACTTTTGACAAAGACGAACCGTCCTGGACTGGAATTGGCCGACGTCGGGCCGAGCAGCGTCAACTCGACGAGTTGCTCGAGCAATGCGTCATCAACGGGTTTCTGCTGCCAGGCACTGTACGTCCGGGCTTCCCGAAACAACTGGTCGAACGCCTGATCGGATAAATTCATCGTAATGGTCCAGTGAAGGTGGCGCCGCGATCGCAGCGCAATGAGAAGCCCCAAAAGACGCACCCGCCGAGTCCAATGAAACCGCAAGCCGCTAACGCAGGCGGGTCGTCTTTGCCACCATAATAGTCAACGTTCCATTGCGCACGCTTCGCACTCGTTTCAAGCAACCATATGACGGACCTATTCGATGACCTTCCGACGCCTGACGTCGCCTGGTATCCCGACTGGCTCGCGCCCGATAGAGCCGAGCAGTGCCTTGCGCAACTTCTAGCCGAAGTCGAATGGCGGCAAGATACGATGGGTACGCCCGGCGGTCGCGTCGCGCTGCCGCGGCTAACCGCGTGGCAGGGCGATCCCGACGCGGTGTATGTCTATTCCGGCATACGCAATCTGCCGCAACCGTGGACGCCCACAGTCGCGGAACTCAAGGCCGCTGCGGAAGCGGCCAGCAATGCGCGGTTCAATAGCGTTCTGCTCAATCGCTATCGCAGCGGCACCGACAGTATGGGATGGCATGCGGACCGCGAGCGCGAGCTCGGGCCGCAGCCGGTGATCGCATCGGTCAGCCTGGGCGCGGCGCGCACATTCGACCTGCGGCATAACAAGACCGGAACCGTTCAGTCGTTTTCGCTGAAAAGCGGCAGCCTGCTGGTCATGAAGGGCGAGACGCAGGCCGAATGGCGGCATCGGGTGCCGAAAGAGCCGCGCGTAACAGGCGAGCGCATCAACCTTACCTTCCGATGGGTCACACCCCGCGAGGAAGCGGGCCGGTCATCGAGCGGATAAAGGCCTCATCGCAGATTTGACTTCCTGGACGCAGCAAAGCGCGTGTCACTCAGCAGGTAAGCACATAAAAACCACCGGCCGCTTTGCCGCCACTCCGATCCATGAGCGGATTAGCGCCCGCCAGCTTTGCGCCCGCCATCTCCGCATAAGCCCGCGTCCTATATCAAAATTGATATTGCCGACGCGAATCATATGATTGGACTGTTAAGGCCCGGCACACTACGCTACATCACGATCCACGCATCGCGCAGGACTTAGGGCCGCGCGGATTCGACGGGGTCGCTTACACAACAACGATCAGGAGACAGTCATGGCGAATACACGACGCGCCGCATGTCGTGCGTTGGGCGCGCTCGCGCTGTGCGCGGGTTTCGGTACGCTGACGCTGGCAACGCCCGGCGCCTATGCGCAGGACAAACAGATCACGCTGGGTTTCGCCCAGGTCGGCGCCGAAAGCGCATGGCGGACCGCCAACACGGAGTCGGTGAAATCCGCTGCGGCCGACGCCAAAATCAAGCTCAAGTTCTCAGACGCGCAGCAGAAGCAGGAAAACCAGATCAAGGCGATCCGTTCGTATATTGCGCAGAAAGTCGACGTCATCGCTTTCTCGCCGGTCGTCGAATCGGGCTGGGAACCGGTGCTGCGCGAGGCTAAGGCCGCGAAGATTCCTGTGATTCTCACTGACCGCAACGTCGACGTCAAAGACACCTCGCTGTACGTGACGATGATCGGCTCTGACTTCCTTGAAGAGGGCCGGCGCGGCGGGAAATGGCTCGCCGATCACTATAAAGATGCGCAAGGTCCGGTCAACATCGCTGAATTGCAGGGAACTGTAGGTTCCGCGCCGGCGAACGACCGGCACTCGGGCCTCATCGAAGTGATCAAGAGCGATCCCAAGTTCAAGGTTATCGCGTCGCAAAGCGGCGACTTCACGTTGGCCGGCGGCAAGCAGGTCATGGAAGCGTTTATTAAAACTTATGGAAATAAAATAAATGTAGTTTATGCGCATAACGACGATATGGCGCTCGGTGCCATCCAGGCAATGGAAGAGGCGGGCATGCATCCGGGCAAGGACGTCATCGTCGTTTCGTTTGATGCAACCAAGGGCGGCTTCCAGGCAATGGCCGCGGGCAAGATGAATGTCGACGTGGAATGCAGCCCGTTGCTCGGACCGCAACTCATGTCGGCGGTAAAGGATGTGGTGGCCGGCAAGCCTTTGCCGAAGCGCATCCTGACCGAAGAAACCGTCTTCCCGATGAGCGTTGCGGCGCAGACGTTGCCGACGCGAAAGTACTAGGAAAAGTAATTAGTCTTCCTCGCTATTTGCCTGCATGCCATAACGGTTAATCCAGCACTGGCATTAGCAGAGGAAGCCGTAATCGAGCTTCAAAAGTTTCTCCAGCGGTGCCTGACCGTCCGATTGCTTGGGCAGCGGACGGTCTCTTTTCACCCGATGCTGGGGCTTGCCGCGACGGCGGCAACACAGGCACGACGCGCCAAGGCACCACGACACCAACGCACCGCCGCTCGAGCGAGGTCTATGACGCATCCCGCTTCCGAACCGAATCCGCCGGCCACGAGAACGCCTCCCTCCGTTGCAGCTACCGTTGCAGTCGACGGCGACGTGGACCCCTGCGAGCCGATTCTTGCCACCACCGGTGTCAGCAAGACGTTCCCTGGCGTCAAGGCGCTCCAACGCGTCGATTTCCGATTATTCCCCGGTGAAGTTCACACGCTGATGGGACAGAACGGAGCCGGCAAGTCCACCCTGATCAATGTGCTCACGGGCGTGATCGCACCCGACACCGGGACAATCAGGCTCGCGGGCGAAGTCGTGGCCTTCGCTTCGCCGCAGGAAGCCGAGGCGGCGGGCGTGCGCACGCTGTATCAGGAAGTGAATCTGTGCCCGAACCTGTCGGTCGCCGAAAACATTTTCGCCGGCCGGCAGCCGCGGCGGTTTGGCGCGATCGATTGGCCGGACATCAAACGCCGCGCGCAAGCTGCGCTCGCACGCCTCGATATCTCGCTCGACGTGACGCGCTCGCTGGACGCCTATCCCATCGCAGTGCAGCAGATGGTGGCGATTGCCAGAGCGCTTTCCGTCGATGCACGCGTGCTCATACTCGACGAACCCACGTCGAGTCTCGACGACAGCGAAGTCGCACAGCTCTTCAAAATACTTCGGCATCTTAAGCAATCTGGAATTGCGATTCTGTTCGTCACGCACTTTATCGAGCAGACGTATGCCATTTCCGATCGCATTACGGTCATGCGCAACGGCGAGCGCGAGGGCGAATACCTCGCGCGGAATCTATCGGCCGATCAACTGGTCGCGAAGATGGTCGGTCACGAGCGCATGAGCGAGCGCCTGCGCGAAGCCGCGCATGAAGCGTCCGCTCCGGGCGGAACGGAACGAGGCGAGCGGGCAGCGTCGGCGTTTATCGAATTGCGCGGCGTGGGCAAGCGCGGCACCTTGCAGCCGATCGACCTGAATGTCGAGCGCGGTCAGATACTCGGACTCGCCGGACTGCTCGGTTCAGGCCGCACCGAGACGGCGCGGCTGTTGTTCGGCGCGGATCGCGCCGATAGCGGCACGATGCTCGTGGACGGCAACCCCGTACGGCTGCGCTCGCCGCACGATGCGGTGCGTCACGGCATTGCGTATTGCGCGGAAGACCGCAAGAAAGAGGGCATCGTCGCGGACCTGTCGATTCGCGAGAACATCCTGCTGGCATTGCAGGCAAGACGTGGATGGTGGCGCAAGATCAGCCGTCAACGCGCGCGCGAACTGGCCGACTTGTGGATCGAACGGCTCGGCATCAAGGCCTCGGACGCTGAGCAGCCTATCGGGCTTCTGTCGGGCGGCAACCAGCAGAAAGCGCTGCTTGCGCGCTGGCTCGCCACCGATCCGAAACTCCTGATTCTCGACGAACCCACGCGCGGCATCGATGTCGCCGCGAAGTTCGACATCATGGACCGTCTGCTTGCGTTGTGCGCAAACGGTCTGAGCATTCTGTTCATCTCGTCCGAGATCAGCGAAGTGCTGCGCGTCAGTCATCGCGTGGCCGTCTTGCGCGACCGCCGCAAGATCGCTGAAGTCGAGGGCAAGGCATCGAATGAAGACAATATCTACCGACTCATCGCGGGGAGCGGCGAATGAAGCTATCGAACTGGCTCGCGCGTGACGGCGTCGAGCGTCCGTTGATCTGGCCGTGCGTGACACTGGCGTTGTTGTGCGCGTTGAACCTCTGGGTCAATCCGCACTTCCTGTCGCTGCGCATGCTCGACGGCCATCTGTTCGGCGCGCCGATCGACGTGTTGAATCGCGCCGCGCCGCTCGTGCTGGTCGCGACCGGCATGACGCTCGTTATCGCGACGCGCGGCATCGACATTTCGGTGGGCGCGGTCGTCGCCATCGCCGGCGCCGCTGCGGCGACGATACTCGCGACGCAACCCGTGCCGACCGGCAGCCTGATCGCGCAGGCGTTGCTTGCGGCGTTGATCGTCGGTGTGTTGAGCGGCATGTGGAACGGTTTGCTCGTGTCCTTTGTCGGCATGCAGCCGATCATTGCGACGTTGATTCTGATGGTCGCAGGTCGCGGCATCGCACAGTTGTTGACGGCCGGGCAGATCATTCCAATCGGCGCGCCCGGCTATCTGTTCGTCGGCGGCGGGTACTGGCTGGGTGTGCCGTGCTCGGTGTGGATCGCGACGATCGCCGTGCTGGCGACAGCGGCGCTCGTCGAGGGAACGGCGCTCGGGCTCTTTATCCGCGCGATCGGTGTGAATCCTGTTGCGACGCGCCTCGTCGGCTTGCGCTCGAAAGCGCTCGTCTTCGCGGTGTACGGCTTCTCCGGCCTGACCGCGGCGATGGCGGGCATCCTGATCAGCTCGAACGTGCGCAGCGCCGACGGCAACAACGCCGGCCTTCTGCTGGAACTCGACGCTATTCTCGCCGTCACGCTCGGCGGCACGTCGCTGCTCGGCGGCCGCTTCAGTTTCGCCGGCACGGTGCTCGGCGCACTGATCATCCAGACGCTGACCTACACGACGTATTCGATCGGTGTGCCGCCCGAAGCTACGTTGGTCGTAAAGGCGGCGGTCGTGCTCACGGTTAGCGTAATCCAGTCGCCAGCCGCGCGCGCACTTGCAATGTCGGTCGGCATGCAGATGATCAAGCAACGCGGGGTGGCACGATGAGACGATTTTTCTCTGCGTGGGCTCATATTGTCGATCCGCGCACATTGCCCATTGCAGTCACGATCCTGCTGTTCTGCGCGCTGTTCGGCTTCGGCTCCGTGATGTACACAGGCTTTTTCTCGTGGCAGGTACTGCTCGATCTGCTTGTCGACAACGCCTTTTTGCTGATCGTTGCGATCGGCATGACGTTCGTGATCGTGTCCGGCGGCATCGACCTGTCGGTGGGTTCCGTGGTTGCGCTTACCACCATCGTCGAAGCGGTATTGTCGGAACGCTATCACTTATCGGTGTGGGTAATCGTGCCGATCGTTCTGGTGATGGGCACCGTATTTGGCGCCGTGCAGGGCGCGCTGATTCATTTCTTTCGACTGCAGGCTTTTATCGTGACGCTCGCCGGCATGTTCTTCGCGCGCGGCTTGTGTTTCCTGATAACCACGCAGTCCATCACGATTACGGACCCGACCTTCCACGCCATCTCGGCATTCCGGCTCGACATCGGCATCGGCTCTGTGACGGCGAACGTGCTGATCGCATTCGTCGCGCTGCTCGGGGCGATCTATGTCGCTCACTTCACGCGTTTTGGACGCAACGTGTACGCGGTAGGCGGCAATGCGCGCTCCGCTTTACTGATGGGGCTGCCGGTCGCGCATACGCGCATCGGCGTGTATGCGCTGAGCGGCTTCTGCTCGGCGCTCGGCGGGGCCGTGTTCACGTTTTACGTGTTGTCCGGCTACGGCCTGCAAGGGCAAGGGATGGAACTCGACGCCATCGCGGCAACCGTGATTGGCGGAACGCTGCTGACAGGCGGTGTCGGCTATGTGGTCGGTTCGCTGTTCGGCGTCGGCATTCTCGGCACGATTCAAACGTTGATTACGTTCGACGGCACACTCAGTTCCTGGTGGACCCGCATCGTGATCGGCGCGCTGCTTTGCGCTTTCTGTTTGCTGCAACGGCTGATCGAACGGCATGCAAAGTCGGTGCGGCGACCTGGCGGCACCGGCGCGGTCGTCACGTCGGGACGCGAGCGCGGGCAGACCGAGCCTTCAGGCGCATCGGATTCGCACGTGATAGGACGCGCGCCCGAGCAGGCGTGAGCAGGCATGAGCGGTGGCCGGCGGCGTGAGAGAGCCGCTGGCGTCGAACAGCAACCTCAGCGGCCCATCGAAACGCGCCACACCCGCCGCGTCCCTCACTCCCTCACTCCCTCACTCCCTCAGCGCCTGCCCACGCGTTTCCGGCAGCGTAAGCGCGGCGAGAATCACAATCCCGTAGGCTGCCGCCGCGAATGCGCCGATTGCGTGTCCAAGCGTCATCGTCTGCGACACGTAGCCGATCAGGAATGGAAACGTCGCGCCGATAGCTCGACCGAAGTTGTAGCAGAACCCCTGGCCCGAACCGCGAATCCGCGTCGGAAACAACTCGGTCAAAAACGCGCCCATGCCCGAGAAAATGCCCGATGCGCAAAATCCGAGCGGGAAACCGAGCACGAGCATCGACAGATTATCCAGCGGAAGCTGCGTGTAAATCGACGCAATCGCGCATGAGGCGACAGCGAACGCGATGAACGCGCGCTTGCGGCCAATACGGTCGCTGACATACGCGCCCGTCAGATAGCCGCAATACGATCCGACGATCACGACGCCGAGATAGCTGCCGGTGCCGATCACGCTCAAGTGCCGCTCGGTTTTCAGATACGTCGGCAGCCACGTGGTCACCGCGTAGTAGCCGCCTTGCACGCCGGTCGCGAGAATGGATGCACGCAGCGTCGTCCAGACAATATCGCCGCGGAAAATGTCGAGCATCGAAGGACGCGCCTGAGCCGCATCCTGAGCTTCTTTTTGCCGCCGATGCACCTCCGGCTCTTCGACGAAGCGGCGGATCCAGATCACGAACGGCGCCGGCGCAATGCCGATTGCGAACAGCACACGCCACGCGTAATCGGCGGGGACGAGCGAGAACACGGCCATGAAGAGCAACGTCGACACGCCCCAGCCGATCGCCCATCCAGCCTGCACGAGCCCCACCGCCTTGCCGCGGTCTCGCGCGCGGATCACTTCGCCGATCAGCACGGCGCCCGCGGTCCATTCGCCGCCGAAACCCAGCCCCATCAATCCGCGCGCCCACAGCAGTTGCGAGAAGTTCTGCGCAAGCGCGCAGGCCAGCGTAAAAATTGCGAACCACAGAATCGTGATCTGCAAGGTCTTCACGCGGCCGATGCGATCGGACAGCACGCCCGCCGCCCAGCCACCGACCGCCGAACTCAGCAGTGTGACCGTGCCGATCAGTCCCGCATCGCCGCGCGTGATGCCCCACGTCGCGATCAGCGTCGGAATCACGAAGCTCAGGAATTGAGTATCCATTGCATCGAGCACGTAGCCGATCTTGCAACTCCCAGAACGCGCGCTTCTCGGCAGCGGAGATCTGCCGATACCACGCAAATGGGCCTTTCGCTGCGACGGAGTCGTCGTAGCGCTCGGCGTCCGCGGTCAACTGCGCTTTGGTTTCCATGCTTGAACTCCGGTCGTCGTGATGGGCCGCGTCTTGCGCGCGGCTTGCGGATGAAATGGCGCCGCGCTAGATGACGGCGAGCGAGGCGTTGGGAATGTCGGTGACGAGCATGTGTCCCGGCTTGTGCGCGATCGCGAACGGCAGGCGCGCGCTCTCTATGGCGGCTTGTGGCGTGACGCCGCATGCCCAGAACACCGGCAGTTCGTCGCTGCGCACTTCGACTGCATCGCCGAAATCGGGCCGGCTCAGATCGCGAATACCGATCAGCGACGGGTCGCCGATATGCACGGGCGCGCCGTGCACGGCGGGAAAGCGGCTCGTGATCTGAATCGCGCGGATTGCGTCGGCGGCTTTCAGTGGGCGCATCGAGACGACGCGGTTGCCGCCGAACACGCCTGCCGGCACATTGCGTTCGCGGGTGCGATACATCGGTACATTGACCTGCTGTTCGATATGGCGCAGGCCAATGCCTTCGCGGCGCAGCATTTCTTCGAATGAAAATGAGCAGCCGATTGCGAACACCACCAGGTCGTCGCGCCAGAGTTCGTTGAGGCTGTGCACTTCTTCGGCGCGCTCGCCGTGGCGATACACATAAAACGCAGGTACGTCGTTACGAATATCGAGGTCGGTGCCGAGCGACGGCACGCGCCACTGGCCCGTTTCGCCGATGCCAAGCAATGGACACGCCTTCGGATTGAGCGTGCAGAAACGCAGAAAATCGGCGGCGTATTGCTGCGGAAGAATGGCGAGATTGGCTTGCGCGTAGTCGCCGCAAACGCCTGCAGTGGGGCCCGACAGACGGCCGCTGCGTATCTGCTGACGAAATTCGGATGGCGTGTAGGACATGAACGGCTCGCTTCGGGTTTAACGGACTGACCTTCTGATGCGTTCCAGAGTAGTAACGTCAAAAATATCCATCCAGCGAGTTTTTCTTCCGTTCCGTTAAATTAAACTTAACGGCGGAAGTGCCGCTTTACGGCGATCATGCCGCCTGTTCATCCGCTCTATTGCGAGACCAGATGCAATGAATACCCGCTTCGTCGAAACATTCCTGACGCTCGCCAGGCTCGGCAGTTTTCGTGCGACGGCGGCGGCGATGCACGCAACGCCTGCCGCGATCTCACTGCGTATCAAGACGCTGGAGTCGGAGCTCGGCGTCGAATTGATCGAACGCGATGCGCCCGAATTCAAGCTCACTGCAAATGGCGAGCGGCTGCTTGCTCACGCGCGCTCGGTGGTGCAGGCCACGCGTTCGCTGCAACTGGCCGCACAGGACGAAACGCAGTTGGCGACCCGGCTGCGGCTCGGCGTGATCGAGACGGTCGTGCATAGCTGGTTGCCCGACTACATTCGCATGCTCAACCTGGAGTACCACCGCATAGTCGTGGACCTGACCGTCGATTCGAGCGCCGTGCTCGGACCTCGCCTGCGCGCGGGCGAACTCGATCTCGTGATCCAGGTGGAAGAAGCGGGCGAGCGCGAGACATCGATCGTGTCGGCGCTGCTGGCCAGTTATCCGGTGCGCTGGATCGCGCGCAGCGACCTGATTCCCGCGAGCCGTGCGAAGCATGTCGGGGCGCTGCTGCGCAAACCGGTACTCACGTTCGGTCGCGGCACGGCGCCGCAAATCGCGGTGGAGACCATCGTGCACACGCTGGCTACGCGCGCGGGCGTACCGCTCGCCGATACGCAGGTGACGTGCATGCCGTCGGTGGCGGTCATCGTCAAACTATTGCGCGACGGCTTCGGCATCGCGGCTGTGCCCGCGCTTTTTGTCGAGCCGTATCTGACGAGCGGAGAGTTGGGGCAGTTGCAGGTGCGTCCACTGCCGCCGCCGATCAACGTGGCGATGTACTACCGCGACGACGCCGATGTCGGCGTGCTTGCAGCGGCGCGCGTTGCGCGCAATGCCTGCGATGGGTATGCGAAAGCGATGGGGCGGCAGTTGATCGAGAAGCGCCCGTGAGGCGCGGCGTGCCTATCTGCTTTCGAGGCGCCGCTGTGCTGTCGCCGTCAGTCGTTCGAGCGGAAGCGTGCTGGCCGCGAGCGCGGCGACGTCGGGATAGTGTTCGCGGGTGATGTCGGTCAACACCTGGCCGGGCGGCGCCTCTATCGCGACGCGCATGCCCATTTCCTGCATGACGGTGAGCGCGTCGAACCATCGCACGGTGTAGCGCATGTTGGTCGCAAGGTCTTCGCGAATCGCGTCAGCCGTGTATAAGGGGCGCCCGCCGCGATTGCCGATGTAGATGCTTTGCGGCGCGCTGAAGTGAAGGGTACGTGCGTAGGCCGACAGTTCGTTGCTTGCGTTCGCGAGCAATTCGCAATGTGAAGGCACGCTGACCGCAAGGCGCGTCGCCTTGCGTGCCCCCGCGGACAACGCGCGGGCGAGGAAGCTGTCCAACGCGGCGTTCGCACCCGCCATGACGATCTGCCGCGGCGCGTTCACATTGCCGATGTAGACGGGCGGCTCGCCTGCGTCGGCATGCTGCGCGGCGAGCGTTGCGAGCTGGTGCTCCGTCAGCCCCGACACTGCCGCGAGACCGTAGCCCGATGGGTACGCGGCCTCCATCAATTCGGCGCGACGGCGAACCATCGTCAATGCATCGTGAAAGGCGAGCGCGCCGCAGGTCACCGCCGCCGGGTACGCGCCCACCGACAACCCGGCGCTCATTTCGGGCGTCAGCCCTTCATCGGCCAGCGCGCGGGCGAGGGCCACTCCTGCCACGGTCAGGCCACACTGCACGGCAACGGTCGAGCGCAATGCGTCGGGTGTGTCGAGTGAGAGAACGTCGATGCCGAGTACGTTGGAAGCCTCGTCGAGCGTCGCATGCACGGCGGGATGTGGCGGCAGGCGATGCAGGAAGCCGTCGGTCTGCGCACCTTGGCCCGGGAAGATCAGCGCGAGCATCAGACGTCGGTCCGCTGAACGACGGCCCACGGATCGGCAAGCAGTTGCGGACCGCTTGCGTGGCGCGCCATTACGCGTGCTTTGCCCGCGGCCCACTCGGCGAGTGCGACACCGCCTGCCGGCGTTTCCAGTTGCGCGTCGATGCGAATGCCGGTTTGCCGCGAGAGCGCGTCGAACCGGTCCTGCAAGTCTGCGGCGCAATCGCGAGAGAGTCGTTCGGGTGTCCGAATCAAAAGATCCAGGTCGCTCGATTCCGACACCGTGTTTCTCCGCGTTGCCAGTTCGAAACCCGCGCTGCCGGTGGGGCCCCACACGAGTCGATTCAATGCGCTGGCCGAGTCCCGCTGCAACTCGGCGAGCGCGACAAAGGCGGGCAATGCGGCGCGCCCCGCGAGCGGCTCGTTCCGCACGAGCGCTTCGGGCGCGATTGCTTCGACGATCTCCTCCGATGCCACCCACGTGCCGTACCGCTGCGAGCGCTGTGCGCCGCGCACGCCGACTGCAACGACGCCCAGCGCGGTGAGCGCACGCCGCACGACGGCATACGGCGCGCGGTCGAAAGCGTCGCGGACCCATGCCGGTTCGCCTTCGAACGTAGCGAGACGCCATAAGTGCAGCAGGTCGTGCGGCCGCCAACGTGTATCAGACGACCCGGCGCATGGCCCAGCGGACTGCGCGGCGAAGGGCGGCGCGGCACAGACCCGCATCACGCGGCATCCCATTGTTCAGCGAGCCGCCGCCGCACTTCGATAGACGCCGCGCGGTTCTTCTGCGCGGCCGCCGATTCCAGCCGCCGCGACAGATTGCGGCTGCCCGTGCGTGCGCTGCTGATCTGTTCGCACAACACCTGCTGCACGCGCTTGATTTGCGCGGCGTCAGGTGCATCCGCGTCGATGCCTTCTATCAGCTGATCGAGCAGTCCGAGCTTCGCAAACGAGGCCATCGAGTACGACATCGGCACAATGGTTTCGCCGAGTGCGTCGAGTGCTTCGACCGTGCGTCGGGTGACGCGCGCGGCGGCTTCCTTGCCCATCGCATGGACCATCGTGCCGGGTGCATCGAGCGCGACGATGCGATTGGCCTGGTAGCCATGTGCGAGGAACGCGCCCGACATCGCCGGTCCGACGATCAGCGCGATAACCGGATGTCCCGCATCGCGAGCCGATGCATACGCGTCGACTGCAGCGGCGCACGCGAGGTGAATGCCGAGCATTTCCTCGCGATAGCCATACGCCTGGCTTTTCACATCGACGATTGCGACGATAGGGCGGCGCGTGCTGCTCGCCGCATCGGCCGCGATCGTTTCGCGGACCGCTCGTGCAAGTTGCCAGCCTTGTTCGAGGCCGACCACATTGTCGGTCGCGCGCGGAAAGCGGTTGGCGGGATCGGGCACGACGGTGATGAAGCGCGCGGTCTCGTCGCCGAGCGGCGCATCGCCGCTCCATACCGGCGCCGCGCTGCGGGAATCGCCGGCGAGCGCGTGGAACCAGCGCGCGCCGCGGCTCAGTTGGGTGTCGCTCATGCTTGCTCCTTGCGCGGCTGATTGTCGTTTTGCTTCGTCGAATAAACCTCGCGCATGCTTTCCGGCGTCACGCTGGCCGGGTCGATCCGCGCAAGCCGTTGCAAGAACACATCGACCTGTTCGCTCCGGTGCGCAGCCGGCACGCCGAGCGCGAACGCGGAACGCACGGCGGCGCGCACGGCCTCGGCGTCGTCGTCGACGAGGCTATCGGCGAGCGCCGTCGCCGCGCGCTGTTCTCCGCCGATCAGTTGCCACACGCGGCGCCGGTCGCTTGCATCCAGCTCTTCGATGCCGGCTTCCTGTTCGATCACCTCGGGCCCGTTCATACCGAGGCGGCCCTGTTTCGTCACGACGAGGTACGAACACAGCGCTGCCGCGAGCGACATGCCGCCGAAGCAGCCGACCATGCCGGCGATCACGCCGACCACCGGCACATGACGGCGCAGCGCAACGATCGCCGCCTGCATCTCGGCGATTACAGCAAGGCCCAGGTTGGCTTCCTGAAGGCGCACACCGCCGGTTTCGAACAGCACGACCGGCCGCACGATCTTGCCGCGCTCGCAATCGCGCAGCGCCAGTTCGAGCGCGGCGGCGATCTTGCTGCCCGACACTTCGCCGATGCTGCCGCCCTGGAACGCCGATTCGATCGCGGCGATCACGGCGGGCTCGCCGTCGATCGTGCCGCGCGCGATCACGCAGCCGTCGTCCGCCTGGCAAACGACGCCTTGCAGCGGCAGCCAGGGCGACTCGATCCTGTCGAATGGGCCGAGCAATTCGCGAAAGGTGCCCGGATCGAGCAGCGAGCGGGCGCGCTCGCGAGCGGGCAGTTCGATGAAACTGTCGCGCAGCAGCGGCGCGGTATGCGTGCTGGCAAGCGTGCTCATGCGTCGTCTCCCTGTTCGGCGGCCTCGACGGCTTCGGCGAGCCGCAATGCCACGACGCCAGGCGTCGCACCGAAGTCGTTGATTTCGATTTGCGCGGCGCCGTCGTAGCGAGTGAAGAAGCGGTCGAGCACGCTCTTCCAGATGTGACTGTAGCCGTCCACGCTCGTGCGCACGACGACATGCGCGGTCAGCGCGTTAGCGTTATCGGCGGGGGCGAGCAGCACTTCCAGATCGCCCGAGCCGACCACGCCGACATGCGCGCGGGTCGTGACGGCGCGTTGCGCCGGATAGTCGAAGGTCAGATGTTCCATGTGGCTCAGCTCCCGCTGGCGTCGTGATGCGCCAGCATGTCGAGAAAGAGGGTGGCGGCGAGCAGGTCGGCTGCGCCGCCGGGCGATGCGTTGAGCGACAGCAGTTGCTGTTCGAGTGCGGCGAGCGCGATCTGGCCTTCGCGTGTCGAGCTGCCACCGGCTTGCAGCACGCGCTGCGCACCGCGCTGTCCGGCATGCAAGCCGTCGAGACCGGCGCGATGCAGCAGGCAGGTGTCGTCGAGCGAAGCCATGATCGAGAGCAGGGCGTCGACGCGCGCGGCGTCTTCGGCGATGCCGCGCTCGCGTGCCGCGATCAACGCGGGTAAGCCCGTGCCGATCACATGCGGAAAGCCTTCTTGCGCTTCGCGGCGTGCGCCGCCGACCTGATAGCGCTGACGCACGCGCTCTCCGTGACTGTCGGTGGCAGCGGCAAAGCGGTCGGGGAAGCAGGCGATCTGCGCCGCGCGCTGGCAGATGTTCGATGCGTCGAGGCGGCCCGCGGTCTGCTGCAAAGACGCGCCCGCGACCAGCAGCCCGACAATCCAGATTGCGCCGCGATGCGCGTTGCTGCCGCCTGTCGCGCGCAGCATGTCCTGCTCGCCCGCGCGGCCGATCTGCGCGAGTTCAGCGCGCAACAGCGCCGACGGTTCGCCGCGGCGGCGCGCCGTGCGCGCTAGCGCGTCAAACGTCGGTTCGAGCGCTTGCGCCGAGCGGCGCATGATCGCAAGGTCCAAGTCGCGATGCGCGCCGCTGCCGCGCCGATCGACGAGGGCGGGCTTCGGCGTGAGTTCGGCTTCGTCGATTAGCGCGGTCACGGCGTAATGGGCGAGTTCCGCGTCGGTGAGCAGGTTCTGGAAAGACTTGCTGACGCGAGCGGCCGGCAACTGCGCGGGCCCGACTTGCATGGCCTGCGCGGCCTGGGCGGACGACCGCTCATCGCGCTCGAACAAGACAGCAGCGGCTCTCATCACCAGCTCCTGAAGCGAGCCGGCGGCGCATACAGACCGCCCGACCATGTGACCAGATCGTCGATGCTGCGTGCCGCCAGCAGCGAGCGCTTCGCTTCACCGCGACGAATGCCAAGATCTTCCGGGTACGCGACGATGCCGCGCCGGCGCAGTTCGGCGGTTTTTTCAGGCTTCGCACGCAAGCCGATCGGCGTCACGCCGGCCACGGCGGCGATCGCGGCGCGCCGTTCGTCGATTCCCTCGGCCTTGTGCAAATGCGCGATGCCTTCTTCGGTGACGACATGGCTCACGTCGTCGCCATAGATCATGACCGGCGCAATCGGCATGCCGTTTTTCGCGCCCACGGCGACGGCATCCAGTTCGTCGACGAAGGTCGGCTCGCCGCCTTTCTTGTATGTCTCCGCGAGTTGCACGACGAGTTTCTGGCCGCGCGACACGGGCCCCTGATCCTTCAGAAGCTTGAGCCACGCTTCGCTCGAATGACGGCGGCCGCGCGGATCGTGGCCCATGTTCGGCGCTCCGCCGAAGCCGGCGAGACGTCCGCGCGTCACCGTGGATGAATTGGCGTCCGCGTCGATCTGCAACGTCGAGCCGATAAAGAGATCGACGCCGTATTGCCCGGCCAGTTGGCACAGCACGCGGTTCGAGCGCAGCGTGCCGTCGTTACCGGTGAAGAACACGTCCGGACGCGCCTCGATATACGCCTCCATGCCGACTTCGCTGCCGAAGCAATGGATGCTCTCGACCCAGCCCGATTCGATCGCGGGGATCATCGTGGGATGCGGATTGAGCGTCCAGTTGCGGCAGATCTTGCCTTTCAGGCCGAGCGACTCGCCGTACGTGGGAAGCAGCAACTCGATCGCCGCGGTGTCGAAGCCGATGCCGTGGTTCAGGGAACTCACGCCGTACGGTTCGTAGATGCCGCGTATCACCATCATCGCGGTCAGCACCTGCAGGTCGCCGATATGGCGCGGATCGCGCGTAAAAAGCGGCTCCACCGCGAACGGCCGGTCCGCCTGCACGACCACGTCGACCCACGAGCCTGGAATATCGACACGCGGCAGTTCATCGACGATCTCGTTGACCTGCACGATCACGATGCCGTGACGAAACGCGGCGGCCTCCGCGATGGTCGGTGTGTCTTCGGTGTTCGGGCCCGTGTAGAGATTGCCGTGACGGTCCGCTTTTTCTGCGCAAAGCAGCGCGACGTGCGGCGTCAGGTCCACGAACATGCGCGCGTAAAGTTCGACGTACGTGTAGATCGCGCCGATTTCCAGTTGCCCGTCTTCGAGCAGTTGCGCGACGCGCAAGCTCTGCGGCCCGGCAAACGAGAAATCCACCTTATGCGCGATGCCGCGTTCGAACAGCGCCAGATGCTCGGGGCGGCTGATGCTCGATATGAGCAGATGCACGTCGTGCAGCTTCTGCGGATCGACCTTCGCCAGCGAGCGCGACAGGAAATCCGCCTGCTTCTGGTTGTCGCCCTCGAGCGCGACCCGGTCGCCTGGCTGGATCAGCGTTTCTAGTGCATCGACGATGCGGTTGGGCGGCAGGACGCCGTCTTCGAGCCATGGCGCGATAACGGCGAGGCGGCGGTTCTTTTCGTCGCGGCGCGTGGTCCACGAACGTGCGGCGGATGACGCTTCGGCGGATGGGTTCATCGGCTCAATCAGCTCCCGGTGGTGATGCGCGGGGGTCTGCCGCGCGGCTTGGGCCGGTTCGCGAGCGCGGCTTCCGCCTGCGCGCGTTCGGTCAGGAAACGGTGGAGGAGATCGCCCGTGCCGAGCAGATGCGCAACGACGAGCGCTTGCGCGCCCGGCACGTCGCGCCGTTGCACGGCGTCGAGCAATTCGCTGTGTTCATTGTCGGATTCGCCCTTGTAAGAAGGCAAACCGAATTTCAGGCGCAGATACCGTTCGCCACGCCGATGCAGCACGCGGATCAGGTCTTCGAGCTGAGGACGCGCGGCCGGCGCATACAGGCTCATGTGGAATTCGGCATTGCGCGCCACGTATAGCGACGGGTCCGGCTCGCGCTCCGCCGCGCGGCACAGCGCCGCGCATTCGCGCAGCGTGGCCGCCGTGTGTTTGGGTATTGCCAGCCCGATGGCAAGGCTCTCCAACGCGGAGCGGATCTCGTAGATCTCACGCGCTTCATCTGCGGACAAGGGCGCGACAGTGGCACCCTTGTGCACCGCGACCTTCGCCCAGCCTTCGGTCTCGAGCAGGCGCAAGGCCTCCCGCACCGGGATTGCGCTGACCGAAAAGTGCCGGGCGAGCGCGTCCTGGCGCAGCGGCGCACCGGGCGCCAGCGTGCCGTCGATAATTGCCTCGCGCAGCGCCTCCGCGATTACGCGGGACGTGCTCTCCCGTGGCGCGGCTGCAGGAAGAAGCGGGGCGCGCACGGGGGCATCCAGGGGAAAACCATCTGTTGCGTCGTTCATAGTTCAAATATTATATACAAAACGACGCTAATTAAACGCGGGCAAACCCGGAATTTCTCTCCGGGCCCCGCAGGGTGCTGCGGGCTTGCACGGCAACCATGGCTTCACGACAGCTCGTGTCCGGTCGTTTCCCTTTCATATGCAGGTAACAGCAGGCAGGAGGAGCACGATGAGTTCACTCACCGACCGCACGTCGGCCGCACGGCGCCGCACGCCGTTGAATCGCTCGCAGATCGCGGGTTTTTGGGGCGCTTGGGCCGGCTGGACGCTCGACGGCATGGACTCGTTCATCTACGCGCTCGTGCTCACGCCGGCGCTGACCGAGCTATTGCCGCGCTCCGGCTACGCGGCGACGCCCGCCAACATCGGACTGGCCGGTTCTATTCTGTTTGCGCTGTTCCTGGTCGGCTGGGGCATGTCCTTCATATGGGGGCCACTCGCCGATCGCTTCGGCCGAACCAAGGTGCTGGCGGGCACGATCTTCACATTCGCGATTTTCACGGGCCTTGCCGCGACTTCTCACAACGTGTGGGAGTTGGGCATCTATCGCTTCATTGCGGGAGTCGGCATAGGCGGGGAATGGGCGCTCGCCGGCACCTACGTGGCGGAAGCGTGGCCGGAGGATCGTCGCAAGATGGGCGCGGGCTATCTGCAAACGGGGTATTACGCGGGCTTCTTCCTGGCCGCGGCGCTGAATTACACAATTGGCGTGCACTTCGGCTGGCGTGCGATGTTCCTGACGGGAGCCGTGCCGGTCGTCGTCGCGATTCTGATTCTGTTGCGCGTGAAGGAATCCGAGAAATGGCAGAAGGCCGAGGCGCACGCCGAACGCGCGAAACCGCTGCGCGAGATCCTGGGACCGGCCTACCGGCGGCGCACATGGGTCGCGTGCATTCTCTTGACCATTGCCATTATCGGTTTGTGGGCGGGGGCCGTATATGAGCCGTCGGCGGTCATCCAGCTTGCGTCCAAGGCGGGTATGGCGAAGAACGATGCAATCAGAATGGCGTCGCTCGCAACGGGCTTGCTGTCCATCGGCACGATTCTCGGATGCCTCGCACTGCCGCCGCTCGCGGAACGCTTCGGCCGCCGCAAGACGCTGGCGTTTTACTTCGCCGGAATGGCGGTGGCGATCACCGGCAGTTTCGGCTGGGCCTTCTATTTGCCGAACGGGCTCGCGCCTTTCATCGCGTGGCTGTTCGTGCTGGGTTTCTTCGGCGGCAACTTTGCGCTCTTCAGCTTGTGGCTGCCCGAGCAGTTCGAAACACGCGTGCGTGCGACGGCGTTTGCGTTCTGTACGTCATTCGGACGGTTTGTTGGCGCGGGCGTGAACTTTCTGCTTGGCGCGGCGGTTCTTCACATGCACACGCTCGGGGTGCCGGTGGCCCTGACGGCGCTCGTGTTCGTCGCCGGTCTGTTTGTCATTCCGTTCGCGCCGGAGACGAAGGGTGAAGTGCTGCCGCAGTAAATCTGACGGGCTCCGCAGCGCGGTGCCGGCCGTTTGCCGGCACTTATTTATTGCCAAGCCTGAACGTGCGACTCACTCTGCATGACCCCGCGCGCGCCGGTGCGGGAGCAGCAACGATACAAGCGGCCAGCCGAGATTCACGCCGAGACTCGCGATCACGATGAGCGCCATACCCGCGAGTTGCGGCAGCGAAAGCGCGCGGCCGTACACGATGGCATCGACGGCAATCGCGGTGAGCGGATAGACGAACAGCAGCACCGCGATGATCGGTGTGGTGAGCTTGGGCAACGCGCCGTAGATCAGCACATATGAAAGTCCCGTGTGCAGCACCCCCATGCCGACGATCCAGAACCACTGCATTGCCCCGATGTGCACGGCGTCAAAGGGCGCAATAAGCGGCGCGATGATCGGCAGGAACACCACACCCACCGCGCATTGTGCGAGTGTCAGCAGGTGCGGGCGCAAGTCGCCGAGTCCCTTGGCGATCAACGTAACGCTCGCATACAGCACCGAGCCGGCCAATGCTTCGCCGATGCCGATCAGATAGCTCGTGTGGCCTTGCAGATTTTCCGTGGCCGCGACACCCGACGCGAGCACGAGTCCGACAAAGGCGGTCGCGATCCAGCCAAGCCGATCCGCGCCTAGCCGTTCGTTGAAAAGCGCGGCGCCGATCAGCACGACCCAGAACGGCTGCACGTGGAACACCACGGTCGCGACCGCGATGCTGGTGCGATGGATCGCATCGAAGAAACCGACCCATTGCGTGACCATCAGCACGCCGGAGATCAGCGCGAGTACGACCGTACGCCGTGTGAAATGTGCGCGCGTGAAGAAGCCCTTCCACGCGCAGTACGCGGCCAGCGAGAGGAATCCGAACAGGCAACGGAAGAACACCAGGGTCAGCGCACCGAGCCGCGCTTCCTCGACAAAGACGCCGAGCGTGCCCATCAGCAGCCCTCCGCCGGCCAACGTGATGGCGCCCTGTTGACGTTGGGTGAGGGTCATGCCGATCGTCTCCGTGAAGTGATGCAGCCAAGTATTGCGCCGGTTGCGCGGCAATCACAAACGAATTAAATTGAGAAATTCCATAAGCGGGATTGATAAATCATGCACCCCGAATTCGACGCCGATCTGCTGCGCACTTTCGTCGCGGTCGTGGATACGGGCAGTTTCACGAAAGCGTCGGCAACCGTTCACCGCTCGCAGGCCGCGGTCAGCATGCAGATCAAGCGGCTCGAAGCCATGCTCGGCACCACGCTGTTCGCGCGCAACACGCGCAACCTGTCGCTCACGCGGCCAGGCAACACGCTGCTCGAATACGCGAGGCGCGTGCTGGCATTGCACGAGGAAGCGTGGTCGGCGATCGTTCGGCCCGAAGTTACCGGACGCGTGGTGCTCGGCGCGCCGGACGATTACGTGTCGTCGCTGTTGTCGCCGGTGTTGCGGCGATTTTCGAATCTCTACCCGCACGTGGAGATCGAAATCGTCTGCGCTCAAAGCACTTCGCTCGCGCCGATGCTGGCCGACAACAAGATCGATCTCGCCTTTGTGACGCGCGACCGCAAATTGCGCGGCGAATTCGTTCGCAGTGAGCCGATGGTGTGGGTAGGGGCTAGCGTCGATACGCCGGTACTGGCGGCGTCGCCGTTGCCCGTCGGTCTGTACGAGCCCGGCTGTGTGGCGCGCCAGCATACGCTGGCCGCGCTCGACGGCGCGCGGATTCGCTATCGCGCGGCATTCAGCAGCGCGAGCCTGATGGGTCTCGTCGCAACGGTGGACGCGGGTTTATCGGTGGTGGCGCTCACGCGTTGCAGTGTGCCGCCGCGCCTCGCTGTTCTCGGCGAAGCACAGGGCTTGCCGAAGATAGAGCCGCTGGAAATCGTGGTCGCGCGCAGCGCGAAGTCAGATAGGCCGACCTGCGATTATCTGGCAGCGCAGATGGTTCAGGATCTGTCGTTACGCAACCAGCCGCGCGGGTCGGCGGCCGCACAGTGAACGGGTGCGGCCGACTTCACGCGTCCGGTCGCAGCGCGATGCGTATCAGAAAGTGATGTTGGTGCGCAGGCCGACGACGAACGTGTTGCGCAGCGGCTTCGTCGGATCGTTCGGATTCTGACCGGCGCCTGCATTGAAGGTGTATTGCGCGTCGGCCTGAAGCATCCACCACGGGGCGATCTGGTACTGGTAGGTCGCTTCGAGCGCGGTTTCACTCGTTCGAACACCGTACGGGCCGCCGCTGAATGCCAGGTTATCCTGATCGATTCCGTGTGCGTGGTTGCCGATCTTGATGTACGTGAGCGCCAGACCCGCGCTGTCATTGTCGCGGCCGGCGAACGGCGCTTTGAGCACGACGCCAAGGTTAGCCGCGACGCTCACCAGATTGCGGTCACCCGGCGCGCCCATCACGCGCGCGAACACGCCGAGGCTGCGCGCTTCGCCCGGGTTGGGCCGCCAGATCATCTGATCGGCCACCGCATAGAAGCTGTAGTCGCCGCGATGGTTCGCCGCGACGCCCGTTGACGCGGGACTTGCGAGCGACACACCGTTGCTGTCGTAGCGTTGATCTGCGAAGTGGCCGTTGTTGTACCAGACACCGATCTTGTAGGTACCCGGCAGTCCGCCTCCGGCAGTGCTCGCCGCAGGCGGCGTGTCGCTGTCCGCCGGCTGGTTGATCGCATACTGCAACTCGCCGATGAACAGCGTGCCGTTATGCAGGTTGAAATTTGTCCCGCTGCGGTTGTTCGGATTGTTGCCGAGCGGATCGCCGTCGAACACACCGGCGAGCGCTGTCAATGAAGGCGTGATCTGTCCGCGCACGCGCACGCCGAGCGCCGACAGCGGATACGCCGGCCCGCCCGACGGCATGTCGTAAGTGGGCAGCGCGGGCCAGCCGAACATCGTGTTGATGAAAAGCGCGGAGTACGTGCTGGAGATGAACTCCTGGTCGATACTTTGCTGACCGACCTTTACGTCGATCCGTTTGTTCAGGAACGACTGCTGATACCACAGCTCCCACAGGCGCGTGCTGTTTTCGGCTTCAATGCCGCTTGCCGTATTCAGCGTGCCGAGTTTGTCACCGCTGAAGTTGCCGCCGTGAATCTGCAATGCGCTCACGTTGAACTGGCCGCCCGGCAACCCGAACGCTTTGTCGGTATCCAGTTGGACAGTCGCGGTAGTCACGCCGTCGTACGCGGCGCCGCGCGCGAGGCCGCCGCGCAGGTTGCCAAGCAGTTCGCTGGTTTCAGTAAGCGCGAAGCTCACGCCATATTTGCCGAGCCACGGGCGCAAGCCGCCCATGTCGCCGAACATCTGGTCGCGGCTCCAGAAGCCGCTCTCGCTGGCCGCGGCTTTGCCCGTATCCGCGCCTGCTGCTCCGTTTGCTTCGCTTGCATCGCGCGCGGCGTCGGCATTTGCGGCTGCCTTCGCATCGCCTTGCGCCATTGCCGCACCCGAAGTGCAAGCCCAAGCGAATGCCGTGCACCACGCGATGCGGCGAATCGAACGCGTGCGGCTGCGCCCGGCCGCCTTGCTGCCAGATGACAGAAACTCGAAGCGGACAGGCAAGGATGCAACGGGGCGAATGGATCGGGCGAGCTTCATCAAAATGCCTTTAATGTTGTTATCGACTGCTTTCGTGCGCCGCGGCGTTAAATAGCTATTTAACCGGACGCAGGCCGGCATCGGTTCGCGCGAACCGGACAATGGGCGTGATCGTACCGAGGCATGTACCGGTGCGTCAACGAGAGGCAAACGACTCGCGTCAACATACCGGGGACTCACGCGTCGAAAATTTGTGCGAACGCGTATCGGTGCGGCTTGTCGAACCGCACGAGTTTCCGCAGTCTCTTACAAGGAGTTACATATGAAGCGTGTCCTTCTGATTTCGTTGCTGGCGAGCGCCGGTCTTTTCGCAAGCGGCGTTTCGAACGCACAGTTGAATCTGAAGCAGTTCGGCATTGGTGGCGGGGACACATCCGCGGATGCTGGCGCGGCATCGTCTGGCGGCATATCGCAGTTGTTGCAAACGTACGTGGGTGCGAATCAGCAGGTGCTGAGCGGGCAGTCGTCGCTTGCGTCCGCGATGGGTCTGTCGAGCGCGGCCGGGCAGGCACAGCAGGCCGCGGGCTTGCTGAGCGGCGGTACGCCGTCGGTCAGCCATTTGACGCAAGTGGGCAGCACGCAGCAGTCGCTGTCGCAAACGTTGACGCAGGCATTTGCCGGCCGCGTGGGTGGAACGGGCAACGCAACGCAAGCGCCGGTGAACAAGCAGGCGTTCACCGACGGCCTGGCGTCGCTCGGTAAAGGCGTCAGTCAGTATTCGAGCTTGCAGTCGGGCCTCGGCAGCATTGGACAGATGAATCCTGCTTCGCTGTTGCAGGCCGGCATGAATCCGCAGACCGCGCAAAGCGCGTCGTATATAGCGCAATCGGCACCGGGGCAGTTGCAGTCGCTGATGTCGACGCTCAGTTCCGCGGTACAGTTCGCAACGAGCAACGGTATCAGCGTGCCGTCGATCGCGAAGTCGGCGCTCGGAGGCGGACAGTAGCGCAACTAGAACCAGACGGACGACGCCTATGTCACACACACTCAATCTCGACAACTACTTCGAGCGCATCGGTTATACGGGCCCGCGTACGCCGACGCTCGAAGTGCTGAAGGCAATTCACCGGTTGCATCCGCGAGCCATTCCGTTCGAAAACCTGAATCCGCTCACGCGTCGCGCAGTGAAGCTGGATCTGGAATCCGTCGAAAAAAAACTGGTCGACGATCGCCGGGGCGGCTACTGCTTCGAGCAGAACGCGCTGCTCGCGAACGTACTGGTCGAATTGGGCTTTCAGGTCACGCCGTTGATTGGGCGAGTGCTATGGGGCCGGGAGCCCGACGCGGTTCCACCTCGTACGCACATGGTGCTGCGAATCGATGTGGATAACGAAGCATGGATCGCGGACGTGGGTTTCGGCAGCGTTACGCTGACATCGCCGGTGCGATTGACGCCGGGTCTTGCGCAACGCACGGACCTGGGCATCTTCCGTCTCGCCGACGCTTCCCACGACGCGCTGTATCTCGAAGTGCAGGCGCGCGATCAAACGTGGTCGCGCGTCTATCGCTTCGATTTGCATCCGGTCGAGTGGATCGATTACGAAACGTCGAACTGGTACACGTCGACGTCGCCGGAAGCGATCTTCGCAAACAATCTCATCGTGTGCCGCGTGTTGGACGACACGCGCCTCGCGCTGTTGAACGATCAACTGAACGAGCGCGCGGCGGACGGCTGTATCGTCCGCGAGCAGCGCCTCGCAAGCGCTGACGAACTCGCGGCCTGTCTGCACGATCGCTTCGGTCTGAAGACCGGCGACATCGACCTGGCGGAAATATTTGACCGCGTGCGCACGCGGGCCGATTCCGAGTAATTCCTCGCCCGCACCGTCGGTCCTTTTGCCGGGCCGACGTATCCCCGCAGCGCACCTTCGCGTTGCATTCGTCGAACCTGTCTAGACAAAGTGCACCATGCCGACGCATCCGTTGCGGCGTGGCAAGGGTGCGTCTTCGTCGTCGACACCCTCGGAAAGCCCCGATCCACCGCGCCTTATAGGGGCTTACCCGATGATCGGGCAATTTTTCCAAGAATCTGCTTGCGACGGCTTTTTGACTCATGCAGACTTGTCTATACAAATTCAGCGGCGCTCAGAACGCTGGTCCGCATTCCGGTTCGACGGTTTCCTCAATCAAAGGAGTTTCGACGTGAAAGTGAAACGCACCACGGCAGCAAAAGCATTGATCGGCGCCGTGCTCGGCGCCGCGGCGATTTTGGGCGCACCGGCGCAGGCGAAGGAATGGAAGACGGTGACGATCGCGCTCGAGGGCGGCTATGCACCGTGGAACCTGACCTTGCCCGGCGGCAAGCTCGGCGGTTTCGAACCTGAACTGGTTGCCAACCTCTGCGAGCGCATCAAGCTGCAATGCAACCTGGTCGCGCAAGACTGGGACGGCATGATCCCGGGTCTGCAGGCCGGCAAGTTCGACGTGTTGATGGATGCGATCTCGATCACGCCGGAGCGCGAAAAGATCATCGCGTTCTCGAAGCCGTATGCGGCCACGCCCGCCACGTTCGCGGTGGCCGACGCCAAGGTGCTGCCCAAGGCCGCAGCGGACGCGGGCGTCGTCAAGCTCACGGGCGATCCGAAGTCCGATCAGCCGACCGTCGACGCGCTGCGCAAGCAGTTGAAGGGTAAGACCATCGGCATCCAGTCGGGCACCGTCTATACCAAGTTCATCAACGACGGCTTCAAGGACATCGCCACGATCCGCGTCTACAAGACGTCGCCCGAGCGCGATCTCGATCTGGCGAACGGGCGTATCGACGCGTCGTTCGACGACGTGACGTACTACGCCGCGAACATCGACAAGAAGGAAACCGCATCGATCGTGATGGCCGGCCCGAAGATCGGCGGTCCGATCTGGGGTCCGGGTGAAGGCCTCGCGTTCCGCAAGCAGGACGCCGACCTGAAAGCGAAGTTCGACACCGCGATCAGCGCGGCGCTCGCCGACGGCACCGTCAAAAAGCTGTCCGCAAAATGGTTCAAGACCGACGTCACGCCCTGATTCACGAGGCGTTGCACGAATGCTGCATGCGTGGGCGCGAGCTTGCGCGTGCAGCTGTTTCATCGTCCGTCAAGACGGGAGGTAGGCAATGGCTCTGATACAGATGCTCGGCTTCGGGCCGGAAGGTTGGGGCGGCGTGCTGCTGCTCGCGGCGTTGATGACTGTCGCGCTCACGCTCGCAGCGCTCGCGGTCGGGGCCGTATTCGGCGCCCTGGTCGCTGCGGCCAAGCTGTCGCGTCTGCGCACACTGCGCGTGATCGGCGACATCTACACCACGGTATTTCGCGGCGTGCCCGAACTGCTCGTCATCTACCTGTTCTACTTCGGCGGCTCGACGCTCGTGACGACCGTGGGCCAATGGTTCGGCGCCGAGGGCTTCGTCGGTGTGCCGCCGTTCGTAATCGGCGCGCTCGCTGTTGGCATGATTTCCGGCGCGTATCAGGCCGAGGTGTATCGATCTGCGGTGCTCGCGGTATCGCGCGGCGAACTCGAAGCGGCGCGCTCCATCGGCATGCCTACCCTCACCATGGCGCGCCGCATCCTGATTCCGCAAGTGCTGCGTTTCGCCTTGCCCGGCATCGGCAACGTATGGCAACTGAGCCTGAAAGATTCCGCGCTGATCTCGGTCACGGGTCTCGCCGAACTGCTGCGCACGAGTCAGGTGGCGGCGGGCTCCACGCATCAATACTTCACGTTCTTCGTGGTCGGCGGCGCGCTGTATCTGCTGATGACCAGCATCTCGAACCGGGTCTTCAACCACGCCGAGGCACGCGTGGGCCGGTCCTTCAAGCGCAACTTCGCGCGCAACTGACGGCGACGGCATCATGAACTTCGACTTCGATTTTCTGCTCGACACGGTGAAGCAACTGCTCGCCGCCGTGCCGACCACACTCGGCCTGTTCTTCTGTTCGCTCGTTCTCGGGGGACTGCTGTCGCTCGTGATCGTCACGATGCGCGTGTCGCCGCACTGGCTGCCGAACCGTTTTGCACGCGCTTATATCCTCGTGTTCCGCGGCTCGCCGCTGCTGATCCAGATGTTCCTCGTGTACTACGGCATGGGTCAGTTCGGCGTCATTCGCGAGAGCTTTATGTGGCCGGTGCTGCGTGAGCCGTATATGTGCGCTGTTTTATCGCTCGCGCTCTGTACCGCCGGTTATACGGCCGAGATCATTCGCGGCGGCCTGATGGCCGTGCCGGTCGGCCAGATCGAGGCGGGTTACTCGATCGGTCTGTCGGGCTTCGGGCTGCTGCGCCGCGTGATCGGGCCGATTGCACTGCGCCAGTGTCTGCCCGCTTATTCGACAGAAGCCGTGCTGCTCGTCAAATCCACCGCGCTTGCGAGTCTCGTGACCGTGTGGGAAGTGACCGGCGTCGCGCAGCAGATCATTCAGCAAACGTATCGCACGACGGAAGTATTTATCTGCGCCGCGCTGATCTATCTGTTCCTGAACTTCATTATCGTGCGCGCACTCGGCATGCTTGAAACGCGCCTGTCGCGGCATCTGCGTGCGGCGCCCAGGCAGACCGCGCCGAGCCGCCCGGTGTCCGCCACTACCGAAGCACGCCGCGCCGCGCCCTGAGCGCCCGGCCATTCCGGATGAACCTGGAGAATTCCATGAACGCTACGGCACCCGTTGCACTGTCGGTCAAGAACATTCACAAATCGTTCGGCGACCACCACGTGCTCAAAGGCATTTCGCTCGACGCTCATCAAGGCGACGTGATCTCGATTCTCGGCGCGAGCGGCTCGGGCAAAAGCACCTTCTTGCGCTGCCTGAATCTGCTGGAGACACCCGACGACGGCTCCGTCGCGCTCGCCGGAGAAGAACTGAAAATGAAGCGCCGCGGCGACGGCAAGCTGCAACCGAGCGACCGCCGCCAGGTGGACCGCGTGCGCTCGCAGCTCGGCATGGTGTTCCAGAACTTCAATCTCTGGTCGCATATGACGGTGCTCGAAAACCTGATTGAAGGGCCGATGCGCGTGCAAAAGCGCAGCCGCGCCGAGTCGGTGGAAGAAGCCGAGGCGCTGCTCGCGAAAGTCGGCCTCGCGGAAAAGCGCGGCCATTATCCCGCGCATCTGTCGGGCGGCCAGCAGCAGCGTGTGGCGATTGCGCGCGCGCTTGCCATGCATCCCAAAGTGATGCTGTTCGACGAACCCACGTCGGCGCTCGATCCCGAACTCGTTGGCGAAGTACTGCGCGTGATGCGCTCGCTTGCCGAAGAAGGGCGCACGATGCTGGTCGTCACGCACGAAATGGGTTTTGCGCGGCACGTATCGAACCGCGTGATGTTCCTGCATCAGGGGCAAGTGGAAGCCGACGGCACGCCTGACGAAGTATTCGTCGAGTGCAAGTCGGAGCGCTTCCGTCAATTCGTGTCGAGTCATCAGGACCGCACGACCAACTAATCCGTATCGCCACGCACTCTACCGAGCAGAGCAACATCATGGCCGTGATCCGTTCCGATCGTCCTCTCGACTGGGCCCAGGTGGCGGCGGTCGCCGCCGGGGAGCCGCTCGAACTTTCCGCCGACGCCCGCGCGCGCATCGCGGCGGCAAATGTACTGGTGCAACAGATCGTCGAGCGCGGCATTCGTGCGTACGGCGTCAACACGGGCGTGGGTGCGTTGTGCGACGTGATCGTGTCGCCCACCGAACAGCGCACGCTGTCGCGCAACATTCTGATGAGTCACGCAGTCGGTGTCGGCACGCCGCTCGGTGTCGCCGAGACCCGCGCGATCATGGCCGCCGCCGTCAACAATTTCGCGCATGGGCACTCGGGCATCCGTATCGAGGTCGCCGATCAACTCGTGGCCTTGCTCAACGCCGACTGCTTGCCTGAAGTGCCGGCGTTCGGCTCGGTCGGTTATCTGAGCCATATGGCGCATATCGCGCTGGTGTGCATCGGCGAAGGTCACGTGCGATATCGCGGCGAGCGTATGAAGGGCCGCGACGCGTTGCACATGCTCGGCCGCGAACCGCTCGTGCTGGAAGCGAAGGAAGGCCTCAGCCTGATCAATGGTACGCCTTGCGTGACCGGGCTTGCCGCATTGGCGCTTGCACGCGCGGTGCGTCTGCTCGATTGGACCGATGTCGTCGCCGCAATGAGCTTCGAGAATCTGCGCGGCCAACTGGCAGCATTCGACGAAGACTCGCTCGCGCTGCGCATTTCGCCGGGGCTGAACCTCGTAGGCGAGCGCATGCGCACCGCGCTTGCCGACAGCGGCATTCTCGCGGCCGTGGTCGGCCAGCGCACGCAAGATCCGCTCAGCATGCGCACCATTCCGCACGTGCACGGCGCGGCGCGCGACGTGCTTGCCGCGACCGCCGACGTGGTGGATCGCGAGCTGGCGTCGATCACCGACAACCCGATTGTCGCGGGCACGCCGGAAGATCCGCGCGTTTATTCGCAGGCGCATGCGGTGGGCGCATCCATTGCGCTTGCGATGGACAGCCTCGCCACCGCCATCGCGCAGGTTGCCGCAATGGCCGAACGGCGGCTCGATCGTCTCGTCAATCCGCTGGTGAGCGGCTTGCCCGCGTTTCTGGCCGAGCCTGGCGGCACCTGCTCGGGCTTCATGATCGCGCAGTACACGGCGGCCTCGCTGGTTGCGCAGAACCGGCGGCTTGCGCTGCCAGCGAGTCTCGACGGCGGCATTACGTCGGGTTTGCAGGAAGATCACTTGTGCCACGCCACGCCTGCCGCATTGAAGGCGCTGGAAATCATCGACAACGCGGGGCGCATCGTCGCGATAGAGCTATTGGCCGCGGCGCAGGCCTACGACCTGCAAGCCACCGACGCCCCACCGGCGCCGCATACGCAGGCGTTGTGGAAGCGCGTGCGGCAGATCGTGCCGACGTATCGCGACGACCGTCCGCTCGCTGACGACATGAGCGTGGCTTTCCGGATGATCGCTGGCGAGGCGCCGCCGCCGTTGCCAGGTCCTGACAAGCTGAGGCAGCGCAATTTCAGTGTCGTTTCGGACGCGTCTATCGGGAAGCTCGCAGCGGCGAGTAACTTGCCCGCCGCCGCAAATAGTGTGAGCGATAGCGCGGGCCTGATGAACGTAGCGGGCCATGTCGCCATTGCAGGCGGCGCGCCGGTTGTCGCTCACGTGGCCTGACAAAGATATCTCCGGTGAGCGGGCTTACCCGCCGGCGAACCGACCGAGGTGTCCCCAAGGGACTTACTGCGGGGCGTAAAAGCGGTACAACGGATGCGATCCGCAACCCACCCACGAGGTCGGAGTGAACACAACTACAAATGAGCAAAAGCGCGCACAACAAAGCGCGGAGACAGTTGCACAGGCCGGTGCACAAGAGGGTGCACGAGCGGGTGCACAAGCGGGTGCACAAGCGGGTGCACAAGTGGCCCCGCAAATAAGCGCGGCAAATGGCGGCAACGCGGACCGCGCCGTGTGCAAGGAGACGCCCGCGAAAGCGATGCCCGCCTATGAACAGATCAAGCGCTATGTGATCCGGCGTATCAGCGAAGGCGACTGGAAGCCGGGCGGACTGATCCCTTCCGAAACGGAACTGGTAAAGGAGTTCGGCGTCGCGCGCATGACGGTCTCGCGCGCATTGCGCGAATTGACCACTGAGCGCGTGCTGACCCGTGTGCAGGGGTCCGGTACGTTCGTCGCGCCGCAGCGCTACGAATCGACGGTGTTGGAAATCCGCAATATCGCCGATGAAATCACCGCTCGTGGTCATCGTCATTCGGCCCGCGTGTTGACGCTCGAACCGAGCGACGACCCGCAGGCGCTCGAAGCGCTCGGCCTGTCGAGCGGCCCGGCGTTCCACTCGTGCATCGTGCACAGCGAAGAGGGCGAGCCGATCCAGTACGAGGATCGCTACGTGAACCCGAAGGTGTTTCCCGAGTATCTGCAGCAGGACTTCACCATCGAGACGCCGAATCACTACATGGTGCGCCTCGCACCCATCCAGCGCGCGGAGTTTCGGATCTACGCGCAGAAGCCGGACGCGTATGTGCGCCGTCATCTGTCAATGGAAATTGGCGAGCCGTGCTTGCAACTATGGCGTCGTACGTGGGTCGGCGAAGACGTGGCGACGTCCGTGCAGTTGTGGCATCCGGCCTCGCGCTTTCATCTGGCGGGCAATGTGTGACGGGTCAGCACGGCGCCGGCCCGGCGGGAAACCAGGTTATGGACGCGTGAAGCGTGAAACGTGGCGCGTCAGCCTTGCCGTTGCGACATATCCGGCGAGAAGCGGCAGCCGAGCCGGTACCGCGAGCCGGGATGTACGAACCGCGCGAACGTCACCGCAACACCGCTCGTCCAGGTACGACGCACGAGCGTGAGACAGGGTTCTTCCGCGCGAATTTCGAGTAGCCCGGCTTCGGCCTGAGTCGGTAACCCCGCGTCGACAATGTGTTCGACGTCGTGCGCAGGCACCGTTTCGAACAGATACTCCGACGGCCTGATCGCCGAAAAATCCTGCTGCAAAAAATCCGGCGCAATGGCCGGATTCACGTAGCGATCCTCCAGTTGCACCGGCAAGCCGTTCTCACGGTGCACGCAAACAACATGAAAAACCGAAGCGGCCGGCGCGAGCCCTAACGCATTCGATACGACGACAGACGCAGTCTCGCGCTGCAAGAGCACGGTACGGTAGCTGTATTCGTGTCCGCGTGAGCGAATCTCGTCGCCGATATGCGCGATCATCAGGAGCGTGGATTGCGGTCTTGCTTGCGCGACGAATGTGCCGACGCCCGACACGCGCGTAACGAGCCCTTCGTGCGCCAGCTCGCGCAGCGCGCGATTGACGGTCATGCGCGAAACACCCAGCGTCGCAACGAGGTCCAGTTCGGAGGGCAGACGCTCGCCGGCCTGACGCGCGCCCGATTCGATGATGCCAAGAATATGCTGCTTGACCTGCTCGTAGCGTGCAGCCGGCGCCTCACCTGCAGCGCTCGTAGCCGCAGTCGCGTCGCGCGTGCTTTGAGCCACGGCGGCTGGCTGCTTGCCGTGGGCTTTGTGGCTCTTGCCGCGAAGCATGGAGGACATCGGCAGCCCCTCGTTACTGTCCGCGCAATGCGGTCGGGGCAGGGCGCGCGTTCATAGCGGCTCTGCGTCGTCTGGGCCGCGCGCCCAGAATGCGTTGCGGTCGAAGTAGTTCTGCAGGAACTGCCGCAAGCGCGGCTGTCCGGCGTCATGGAAAACTTCGCGCGGTTGGCCCTGAACAGCAATGCGCCCCTGGTCGATGAACATGACTTTGTCCGCGACCTGCGCGGCAAATCCCATTTCGTGAGTGACGACGGCCATCGTCATGCCGTCGCGCGCGAGTTGCTTCATCACTTGCAGCACCTCGCCGACGAGTTCGGGATCGAGCGCCGAAGTGGGTTCGTCGAACAGCATGATGTGCGGCTCCATGGCGAGCGCTCGCGCAATCGCCACGCGCTGCTGCTGGCCGCCCGAAAGTTTCGCCGGGTACGCGTCGCCCTTATTCGAGAGGCCCACTGTTTCCAGCATCGCGTTCGCGCGGCGGCGCGCGTCGGCGTGCGGCAGATGCCGCACGCGCAGCAGCGCTTCCATGACGTTGCCGAGCGCGGTCATGTGCGGCCATAGATTGAATTGCTGGAATACCATGCCGACGTTACGCCGCACGCGATTGATTTCGCCCTGCGTCGCGCGCACGCGCTTGCCGTTGCGCTCGCTGTAGCCGAGCAGTTCGCCTTCGATGCGCACGTCGCCGTGATCGTACGTTTCAAGCGCAGCGAGGCAGCGCAACAGTGTGCTCTTGCCCGATCCGGAAGGCCCGATGATGCATACCACCTCGGAGCGGGCAATCTCCAGATCGACGCCGCGCAGCACTTCGACTTCGCCGAAGCGTTTACGAAGATCGCGCACCTGGATCAGCGGCGATCCATGTTGGGCTTGAACGGCGGACGCGGAGGAGGGCATGTCGGCGATAGCGTTCATGAAGTGATCCGATTCCTTTTATGCCATGAAACGCGCGATGCGGGTTTCGGCCCACATGCCCGCGCGCGACGTCAGTTCGACGAGCGCGAGATAGCACACGCACAGCATGAGCAGCGTTTCTACGAAAGCGAAGCTCGCCGAGCCGATGCCGGTCAGCACGAACGTCAACTCGGGGACCGTGACGATGGACAGCACAGCCGTCTCCTTGCTCAACACGATGATGAGGTTGGTGAGTGCGGGCACGATCAACACCAGCATTTGCGGCATCTGGATGCGCCACACGGCCTGTGTGCGCGTCAAGCCGAGACACGACGCCGCTTCGAGATGGCCGGGCGGCACCGATTGAAACCCGGAGCGAAACGCTTCGGCGAAATACGCACTGCCATAGAGGCCGAGACCGAGCACGCCGGCTGTCATCGGTTCGAGCGTGAGGCCGAACGACGGGCCGCCGTAGTAGAGCAAAAACAGTTGCACGAGAAATGGCGTGCCGCGGAAGAGCTCGATATAAAAGCGCAACAGGCCGCGTACCCAGCGTCCGCAAAAGAGCTGCAGCACCGCGATCAGAAAGCCGATCACCATGCCGATCACGACTCCCGCGGCCCAGGTGCCGAGCGTGGTGGCGAGGCCCGCTGCGATCGGCTGAAGATTGTGCGTGATGACAGTGGGATCGAACTGTTGCATAGCAAAGGCTCCGGGCCGATCAGGCGTGCTTCAGACGGAACTCGGCGGCGTGCGCGATCAGCGCGAGCGCACCGCAAATCACGAAGTAGATAAGCCCGGCGGCAAGATACGCCTCGAGCGGTCTGTAAGTACTCGCGGCGATGTTCTGCGCGGTGCGAGTCAACTCTGCGACACCGACAACCGAAATCAGCGACGAAGCCTTGATCAGCAGCACCATTTCATTGACGAGCGACGGTAGCGTCAGGCGAAACGCCTGGGGCACGAGAATGCGCCGGAGCGTGTCGAACGGCGAGAGGCCGAGCATGCGTGCGGCTTCTATATGGCCCGGCGGAATGCTGAGAAAACCGCCGCGCAGAATTTCGGCAATGTAGGAGGCCGAGCACAGCGACACCGCGCTGATCGCGGCGACGAGCGGCGATACGTTGATGCCTGCGAACGGCAGCAGGTAATACACCAGCAGCAATTGCACGAGCATTGGCACGCCGCGAAAGAAAAACACATACGCACCGCCGAATCTGCGCGCGGCGCGATTCGGCGACAGGCGCGCCGCGCACACGCCGACCGCGACGAAAAAGCCGATGAAAAGGCCCGTCAGCGAAACGCCGATGGTGGCAAGCGCCGCGTGCAGCAGGAGCGGCATGCCCTGAACGAAGACGGTCGTACTGAACATGGGCGTCGACCTCGCCAATGTGCGTTAGGTACGCATTAAACAGGCACTAGCGTGCGCTGAGTATGCGTGCAATGTGCTTCTGGAACGAACTCAATAGTTCGGCGCGGGCATGGTCGTCGGGGCGTCCATTGCAACGCCGAACCACTTCTTCTGCAAAGTCGCGAGGCGTCCGTCGCTATGCATTTTCACGAGCGCCGCATTGAACGCGTCTGCGAGCGGCTTGCTGTCGGCGTCTTTGCGCAGGCAGTACGCAAAGTACACTTTCGCGCCGAACGGCGGCTGCACCACTGCGAAAGTTTCAGGACGCTGTTTGGCGACGTAGGCGATGTTGGTCATTGAATTCGCCACCGCGGCAATGCGGCCGGCGGCGAGGTCGGCATACGCCTGATTGTTGTCGACGTATTCGCGGATTTCAGGCGGCTTCGGCAACGTGGCGACATATGCCTTCAGCTGATCGAGTTGAGCCGAACCCTTGCCGGCGCCCACGGTCTTGCCCGCGATGTCCGACGATTGCTTGAGCGCGGTGTCGTTCGCGCGCTTGAGCAGCGCGTCGGTGGCGTCTGCAACGGGCAGCGTGTATGTGTAGCGTTCCATGCGCGCCTTGGTGACGGTGAGCGGGCCGCCTACCATATCGAACTTGCCCGCTTCGAGGCCGGGCAGCACGCTCGGCCACGGCAAGTCGATAAAGCGCACCTTCACGCCGAGTTCCTTGCCAACCTCGGCGAACAGATCCTTGTTGAAACCGGCCTGTTGACCGTTTTCGAGGAAGTCGAAAGGCGCGAACTGCATCTCGGTGCCAACTACGAGCTCACCGGCCTTCTTCACTTTGGCGAGCTGGTCTTCCGCATGAGCGGCGACACTTGCGGCGCACAATGCCAGCACGACCAAACGACACTTCCAGCCTGAAAGGATGCTCATGAGATTCTCCGGTTGGCAAAGCGACGACCGCACAAAGCGGCTCGGCGCAAGTCATGCGAGGCAGTATATACCGCAGTATTCGCGCGAAATAAATAAACCCGCCAGTAGAGAAAAGCCCTTATAGGAAGAGCCGCACGCTCACTTGCGAGCACGCTTTTGGCGGTATATACCACTGCAATGACCTGGCGACCCGCCGGTCCGGCCGGTCCTCTTACGGAGCAACGCGATGCCTGTGACCCGTATTCCACTCATTGACTTTGCCGGCGTGCGCGCGGGCGACCCGCATGCGTTGCAGCGCGTGGCGCGCGAAATTAGCGAAGCGTGCACGACCATCGGCTTCTTCTACATCGTCAATCACGGCGTGCCGCAAGCGACAATCGACGCGGCGGCACAGGCGGCGCGCACATTCTTCGCTTTCCCAACCGACATCAAACGGCGCGCGGCGGTCAACCATCGGCATCGCGGTTTCAATGCGCTTGGCGACGCGACCATGTACCAGGCAAAACGGCCCGATTACAAAGAGTTCTTCAGCATCGGACTCGAACTGCCCGAAGACGACCCGGATGTGCTCGCGGGACAGGCGCTACGCGGACCGAACAACTGGCCGGAGTTCATGCCCGAGCTGCGTCCCGCGTTGTACGGCTACTACGAGGCGGTGGGCGCATGCGGCGCCGATCTGCTGCGCGCGGTGGCGGTCAGTCTTGGCGTCGACGAACATTTTTTCGCGCCGCGTTATACGAAGCGGATGCAGCGCACGCAGATGGTCTACTATCCGCCGCAGCCGCCTCAGTCGGACGAGGATCAATTCGGTGTCGCGCCGCATACCGATTACGGCTGCATCACACTGTTGTGGCAGGACCAGGTGGGTGGCTTGCAGGTGCGCGAAATCGCTAACGATACGTGGATCGATGCGCCGCCTGTGGAGGGCAGCTTCGTCGTCAACGTCGGCGATCTGCTTGCGCGCTGGACCGACGACCGGTTTCGCTCGACGCTTCATCGCGTGATCAATGCGTCCGGGCGTGAGCGTTATTCGATCGCGACGTTCTACGATCCGACCTACGGCGCAATCGTCGATCCGCGCGATCTGGGCGCGAGCGCGGACCATCCGAAGTATCAGCCGGTGGCCGCGGGCGACTATATCCTCGGGCGCATCAACGATTCGATGGGCTATCGCAAGAAGCACGCTGCCCAAACGACTTAAGCAAACAGGTAACCGAAGGAACACTTGCATGACCGACAACAGCAACGCGAACCCGCCGATCGGCACGGCCGCCCTCACTGCTCCGCTTGCCACAACGCTCGACGCGCTGCGTGCCGCGCTCGGCGACGAGGCGGTGCGCGTGGGCGACGAGATCGGCGAGCGCGCGCTGACCGACTGGACGCGTCACGCTCCGACCCGGCCTGCCGCGTTGCTGCTGCCGCGCAGCACCGAGGACGTCGCACGTGCGCTCGCCATCTGCCATGCTGCCTGTCAGCCAGTGGTGCCGCAGGGCGGTATGACGGGCCTCGCCGGCGGAGCGATTGCGCGCGCCAACGACATCGCGTTGTCGCTGGAACGCTTGACCGGCATCGAGGAAATCGACGCGGCTTCGGCCACGCTGACCGTACGGGCCGGCACTACTTTGCAAACCGCACAGGAAGCGGCGGCGCAAGCGGGCTTTGAACTCGCGCTCGACCTCGGCGCGCGCGGCTCATGCCAGATCGGCGGCAATCTCGCGACGAATGCAGGCGGCAATCGCGTGATCCAGTCGGGGACCGCGCGCGACCAGGTGCTGGGTCTCGAAGTCGTGCTCGCCAATGGCGACGTGCTGACCTCGCTTGGAAAGATGGTCAAGAACAACACCGGCTATGACCTCAAGCACTGGTTCATCGGCTCCGAAGGCACGCTCGGCATCATCACGCGCGCGGTGCTGCGGCTTCATCCGCAGCGCGCCGCGCGTCACACGGCGCTCGTCGCACTCGACGGCTATGATGCGGCCGTCAATCTGCTTCGGCGTCTGTCGACGCGTTTCGGCAACGACATCGGCGCATTCGAAATCATGTGGCCGGACTTCTACGAATTTGGCGTCAAGCTGACGGGCGCCCGTTCGCCGTTCAACGGATCGCATCCGCTCTACGCGCTGATTGAACACGCGAGCTTCGATGCAAGCGACAACGGCGAGCGCTTTTCCGCCGCGCTTACCGACGCGCTCGAGCAAGGCGCGATCCGCGATGCGGTGATAGCGCAATCCGTGGCAGACGCGCGTGCGCTATGGGCAATTCGCGAATGCACCGCCGAATTTCCAGTGCGGCTCGACGCGATCAATTTCGACGTGAGCCTGCCGATCAGCGTGATCGGCGAATTTGTAGAACGTTGCCGCGCGGCCCTGAACGAACGGTGGCCCGGCAACGAATCCTATTTCTTCGGGCACATCGGCGATTCGAATTTGCATGTCACCGTGGACGGCCATTCGATCCCGGGCGTCGATCATCACGCCGTGTACGCGTTCGTTTATGAAATGCTCGGGCCGCTGCATGGGTCCGTGTCGGCTGAACATGGAATCGGTTTGCTCAAGCGCGAGTTTCTGCCCATCTCGCGTTCGCCTGCCGAACTCGCGGCCATGGCAGCAATCAAGCATGCGCTCGACCCTCACGGCATTCTCAATCCAGGCAAGCTGTTCTGAAATGCGGCGTTAGTGCGCGTTCAGATAGCGCGCAATAGTCGGATAGACATCGACTGCCGCGTTCTTGCCGAAGATGCAGTCGATGTGTCCGTAACCCGGGATCAGATACCGCTCATAAGGCTGCTCGGGAAACGCATCGATGAGCATTTCGTAGGTGAGCGCGGTGCTTTGCGGCACATACGTTTCGTTGCAGTCACCGTGAATGAAGCCGATCGGAATCCGCATGCCCTCCAGGCCTTTCATGCCGCGCGCGCCTTTCAGATAAACGTCGTCACCGTCGGCGTTGACGACGTTGCCCGCGCGCACCATGGCGGCGAGATGCTTGAACACGCCGACGTCATGCACGCCGAGCAGTTCCTGCAAATTCGAATGAAGTGTCTCGCTCACCTGCGCGTGTTCGTAGAGCAGGCCGTACATGAAAGTCGCGCGATGACAGATCGGGTTGCCGCAGCCCTCGTCGTGATCGACCGGGTAGAGCCGCAGTGCTTCGTCGAACAGATTGTGCGGCCACCTTTCGTCTTTTGTGTAGGCGGTGAGGTCGGTCACGCCCAGGTGCTGCATGATGTCGGGAATATGCAGCCCGGCCTTGATCCTGCCGAGCCGGCCGGGCACCGGATGCGCGGCCACCTGCGATATCACCGCAGAGCGCACGCCTTCGAGTCCTGCCATCAGCGACATGCTCAACGCGAGGCCGCCCATGCAGTGGCCTAGCGCCTGGATATCCGCTGCGCCCGTCACTTCGCGAATCTTTGCAACGGCTGCGGGAATGTCTTCGAGCGCGACCTTATCGACGTTCGTCGGCACGAGCACGCTCGGCATTTCGATGCTCACCCGAAGATCCACGAGCCACACGTCGTAGCCCGCGGCACACAGATATTCGACGAGGTTGGTGCCGACCAGATCCGTCGAGAAGATGCGGCTCGACACGCCCGAGCCGTGAATCAGCAACACAGGGCGCGCGTTCTTGCGCGCTGGATCGACGTAGCGTGTGAGCCGCAGGTGCGTGCCGTCCGGCGTGTAGAAAAAGAACACCTGTGGCGCCGGCGCACGAAGGGCACGCTTCAGGCGTGGTGCCCCGTTCGGGTCGTAGTACTGCAAAGGCGCAGCAACACCGCCATATTCGCTGAACAGCACGCCAGCAAAGAACTTGCCGAACTTCAACGTCCATTCGAGACGCGTTATCAGATCGGGCGCATTGGTGACTTCGAGCGTGCGTTGCTGTTTCAGGAAGTTTTCCGGCGTGATGACCAGCTTCGCGCTGCCGACAGGCGGCGCGTCGATCGACGGCGCGTCGCGAACCTGTGCATACAGCGTGTTCGTCTGCTCCCACAACTCGAGCGGCGACGTACGTGTAATGATCTTTTGCCCGCTCAGATGCCAGGTCTTGCCTTCTGCCGAATTGAGCGTCATTCGATAGTTCATGTTGCGCTCGTCAACGTCGTCCGGGTCGGCCACGAAGAGATTGAAGGTGCCCTCGGTGATCGTCATTGGCTGCGCGGACAGAGCAGGGCAGGTCAGCGTGCCGGCGGTTCTCGCCATATGATCGGGATTGCCAAGCATATCGGCGAGGTCGTCGGATTCGACAGTAAGCGTGAACGCCATGGGGCTTGCGGCGGCCTCGTTCGCGCCAGTCGGCGTGTAGTGGCCGACCATGGTTTCGGTGAAACGCAGTCCGATCTTCTGAGCGGGTGGCGTGCCGGCGGTGCCCTTCGAATCGTAGTCGATCGTCCAGCCGCGCGCTGCCGCCAGCAGCGCGCAATTGCGCTCGGCGAGCGCGGAGATCGTCCACAGCGGATTCACGCCGAGCGACAGGGGCATGACCGCGCCGTCCATCACGTAGAGGCCCTCGTGTACGTCGGTGCCGGCTTTGCCGCTAAAAACGCGGCCCAGATGATCGACCACCCCATGCTCCGCGTCCTCGCCCATCGGGCAGCCGCCAAGCGGATGCACGGTCACGGTCCGGTTGCCGAAAATGTCGTTAGAAATTGGATCGCGCAGGTATTTGCCGCCGAGCGGAACCGTCGCTTTCTTTAGCGTTTCCTCGACGGTTGCGAAAATGGGCTGCTTGCCCGCCTTTTCCCATGCGATGCGCGGCCGTCCCTTTTCATTCACGCTGATCTGGCCGCTTTCGTCGTCGTGCGCCATCACGAGGTAGCTTTGCGTGTGATTGAGCGCGCCGCGATAGGGTCCGTGCAGCAACCCTTCGACGACCCGTGCGTCGTAAGCAAGCTGCTGTTCTATTGTGCGCGGCCCCGAAACGTCCACGCCCGAGAGCGGTGCAGCGGCGCCTAGCATGCCGACAAGCGCCGCGCCGATCGGCCCGGCGAGCGAACCTTCCTCGATCACGAAGCCGTCTTTGACGTCCGCGGTATTGCGATGATCGATCAGGCCAGTGATAGTCGGGCCGACCGGAGGTATGTCGCGATCCACATGCGCGCCCCAGCCGACGCCGTTGATCACGTCGTCGGTGTTGTACGCGAAGGCGAGCACGTCGCCGTTGCCGGTGAAGCGCTGGCCGAGCATGGCGGACACGGTCAAGCCCTCGTTGCGCGAACGCAGGAGCAACGCGCTCGAGCCGATTGTTCCCGCCGACACGATCACGATGTCGGCGGTGACGAACAGGTCCGGCGCATCGTAGCTCTCGCGGCCGAGGCGCACGAGTTGGTAGGCGACTTGCCACTTCTGCGTGTCTGCATTGCGCACGACCGAATGCACCGCGGCTCCCGTGAAAATCTGCGCGCCGTGCGCGACGGCATCGGGCAGATAGTTCATGTGCGTGGAATTCTTGGCGTCGTAGTTGCAGCCAGAATTGCAGTCGCCGCAACCGATGCACGCTTTCTGCGGGACGCCGGCCGCGTTGGTGCGGTCCTCGAAGGTAACGGTCACGGGCGGTGTGCTGAAGCGGTCTGCCATGCCGAGCGCCTCGGCGGATTTTGCGAGCGCAACCAGTTTCGGCAATTTGCGGAAGCGCGCCGGGACGGGCGACGGTTCGAGCATGTCCCACGCACGCTGATAACCTTTGTCGCGTCCGGCCTGATCGGCGCGCAACGCGGCGGGCCAGCGCGGGTCGTCCCACAGGCGCGGATCGGCCTTCAACGCGACATTGGCGTTGATCAGCGAAGTACCGCCGAGGCCGCAGCCGACCACGGCGTTGACGTCGTCGTTCACATGCACTTCGAGCAGCGCGAGCGGCGAGCCGATTTGCGCGAGCGCCGTGTTGTATTGCACCTGCTCGGCGCCCTGAAACGGCGTGCGCGGGAATTCGCCGGCCATGAATTCGCGCCCGCGCTCGAGCACGCACACGCTGCGACCCGCGCGCGCCATTCGGCTTGCGGCAATGGCGCCGCCGTAACCCGAACCGATCACGACGACTTCGTAGTGCGATTTCATCGCCGTCATGGCGCTCGATAAGCGGTTCATACTGGACCACCTCGTCAGGAATCGATGCTGGGAAACGGATCCGGGCTGCGCAACGAAGACGGCGCGCTCTCGCGGTTTTTTTATCGTAGGCGGTGCGGGATGACAAAAAAAGGCGCATCGAAGCGATGCGCTACGCGGTGTTGATGCCGCCCCCGGTTTTTGCCTTCTGCGTGGCGCTGATGCATTTGCGCTGTTACGCGGCTACTTCATTCATTTCGCTATCGTTCGATTCTGCCGCAAGCAGGTTGAGCGCAAGCAGAATGGCGCCGCGATTGTCGACGTCTATTTCGATGCCCAGCACGTCGGTGAGCCAGCGGCCGATCTTCGTGTTGGAAAAATCGTCGGCGGTGGCCGTCTTTTTCATGGTGACGCCGAGTTTGACGGCGCGATAGTGATACGAGGGCACACGATGCTGGGCCGCAACCGCAGACAATCCGCCTTTGCCTTCCGAGCACCAGCCAAGGCTGCCGGCCAGCACGATGCGCTCGGGCTCGTCGAGGCTTTCGATAAATGCGCGAGCTGCGAGCCGCACGCTTTGCTCGTTGAGACCATATTGCAGCAGCACGCTTTGCACGGGGTCTTCCAATGCCTGGGCATGCAGATCGATTTCCTGCGCCATGCCGTCGGTTTCCATCGACACGTTGCGTTGATGGCCGGCGCTGCGCAGGCAGTCGATCAGATAGCGGCGGAAATACGCGCACAATGCGTAGCCGTTGGACGGCGCGCTGTCCGCGCAGGCATGCGTTTCCGTGTGGCCGGGCGCGAGGCGCAACACCTTGGAATAAATGAACTGCGCGACCAGTTCTTCCTTGTCTTCGCCGAGCGCCTGCAATTCCAGCGGGTGATACGTGCGCAAGGCCCGCTTGACCAGTTCGACCATCGACACCATCTCGTCGGCGGACAGCTGGGTACGGCGGCGCCATAGATCGGGCAGGATCGCATCGTCGAGATTGCGGACGAACTCGTGGCTCGGAACTGCGCCCATGAAAGCCTCCATTTGGGTAAGGCGAGAAGCGCGGTGAGCCTCGACTGCAGGCGAAGAATCGACGATGGAACTGTTTGGGCCGCGCTATGTTGTGAAAGCAGTATGGTCGCCGCCGACGGCTTCGCATATATGGATTAAGTCGTAGCTGATGGGTAAACTGCCGGGTAAACCATCCGACAGGGCGCCCCTCATTCGTCTGATGAGAAAGCGGTTGCGCCTCGCCGCTGCATTGCCGTAGACCGTGCAAGCTCTTGCGCAACACGCCGGGCCGCGCTTCATGCGAGCACCGGGCTTTCGCGCCACATCACCGAATTTGCCGTGCCCACAAGGAGACCGCGCGATGCGGGCTGACCCGATCCAGCGTGCAATCGACGAAGACCTGGTGCGCGTGCTGTACGCGCAAGATCCGATCGCGTTCTTCTCGCACTGGTTTTCGATCGCGGTGCTGGTTGCCATTTACTGGCCCGCCATCCCCTCGCCGCCGCTTTTCATTGCCTGCTTCGGGTTCTATGCGGCGGCCAATTGTGCGGGCCTCGCGCTGTGGATCTGCAACCGGCGTTATCCGCATCTCGTTTCGCCGCGCGGCTGGATCAATCTGCATGCGGTGCGCGGCGTGCTGCTTTACAGCGCGCCTGGAATCGCCATCTGGTTCGCGTTCCAGAGTCCGCAGAGCGATTTGCCGCTCTTGCACACGGTGATGCTCGTCACGCTGGCAGCGGGCGTGTTCATGTCAAACGGTTTCGACATGCTCAATTTCGCCACCGCCATTCCGTTCCTGCTGTTCCCGTCAATCTTGCTGCACTTCGGCACGCATACGTTCGACCGCACGATTCTTGCCATCGTGCTCGCGTTCTTCTTCTGCGCGATCAACGTGTATGCGCTCAGCTACCGGAAGCTCTTCCAGCAGGTGGTGCAGGCGCGCGTCGATCAGCAGTACCTCGCGGAATCGCTTGCGATGCAAAAGCATGTCGCCGAAGAGGCCAGTCTCGCGAAAACGCGATTTTTCGCTGCAGCGAGCCACGATCTGCGTCAGCCGCTGCACGCGATCGGCCTGCTCGCGGCGTCGCTGAACGATCCGGCGGCGACGCCCGCGCAGCATGCGAAGACCGCCGAGCACATTGTCTATAACGTCGAAGCGCTCAATCAGCTGTTCAACCAGGTGCTCGATCTCGCGCGGCTCGAGAGCGGCGTCACGCAGGTGATCCGTCTGCATTTCCGGCTCTCCGAGTTATTCGAGCGCGTCGGCAGCCAGTATCGACCGCAGGCGGCGGCGAAAGGGCTCGCACTGCGAATAGCACCGACGTCGATGGTGGTCCACGACGATCCGGTGCTGCTCGAACGCGTGCTGAGCAATCTGCTGTCGAACGCAGTGCGCTATACCGAGGAAGGCGCGATCTGGCTCGGTGTCCGGCGCGCGGGGCGAACCACGGGCGGCTATATCGAGGTGCGCGATTCGGGCATCGGCATTCCTGCTGAAGAGCACGAACGCATCTTCGAAGAGTTCTATCAGGTCGCGAACCCGCAGCGCGACGCGCGTCAGGGTCATGGCCTCGGGCTGCCGACGGTCAAGCGACTGGTCGGCATGCTGGGCGGCGAGTTGCAGTTGCGCTCGGCGCCGGGCCGCGGTTCAGTGTTCCGCTTCCCGGTGCAGGAGGGCGACGCCAGCGCAATCGTCGCGAGCCTGAACGAAGCGGGGGCGGGCGGACCGTCGGCGCAAGGGCGGCAGGTGTTGTGCATCGACGACGAACCGTCGATTCTCGAAGGCCTTTCCGCGCTGCTCGGGCGCTGGGGCTGCACGGTGCGCGGCGCACGCGACGAAGCCGCTGCGCTGGCCGCGCTGGCGGACGGTTTCGTGCCTGACGCGGTGCTATGCGATTACCAGCTGGCCAATCACAGGACCGGCGCGCAGGCGCTCACGGCGGTGCGCAGCATGCTCGCGCACGCAGGCCACGAAGGTGTGGTGACGCTGCTGATTACTGGCGACATGGCGTCGGCCGAACTGGCTGCGCTTGCGTTGCAAGGCATTCCGGTCTTGCACAAGCCGGTCACGGCGGCGCGTTTGCGCCGCACGCTGGAAATGCTGTGGCAACAGGCGGAACTCGACAAGGGGCATCAGGGCGCCGCTTCCGAATCGCCTGCGGGCCACAGCGTCGATGCAGGCGGTGAAGGGACCGTGCTGAGCGAAGAGACTGGCGGCGCTCAGGCGACCATGCCGCAAGGCAGGGCGGGTGTCGAAGTGCGGCATCGTCCGCAGAGCGCATCGCAACAGGAAGGGTAGGCGGTGATAGTAAGGGGGTCGCGGGTCTTCGTAGCAGCGCGGCGCCAGGGTCAAGAATGGGCGCAGGCAAGCACGAGCAAAAAGCGGATCTGCGTCACGACGTGCCCGCGGGAGTCCATAAACGCGAGCACATCGCGCTGCCGACCACCGTCGCTACAACGTTTTCCCCGCTTCGAGCCACCCGTTGATCACCGCGATTGCCATCGACCGGTTGTGCACGCCGAGCGCCCGGAAAATCACCGACAGATGCACCTTGACGGTGCCCTCGGCCACGCCGAGTTCGCGTGCGATCATCTTGTTGGTCCAGCCGCGATGCACGAGCCGCATGATTTCCTGCTGACGCGGCGACAGATTTTCGAGCAGATGCTGCTGATGCGGCTGCAACGCCTGCAACTGTGCAATCGGTTCGGTCAGCGTCGCCGTGCTCTGGCCGGCGCCGCCCGGCGCTGCCTGCTGCGACGACCCAGCACCGGCGCGCTCCGCGCATGAGTCCGCGGATTGGGCGTCGCGTGAGCCAAGCAGGCTGAGCGCTTCCATCGGCACATATGCGCCGCCCGACAGCACCAGCTCGATCGCCTTCAACATGACGCTTGCGGGCTGCCGCTTGGGCACGAAGCCGAGCGCGCCGGCGGCCAGCACCGCACGCATCTCGTCCGGCGACTCTTCGGCGGACAGTACGACTACCGGTAGAGCCGGATTCGCCTTCAGCAGTATTTCAAGCGACGACGCGCCGCTCATGCCCGGCATATGCAAATCGACGATCGCGAGATCGTGATCGGCGTCGGGCCGCGCCGCGGCGGCGAGTGTTTCCCAGGTATCGGCTTCGTCGAACTGGGCGTCGGCGTCGAGTCCGCGGAGCATGCCCTTGACGCCTTGCCGGATCAATTCATGGTCGTCCGCCACAAGAAACTTCATGATGTCTCCACGAGTCGGGCTTGCGCGTTGTGGACTACCGCTGTTGCTGGGTCTTGTTTTACTTCTGTTGTCGTGAATCGCATCATTGCCGGCTACCCCGTGATCATAAGCCGATCGGTGTGGGGCGGCGGGCCTTGCGGCTCGCCGCCCCGGTCATTCTCTGCTGGTGGCATCGCCGGCGCCACGTTTTTATCTATGCCTGATCCAGGCAGGTCTCACTCGCGCATTAGTTCCGGCTTGCTACGTAGACGAGCCGTGCGCGTCGTTTTTGAAGCCGCGGCAGTCCGATACGAAAGCTTATGCGAGCCGGATAAACCGTACGGGCGCTCGCGCGGCGAGCCGTTATTTCACGGCAAACAGCGTCGCATTCATCAGAAGCTTGAAGGCGAAGCCGAGCGACATGGCCGAGCCCACGCCGAGGCACCACAGCGCGATGAACCAGAGCCAGCCCGGCAGCTTGCGCGCGGAGTTAGTGATAGTGATGTTGGTCGCCATGACGCACCTTGCCTCGAAATACCCAGTAACCCATCGTCGTGTACGCGATGATGATCGGCAGAATCACCGCTGCGCCGACCAGCGTGAACGTCTGGCTGGAGCGCGGCGCGGCCGCGTCCCACAGCGTCACGCTCGACGGTATCGCATACGGCCACAAGCTCACCAGCAGTCCGGCATAACCGAGCAGCACGAGCAGTAACGCGAGGACGAACGGCGTGTTGTGATGCCGCTCCCGCACCGCGCGCCGCATCAGGACCGCGCAGGCCGCGACCATGAAGGGAACAGGCAGTAGCCGATAGAAGAGACCGTCGTGGAACCAGCGCTGCGCGATGTTCGGGTCTTGCAGCGGCGTCCACAGGCTCACCATCGCGATGAAGCCGAGCAGCACCACCGTCAGCGGCCACACCACGCGATGCAGGCGGCGCTGCAGGTCGCCCTCCGTTTTCGCGATGAGCCAGCAGCAGCCCAGCAATGCATACGTGACGATGAGCCCGAGGCCCGTCAGCAGGCTGAACGGGGTGAGCCAGCCGAAGGCGTCGCCGGCATAAGCGCCGTCGATCACCGGAATGCCTTGCAGAAATGCCCCGAGCACGACGCCCTGGAAAAACGTCGCGCCCGCCGACCCGCCGATGAACGCGAGGTCCCACATATGCTTCGTGCGGTTCGCCTTCGCGCGAATCTCGAAGGACACGCCGCGAAAGATCAGGCACACCAGCATGAAGATGAGCGGCAAGTACAGCGCTGACAATACGGTGGAATACACCATCGGGAACACGGCGAAGAGTGCGGCCCCGCCGAGCACGAGCCAGGTTTCGTTGCCGTCCCAGACCGGTGCGACGGTGTTCATCATCAGGTCGCGTTCGCTTTCCTCGGGGAAGAACGGAAAGACAATGCCGATGCCCAGATCGAAGCCGTCCAGCACGACATACATGAAAAGGCCCAGCGCGATGATTGCGGCCCACACTACGGTTACGTCCATTTTGTTACTCGCAGGCGATCAGGGTTAGGCGGCGTCGATCATCTGATCGGCGGCAGAGAAAGGGCGGCGCGCGGTCTGGTTTGGCGTCTGCCCGGGCACGCCGTGCGGCGTGTGCCCAGGAAGCGCCGGGCCCGAACGCATCAGCTTGAGCATGTAATAGATGCCCGTGCCGAATACGAGGAAGTAGACGACCACGAACGCCATCAGCGAAATGCCGACCTGTTGCGCGGTGAGCGGCGACACGGCTTGCGACGTGCGCATCACGCCATAGACGACCCATGGCTGACGGCCGGCTTCAGTGGTCACCCAGCCGGCCAGCAGCGTGATGAAACCGCTCGGACCCATCGCCACCGTGACGCGCTGGAACCACTTCGACTCGAACAGACGCCCGCGACGGCGCAACACCCACGCGGCGACCGACATGACGATCATCAGCACGCCCAGCCCGGCCATGATCCGGAAGCTCCAGAACACCACTGTCGAGTTCGGCCGGTCTTGCGGCGGGAATTCCTTCAGGCCGCGTATTTCGCCGTCCCAGCTATGCGTGAGAATCAGGCTGCCCAGGTGTGGGATCGACACTGCATAGCGCGTGGTCTCCGCCTGCATATCGGGAATGCCGAACAGGTTCAGGGCGGTGCCGCCTTTTTCGGTGTCCCAGAGGCCTTCGATTGCAGCGATCTTGGCCGGCTGATATTCGCGCGTGTTCAAGCCATGCTGATCGCCGACGAACGCCTGGATCGGCGTGAGGACCAGCAGCAGCCAGAGCGCCATCGAGAACATCTTCTTGACGGCGGGGTCGCGCCGTCCGCGCAGCAGATGCCACGCGCCCACCGCCGCCACGACGAGCCCGGCGACGATAAACGCCGCGAGCGCCATATGCGCGAGCCGGTACGGGAACGACGGATTGAAGATGATCTTGAACCAGTCGAGCGGCACCACGCGGCCGTTCACGACTTCGAATCCTTGCGGCGTCTGCATCCAGCTATTGGACGCGAGAATCCAGAACGTGGAGATCAGCGTGCCGATGGCGACCATCAGCGTCGCGCCGAAGTGTGCGCGCGGACTCACGCGCTGCCAGCCGAACAACATGATGCCGAGGAAGCCGGCTTCGAGGAAAAACGCGGTCATGACCTCGTACATCAACAGAGGTCCGGTGACAGGGCCGGCGAAACTCGAAAAACCCGACCAGTTGGTGCCGAACTGATAGCTCATCACGACGCCGGACACCACGCCCATGCCGAAGGCGACGGCGAAAATCTTCGACCAGAAGAGGCACAGGTCCTTGTAGTACGCCTTGCCGGTTTTCAGCCAGCGCCATTCGAGCACGGCGATAAAGCTCGCGAGGCCAATGCTCAGCGCCGGAAAGACGATATGGAAAGAGACGGTGAATGCAAACTGGATGCGGGCGAGGTCGAATGCCGATATTGCGGAGTTCATGATCGTGAAGTGCGTGATGCCGCGTGGGCGGACTACGCGCGTCGACCGGTGTCGGTGCGCACTGCGTTTCGCAGATGGCCGAAGATTAGGGGAAGAGCGGGTTTTATGCTGCGCCGCGACGTGCGTCAAAAAACCGCGTTGTTTTGCGGGCCGTCACGGTTCTTATGCTGCAAGCCATTGACGCATATCAGCTTTTTCTTATTGTCAGTTTTGCGGTGATGAAGCGAGGTGACGCGAAACTGCGGCAATCGACCGCGTCGCAGCAAAGCTATCCGCACACGGTGCTCCTGCGGACCAGGCGCTTCGGATGCCTCGGCCTCGTTCAGTATGTCGTTGTACCAGAGGCCAATGCGAGACCACGATAGGTTATACGACATCGCATGAAGATTAAACGCTTTACTGGGCGATTCGTCTGAGAGAAAGCTTTGAGAGGCGCGTTTTTATCAGGGTAAATGCCTAATTGAATTCCGCTTCCGCATCAGAGATAGTACGTCATCGTACAACTAGATCGAGCAGTAACCGATCTCACCCCAGCCGAGGTGTGGAGTTATTCCCGCCGCTCGCGAGCCGGTGCAGTAAAGGAACCCCTATGAAGAAGATTGCCCTGAGTGGCGCCGGAGGCCAGCTTGGCTCGGTCGTGCGCGCCGCATTCATTGCGCGCGGCACGCCGTTGCGTTCGGCGGCGGGCTCGAAGCCGCTGACGCCTCTCGTCGAAGGCGAGGATGTGATGCACGGCGACCTGCGCGATCCGGCGGTCGTCGATCGGCTGCTCGACGGCGTCGACGTGTTGATCCACTTTGCCGGGACCAGCGTGGAGCGTCCGCTGCCCGAGATCATCGAAAACAATCTGCGCGGTCTCGTTGAAGTCTACGAGGGCGCGCGCCGGCACGGCGTCAAGCGGATCGTGTTCGCGAGTTCGAATCACGCGATCGGCATGTACCCGGTGACGGAGCGCCTGAGCCTCGATTGCGAACTGCGCCCGGACGGCTTCTATGGGCTGAGCAAGGTGTGGGGCGAAGCGCTCGCACGCATGTACTGGGACAAGCACGGTATCGAAAGCGTGTGCGTGCGGATCGGCAGTTGTCTCGAGCGTCCGACGGAGCCGCGCCATCTGAGCACCTGGTTCGGTCACGCGGACCTGATGCATTTCCTCGACCGCTGCATCGAAGCAGAAGACCTGGGCTTCATCACGGTGTGGGGCGTGTCGGCCAATACGCGCAGCTGGTGGGACAACAGCGGCGCCGAGCGTCTCGGCTACACGCCGAAACAGAACGCCGAAGACTACGCCGACGAGGTTCTCGCGCGCCCCAATCCGCTCGACGCATTGGGTCAGCGCTTCCAGGGCGGCGGGTTTGTCGGCATCGACTATTCGCGCGACGACGCGGACAGCGGCACGGAGAACGGCGCAGGCGATGCAGCCGCTTCGGCCGCGCGGCCGTCCTGAACGATCAGGTATTAGGAGACGCAGCAATGAAGATCAAGGGCATCCGTTGGTGGATGGTCAGTCTGGTCGCGGCCGGGCTCATCATCAACTATCTCGCGCGCAATACGCTGTCGGTGGCCGCGCCGACGTTGATGAAAGATCTGCACATCACGACCGAGCAATACGCTCACGTGGTGGTCGCGTGGCAGCTTTGCTATGCATTCATGCAGCCGGTTGCAGGTTTCCTGCTCGATACGGTCGGCACCAAAATCGGTTTCGCCGCGTTCGCGCTGGCGTGGTCCCTCGCCTGCGCGGCGGCGGCGTGGTCGACCGGATGGCGCAGCCTCGCATTTTTCCGCGGCCTGCTCGGCATTGCCGAAGCGGCTGGCATTCCGGCCGGCGTGAAGGCCACCAGCGAGTGGTTCCCGGCAAAGGAGCGCTCGGTTGCGATCGGCTGGTTCAACATCGGTTCGTCGATCGGTGCGTTGCTGGCGCCGCCGCTCGTGGTGTGGGCGCTGCTGCATGGCCAGTGGCAACTGGCGTTCGTGATCGTCGGTGTAGCGGGCATTATCTGGAGCGTCGTGTGGATGGTGCTGTACAAGCATCCGCGCAATCAGAAACTGCTCGGCGACGGGGAGCGCGACTATATCCTCAGCGGCCAGGAGGCGAAGCACAGCGACGCGGGCGCTCCCAAGCGCAGTTGGTCGGCCATGCTGCGCAGCCGCGACTTCTGGGCGATCGGCATTCCGCGCATTCTGTCGGAACCGGCATGGCAGACATTCAACGCGTGGATTCCGCTGTACATGATGACCGAGCGTCACATGAATCTGAAGGAAATCGCGCTGTATGCATGGATGCCGTTTCTGGCAGCGGATATCGGCTGTGTGCTCGGCGGCTATCTGAGCCCGCTGTTTCATAAGTACGCGAAAGTCTCGCTGTTCACGTCGCGCAAAATGGTGTTCGTGGTCGGCGCGCTGTGCATGATCGGACCGGCGTGCGTGGGCCTTGTCGCGAGTCCGTACGTGGCGGTTGCGCTGCTGTGCGTCGGCGGCTTCGCGCACCAAACGTTGTCCGGCGCGCTGTATGCGATCACGTCCGACACGTTCGGCAAGAACGAAGTGGCTACCGCAACGGGCATGGGCGGCATGGCCGGCTATCTCGGCGCTGCGGCGTTCACCGCGTTGTTCGGTGTCCTGGTCACGCAGGTCGGCTACAGTCCGCTCTTCGTCGTGCTGGCCGTGTTCGACATTATTGCGGCCGCCGTGGTGTGTCTGCTCGCGAAAAGCGCGGACAGAACGGCAGAGCCGCGTTGGTCCCAGCCTGGCGCTGCGGTCACCGCGAAGTAAGTGGAGACAAGTAAGGGGCGACAAGGCCGCGCCGTTAAATAAGCGGCGACAAGTCGGCCACGAGCGGGCGCGAAGTTCCAGCCTCAGTAGCAACGCAAAGCGGCGCCTTCGTGCGCCGCTTTTCTTTATGAACCGTCTTTCCCGCATCACGGCGATTTTCAGTGCGATGACCGTAAGACCGCCCGCGTGAGCCGCACGCAGCCGGGGCCTGTGGGATAATTGCGAGCTTTGCCCGGGGCGCGGCTCAAAAGGTTGTTCGCACGGGCGCTCGAGGGGCCTTCACTCCCTTGGCCCGCTTCTTTCAAGCGATATTCATTCAACCACCACGATGCCCGCATACCGTTCCAAAACCTCCACCGCCGGTCGCAACATGGCTGGAGCGCGCTCCTTGTGGCGCGCCACCGGCATGAAAGACGAAGACTTCTCGAAGCCGATTATTGCGGTGGTCAATTCGTTCACCCAGTTCGTGCCCGGACACGTGCACCTGAAAGACCTCGGCCAGCTCGTCGCACGCGAGATCGAAGCCGCAGGCGGCGTAGCCAAGGAATTCAACACCATCGCCGTCGATGACGGCATTGCGATGGGCCACGACGGCATGCTGTATTCGCTGCCGAGCCGCGACATCATCGCGGATTCGGTCGAATACATGGTCAATGCGCACTGCGCCGACGCGATGGTGTGCATCTCGAACTGCGACAAGATCACGCCCGGCATGCTGATGGCCGCCATGCGCCTGAACATTCCCGTGATCTTCGTGTCCGGTGGCCCGATGGAAGCCGGCAAGACGCGCCTCGCCAATCCGAAGACCGGCACGATCGAGTTCAAGAAGCTCGACCTCGTGGACGCGATGGTGATTGCCGCCGACAAAGCGTATTCCGATGCCGATGTGGCCGAAGTCGAACGCTCCGCCTGCCCGACCTGCGGCTCGTGCTCGGGTATGTTCACGGCTAACTCGATGAACTGCCTGACCGAGGCGCTCGGCTTGTCGTTGCCCGGCAACGGCACCGTGGTCGCGACACACGCGGACCGCGAGCAGCTCTTCAAGCGCGCCGGCCGCCGCATCGTGGAACTGGCCCGCCAGTACTACGAGCAGGAAGAGGCGAGCGTGCTGCCCCGTGCGGTCGGCTTCAAGGCGTTCGAAAACGCCATGACGCTCGATATCGCGATGGGCGGTTCCACCAACACGATCTTGCACCTGCTGGCAATCGCGCGCGAAGCCGAGATCGACTTCACGATGACGGACATCGACCGTCTGTCGCGCATCGTGCCGCAGCTGTGCAAAGTGGCGCCCAATACGAACAAGTACCACATCGAGGACGTGCACCGCGCAGGCGGCATCATGGCGATTCTCGGCGAGCTGGACCGCGCCGGCAAGCTGCACACGGACGTGCCCACGGTGCACGCGCCCACGCTGAAAGACGCGCTGGATCAGTGGGATATTGTGCGCACCGAGGACGAGGCCGTCAGGACCTTCTACATGGCGGGCCCGGCCGGCGTTCCGACGCAGGTGGCATTCAGCCAGAACACGCGCTGGCCCAGTCTCGATCTCGACCGCGCCGAAGGTTGTATCCGCTCGTACGAGCACGCGTTCTCGAAGGAAGGCGGCCTTGCGGTGCTGACGGGCAACATCGCGCTCGACGGCTGCGTGGTGAAGACCGCCGGCGTCGACGAAAGCATTCTGGTGTTCGAGGGCACGGCTCACGTCACCGAATCGCAGGACGAAGCGGTGGAAAATATTCTCGCGGGCAAGGTTAAGGCTGGCGACGTCGTGATCGTGCGCTACGAAGGTCCGAAGGGCGGCCCGGGCATGCAGGAAATGCTTTATCCGACGAGCTACATCAAGTCGCAGGGTCTTGGCAAAGCGTGCGCGCTGCTGACGGACGGCCGCTTCTCCGGCGGCACTTCGGGCCTGTCGATCGGCCATTGCTCGCCGGAAGCGGCAGCAGGCGGCGCGATTGGCCTCGTGCGCGATGGCGACAAGATTCGCATCGACATTCCGAACCGTACGATCAACGTGCTGTTGTCGGACGCCGAACTGGCGAGCCGCCGCGACGAGCAGGACGCGAAGGGCTGGAAGCCTGCCAAGCCGCGTCCGCGCAAGGTGTCGGCGGCGCTGAAGGCCTACGCGAAGCTGGTCATGTCGGCCGACAAAGGCGCGGTGCGCGACCTGTCGTTGCTGGAAGACTGATTGCGATAGCGGCTGCGGCCGGTTTTCGTTTCGCAAAAAAACCGCTCATCCGAGCGGTTTTTTTTCGGGCCCGCCGCGCTCGCCTTCTAACGCAGGTCAGTCACATTTGTGTTGTACGTCGTCGAGCCGATGACGACGTTCTTCAACGTGATGCCGTTGACGTTGTACGCATAGATCGGCCCGGGCGTGGTCGACGTGGCCGGTCCCGCGCAAACCGCCGTGCCCAGGTTGCAGTTCGAGATGGTGACGCCTGTGATCGGCGGGATCGTCGGCGCGGGCGTGGGTCCGTTGTAGTCGAACGCAACCGGACCTTGTGCGACGATCGCCTGGAAGCACGAACCGGTGACGCCGCCGGAGGTCACGTTGCTCGCCTGCACATTCGATATGTTCACGTTCTGCACGACGGCAGGCCGCGTCCGAATCGCGTCGTTGGCCGGCTGGTAATCGCAGTCGAATGTGATGAGACCGCCTTGGGCCGCTGACGGATTCGACGCGCTCGCGGTGACCACGCCGAGCGGCACCGTGCCGTTGATCGGGCTACCCGCGAGCAGCGCGCTCCCGTAGCCGCCGCCTTTCAGTGCGACGCCGTTGGGCAGCGTCACCTTGTCGACATAGAAGTTTTTCACGAAGCCGCCGCGATTCATGTTCGTCTTGATGCGGATCGCGATGTTCAGCGGATTGGTCGCCCAGTTCTGGTTCAACATTTGCAGATTGCGTGCGTAAATGTTCTGCACGCCGCCGCCCATTTCGCTGCCGAGCGTAATGCCGCCGTGACCGCTATTCATCGTGCAGTTCTGGATGACGTGGTTCTGCGCGGGACCGTATTGCGTGTCGAGATCCTTGCCCGACTTGATCGCGATGCAGTCGTCGCCCGTATTGAACGTGACGTTGTCGCAGAGCACGTTATTGCACGCGTCCGGATCGAAGCCGTCGTTATTCGGGCCGATACTGTTGGTCGTGACGCCGCGAATGACCACGTTCCTGCAAGCGGTCGGATGATGCTGCCAGAACGGCGTGTTATTGGTGCAATAGTTCTCCATCAACACGTTCGTGCAGCCGATAAACTCGACCATGCACGGACGCAGATAGTGGCCGATGCCGAAGATTCGCTTCGCAATCGGAACGCCGGCTTCCGAGAGAGCGGGCAAGTAGTTCTGATCCTGTTGCCATGGCGTCGTCGGACTCGTCAGCTGTGCGTAGAGCGCGTCGGAAATGCCTGGTGCGGCGGTCCGGAGATCCACATTGTTCGGATTCCGATATACCTGGGAAGGCGTTGACGAGCTCATGCAACCGTAAGCGCCATTTGAGCCCTTGAATGTCCACCAGCATGTGGCTGTGTTGCCCGAACCGGAGAAGGGCGTCATGGCCTGGCCGTTCAGAACCGAGGTTGCATCTTCGCCGGTCAACGCGATGTTGGTCTGATTGCGGGCGTACACCGGTGAGCCGTAGTTCAGGCAATCATTGGCCTGCCAGCGGCTGTAAAAGAGTTTGCCGTTCGCACCGCAGTCTACCGGGCCGTCCTTCGCATAGTCCGCCGGATTTGGGCTGAAATAGATCGTGCAATTCGCGCTCAGGTGAAAGTTGACGTTGCTGAGCAGCACGATCGGCCCGGCGCAATACCAGGTACCGGAGGGCACCACGACGCGTCCGCCGCCAGCCGCGTTGCAGGCCTGAATCGCAGCGAGAAACGCGGGCCGCGAGTCGAATGACGACGGCGCGTGAGTCTGGTTCGAGCCGGGGCTCGCGGGTGACGAAGAACCCGTGTACGGATTGGTCGCGGCGACAACGGCGCAAGGCTGTGCGCCGTATTGTGTGACGACGAAGTCACGCGACGGGAACATGGACTGCGTGACGCCGGCGAGCGACGCGATGATTTGCGTCGCCGCGCCGGCACTGCCCCAGATCGGATCTTCCGGCGTCAGGCCGGAACTGCCGGAGCCGCCGCATGCGGACAGGCCGCCGACGAGCGTTGCGCCCGCCGAGGTACCGGCGAACACCATGAAAGCCCGGCGCCCCGGCGAAGCCGGCTCGGCGCGACCGGAGTTTGTCGATATCGCCCCTTTGCTGCCGCTTTTATATTGAGTTGCCACGAATGTCTCCATGCCCTTGAGGGCGTTGTAAATAGTCGTCGATGCTCGAAAGTACGCGGTTCATCTCGACCGCTTGAATTCCATCAGTCATCCTTAATAAATGAAAGAAACGAAGGGATTTTGTCTGCTTGCGATGAGTTGAAACGCAATACGCGCCGCTTTGCCCGTTCGTCGGATTGAACGGAGAAGGCGGCGCGACTGGATACGCGTGGCGGATCAGGCTGTTTGCTGGCCGATCTCGTGATTGGCGAGCACTTCGAGCGCGCGCACCATCGCGGAGTGGTCCCACGCCTTGCCGCCGTGCGCGACGCATGCGTTGAAAAGTGCCTGACAGGTAGCCGTATTCGGCAACGAGACACCGAGTGTCTGCGCGGTCTGAAGCGCGAGATTCAAATCTTTCTGATGCAGTTCGATGCGGAAGCCGGGGTCGAACGTGCGTTTGGTCATACGCTCGCCGTGTACTTCGAGAATGCGCGACGACGCGAAGCCGCCCATCAGGGCCTCTCGCACGCGAGCCGGGTCCACGCCGGCTTTCGACGCAAGCAGCAGCGCCTCGCCGACTGCCTCGATAGTGGCCGCCACGATCACCTGATTGGCGACTTTGCATACCTGTCCGGCGCCGACCGCGCCGATTAGCGTGACGTTTTTGCCCATCATGTCGAACAACGGCTTCACGCTGTCGAAGGTGTTCTGCTCGCCGCCCACCATGATGGTGAGCGAACCCGCCTTCGCGCCGACTTCGCCACCCGACACCGGAGCGTCGAGATAGTCCGCGCCGGTTTCACGTACGCGAGCGGCGAAGTCGCGGGTGGCCATCGGCGAAATCGAACTCATGTCGACCACTGTCTGTCCGGCGCGCAAGCCGCTCGCCAGCCCGTTTTCGCCGAACAGCACGCGCTCGACGTCCGGCGTGTCCGGCACCATGATGAAGATCACGTCCGCCTGTGCGGCGACCGCGGCGGGGCTGTCGCAAGCCTGCGCGCCGGCTTGGGTGAGATCGTCGGGCACGCCGCTGCGCGTGAAGGCAGCGAGCGTGACGCCGTTCTTGAGAAGATTGGCAGCCATGGGCTTGCCCATGATGCCGAGTCCGATAAAGCCTGCTTTTTGCATGGAATGCTCCGGAGATATCAAGGCGGCCACGCCTGTGTCGGGTACTGTGCGCTTAGCGCCCGGTTCAGCTTTGGCCCGCCGGTTTCTGTATGAAGTGTTGGTGGACCGTCTGCGCGGCGTTCCTCAAGAGCCCGAGGTCGGCGCAGACAGCGATGATGCGGCAGCCCCTGTCACGATAACGCTCCGCGTCGGCTTGCACCGGTGCAAGAATGCCGCTCGGCTTGCCGGCGGCCTGCGCGCGCTCGAACACATGGGCGATCGCCTGCTGCACGTCGGGATGTCCGGCGTTGCCCAGGTGCCCGTATCCCGCGGCGAGGTCCGACGGCCCGACGAAAACGCCGTCGACTCCGTCCACGGCAAGAATCTCGTCGATGGCCTGTACCGCTTGGCGGCTCTCGATTTGCACGATCACGCAGACGTTGTCGTTGGCAATGTCAAAATAGTCGGGTACCGTCGCGTAGCGGTTACCGCGGTGACCCACCGAAACGCCGCGAATGCCCTGCGGTGGATAGCGGGTGGCAGCGACCGCGCGCGCTGCGTCGTCGGCGCTATCGACGAACGGCACGAGGAAGTTGGAAAAACCGCTGTCGAGCAGCCGCTTGATAACGACGCTGTCGTTGTCTGGCGGGCGCACCACCGGCGCACTGCGGCTGTCCTTCAGCGCCATCAGTTGCGGAATCAGCGTGAGGACGTCGTTGGGTGCATGCTCGGCGTCGAGCAGCATCCAGTCGAATCCGATCACGCCGAGCAACTCCGTGACGATCGGGCTGGCGAGCGAGGCCCAGCAGCCGATCAGGGTTTCGCCTCCGCGTACCGCCTGGCGGAAACTATTGGGAAGGGACTGATAAGGCTGGCAGGGCGCGGCTGGCATGAACGTTTTCCTCGAACGGCAATGGATCGGGCTAGTTCCGACGATGGCTGACCGCATGTTATAGGTCGTCGTATATCTATTTCAGATTAGCACCCGAGGAAGGCGTTGTAACGGGCACGTTAACCCGAATCCATGCCGAGGCAGGGCGGTTCCGGTTGCACAGGAACGCTGCTATGTTGTAGGATGACTTATATCTTTAGCATTCAATCCAAAGGAAGAGACATGTCCAGTTCCAGCGAAGTCATCGGTCGGATCACCGGCGAAATGCTGATCGGCCGTCAATCGGTGCGCGGCGCCGAAGAGGCGCTGCACGCATTCAATCCCGCCACCGGTGCGGACATCGCCGAGCCCGTTTTCGGCAGCGGCACGGCTCGTGACGTTGGCCTTGCGTGCGAACTGGCGCAGAAAGCGTTCGATCCGTACCGCCAACTGCCGCTCGCAGTGCGCGCGGAGTTTCTGGAGCGTATCGCCGACGGCATCACTGCGCTCGGCGATGCGCTCGTCGAGCGTGCGCAGCAGGAGTCGGGCTTGCCGAAAGCGCGCCTCGAAGGCGAGCGCGGCCGCACGACCGGTCAGTTGAAGCTGTTTGCGCAATTCGTTCGCTCGGGCCAGTGGCTCGACGCGACGCTCGACTCGCCGCTGCCAGAGCGCAAGCCGCTGCCGCGTTCCGACCTGCGCATGCAGAAGATTGCGATCGGCCCGGTTGCCGTGTTCGGCGCAAGCAACTTCCCGCTCGCGTTTTCGGTGGCGGGAGGCGATACGGCTGCGGCGCTCGCGGCCGGCTGCCCGGTGGTGGTGAAGGCACACCGTGCCCACCTCGGCACGTCGGAAATGGTGGGCCGCGTGATTCAACGCGTCGCACAGGAAATGGATTTGCCCGAAGGCGTGTTCTCGCTGATCGTCGGTGCAGGCAATTCGGTCGGTGAGGCGCTGGTCGCGCATCCGGCGATCAAGGCGGTTGGCTTCACCGGTTCGCGCGCGGGCGGCCTGGCGCTGATGCGCGTCGCGGCGGCGCGTCCCGAGCCGATTCCGGTCTTTGCGGAAATGAGCAGCATCAACCCGGTGTTCCTGCTGCCGAACGCGCTCACGCAGCGCACCGAGAACATCGCTCGCGGTTTCGTGGATTCGCTGGTGCTCGGCGCCGGCCAGTTCTGTACCAACCCGGGCCTTGCAATCGCTGTCGACAGCGACGCGCTGAAGAACTTCGTCGCCGTGGCGTCCGAGGCGCTGGGCGGCAAGCCCGCGCAGACCATGCTCACATCGGGCATCCATTCGGCGTACACGCAAGGCGAAAGCAAACTGGCCGGTATTCCGGGCGTGGAGACAGTGGCGCGCGGCGTCGACGTGACGGGGCCGAACCAGGCGCGCGCGGCATTGTTCGTGACGGACGCCAAAACGTTCCTCGCCACGCCGGCGCTGGAAGACGAGGTGTTCGGACCGGCATCGACGATCGTGCGTTGCAAGGACGAAAACGAACTGCTGCAGGTTGCCGAGCACTTTGCCGGCCAGTTGACAGCGACGATCCAGATGGACAGCGCCGACGTACCCGCAGCCAGAAAGCTCGTGCCGATTCTCGAGCGCAAGGCGGGCCGGCTTCTGGTCAACGGCTATCCGACCGGCGTCGAAGTATGTCACGCGATGGTTCACGGCGGCCCGTTCCCGGCTACGTCCGATAGCCGCGCGACGTCGGTCGGCACGACGGCGATCGAGCGTTTCCTGCGCCCGGTCTGCTATCAGGACTTCCCGGCCGACCTGCTGCCGCAGGCGCTGGCTGACGACAATCCGCTCGACCTGTGGCGCCGCCGCGATGGCGAGATCACGCGCAGCTGATCGTTGCGATTGAACTGCGGCTGAAACGAAAAATGGCCGGGGAGGCGACTCCCCGGCCATTTTTTTGCGTATTTGCCGTGTACTCGCCGTGTATTCGCCGTGAGAAACGGCGAGGTGCTCAGCGACCCGTCAACTATGGCTTTCTGAAATTTCGTTCGCGCGGCGCAGCCGTTCGCGGCTGTTGGACAAATGCATGCGCATGGCCGCGCGCGCGCCTTCGGCGTCGTGCCGGCTGATCGCCTCGAGAATGCTCTCGTGCTCCAGGTTGACGAGCGACAGGTACGCGTCCGGCTCCGCGCGCGCAATGCCCGCCGAGTCGAGCCGGTTGCGCGGAATCAGCGCGCTGCCCATTTGCGTGAGGATGTCCACGAAATAGCGGTTGCCCGTGGCGCGCGCCACCGAGATATGAAACTGCAAATCGGCGTCGACGCTGTCGCGTCCGTTGTGGCGCGTCGCCTCGATCGCGTCGAGCGCGGCGCGCATGCGGGCGACGTCTTCCGGCTTCGCGCGTTGAGCGGCGAGGCCCGCACATTCCGTTTCAAGGCTGATGCGCAGTTCGAGAATCGACAGCACGTCGCGCAGCGTGGTGGCCGGCACCATGTCGATGCCGAGCTTTTCGCGCTGCGGTTCAAGCACGAAGCTGCCGATGCCGTGACGCGTCTCAATGATCTTGCCCGCCTGCAGGCGCGAAATCGCTTCGCGGATAACCGTGCGGCTTACGCTCAGCGTGACCATGAGTTGCGATTCTGTCGGCAGCTTGTCGCCGGGCTTGAGGGCGTTTGACGCGATCTGCTCGGTGACGTAATTGACGACGAGCTCGGCGAGATTACGAGCGCGTCGTGGCGGTGCCGCGGATGCCAGTGGTGTAGCCATCGAAAACGCCCCTTGAATCAGGTAGTTGCAGAGACTTCGTGCGATCCATTATACCGTCGTCTGACGACTGATTATAGAAAGGCCGGATCATTTAGCGCCGTGCCGCGGCGGGTAAGCGGCGGCGCGCGGTACGGCGCTGCCGGGCGGCGACCCGGCGCGGCGCTTAGCGCGGGCGCAATTCCACGCGCTTGATGTCCTTCACGATCACGAGGTAGCTGAACACCGTGAGCAGCGCATTTGCGCCGACAAAAACCAGCGCGCCATTGAACGAGCCACTCTTCGCCACGAGATAGCCGATCACAATCGGCGTGACGATGCCGGCCACGTTACCGAACATGTTGAAGATCGCGCCGGACAAACCGAGCGCTTCCTTCGGCGACGTATCGGCGACCACCGCCCAGCCGAGCGCGCCGATGCCCTTGCCGAAGAACGCGAGCGACATCAGCGCGACGACCACCCAGTCGGTGGACACGTAGTTGCAGCCGATGATCGACACCGACAGCAGCATGCCGCCGACAATCGGCACCTTGCGCGCGACGGTCAGCGAATGGCCGCGCCGGATCAGCGAATCGGACAGGATGCCGCCGAGCACGCCGCCCGAGAATCCGCAGATCGCGGGCAGCGACGCCACGAGGCCCGCTTGCAGGATCGTCATGCCGCGCGCCTGCACGAGGTAGATCGGAAACCACGTCAGGAAGAAGTAGGTCAGCACATTGATGCAGTACTGCGCAAGATAGACGCCGACGAGCATCCGGTTACTCAGCAATTGACGCACGAGGGACCAGCCGCCCGCCTTCTCGACGTTTTCACGACGCGCGGTGTGGTTGCCGCTCACCACGCCGCCGCCCTGTTCGATGTACTCGAGTTCCGCAGCGGAGACGCCCGGGTGGTCGGCGGGATGCTTCATCACCTTGAGCCAGGTGAGGGCGAGCAGTAAGCCGGCGACGCCCATCACCACGTAGACCATGTGCCAGCCGAACGCGTGCGTGAGCCAGGCCATCAACGGTGTGAATACGACTGCCGCGAAGTACTGCGCCGAGTTGAATATCGCCGATGCGGTGCCGCGTTCCTTGGTGGGAAACCAGCTTGCCACCACCTTGGCGTTAGCGGGAAAGGCGGGCGATTCCGCCGCGCCCATCGCGAAACGCAACAGGAAGAGACCGGTGACCGCGGCAGCCGCGCTGCCGAGCAGGCCGATCGAGCTTTGCAGCAGCGTGAAGAGCGACCAGAAGAAAATGCTCGCGGCATACACGCGCCGCGCGCCGAAGCGGTCGAGCAGCCAGCCGGCCGGCAGTTGTGAGAGCACGTACGCCCAACTGAACGCGGAGAAGATGTAGCCCATCCGGATCGCGTCGAAACCGAACTCGGCGCGCATTGCCGAGCCAGTGACCGACAGCGTCGCGCGGTCCGCGTAGTTGAACGTGGTGATTACAAAGATAAGCAGCAGGATTGCGTAGCGGACTTTCGTGCGCTTCGCAACGTTCGCGGAACTTGCCGTGCGGCTCAGGTCCATGGTCATCTCCTTAGTTCTTATGCAAGGGAGCGGGTGTCCGGCCTTGACGGCGCGGCGGCTCCCAAACGCATGTGCAAAAAACGCCCGGCGACAATGTTGTCCCCGGGCGCTGTTGCGCTGCCGCCTGTGCGGCGATTGTTTCCTGACCGGCGCGAAATCCACGCACCGGTCAGGCGCGCAGCATTACTGCGGGCCGAGCGTCTTGATGAGTGCGTCGAGTTGCGCCATTTCTTCTTCGGTCAGATCGGTCAGCGGCGCGCGCACCGGGCCGGCGCTATGGCCAACCAGCTTTGCACCTGCCTTGACGATGCTGACCGCGTAGCCGGCGCGGCGGTTGCGGATCTTCAGGTACGGCAGGAAGAACTCGTCGATCAGCTTGCCGACGGTTGCGTGGTCGTCCGCGGCGATAGCGCGGTAGAAGTCCATCGCTGTCTTCGGAATGAAGTTGAATACTGCCGACGAGTACACCGGAACGCCCAGCGCCTTGTATGCCGCGGCGTAGACTTCCGCGGTCGGCAGGCCGCCGAGGTACGAGAAACGGTCGCCCAGACGGCGGCGGATCGTTACCATGTTTTCGATCTCACCCACGCCGTCCTTGAAACCGATCAGGTTCGGGCAGCGCTCCGCGAGGCCTTCGAGCATGTCGGCGTTGAGCTTGGAGTTCGCGCGGTTGTAGATGATCACGCCCATGTTCGGCACGGACTTGCAGACCTCTTCGGCGTGCGCGGCAATACCTTCCTGACAGGCTTCCGTCAAATAATGCGGCATCAGAAGAATGCCGTTCGCGCCATGGCGCTCGGCTTCCTTCGCGTACGCAATCGCGACGCGCGTCGGGCCGCCAGCGCCGGCCAGAATCGGTACCTTGCCCTTGCACACTTCAGTCGCGGTACGCACCACGTTCGAGTAGTCGTCATGCGTGAGCGAGAAGAACTCGCCCGTGCCGCCCGCCACGAACAATGCCGACGCGCCATACGGAGCCAGCCATTCCAGGCGCTCGGCGTAAGTGTCGGCGCGGAAATCGCCCTTTTCGTCAAAGTCGGTGACGGGGAAGGAGAGGAGGCCTTGCGAGACGATCTGCTTGAGTTCCTGCGGTGTAGTCATGATGTATGTATCCGGGCGTCGCTAAAGGTTGAGATCGGTTGAACCGTCGATCGATAGAAATGAAGATTTCTTATACGTCATCGTACAACAACAATTCGGCTAACTCAACGGAGTTTTCGCGGCATAATGCTGGTCATAGGGTAAATACGGAACATGCGGGCAAACATGTATGTTGTAGGATGACGTATGAATTGCTGCCGCAGAAGGCGTAAATCGCCATAAGGATCGATGCAATGGAACTCTCACCCCTCTACATTCGCGTTCACCCCAATGACAATGTCGCGATCGTCGTCAACGACGGCGGCCTGGGCGAGGGCGCGGTTTTTCCCGACGGCCTCGTGCTGCGCGAGCGCGTCCCGCAAGGACACAAGGTCGCGCTTGCGGATCTGGCCGAAGGCGACGAAGTCATCCGCTATAACGTGGTGATCGGCTATGCGCTCAAAGCGCTGCCCAAGGGAAGCTGGATCAACGAACACGTGATCCGCATGCCGAGCCCGCCGGGGCTCGAAGACCTGCCGATCGCCACCATCAAGGCGCCGGAAATGCCGCCGCTCGAGGGCTACACGTTCGAGGGCTACCGGAACGCCGACGGTTCGGTGGGCTCGCGCAACATCCTGGCGATCACCACGACCGTGCAGTGCGTCGCCGACGTCGTCGAGCACGCGGTTGTGCGCATCAAGTCCGAACTGCTGCCGAAATATCCGAATGTCGACGACGTGGTGGGTCTCGGCCACACCTATGGCTGCGGCGTGGCGATCGACGCGCCGGACGCAATGGTGCCGATCCGCACGGTCCGCAATATCGCGCTGAATCCGAACTTTGGCGGCGAGGTCATGATGGTGAGCCTCGGTTGCGAGAAGTTGCAGCCGGAGCGTTTGATGCCGCCGGGCACGATCCCCATTGCCGCGGCGCAGAACCCGAGCGAAATCGCGGATATCGGCGATCTCGGCGCCGACGAGAACGGCGACGTGGTCGTGCTGCAGGACGAAGCGCACGTCGGCTTTCAGTCGATGGTCGACTCGATCATGAGAACGGCCGAAGGTCACCTGAAGCGGCTGAACAACCGGCGTCGCGAAACCTGCCCGGCGGCCGATCTGGTCGTCGGCGTGCAGTGCGGCGGCAGCGACGCGTTCTCCGGTCTCACTGCGAATCCGGCCGTCGGCTTCGCGACTGACCTGCTGGTGCGCGCCGGCGCCACGGTCATGTTCTCCGAAGTCACCGAAGTACGCGACGGCGTCGATCAACTGACGGCTCGCGCGGAGAACGCGGACGTCGCTCAGGCGATCATTCGCGAGATGCAGTGGTACGACGATTATCTGAAGCGCGGCGGCGCCGACCGCAGCGCGAACACCACGCCGGGCAACAAGAAAGGCGGCCTCTCCAACATCGTCGAAAAGGCGATGGGCTCGATCATCAAATCGGGTAACTCGCCGATTTCCGGCGTGTTGTCGCCGGGCGAGAAAGTGCGGCAGAAAGGCCTGATCTACGCGGCCACGCCGGCGAGCGACTTTATCTGCGGCACGCTTCAGCTTGCGGCCGGCATCAACCTGCACGTCTTCACGACTGGCCGCGGCACGCCGTATAGTCTCGCGGAAGTCCCCGTCATCAAGGTCGCGACGCGCTCGGATCTGGCGCGCCGCTGGCATGACCTGATGGACATCAACGCGGGCACGATTGCAACAGGCTCGGCAACGATCGAAGAGGTGGGCTGGGAGCTGTTCCGCTTCATGCTCGACGTTGCGAGCGGCCGCAAGAAGACCTGTGCGGAGAAGCTCAAGCTGCACAATGCGCTGGCGCTCTTCAATCCGGCGCCGGTGACCTGATCGCCGGATTCAGCGGGCCGCGATTTCGCGGCTCGTTTTACATTGGGCTTGACGGCTCGCTGCATGACTGGCTCTATTCGCCTTTATTGTTTCACTGACAGTGGTTACTCATAAATACAAAAGACATGACTGACTCGAATTCTGACCGCGCGGCTGCACAAAAACCTTTTCGGCGGCTTCTGCTCACCGGTGCCGCCGGCAATCTCGGCACGCAATTGCGCGGCGCACTCGCGGCGTGGGCCGACGTCGTGCGCGTAACCGACATTGCGCCGCTCGGCGAAGTGGCTGACCACGAAGAAGCAGCGATCGTCGACCTCGCAGACGAAGCCGCGGTTCACGCGCTGCTCGAAGGCGTGGATGCGGTGATCCATCTCGGCGGCATTTCCGTCGAGGCGCCTTTCGAAGATCTGCTCGAAGCGAATATTCGCGGACTGTACAACCTGTATTCGGCTGCGCAGAAACAGGGTGTGAAGCGCGTCGTGTACGCGAGCTCGAATCACGCGGTGGGCTTCCATCCAGTGACCGAAGTGGTGGATATCGACGCGCCGTTGCGTCCCGACAGTCTGTACGGCGTGACCAAATGCTTCGGCGAATCGCTGTCGCGCTATTACTTCGACCGCTTCGGCCTGGAGACGGTGTGTCTGCGGATCGGCTCGTCGTTCGAGCAACCGAAGAACCCGCGCATGCTCGTCACGTATCTGAGCTATCGCGACTTCATCGAGCTGGTGCGCTGTTCGCTGTTCACCAATCGCGTCGGCCATGCGATCGTGTACGGCGTCTCGGACAATCGCACGAAGTGGGTCGATAACACGAAGGCGGCGTTCCTCGGCTTTCGTCCGCAAGACAGTTCGGTTCAATTCGAACATCTCTTCCCCGTCGCGGCTCCGACCACCGATCTCGACGATCCTACGCAACGCTTCCAGGGCGGCGCATTCGTACTGGCCGGACCGATGGAGCCAAAGCGATGAGCGGGGCGACCAATCCGCGCGTCGAGCGAGTCGAGGCGGCGGGGCAGGCGCCGGCTCTCGTCGGCGAAAGTCCGGTCTGGCGTGTTGCCGAACAGGCGCTTTACTGGGTGGACATTCCAGCGCAAAAAATCGTGCGCCTCGTGGTGGAGACGGGCGAGCGCTCTGAATGGCTGTTGCCGGAGAAGGTCGCGTGCATCGCGTTCGACCGTCGCGGCACGGTACTCGCGGGCTGCGAGACTGCCTTGTTTGCGGTGACCTTGAGCGGCAGTTCGACCGATGCCACCGCGCAAGCCGTGCGCGCCAGCGAGCCCGTCGAAGTAACAGGACGCAAGCTCGCGGCGCCCGTCTTCCCCTTTGAGGACATGCGTTTCAACGACGGCCGCTGCGACCGGCAAGGCCGCTTCTGGGCCGGCACGATGGTGCAGGACATGTCTTTGGCCAATCCAGCCGGTGCGCTCTACCGGTTCGACACGCAGGGCGTGCTCTCGGCGCCGGTTGTCGACGGACTCATTACGCAAAACGGTCTGGGCTGGTCGCCGGATGGCAAGACCATGTATCTGTCCGACTCGCATCCGCTGCGCAGGCAGATATGGGCTTTCGACTACGAAGTCGAGACGGGTGAGCCGAGCAACCGCCGCGTCTTCGTGGATCTGAACCACTATGTTGGCCGGCCCGATGGCGCCGCTGTGGATGCCGACGGCTGCTACTGGATCTGCGCGAACGACGCCGGCGCGCTATTGCGCTTTACGCCGCAAGGCAAACTCGACCGGCAGATTGCCGTGCCTGCAATCAAGCCGGCCATGTGCGCGTTCGGCGGCCGCGATCTCGACACGCTTTTCGTCACGTCGATTCGTCCGGGCGCGGGCGCGAGCGAACATGATGGCCATCTTTTCGCGGTACGTCCCGGCGTGAGCGGCTTGCCTGAGCCCGAATTCGCCGGCGATCTCTAAGTCGCTGCGCACTGTTCTTGCGTAGGGCGCTGGCCTGGTAGCCCGGTCGGCGCCCACTCTTCGCAGTGATTAAATTCATCACTCGTCATACAACATTGTCGTGCGGACGCGACGTTTTTCGGTTATTCCGAATAATGTCCGTCGTTCTGCGTGAGTTCTCCACTTATTCGCGCAATCGGGCGCGCCGCCTCGCCGGGGCTCGCCCGTGGCCGGTTCAGGTCATCCCTGTCGAACTGTTGTTTCCTCGGGTAAATACCGTCTGTACAACTCAAACTGCGTTTTATAGACTTCGTATGTCGTCGTACAACGTATAAGCGCAAACAGACAGCTTTCTGCGCTTTTCGAGATTGCAACGCGATGAATGGCGGCTTTGGCGCGCGCAATCGCTCGCGTGAAAGTGCGCCGACGCAGCAGAAGTACAAGAAGTCGAGTTGTCCGACAGGAGTGCTGATCATTGTGCCGGGGACGTTGCACGGACAGCACGGCAAGCATTTGCCACTGTAGGAGACCGCGAGCGCCGCACCGGGAGACCCAGCCAAACCATGTCACATCCGGGACCGTCCGTTTGCCGCCGGCCGTTCGCGTTTGGCCAGCCGTCAGCAGCCCTTCGCATCGATTGGGTGTCTATTTTTCAAGGAATGTCATGATGAACAAGAAGTTCGCCTCTTCCCGTGTTTCGTTGATTGTCGCCGCATCGGTGCTGGCCTTTGGCGCCATGTCGGCGCAAGCGCGCGTGTTCCGCGTGTCGGACGTGCACGGCGACACTTACCCGACCAATATGGCCGTGAAGTACATGGGTGAGCAGATCAAGACGGCAACCGGCGGCAAGGATTCCGTGAAGGTGTTCGGCAACAGCGCACTTGGTTCGGAGAACGACACAATCGACCAGGTGCGCATCGGCGCACTCGACATGGCGCGTGCAAACGGTGCGGCATTCAACGAAATCGTGCCTGAATCGATGATTCCGTCGCTGCCGTTCCTGTTCCGCGACATCGACCATTTCCGCAAGGTGATGTACGGCCCGGAAGGCCAGAAGATTCTGGACGCCTTCAAGGCAAAGGGCATGATCGCGCTGACTTTCTATGAAAGCGGTGCCCGTTCCATCTACACGAAAAAGCCTATCCGCACGCCAGCCGACATGAAGGGTCTGAAAGTGCGCGTGCAGCCGTCCGATCTGATGGTCGACGAAATCAGGGCAATGGGTGGTACGCCGACGCCGATGCCGTTTGCCGAAGTCTATACGGGCCTGAAGACCGGCCTCGTCGACGCAGCGGAAAACAACCTGCCTTCTTACGAAGAGACCAAGCACTTCGAAGTCGCGCCGGTCTATTCGGAAACCCAGCATTCCATGACGCCGGAAGTTCTCGTCTTCTCGAAGAAGGTGTGGGACACGTTGTCGCCGCAGGAGCAGGAAATCATCAAGAAGGCCGCGGCCGACTCGGTGCCTTACTACCAGAAGCTGTGGACCGCGCGTGAAAACGACGCGAGCAAGACGGTAACGAAGGGCGGCGCGCAGATCGTTGCATCGTCGCAGATCGACCGCGCGGCTTTCGTCAAGGTGATGCAGCCGGTTTGGGCGAAGTACGAGAAGACGCCGCAAATGAAGCAGCTCGTCGACGAGATCCAGGCAATCAAGTAACGCTCGCATCGCGCTTTCGCGACAGCGGAAAAGCCTTGCAGAAGTACTGCGAGGCTTTCCGCTGTCTGCGCGATTGCGCAACGGGCGACGGAAAGTAGCACGACTAACGAGTAAAAACGGTCCGTCGTAGGCAAGAATGGGGTCAAGAGATTCATGAAACGCCCAAACGATTTTATCTTTCGCGCGCTCGCTGTTATCGCCTCGCTCAGCCTCGCAGGGCTTAGTCTGCTGGTGATCTACAGCGTCGTCATGCGCTACGTGTTTAGCGACGCTCCCGATTTCGTCGAGCCAATCGCACTGTTGCTGGTGATCGTGATCGCGATGTTCGGCGCAGCGCTGAAGGTCCGCGAAGGCGGCCATATCGGGCTCGATTCGTTGGTGAAGAGTCTGCCGGAGAAAGGTCAGCTCGCCGCGCACACGTTCCAGCATCTGTGTCTCATCGCGCTCGCCGTGGCGATTTTCTTCGGCTCGCTGCAAATGGCCGAGACCACGCTGCACGACAAGATTCCAATTCTCGGTTTGCCCGAAGCGCTCCGCTACGTGATCCCGGTCATTGCGAGCGTCTGCATCGCGTTGTTCTCATTCGAGAACCTTCTGACGCTTTTCGCAAAGAAACACAAATAGAACAATCATGGAACTTGCACTCCTCTCTATTAGCTTTATCGTCTTTCTGGTGCTCGGCGTTCCTGTTTCGTTCGCGCTGGGGCTGTCGTGTGTGCTCACGTATCTGTATGAAGGGCTGCCGGCCGCCACCGCGATGCAGTCGATGATCTCGGGGATGAACGCGTTCTCGTTCCTCGCGGTGCCGTTCTTCATCTTCTCGGGCGAACTGATGTTGCACGGGGGCATTGCCGATCGCATTCTGCGTTTCGCGCAGGCAACGGTCGGCCATTTCCGCGGCGGCCTCGGCATGGCGAACGTCGTCGCATGTACGCTCTTCGGCGGCGTCTCGGGTTCGCCCACGGCGGACACGTCGGCAATGGGCGGCGTCGTGATTCCGCTGATGAAGCGCGAGGGTTACAGCGCCGCTTATGCGGTCAACGTCACGACGCATTCGTCGCTCGCGGGCGCGCTGATGCCGACGTCGACGAACATGATCATCTACGCGTTCGCGGCACAGGGCATTACGGGCACGCTGAACGGTGTGCCGATGAGCGGCGTGTCGATCGGCGATCTGCTGTTCTCGGGGCTGCTGCCCGTGTTGTGGGTGATGGGCTTCGTGCTGATCGCCGCGTACTGGCAAGCCGTACGCTACGGCTACCCGCGCCGTCCCGATGGTTCGACCGAACTGCAGCGTTTCCCGGGCTGGATGGCCGTCGCGCGGACCTTCCTCGGCGCATTGCCCGGCTTGATGGTGATCGCGATCATTCTGGTCTGCGTGGCGAAGGGCATTGCAACAGCGACGGAAGCCGCTGCTATTGCGGTGGCTTATTCGCTGGTGCTGACGGTCGTGGTGTATCGCTCGATGACGTTGAAGAAGCTCTCCTTCGCATTGTCGAAGGCCGCGAAGACCACAGGCGTCGTTCTGCTGCTGATCGGCGTATCGAACATGCTGCGCTACCAGATGGCGTATCTGGAGATCCCCGATGCGATCGAGCACATGCTGGACGGCGCGACGAGCATTCCCTGGTTGATGCTGCTTTATATCAACATCATTCAGGTGTTCCTCGGCACATTCGTGGACATGGCGGCGCACATTCTGATCACTACGCCGCTGTTCCTGCCGATGGCGATGCATAGCGGTGTCGGTCCCGTGCAGTTCGGCATCATGATCCTGCTGAACTGCGCATTGGGCCTCGTTCACCCGCCGATCGGCTCGGTGCAGTTCATTGGTTGCGCGATCGGCAATGTGTCGATTGGGGAAACTACCAAGGTGGCTTGGCCGTATTACCTCGCTATCTTCAGCGCCATCAATATTGTGACCTACGTGCCGATGTTCTCCACGTGGTTGCCGAGCGTGATAAACGGACACCCGGTTTTCTGACTTGAAATCCCCGATTCACCGGTTGCGCGGTTCAGACAATGACCGGTAGTCAAGAACAATTTTTTAAAGAGGAGCATAAATGAAAAAGGCACTAGCAACCTCCGCCCTTGGCCTGTTCGCCCTTGGCGCACACGCTCAGAGCAGCGTGACGTTGTACGGTATCGTCGACACGGGGATCGGCTACCAAAGCAGCTCGACGACGCTCGGCTCGACTTCGGGCGGCCGCTCGGTTGTCAAGATGAACAACGGCATCTGGGCGGGTAGCCGCTTCGGCCTGAAGGGTAGCGAGGATCTTGGCGGCGGCACGAAGGCCATTTTCCAGTTGGAGCAGGGCTTTAACAGCGCAACCGGTGCACAGAGCGTGAACGGCCTCGGCTTCAGCCGCCAGGCATGGATCGGTGTGACGAATCCCACGTACGGTACGCTGACGGCTGGCCGTCAGTACACGTCGTACTACACGCTGCTGTCGCCGTATAGCCCGACTACGTGGCTGACGGGCGCTTACGGCGCGCACCCGGGCGATCTCGATTCGCTGGATACGATCTATCGCGCGAACAACTCCCTCGTGTACACGTCGCCGAACATGCACGGTGTGACGGTGAGCGGTTCGTACTCGCTGGGCGGCGTGCCGGGCAGCTTCAACGCCGGCTCGACGTGGAGCGCCGCGGTGCAGTACCTGAACGGTCCGTTCGGTATCGCAGCAGGCTTCCAGCGCATCAACAACTCGACGCCTGGCGGCGGTCTGTGGGGCCCGGACTCGACTACGTCGAACAACGGCGCGACGACCGGCCCGGGTCTGTCCGGCATCACCAACGGCTACCGCACGGCGCAGGCTCAGCAGCGCGTCGCGGTTACCGGCGGCTACGCGTTCAGCTCGCAGTGGGACGTGTCGTTCTCGTACTCGAACGTGCAATACGTCCCGGGTGTGAATTCGAGTTTCCGTCATCAGGCGACGTTCAACACGGGTGGCGCAGTGCTGCACTTCAAGCCGGTCGGTGCACTGGATCTGGCAGCCGGCTACAGCTACACGCGTGCGACGGAATCGAATGGCATTTCGAGCGCAGCTAGCTATCACCAGTTCAACCTGTCGCAGTACTACAGCCTCTCCAAGCGTACCGGTCTGTATGCGGTGGAAGCGTTTCAGCGTGCGAACGGCAAGACGATCGGCAACAACGGCGTGAGCATCATCAACGCGACGGCCGATATCGGCGACGGTCAGAACAGCGCGCCGTCTTCGTCGCGCAGCCAGGTTGCAGGCGGCGTGGGCATCATTCACCGCTTCTAATGGCTCTGAAGTAGCGGCGGCGTGTTGTTACGCCGCCACAGCGGCGCATTTAATTCATGCGTCGCTGAGCAATAAAACCGCTGCGCGCACCACGCGCGCAGCGTTTCAATTCAGCTTCCGCTGTCGGACCACAAGCGTCCTCCTGTTGCCCAATTTTCGCGCTTCACGTCGGTAAGAATGATGTCGACCGAATTCGGCTCGACGCCGAGCGATTCGCAAGTCGCTTTCGTGATTGCTTCGACGAATTGGCGTTTCTGTTCCAGCGAGCGGCCTTCGAACAGTTCGATACGAAACGTGGGCATGGTTCGGCTCCGTTGAGAATCTAATTGATATCACGCGCCGTATAAGCAATTGCGGTAGTCATTGCGCGGTATGGTCAGGGTAATTCAGGTACTAATCGTCCGTCAGTCGCCCGTCAGTCGCGATAAGTCGGGTCGAGCCGGTCCAGCTTGCGCAGCAACGCAGGCCATTCCAGTGTTCCTTCCACTGCGCCCCCGTCATAGAGTTGCTCCGCTGTGCGCGTGGCGACCGCGTCGTCAGGCACGACAAGCGGGGCGCCGCATGCTTGCGCCTGCAACTGGATCTCGCACGCTTTAAGCAACGTGGCCATCAGCACATACGCTTCGGCAACGGTGCGGCCCACGGTCAGCGGGCCGTGATTGCGCAGCAGCATGGCCGGCTTGTCCGCCAGATGCTCCACGAGGCGCCGGCTCTCAGCCGGTGCAAAGGCGAGGCCGTCATAGTCGTGATACGCGAGCTGACGATAAAAACGCAGCGCGTGTTGTGACGCGGGCAGCAAACCCGCAGGCTGTGCCGACACGGCCACGCCTGCCGTACTGTGCAAATGCATGACGCAGAACGCGTCTGCGCGCGCCGCATGCACGGCGGCGTGAATGGCAAAGCCGGTTACGTTCACCACATGTTCGCTCGCACCGACAATATTGCCGTCGATGTCGATCTTCACGAGATTCGACGCGCGCACCTCGTCGAACGCGAGACCGAATGGATTGATCAGAAAGTGGCCCGGCTCGTCCGGAACGCTCGCGGAGATGTGCGTATAGATCAGGTCGTCCCAACCGTTGAGCGCGACGAGGCGATACGCGGCGGCCAGGTCGACGCGAGTTTGCCGCTCGGCTTGCGAAGTCGGCCCGGATTGCTCAATGCGGCCTGCGGGTGTGTGGATGAAAGACATACATCTCTCCTGAGGTTGTCTGGTATTCCCCGATCTTGCCTGACAGGCGGAGTCTCAGCGAACAGCCTGCTGCCTCAGCCATTGCACGCTCCACGTTGCGACGACGAAAGGCGCGCTTAGCGCGGCGAAGCCGACGTGAGCCGCCGCCGCTTGCAAAGCCACTGAGATCGCCACGCCGCCGAGCATCCACAAGACACCGCAATCGGTCAGCGCGATCGCGGTAAGGGCGCCGTTGAATCCTAGCAGGCCTGCGTCGAACGAGCTCGCCCCCGCGCCCAGCAGAACATGCAGGCTGCTTGCGAGCGCCGCGCCCGTCAACGCGTACAGCGCATGCCGTGCCGATGCCGCCGCGATCCCGATCAACACGAATGCACCGGCCATTGCGCCCGAGGCGAAGCCGGTTTGCGCGAGACCGGCGAGCACGCCGCCGCCGAACTGCGCCGTGTCGGGCGTAGGAGTTGTTGCGAGACGCGCCGGCTCGGGTCCGCTTGCTGCGATCGACAGCCAGAACCACGTGACGATCAGGCACGGGCTCGAGAAGTAGCCCAACTGGCGCGCGCGCAGCCATCGTGACCACGGTTCGTGAAGCCATGCCGTGCCTGTGGCTGCGAGAATGGCGACGGCGGCCGCCGTCGCATTGTCGGCGATGAAGCTGAACGCGGCGAGTCCCGCCAATGCGCCGTTAAAGCCGTACAGGCCAGCGCGCAGGTCGTCGTCGGAGTGCGCGGCCAGGATCGCGCTCACGTTGGCCGCGACTGCGCCGATCAAGGCAGCACAGGCAAGGCGCGGGTCGCAAAGCAGCCAGCCCGCAACGAGGCACGCCCCTGTGAATGCGTTCGCCTGGAGCACGATCTGCCCAAAGCTGCGCAGCAGGGTGCGCAAGGCGGCGGAATGTGCTTCGGTCGCGGCGGCATGCATGGTATCGGTCGATGAGCGTTCGGCGGCGCGCATCTGAAATCGAATGGCGCGCCGGCGGCGAACAGTTGCGAAACGCGAGGATAGGGCACTCGCGCGGCTGTGTGCATGCCCGCGCATTGATAGTGGCTATTTGCAAAGCATCCGCACAATGTGTCGGTAGGCACGCACATCGGCGAGCGCCCCGCGTTCGCGCTACGATATGAAGCGCGACGCGCTTGCTGCGCGTTTCATCATAGGAGGCGATCTGATGCGGGAAGTACGGTGGGCATCGCAAGAGGCCGAGGGAATCGAACACCTGTCGTTCGACGCACGCGATGACGGCTTCGAAGTGGAAAGCGTCGTGGTCGGGCAGCGCTACGGCAAGGCTTACGGGTTGCACTACAAAGTGCGCTGCGATGCGCAATGGCGCACGCGGTACGCATGGCTGAAGATCGTGGGCGGCGGAGAACTGGAACTGCACGGCGACGGCGAGGGCAACTGGCGCGATGGGCACGGCCTTCTGTTGAGCGCGATTGAAGGATGCATTGATATCGACATTGCCGCCACGCCGTTCACTAATACGTTGCCGATTCGCCGGCTGCAACTCACGCAAGGTGAGCGTCGACCTATACAGGTCGCGTACATTTCCACACCGGACTTGCAGGTCACTCGTGTCGAGCAGGCGTATTCGTGCATCGAATTGAATCGCGAGTACCGCTATGAAGGCATATTCCGCGACTTCACAGCGAATATGAAAGTCGACGACGACGGCCTTGTCATCGATTATCCGACGCTATTCACTCGCCTGCCGCGCGAGCGTTGAACGAGGACGCGACCGGGCCACCCGGCTCTGCCAGATGTCGCGCCACAAAGCGCTCTATGTTTGCAGCAACTAGTTGCGGCTCGCGCAGCACGACCCAATGACCTGCGTCGAGTTCGACGCGGTCATAGAGTCCCAGCCAGGCTTCCTGGCCCACCGACAATTCCGGCCCGACATAGCGGTCATGCAACGGCACGATGAACTGAACGGGCACGTGCACGTGGCGTGCGCGCGGATGCAGGAGTTTGTCGATGAAATTCGCGCGATAGAGGTTCAGACCGTTGATCGCGTTACGCATCTGCGTTGGGTCACGCGACGCGTCAACGCGTTCCGTGATTCGTAGCCACAGCGGCCACATGCGCACTCCGCCTAGGCGCCAGACCAGTTCAGGCAGCCATGGCAAATGAAAAAAGAAGATGTACCAGGATCTGAGCAATTGACGAATGCTGACGAGTGGCGATTGCTTCGCCATCCTACGTTTTTTGTGAGTGGCACGTGCGCTGCGCAACGCGACCGAAGCGTAATCGAGGCACGGGCCCGAGATAGAGGTAAATGACCTGATGCGTCCTTTGAACTGCGGGTCGGTTACGGCTTCCCAGCTTTGAATCGAACCCCAGTCGTGGCCGACCAGATGAAAGGGCTGCTGGCCGCAGGTGGCGTTCACGACTGCGCAGAGATCGGCGGCGAGTCGTTCAATACGGTATCCGTCGCGTGCGGCCGGCGCTTCCGATGCGCCGGCGCCGCGCACGTCGTAGCTTATGACGCGGTAGCGCGATTCGAGTTGCACGCGCACCGGTTCCCATACGGCGGCCGAGTCCGGATAGCCGTGCACCAGCACGATCGGCGGCGCGTCACGCGGGCCGCTCACGTAGGCCGCAAGCCGCACGTCGCCGGCATCCACCGGCAACGTGTCGCGTATCACGCGGCCGCCTGCGCGCCGCGCCGTGCCGCTCTACGCGAAATCGGGGCGGCCGCGTTGGAGGCGTCGACCGCCGCTACCAGGCCGTCGATCCGCGCGAGTTGCGCGCGATTGTCGTGATCCCACGGATGAAAGCCGGGCCGGAAAAAGCTCAGCCATTCAGCGGCTATACGCGGAAAGACGCCATGACGCGGGCCGTACAGATATTTCACGACGCGCCACATGCCGCGCAGATGATCGCCGCGTTTGCGGTCTGCAATCAGCAGACGCACATGAAAGTCGAACACGATCAGCCAGAAGGTGATGGTGGTGGCGAGCATAACGCCTGTACGTAACAGATAACGCCCGAGTCCAGGCTTGAGTACCGTATTCCACACGTCGTAGGAAACCGCTTTGTGCTCGGTTTCTTCGAGTGCGTGCCACGTCCACATTTGCGCGTAACCGTCGACCGAACCTTCGATGCGTGACGCGTCCTCGAGCAGCAAGCCCGCGAGCATGGCCGTGTAATGTTCGAGGCACACGGTGACGGCCAATTGATACGAATGAGGCAGCACCTTGCGGCCGAAGTTGAGAATCGCCCATAGCCGTTTGTCGAGCTTATGCGCAGGCAAACCGGCTTGTTCCAGCAGATCGTTGTATTCGACGTGCTCGCGCGTATGCATCGCTTCCTGGCCGATAAAACCGAGTACCTGCTTTTTCAGCACCGGGTCGTCAATCTGATCGCGATAGTTGCGCACGCTGTCCATGAAGAAGCGCTCGCCGGCGGGAAAGAGCAGCGAAAGCGCGTTGAAGAAGTGTGTCACATGCGAACCTTGCGCATGCCAGTCGCATGCGCGGTCCTGCGGGAGGTTGAAGCGTAAGTCGCGGCGAACGGGCATCATGGCCTTTCTCCTCGTGATTCTATGAGCGTCTGGATGGTGCTGTCAGTTGCGTACCATCGGGCGCGCACCATCAAGCGCGCCTGCCGGCAAGTTGCGCCGCGCGCCGGGCGCGTTTCTCCGCACTGCGCTTCATGCGCCGCGTTTGCAGCACGACAAGCGCCTGGTAAGCGGCGGGCAACGTGCGCGCGAGCCAGTCGGCGGCACGTGCATCGCGGCCGATCAGCACGCGCCGCCTGTTCCTGCGCACGCCGTCGAGAATCGTACGGGCGGCTTCGTCGGCGGTGGTGATGAAGAACTTTTCGAAATCGTCCTTGCCTTGCTGCTCGTTCTCCAGCATGAAGCCGACCATGTTCGGCGCAATGCGGCTCGACTGCGCGATGCCTGTACGGATGCCGCCCGGATGCACGCAGGTAGCCGACACGCCGCATTTCATCAGATCGAGTTCCTGGCGCAGTGCCTCGGTGAAGCCGCGGACCGCGAACTTTGTCGCGTTGTAGCCGCTCATGCCAGGCTGAGCGAAAAGGCCGAATACACTCGACGTGTTGACGATATGGCCTTCGCCCGACGCCTTCAAGTGCGGCAGAAACGCCTTGGTGCCATGCACGACGCCCCAGAAGTTGATGCCGACGATCCACTCCAGATCCGCGTATTCCATGCCTTCAATCGTACTGGACAGAGCGACGCCCGCGTTGTTGAACACGAGGTTCACGCGGCGATGCTGCTCGACGGTTTCCGCCGCCCACGCGAACATTGCGGCTCGGTCGGAGACATCGAACACAGCGGTGGTGATCAGCAGCGGCGCGCCGACGATATGTGGCGCGGCGGCTTGCGCAAGTCGAGCGGTCTCCTCGAGGCTCGTCGCGTTGCGATCGGCAAGGGCCAGGTGGCAGCCTTCTCGCGCGAGCCGGATCGCGAGCGAGCGGCCCATGCCGGAACCCGCGCCTGTGATCGCAGCGACCTTATCGTTGAAATGCTTCATTGGTTTTATCTCCCGTCCTCTCTGAATGTGCGTTGTCGTTATGTGTGTTTCAGGTGACGTCAGCCGACGCGGCAGCCTGCGCGCTGCCGTGCACGCTGTGCGGCGAGGCGGTGTGCGCGATCGTTGTCCCGGGCGCTGACGTGAAAGCGAAGTAATCGTCCATACTGAAGATGCTGGTGGCCTGGCGGAATTTGTACGCGAACCCCGGCCACAGCGTGGTGTTCCTGCCGGTTCTCGGATCGAGATACCAGCTCTTGCAGCCGCCCGTCGACCAGATTGCGCGGCCGAGTTTGTGCTGGATCTTTTCGTTGTACGCACGCTCCACTTGCGGGCGCACTTCAATCGCCTCGGCACGCTCACTGCGCATGGTTTTCAGTGCGCGCAAGATGTACTCGACTTGCGACTCGATCATGAACACCATCGAGTTATGGCCGAGTCCCGTGTTCGGACCCACGATCATGAAAAAGTTGGGATAACCAGGCAACGCCGTGCCGAGATAGGCATGCGCGCCGTCACGCCACGTATCGACGATGTCCACGCCGTCGCGTCCCCGCACCACACCTCGCGCGAACGGATCGGCGACCTGGAAGCCGGTGCCGAAGATCAGACAGTCGACCGGATGACGCACGCCGTCACTCGCGATGACCGCGTCTTCGTCGATGCGCTCGATAGCGCTCGTCGTCACCGTTACGTTCGCCCGCGATAAAGCGGGTAAGTAGTCGTTTGAAATCAGAATGCGCTTGCAGCCCATTGTGTAATTCGGCGTGAGCGTCGCGCGCAATTCCGGGTCGGGCACCTGGCGACGTAAATGCCGCTCGGCGACTTTCTGCGCGGTCTTCATTAGCGATGGATGGATCGCGAATCCGAGCGCGCGCGATTCGAGCATGCAGTAGAGCGCCGAACGCATGATCTTTTGCGTGAAGGGCACGTGCCTGAAAAGCCACTGCTCGAACGGTCGCACCGCGCGGTCGGCCTTCGGCATGATCCACGGCGGCGTACGCTGGAACACATCGAGATGCGCGACGCGAGATGCGATTTGCGGCACGAACTGGATCGCACTGGCGCCGGTGCCGATCACGGCGACGCGCTTGCCTTCGAGCGGATAGGCGTGATCCCAGTGCTGCGAGTGAAATGCCTTTCCCTTGAATCGTTCAATGCCGGGAATGTCGGGTATCGCCGCGCGCGACAGGCCGCCCATCGCAGGGATAAGTACGCGCGCGGACCACTGTTGCCCGTTGGCGAAACGCAGTTGCCAGCGGTGGCGCGTGTCGTCGTAGACCGCGCTCACGAGTTCATGGCCAAAGCGCAGATAACGCTCCACGCCGAAGCGTCGCGTGCATTCCTCGAGATATGCGCGGATTTCCGGCTGACGCGCGAACATGCGGGTCCAACGCGGATTCGGCGCGAACGAAAACGAATAGACGTGCGATTGCACGTCGCACGCACAGCCCGGGTAGTGGTTGTCGCGCCATGTGCCGCCGACCGACTCGGCCTTTTCTGCAACGATAAAGTCGGTGAAGCCGGATTGCCGCAAGCGGATCGCCATGCCCAGCCCCGCAAAGCCGGTCCCGATAATGGCGATGTCCGTCTCGACAGGCGCGAGCGCGCCGTGGCGTGCGGCGTCGTGTGGCGTGCGTGCGTTCATCCGGATCGCCTCCTTCTTACGCTGATAACTGTTACATTGGTTGATGTAACGATAGGCCGGAAGCACGGACGACGCAAGAGCACGTCTAGACGCGAAACTCTAGGTTGGAAAGGCGGGGACTCAGGCCATTGCTGACGTAGAGTCGAGCGGCGCCTCGGACTACTTCTTCGGCCGCTTCGGTTGACCGGCGGAGCGCGCCAATTTCTTTTCCATGATGGCCGCGACGCGATCGCCGAGGTAGTCGCCGGAGGCCTCTTCAAGCGCTCGATTCATCTCGCTCTCGACGAGCACCATAGCGAGCGGCCGCACGCGCCAGATCGCATCCACGAGGGCCGGCACGTCGGCGGGCGGCGGCAGCGCGTCCGGATCGTAGCGGTCCAGTTGGCGGACCACCAGATCGACCAGTGCGTGGGCGATCGCGCTGAAATGCGGCCGTGCGACGCCGACGGCGTCGAGCAGATCGGCCAGCGGAATGCCTTCTTTCGCGAGCGTGGCGCCAGCGGCGAGTGCAGTGGGGCTGCCCGACACAAACGACAGGCCCTCTCGCTCCAGCAGGCCGAGATCGACCGCTTTCGCGAGCGCGCTCGGCGACGCTTTGTCGCCGAACATTTGCAGCAGTTCGACCAACGAATACTTCTTGGGATGTTCGCGCGACCAGCGACCGCCGATCGCGGTTTCGAGGCCCAGAATGGAGCGAAGATCGTGGCCTTCGTCCACGGCCTTGATCAGATCCTGGATGTTCGCGAGCGTGTAGCCGCGAGAGAGCAGATGATTAATCAGCTTCAGACGCGACACGTGAGCGTCGTTATACACGCCCACTCTGCCGCGCTTTTCCGGTGGCGCGAGAAGACCGCGGTCCTGATACGCCCGCACGTTTCGCACCGTTGTGTCGCTGACGCGCGCGAGTTCGTCGACGGTGTACTCGTTGCGAGGCGCGGCGCCTGCGGACGTGTCCGAGGCGCCGGACGAGGACGGCGGCGAGGTGGAGGGCGGCGTGGCGGGCGGCGTGTTAGGCATGCCCGGAATTTTACCCCCGCTGTATGGAGGCGGACCAGCACGACGCTCGGGTTGCAGCTTCAGGTTTCGTAGTCAGGCGGCGTCGAAGCGCCCGCACCCAAAGTCCGCTGCATCAGCGTGGTGTCGAGCCATCTGCCATGTTTGAAACCGACTGCCCTCAACGTGCCGGTCAACTCGAAACCCAACTGCTTATGCAGCGACAGTGATCCGCCACTGCCGCCGTCCGCGATCACGGCGACCATCTGGCGCCATGGCCCGGTTTCGCATCGGTCGATCAGCGCCTGTAGCAGCACGCGGCCGAGGCCTCGTCCGCGATAGGCGTCGCTCACATAAATCGAATCTTCGATGGTGTTCCTGTACGCCGCGCGAGGGCGGTACGGCGTCGCGTAGCAGTAGCCCGCGACCTCTCCGCCAATCTCAGCGACCATGTACGGCAGTCCATGGCTGCGCACCGACGCGAGCCGCATGCGCAGATCGTCCACGGATGGCGGCACTTCTTCGAACGACGCGACGCCGGTCAACACATGGTGCGCGTAAATGGCCTGAATGGCGGGCAGGTCGGCTTCGGTTGCGTCGCGGATAAGCGGGTCGCTGCCGGTCGCCTCGGCGGTTGCGGCGCTTGCAGCGGTTGCGTCCGGGGCGCCGGATGCGGGGCGGGCTGTGGTCATACGTGGTCCTGGTGCGGCCGGGTCCGGCCTGTCGTGTCTCTTCTTCTGAGGATACGTTTGACTATGCCCGCCGCGCGCGCAAATTTGAAGCCGGACAAAAATCGTTGCGTGAGGACTCGGCGCCAGGTCAGGCCGTGCGGCGCGCCGGCGTCGCTTTGGAGAAGTGCCGGGCGCCGGCCACGCACGCTACCACTGCGACGGTGACCGCGATCATCGAAGGCGGCACCTGTTCGTGCAGCAACAAACCTGCAAGCACCAGGCCGAAAAACGGCTGCAGCAGTTGCAACTGTCCGACTCCTGCGATACCGCCAAGTGCGAGGCCGCGATACCAGAATACAAAGCCGATCAGCATGCTGAACAACGACACATACGCGAGCCCCCAAAGCGCTGCGTGGCTGACGCCCTCGAAAGAAGCCGGGCGGGTCCACCATGCGAGCGGCAACATCAGCGGAAGCGACAGCACCAGCGCCCACGAAATAACCTGCCAGCCGCCGAGATGCCGCGATAGCCGCGCGCCTTCCGCATAGCCCAGCCCGCACACGACGATCGCGGCGAGCATCAACGCGTCGCCCACCGGAGACGCATCGAGACCGTGGCGCATCGCGAACGCGACCACCGCGCCGCTGCCGAGCGCCGAGAAAAACCAGAAGGCCGCTTGCGGACGTTCGCCGCCGCGCAGCACGCCGAAGATCGCGGTTGCAAGCGGCAGCAGTCCGACGAACACGATCGCGTGCGCGGAACTCACGTGGCGCAGCGCAAGCGCGGTCAGAAGCGGAAAACCGACCACCACGCCGAGCGCGACGATTACGAGCGGAACCATATCGCGCCGCGCGGGACGCGCCTCGCGGAACACGAGCAGCAGCAACAGACCGAGCGTGCCCGCGATGGTCGCGCGCGCCACCGTCAGGAACACCGGATCGAGCCCTTGCACGGCGATGCGCGTGGCCGGCAGCGAGCCGCTGAAAATCAGCACGCCTATGAGCCCGCTCAGCCAGCCATTCGTTGTCTTGTCCATCTAGAGGTCCACGCGTATTGGAATGAAGCGTATAGCATCCGCTTTCATCGCGAAAAGGTTAAGCTACGGATCAGTACAATTCGTGCAAACTGTACCGACGAAGGAGCAGCACAGATGGAGCAAGGTGGGCAGATGCGAGAACTCGGGAAACCGCAAGGAACACGCGTAGGCATCGTCATGGACAATCTGCGCGAACGCATTGCGAGTCGCTCGCTGATGCCCGGCGCGCGCGTGCCGTCGATCCGCGTCATGACTGAAACGCTCGGTGTGTCGAAGTCGACGGTGGTGGAGGCGTATGACCGGCTCGTTGCTGAAGGCGCGATCGTGGCCCGGCGCGGCTCGGGATTTTTCGTGTCGGGCCATGCGCCGCCGCTCGCGCTCGCCGATCTCGGGCCGCGCCTCGATCGCGAGGTCGATCCGTTATGGCTCACTCGCCAGTCGCTACAACCCGGCTCCAAGGTGCTGAAGCCGGGTTGCGGCTGGATGCCGGCCTCCTGGCTGCCCGAGGACGGCGTGCGTCGCGCGTTGCGGGCCATAGCGCGCGATCCGCAGTCGCCGCTCGCCGACTATGCGAACCCGTATGGCCTGCCCGCGCTGCGTCAGCAGCTTGCCTGGCGGCTCGCGCAGCACGGCGTGGAAGCGCCGCCCGAACAGATCGTCCTCACCGACGGCGGCACGCACGCGCTCGACCTGGTGTGCCGTTTTCTGCTCGAACCGGGGGACACGGTTCTGATCGACGACCCGTGCTATTTCAACTTCCAGGCGCTGTTGCGGGCGCATCGCGCGCGCATCGTCGGCGTGCCTTATACGCCGTCGGGTCCGGACCTCGCGGCCTTCGAGCGGGCGCTGGTCGAGCATCGTCCGCGGCTTTATGTGACTAACTCCGCGATTCATAACCCCACCGGCGCGACGCTCGCGCCGGCGGTCGCGCATCGGCTGCTCAAGCTCGCCGGCGAACACGGACTGATCGTCGTCGAGGACGATATCTTCGCGGACTTCGAAGACGAACCCGCGCCGCGGCTTGCCGCCTTCGACGGGCTCACGCGCGTGGTGTCGATCGGCAGCTTTTCGAAGACGCTTTCCGCGGCGGCACGTTGCGGCTACATCGCCGCGCGCGCCGAATGGATCGAGCCGCTGATCGACCTGAAGCTCGCCACGTCGTTCGGCAATGGGCAACTCACGGCGAGCGTCGTGCATCGGTTGCTGGTGGACGGTACTTACCGGCGTCATCTTGAATCGATGCGCGCGAAGCTCGCGGACGCGATGGGCGAAACCATGCGCCGCCTCAACTACGCGGGCCTCGACGTATGGACGCAGCCGCGTGCGGGCATGTTCGTGTGGGCGCGTTTGCCCGATTCGCTCGACGCCGCCGACATCGCGCGCCATGCGCTAGGCGCAGATGTCGTGTTCGCGCCGGGCAATGTATTCAGCGTCTCGCAATCGGCGACCGGTTACCTGCGCTTTAACGTCTCGCAATGCAACCGGCCGAAAGTGTATGAGGCCTTGCAGCGCGCGATGGAGAGCGCTGCCGCATCCGGCGAGCGCAAGCGGGCGTGATCGCAGCAGCAACAACCACTGATGCATTCGCGCTCCGCATTCGCATGCATTACTACTTGCACAGCAGAAGCAGGCGCTCCTGATTCGTACAATTGCTACGCGGTTTTTCGGAGACCTGGGCCGCGGCCGCGTTGATGCCTGCACTCCGGTTCGCAAGGCAGGCGCGTAAATGCTTCTCTACAGGCGGGTAATATTTCCAACCGCGCACGAGGCTGGGCAATTCCAGCTTGACCTGCTTCCATTTCGGATGCCCATGCTCCTGCAGATTGTCGAAGTTCGCGCATAGCGAGTCGGCAAAATGATTCAGGTTGCCGACGGTATCGCGCAGACCGTAGTCATAGGTGACGAGGAAGGCCTTGACCGTAAGCGTCGGCACGTCTTCTTTCAGCCAGTTCGGATAGCTGCTCGCGCGGATCGTGGCGGGGAAATAGGTCTGCTTCGCACGCACGGTTTCGGGTGCCGTGGGCTCGGCTTTCAGCAGACGGATCTGCTGCAGCAGCTCCGGGTTCATATCGTTGAACAGTTTTGCCGGCTGACCGACCACGATGATCGCAACGTCTACTTTCTTGACGATCAATGCGGCCAGTGCGTCTTCGTTGCTCAAGTGCTGGATGTTCTGTTCGGGAATAGGCTGACCGAACATAAGGCGATACAGGGTAGTCGCCGATTGCGCGGTCCCGCTACCGAGCAGGCCGACGCTGATGGTCTTGTCCCTGATGTCGCCTAGACTTTTGAGCGGCGAATCCGCGCGCACCACGACGTTAATCTCTTCGTCGTAGAGCGGCATGATGAGGCGCAGCGGGCGGATCGCGGTACCGGCGTCGGGATTGCCCGAGTTGGCCATGTCGATGTAGGCCTGATACACGTCGGACTGCACCAGCGCGAGCTTCACGCCCGGCTCGAAGCGCATGCGCTGCACGTTCTCGGCAGACCCCTTCGACGCGACCACGGCGAGGTCGATGCCCGCCGGCTGCGCGACCCATTTCGACAGATCCTGACCGATCTGAATGTAGGTGCCGCGTTCGGGGCCCGTGACGATCTTGTAGTGCGCGGGTTCGGCACTCAGCAGCGAAGACGTTATCAGCAGCATCGCTCCCAGCCATCCCGTCAGAAATCTCTTTAGCATGGTCTGCACCTATCGGGTCGGGTTGGCAATTTTCCAGCCATTAGATTCGGTATCCGAACTATTGGACGGCCGGCTGCCGCGGCAGCCGGGCATTGCTCGTTGTCTGGGTACTGAGCGGTGCCCAGCCGGTTTCGCGAATCACACGCTCGAGGATCGTCTTTGCCGTGTCGCTGCCGGTGTCTAGCGCCAGCGCCTCGTTCGCATGCTCTCGTGCGCACGGCCATGTTTGATGATCGGCGCACATCTGCGCCGCCAGCAACGCGGCGTCGCGGCGCGCGGTCAACGGCTTCAATTCGGCGGCGAGACTTTGCGCGTCGCTGCTCTCGGGTTGCAGCGATTGCGCTGCGACCAGGGCCGCTTGTGCCGCGCTCAGATCGTTGGCGCGCAATGCGGTGCGGGCCGCCCGCAGTGCTTGCGCGCCGTCGTGGAATTGCGGTGTGGCCGTTTTCGCTGAAACCACCGCGATCGGTACAGTGGCCGGTATTGCCTGTACGGTGTTTCGCACGCCTTCTGTGCCAGCAGATTTGCCGGGCATCGCCGCGAGGCGCGAGTCGGCTGCCTGATCGGGCGAGTATCGCGCGATGGTCCCCGTCGTCGTTCTGGCGTCGCGGGCGGTTTCTGCGGATTGCTCGCCGTTGCCGGAATGCAGGTCGCGGCTGTCGTTGAATAGCGCGTAGCCGACATACGCCAGGCCCGCGGCGACAATGGTCGCGGTCGCGAGTACCGCGTGGCGCATATGCAGACCCGCGCGATGCGGCAGTTCGGCAGGATCGGCAACGGGCAACAGCGGCGTCTCGGGCGAAAGCAGCGACGATGACGACGCCTGAAGCGCGCCTGCCGGAGCGAGGTTGAGGCCGGCATGCAATGCGCCGCCGGGGAAGTCGGGCTCGTTGAGCGTCGGCGCGCCGAACCCGTCGTTCAACATCGACATGCTCAGCGTGCTGGCTCGACTCTCGTGCAGCGCGCTGCGCACAGGTGCGCGTGCGTCGGCATCGAGCGGATGAACCGAGCCGCAATACGGGCAATGATCCACTCGCCGGTAGAGGGCTCCGCCACATTGTTTGCATGGCGTCGGAAAGCGATCGCCGGCTAAGGTCTGAGTGGACATGCTATGGCTCCAACTGAGGAAAACAATGCCGTTACGGCATGCTTCCGATCGCGCTTGAAGCGGTATGAGTGTCCGCGGAAACCACGATCTACATGCGCCAGAGAGTCCGAGCGGGCAAGCGAGGCCTGCGCGCCGTCGTTTTCAATATGTGGCGTTTCGAAGCGGACGTCAATGGACGATCGACCCTATGTTGTGTGCGCTACCGCACATTACCAGGTAGGACGAATGATCGTGCACATCATGAGGACGAACGCGCGCGATTCTTTTTATGGTAGGGCGCGCATTTCGCAGACGAATTTCGGGCACATGCAATCAATATTTCCATGACGCGCCCGACGAAGTGCGATGGTTCAATGCTCACGCAACGGATGGTCCTTCAACAGCCACGCGAGCACGAATGCGAGCAATACGACACACGCCGCGGAGAGATACACGGTATGCAACGCACCGGCAAATGCCTGTAAATAGTCGGCGCGCAATGCGTCAGGCAAATGGCGGATCGCGGCGGGTCCGAGTGCGTGCGGCAATTCCGTGTCCGGCGGGATCAGCTTTTCGAGCCGCGCGGCAAGGCCGTTGGAGAACACGGCACCGAACGCGGCCACACCGATCGATCCGCCAATCGAGCGAAACAACGTGGCGCCCGATGTGGCCACACCCATATGCTTGAATTCGACGGTGTTCTGCACGGCGAGAATGAGCACTTGCATCACCATGCCGAGACCGCAGCCGAGCACTCCCATGTCGAGATACATCACATGAATCGGGGTGTCGATCTGCAGGCGCGCGAGCAGCATCATGGCGATCGCGACCAGCAGGGTGCCCGCAATAGGGAACATGCGATAACGGCCAATTTTGCTGATCAGACGACCTGTGACCATCGACATGACGAAGAGGCCGCCCATCATCGGCAGCATCTGCATGCCGGCTTCCGTCGGCGTGGAGCCTTTGACCACTTGCAGATAGAGAGGCAAAAACGTGACGGAGCCGAACATCGACACGCCCACGATGAAGCCGATCAGACTGCTCAGTAAAAACGTGCGCTGCCTGAAAAGTTCGAGCGGCATGATCGGTTCAGCTGCGCTGCGTTCTTCGTGGATGAAACCCCAGATCGCGACGAGGCCCATGCCGAGCGTGATCCACAATTGCGGCGACGACCACGGCAAGATCGTGCCGCCCTGGCTCGTGAACAGAATGATGCAGGTGAGTGCGCCTGCAAGAAACGCAGCGCCCATATAGTCGATGGTGTGCTTGACGTGACGGAGACGCGGCTTGAAGACCGCGCCGATCACAGCCAGCGAGACGATGCCGAGCGGCAGGTTGATATAGAAAATCCAGCGCCACGTAAGGTGCTCGACAAGAAAGCCGCCGAGCAGCGGACCGACTACCGTCGCGAGACCGAATACGCCGCCGAACACGCCTTGATAGCGGCCACGTTGCGCGGGCGGAATGACGTCGGCGATTGCGGCCATTGTCACGACGAGCAGACCGCCGCCGCCGAGCCCTTGCAATGCCCGCAGCACGATCAACTGGGTCATGTCTTGCGCTATGCCGCACAGCGCGGAACCGACGAGAAAGAGCACGATCGCCGTCTGGAGCACGATCTTGCGGCCGAACTGATCGCCGAACTTGCCGTACAGCGGCACGACGATCGTCGAGCTGAGCAGATAGGCTGTGACGACCCACGACAGGTTATTGAGTCCACCCAGTTCGCCGACAATCGTCGGGAGCGCGGTCGACACTATCGTCTGATCAAGCGCGGCGAGCAGCATGACCAGCAACAGTGCGGGGAACAGCAGGCGAATTGGCGGGTGGTCGGCTGCTCGTTCAACCGAGTGGTCCGACGCCGGGGCGTGTCGAGTCACAGCGGCCTGCGGGCCGTCGTTCAGCAATCGCTGCGGCCGGGCGAGCACGGCTTGTCGTGTGGGCTGTTGCATGGCATTAGTGCCTTGAAATTAATTAACTCGAAGATTAATATATGCGACATTCTATCGCCCGTCAAACGAGTGCAATGGCAAGAACTCCATCAGTTGGTAAGAAGACGAGCGGCGCGAAGGCTTCCGGCGGCAGCGGCTCTGCGGCGAAAGCGCGCAAGCGCGCGGCGCAAACGGCGGCGGTTGCCGCAGATCCCGCGACAGGCGCCCCGGCAAAAACCGCGTCAGAGGGCGCATCTTCAAGACGGCCTGGCAGACCGCCGGGCGCTTCGCGCGGAGCGGAGCAGCGCACTCGTCTGCTCGACGCGGCGCTCGAGCTTTTCGCGCGGCAAGGCATCGTCGATACGACGCTCGGCGAGATTGCCCGCGAGGCGGGCTTTACGCCGGCCATGATGCATTACTACTTCAAGACGCGTGAGCAGTTGCTCGACGTGCTCATCGAAGAGCGCTTCGGTCCGTTGCGCGCGAGTCTCGGCGTGCCGTTCCAGGAGCATGCCGACGATCCCGTCGCGGCGATCACGCAGCTCGCACAGCGCATGGTGCAGGCTGCGGTCGAGCGGCCGTGGTTTCCATCGCTGTGGGTGCGCGAAGTCATCAGCGATAACGGCCTGCTGCGTCAGCGCATGCAGGAGCGTTCCGGCGACGCAAATCAGAAGACGTCGCTTGCCACCATTGAGCGATGGCAGAAAGAAGGGCGATTGAATCCGGCGCTCGAGCCATCGCTGATGTTCGTCACGCTGCTCGGGCTGACGCTATTGCCTCTCGCCACGTCGAAGCTGTGGCGCCGCGATCCCAAACGTCGCCTGATTGGCGGCGACGAGATTGCCCGCCACGCGGTGGCGCTTCTCGTGCAGGGCATTAGTCCGAAGAAAATTGGTTAACCATGCAACTACTTGCTGCATGTCATGCGATGCGCGGCACATAACGTGCTACCAGTGGGGTAAATGCGAACGCCGGGCAACGGGGCTGCGGGCATCGCAGAAGAAATCGGCAGGAATGACGAAAAGACGCCGCGGCGGCAAGAAAGCAATCAATCGCCAATGCCGCCGCTGCGAATCGGGTGTCGGCCCCGGACGCCGGGAGCCGTTTTTTCATTGGCGTGCAATTTTGGCGCGTTACTGTGCGCGCGTTGCAGGGGGCTATGTCTACAATCGTGGGCCTTTTTTGCAACTCGGCACATGAATTCGAGTCGGAACCATGAACAGTAATTTCGCGGCCGCGCAAATCGGCGGCAAGCAACCCTCCCAGCAGGGCGACACATTGGCCAAGCCTGACGGCCTGACCGGATTTTTAGAGCAACAACATAAAATGAACGGTGCATTGAGACTCGATCAGGCCACGATCGTGCTCGTAGAAGACGACCCGGACAGCCGGGAATCGCTGACCTTGTTGCTGAAAGCGGAAGGGGCAAACGTCGTTGCCGTGGCGGATGCCGAAGAGGGCGTCGAAGCGGCCGTACGGTTGCTGCCGGATGCGGTGGTATGCGACCTCGAACTGCCCGCCATGGACGGCTTCTATCTGATCCAGCGGCTGCGTGATCACGAGATTCGCGGCGATCACGCGCCTTCGGTAGCGGTGGCGCTGACGGGACATACCGACGACGCCTACCGTTTGCGAAGTATCGGCGAAGGCTTCCAGCACTTCATGACCAAACCGGCGTTACCGGAAGAACTGGTGACTCTGCTGCACGACGCCATCGGTGCACGCGGGGCCCGCTGAGCAGGTCCGCTGAGCAGGTCACAACGCGGCGCGAAGTGTGAAAGGCTTTGCGCCGCAAGCGCAACACATTGCCGCTATTTAGCCGCAACGGGCGCCGTCGATCCCGTCTTTGGCGCAGCCGCTGCGGCCGCCTCCGCCGCCTGACATGCGGAGCACAATCCCTTCAATTCGATTTCGTCGCTTGCGATCCGGTAACCCGCATCTTCGATTTGCGCGACGAGCGCCTGACGCAGCTTCGGCTGATGCAGTTCGGTGACGTTGCCGCACTGCTGACAAACCACCAGAATGCCGTGCTGGCATTGCGTCAGATCGTGGCACACCGTAAATGCATTAATCGATTCGATCCGATGCACGAGACCCGCCGACAGCAGAAAGTCGAGCGCACGATAAACCGTGGGCGGCGCAGATCCCGGATGAATCTGGCGCATGTCGTCGAGCAGCGAGTACGCCTTGGTCGCGCGTCCCGAGTTCAGCAGCAATTCGAGCACTTTGCGGCGAATCGGCGTGAGCTTCTCGCCGCGTTCACGGCAATACTCTTCCGCGAGAGCCAGCGCGGCTTCGGGCGAGCCGCCGTGCGTGTGCCCCGGCGCTTGCGCAACGGCATCCGCGGAAGCTGCGGTTTTCTCCGTGCGCGCAAGACTGGCTGGGTTTGCGGCGGTAGCGGCGGCGGGCTTGGCGTTCTTCATGCGTCGATTATAAAGGTCAACCATGGCCAGCGCCTGTTGCCAACCTGTTGCCGCGTCGGCGTGAGTCGCCGCGCCGGACACGGTTATGCCGGGCATGCCCGGCGACGGCGACCGGCTCCGCGGCTCCGCGGATTGCGCACCGCTGGCCGCCCTGGTTCACGTGAGCGGGAAGTCGACGTATTTCTTGAAGCCCGGGCGGGTCGCAATGCGCGAATACCAGCGCTCCAGGTTCGGCAACGGCGGACGCTCCACGCCGTCCAGGCCGAACCAGCGTTTTGCATACGCGCCGATCACGATATCGGCGAGCGTAAACTTGTCACTTTCAAGGAAGAAGCGCCCCTGCAGATGCGTGTCGAGCATTTGCCACAGCGCGGTAGCGTTGCGGATGTCTTCGGCGAGTCTGGCCGCGTCGCGCTGTTCGGGCGGCGTGCGCACGAGCGTCCAGAACACCGGCCGCTCGGCCGGTTGCAAGGTGGACAGCGACCAGTCAAGCCAGCGGTCGATGCTCGCACGTAGCCGCGGTTCGGCGGGATACAGCGGACTGCCCGCGCCGTACTGCAGCGCCAGGTAACGCAGTATCGAATTCGATTCCCACAGTTCGAAGTCGTCGTCGACCAGCGTGGGAATCTTGCCGGTCGGGTTCATTGAAAGGTAGGCCGGTTCGTTGTTGCGGCCGAATTGCATGCCCGCGTCGATGCGCTCGTACGGCAGCACCAGTTCATCGCAGCACCACAAGACTTTTTGCACGTTGACTGAATTCGTGCGTCCCCAGATCGTAATCATCCGGTTAATCCTTTTTTGTCGACAGTTGGCAAGCCGTGCATCGCGCTCGGCGTTCAACCAGTAACGATACACGATGCGCATACGTTTGGATGCGTGCGCAGCGATGCGGCCTTCTCTCAACGGAACGCCGGAGCGCCGGCTGCTCGATGCGTTGCGTACAATGAGCGCACCGAAATACGACGAGGCACCGCATGGCCCGCATTGTCCCCGACGACTGGAAGAGCCTCGCCGCCACCGGCGCGGCGTCGCGCGAGCGGGAAACGCTCGCATTGCTGGAACAGGCGCTGCCCGACGATTACACGGTCTACCACGGCGTGCACTGGACGCGGCTCAACCAGAACTTTTCCGTCTTCGGCGAGGCCGATTTTGTGATCGTCAGTCCAGCCGGGCGCGTAATGATCGTCGAACAGAAAACGGGCTTTCTGCGCGAAACCCCGAAGGGGCTCGTCAAGGTTTATCTGCAGACCGAGCGCAACGTGGCGATCGCGCTCGCGCATACCATCGAAGGGTTGCACCGGCGCTTTACCGCCGCGTTCGGCGCGGGCACCTATTTCATCGAAGAATTGCTGTATTGCCCCGACCATATCGTGAAGGACGCCGCGATTGCAGGCGTGAATCCCGCCCGGATCGTCGACGCGACGCGCCGCGACCGGCTCGCCGCAGTCATTCGCGAAGCGCTGCCGGCCGACGAGCCGCGCCTGCCGTGCGCGTCGAAAATCCACCACTTTCTCGCCGATGAACTCGCGCTCACCCCGGACGCAAGTGCTCTCGTCGGCCAGGCGGGCACGCTCGTCACGCGCCTCGCGGGCGGTCTTGCGACGTGGGCCCGGCGGCTCGAATTCTCGCCGTTTCGCCTGCGCGTGATCGGCACGGCCGGCTCGGGCAAGACGCAACTGGCGGTGCAGGTAATGAGAGACGCCGTCGCGCGCGGCCAACGTCCACTATATGTGTGCTTCAACCGGCCGTTGGCCGACCATATCTCGCGCGTTGCGCCGCCCGAGGCGAAGGTCGCTAACTATCATCAACTGTGCGACTGGATTGCACGCGATGCGGGCCGCGAGCCCGATTTCGAGTCAGGCCAGGTGTTCGATCAACTCGAAGCGATGTTTGCGGAAACGCCGATCGACGCGCGCTGGCAATTCGACGTGCTGATCGTCGACGAAGGCCAGGATTTTCAGGAGCCGTGGGTCGCCGCACTCGAACGCCTGCTGAGCCCGGGCGGCGCGTGGTGGTGGCTCGAAGATCCGCTGCAGAATCTCTATATGCGTGAACCGGTGGCGCTGCCAGGCTGGACCACGCTGAAAGAGACCACCAACTACCGAAGCCCGCGCGACATTCTCGACTACGTGCGCGACGTGGTCGGCGCAGCGGTGCCTGTTGCGGCGGCGCTCGCGTCGGGTAGTCCATTCGACGGGTCCGACATTTCGCTGTCCATCTACGACGAAGCGAACGCCGCCGAAGGCAGCATCGAAGCGACCAAGCGCGCGATCACCCAGGCGCTGTCGCTTGGCTTTCGCAAGCAGGACATCGCGGTGCTGTCGTTTCGCGGACGCGAAGGCTCGGCGATGACCGCGCAGGATCATCTCGGCCCGCATCGGCTGCGCAGTTTTACCGGGAAATACGATTTGTTTGGCAATCCAGAATATCGCGACGGCGACGTTCTGTTCGAATCGATCTATCGTTTCAAGGGGCAGGCGGCGCCTTGCGTGATTCTTACTGAAGTCGACTTCAATGCATTCGACGAACGTATCGCACGCAAACTGTTTGTCGGCGCCACGCGGGCAACGATGAAGCTCATCATCGTCGCTTCGCAGCGCGCAGCCCAGTATCTGCATTTGCGCGACGGCAAGGAGAGAAAGGAGAACAAGGAAGCGCGCGAAGCCTGACGCGCGCTCGCCCTCACTCCGACGCCCACGCGCGCGCGCCGACCAGCATGCCAGTGTGCGTCTGGGCGTCCCACCAGATCACGCGCAATAGCGGCGCCTGCTGCGCAATCAGCAAAGCCTGCACCGGATCGCTTTCCACGAAGTGCGTGACGCCGCCCGCGAGCGCCGCAGCCGCTTTGTGAGCGGCCGCACCGGCCGGGCTCTCGTCGTGCGTGCCGGGCGTGCGCATCACCAGTTGCATATGGCCGAAGCCGTGCCGCTCCAGCCACGCCTGCGTGCGCGCGCGGTCCATTTCAGGCCGGCCCGTAATGATCGTGCGAACGCGTTTGAGGTCGATGCCCGGCAGCACTTCGAACGGCAGCAGTGCATCGCGTTCGAGCAGTGCCGCGGCGAGATCTTCGTCGTAGCGCGCAAGCGGCACGTCGGGCAGCAGAATGCCGTCGAGGTCGATCGCATAAGTCGCGTAGTGGTGATCGTCTGCCATTGCCGGCGCATCGCCCGCTTCGACGCGCGCCCAGTCGTCGCGATAGCGCTCGGTGTAGGCCTGGCGTTCCCACGGGAATAGCGCGAAGTAGCCGCGCGCGTCGATTGCATAGTCCGGCTGCGTGCGGCTCAGGTCGTCGACGGCGCCCGTCAGCGTCTTCACATCGAGGCCATGCTGTTTGAGGAACGCAATGCAATCCACCAGCGTAAAGCCGCGGCCCGCAATGTCTTCGCACAACAGGACCTTCGAGCCGGCCGGCGGGATGGACAGCGTCGAGTCCCACGCCACAGTGCGCGACGCGCGGTCATAGCGCAGAAACGCAACCGGCGCGCCGGCCGAATGCGAAACCATCAGTGCGAGTGGAGCGCCGCCTCGCAGAATGCCGATTGCCATCGCAAAACCTTCGGCGAGCAACGCGGGTTGCAGCGATTCGATCCAGTGGTCGAGTTGCTCATAGGTGAGGGGCAAAACCGGCTTGTTCATAACGCTCGTGAGGTCGCGCAACGCGTGTGGGAAAACCGCCGCCTGAAGCGCGACGCGCGTTGGCAGATAGCGCGGCGGTGGGCCTTCGTTTTTTCCTGCAAAGAATTTTGACGATATTATGCATGCCGTTCAGCGATCGCGCGTCGGGGTGGCGCGTGTGACGGCAAATGCGGGCGATGCGCCGCAAGAAAAACAACAGACCACGGAATAAAAGAGCAGATGACCAAAGTAACTGCAAGACTGCAACGCAGGTTTGGCGCGCACGCACGCGTGCGGTGGGCGATGGGGTTGATGTTCGCGCTGACCGCCTGGAGCGTGCAGGCACAGACCGACGCGGCGGCGCTCTCGCTCGACGTCTCCGGCAAAATCGGCAAGACGAACGACGCGGCGCACCGTTCATATCGCTTCGCCGAGGCGCAGCTGCTTGCGCTGCCGGCCCACTCGATCACCACCGCCACGACGTGGACGCCGCGCTCCACCTTCACAGGACCGCTGCTCGCGGATATTCTGAAGACGGTTGGTGCGTACGGCACGCAGGTTGAAATCCGCACGCTCGACGACTACACCTACACGGTCCCAGTGTCGGATTGCGACCGCTACGGCGTGGTTGTGGCGTACAGCATGAACGGCCGGCGCCTGAAGATCAGCGACTTCGGGCCCCTGTTCCTCATCTATCCGCGCGACGCGTTCCCCGATGAACTCGCGGGCGCCTCGGGCGATTCCAAATTCGTATGGCAGATCAAGGCACTCATAGTCAAGTAACGCGCCGTCCGTGGCGCCGGGTTTTATATGTGCTGATCTGGCTCACCGCGCTCGCCGCGCCGGCCGGCGCGATCGGCTATCTGCTCTACGCGAACCTGCTCAATCCGGGCACGACCGAGTCCCTCACAGGCTCGTACGACGGCTTCTATTGGGACGCGGCGCAACTGCAAATCGCCTACGCACGCTTCGAGAACCAGCTGTTGCTCTACCAGGCGGGCGTCGATGACGACTATCAGCGGCTCACGTTACGCTACCAGTTGCTGCAATCGAAACTGCACGTCATGGAAGGCTCCACGCTGAGGCTCACGACGCAAGTCGCACTGGTGCAACGGCAACTCGACGAAATCCATGCGCTCGATCGCATGCTGACCGAGCTGGCGCCTCAGGTCGCGTCACTGCCCAACGATCGCAGCGGAGTCAACCGGATCGTCGCCCAATTGCGCCAGCACTGGAACGAAGTGAACGATCTCGCGCTGAGCCGCCGTTTCGCCGATGTCGCCGACCGCGAAGCGATGAACCGCGATTACATCGACAAGCGCCGGCTGCTTTTTGCGGGCGGCATGATCCTGCTGCTGCTGTCCGCCGCGGCGACGCTGCTGCTCGTGGTGAACGGCCGGCGCCGCACGCGCCTCATGCATCAGCAGCACGCGGCGCTCGAAGCCGAGCATCAGGCGAGCCGTGCTGCGCGCGAGGCGAGCCTCGCGAAAGACGCGTTTCTCGGCATGATCAGTCACGAGCTGCGCACGCCGTTGCACGCGATTGTGTCGTCGATCGAGTTGCTTGGTTTCAACTATCACTCGGAAGCCGACCGCAAGGTGATTCAGCGGCTCGAAACCGCAGCGCGGCATCTCGAAGCGCAGATGAAGGACCTGACCGATTACGCGCGCCTCGGCGCGGGCAAGCTCGAGCTGCGTCACGAGCATTTCGAGCCGCGCGAGCTGCTGGCGTCGATTGTCGACGAACATGCCATGTCCGCCGCCGCGCGCGGCCTCACGCTCGAGAGCGAGGCGAGCGGCGTGAGCGGGCTCGTCGATTCGGACCCGCACCGCATTCGCCAGATCGTCAATAACCTCGTTACCAACGCCATCCGTTATACGGAAACCGGCACGGTGCGCGTGAAGCTGATGCAGCGGCCGGCGCTGCTGAGCTTCATAGTGAGCGACACGGGGCCGGGCGTGCCGCAGGCACAGATTCCACTGATCTTCGAAGAGTTCACGCAGCTGGACAGTTCGCGCACGCGCCGCTTCGAAGGCGCGGGCATGGGACTCGCGATCGTTCAGGGTCTCGTGAGGCTGTTCGGCGGCAGCGTTGAAGTGTCGAGCATGGTGGGCGAGGGCACCACGTTCACCGTGACCATTCCTGTTACGCCGGTCGCGTCTGCTCAGGCGCCCGGCGTCACCGCGCAGGCCGAGCCGGGCGGCGCGCGGCCCAGCGTGCTGATCGTTGACGATAACCGGCTGATGCGCGAGTCGCTCGGTGAAATGGTTGCGCATATGGAGTTCGACGCGCACGCGGTCGCCAATGCGGACGATGCTCTCGCGTGGCTCGATGCGCATCGTTGCGATGTCGTGCTGCTCGATCTGCACATGCCCGAACGCGACGGCTACGCGTTTCTCGCGGATCTGGCCGCGCGCGGCGGGCCGTCGTCGGAAGTGCCGGTGATCGTGGTCAGCGCTTACGCGCCGGAGGCCGGCGCGAAGCACGGCGGTGAGACAGAGAACGGCGCGCTGCCGTTCTTCGAGGCGTTATTAAAGCCGATACATTACGGTGATCTGCGCAACGCATTGCAGCGCGCGCTGGCTTCCCGGCACACCGTCTAGGACAGCGCTGCGCGTTTCACGACCCGCTCAAGGCCGGTTCAGCCGCTTCGACAGATCGGCCACCAGAATCGCCATGCGCGCCGGCTTTTCGTAGCAGGCGACGTCGTAGTTGCGGATCACCTGGCTGATCTCCGATTCGCTCGCCTTGCCGGTCAGCAATTCGCCCGTCAGCACGAAAATCGGCGCATCGGGATTTTCCGACGCGCGTACCGCGCGAATCGCGGCCGCCGATGTCTGCGAGCCGAACAGCCAGTCGATCACGATGCCGTCGAACACCTGGGTTTGCAACTGTTCGGCAAAAGCCGAAAGGCCGTAAATCGCCACTGCGGTGAAACCGCTGCGCTCGAGATAATCTCGCAGATTGTCGGCGCTCGCCTGATCGTCGTCCACAACGGCGATGGTCGGCTTGTCCGTTTCCGCGCGGCGCGGATAAATCTCGATCTTGTGGACTTCATACGCGCTCTGATAGAGCGTGCCGTCGTGACGCGCAACGCGCCACTGGCCGAGCTTGGAGTACGCGACGAATTCCGGCCGGCTGCCCGGTTCGAGCGCGGCGCCGACCCAGGCGGTGCACGGCAACTCGATTGCGCCGATGCAGAACACGGCCTCCTGCGCAATCGCGCCGACCATGCCCGGGTCGAGCGATTGGGCGCCGAACAGTTGCGCCGCGGGCTCGCCGTACACCTCGGCGACCTTCTTGATTTGCGACAGGGTCCACGGGCTATTGCCGCGCAGCTTGCGGTGCCCCTGCGAAAAACTCAGATCGAGGATGCGGCAAAGTTCTGTGGTTTGCTGTCGCTTGCCAATTCCATGCCGGCTCATCAACTCGCGCACGCGCTCGGCGACTGCGATGGAGTCTGGTGAGTGTGTTTCGTTGGTCATACTGCGTGAAAATCCGCCGTCTTAAAGGGCTGTGGGGGCGATACGGCAGGCGTAGCGAGGCCGTGCATCATGGACACAAGGCAAAGCAGTACGCGGGGGACAGCAAATGTACCGTAAAAACATCGCGGTCAGGGTTTTTGTAAAGGTGCCGCTGTTTCTGTCAGGGAAAGCCCGAAATGCGACAGATTTAACGGTCATACTCGCGCACCCGCTATGCGTAGCGCATAAAATGCATTTTACCGGCGAAACCGGGCCGTATCCACCGAGCGCCCGGGGGCGACGTCAAGCCGCCGGCATCTTCGCAAGTTTCGTAGCGGAGTTCCTCAGACCCTTGAAGATCCGCTCGGCGACCTTGCCCGGGAATCGTTCGGGCAATTCCGCAGAAACCTGTTCTATCACGTTCGGCGTCTGCCCGATCAGGCGCTCGATCAGCGGTTCCGCGCTCGCGCCATACGAGCACTTGAGTGCCATCGTGTTGAAGTGGCGCCGCTGCACGTCGCGAAAAGCGTCGTGCTTGCTGCGTGACCACATGCCCATTGCGAGGCGTGCCTTGAACCACGACCATTGGTTAGGCCCGTTGCCCTCCACCGGCCAGATCGACATGACGTCGTAGAGCGGCGTCAGCCGGTATTGGCCGCCCGCCAGCAGGCGAATACTGAAGTTTTTCGCGTGGCCGTCCGGCGCGGCGAGCATCCAGAAGAGAATCTGGCTCGCGAGCAGCGTCTCGATGTCTTGCGCGGCCGTGACCGACTGCTGCAGCACGCGCGCCAGATCCAGCACGCCCGGACCGCCTTCGTTCTCGTACTTGAGGTGCGAAGGCACGCCGTAGACCTGGCAAAAGTCTTCCTGAGGCAGGCGCAGCAGCCATTGCCCGCTCGAATGCAGTTGCCGGTCGAAACGCTCGACGCTCAGCACGCGTTGCTTGCCGAACGTTACGATTTCCGTGTTCGCTACCGGCAAGCCGTAAGCGCGCAGTATGCGCAGGCACAACCATTCGTTTTCGACCGACGTGCTCAGATCCGCCAGCTTGTTGCCGACGAGTCCGAGCGGCAGCTTGAAGATATGGGTGGTGGGCGTGGCGCCGTGCGGCCGTTTCCATTGTTCGTCGTGCCACAGCAGCGCAGTTTTCTCCTGTGCGCCGGCAAGCGAAATGCGGAAATCGTCGATTTCGTCTGTCGCGCCGAGCGCGGGTGCGCTGACGGTGCGCGTCAGCATGGTCTCGATCTCGGCGTCGGTCAGCGGCGTGCCCTCGATGCGGTCCACGCCCACCGGCGCATCGTCTTCGGGCAGCAACTGGACGGCGCCCACGCAGTCGCGGCCGATAGCCTGCAGCAGATCGAACGCGTCCAGCGTTTCGGTCCGGTAGCGCTGAGCGATACGCTTTCTGATGATGTCGCTGTCCGGCAGCAGGTTGTCGAAGTAGTTGAGCACCCGCGGCCCTTTGTGCGCGATGTTGCTGGGCATGAAAGGCAGCGAGAGCGACAGTGGCCGGCCGGCCGGCGAGCCGATCCATGTGGCGTCGTAAGAAAATTCCATCGGACCGCGGGCCGGAAGGCGCCACACGCCGACGCGTTCGCCGTTCGCCCAGACGGAAAGCGCGCGTGAATGAGTAGGGCGGGCCATGCTTACCATTCGGTCGAAAGCGTCGGCGCGGAGGCCGGCTGGTTCTTGTCGCGCAGCTGTAGCTGCAGCCCATAAGCACCGCACAGCGATAGCAGTTGGGCGACGGTCAGCGCGGCCGCGTCGGTTTCCCACGCCGAAATGCGGCTTTGGCTCACGCCCACTCGTGCGGCGGCTTCGACCTGCGTAAGACCCGCTTGCCGGCGGCTTGCAGCCAGCAGTTGGGCAATTTGATCCGATGTGGCGATGAGATGGAGCATGGCAAAATATCCGTCGAACGAATAAATGCATTTTATTCGCCGTGCGAATATCTGGCAAATATTCGTGTGGCGAATAAACGCAAAATATCTGTGAGACGGATATTTGCAAATTATTCGTCTCGCAGATAAACCGCATCCTCACTGAACTGCGCGGATCACGCGATTGACGAGCGGGTCCCGCAGGGCTCCGGGCGCCGTCGCCATTGCGGACAACCGGTTCGCCTGCGAAGATTACGCTCGCACTTAAAACCACTCGCCCGATGACCACGACTTATCCGCTGCACGCCGGCTTCAGCGTCGCCGACCAACCGTTTCCCAAGCACGCCGACGTCGTCATTGCCGGTGCCGGCATCATGGGTTGCGCAGCGGCCTACTATCTTGCGCGGCGCGGGTTGTCCGTGGCCGTACTCGACAAGTCGCGCATCGCCGGCCAGCAGTCGTCCCGAGCCTGGGGTTTCGTGCGCCAGCAGGGTCGCGAATCCGCCGAAGTCCCGCTGATGATGGCGAGCATACCGTTGTGGGAAACGCTCGAGCGCGAGTTGAACTTCGACCTCGAATGGCGTCAGGGCGGCTGCCTTTATGTGGCGAGCAGCGAGGAGGACTGGACCTCCTTCCAGCAATGGATGGACGTCGCGCGGGAACACGGGCTCGACACGCGTACGCTCGATCGGAAGCAGATCGATTCGGTGGTGACCGGCATGCAAGGCCCGGCGCTCGGCGGCCTCTACACGCCGAGCGACGGTCAGGCCGAGCCGCGCCGCGCCGCTGCCGCATTCGCGGCGCGGGCGCGGGAAGCGGGCGCGGTATTTTTTGAAGGCTGCGGCGTGCTCGGCGTGGAGCGCGCGGGTGGCGCGATTGCCGGCGTCGTCACAGAGCGCGGAACCATCCGCACGTCGCGTTTCATTTGCGCGGCCGGCGCGAGCAGCTGGCGTCTTCTGAAAACACTGGGCCTGGAATTGCCGCAGCAGGCGGTGCGCGGCACTTGCATGCGCACGAATCCGTTGCCGCCCGTCACCGCGTCCACGTTCTGGGGACACGGTCTGGGCGTGCGGCAACGCGCGAACGGCGCGATCAATCTCGCCGACGACATGCAGGTCGACGTCGACATGACGCTCGGCCATTTCCGCGCGCTGAAATGGTTTCTGCCCGAACTGTGGAGTCAGCGCGAGAAGTTCAGCTTTCATCTGAACGGCGCCTGCTTGCGGGACTTGCGCGACCGGCTGCCAGGCAGCGTGCTGCAGGGCGAGCGCGTGCTGCATCCGCGCGACCCGCATCCGCAGCCTAACGTGAGCCACGCGCCTCGCGCGCTTGCCAAACTGCGCGCGCTGTTTCCCGCTCTGAAGGACGCGCAGGTGGTCGAGTCGTGGGCGGGTCTGATCGACGTGCTGCCCGACGGAATTCCGGTGATCGACGCCCCGCCGCAGGTCAGCGGTCTTACGATTGCCACCGGCTTTTGCGGCCATGGTTTCGCGATGGGACCTATCGTCGGCAAGCTGCTTGCGGAAATGAACGACGGCGGGCAGGCGTCGCTGGATCTGTCGGCGTTTCGCCTGCAGCGTTTTTTCGACGGCACCATGCAGCGGCCCCGCAGCATGTTGTAAGCGCGTCTGCCGCCTTCGCGTCCCCCACTTTTCATTGATCGCGTCAGCATGAACGAACCGACTCTGCGCCACGCCGGCGTGCCGTATCACACGCAATGGGGCAGCCCCGAATGGGTTCGCCATATCGTCGAGCAGAACGGCGATCCTTGCGACGACCCCAACTGGCAGAAGAGCGGTTTCTCGGACCCGGAGCGCTACCGCTTCTGGGCCAAACGCCTGTGCGGTCTGACGTGCCTCGAATCCGCACTCGACTACTGGCGTATCGAACATCCGCCGCGCGCCGCGCTGCTGGACGAAGCGCTCGCGCGCGGCGTGTATCGAATCAGGGACGACGGCGGCGTCGACGGTCTTATCTATCACCCGTTTGCGGCGTGGGTGCAGCAGGCGTTCGGGGTGCGCGTCGACGTACTGTCAGAGGCGACGCTCGAAGAAATCGCCTCGCGTCTGAATTCGCGGACGCTCGCCGTTGTCTCCGTCAGCCCTGAGATCCGCTATCCGGAACGGCCCAACGAGCGCCGGGGCGGGCATCTGATTCTGCTGCACGGACGCGACGCGAACGGCGTATGGTTCCACAATCCTTCGGGGATCGGGCCGCAACAGGCCGACGTCTATCTGCCGTTCGCGACAATGACGCGCTTTTACGCCGGCCGCGGGATGGTGCTTAGTGTGAGCGAGGGCTAAGGCGAAGGCTTGAGGCGAAGGCTGTACAGCGAGCGCGACAAGGCAGGACGGCACGCGCAGCGAGCACAACCGGCGCAACCGCACAGCCCAGAGTTGATCGGGCCCGTTTTCTGCTGTCACGCGTTGTATCGACATTGCGATACAGGACCCGATATGACCAGAATCCACGCCTTGCTCGCCGCGAGCTTTTTCGCCATCAGCGCCGTTACCGCCGCAAATGCCGCGACACAGGACGAACAGGCCAAGGCTTGTCGCGGCGACGCGATGCACTTTTGCGCCGCGGACATTCCTAACAAAGCGAAAATTACGGCCTGCATGAAGCAGCACATCGACGAACTGAGCCCGCCGTGCCGCGCGATGTTCAAAGGCGGCAAGAAGTCCGGCGACAGCAGCGGGAATTCGGGCGCTGCGCAGTGAGTTGGCAGTGAGTCCGCAGTGAGCGAGCGGGACACGCGCGAAGGGAAGGCCGCGGGCGGAGTTGCAGCGCGGTCACGGCTACCATCGTGATCACCGTCATCGCCATAGTCTTCGTGAGAGAACTCATTGCGTGCTCTGAAGGCGGCGCGGCGTCGTAGAATCGCCTGTCTCCACTGCGACCAGACATCCGCTCATGACCCGTCCGACCACGCAGATTTTCGACGCCGCCGCGACCGCGCGGCTCACGCCGTATGCCGCACTCGTCGACGCATTGAAGAGCGCGAGCATCGAGTACGCGCAGCAGCGCATAGCGAGTCCCGAGCGGCTTGTCGTGCCGCTGAATCAAGGCGGCATTTTGCTGTCGATGCCGGCAACCTCGCCGGATCTCGCAATCCACAAGCTCGTCAACGTGTGTCCCGGGAACGGGTCGCGCGGCTTGCCCACGATCCACGGCCAGGTGATGGCATTCGACGCCGACACGGGCGAGACGCTGTTCATTCTCGACGGCCCCACGGTCACGGGCCGCCGTACCGCGGCGATGTCGATGCTTGGCGTCCGGACATTTGCCGCGGCCGCGCCCCGCGAATTCGTGCTGATCGGCACCGGCACGCAGGCACTGAATCATCTGGAAGCGATAGGCGAGCTGTACCCTGACGCGCGCGTGTGGGTGAAGGGCAGCGCGCCGGCTCGCGCCGAAGCGTTTTGCGCCGCGCATCGCGGCAAGGCATTCGAAGTCCGGCCGCTTGCGGATCCGGACGCAGCGCTGCCCGAGTCGGTCGACACGGTCATTGCTCTGACCACGAGCCGGCAACCCGTTTATCAGGAAGCGCCGCGCGTGAGTCGCCTCGTGATCGGCGTCGGCGCCTTTACGCCCGAGATGGTCGAAATCGGCGCCCGGACGATCGCGGACAGCGCACTTTTTGTCGACGACGAAGCCGGAGCAAAACACGAAGCCGGCGATTTCATCCAGGCAGGCGTGGATTGGGGCGACGTTCGGGGTATCGCGGCCGTGCTGGATAACTCAATGCCGCTGCCGGCCCGAACGCCGATCGTTTTCAAAAGCGTCGGCTGTGCCGCTTGGGATCTGGCGGCGTGCCGGGTCGCGCGCGAGTCTTTGGCCGGCGGCTGAGCCAGGCACGGCGAGGTGGGCGCCGCGCATTCTGCACAGAGGACGCGAACGGCCGTTGCCCTGTAGCCAAGGCGGACCAGCTGCCGCCGCAACCTACTCAGGCCCGGCAACGCTAATCGCATCCCGCCTAAGAAATCCCATCAAAACAGTGGCTTGCCGAGCCCCGTTGGCATATTGCGCCAATGTGCGGCGCATGTTGCCGTGCAAACAATCCCAAAACGTTGCACCATAGGCGTCTGCCAGAAAATTGTGCCGGTCAGCGCGCCGCGAGGCCGCCTGTCCACTTTTTCTGCCTTTGCCCCAGGCCTCGGCTTAAACGGCTCGAACGGCTCGAACGACCCAAACGGCCCGTTGGCTCCTGGCAACGCTTTCTTTCTCACGACGCTGCGACCGCGCTATGACGACCCAACACGCTTCTGCGACTCCCGACCTTCCGCTCGACATGATCATCTTCGGCGGCACTGGCGATCTGTCGTTTCGCAAGCTGCTCCCCGCGCTTTACATGGCGCATCTGCACTGCAACCTGCCGCCGGAAACGCGCATCCTGACGATCGGGCGCAAGCCGTGGTCGCGCGATGAGTACATCAACGAGTTCATGGAGCAGAAGGCCAAGCCCTTCATCGAAAAGAAAGCATTCGATGCCGCCGCGTGGGACAAATTTCTCGCGCTATTCGAATACGTGCGCATGGACGTGGACTCGCCCGAAGACTATCAGCGGCTGAAGGAAGCGTCGCGCGAAGGCGTACGCCGCGTGTTCTATCTCGCGACGTCGCCCGATCTGTTCATGAACATTTGCGAGAACCTCTCGGGCGCGGGCCTCGTAGACGGCAACTCACGCGTCGTGCTCGAAAAGCCGCTCGGCCATGATCTGGCGTCCGCGCAGGAAATCAACACGGCGGTCGGCAAGCATTTCAGCGAAGCGCAGATCTACCGGATCGACCACTACCTCGGCAAAGAAACCGTGCAGAACCTGATGGTGCTGCGCTTCGGCAATCCGATTTTCGGCCCGCTGTGGCAGGCGCCGTACATCAAACGCGTGCAGATCACGGTGGCCGAAACGGTCGGCGTGGGCAGCCGCGCAGGCTTCTACGACAAAACCGGCGCGCTGCGCGACATGGTGCAGAACCACCTGCTGCAACTGTTGTGCATCGTCGCAATGGAGCCGCCCGTGTCGCTCGACCCGGACGCGGTCCGCGACGAAAAGCTGAAGGTGCTGCGCTCGTTGCGGCCCATGACGCCCGAGGACATCGCCCGCGATACCGTGCGCGGCCAGTACACGGCGGGTGCGGTAGACGGCGAGGCGGTGAAGGGCTATCTGCAGGAAGACAACGTGCCGGCCGGAAGCCGCGCGGAGACGTTCGTCGCTTTGCGCGCGCATATCAACAACTGGCGCTGGGCCAACGTGCCGTTCTTCCTGCGTACCGGCAAACGCATGCAGAAAAAGGTATCGGAGATCGTCATTGAATTCTCCGAACTGCCGTTCTCGATTATTCCGAGCGGCGGACGCAACTACGGCAACCGTCTCGTGATCCAGTTGCAGCCCGAAGAGTCGATCCAGCTGCAAATGCTCGCGAAGGAACCTGGCAGCGGCATGCACATGCTGCCGGTAAATTTGAACCTCGACTTGCAGCAGGCGTTCACTGAGCGTCGCGCGGAAGCCTACGAGCGTCTGCTGATCGACGTGATTCGCGGACGCCTCACGCACTTCATGCGCCGCGACGAACTGGAAGCTGCGTGGGCGTGGGCCGAGCCGATTCTCGAAGGCTGGGCCAAGTCGGGCGAGCGGCCGCGTAACTACACTGCGGGGACGTTCGGGCCGGCTGCGTCGACGGCACTGATGGCGCGCGAAAATGCGGTGTGGGCGGAGGAGTCGCAGTAAGCGGTCTTTTCTGTCGCACCATGAAAAACGGCCCGCTGAATCAATGCGGGCCGTTTTACTTGTAGCGAACTGACTTCAGGGTAACGAGATCGTCAGCGTGGCCGATTGCGGCCCCAGCTTGACCACCTGCGAATAGGGCGCCAATGTGCGCAACGTCTGATCGCGCAGATACGTGTTCAGCCCGAGATAGGCGAGCAGTCCGACCAGCGCGAACACCGCGCCGATCGACCACAACGGCACTTCGCGCTTCAGACGGTGCGCGACCTGATCGGGCAACGGCCAATGCGGTGCGAACGGCGCACGCTTACCCTTCATGTGCGCGATTTCGTCGCCGATACGCGCGGTCAGATACGCAAGCTTCTCCGGCCCTTCCAGCAAGTACTTGCCTTGAAAGCCGAGCAGCAGGCACATGTGGAAGACCTCGAGCGATTGCAAACGAGCCGCGCCTTGCGCGCGGCATTCCTCGAGATACTGGAAGAATTTTTCGCCCGCGAGCTGCTCGCCGAACAGCACCAGTTGCAGCGGCCGCCGCTCCCATTCCGTGCGAATTTTGAACGTGGACGACAACACCGACTCGTCTATCGCCGCACAGAACGCAAACTTCGACGCGTAGACGTCTTCGGCGGAGGCATTGAGCTTTTTCGCGCCGCGCTCGAAGTCGCCGAGAAACTGCTGAATGCGCTGGCTGAATTCGTGTGCTTCGCCAGGCTCGCGGCCGTTCTTCAACAGGAACAGCATGAAGAAGCCGTCGTACAGCAGGTCGAGTAGCGAACGGACCTGATAGCTCGGCTCGGTCGCCGGGGCGGGCGTCGCGGCAGGCGTGCTGCCGCCGAAAAGTGAAGGCGCGTAGCTCATGATGTAACCGCGATCAGTTCAAGTTGAAGATCGTTGATGCCCGAGGGCGCATAGATCATTGCGGATTGCGCCTGCAACATGCGCTCATACAGCGCGCCGCGCGGCTCGAAGGAGAAATAACACGCGCCCGGCCGCACGGGAATGGCAGGGGGCACCTGCGGCGTGTAGACGAGCCGCACGCCCGGCATGGCCGAGAGCACGAGCTTGTCGACGTCGTCTGGCGCGCCGACCTTGAAGCGTGCCGGTACCGCTTCGACCAGTTCGGCGGTGGGCATGTCGGCGGATACCGCAATATAGAAGAGCGTCTTGTCGTCGATCTTGCCCGAGTCCAGCCGCCCTGCATGGAACGACGGACGCACTTCTTCGAGCGCGATCGCGAAGTAGCGTGTGGAGATCACGGTTTCCAGCAGATCGCGCAGGATCATATCGAGCCGGGCAAAGCCGGGGCCCGGATCGTCGTGGCGATAAGCGGGCAGATCGGACAGCGCGTAGCCCTTCGAAAACGTCATCAACTGGCCGGCGAGGCGCAGCAACTCCTGAAACAGCCGCTCCGGATGCAGCGCCGAATGCTGATACAGATGAGCGAGCGACGCGAACGCCGCGCTCGCCGTGTGCAGCAGCCAGAACGAAGCAATGTCGCCGGAACGGAACTCGATAATGTTCTTGGTCGGTTCGCGGTGAAAACCGTATAGCGCGTTGACCTTGGCCTGCAACGCGTCGATCAGTTGACGCAGCCGTTGATGCAGAACCGGCGACGCGTCGATTGCGAGGCACGGCGGCACGAAGCTGTCGTCGATTTCAAAGCCCGACGTGGCTGTGCGGCGCACGCGCACGAGCGGCACCGACAGCAGTTGATCGCGCGGCTCGCTGTGCGCGATCAACTTGACACTCGTCTTGAGGAAGGTGATGTCGGCTTCGGCCGCGTCGGTGAAATGATCGGCGACGGGAGTCTGCTCACTGACGTAGCGCGCAACGAAGCCCGCGTTGTTGTCGTGCGAATAATTGGCGCCCGTCTCGCGCAACGGATGCAGCGCAAGATAAAACGTAAATTCGTTGATACCGTCGGGCAGCGTGTCCAACGCGATGGGCGGCGGCAGGTCGTCCGCTTGCGGCGCCGAATACAGTGCGCCGTCGGGGAACACCAGCGAAAGCTCGCTGACACGCAGCAGGTTGCTGCCAAGTGCATCACGGTCGAAGCGCGCGGAACGCACGCCCCAGTTGTACGGCTGGATAGCCTGAATGGACTCGAACAGGCGCGCCTCGTGATAGGCGTCCTGACGCTGAAAATGCTGCGGCCTCAGAAACAGGCCTTCCCCCCAAAGCACTTTTGCGGAATAACTCATCTCAAACCTGTTATATGGGTTCAGCGTGCGGCGCGGCCGCAATAAGCCTATTCGGGCGCCGCATTGTTAATTCTCTTGAAAATGTTAAATCTCACTGCTTCCGCATCTTTCGCGGCAGGTTTTAACCACAGCTAACAGCGGAAAGCATATTCAGCGGCTGCGCGGGCAATCCCTGTTCTGGCGGGATCACCGTGCCGTTGGTCACCGTCATTGCGCAGTTATGCAGGCCGATCATTATGCCGGATTTCTCCGACTTCGCCGGGTCGAAGGCGAATTTCCAACGCTGCATGGCCGGATCGCGGAATAGAGCGACGATACCGAAGGCTTGCGCTTCACGCGATACCTTTTCGGTAACAACGTAACGTTGGCCTGGGATCAGCGTCACTTCACGCACGCCCAGCAGATCGCCGCCGAGTATGGTCTTTTCCTTCGCTGGGTCAGTAAATGCGTCGAATGGCGCCTGCTGGAATGACGTGGGATCTTTCAATGTGTAAAGCCGCACCACCAGCGCAAATGGCCGCTTGTCATTTGCGGCATTCAGATTGGGCGCCGCATATAACGTGAGGCCGACATTGCGCGGCGGTTTTTGCGCGTCCGGCAAATCCGGCTTGCCGAGGCCGCTCGCCTGCAAAGCCGCGTTGGCAGCGGCTCCCAGCACGGTAACGCCTGCGGCACAACCGCCTAGCGCGGCGCACAACGCGGCGTTTGCAATCAATAGCGATGCATGGCGAACAAGACGCGAATTCATATACTTCGACCGGCTGGCCGCCGTCCCCCGTCTAAACATCGATAACAAAATGATTTCTGCGAAACTTCACCAACTAATGCCGCTTTCTGCCGTTTACTGCCTCGCGATGCTGCTTGCATGTAATGCCGCGCATACATTGGCTTTGCGCCCGGTGAGTGGCAAAATTTCCCGTTTACCCGACCGACCCTATTGCGCCAGGAAACAATTTCTGCGTGCCTGGTTTTAAAGATCCATGCGTATTTTTTTCGTGCAATGCTTCTTCACATGAAAGTTGAATTATCGAAAATTGGCCTGTACTATACCCGCGCACTTGAAGCAAAGCAAAACTCCGGTTTCTCCTTGAATTAAAAAATCGCACGTCGGTGAAAAACGATGAATGACCGTCTGTTAGTAAAACTATCTGGGGTAGTGTTGGCATGCGGCGTGATCGCCGGTTGCGCGACACAAGGCAACAACACGGCGACCACACCGGAGGCTTTTAATAAGCAGCTCGCGGACGCAGATACTGTAGCGAAAGGCGGCGATCAGGATCGTGCTATCGCGCTTTATCAGCAACTTTCAAAATCAGATCCGACGCGCGAAGAACCGTGGTCGCGCATTGCGCAGATCCAGTTTGCGCAAGGTCATTACGGTCAGGCTATCGTCGCCGCGCAAGAGGCGCTGCAGCGCGACCAGACCGACCGTCAGGCAAAGAGCGTACTGGCCGTGGCAGGTCTTCGCGTTGCCACTCAATCGCTCGGTGAATTGCGTCAGGACGCGTCGCTCGCGGGCGACGCCAAGTCGGACGCGCAAGCGCTCGCCAAGCAGTTGCGCGACACGCTGGGCGAAGCCACGCTGTTCCCGCCTGACCCGAGCGACAAGACGCCTGCAAAGAAAAAGCGCGTGATTCGCCGCGTCGCGAAGAGCAAGACAGTAGAGGCGCCTGATGCGAGCACCACGGCTGCGGCTCCGGCTGCCACGCCGGCGGCTCCGGCGGCGCCTGCCCCTGCGGCACCCGCAGCGCCCGCCAAGGCCGCGCAAAGCGGCGGCGCGTCAGATCCGTTCAGCGCCCTGCGCTGATCTCCACGTCTCACCATCAGCATTCGGGAGCCGACGATGGCGAAGAAAGAAAGCATACAAAAACGCTTGCAAAAAGTGCGGCCGCCCCGCGTGCAGCTCACCTATGAGGTCGAGCGCGGCGATGCGATCGAGGTGAAAGAGCTGCCGTTCGTCGTCGGCGTGGTGGCCGATCTGGCGGGGCAATCCGAAGTCGATCAGCCGAAGCTTCGCGATCGCAAGTTCGTCAATATCGACCGCGACAATTTCGACGACGTGATGAAGGCGATCGAGCCGCGCGCAGCGTTCCAGGTGGAAAACCGCCTGAGCGAAGCCGGCGGCAAATTTGCCGTGGATCTGCGTTTCAAGTCGATGGCCGATTTCAATCCGGACGAAGTCGTCGCGCAAATCGAGCCGTTGCGGCGTCTGCTCGAAGCACGTTCGAAGCTCGCGGATCTGCGCAACAAGCTCGCCGGCAACGACAAGCTCGAAGATCTGCTTTCCGAAGTGCTAAACAACACGCAGCAGTTGCAAACTCTGGCGAAAGATCAGGGCAATGCGGCGGACCAGAACGGCGGCGCGCCGGACCACGACAAGCAAGGCGAATAAGTACGGGGTGTGAGATGAACCAGCAAACAGCAGCGGCCCAACTCGCTACTGCGCAAAGCGGTCCGGAATCCACGCTGCTCGACGAGATCGTCGAGAAAAGCCGCGTGGCGAAGTCCGATTCCGAACATGCGCGTGCGAAAGACCTGATCGGCGAACTCGTGCATCAGGTGCTCGACGGCACCGTGGTCGTCTCCGACAACCTGTCGGCAACGATCGACGCACGCGTTGCGGAACTCGACCGCCTCATTTCCGCGCAGTTGAGCGCGGTGATGCATGCACCCGAATTCCAGCGCATGGAAAGCACCTGGCGCGGTCTGGACTATCTGTGCAAGGAGAGCAACACCGGCTCGACGGTCAAGATCAAGGCGCTGCATGCGCCCAAGCGCGATCTCGTGCGTGACTTCAAGACCGCGATCGAATTCGATCAAAGCGCGCTCTTCAAGAAGATCTACGAAGAAGAGTTCGGCACATTCGGCGGCTCGCCGTTCGGCGCGATCATCGGCGATTTCGAGGTCACGCGTCAGCCCGAAGACGTCTATTTCATCGAGCAGATGTCGCATGTCGCGGCGGCCGCGCATGCGCCGTTCATCGCTTCGGCGTCGCCCGAATTGCTGGGCCTCGAAACGTTTGCCGATCTGGGCAAGCCGCGCGACCTCGGCAAGGTGTTCGACACCGTCGAATACGCGAAGTGGAAGTCGTTCCGCGACTCCGAAGATTCGCGATACGTGGGCCTCACGCTGCCGCGCTTTCTCGGCCGCCTGCCGTTCAATCCGAAAGACGGCGCCACGGCGGAAGGCTTCAACTTTGTGGAAGACGTCGACGGCACCGATCACAGCAAGTACTTGTGGTGCAACGCTGCGTGGGCATTCGCTGCGCGCCTCACGGCTGCATTCGACGATTTCGGCTGGTGTGCAGCCATTCGCGGCGTGGAAGGCGGCGGTCTGGTGGAAGATCTGCCGACTCACACCTTCAAGACCGACGACGGTGAAGTCGCGCTCAAATGCCCGACCGAAATCGCTATTACCGATCGCCGGGAAAAAGAGTTGAGCGACCTGGGTTTCATTCCGCTCGTGCATTGCAAGAACTCCGACTACGCCGCGTTCTTCGCCGCGCAATCGGTGCAAAAGCCCAAGAAATACAGCACCGACAGCGCAAATGCGAATGCCGTTCTGTCCGCGCAATTGCAGTACATCTTCTCGGTATCGCGCGTTGCGCATTACCTGAAGGCAATGATGCGCGACAAGATCGGCAGCTTTGCATCGGCGCAGAACGTCGAGGTCTTTCTCAATCGCTGGATCTCGCAGTACGTGCTGCTGGATGACAACGCAACCCAGGAACAGAAGGCGCAGTTCCCGTTGCGCGAAGCATCCATCCAGGTCTCGGAGATTCCGGGCAAGCCCGGCGCATATCGCTCGGTTGCTTTCCTGCGCCCGCATTTCCAGCTCGACGAACTGTCGATCTCCTTGCGGCTCGTCGCCGATCTGCCGAAACCGGCCAATTCATAAACGAAGTCAGAAAACCCGGGCCGGCCGCCCGGGTTAGCTGTTAAAACCACCTCTTTGGGGAGTCGATGAGTTATGAAGGACATCTATTTAAAATTCGGCAATCCGGCGATCAAAGGCGAGTCTGCCGATAAAGATCACGCTGGCTGGATCGAAATCGATTCGTGGAGCCACTCGATCACGCAACCGCGCTCGGCCACGGCTTCGACCGCGGGCGGCCACACGTCCGAGCGTTGCGAACACGCGGACATGCAGTTCACGAAAGACATCGACGTAGTCAGCCCGCTGATCTATCAGCACGCATCGGGCGGCACGACGTTCGACGAAGTCACCATCGACTTCATGCGTTCGGACGGCGAAGGCAATCGCATCAAGTACCTCGAAGTAAAGCTGAAGTACGTGATCATTTCGAGCGTGACGCCGAGCGTCGTCGGCGAAGGTCTGCCTACCGAACAGTTCTCGCTGAAGTACGCAGCCGTGCAGTGGAAGTACACGCAGCAGAAGATCGGCGGCAACCAGGGCGGCAACGCGCAGGGCGCGTGGAGCCTGACGAAGAACGACAAGACGTACGCGGTCTGATGCACGGGCGCACGCGGCGCGCGGCCCGGAAGGGCTGCAGCGCAAGGCGTGCGCATTGCATCTGACCGCTTCTTCGGACGCCGATGAAACGCTTCGAACCCAGCTTTCTCGACAAGCTGTTCGACGACGAACCGCATCTGCCGGCTTCACCGGCGATGCGGCAATTGTCGTTGGAGGAGTTAAAGGGCACTGTCGCGCGAGATGTCGAGGCGATACTGAACACGCGCATCGCGCTGACCGAGCATGAGCTCGCGGCTTTGCCCGAATGTCAGCGCTCCGTGCTCACGTATGGCCTGAATGACTTCGCAGGACTGAGTCTCGCGAGTCACTACGACCGCACGTTCATCTGCAAATCGATTCAACAGGCAATTGCGCGGCATGAGCCGCGCTTACAGCAGGTATCGGTCACGCTCGAACTGAACGAACAATCGACCAACGCGCTGAATTTCGCAATTCAGGCGCTGCTGGTCGTTCATCCGGCAGAAGAACCGGTGAGTTTCGACGCGATGTTGCAGCCGTCCACATTGCAATACTCGGTGACGCGCGCACGCGCAAAATTGTAGACGCTGTTTTTAGCTTGATACCGCTTGGCTTCAATGCCGCTTCCCCGCCGCCACGCGCACCGGCGGCGGTAATGAAGCGGAGAAGGTTCGGGTCCGGGGATTAGATCGATGGAAGAATTGCTGCCGTATTACGAGCGCGAGTTGTCATTTTTGCGGCGCTATTCACGCGACTTCGCGGAGCGCTACCCGAAGATCGCCGCGCGTCTTGCCATGTCGGGCGAGCACTGCGAGGACCCGCATGTCGAGCGAATGATCGAGTCGTTCGCGCTGCTCGGCGCACGCATCAACAAGAAGCTCGACGACGATTACCCCGAGTTCACCGAAGCGCTGCTGGAAGTGCTGTATCCGCATTATCTGCGGCCATTTCCGTCGTGTTCGATCGCGCAATTGGGCAACTCCGCCGCATTGAGTCATCTGACGGAACCGGTCACGATCGAACGCGGTACTGAGCTGAAGTCGCGGTCCATTCGCGGCGTGCAATGCCGTTTCCGGACCGCATACGACGTCACGCTCGCACCGGTCCGTATCTCCGAGGCGAAGTACACGTCAGTCGCAATGGCGCCCAGCGCGACCGTGCTACCCGGCAATGCGACCGCAATCGTCTCGATCACCTTCGAATCCACCGCTGCGCAACTCGATCTGTCCGCGTTGAAGGTCGGTACGTTGCGCGCGCATCTGCACGGCGAGCAGTCGTTCATTGCGGCGCTCGCCGACTGCCTGTTCGTCAATGCAATGGCCACATATGTCGAAGCCGACCGGCGCGGAGTATGGACGCAACTGCGTGCATCGCCGCTCGTGCAAGCAGGCTTTGACGAGCAGGACGCGCTGATCGACTATCCGGCCAAGTCCCATCCGGCTTATCGGCTCCTCACCGAGTACTTTGCATTCCCGGAAAAATTCAATTTCGCCGACTTCGATCTGACCGCAATGACGCGCGCGACAGGACGCTGCCAACGGCTGACACTGCACGTCGTGCTGAAAGAAGTGCGCAGCGATTCGCATGTCGCCAGGCTTCTCGACGCTTTGTCGGCGCATCATTTCCGTCTCTTCTGCACGCCGGTGGTGAATCTGTTCGAACAGCACGGCGAACCGATTCGCGTGACCCATCAGGCGGTCTCGTATCCGGTGATCGCTGAAGCGCGCCGCGCATTTGCCTACGAAGTTTATTCGATCGATTCGGTCAAGCTCGTCAGGCAACAGGCGCACCAGGAATCGGTCACCGAATTCAGGCCTTTCTATTCGCTGCATCACGGCGAGGCCGCGCGCGCCGGACACTACTGGTTCGCGCGCCGCAACGACTGGGTCGCGCAAAAGAGCCCAGGCTACGAGACCGAGATCTCGATTGTCGACATCGACTTCGAACCGGCGGCGCCGCAAACCGACACGTTGAGTCTCGATCTGACCTGTACGAACCGCGACTTGCCAGCGGGCCTCGCCGTGGGTCTCGAAGGCGGCGATCTCTTTCTCGAAGGCGGGTCGCTGACGGGCAGCATTACGATGTTGCGCCGGCCCACGCCGAGTGTGCGTTTCGAACGCGGTCGGGCCGCGCATTGGCGGCTCATTTCGCACCTCGCGCTGAACCATGTGTCGCTCGCGAATAGCGGGCTTTCCGCGCTGAAGGAAATGCTGGTGCTCTACGATTTGCGGCGCACGGCGGTGTCGGCGCGGCATATCGACGGTCTTGTCGGGATCGAGCAGCGCGCGGCCGTGCAATGGCTGCCCGGCAAACCGTTCGCGACGTTCGTGCGCGGCATTGAGATTCGCTTGACCATCGACGAAGAGCATTTTGTCGGGACGAGTCTCGCGTCTTTCGTGCGCGTGATCGACACATTCTTTGGGCTGTATGTGCATCTGAACAGCTTTGTGCAACTGGTCGTCGTGTCGAAGCGCACTGGCGAGGAGATCTTGCGATGCAAACCGCGCAGCGGCGAATCGATCCTGGCGTAGTCGAGCAGCTTCTCGACGAACCACATCGTTTTGAATTTTTTCAGGCGGTGCGGCTGTTCGAAAAGTGGTTTGCACAACAATCGCCGTCTGACACCGGACGTTCCGGCGATATCGTCGCGCAGCGCATTGCCTTTCGCAATTCGCTCTCCATGTCTTTCCCGCCGAGCGAGATCCACGGTGCGCAATCGTACGACGACGAAGGCACTGCGCTAAAGGAAAAGGCTCAGCGTACGGCAGCGCTCGAAGACGGCTCGCTCGAAAAAGTGGACATCACGCCTGCATTTTTCGGCTTGCTCGGCGGGCAGGGCGCATTGCCGCTGCACTACACCGAGCAGATCATCGCCCGTGAACAGATCAAGCGCGACCGCGCCGCGCGCGAATTCTTCGATGTGTTTTCCAATCGCGCCACCGCGCTTTTTTACGCGGCGTGGAAGAAGTACCGCTTGCCGTTTCATTACGAACTGGATCGCGACGAACGCTACTTGCCGTTGTTGCTTGCGCTCGCGGGCGTTGCGGACAACGACACCCGCACCACTCTGCAAACTGGCGAGGGCGCGCTATTCGACGAAGCGATTGCCGGCTATGCGCTGCCCGCGCGGCACAGGCCAGTGTCGGCAGCGTATTTGCAACGCACGTTGTCCGAATACTTCAAGGTGCCGGTGCGTGTCGAGCAGTTCGTCGGCAAATGGTATGACGTGCCGCGCGATCAATTGACGCTGCTCGGCAGCGTCAACGCAACACTTGGCGCGACTGCGCTCGCGGGGGAGCGCGTCTGGCAGCGCGACATGCGCGCGCGGCTCGTGATCGGACCGCTCGACAAAGCCGACTACGAGGCGTTTTTGCCCGGTGCGGACCGCGCCGTTGCGCTGGAACGCATGCTTACGCTGCTGGCGGGCATCACGCTCGAATACGAAGTGGCGCTAGTGCTGCGCCGCGAGGCAGTGGGCCCGACGCTTCTCAGTAAGGGCGCACGCCTCGGTTGGGACGCGTTTCTCTGTACACGCGACGCCGAGCGCGACCGCATGGATGCGCGTTACGAACTGCACGTGATTCACTGACCATAACGATAGAACCTGACCGGATCGCACGACATGAGCACGTCCCTCAATACCCTGATCGCGAAACTGAATCCGACTTGCCGGCAAGCAGCGTTGCTGGCGGCGAACAACTGTCTTGCACGCGGTCATTACGAGGTGGACCTCGAACATCTGCTGCTTGCGCTGCTCGATGAGCCGGCAAGCGATGTTGCGCTAGTGCTGCGCGCAAGCAGGATCGATCCGCATGCTTTGCGTGCGGATATCGAGCGTGAGTTGCAGCGCCTGAAAACGGGCAATACGCGTACGCCGGTGTTCTCGAAACAGCTGATCGATCTGCTCGAACAGGCATGGCTGATCGCGTCGCTCGATTCACAGATTGGGCGCATCCGTTCAGGGCATTTGCTGCTCGCGTTGCTGAGCGCACCCGATCTCGCACAATTCGCCGAGCGGATGTCGCCATTGCTGGGCGATGTGCGTGTGACGGATCTGAAGCATAAGTTCGACGAGTTGACTGCGGGCTCTCGCGAAGTCGAGCGCAGCGGTGCGGCGCAGAGTCCGGACGAAAGCGCGAGCGATGCAGCGAGAGCGGACGCGGCGGTGGGCGCACCGTCGAAGACGCCGGCACTGGATACCTACACCAGCAACCTCACGCAGCGAGCGCGTGAAGGGAAGATCGATCCGGTGATCGGCCGCGAAGGCGAAATTCGCCAGACCATCGACATACTGATGCGGCGTCGGCAGAACAATCCGATCATGACAGGCGAGGCGGGTGTCGGTAAAACTGCGGTGGTCGAAGGGCTCGCGCTTCGCATTGCGGCAGACGACGTGCCCGCGCCGCTGAAAGGCGTGGCGCTGCATGTACTGGACATGGGCCTCCTGCAAGCAGGCGCCAGCGTGAAGGGCGAATTCGAGAATCGCCTGAAGAACGTGATTGACGAGGTCAAGAAGAGCCCGCATCCGATCATCCTGTTCATCGACGAGGCGCATACGATCATCGGCGCGGGCGGGCAGGCTGGCCAGAACGATGCGGCGAATCTGCTGAAGCCGGCATTGGCGCGCGGCGAATTACGCACAATCGCTGCGACCACCTGGAGCGAGTACAAGAAGTACTTCGAGAAAGACGCAGCACTGGCCCGCCGTTTCCAGGTCGTGAAGATCGAAGAACCGAGCGAAACGCTTGCGGCAGCGATGTTGCGCGGCATGGCGTCGCTGATGGAAAAGCACTTCAACGTGCGGGTGCTCGACGACGCGATTACCGAGGCAGTGCGCCTCTCGCATCGGTACATTAGCGGCCGGCAACTGCCGGATAAGGCGATCAGCGTGCTTGACACCGCATGCGCGAAAGTCGCGCTCGCGCACAGTTCGACACCGGCCGCCATCGACGACACGAAGAAGCGCCTCGAGCGTATCGACGCGGAAATTGCGGCGCTGGAGCGCGAAGTGGCGAGCGGGGCGCTTCACGACGAACGGCTCGCGCAGTTGCGCGAACTGCGCGCAGAAGACCTGAAGGATCTCGCCGAAGACGAAGCGCGCTACGACAAGGAGCGCGCATTGGTGAGCGAGATCGTCGGCTTGCGGGCGGAGATCGACGCCGCGCGGGTGAGTAGCGCGGACGCGGAGCAAGCGGCGAAGGCGCAACAGGCGCGCGAAACGCTCGCGGTTCGCGTCGCCGAATTGCATGCGTTGCAGGGCGGTCAGCCCATGGTGCCGTTGCAGGTGGACGGTCACGTCGTAGCGGAAATCGTCGCGTCGTGGACAGGCATTCCGCTCGGCCGCATGGTCAAGGACGAAATCCAGACTGTGCTCAACCTGCAGCCATTACTTGGCGCGCGGGTGATCGGACAGGATCATGCACTCGAAGCCATCGCGCAACGAGTACGCACGGCAAGCGCGAACCTCGAAGATCCGAACAAACCGCGTGGTGTGTTCATGTTCGTCGGACCGTCGGGCGTCGGCAAGACCGAGACGGCACTCGCACTTGCCGATGTGCTGTATGGCGGCGAGCGCAAGATGGTGACCATCAACATGAGCGAGTACCAGGAAGCGCATAGCGTGTCTGGCCTCAAAGGATCGCCGCCGGGCTACGTCGGCTATGGCGAAGGCGGTGTGCTGACAGAAGCGGTGCGCCGCAACCCGTATTCGGTCGTATTGCTCGATGAAGTCGAAAAGGCCCATCCCGATGTGCTCGAAATGTTCTTTCAGGTGTTCGACAAGGGCACGATGGATGACGCTGAAGGCCGCGAGATCGATTTCCGCAATACGCTGATCATTCTCACGTCGAATGTCGGTTCGCAAGCGGTCATGCAGGCGTGCCTGAACAAAACCGCCGAGGAATTGCCTGACGCCGATGCACTTGCAGAAACCTTGCGCCCGCAACTATACAAAGCATTCAAACCGGCTTTTCTCGGGCGCATGAAAGTAGTGCCCTATTATCCGATTTCCGACGACGTGCTTGCCGAGATCATCGCGTTGAAGCTGGAGCGGATTCGCCGCCGCATAGAATCGAATCACAAGGCGGTGTTCGAGTGGGACGAGTCTCTCGTCGATGCGGTCCTCGCGCGCTGCACCGAAGTGGATTCCGGTGCGCGCAACGTCGACCATATTCTGAACGGCACGCTGTTGCCCGAAGTTGCACAACACGTGTTGGAGCGCATAGCCAACGGCGTGGCGATTCAACGTATTTCGGTGCGCGCAAGCGAGGCTGGCGAGTTCGAATACGCCGTCGCCTAAGCAATTTCACAAATGCATTCTGATAGCTCTGTGCCATGCCGACCAATCTGAACACGTTGCTCGCTCCAATCAGCGAAGCCGCGCCCTGTGGCGAAGATCTGCTGTTCTCCGCCGACTTCGATGCGATCCAGCACGCCCGGCGTTTCGAAGATCCATCGCTCGATCAAGGCGAATGGATCACCGAGATCAAGGAAGCCGACTGGCCGTTCGTTATCGAGCGATCGAGCGCTTTGCTGCAGACGCAGACCAAAGACTTGCGGCTCGCTGTGTGGCTCACGGAAGCGCTTGCCATAGAAGAAGGCGTGAGCGGACTCACGCAGGGTTATACGCTGCTGGCGGGGTTGTGCGAGAAGTTTTGGGACACAGTCCATCCGCTGCCGGAAGGCGACGACACCGAATATCGACTCGGCAACGTTGCATGGCTTGTCGGTCGCACTGGCGATCTGCTGCGTGCCATGCCGCTTACGTCGTCGCAAGGCAACCTGTACAGCACGATCGATTGGGACGTGGCGACACACGTTGCGCAAGCTGTGAAGCGCGATCCCGATCGTGCCGACGACATTGCGCGCGGCAAGCCGTCGATCGAGCAGATCGACGCATCGAAACGCGCGACGCCGCCCGCCTTTTACTCAACGCTGCTGGCCGAACTCAAGGCGTTCGAAGCGGCAATGCTCGCACTCGAACAGGAACTGGACCGTCGCGCCGCTGACTCGGCACCGAGCTTCCGTCAGGCGAAAGACGCATATGAAAGCGTTTATCGTCTGGCCGAACGTTTTGCGCGCGAACTGGGCGTGAATGCAGATGCGCAACCGACGTCTGTCGACAGATCGAGTGCGCCGACGCATCACGAACTGGAACGGGCCGAACCCACCTTCAAAACTTCACCGCAACGCGAGGAGCCCGTGTTGACGACGCCGCCGACCCACGCAATCGCAGGAATCCAGAGCCGCGCGCAAGCCGTCGCGCAGTTGCGCGCGGTGGCCCGGTTCTTTCGCACTACGGAGCCGCATAATCCCGCGGCTTACTTCGCCGACAAGGCCGCCGAGGCTGCGGACATGCCGTTGCATCAGTGGCTTTCGACCGTGGTGAAAGACGACGGATCGCTCGCGCATATTCGCGAGTTGCTCGGCGTAAAGCCGGAAGAAAACGGCTAGAGGTCCGCGCTAAAACTAAAAAACCTGGCTTCGAGTCGCTTGACCGAGCCAGGTTTTTTTACGCGAGCAGTTCACGTGCTGACGCGTTGGTCCGCTCAGGAACCCGCGCGGAACTCGATTCGGCGATTGCGTGCGCGCCCATCGGCGCTATCGTTCGATGCAATCGGCTGATCGGGTCCGACGCCGGTCGTGCTCATCTGTTGCGGCGGAATGCCCTTCGCGACGAGGTAGCCTTTCACGGCATCGGCACGTGCCTGGCTCAAAGCGATATTCGAGGTTCGGTTACCCGAGTTGTCGGTGTGACCGATAATCGCCACCGTCTTCGTGGTCATCTTCAGCATCGCAGCAGCCATCTGATCGAGAATGGCGCGGCCTTGCGGCGTGAGCGTCGCGCTGCCGGTCTCGAATTCGATCGTGCGATTCGCGAGCGTCTGGTCCAGCAGGCCCTGCTCGGACGCACTGACGCGCAGACCGTTCTTGATCGTATAGGTCGGATTCAACGCATTCGCCATATCGCTCGCTAGTTGCTGACGCTGCGACTCGTTGCGTACTTCTCCCTTTACGTCGATCTGCGTGCCGTCGATTTTCAATTGGCCCTTGCTGATCTGCTTCAGTTGCGGCCCGATCAGCTTTTGCACGTTGGCGGACCAGTTAGGCGGCGTCGCGACGTCCGCGACTTCGATCTGATCGACCACGCTGGCTGCCCCATACGTCTCGCGCAAACGTGCGAGCACGGCCGCCTTGGTCGCTTCGTCCGGGACTTTGCCGCCCACCACGACCTGGCCCGGCGCCGCGTTAGCGGGCGGCGGCGATGCCGTGACGGCACCGGTGCCCGCACCTGTCGTGCCGCTCGCGAGGCCGGCAGTGTTCACCGCGGGCCCCACGTTGCCCGCCGTAGCTGAGGGGCTGGCCGAAGGCGCGGGCAGTGTCGTGGTGCGAATCGAAATGCCGCTGTTGTCGACCGGTGTGACGCGGGCAGGGCCGTCGTTGTCGGCGTGCGCCGAAGCGTTGAACATCAAGCCCGCGAGTAGTACGGCGATCCTGGTGCGTGAGTTCAGCATTGCATTACGCTCCCGTGAAGGCTTCGCGGAACGTGTCGATGCTGACGCGCAAGGACAGTTGCGGTTGGTCGAGGTAGCTGACAAGCTTGCTGATGCCATGATCGTTTTGTGCGTGTTCGTCGATCCACTCGGGATCGTCGATATCGATGTTATGTGCTGCATAGGCTTGCGGATCGACCACGCTATGCAGCGTTTTCGCCGACGCGCCGTTAAAGCCGACAATGAGCCGCTCGCGCTCTGCGATCGTGCCGATGAAGATCGCCAGTTCGAAATCCGCCTGCGCGACGAACGGCGCGATCAGTTCGAGCCAGAATGCCGCAACGAGACTGCGATAGAACGGATCGTTAGGCAGCGGCAGCGTGAGTCCGCGTTCCAGATGCGACGAGCCGCTTTGCATCACGGGTCGCAGCAGAGAACCGAGCGCGAGCATCGCGCCGCGCAAGCGCACCGGATGACCGCTTGCCAGCAACATCTGTTCGAGCCCGGCGAGCGTCTGGTGCTCGACAAAGTCGTTGAATGTGCCGTCATGCGGATTGCCTGGACCGCCGCCAATCTCGATCGGCACCTGCGTTTCGCCCAGCGCCTGCAATGCGCCGGCCGGCTCGCTTGCGCCAAGCAAAGGCTTCATCTGCGCCGACACGCGCGACCACAAACGCGCGAAAGCGAGCGGGCTGTGTGCGAGGAACGTGAGCGGCTTTTCGACTTCGAGTGCCGTTGCCGCAAGAAACGGAAAGCGGCGCGACGACTGATCGTGACTCGCCACCATATGGCCCGCAATGGCGAGCTTGCTGCGCGAACCGAGGAACGCGAAGTGCATGGGCTTCGCATTTTCGTAGACGATCTTCCAGCGCGGATCGTCGGTGAGCAATTCCATTGCCTCGGCGATCCAGCGGTCGAGCGTGGCGAGCAACTGCGGGTTGTGCGCGCTTTTCACGAAGTCCCCACGCGACGGAATCTTCCCGAAGTACGCGATCTGCGCCTGCACGGTCTGCGTCATTGCGCACTCCCTGTGTTCGAAACCGCAGTGGCGGCCGTGGCCGGCCGCGCTGCTGGCGACGCGGGCGCCGCCGTATTCGTGGCCGTTGCGGTGACCGAGTTGGCCGCCGCACTCACGTCCGCTACCGACGACGGCAGGCGCAAACCGCGCAGGCTCTGCTGTTGCGGCGCGTCGCTGCTGCTGCCCGATGCTTGCGACGTGCTGATGATGCGCATGCTCACCGCCACCGTCACATTGCCCTGGGTCCACGACAGGTCGAAGGTCCCATCCGGGCGGCGCTTTCGTTGCGCAGAGTTGATCAGCTTCTCAAGACCGTAGCGGCCCGGCTCGTTGACGAGCTGCAGCGTGCGACCGTCGAAGGTCGTCGCGTTCAGCGTAGCGCCTGGCGAGCCCGACGGATTCGGCCACACGAAGTTGGTCCACTGCGGCGGCGTGTTGCGGTAGCGCATCTGCTGACCGTCGATCGCGAGCGTGTACTCGGTCGTTCCGCTGCTCGGCTGCGGCAGAATCTGGAACACCGTCTGCGGCTCGGCCGAGCTTTGGCCCGCCGACGCACCCGCTGCGCCGCCGGCGAGCGGCGCGACCCAACGCGCGAAGCCGTTGGTGAAGTCGGGCGTGAGCGCGAGGCCCATGTCGCCCCACGTGCGTGCGGTGAGCGTGTCGCCGCGGCGCACCGCGAGCGGCCCGAGCGTGGTGCCGACGAACTTCGCAATCGAGCCATCGGGTCCGAACACCTGCGCAATCTCACCCGCGCCGGCTTCGACCTTCGCATCGCCGGCAAACGGATACTTGTTCGCCAGCGAACTCTGGAACGTCTGATACACCTGCGCATTCCACACCTTGTTCACTTCGACGCTCGCGGGCTGAATCACCACGGCATACGCGGCCATCAGCGGACGCACCAGCAGCGGCCGCAACGCCTTGCGTTGTGAGTCGGTGAGGCCCGTCAACATCTGCTCGTCGACATACTTGAGCGAATCGGCCAACTCGGAGCCGCTGCCGTCGAGCGTCTGCTGCATGAGCTGGCGCGCGCCCGGCCCTGGATCGCCCTGATTCTTGATGACGTTAAAGCGCGTACGGACCTTCGACAGCGTGTCCATGTAGCCCTTGAGCATCGAGCCGTTGTCGCCCGTCACGACAATGCGGCCGAGCGCGGAGAACTCCTGGCCGATCGGGCCCATCGGCAATTCAACTGGATTACCGTTGATGTCGATGTTCGCGTTCAATTGACCGGTCGGCGCGCGCGCGAACCATTGCTTGAACCAGCTCGTCACACCGCTTTGCGCGCGTTTCAGGTTCGCATTGAAAAGCGAAGGGTTATCCCACGAGGTCTGGTCGTAAGCAGTTTCGAGTACTTTGCGAATGGGCGAATCCTGCGGATCGCCGAGACGGTTCATTGCGTCCACCGCTTGTCCGAAACTGCCGAAGCTCTGCACCGCAATACCTTGCATGAACTTCTGCCAGTGCATTGCGTACTCGGTCTTGTACATCGTGACGAGTGCTTTCTGAATCTGCTCAGGGCTGCCTTCGAGCGTGAGGTCGTCGTGAGCGGAGGTGTTGAGCACCCAGTCTTTCGCTTGCAGTTCTTTCGTCGCGGCGTCGCGGATTGCAGGCTGCACGTACTGGAACCACGCTTCGCGCGTGAACGTACCGGGGATCGCGTAGCTGCCCGCCACGAGCGCCGTGTTGTTTTCGCCGACGATGCGCGCAATGGTCATTGGCGCGAAACGGGTCGACGCGCGCGCCTTGATCTCTTCGTAGACACGCTGACGCGCCGGTATGCCGCGCACCACGCGGCGCAGGTTTTCTCGCGTCTGGTCAACGAGGCCGAGGTTCTGGTCGATCATCGGCCAGTCGTCGTCGGATACGCGTGACAGGTAGAACGTGATCATGCGCTCCGCGCTGCGGATCATCTCGTCGCGCGGCATGTTGCCGCGATTCGTTTCGAGCCAGCCGCGCCAGAAACGCGCAACCTGGTCGGTCAGATGAGCCGTTTCCACGTGACGTTTGTCACTTAGCATCAGATACGTCTTGAGCGCGTTGTACGCGTCTTCGACGTTGGTTGGCGATGCGTCGCTATAAAGCCCGCCCTGGCTGTTGGCCGCCATGGCCGTGTGAGCCGAGACGGGAATGGCAGCCGCATCGGGCGTGCGGTTAAGCGGCGCAAGCTGATCGGGATGCGCGTTGACTTCCTTCAGGAACGACGCGAGGTTCTGCGAAACCGGATCGAGAAGGATCTGGCGCACGCCGTTGTAGTACTCGGTAAGCAGGCGTTCTTCGAGACGGTCGCCCTGGTACAGACCGAATGAAACGGCGAGCGGCTTGTCGCGGCGGAACTGTTCCAACTGGTCGATACGGTCTTCGAGAACGTCCATGGCCTGCAGGCGCGATTGCAGATCGTTGCGGTTCTGCTGCAGGCGCACCACGTTGTCGAGGTCGGCTTTCACGTTCTCGGCGAGTTGCTGATTGCCGATGGTCGACCAGGTCCAGCCGCCGAGTGCGAGCGCCAGCGCGGCGACGAAGCCGAAGAACGTTGCATAGCGCATGCGCGTTTTCGCTGGGCTTGCAAACTGCTTGACCGTCTGCCGGTCTGCGAAAATCACTTTTGAAAAAAGATCGCGCAGAAAGAAGCCGTTCTTCGAGAATGCGCTATGCGGCTTCGGCAGGCTGTCGGCGCTCAGGCCGAAGCGGTTGGCGATGCGCGTGGCTGCGGAGCTATTGGTTTCGCCTTCCTGCAATGCACTCGTGAAATAAAAGCCGCGGAAGATCGGCTTGTACTGGAACGGGTTCGTTTCAAAGAGCGTGGCAAGGAAAGCACGCAATGCCGGCTTGATCGTCGAGAATTCCAGTGGAAAGCTCAGTTGACCGGGCGAGAGCTTATTGCCGCGATTGATTGACATTTGCGCGACGCTGATTTCTTTCAGGCCGTCGTACAGTTCTTCGAAGTGCTCGTCGAAAAGCCCCACCACGTCGCGCTTCTCGTCCGGTTCGTAGGGCAGGGTGGCGCCCCACACGCGGTCGTATTCATGACGGTCGCTGCCGCTGAAGAATTCGGTGAAACCCGTAATCAGGTCTGCCTTCGTGAACATCACGTAGACAGGCGCGAAAACTTCGAGCTTCTCGGTCAATTCCTGCACACGCTGGCGCAGGTTCTTCGCGAGATTGATTGCAAATTCCGGCTTGCTGCTGGTGAGCTCCGCAATGCTCGCCGTCACGATGATCCCGTTGATCGGTGCTTTCGGCCGAAAGCGTTTGAGCAGGCCAAGAAAGCCGAGCCATTCGGTGCGGTCTTCTTCATGCACTGAGTAACGGCCGGCCGTATCCAGCAGAATGCCTTCGGTCGTGAAGAACCAGTCGCAGTTGCGCGTGCCGCCAATGCCGTGAATTACCGCGTTGTTCTTGTCGGCGAAGGGAAACTGCAAGCCTGAGTTCAACACGGCGCTGCTCTTGCCGGCGGCGGGGTTGCCGATCACGATGTACCACGGCAACTCGTACAGTGCGGAGCCGCCCGAGACCTGACCGATCTTCGAGGTCTTGATGGTCTTGACTGCATCGACGAGGCGCGTGCGCAGCACGTCGAGTTCCGCCTGACGGGCGGGCGTGGGCGCAGGACCGGCCTCTGTGCTCTGTTTCTCGGCCTGCTGTTCCAGCATCTCGCCGAGTTTGCGGTTCGCGCGCCGCGCGCGCAGGCGGCGCACCGCCCACACGAGCAGCCATAGCGCGATGACCACGCCGAGTGCGATGGCCGGCCACATCAGATCGATCTGCAATGTATCGGCGCCGACGAACAACACAGCAGCGAGCGCGAGCAGGCCGATGATCGAGAGCGTGCGTGGATGGGTCAACACGTTGAGAATGCGTCGCATAAGCCGTTCAGGTCTTGATGATTGGTGTTGTGGCGCGTGCTGTGGCAAACGGCATCACGCGAGTGCAGCGTTTGAAACCGAAGCGAAAGAAAACGAAAGCGGGTTCGGGACAAACATCAAAATGGCTCAATTGTTAAATGCGTGAGTGCGGTGCTTGCAAATAGCGGCCTGATGAATGCACCGTTGTATGCCCGATTGCGGTTTGCACTGCCGCTTTTTGCCATAAATAATGATTGAACGCCCCATTTTCCAGCCTCTTGTACCCGTTACGTCTTAATGACCCCGTCCGAGGACGAAGCCGGGTTTGTGATATTCAACGTGCCCGAGATCCATCATTTTCCAGCGGCCACCCCATGTCAGGCCGACCTGTTCGGCTGTTTGCCCATATAACTGATAGCCTCGCATCGCCCAAGGATCTTTTTCTGAAATGACGAGCTTGCCGTCGCGTAGAAACGCATTGTCCGCCGCAAGACCGTATTGGTGATAGCTTTGAAACGCAGCGGCATTGGTGACGTTGCTCCCCATTTGCGCGAGCCGGTTTTGCCGCTCCGGACTGCGATAACCTTCAAGCAAAGCCATTTCGTACCCGTGCTGCTCGTGCATGATTTTGTAGACGAGCAATAAACGCGTTCTGAAATCGGCATCGAGCAGATTCCAGTCGCGGCTCGCATCTTTCAGCGCGGGCCGGATCTGCTCGACTTCACGCGTGGCAAACACCTCCGGCGGCAGCGGTGGCGGGGGTACGAGCTGTTCGCCGTTTAGTAAGGCGGCAATTTTCTCGTCGGGTACCCGTGCTGTTTCGTCGAATTGGAATAACTGCCGGCCGCGTAATGCCAATGCCACCAATGGCGGCGTCGCAAGAATACCTGTGGTGGTAAAAATCAGCAAGCGCCGACGCGCCAGTAATTTCTTCATATCCACCGCAGTGGATTGCGAAATTCTTGCCGAGCGTGCTAATTGGCCGCGCGCGACGGATGCGCTACGCGATGCCCCGCGCATAACGCGCCCATGAATGGTCAGTGCAGCGTCTAATAGAGAAGCCCGGACTGCCGGTAAAAGCAGCATTGCGGCGATCACAACCGCGATGGCGAAATAGGCAAGAAGTACTACGGCAATCAATGGCGACCCCGGAAATTGGAAACAATTGTATTTTGTAATGCTTGCTCTTAGAATCAGGCCTGCTCGGAGAGGAGCCGGAGCAGTATTATCACGGCGAAATAATCCAGGATTCAATGAGACAGTGAATGAGTGCGCCGGAAAATTCAAATTCCAAAGCCCCGCCTAGCCTGTTATCCGATAAGGCTAAAGGCGCAGATGGCAATGGTTCGCGAATTCTTGCGAATCTGGAAGGCCGCGTCGCGCCGCCTAGCGATAAACCACGCCGGTCAAGAACGCCTCTTGCGCTGGTCGCCCTGCTTGTAATCGCGGCGGGGGGATGGGGCGCGTGGCACATGCAACAACGTGCGCCTGCGGAGCCGGTCGCCGGCGCCCTGCCCGCGAGTGGGGCCAACGTCGCCAGGGCCGCCGTAGCAGCCTCCGTTGCAAGCGCAACCGTTCAGGTCGCCGCGAATGCGCAAGCGCCCGCGCCGGCATCGTCGCAAGCGGCGACGATCATCGCCGATGACAGCGACAGCAAAGCCGCGGCTTCTTCTGCATCGGCGTCCGCAGGCCTCGCGGACAACCGCTTGTCGCGGGCGCTTGCTGACGGCGCGGTGCCGAGTGGCGCTTCAACCTCGGTTGCTGCGGTCGCACCGGTCTCAGGCGCGTCCGCAACGGCGCCAGCGGTTGCGTCGGCGGCGAAGCACGACAAGAGTTCAACGGCCGTTGCGAGCAGGAGCAAGCACGAGGCCGCGGCGCACGGCAAAAAGGAAACCGTAACTGCAAGCGCAGGCAACCATCGTTCGAGCACGACGACCGCCGCCACGCAGACGAAGAAAGCGAAGCCGGGCGCGACGTCGAAAGATGATTCGGACGCCGATCTATTGGCCGCGCTCGTTGCACGGACCAAACCGGCGGACAGCAAGGCGGGCGGCAGTAGTCCGGCCGCCAAGGTCCCTACCTCGGCGGCGCCGGGCAATGCAAAGCTTGCCGAGCGCGTAAAAGAGTGCGGACAGCGTGGCTTTTTCGAAGACCAGTTGTGCCGCTGGCGCGTGTGCGACGGTCATTGGGGCAAAGACCCCGCATGCCCAGGCTCTGCGCAGCAAGCGCGTCAGCCCTGACTCTTTGCCATACGAGTTCTCTTCGAGAGGCCTTGGCGAGGTTCGCGTTATCCGCGAGCCTCGTCGATACTACGGTTTGATTTCGGCGTCTTTAAGTCTATGATGACTCTCCCTAGTCGCACACCGATGCGATAGAACAGGAGACATCAATGAAGCGGTTTTTCGTGGCATTGAGCTATGTAGCAAGCGTCGTGACTGCTCTGGTCATTGCGGCATGCGGCGGCAGCGAACTGAATCCCTCCAATCCCCCCAAGGTCATTATCGACAGCGACTACAACACGCTGAGCGACGACGGCCAGCTCGGCGTCATGGCGGCGCAATTACAGGCGCAGGGATCGCTGAAAGTACTCGGCATTACCGTGGTGTCGGGTAATCAATGGTTGAAGCAGGGCGTGGCGGATGCATTGAAATCCGTCGAGCGGCTCGGTGTTGAAAAGCAGATCGGCGTCTATGCGGGCGCAAACTATGCACTGTCGCATGACTTCGCCACGATCCAGGCAGAAATGGCGCAATTTCCCGGCGGCGACGGCTATCTCGGCGCTTGGGGCACGCCCGAGCCGAAGTCCGATAGCGACCTCGTGGCACCGCCCGACGGCTTCGCGACGCACACCAAGGTGCAGAGCAAAAGCGCGGTGGATTTCATCGTCGATTCAGTGAAGCAGAATCCCGGCGAGGTGACGATTCTTGCAATCGGACCATTGACCAATATTGCGCTCGCCGCGCGTCAGCATCCCGAGATCGTGCCGTTGATCAAACAGATCATCTATATGGGAGGCGCGATCGACGTGCCGGGCAATACGACTCCAACGGCGGAATTCAACTGGTGGTTCGATCCGCAAGCAGCGAAAGAGGTGCTGCGTCTGCCGGTGAAGCAGGTCGTCGTGCCGCTCGACGTGACAGACACCGTGAAAATGGATAAGGCGCTTTACGACCGTATTGCACACGATCCAACGAAGCAGACCATCATTACTCAATTGTTCAAGACATTGAATGGCTACGGTTTCGACGGCAAGAACGGCTTCGAGACGAACCCGAACTACACCACGAACATATGGGACACACTGACACTCGGATACCTGATGCATCCTTCGTTTGCGACCCAGACCGTGGACGAGTGGGTGGACGTGGATACGAGTTTCGGCGCAAATGACGGCAAAGCTACCGGCTATGCGAGCTCACCGCCGGCTGGATTGCAGAAGATGACCATCGTCAAACGCTTCGACAACCAGAACTTCTTCAATTTCTATGTGGACCTGTTGACCCGGCCGGTGCCGCTGCCAGGCTGATCTATTGTCACGCGTGTACTGCTGCGAGGCTGCATGAATCCGCTTCATGCGGGATGCAAGCCACGCAGCAATTGACGCACGCGCGAGAGGTCCTGATCGACGTGCTCGGCGTTTTCGAACAACTCCGCGAGCCAGTCCACGAATGCGCGTACGCGGGGCGACACGCGGCGATTCTTCAGATAGGCGACCGAAACAGGCATGGGCACAGGCTTCCATTGCGGAAGTACTTCGCGCAATAGTCCAGAGTCGAGGTACGGTTGCGCGGCGATCCGCGCAGGTTGAATGAGCCCGTGGCCTTGCAGTCCGCAGGTGAGATACGCCTGCTCGTCGCTGACCTTCACGAAACCATTTACCTTGACGCTTTGCGCTTCGCCGTCCACTTCGAAATCGAAAGCGACTTCGCGGCCGTTATGCGGCGACATGCAATTGACCGCGACGTGCCCGCGCAGGTCGTCGAGGTCGGTCGGCGTGCCGTATCGATTGAGATAATCCGGACTTGCACAGGTCACATGCTCGAGCGTGCCGAGATGCCGCGCGACGAGATTCGAGTCCGGCAATTCACCGAGCTGGATGCTGCAGTCGATTGCTTCGGACACCAGATCCACCGTACGGTTGCTGACGCCAACGGCAAGGTCGAGGTTGGGATAGCGCGTATGGAAGTCGTCGAGCGCAGGCAGCACGATTGCGCTTGCCACCGAGCCGGGCATTTCGATGCGCAGGCGGCCGGTGAGGTTATCGGTGGCGTGTCTTATGCTGGCTTCCATTTCGTCGATATCGGCGAGGATTTGCGCACAGCGTTCGTAATAGGCGGCGCCTTCCGGAGTGACGCTGAGCCGCCGCGTGGTGCGGGCGAGCAACTGCGTGCCGAGCAGGGCTTCCAGATTCTGGACGATGGTAGTCGCCGTCGCGCGCGGAATGTTCAGCGATTCCGCTGCGCGGGTGAAGCTGTTCGTGTCCACGATCCGGATGAATGTGCGCATGGCGGTTATTCTGTCTATCATTCGGTGCCTCTCGTTTGGGGTTAGCTTTTTGCCTTTGCGGCGGGCTGTTTGGGTGTTTGATTGATTACGCTGGGGTTCTGTTTTTTGGAACCTTTGGCCTCTCCCTGATTTCACGGCGGGCTATTCGCGCTGCCCCTGTGCGGGGCGGCACTTACTTTCTTTGCGGCCGCAAAGAAAGTAAGCAAAGAAAGCGGCTCACACCGCTAGCTCATAAGTGGGTCCCCTGGCTCAGAGGAGGCAGTGGTGCATCTGGAATCCGTGCCCTCGCACATTCCGCACTCGTGACAAGGCAGTCATACTTCCCGCCTCGCGCAGTGCGCTCGTCGGAAAGGTGCACGGAACACCGTGCGCGCTTTGACGCGTATTGGTAGTACTTCCGATCGAAAACTTGGGCGCGACATGACTGCCCGCAACAAAAAGTACCGACGGTTTTATGAACGACCGCCACGGCGCGCGAAGCGCTGCCGGAGGAATGACTGCTTTGTCACGAGCGTGGAATGTGCGGGAGCACGGATTCCAGATGCACCACTACCGGTTGCGGACCACGGCGCCCACTTATGAGCTAGCGGTGTGAGCCCGCTTTCTTTGCTTACTTTCTTTGCGGCGGCAAAGAAAGTAAGTGCCGCCCCGCACAGGGGCAACGCTAAAAGACCGCCGTGAAATCAGGGAAAGGCCAAAGGTCCCACCCAGAAACAGAACTCCAAACCACAAAAAGCAAAAAACAAAGCCACCGCCCGCAGGCGCGAAAAAAACCCACGCCGCAGGCAGCAACCCTCTCAATCACTTCCGCAAAGAATCGAGATCGATCACAAATCGATACTTGACGTCGCTCTTCAACATCCGCTCATACGCCTCATTGATCTTCTGCATCGGAATGACTTCGACGTCCGAAGTGATTCCGTGCTCACCGCAGAAGTCCAGCATCTCCTGCGTCTCGGCAATCCCGCCGATCAGTGAGCCAGCCAGGCGGCGGCGCTTGAGAATCAGGTTGAACACTTGCGGCGACGGATGGTCGTGCTCCGGCGCGCCTACCAGCGTCATCGTTCCATCGCGCTTGAGCAGGTTAAGGAACGGGTTCAGGTCGTGCGGCGCAGCCACCGTATTCACAATCAGATCGAAGCTGTTCGCATGCGCTTCCATTTCTTGCGCGTTCTTCGAGATCACCACCTCGTGTGCGCCTAGCCGCTTCGCGTCCTCGATCTTCGACGGCGACGTGGTGAACAGCACGACATGCGCGCCCATCGCACGCGCCAGCTTCACGCCCATGTGACCCAGACCGCCCAGGCCGACAACGCCGACCTTCTTGCCGGGGCCGGCGCCCCATGTGCGCAGTGGCGAATAGGTCGTGATGCCCGCGCACAGCAAAGGCGCAACGCCGGCGGGGTCGAGATTTTGCGGCACGCGTAACGTGAATTCTTCGTCGACGACGAGCTGAGTCGAATAACCGCCGTACGTAATCTGTCCGTCGGCGCGATCCACGCCGTTATAGGTACCGACAAAACCGTTCTCGCAGTACTGCTCGAGCCCTTCGGCGCAACTTGCGCAGGTGCGGCACGAGTCGACGAGGCATCCTACGCCTACGAGATCACCCGTCTTGTACTTCGTGACGTCCGGTCCCACGGCGGTGACGCGGCCGACGATCTCGTGACCGGGCACCACGGGATACACGGTGTTCTTCCATTCGTTGCGGGCCTGATGCAGGTCGGAGTGACACACGCCGCAATACAGCACTTCCATCTGCACGTCGTGCGCGCGCAGTTCGCGGCGCTGGATTTCAAACGGGGCGAGCGGCGCGCTGGCGTCGGTCGCGGCATAGGCATATGTCGTGCTCATGGGTAGCTCCAGCAAAAGAGGGTGGATGTTGCAAGCCGCCCGCGATGGGCGATACATGTCGCCGATGCGGCCAGGTCTTGCCAATGTTTCGATCAGAGCGGGGGACCACCGCGCGGATCGGAACGCCCGCATGGGTGGCGAGTTCGTGAACTTGAACTGCCGACCAGACTGGTGGCGTAGCGCGGAAAGGATGATCCGGCAGGGTTCCCATAGTAGGAGCGCGCGGCCACTCAGTGAATACCTGAATGTCTTGAAGATTTGCCTAAAACTCCTGGAGAGGAGCGCACCAGGCAGTTTGGTGCTAAATTTCAAGCATTATTCTCTTGCACGTCACTATATCGTCATGTCGCAGCACTCGTCCGAACTGTGGTCACCCTCAGCCGAACTTCCAGTGGCCGACGCCGCGCAGCAGCGCCTGATCGAAGTATTCGACATGCTCGCGCCGAAGCCCGGCATGACGCGTTCGAGCCTGGAAGGTGTGAATCTGATGCGCGCCAACAGCCCGCTGCCGCGCATGCCGGTCATGTACGAGCCGAGCATTGTTATTGTGTGTCAGGGGCGCAAGCGCGGCTATCTCGGCGACCAGGTGTTCCAGTACGATGCGCAGCAGTACCTCGTGCTGTCCGTGCCGCTGCCGTTCGAATGCGAGACCGAGGCGAGCTTTGATCAGCCGTTCCTCGGCATCTCTATCCGGGTCGATCTGACCATGGTGGCCGAGTTGCTGATGGCGCTCAACGAAACGCAAGGCGCCGCGAAGAACGAACCGCTCGGCATTTACTCGACGCCGCTCGATCCCGCTTTGAGCAGCGCGGTGCAGCGTCTGCTGGATGCGCTGGCGTCGCCGCTCGACGCGCGCATTCTCGCGCCCAGCATCGTCCGCGAAATCTGTTATCGGGTGTTGACAGGCGAGCAGGGCGACGCGATTCGCGCGGCGCTCACGCACCAGAATCATTTTGGCCGCGTTGCAAAGGCGCTGCGTCGCATCCACGCCGATTATCACGGCGCGCTCGACGTCGATACCCTTGCTGCGGAAGCCGGCATGAGCCTCGCTGTTTTTCACGCGCAATTCAAGGCGGTGACAGCGACTTCGCCGATGCAATATGTGAAGACCACACGTTTGCATCACGCGCGCCTGTTGATGGTGCAAGACGGTTTGAATGCGGGCGCCGCAGCGGCGCGCGTAGGTTATGAAAGCGCCTCGCAATTCAGCCGCGAATTCAAGCGCCTGTTTGGCCTGAGTCCCGTCGACGAAGTGAAGCGCATGCGGGCAATCTACGACTCACCGCCGCCGCGAATCGTGCAGCCAGTCGCACGTTATGTCACGGCCGTGTAAGCGCGCTGCCTCACACCTTCTTCAGATACGCCGCCTTCAACATGAAGTTGCCGGCGTCCATTTTGCAGTCCACCTCGTGATCGCCGCCGGCGAGCCGAATGCTCTTCACTTTCGTGCCCATTTTCAGGGTGATCGAAGAGCCCTTTACTTTGAGATCCTTGATCAGCACTACCGCATCGCCGTCGGCGAGCACATTGCCGTTGGCGTCCTTGACCACGCGTTCGTCTGACTGGTCAGCGGATGTGACGGCAGCGATTGGCCATTCGTGCGCGCAGTCGGGGCAGACATAGTTCTCGCCGTCCGGGTAGGTGTTGTCCATTGCGCATTGGGGGCAGGCGGGAATTGTCGACATGGTTCTTTTCGGAGGGCGCGTGCGCCGAGGATCGGGATCGGTTGAGGGGGGGCGAGTATAGCCGACGCCTGCGTCGCGCTATCCCGCTTTCAGACGCCGCTGGCGTCCACACTGGGCCGCAGTTCGTAGTGCGAGCGTTTTTCTTCGTACATCAGCAGATCCGCGCGCTGCACGCCGGCTTCAAGGCGGTCCCCGCGTTGGCAGGTCGCGGCTCCCATTGAAAAACTCAGCGGCGAGCCCGGATAAAACTGATTGTTCATTTCGACGAGTTGGCGAATTGCGTCGATCATCGCCGCGCCGCCACGCTCGTCCGTGTTCGGCATCAGGATCGCGAACTCGTCCCCGCCGATACGGGCGGCCTGGAACGGCGACTCCATGGCTTTCGCCAGCACTTCGCCTGCGCGGCGCAGCAGCGCATCGCCGGCAGCGTGGCCGAGCTGGTCGTTCACGCGTTTCAGGCCGTTCAGATCGGCCATGATGATCGTGACGGGCCACGGACCTTTGCGCTCGAGCCGGTTCAGTTCGTCCACATAGAACGAACGATTGCGCAGCTTGGTGAGCACGTCGTGCTTGCCGAGAAATTCGAGGTACGCTTCGGCCTTCTTGCGTGCGGTGATATCGGTCAGCGCGACGAGCACGAGGTCCCAGTTCTTTTCGTGGCCAGGGAGCACCGAGAATTGCAGATGCACGTGCACCTCGCTGCCGTCGAGCGAATAGTTGAGCACCTCGCGCTGCTGGAACAGTTTGCCTTCCCACAGGTCGAGTAATTGCTCGCGGAAATGCGGCCCCATGTCGTCGCGGAACACTTCTGGCAGGCGCGCGAGCAGCGTTTTTTTGTCCGGCGCGGCAAACATTTCGAGCGTGTGCCAGTTCACGTCGAGCACGTGAATCTCCTGCATGCAGCGCTCGACGAACTCCGGATGCACATCGGTAAATACGCGGAAATCGCTAATGCCGGCCGCCCGCGCCTGATCGAGCAGCTGCTTGACCGCGCTGAAATCTTCGACCCATAGCGATACCGGCGAATGCTCGAACAGGCCGCGCGCATATTCCTCGGCGAGCGTCACGCGCCGCCGCGCCGCCTCCAGTTCGGTGATGTCTTCCACCGACACCAGCACGCGGTCCCAGCGCTCCTCGTGACCCGGCAGCACGGAGCCCTTCAGCAGTACGTCGACGCGCCGACCACCAAGCGTGTAGTTCACGGTCTGGCTCGTGAAGTGGGCTTGCCCGGCCCACAGCTGACACAGTTCTTCCAGGTGCGTCTTCAGCATATCGTCGCGGAACACCGTGGCGAGATTGTCGTTGAGCGTGGCGAAATCGGCGGCTTCGAATTGCGTCAGCGTCTTCTGATTCACCTTGATGACGCGAATGCTACGGGCGCATTCCGCAACCCGTTCGGGCGCATTCGCGAAGTGCGCGCGCAGGTCGGTCACGCCTTCGGCGCGCCATGCGTCGAACAGATCGCGCACGCCGCTGAAGTCTTCGACCCATAGCGAGACGGGCGCGAGGTCGAACATCTTCGAATCGTCGTTGGCGGGCTTGGGGACGCCTGGCAGAGTATCCAGCATGAGGTTCTCTTAGCGAAAAGTCCTGCTATTTTACGGCCCCTTTGAAGCCGCCTAAAAAACAAACGGCTTTCATCGGCTTGCAGGAGGGCTTCGCGTCAGCACGCAATAATTGGTCTTGCTACACTCGATTCGACGCGTTTCGTTTGCCAACCTCACACACGCCACCGGGAAAAAGGACGGACATGAAGCCTTCTCTGCTGATTCTCATTCACCTCGACGACGCGAGCCGCGCTTCTATCGAGGCAGAATTCGACAGCGTCTACGCGCCCGATCCGGCGCAACATGCCGCGGTCATCGCCACTCACGGCGCGACGATCCGCGCGGTGCTGACGAACGGCACACGCGGGATCAGCGCGGCTGAGATCGATCGCATGCCGAAGCTGGAATTCGTCAGCGCACTCGGCGCGGGCTATGAAAACGTTGCCGTCGACCATGCGCGCTCGCGCGGCATCGTGCTCGTGAACGGAGCGGGCACCAACGATCACTGCGTCGCCGACCACGCGTTTGCGTTGCTCCTGTCGATCGTGCGCGATGTGCCGCGACTCGACGAGGCGACGCGTGAAGGCGTGTGGCGCGATGCATTGCCGATGCGTCCGGACGTCTCCGGCAAGCGTCTCGGCATCGTGGGGCTCGGCAACATCGGCGAGAAGATCGCGCGGCGCGGCGCGGGCTTCGACATGGAGATCGGCTATCACAACCGCAAGCCGCGCGAAGGCACATCGTTATCGTATTTCGACGGCGTCGAAGCACTCGCGCAGTGGTGCGACTTCCTCGTGATCGCGACGCCCGGCGGTGCGGGTACGCATCATCTGATCGGCGCCAGGGTTTTTGAGGCGCTGGGCCCGGATGGTTTCGTCGTCAACGTTTCTCGCGGCAGCGTGCTCGATACCGCTGCGCTCGCGCAAGCGCTCGTAGCAGGGACGATCGCAGGCGCGGCACTCGACGTCTACGAGGGCGAACCGCAGCCGCCTGCTGCCTTGCTGAAGTTGCGCAACGTGGTGTTGACACCGCACGTCGGCGGACGCTCCCCCGACGCGATAGCGGCAGCCGTGAACAATTTTCTGCGAAACGCTGCCCGGCATTTCGCCGGCGAGCCTGTGTTGACCCCGATCTGACCAGACGCCGCTGTCTTTCGTCTGTCCATTGCGACCTCTGTGAACGCTGCCGCCTACGCATTTGCCAGAGGTGCAATGGCGTGGCGGTAGACTCATAATGAGTGTCCCGCGTTATGGTCGGCCTATTGGTGATATGAAACGCAGAGATGCGCTCGCTGCATGCTCGCTAGGCGCTCTGCTCGGCCCGGTCAGCCTGGCTCGCGCATCGGCGGGCAGACCTCGTGTGGTGTTCCTCAACCCGGGTGAGGCCGTCGAGCATGGCACCGGACAGCACTGGCAACTGGTGTCGGAATTCATGGGCATTGCGGCGCGGTCTTTCGACATGCGTCTCGACGTTGTGTACGCCGAGCGGGATCATCTGCTTATGTTGCGTCAGGCCGAGGAAGTCGCGCGCCGCGCCGATCCTCCCGATTACGTGGTGATCGTCAATGAAAAAATGGCCGCCCAGCAAATGCTTCAGTTGCTCGCTCGCTCGTCTTCGAAAGTTGTCGTCATTCATAACGACGTGACCGCGCGGCAACGTCGTGAGATCGGCGACGAGCGGCAAGCCATTCGGAACTGGATCGGAACGGTGACAGCCAACGCGGCGAGCGGCGGCTATCGCCTGATGAGCTATTTGTGCGGCCGGCTAGCCGGGGAACCGGCCAGGGTGATCGGCATCACCGGAGATCCCAACACGCCGGTTTCGCAGGAACGCGCCTCGGGTGTCGACGCGTTCCTGTCGCGCGTCGGCGGCTCGCGGATGTATCAACTGGTGTTCAGCGACTGGAGCTATGCGGATAGTGCGGAAAAGACGCGCGTGCTGCTTGCGCGCTATCGGGACACCAATCTTGTTTGGGCTGCTAATGATTCAATGGCGCTCGGCGCGTTGAGCGCGGTCCGGGCTCGGGGCGCGCGCGTGCTCGTAGGCGGCATGGGCGCGCTGCCAGGCGCGCTGCGCAGCGTCGCCGAAGGCGGACTGGCCGCGATGGTGGGCGGCGACTACTTCATCGGCGCGTGGGCGATGGTGCTGCTATACGACTACCATCACGGCAAAGATTTTGCGGCATCGGGAGGCGCCCGCCAGACGCTGGACTTTCTGAGCGTGGTTCATCAGGGCAACGTCGAGCGCTTTAGCCAGGCGATCTTCGATCATGGCGACGAACTCGATTTCACGATGTTTTCGAAGGTGCGGCATCCCGAACCCGGCCCCTACGATTTCACTCTCGCGCGGCTTGTCGGTCCATTCGCCGGGAGCGGGTGATGCGTCCATTTTCGCTTCCGGGTCTACGTTCGTTGAATCTGCACGCGAAGCTCATGCTCGCGCTTGCGATACTGGTCGCGGTGGTCGCGGGCACGTCGGCTTATCTGCTGATCGAGCGCCAGCGCGCGCAGAAATTTTCCGAACTCGAAGAACGTGCTGCGCGCATTTCCGATCTGTTCAGCCGTTCGCTCGCGTTGCCGCTATGGAACGTGGACCGCGGCGCGATCAGCGCCCAGCTTGCCGCGCTTTCGCCGAATCCGGAGGTCGTGCAGTTCACGGTCACCGCGGTAGGTTATGGCGTCGTGGCCGAGGCGAAGGGTGCACGCCGTGCCGACCCGTCCAGCGACGTGGTGCGCGTGCGGTCGATCGAATACCAGCCGCCCGGCAATGCGCCGCGCGAGAAGCTCGGCGAGGTGCGCGTTCAACTGTCGAGAGCACCGGCAATGCAGGCAATGCGCGATGCACGCAACGCAATTCTCGCGACCATAGCCGCCATGGTCGCCACGCTCTATGCGGCCACGCTGGTCCTGCTGAATGGCATGGTGCGCGGCCCCGTCAACCGGCTGGAAGAAATGGTGGACCGCATAGCAGGCGGCAATCTCGATGCGCGCTGCGCAGTGGAGTCCGACGACGAACTCGGCCGCCTCGCTGCGCGCGTCAATGCAATGGCGGATCGCCTGCGCGAATCGACGGCGCGCCTTTACGACAGTGAACAGAAGTACCGGAGCATTGTTGAAAACGCGCTCGAAGGCATTTTCCGCCTGCACCGCAACGGCTGGCTGGAGGAAGCCAATCCGGCGATGGCGCGTCTGCTCGGCTACAGCAGCGCAAACGCGCTGGTCGCTGCGGGAACCGGCGAGCCGGGCAAGCGGCCGTTTTCGTCCGAGCTAGTGGAGGACCTCTTTGCGCGCCTGAAGCGGGACGGCGAAATAGCCGAGCTCGATTTGCAGCTCACGCGACCTGACGGCACGGCAATCTGGGTACAACTGAGCGCGCGCGGCGTCGCGCACCCGCATGGCGATATCGTTCGGCTTGACGGTTTGCTCGCCGATGTCACGGCTCGCAAGCATGCGCTGGACAATCTGCGCCGCCACCGCGACAGGCTTCAGGTGGAAGTCGCTGAGCGCAAGCGCACCGAGCAGGAACTGCGGGCTTCGCGCGAGGAGCTTCGGCAATTGTCCTGGCACCTCGAAGTGATTCGTGAAGAGGAAAGAAAGCGTATCGCACTCGAAATTCACGACGAACTCGGCCAGCTTCTGACTGCGCTCAAGATCGACATTTCACTGCTGCAGATGAAACTGGCGGGCAATCCGGACGCGCTGCGCAAGACCGAAGCAATGCGCGAACTCGTCGAGAAAACCATGTGGATGGTGCGCAATGTGGCCAATCATCTGCGGCCTGCAGCGTTGAATTTCGGCATTGTGTCCGCGCTCGAATGGCTCGCCGAGGACTTCCACGGACGCCACCACATTCGCTGCTCGTTCGTGACGTATGGCGACGAACCCGTGCTGGAGGATTCGTGCGCGACGGCCATTTTCCGCATTGCGCAGGAGTCGCTCACCAATGTGGCGCGCCACTCGCGCGCGTCGCGTGTGGCATTGACGCTGCGTTCGGACGACGCGTCGATCGACCTGGAGATTCGCGACGATGGTTGCGGTTTCGATCTGAATGCCGTGTCGGCCGGGCACCGCGGCTCTTACGGATTGCTCGGCATGGCCGAGCGCGCCCGCCTGATCGGCGGAGCGCTCTCGATTGCGAGCAGCGCCGGTTCGGGTACTGTCGTCGCGGTGCGCATTCCTCTATCGGACGATGTGCGGGCAACGTTCGTGTCGTGAGTTGGTGTGACCTCCCGGCTACTTGTGCGTGATGCGCCTTACCGTACTGGTAACCAGGTCGACGTAGAAGAGGTCTCCGTCTTGACCTGCTTTCAAATCCACCGGTCCTCCTTGCAGACCCTTCGCAAAGTTCTGTGGCGTGTTGTCGGGAGGCCGCATTGTCCAGATGCATTTGCGCAAAAGATCACCGAAGTACAGCGCGTTCTTGAACTGAATGGGGTAGGTCGTGCTCGTGTCGTCAGTGAACCCAATGGCTGAGAGCACGCTGCCGTTCTGGTCCGGCCCTCCGCCGGACGGTTTGCCGCCGCAGGCCCTCCCTTTTCGATCGTCGAGCGTGACGTAACCCAGGTGAGCGTAGGCAAAGAACGGCGCAGTGACACCCCCAACGCTCCCGCAGTAGGCAGTGCTCTGATAGTCGGGTTGCGGAGCCGCAGCGGCGTTATTACCAGGGTTCCATCCTTCGTAGCACGGCCATCCAAAGTTCTGGCCCGCGACGCTCACATGATCGATGGACTCCCAGGCGTTCCAGCCGACATTGCCGATATACAGTTCATCCGTGCCGGGCGCGCGCGCAAAGCGGAAAGGATTGCGCAGGCCGTTTGCAACCGTGGCAATGCTTTGGGTGGTCGTGCCTGGATTCACTATCCGCAAAATAACGCCATCGCTGTAGGGCGAGACAGCCTGACTGCGGAACGCCCCCTGTGGCAGATTCGTGCCATCGCCGCAAGCGTTATCCAACTGACCGTAGTCGACCTGATTGAAGCTTGCGCCGTCGCCAGCGCTAACGTAGAGCGTTTTGTTATCCGTTCCGAAAACCAGGCCACCGATACTGTGGGACGTGTAGAAGAAGCACCAGGTCTGGTTGCCTGACGTTGCGGCGGGCAGGATCTTCGTTTCGCCCGTCCCTGTCAAAAGGGAAAGCTGGCCATGGGTAAGGACGTTTCCGCTGCACGCCCCAGTAGCAGGTGGCGTGGTGTAAAGCACGTAGACCTTGCCGTCGTTCTGGGGATCTACTGCAAGCCCGAGCAGTCCACGGTCGGAATCATTGCAGACTTTGCCGCTCAGGTTGCCAAACAGCAAACAGGTGGGAGAAGACAAGTCGCAATCCCACACCCTGCCGCCTTTTTCGGCAACGAAAACCCTCGTCTTATTCTTGTTGAAACTTATCGCTGTCGGCTGGTTAAGACAGCCGCTGTATAAAATCTGCTCGGTGAAACCCTTTGGGAGGGTCGGTTGCGGCCTGGTGATGGAAGCGGGTTGGCACATAACCGACTGCGTAACAACCGCAGCATTGGAGACAGCGGCGTTCGGGGAAACTGCCTCCGCCGCACCGGGCGGAAACGGTAGAGTCAGCAACAGTACCAGCGCGGCGATTGAGCCGCTTTGGCTAAACCAGTTTTTGCTAAAGCGCGACATTTTGACCTCCCGCACGGATCGGACCGCGAGGCAGCGCCACCCACCGCGTGAGTCGTTTGCTTTCGACGCCGCAGATGTTAAATAGTGGTCTGTGCAACGGTGGGCGGCGGACAAAACACTGTCAGCGTTTGCCACGCGAGCCGGCCGAGCGGGACGCTGAAGCGCGAATCACGCTGCGGGACCGGCACTTGTGCCGGATGCGCCACGACGCCCGGCGCTACGGCTAATCGATTTATTTGATGGCGTCGTGGTCGGGTTTGTCGGATTACGCCGCCGCAGCTGCTGCGAGCGACTCTTTTCGGCAATGTAGCGCGTCGAGGTCGGCCAGCGTCGGTAAACCAGGAATCCTAACCCATCGGAGATGACCTGCATGAATGAGCAGCCGGTGAAGACGGTCGCGACCGGGAGTTTGCGGATCGCTTTCCTCGACTATGGTCCCAGCGACGGTTGGCCCGTCATCCTGTCGCACGGTTTTCCCTACGACGTTCATGCCTTCGATGACGTGGCGCCGATCCTCGCCGACGCTGGAGCGAGAATCATTGTTCCCTATACGCGCGGGTTCGGTCCTACCCGCTTCGCGACCGACGCAATCATGCGAAGCGGGCAACAAGCCGCGCGCGGTCGCGATATCGTCCAGCTTGCGGACGCTCTCGGCCTTGAGCGCCCGATCCTCGCCGGTTTCGACTGGGGCGGCAACGCGTCGTGCGTCGTCGCGGCGTTGTGGCCGGAGCGGATAGGCGGCCTTGTCTCGTATGCGGGCTACGACATCATCGATGTCAGCGCCCAACGACGTCCATCCGCGCCTTCGCTCGAGCACGTTTGCTGGTATCAGCATCTGTTTCAGACCGAGCGCGGGCGCGCATGCCTCGCCGAACAACGCCGCGACCTGTGCCGGATGCTGTGGGAAGAGTGGTCGCCGGGCTGGCGGTTCGACCAGGCGGTGTTCGACCGTACGGCGGCGTCCTTCGACAATCCTCACTTCGTCGATGTGGTGATCCATTGTTACCGCCACAGCTTCGGCCTCGCAGCCGGCGACCCAGCGTTGGACTCTCTCGAACAGCGCCTCGCGCAAAAGCCCGCCATCGCGGTGCCCGCAGTGACGCTCGACGGCACGAGAGACCCGCTGAAACCCGGCGGGACGTCAGATCACAGCCGCATGTTCATCGCCGCGCACGAACACCGCGTGATCGATGCGGGACATAACCTGCCGCAGGAGCAGCCCTCGGCTTTCGCCGACGCGATCCTCAAAGTACGCGAGTGGCTATAAGAGCGGCGTGCCGCGCTGTCCGATGACCTGGACAGGCGGGTGAGCAACTCGCCGTCGTTCCCGTTACGCCGAGCGACGAACGATCGCGCCCGTCACCCGCAAGCCCCCACTTCGCCGCACGCCGTGCAGAAGTCGCATCCGTCCTTGCGAATCACGGCGTTCGCGCCGCACGACCCGCATTTGCGCCCCAGCATCGTATGCAGTCCCGGTAGCACGCCGGGCTGCGTCGATTGCAATGTGCTGGTTTCGGCTTCGCCCGGATGCGGGCGGATGCCGAAGTCCGCGGGCAACGCGGTTTCCGCTTTCATCTGTCCGCGCGGCAAACGCGCGAGCAGGCGCGATGGAACCTGATTGCCCTCGGCATCGAGGAACCCACGCCGGTGCAGGATCTGCTGGATTGCAAAGGCGAGGGCGGCGACTTCCGAGTCGTGCCAGCGCGGCGTGCGGTGACCGTCCAGACGCTGCACTTCGCCAAGACGCACTTGCCCCCGATCCCACGACACCTTGCGCATGTCCTGCAGATTGCGTGCGACGAACCCGCCGCGCGCGGCGAGCGACAGCGAACGCATGGTGGCCGTGATCCATTGCTGCGACTCGTCGCGCTGACCGGTCGGGATAAAGAACTCGATGGGCCGCTCGATCGTCACGTCTTCTCCGCCGAGACGCCCTGTCACCTCGATAAACGACACCGCGACGTACAGCGATTTCTTGCCGGCTTGCGTCAGATACTCGACCTTCTCGATGATCGCCGGCAGCTCGCCTTTCGGCCGATGGTCGATCGCGATACGCAGCGGATCGAGATCGGTTTCGGCCAGCGTGTCGTCGGCTTGGGGCGGGCTCACGCTGAGCACCGCGCCGAGAGTTTCGTTCGGCCGATACGTGGCGAGACCCTTGAGGCCGCTTTTCCACGCATCGAAATAGAGGCTTTCGAAGGCTCCGAACGGATAGTCGGCGGGCACGTTGACCGTCTTCGAGATCGACGTGTCCACGTAGGGCTGCACGGCCGCCATCATGTCCAGATGATCGCGCGCGGACATTTCGAGTGCGCTGACAAAATAGTCGGGCAGCCGGCTCACGTCGCCGCCCAGCTCGCGGTAAAGCCGGTACGCGTAGTCTTCGACATCGAACGATTCGCGGCCGCCGTCCGCCATCACCTTCATGCGCGTATAGGTCCACGAGAATGCGGGCTCGATGCCGTTGGACGCGTTGTCCGCGAATGCGAGGCTTACGGTGCCGGTCGGCGCGATCGACAGAAGATGGCTGTTGCGAATACCGTGACGGCGAATCGCCTCTTTGATGTCGTCGGGCAAGCGCGATGCGAACGTGCCGGCTTCGAGGTAGCGCGCGGCATCGAAGAGCGCAAACGCGCCGCGCTCCTTGGCGAGTTCCACCGAAGCGCGATACGCCTCGTCGCGCATCAGCCGCGCAATACTCACGGCGAAGTCGCGGCCTTCCTGCGAGTCGTAGCGCAAGCCGAGCATTACGAGCGTATCGCCGAGTCCGGTGAAGCCCACTCCGATGCGGCGTTTCGCGCGCGATTCTTCGTATTGCTGCGGCAGCGGCCACAGCGTGACGTCGAGCACGTCGTCGAGAAAACGCACCTGCGTGCGCGTGCGCCTCGCGAGACCGTCCCAGTCGAACGACGGCTTGCCGCCTTTCATTTGCGCGAACGGATCGATCACGAAACGCGTGAGATTCAGCGGGCCGAGGTTGCAGCAGCCATAAGCGGGCAGCGGTTGTTCGCCGCAAGGGTTGGTCGCCCGAATCGTTTCGACGGCGCGCAGGTTGTTGTCGTCGTTCATCCGCGAGATGAACACGATGCCCGGTTCTGCGACGTCGTAAGTGGAGCGCATGATGCGGTCCCAGATCTCGCGCGCGGGACGCTCGCTGTAGACCCACATACCGTCGTTCCGCTGTCTGACGTCGCCTGCTGCGCGCAGCGCCGGCGACGGCTCGGCGCGATGCACGAGCTGCCAGGGCTGGTCTTCTTCGACCGCCCGCATGAATTCGTCGGTCACGCCGACGGAGACGTTGAAGTTGTTCCAGCGTCCCTTCGAGTGCTTCGCCTCGATGAATTCGAGGAGGTCCGGATGATCGCAGTCGAGCACGGCCATCTGGGCGCCGCGCCGCGAGCCCGCGCTTTCCACCGTGCGGCAGGACGCGTCGAACACATCCATATAACTGCACGGCCCGGACGCCGACGAACTCGTGGTGTGAACGCGCGCGCCCTTGGGCCGGATCGCCGAAAAGTTGTAGCCGACGCCGCCGCCGCGCCGCATCGTCTCCGCGGCTTGCAGCAGCGCGACGTAGATGCCGGGCAGCCCTTGTTCGTCGACGCCTTGAATCGCGTCGCCGACCGGCTGCACGAAGCAGTTGATCAGCGTGGCCGCGATGCCGGTGCCCGCCGCGCTCATGATGCGTCCGGCGCCGAGCGCGCCGTGTCGCAGGTTGTCGACGAAAAGCGCTTCTACCGATTCGCGCAGTTCCGGCGGTTCGGCCTCGGCGACGCCGCGGGCGACGCGCCTGAAGACGTCGTCGGCGGATTGTTCGTCGCCTTTCGCGTACTTTTCGAGCAGGACGTCGGTGGAAAATTGCTGCGGAGCGACTAGAGGAGTGGGAGGCGCGCTCGCCGCGCCGGTGTCCTGCCGGGTCGACGGATGCGGCGTGTCTTCTGCCATGGTATGCCCTCGAGCAGCGCCGTGGCGCGCACGGCGCGATAGGTGAATATGCACGTCACGTTACCGCCGCGCGGTGGGCAGGCGGGTGACGTGACGCAAGCAGGTCCACCTTAACGCACGTGGCGAAGGGCCGCAATCGGGGGAGGGTTGTGCGCGGCGCGGTCTTGGAACCGCGTGGCCGCGCCGGCATGCAGACAGGGATACAGCAGAAAAATCAGGCTTCGGCAGGTAGCGCGCCGACAATTTCGGCGCAAATCATGGCGGAAGCATTCGCCGGCGCTGGGCGCTCGGCCGGCTTGAATACCGCGTCGCCGCGTCGAATCTTGCGACGCGTCACTGCGCACGTTCCCGAAGTGTGCGCGGATCTGCGCCGCCAGCGCTGCTCGCCGTAATGACATCGCCCCGGCTCGACCCAGCGGATCACCAGCGTCGTGTCGGAGCGCTCGAGAATTTCGATGCGTACGCCGTTGGTACCGTCAAGGGGGATGGACTCCAGGGTCATCATCGTCGGCTCCGTATTTGTGGGTGTGCCGAATGTAGACCTGCGCGCGCCGCAGAGCCATTGTGTCCCCGTTGAAACACTGTTCCCCAATTAGCAACAATCAGACTTGACTTTCGAAGGGGCTTGAATCGGCGGGGCCTAGCGGCGAGCTTGCTATCACGAAATGGGATAGGAGCGTTTTTTGCAACGCAGTGTTGTAATCGCTGAGACACCAGAACCGCGGTCAGAGGCGTGCGCGCGCTTCCTTTAAGATGTCATTGCGATGGTACGAGCGCGTCCCGCAAGTCTAACGTGTTTGGCTTTGGCGAGTCGGCTCGCGCGCATCCCGGTTTCAACATTGGCATTACTAGAAGAGCTCACATGAATTCACGTCCACCCGTCCCCCCGCCAGACTCGACGCATTCCACGGAGTTGCCGGCAACGCCTGGGCGCGTCAAGAAGCAGAGGGCGGCTTCGCTGGTGCTTTACATTGGGCTCGTGCTGCTGGCGTTGTGGGTCGTGCGCGACTTCATCCCGGTGGTCGCCTGGGCAGGCGTGCTGGCAATTGCCTTGTGGCCGCTGCTGCGCAAGGTCGAAGGCAACCGCTGGCTCACCGGCCGCACCACCTTGATCGCGGCCGTGCTGACCCTTGCGATAGCGTTGCTCGTGGTGCTGCCGGTCGGCATCGGCATTGCGCAGGCCTTGCGCGAAGCGCGTGACCTCAGCGAGTGGTTCAAGACCGCGCAGGAGAACGGCATTGCAATGCCGGATTTCCTTCACCGTTTGCCGTTCGGTGCCCAGCAGGTCGCGGCGTGGTGGCAGACGTATCTCGCGCCGCCGTTGCGCGATTCCGCAGCGATGAAGGGCTTGCACAGCACCACGGTCGTCACGCTCGGGCGGCACTTCGGCGCGCGCGCCGTGCATGCGGTCACCGTCTTTGCATTCATGCTGGTGACGCTGTTCGTGATCTTCCAGGCAGGGCCGCGTCTGTCGGGCGCATTGAGCCGGGGCCTGCGGCGCGGTTTCGGTGAAGACGGCGCGCAGCTCGTTCAGCGCATGGCCACGGCGGTACGCGGCACCGTGTCCGGACTGGTGGTAGTCGGACTTGGCGAAGGCGCGTTGCTCGGCGTCGCCTATTTCGTAACGGGCTTGCCGCATGTGGCGCTGCTTGCGCTCATCACCGCGATTGCTGCGATGTTGCCGTTCTGCGCGCCGATTACTTTCAGCCTCGCCGCGTTGTGGCTGTTCTCGCAAGGATCGGTGGCGGGCGCAATCGGTCTGCTCGTGTTCGGTGCGATCGTGGTGTTCGTCGCCGAGCATTTCGTGCGGCCCGTGCTGATCGGCAATTCGACGCGCCTGCCGTTTCTGCTCGTGCTCTTTGGCATTCTCGGCGGCGCCGAAACGTTCGGCCTGCTCGGCCTCTTTATCGGCCCCGCGTTAATGACCGTGCTGATGGTGCTGTGGACCGATCTCGTGCAGTAGTTGCACGCACATCAATGCAATGCCGGTCCCGCTCTGCGCGGCGCCCGTCTCAGGGCCGCTGATTCGACGGATGTTCCTGCACCGGCGATCTCGCGCAGCCGAGTGTGTATTTCAATGCGCCCGGCAGAAGGGCGCTCCATACGTCCCACGTGTGGCCGCCGTCGATAATGCGCAGCGCTGCCGGATTGCCGGCTAACCGAAGGTGCGTGTAAAGCAAAGACGCGTCGGCCTGAATGGCGAGATCGTCGTCGCCGGCGGCGATAAAGACGGGCACGCGATAAGGCCGGCTCATATAGCGCTCCCACTGCGCCGGGTAGTTCAGCTCGTGCCAGATGCGCGGATCGAATTGCCGCTCCCCGAACACGCCGACACGTCGCGCGGCCGAACCGCGCGGCGGCTCGTTTGCATAGATGGCAGGGCTCAGCAGCAGCGCGCCGCAAAACCGTTCCGGCTGCGTCATCACGTAGCGCAACGCGCCGAAGCCGCCCATCGAGACGCCGCCGATCATCCGCCCGGCGCGCTGGGTCGATACGGCGTAGTGCGTTTCAATCTCGGGGAGGAGATCGTCGAAGAAAGCGGTCTCCATCTTTTCCTTGCGATCGACGTACCAATCCGTGCCGCCTTGCGGCATCACGACCGCGACCGGCGGGATATCGCGGTGTTCGATCAGCGCGTCGACCGTGCTTTGCAGATGGCCTTGGGTGATCCAGTCATTCGCGTCGCCATTGTTGCCGTGCAGGAGATAGATGACCGGAATGCGCGCGGCGACCGGACGATAGCCGGTCGGCAGATAAACCGTGTAGGACCAGTCGCGTCCGAGCGCGGACGAATGGAAGCTTCGACTCGTTACCGTGCTTGCAAAAGACGAAGCGCCGCAAGCGGCGCAAAGAACAGCCAGCACGGAGTGTAGGAATGGACGCATGTCAGGGTAGGAAGCAGCCGCGCCAGATGACGCGCGGCCGTCATGCTATCAGCATCCGGTGGCTCTTTGTCCAAAGAGCTTTATGGCGACCCCTTGTTCCGGATACCGGGCACGCAGCGGGGTAAAAGCTTTGCAAGGCGGCGTGTCGAGGTGCCGCCATGCGCATTGCCTTCGGCGCTTTATGGCGACGTGCGGAGTCGCGTGGTGAAAAGACGCGTCACGAGGCGCTTGAGCGGCTCGGTCCCGCACGCGACGGCGAACAAGGCCGTGACCGCGCACGCGTCGGCGAGCAGACCGAGCGGATAGTTCAGATAGCCGTCGGTTGCCGCATACAGCACCGAGTCCACCACGAGCGAGATTACTGCGCCGGCGACGAAGCAAAGCAGGCCCTTGCGTCCAATGACACCGATCAACGGCAGCGACTCAGCGAGTTTTTTTGCCCAGCCAAGCTCGATCAGGTTGGCGACAAGCCATGCGATGGCGAGGAAGTTGACCGCTCGCAAGTAGGACAGATTCTGCTTGAAGCTCGCATCGAGCGGCTCGCGTTCAATAAAGAGCTTGTAGTAAGCGGCGAGCGCCACTACCGAGCACGCCGCGAAAGTGACGAGCCAGCCGAAGCGATGCTCGCTCACTCGCTGATAGACGGGCTGACAGCGCGCGAGCGCGCCGAGCACGAACAGCAACTGCCAGGCGAACGGGTTGAAGTCCCAATGCATGTCGGGCGCGGCCGGCAGATACGCATTGATGGCCGGCGCGCCGGCCCACAGCGCTACGCTGCCGGCAAGCAGAAGCCAAGGCTTGCTGCGCGCAAGCGGCAGGATCATCGGCACGAGGAGCGCGAAGAAAGCGTACATGGGCAGCACCGACGCAAGGTAAGGCTGGCGGCGGAACAACAGGATGTCACGCATGGCGGCGACGGGCGTGTCCATCAGGTCGTCGAGGTCGGTGATCGCGAGGTTCGGCGCCTCGATGCTGAATGCGTTCAGGACCGCGCTCACGAGCAGCATCAGGCCCGCGGTCACGAGAAACGCCCGATAGATTTCCAGCGAGCGCCGCAGGAAGCGGTTGCGCGCGATGGTTTCGCTACGCCGCTCGGCAAGCGCCGCGTAGGCCGTCGCGGTAGCAAAGCCGCCGAGGAAGACGAAGACTTCCGCGGCGTCGCACAGCGCATACGCGTGCAGCGTGACGCGCGACAGAATGCTTCCGCCGATGTGGTCCACCACGATGATCAGCAGAACGAGTCCGCGAAAAAAGTCGAGCTCGACTAAACGGGATTGCGACGGTTTCATTGTTTTTATGCCAAAAGCAGCCGCGTGCGACGGCGCGCTCTTTCAGCGCGTCGGGCGTCTCACATGGCTTTGGAATAGTGGATGAGTGCCGCGGCGGCCGCGCAATCGCGTTGCCGCTGTCGACCGGCACGAAGGCACGGTTGCACGATGCAGTAAAAATGACCCGGGCAGAGCGGCGGAGTTCCGCTTCGGTGCCGCGAAAGTCAGCGATTATATTTCTTTCTGTGACAAGTCTGCTCGGAGTCACGCAAATGGGAAGCCCGCCCACATGGGTTGTCGGCGGAATAGGCGGTTAAAGACAGTGGAGATTTCGCAACGTTTTGACATATCCAGGCGACACCCAATGGACGGACGGCTTACGGCGTGTGAGGATTTCCCGTAAGCGCGTCAGGCATCTAGAAGCGCGTTGTCGTAGGGTCAAGAAGAAGGCGTCGGATCGAGTTAGGCCCATTACTCGAGTGCAGGGGGATCGTCATGAACAAGCAAGTGTTCGCGCTCGCTGTTTCCACCGCTGTGTCCGCCGCTTTCAGCGCACCAGCTTCGGCGCAGACGAGCGTCACGCTGTACGGCGTGCTCGACGAAGGCATCAACTACACGAACAACGCCGGCCGTGGCCATGCCTACGAGTTGGCGAGCGGCTATGCGCAAGGCAGCCGATGGGGGCTAAAGGGCGCGGAGGAACTTGGCGGCGGCCTCAAGGCGATTTTTCAGCTCGAGAATGGTTTCGACCTGAGTTCCGGGCGATTCAATCAGGGTGGCCGTATGTTCGGACGGCAGGCTTTCGTCGGCCTGAGCGCGGACCGCTTTGGCACGTTGACGTTCGGGCGCCAATACGATTCGGTAGTCGATTATCTGGCGCAGACCACGGCCAATGGCAATTGGGCCGGTTCGCTCTTCTCGCACCCCTACGATAACGACAACACGGATAACTCGTTTCGCCTCAACAACACCGTCAAATACACGAGCCCGTCGCTTAGCGGTTTTCAATTCGGCGGCACGTACAGCTTCAGTAACGATACCAACTTCGGCAATAACCGCGCTTATAGCGTCGGCGGACGGTACGCCTATGGAGGGCTGCTCGTGAGCGCCGCCTATTTACAGGCCAATAATCCCGGCAATGGCGTGAATGGTGCAATTACCGCCAATGACGCCAGCTTTATCGCAACCCGTATGCGCGTATTCGGTGGCGGCATTACGTATAATTTCGGTCCGGCTACGGCGGGCTTTGTGTACAGCAACTCGAATTATCTGAATCCGACCGGCAATGGTTATCTCGGCGTTACGCCGCTGGTGCCGCCCGGCGTATTGCTGAACTCGTTGAAATATCAGAACTTCGAGTTGAACGGAAAATACCAGTTTTCACCGGTGCTGTTCGTCGGGGCGCAATACGTGTACACGATGGAAAACTACGATGCGTCGAACGGCGGCGTCAAACTGAAAATCCATTCGTTTGGTTTGATGGCCGATTACAACCTGTCCAAGCGCACCGATGTCTACATTCAAGGCGAGTACCAGCACGTGACTGGCGATTCCACTTACTCGATACTCGATGATGCGTTTATAACCGGCGCGCAAGCGCCGTCGTCGACATCGAAACAGGTCGTGGTGCGCGCCGCGATACGGCATAAATTTTAGATCCGGCCTGTACGCCGCCGCCGGTAACGACGATACAAAAGAAAAACGCGCCCGGTGAGCAGTTCACCGGGCGCGTCGTTTTTTGCCGGTCATTCGCACCGGCTGCTTCATTCGATACTCAGTTCATCAGGACGTTTTGCACCAGAATGCCGGCCATCACGCCTGCGGGAATGCCGAAGGTTCGGCCGCGGAGAGTCGCACTCAGATCTTCGTCGAGAATAAAGCTGCTGCGGCGCTTGCTCCATACCGTCTTGTACAGAACCGGCCTGGTGTCGGCGATAAGGAGCGAGATGACCGCCGTCGCAATGACCTGTTCGAATGCATGCAGTCTGGCCATGAGCGGGGAAAATTCAGCCCCGACGCAGAACAGCACCATGATGGCGGTAGCGATCACGGCGCCAAAGAAGAAACCGCTCATGAAGCGGTTGGCTGATGTAAGAGAATCCACTTGAGCCTCGACTTCTTCATCGTCCGGGTGAGGGTTGATGAAGCAAAATATTCTGAAGGGAAGGTATTTCAGTTGAGTAACTGGGGAGCTTTTTCGGTGCGCGGCAGTCAGCATCAAAAGAGGCCTAAGAATATTTTTTTTATGCTCTTCAACCTATCGTCCGTTTCCTAATCACGCTTCGGAGAAATCCTAAAGCGCGAGGGCGGATACGGGCCCCGCCCCGGCTTAGTCAACCGTGGGACATTGACCTGACTTCTTCGATGGAGATTTCATGAGCAATCGTGCGACGCAAATTCTTCCTCACCATCGTTATGTTCATTCGCTGGGCGCGCCGCTCGCCTGCGTGCAAGGCACAATCAGCAAAGTATTCGCGAGTCCGGACAACCACCACGGCGCGAATCATCAGCATATGGTCATCAAGATCGACAAAGTGTTGAAGTTCGAAGGCGGCACGCAAAACCTGGTGGGCACAGAAGTGTTCGTGGCGGTTCGCTTCGGCGACAACGAGGGACTGTCCGAAGAGATCCCCGGACTACAAGCCGGTCAACCGATCGAGGTGCAAGGCGAATACATTCCCGAGGCGAGCGCCTATCCGACCGACGACAATTCGGACCCTGTCCTGCCAGTCCTGCATTTCACTCACCATCCCGTCGGCTACGTGCGCTATGCGGGGCAGTACTACAGCTGATGCTTGCCGGCTCGACCGGCGTGCGTGGACCATCGCCTTTTCGAACCGGCCATTCAAGTTATGACGGCGGCGTGCCGTTAAGCAGATGGCGTCGACCGCGTTGCCCGCCCGTTGCGCGCGCAACGACGCATGCAAGGCCGTGCGTAACGTTTGTATCAGACTGTGTGACGCGCCGGGTTTTCTGTTGAAGCCACTTTACAATTCTGCTGGGAATTTAGTCCGGTCTGGCCCGTCCGCGAAGGGAGTGGCGGCTTTGAGCGCCCGAATCCGCCGCCGCGCGAGCGACGAATCGACGAGCCGGGCCGGTCGAATGCAGGGCAAGAACAGCAAGGGTGCGGGGCGCGCAACGCGCGCTCGCCGGGCCGCCAAACGAAAGGCTGCGCGTTGTTCAATCGCGCGCATCGCATGCGGCAAGGCGCCTGCGACCTGCCAACAAGATACGTCAGGATTCGAACATGATCGGAAAGCGTTTCGACAGAGCAATAATGGTCAGCATTGCCGGCGCGTGGCTGGCGCTTGCGATGACCGGTTGCGCGAACGTCGGGCAGCAGGGTGCGCAGGGCGACGGAGCATCGGCAACAGGCGCCACCAGCCTTGCAGGCACGGCGGGACTGTCTGCATCGGCGAATACGCCGGCGCCGGCCGCCAATGAAGCCTCACCACTCAGGAAAGCGCCGCCGCTGGTGTATCGGGTCAAGCGCGGAGACACGCTGGCGCGCATCGCGCAGCGTCATCATTGCAGTGTTGGGCAGTTGCAGGCGTGGAACGGCCTCAAGGCATCGTCGCGGTTGAAGCGGGGCCAGGTGTTGCATGTTGCATCGCCGGAAACGGTGCAGGCGGTCAACGCGGCTGCGGCTGCCGCCAAAGCCGCCGCTGCTACGTCGAGCGCCTCTGTCGCGCAGACTTCCGCGGCCGATGGAGCCGCAGCCGTAACGTCGTCAGCCGCGCAAGCTTCGGCCGGGCCTAGTGCCGCCGAAGCGCGCGAAGTCGCGCAACAGACCATGCGCCACGCGAACGGTGTCGCGCTCGCGTGGCCGGCGGGCGGCCGGGTGGTCGAAGGGTTTCAGCCGGGCGAAACGCGCGGCATAGAGATCGGCGGCAAGGCAGGCGATCCGGTTCGTGCTGCGGCCGACGGCAAGGTCATGTACGCCGGTACGGGGCTGAACAGCTACGGCAGTCTCATCATCGTCCAGCACAACAAAGACTTCCTCACCGCCTACTCGCATAACCGCAAGCTGCTGGTCAAGACGGGAGACATCGTTCGTCAAGGGCAGCAAATCGCCGAGATGGGCGATCAGAACAACTCACGCGTCTCGGTCGGTTTCGAATTGCGCCGCGACGGCAAGCCCATTGATCCAATGCCGTACCTGCCGCAAGGACGCGGCTAGGCGCATCTCGTCGGGCGGCTTCAGTCGAGCTGCCCGAGCCACCCGAGCGCCGCCGCGACGATTGCTTCCGGCGCATCTTCCTGCACCAGATGGCCTGCGCGCGGCACGGCCTGAAAGCGCGCCTGCGGAATCAGCGCGGCCAGGCGACGGCCGCGCTCCAGCTCAATCCACCGATCCTCTTCGCCCCACAGAATCTGTGTCGGGCAGCGCAGTTGCGCATAGCGGGGTTCGACTTCGTCTGTGTAACGCTGATCCATTTGCGCGATCTGCCGGTAGAACGCAGCTTGCCCTGTTGCGCCGAGCCATGGTGTTACGTACGGCGCAAGCTCGTGATCTGTGATGTCGCGCGCGATCGCGCCGCGCACATACGCGTTGACCACGGCCTCGTGAATATAGGGCGGCAGCCCTGCGAAGGCGTCGCCGTGGCGGCGCACGTGCTGGACGAACGGCGAACCCCACGGCGCGAGCGCCACCGGATCGATCAGCATGAGGCTGCGGTAGTCGCAGCCGTTGATCAGATGCGCACGCAACGACGTGGCTCCGCCGAAGTCATGCGCGATCACATCCGGGCTCTTCAATTGCCAGTGCGCGAGCAACTCGGCGAGCAACTCATTCTGGACACCGAGAGACACGTCCTGGCCGTCGCACATGGCGGACTGCCCATAGCCCAGCAAATCGTAATAATGGACCGTGCGATGTTGCGCGAGATGTGGCGCGATGCGATGCCAGACATAAGATGAAAACGGTGTGCCATGCACCAGCACGAGTGGCGGGCCGGTTCCTGTCACGTTGAAGCGCACGCTTTGATCGCGGAACGTATAGGTTTGGGGCAGTGGCCAGTCGTTCATGGCAGTGAGCGGTTGTGACGAAGTCTGCTTACGTTAGCAGGGCTCGCGACAGCATGCATCACGGTTTTGCGTGGTTTTAAACGGCCGGCGCCGCGATCACCTCCGGACTCTCCTCCGCTTGACCGCTCACATCCCGCAAAAGCTCACCGTAAAATTGTTCAGCAAACCCAGGCAATTTGGTCGATAGGTCTTTCATCGCGCTTGCACGGCACCTCCGTCGACCAGTCACGCATGCATCATCTTTACGAATCGCGCATGAATGCCCTTGAATCAGGGCGATTTTGCGCCGTCATGGTTAGCAAAGCCTGGTAATCGCTGATTGGCAAAGCTCCGCCGCTTAGGAACAACCACGCCGGATTGACGCACACTACTCGCATGCAACCGCTTGCGAACGGTGAGGAAATCCGGGAGACGCTGGCAGTCGGTGACTACTTTGCTTGCGCGCCGCGCAAGAGTTGCGATACCTGGCCATGCAGATGCAGTATCGCCGGATCGGCCTGCAACAGCGGCAGATAACGCGGCAGGAAAATATTGTTCGGCTGGTCGGGGGAGAAGAGGCCGGTAACGGCTTCGGCAGCGGCGATCCGGTCCGTGGCGTCGGCTTCCTTGTCGTCGAGAATTTCGTCGACGTTCGCGATGATTGTCGAGAGCGGCGTGAGCCAGCGGAAGCCTGTACCGTTGATCAGCACTTGCAGAAACGCCGCAGGCGTAACCGGGCCGAATTCTTTCTCGTACGACGCGCGCTCATGATCGAGTATCGCCTTATGCAGCGCCAGCAAAGGTCTGCGGATCTCCGAGAGGAATTGGGTGCATTGCTGGTCGTTCATGATGCGGCTCCTTCGGATGGTCAGTGCAGGTCTCGCCCATGCTAACAAAAATGCGGCGCCTGGGGCCGCTCCGGTGCCATTGCACAGCGATGGCGGCGTCCAGGCGAAGTTCTTAATGCACGGCTACAATTCGCCGAACCCTCACAGTCACTAGCGCGATGCCTGGCGTGCAGTTACGCGACGACGCGTTTGCAACGGCGCATATTGGCATTGCGCATTAGTCATTGCTGTCGAATAAACGCGACGAGTCATTGCGTTTTGAACGCAGGTCATGACTAAACAGCTTGGCAAAAGATAAACCCCACAAGGAGTCGCTCATGACAACATTCAATATCAACGGCGAGGCACATACCGTGGACGCGCCGCCCGACATGCCTCTGTTGTGGGTCCTTCGCGATCTCGTCGGCTTGACCGGCACGAAGTTCGGCTGCGGTATCGCTCAATGCGGCGCCTGCACCGTTCATCTCGACGGCGTCGCGGTCCGCTCGTGCGTATTGCCGGCGGCGGCTGTCGGCGACAAGAAGATCACGACCATCGAAGCAGTCGGCAACACACCCGCGGGCCAGAAGGTGCAGCAGGCGTGGCGCCAACTGGACGTGGTGCAATGCGGCTACTGCCAGTCGGGCCAGGTCATGTCGGCGGCCTCGCTGATTGCGAGCAACCCCAATCCTACCGATGCTGACATCGACGCAGCCATGGCCGGCAACATCTGCCGCTGCGGCACGTACAACCGCATCCGCGTTGCAATCAAGCATGCGGCGAAGGGAGTCTGATATGTCGCAAGGATTGCTCGATGCACAGAACGGCGCAACGTCCTCGCCCGAGGCAAACGGAAAGCGCGGCGTGTCGCGCCGCACATTCCTCAAGTTGAGCGTGACCGTCGGCGCGGCGGCGGGCGGCGGGCTGCTGCTCGGCTTCAGCATGCCGGCCGTCAGTCAGGACCAGAAAGCCGGCAAGTCGGTGATTGGCGGCGACGCAAACGAAGCGGCGCAGAACGGCGTGTTCGCACCGAATGCATTCATCCAGATCGACACGGCAGGCAAGGTTACGCTGGTGATTCCGAAGGTCGAGATGGGTCAGGGCGTTTATACGTCGATCCCAATGTTGATCGCCGAAGAACTCGAAGTGCCGCTCGACACCGTCACGCTCGACCACGCGCCGCCTGACGAGAAGCTCTTCACCGACCCGCTGCTCGGCGGCCAGCTTACCGGTGGATCGACGTCGATCCGCTATGCATGGGAGCCGATGCGCAAGGCAGGGGCCACCGCGCGCATGCTGCTTATCGGCGCGGCCGCGCAGCAATGGCAAGTAGACGCCGCGAGCTGTCATGCGAAATCCGGCCAGGTCATTCACGCGGCAAGCAATCGCAGCATCGGCTATGGCCAGTTGGTGGATGCCGCGGCCAAACTGCCGGTGCCGCAGAACGTGCCGCTGAAGGACCCGAAAGACTTCAAGATCATCGGCACGGCTGTGAAGCGCCTCGATTCGCCGGAAAAAGTGGACGGCACCGCAACGTTCGGCCTCGACGTGCGACTACCCGACATGGTCTACGCGGCCATCGCTAACTGTCCCGTGTTCGGTGGCAAGCTTGCGAGCGTCGACGATACCAACGCGAAGAAGATCCCCGGCGTGCGTCAGGTCGTCAAGATCGACAACGCGGTCGCCGTGATCGGCGATCATACGTGGGCAGCCAAACGCGGGCTGCAGGCGCTCGACATCAAATGGAACGAGGGCGCGGACGCAAAGCTTTCGATGAAGCAGATCGTCGACGATCTGGCCAATGCGTCGCAACGCAACGGCGCGGTCGCACGCAAAGACGGCGATGTGGTGCGCGCCTTTTCGAACGCGAAGACGCGAGTCGATGCCGTCTATCAGCAGCCGTTTCTCGCGCATGCCACGATGGAGCCGATCAACTGTACCGTGCATGTGCGCGCCGATGGCTGCGAAATCTGGCTCGGCTCGCAGGTGCCCACGCGCGTGCGCGACGCGGCAATGGCCGTGACCGGCTTGCCCGCCGACAAGATCGTCGTGCACAACCATCTGATCGGCGGCGGCTTCGGTCGCCGGCTCGAGTTCGATATGGTCACGCAGGCGGTCAAGATCGGCAAGCAGGTATCGACGCCCGTCAAAGTGTTGTGGACGCGCGAAGAAGACATTCAGCACGACATGTACCGGCCGTACTACTACGACAAGATTTCCGCAGGCCTCGACGCGAACGGCAAGCCACTCGCGTGGCAGCACCGGATCGTCGGTTCGTCGATCATGGCGCGCTTCGCACCGCCTGCATTCAAGGACGGGCTCGATCCCGACGCGGTCGAAGTCGCGTCCGATCTGCCGTATGACTTGCCCAACCAGCTTGTCGACTACGTGCGCCAGGAGCCGCACGCCATTCCCACCGCGTTCTGGCGCGGCGTGGGCCCGACGCGCGGCACGTTCGTGGTCGAAAGTTTTATCGACGAACTCGCGGCCGAGGCCAAGGTGGACCCGGTCAAATACCGGCGCGATCTGCTCGGCAAGACGCCGCGCGCGCTGAATGTGCTCAACACTGCCGCGCAGGCGGCCAATTGGGGCAGCGCGGTGCCGAAGGGCCAAGGGCGCGGCGTGTCGGTCATGCATGCGTTCGGCAGCTACTTCGCGATCGTCGTCGATGTCGCGGTCGATCAGGGCGAGGTGGCGGTCAAGCGCGTGGTGTGCGCGGTCGATTGCGGAATGGTCGTCAATCCGAACACCGTCGAAGCGCAGGTGCAAGGCGGGATCATCTTCGGCATTACGGCGGCGCTTTATAGCGAGATCACGATCAGGGACGGCCGCGTGGAGCAGAACAACTTCACGGATTACCGGATGCTGCGTATCGACGAGACGCCGCCTATCGACGTGCATATCGTGAAGAGCAGCGAGGCGCCGGGCGGCATCGGCGAGCCGGGAACAGCCGCGCTCGCGCCCGCGCTGACCAATGCGATTTTCGCGGCCACCGGCAAGCGGCTGCGGCAATTGCCGGTCGGCAGCCAGTTGAAAACCGCTTAACGGGAGCCCGACATGAAAAACACTCTGAAGGGTTTCGGTGCGGCGCTATGCGTGGCGTTGCCTTTTCTGACCCAGACATCGCCGGCAAGCGCGGCGGCATCCGCAGCCGACCAGGCGCTCGTGCAACGCGGCGCGTATCTGGCGAAGGCCGGCGATTGCGCCGCATGCCACACGGCGCCGAAAGGCAAGCCGTTCGCGGGCGGCTTGCCGATGAACACGCCGATGGGCCAGATCTACACGACCAACATCACGCCCGACGCGCAAACCGGCATCGGCAGTTATACGGAACAGGACTTTGCCCGCGCCATGCGCGAAGGTGTCGCGAAAGACGGGCACAACCTGTATCCGGCGATGCCGTATCCGTCGTATGCAAAGCTCAACGACGAAGACATGAAAGCGCTCTACGCGTTTTTCATGAGCGGCGTCGCTCCGGTGCAGCAGGCCAATCGCGAGTCCGACATCAAGTGGCCGATGAACATGCGCTGGCCGTTGAAGCTCTGGAACATGGTGTTCCTCGAGAAGGGCGTGTACCAGAACAAGCCGGGCAAGGACGTCGCATGGAATCGCGGCGCGTATCTGATCCAGGGACTCGGGCACTGCGGCTCATGTCACACGCCGCGCGGCATTGCGTTCCAGGAGAAGGCGCTCGACGAAACCGGCAGCGCGTTTCTGACTGGCGGTCTGCTCGACAACTGGTACGCGACGAACCTCACCGGCGAACATAACGTGGGCCTCGGGCGCTGGAGCGATCAGGACTTGCAGGCGTTCCTGAAGACCGGCGCGAATCGTCATGCTTCCGCATTCGGCTCGATGACGAGCGTGATCAACAACAGCACGCAGAACCTGAACGACGGCGATATCGCGGCGATGACGACGTATCTGAAGTCGCTGCCGGCGGTGGGCGGCAACGGTGCGCCGCCCTACAAGTACGATCCGCAAACGACGAAGGTGTCGCTCAACCGTCCCGCGAACGATGCCGGCGCGCGCGTCTACACCGCGTATTGCATGCATTGTCACGGCGTCGACGGACGCGGTTTTGCGCCGATGCTCGCGCCGTTGGCCGGCAATCCGAACGTGCTGGAAAAGGACGCGTCGTCGCTCATCAACGTGACGCTGAACGGCACCGAGGACCTCGTGATCGGCGGCATTCCCGCGCCGTATCCGATGCCGAAGTACGCGCCGGTGCTCAACGACCAGCAGATCGCCGACGTGCTCACGTTCGTGCGCGCCGGCTGGAACAACGGCGCGCCCGCAGTCACGGCCGCCGACGTGACGAAGCTGCGCAAGTCGACTCAAGCGGCGCGCTAGCTGTAGCGTAAAGCGTGAGCGCATGAAAAAGCGTCAACCGTCTTTCGGCGGTTGACGCTTTTTTCCATTCTGCGACGCACCCGGCTCGCGCGGTCTAGCGATGCTGTCCGACCTTTTGCCGCTTCTCCAGCACGCGTGCGTACCAGGTCAGCGGAAAGCACATCGCGAAGTAGATCATGGCGACCATCCCGTAGATCGGAAACGGCCGGAACGCTGCGTTCGTGATCATCGTGCCGGTCTTCGTCAATTCAGTGAAGCCGATAATCGACGCCAGCGCAGTGCTCTTGACCACCTGCACGAGAAAGCCGACCGTCGGCGCAACGGCGATCTTGAGCGCCTGCGGCCAGACGATATAACGCAGCTGCTGGCTGAACGTCATGCCGAGACTCGCGCCGGCGGCCCACTGACCGCGCGGCACGGCTTCCACACAGCCTCGCCAGATGTCGACCAGATACGCGCTCGTGTAAAGCGTGAGCGTGACCGTGGCGGCGACCCACGGCGACACGTCCACGCCGAGGAGCGGGAGACCAAAAAACGCGAGAAAGAGTTGCATGAGTAGCGGCGTGCCCTGAAACACCTCCACATAGAGCACGACGATGCGGCGCAGCCACGCGAGCGGCGACACACGCATGGCGAGCAGGATCAGGCCAACGATGCCGCCGCCGACAAACGCGATCAACGAAAGCAGCACTGTCCAGCGCGCCGCGAGCAGCAGATTGCGAGCGATGTCCCACAGGGTGAATTCGACCATGATCAACGCTCCGCGGGCAGGGTGCGGGCGCCGCGCCACATCAGGCGGGCGCGCCAGCTGCGAGGCGCGCTGTCGGCGCCGCGCGCGGTGCGGCCCGCAAACAGGCCGCGTCCGAACCGGTTGAGGATTTGCCGCAGCACGATGGACAGCAGCAGATACGTCGCCGTGATGATCAGGTAGCTCTCGAACGAACGGAAATTGCGCGACTGAATGAAGTTGGCTGCGTACGTGAGATCGGGAACGGAGATCTGCGACACCACCGCCGAGCCGAGCATCACGATCAGCACCTGGCTCAGGAGCGCGGGAAACACATTGGCGAGCGCCTGCGGCAGCACGATGTAGCGAAACACTTGCCGTCCATGCAGACCGAGCGCTTGCGCGGCCTGAACCTGGCCGCGCGAAATGGAGTCGATGCCCGCGCGCACGATTTCGATTGCGTAGGCACCCAGGTTGACGGTCATCGCCAGAATCGCCGCCTGTATTTCGTCGATATGAATACCGAGGCTCGGCAAGCCGAAGAATACGAAGAACAACTGCACGATGAACGGCGTATTGCGGATCAGTTCCACATAGCTCGCCACGACCCAGCGCGCCCATTTTGGTCCGGCCACCGCGACGCTCGCGCCCGCGATGCCGACCACGGCGCCGAGCAAGGTCGAGATCGCCGTGAGTCCCAATGTGACGGCGACACCGCGCGCGAGCATCCCCGCATAGAGGCCGAAGCCGCTGAAATCGAACGCATAGGTCATGGCGTGGCGCTCATCGTGAGGTCAAACTCCGTACAGGAAAATCAGAGATCGGCCGGCAACGGCGTGCGCAGCCATTTCTGCGAAATCGCGTTCATGGTGCCGTCCTTGCGGGCCTTGGCTATGGTTTCGTCGACTTTCTGCTTCAGACGCGGCTCGTTCTTGTTCAAACCGACGTGATCCGGCGAGCTGAAAAGCGAGAACTTCTGCTCGGGATCGTTCGCGGGATGACGCGCGAGAATCGTGGCGCCGACGTCGTTGCCGACGACCATCAACTGTACCTGACCAGAAAGAAACGCCGAAATTGCTCCGTTAGGATCGTCGAAACGTTTGATGTTCGCGCTGGGCGGCGCGATCTTCGTCACGCTCAGGTCTTCCAGCGTGCCGCGCGCGACCGAAATGGATTTGCCTGCCAGATCGGCGGCGCTTTTCACCGGCAATGCTTTCGGGCCGAACACGGCCAGGTAGTACGGCGCGTACGGCTGCGAGAAGTCGATCACCTTCTCGCGCTCGGGCGTCTGACCGACCGACAGCAGCATGTCGGCCTTACGGTCCGCGAGGTACGCCATCCGGTTGTCGCCGGTCACCTGCACCAGTTCGACCTTGGCGTTGAGCGCGCGGCCAATCAGATTCGCGACGTCGATGTCATAGCCCATCGGCTTCATGTCCGGCCCGATCGAGCCGAACGGCGGATAGTCCATGAACACGCCAATGCGCACGGTGCCCGATTTGGCAATGCTGTCGAGCGCATCGGCATGAGCGGCCGGCGAAAACGCGCTGAGCGCGCCAGCGCCGGTGAACGCGAGCGCTGCGGCCAGCGTGGCGAATGCGCGGCGCGCTGTCGATCGAACGGGCTTGGGTTGATTCATGAGCTGATTCATGGTCTGTCCTCTGTCGAGTGTGTTGCAACTGTCGTGTTGGAATACGATTGATATCACTGCACCGCGCGCGCGGCGATCAGCTTGCACGCGTGCGGCGGCAGTTCGGCCAGCACCGGCATGCCGAGCGCAAGGCCCGGTGTTTCGCGCGGCGTAGTTGCGGCAGTCAGCGTAAAGCCGGCGCAATCTATCGTCGCCTCAAGCGAGGCGCCTACGTCGCGGATAAACGTGACCGTACCGGCCAGCCGGTTCGGCCCTGCGGCGGCGCCGGTCGCGGATTTCACGCAGACGTCCTCGGGACGGATCAGCAAACGGATGTCGCTCGTGGACTCCGGAACGCGAGCCGCCTGCGACACCGCAATGCGCACGCCGCCTGGAAGACTGACCGCGCCCGCGCCGTCGTAAGTGACCGGCAGGATATTACCGAGCCCGATAAAGTCGGCCACGAACTCGCTGACCGGATCGCGATAGATGTCGAGCGGCTTGCCGACCTGAGCGATGCGGCCTTTTTCCATTACGACGATTTCATCGGCCATGGTCATTGCTTCGCGCTGGTCGTGCGTGACCATGATCGTGGTGATGCCGAGGCGCTGTTGCAGCAGGCGAATTTCAACTTGCATCGCTTCGCGCAATTTGGCATCGAGCGCGGAAAGCGGTTCGTCCAGAAGCAGCAGTTTCGGCTGCGACGCGATTGCACGCGCAATCGCCACCCGTTGCCGCTGGCCGCCGGAAAGCTGGGTGACCGGCCGGTTCGCCATGTGCGGCAACTGGATCAGTTCGAGCAGTTCGGCGATCCGGCGCGCCTGTTCGGACTTCGGCGTCTTACGCAGCTTCAGCGGATAGGCGACGTTTTGCGCGACGCTCATGTGCGGAAAGAGCGCAAGCGACTGGAACACCATGCCGAAGTCGCGCTGGTTGGCCGGCACGCGCGTGATGTCGCGGCCCGCGAATTCGATGCTGCCCGAGGTCGGCGTTTCGAGGCCGGCGATCATCCGCAGCAAGGTGGTTTTGCCGCAGCCCGACGGGCCGAGAAAGCACACGAGCTTGCCGTCCGGCACGCTCAGATCGACGCTGTCGACAGCATAGGCCGCGCCGAAGCGCCGGGTCACGGCCTGCAAGGTCAGATGAGTCATCGAATGCTCCAGCAAGAAGGCGTCGGAAAAACACGTGCGGTCACAGCGCAACCCCTTCGTCGCCGATCAGCTTTTCGAGCAGCCAGATCAGCGCGAAATCGATCGCGACGATAAACACCGCGAAGCAGAACACGGTCGGATCGAGCGACGACACGGTGCGGCTGTAGAGCCACACCGGCAAGGTCATCGTGTCGATGGTGTACAGGAAGAACGTCACGGTGAATTCGTTGAACGACACGATGAACGCGAACAGCATGCCGGCCAGAATGCCGGGCCGCATCAGCGGCAGGATCACGTCGACGAGCGCGCGGGCCGGGCTCGCGCCCATCACGCAGGCCGCTTCTTCGAACTCGGGACCAATCGACGCGACCGACGCCGCGCAGTTTTTCACCGTGAAGGGCAGGGCCAGAATCACGTGCGCGACGATCAGGCGGAAGACGCCGAGTTCGACCGGCAGCACGTTGAAGACAAGCAACAGCGACAGGCCCAGCATCACGAGCGGATAGACGAGCGGCAGCGCGACCAGTTGCTCGACCGCCGGTTTGCCGCGAAAGCGATAGCGGCTCAGCGCGTAAGCCGCGGGCACGGAGACGAGCGTCGCGATCAGCATGGTCGACAGCGCGACGATCAGGCTCGTGCTCAACGCGGCGCCCATCGAAAGAGAACTGGTTGCGTCCGGCGACACGAAGCTTTGCCATGCGGCGCGATACCAGTGCAGACCGTACGCGTGCGGCGGGAATTCGAGCGTGTCGGCCGCGCTGAACGACATCGTGATCATGGTGAGAATGGGCAGCGCGGCGACGAACAGCACGATAGCCGCGAGCAACGCGGTGGCCTTGCCGAGCTGACCGGGCAGAGCGTTGGACAGACGCGGCCAGCGGGGCGGCGGCGACGCGCGATGCAGGCGCGCACTCGGGACGGGCGTGCTCATGCGTGGGGCTCCTCGGCGAGACGTTGGGTGCGGCGCACGAGTCGTTGTGAAAGCGCCATCACGGCGAGCGTCGCGATCATCAATACGACACCGGATGCCGACGCGGCCGGCCAGTTCAGCAAAGGCGCGACCTGATCGTGAACCAGTACCGCGAGCATCGGCACGCGGCGGCCGCCGAGCAAAAGCGGCACGGCGAACGCGCTGGCGTTATAGGCGAACACGAGTAGCGCGCCCGACACCAGACCGGGCATGGCGAGCGGCAAGAGGACATGCCGCAGCGTTTGCCAGCGCGTTGCGCCGAGCGTCGCCGCGGCTTCCTCGAATGAACTGGAGACGGCGCGCATGGCACTCGAAAGCGGCAGCACGGCGAGTGGAAACGCCGTCTGGATGAGGCCGAGCAGCACGCCGTTTTCACGGTACAGCCACATCAACGGACGATGCATGAGACCGCTGCCGAGCAGCGCGTGATTGAGCAAACCGGCCGGCCCGAGGATGATCAGCCAGCCATAGCCTTGCAGCAGCAGATTGACGAGCAGCGGCAGCAGCACGCCGGCCAGCAACAGCCGCCGCGCGAGACGCGACTTCGTGCGCGCCATCGCGAGCGCGACCGGAATGGCCAACAGCACCGCGCAGATCATGCTCTGGAACGCGAGCTTCAATGTGAGCCACAACGACCGCATGAAGTAGCCGTCCAGCAGATCAGCGTAGTTCTGCAGCGTGAAGCCATGCCATTCGTTGCCTTGCGTGCCGAAGCTCATGCGCAACACGACGAGCGCCGCCGCGCCGAGCACCGCGAGAAACAACAGGATCGGCGCGAGCAGCAGCCATGGCCGCGCCTTCTGCGCGACGCTGGCCGCAGGCGCGTCGGGTCCTGCGGCGTCCGGTCCTGCGTTGAGTGCCGCGCGGGACGCGGCGCCCATGCCAGGCGCCGCCTCGTGAGCCGTAGCATCGGAGGAGGCCGCTGAAGCACGCCGCGAGGAGCGCGCTGGCATCGTCGTCATGCCGAAAAGATTTCGGTGTAGCGCTTGATCCACGCGGGCTGCACGGCGGCGAGCGCCTTGTCGTCATGCAGCACGGCTTTCTCGGCGATTTGCTGGGCGCTTGGCACGAACGCGCGGCTCTCGGCAGGAATCACCGCTTTCGAATTGACCGGGCCGTTGAGCACGTCGGCGGCCATGCGGCCTTGCACGCCGGCATCGAGCGAATGGTTGATGAAGGCGTGGATGAGATCGATGTCGCCGGGATGCGATTTCGGGATCACAGTGAACATCAATTGCGTGGCGAAGCCTTCTTTCATGCCGTACGTCACGCCCATCTTGTATTCGGGCTTGCGAATCTGGTCGGGGAAAAACGCCGGCGAATAGATGCCGCCAATGTCGAGCGAACCGGTGCGAAAAAGGTCGGCCACCTGATTCGGATTTTCACCGAGCGTCATGACGTGGTCTTTCAGTTGCATCAGCTTCTTGAAACCGGGCTCGATGTTCTGCTGCGAGCCGCCGTTCATCTTCGCGGCGATGATCGCCAGATCGACCGCTTCAGCCCATTCCGGCGGCGGCAGGAACAGGCGGCCGGCGTATTTGGGGTCCCACAGCGCTTCATACGACGACGGCGCGGTTTTCACCGTCGACGTGTTGTAGATCAGACCGTCGGACCACAGCAGGTAGCCAATGCCAAAGCCGTTCGCGCCAGTGCGGTACTGCGGCGCCACTTCTTTCAGGTTGGGCAGCTTGTCGAGATCGGGCTTCATCAGCAAGCCCGCATCGCCGAGACCGGCTGCGCCCACGCCCGCGAGCGTGATGACGTCGTAGGTCGGGCGCTCGCCCGCGGCCTTGACCTTCGCGACCATGCCCGAGGTGCCGTCGGCGCGGTCGGCGATCACCTTCGCGCCGGTCTTCGCGGTGAACGTCGCGGCGATGTTGCGCAGCGCGGCCGCGCCCGTGTCGTCCGACCATGTCAGGAGCCGCAACGTCTTGCCGCTGAAGTTCTGCTGCTGCGCGCGCAGATTGACGAACGGCATCGGCAACGTGGACGCCGCGAGCGCTGCGCCAATCGTCTTGATGGCCTGCCTTCTGCCCCGTTTGATCTCTTGCATGGCGGTCTCCCTGTGTTGAACGCCTGTTGCCTGGTGATAATCGCTGTGACCGCTGCCGCCGCACCGCACGGCACCGATCGTTGGCGTTGGCGGATGCGTACTGTGGATGCACTCTAGGTTTGCCAAAATCCGTCAACAAACGAAATATGCGCATGGAGGGCATGACGTAATCTCATGCCGGGCATGTATCGCGAAGTGCGGAAAGCGCGTCACGCAATCCGCCCGAAGGTTGAGCCACCGGCGTATTCGGGTTAACGTCCATGCTTTTCCGCACTCTGCGCTTGCCCGTAGGTATGAGCAAAGCTCGGTTCTGGTGCGTTTGTGGCGGCCTCGTGCCCCGCTGCAGTGCGCGCCGCGCACATTCGGCGCGTTTTTCGACCGGCGCATGAGCGCAACGCATGCCGCTACGCGTTGCCCCGACTCGTGCGGCGACGCGCGATCGCGTATCCTGTGGGCAGGCGACGAATGACGACCTCGGTCCTTCACACCGCCGCAATGATTTTTTCTGATCCGGATACCTGATACTTCATGCGACGCCTTCCGCCGCTCAACGCGCTGCAGATTTTCGAAACCGTTGCGCGTCACCGCAGCTTCACGCGCGCCGCCGATCATTTGTGCCTCACGCAAGGCGCGGTGAGCCGGCAGATCATCGCGCTGGAGGACTACTACAAGTTTCCGCTCTTCAAGCGCCACGCGAAAGGGCTGACGTTGACCGCCGAAGGCGAGTTGCTGCTGCCGGCGGTGAAGGAAAGCTTCGCGCGAATCGAGGAGATTTCGCTGCGCTTGACGCGCCAACGCACGGACCTCGCGCTGAAAGTGCCCACTTGCGTCATGCGCTGGATGCTGCCGAAAATCATGCGCTTCCAGGCCGAATATCCGGACCTGCATGTGCAGATCACCACGACATGGCAGCACGACGTCGACTTCCAGCTCGAACCGTTCGATGCCGCGATCATTTATGGCTCGTCGCCCGGTGCGGACGTGCAGGCAGTGCCGTTATTCGAGGAGCGTCTCACGCCCGTGTGCGCGCCCGATCTGTTGAAGGACAAGCCGCTCGCGGCCGTCGGGGATCTCGCGCGGCATACGCTGTTGCATCCCACGCGAGATCATCGCGACTGGAAAATGTGGCTTGCCAAGGTCGCCGAAGCAGACACGGCAGACGCGCGCGAGATCGACGCCGAGCACGGGCCGAGCTTCGACACTCTGGACATGGCAACCAACGCCGCGTTGCAGGGCTTCGGCGTGGCGATCAGCGACCTCGCGCTAATCGACGAGGACGTGGCCGCGAGGCGACTCGTGCGACCCTTCGATATGGTCCTCAAAACGGGTTGGCGCTACTACTTCGTGTATCCCGATTCGGTTGCGCATCAGCAGAAGCTGAATCTCTTTCGCGACTGGATCGCCGCGCATTGGGAAGAATAGGTGTCGATGTGCCGCGCGTTTGAAGGCGGGGCGGCAGAGCGCAAAGCTACGGCGCGAACGACAGGAACAGATATGCGGCGAAGAGCGACAGGTGCACCGCGCCCTGAAGGATCGTCGTGCGTCCTGTGCTCAGCGTCAGCGTGCCGACAATCAGCGTAAGCACGAGCAGCACGGTCTCCTTGCCGTCGAGGCCGAGCACGAGAGGTTGCCCCGTCGTCAGGAACACGGCCGCCACGGTTGGAATGGTCAAGCCGATACTCGCGAGCGCGGAGCCGAGCGCCAGATTCAGGCTGTTCTGCAAGCGGTCGGCGCGCGCCGCGCGCACGGCGGCGAGACCTTCCGGCAGCAACACCAGCGCAGCGATGATGATGCCTACCACCGCCGGCGGCGCGCCGGCATTCTGAACCGCTGTCTCCACGACCGGCGACAACACTTTCGCGAGCAGCACCACCGCGACGAGGCACGCCACCAGCAGGCCGCCGCTCGTAAGCGCGAGTCCGGCGCTGGGCGGCGCGGCGTGCACGTCTTCGTCGGGCACGTCGGCGAGAAAGTAATCGCGATGGCGAACCGTCTGCACGAATACGAACACGCCGTACAGCACTAGCGACGACGCGCCGGCGAAAGCGAGTTGCGACGGCGACAGCATCGGGCCGACGCTCGTCGTCGTGTAGTTCGGCATGACGAGGGTCAACACCGATAGGGAGGCCAGCACGGCGAGAGCCGCAGCCGCGCCGCGGCTCTGAAAATCCTGCTCGCGGTGACGGATGCCGCCCACGAGCACGCACAGTCCGACGATCCCATTGCAGACGATCATGACCGCGGCGAACACGGTATCGCGTGCGAGGCCCGCTTTCTCGGGGCCGGACGTCAGCATGACGGAGACGATCAGCGCGACCTCGATCACGGTCACGGCCACGGCGAGCACTAGCGTGCCAAACGGCTCGCCGACGCGGTGCGCGACCACTTCAGCGTGATGCACTGCCGTGAACACCGCGGCGCAGAGCGCGATACCCACTAGCACGAGCAGTAACTGGTTGCCCGGCAACGCGTAGGCCGCGCCCAGTACGATCCACGCAACCAGCGGCACGGCGAGAGTCCAGCGGGGCAAGACGGTCGGCGGCTTGGCCATCGGGCATCCTTTTGTCTGGTACTTGTTCGTGAATCGTGCGACGAGGCGGGCTTTGGAAACGGGAGCGACGAATTAAACCGGTGCGTTAGGAGGATGGTGCAACGGTTTGGATGGTAGAGCTTTTTATCAGGCGCGGGGAAGGTTTGTTGATGGCCCCGCGGGTCCTGGCAGCACGAGATTGGGCAGGGAATTGCCACGCTGGAGGCCGCGCTGGAATGGTCTGGCCGGGATTGCCGACCGTGGACTGCAGACAGCGAACTGCGAACCGCTACGCGTCAAAATGCAACGACATTGCTAAAGAGTTGCTCGAGCCTGTTATGCCCGGCAAAGTGCCAACGTCAGGCAACTCGACGCCGGCACTTGCCGAGGTTGCTGCCGGCGCCACGCGAGCGCCGGCTTCTGGTCGTTACTGGCCGACCGGGCGAACCGTCAATGCGTTCTTCACCGACGTCACGCCGGCCACGCCTTGCGCCGCTTGCGTTGCGATGTCGACTTGCGACTGGTCAGGCACCGTGCCGGCCAGCGTCACAGCGCCTCCGCGTGCGCGCACGTTGATGTTCGCGACGCTCAAGCCCTTGGTCTTGGCGAGCGCGCTACGGACCTTGCGTCCGAGCGCACGGTTGGCAGCCTTGGCCTGCTTGCCCGTTGCCGCCGACGACGCCGCGGTTGCCGGTGCGGACGCCGCAGCGTCGCTGCTTTGTGCGGATGCGTTGAGCGATGCCAATACGATCAGCGCGCCGCCGACCATCTTCATTGCCGTGGATGCTTTCATGAGAGTTTCTCCTTGTCGTGAATATGCTCGTCCCCTGGCGGAGACCATGTGTTGCACTACGGGTACAGCGGAATCAAATCGGAAGGACGTCACTGCGGGTCTTGCAAATGCTTGAGTCTGGCGAGCTCGTTTTGGCTGCTTCGACGGGCCGAAGCCCGCGTGAGCCGGTGCAGGCTTGCTTGGGGCCGGAAGCAAACGATACTCCAATTGGTTCCAGGGTGAATGCGGCGGTGCCCGGAATGAGGCTTTGCTACAACGGTGAAGCCATGATGAGCAAAGCTTTGCTGCATATCCGGGCGGGCTGGTGTAGGCCGTGGCGTCCCGTGTTCCCAAAGAGTGGACTAACGGTGGACAAACGGTGGACTAACGTGGACTTACCGTGAACTACCCAATGCATCAGCCCGCGGACTAACCCACGCACCAGTCACTGCAACCACCAACGCATTCAAAAAAGGCACGCTGCATGAGCAAATCATTGCTTCCCATCATCCCGTTGTCGCGTAACGATTTGCCCGTGGGGGCCGCTGACCTCGCGCGTTTCATGATCGGCAAATACCTCGTGCACGACGTGCCCGAAGGGCGTATGAGCGGGCGCATCGTCGAGACCGAGGCATATCCGGTAGGCGATTCGACCAGCCATGCGTTCATCGGACGCCGTCCGTACAACGGCTCGATGTTTCTCGCGCCCGGCTACGCCTACGTGCGGCTCACCTACGGCCTATCGTACATGCTCAATATGTCTGCCGAAGCGGAGAACATCGGCGCGGGCATTCTGATTCGCGCGATAGAGCCGCTCGAGGGCCTGCCGCTGATGGAAGCGCGCCGCCCCGGCGTGCCGCTGCGCGACCTGGCACGCGGACCCGGCCGCCTCACTATGGCGTTGGGCATCGGCCAATCATTCGACGGGCAGGACCTTTGCGGCGGGCGCGACCTGTGGATCGGTGTCATCGAAAAAGGCGATATGCCGGTCGGTGTGACGACGCGCATTGGCTTGTCCCGGGAAACGCATCGGCCGCTGCGTTTCTTCGAGCCGGGCAGCGCGTTCGTCAGCGGCCCGCGCAAGCTGCTTCTTGCACCTCACGCCGACCTCGGCAGCAATTTGCAAAATTGACCGCAGCTTCTGACCAAAAGGAAGGCAGGCGTGGCACATCGGCGAAATTATTACGGCAACGATGCAAGCGGCATTTTGCGTGGCGGCAATTCCGGCTGACTTTTTCGATTACGACAATTATGTATCTCACAATTAGGGGTTTTCCCTCGGTGCGCCGGTGACTAGACTGGAATCACTCGCTTCCACACGGTGTGGCAAGCAGCAAATAAAACCAAGTCTGGAGGTAATAATCATGAAATCGCTTATCAAGGCAGTCGCCATTGCAGCCGTTCTCGCCGCTCCGGTCGCATCGTTCGCTCAATCGAGCCAGCAACCCGTGACGCGTGCGGAAGTCCGCAACGAGCTGATCCAGTTGGAACAGGCAGGTTACAACCCGGCAGTCAGCAATGACCCGAACTATCCGGCCGACGTCCAGGCCGCCGAGCGTCGCGTCCAGGCGCAAAATCCCGCAGTTGCGCAAACGCAATTGCCGGTTGCCGACACCAGCGGTTACGGCGGCGTCGCGAATGGCTCGTCGCAATCGGGCGGCGTGCGTGAGCCCATGACTGGCGCGAAGTCGGTTTATTTCGGCAACTAAGATTCTGCAGCTTGGCCGCGTCGGCAGTCTCCGCTAGTTGAGTCTGCAACCGGCCGGCCAGTTTCTTCAGGCCGCAGGGCGTTGGATTCATCAAGCGTGATACGGCCGCTGCCGCAAGCATTGCAAGTCTGGATATGAGCCGGAGAGCGTGTCGCTAGATCAGGCGGCGCGCGGTCTTCCAGCCGGGATTGAAATACCGAATCACGTGGTTCTGACACGTTGGGCGGGCCAACGCAAAGACTCAGGTCCATGGCCGACACCGCGTCACACGGCGCCGTAGCCTCATACGCAGGCAAAGCGTTGCGCGATGTCACATACCGCCCAGGAATTCACAGGAACCTCCGCTGCCGCAAGGTAGCTTGGCCCAACCGTTCAGCGATTGGGCTTTTTTTGCGGCTTGTGAATGCGGCAGGCGCGGCGCGTCAGGGACGCTCGCCGTGAATATAGAACTCGAGTTGCTGAATGGTGAACTGCTGTTCGGCGATGATGTTCTTCACGAGGTCACCGATCGACACCATTCCCACGAGCCTGTCGTTTTCGATCACCGGCAAGTGGCGCATACGCCGCTCGGTCATGAGCGCCATGCAGTCGTCGGTGGTCTGCTCGGGGCGCACGAAGCGCACGGCCTTGCTCATGATCTCGCGCACCGGCGTGGCCTTCGATGACCGGTCCATCAGCACGACCTTGCGCGCGTAATCGCGCTCGGTGACGATCCCCGCGATGCTGTCGCCGTCCGTCACGACGAGCGCGCCAATGCCTTTCTCAGCCATCAGCTTGATCGCTTCGTACACGGAGTCGTCGGCCCGTATCGTGTAGACGGTCGTGTTGTTCGGTTTGGTTTTAAGAAGCTGTGCAACGGTTGTCATGGAGCGGCTCCGTTTCGCGGTGCAGCACGCCGGCGCGGCGGCTGTCGAGGACCAAGCAATTCCAGTATAGGCGCGAGACGCCAGCGAGTGTGTTCGGGAATACCTGGAGCGCGCGAAGCGTTTACTTCGGGTAGTGCGGCCTCAAACTATTGCACTTGCGGTGCGTTGGGCGCTTCGCTGGTGCAAGATCCGTGCGCCATGCATGGGCATACGGTGAGGTCGGCCGATTAGCGGTAAACTCCTGTCCGTACCTTATCCCCGGTTTCATCGGGTTCATGTTCAGCACCTTTGTCTAACGCCATGCTCACGTCTCACGATCCGTCGCCCGTAGTAGACGGCGCCATCAACGGCGAATGCGTCGTTCTCGACGCCACCGCCACGCTTCCCACGCGCTACGGCACGTTCACCTCTTACGTGTTTCGCGTGGTCGAAAGCGGCGCCGAACATCTTGCTCTCGTGATGGGCGACGTCGCGAACCGGTCTTCGGTGCTGACACGTTTGCACTCCGAATGCCTGACGGGCGACGTGCTCGGCTCGTACCGCTGCGATTGCGGCGAGCAACTCGATCTGGCGCTGCGCTATATCGCGGCCGAAGGCTGTGGCGTGCTTCTGTATCTGCGTGGGCACGAAGGCCGAGGCATCGGTCTGTCGAACAAGATCCGCGCTTATGCGCTGCAGGAGCAGGGCCGCGATACCGTCGAGGCTAATCTCGATCTCGGTTTGCCGGACGACTCACGCGAATACGACTCGGCGGCGGGCATCTTGCGCACGCTGAAAGTGACCTCGGTCCGCTTGATGAGCAATAATCCCGAAAAGTTCGACACGCTGTCCAAACACGGGATTCCGGTCTGCGAACGCGTCGCGCTCGCCATTCCGATGCGCGAGGAAAACGAGCGCTATATCCGTACGAAGCAGCTTAAGTTTGGGCATTACTTCGATGAGAATGAGTAGGGCGGGAAGCGGCACGGCACACTGCAGTGCAACCCGCGGCTCCTATCGCTTGAAGACTCGGAAGCGCTCGACGATCAAAGATGTGAGCACGGGGACTAGAGCGCGAAATGGGTCGACGAGCGCGTCATCTGCGCGCTGCCGTCACGTTCCGCTGCATCTTTGATTTTTATCTTGCACGGACAATATCCACGCAATTCACCGGCAGTGCAAATTAAACGTTTGGACAGCAGGGCGAATATTTCCGCAACGTGCGGGAGGTTGGCGATCTGCGCGCATGAATAAGCGCGCAGGCGCTGGCGAATGTGACTGTGCACGTGTCGCAACTGTTTGGAGCCGGGGCGGGACGCCCGATTCTGCTCGGGCGTTTGCGTGACTCGTGTTCGGCATGCGTTTGGCCGCTGCTATCGGGTGTCTGCAATCCCGCAGTCTGATCACGCCAGACACCGGAAATTCGCTCGATTTTGTGCCGATATCATACGGTGGGCACCGCGGCTCGTGGCCGTCAAGGGGAAGTCACACGCGTAGGAGTGTTTCGACTTCTCGAACAGGACTGGTCACGGTCGGGAGCGCGAGCTGGTGATCGTAGCCATTGCTCAAAACACCTTCTCTGCTTGCTTCGGAAGCGATCTTAATGGAACTAACAACTCGCTATGCCGCGACCACCTGAGGTCGCTGCGCATCCCACAGGCGCGGCAGTCGTTCTAACGCTGAGATCTTCCCACAGCGCTGAACTGAATATCGGAAGCGTATTGAACGCAAACGATAAAGAATCTTCTGGCGCGTGTTACACGGCATGTCGGTTTACTAGCCGACGGACTCAGGAAAAATGAGCAGTTGCCATCCGATGCAACGACAAAAGCCGGCTTTGTCACTTACCCCTGAGAATGACGACACCGGTCATACGGCGACCGTTATTGGACCGCAATTCCGGACAGCCACATGCAATCTACAGCCTACTCGAAGAGGACCACCTGTAAGGAGCAGATTTATGCGTGAAGGGTTTCGTTACGAGCCAGCAGCGACCGGATTCACGCCTGCCTGGCTGGATATCGCGTTCAAGGAACGGGGCGTCAGCCGTTACGGACCAGGAGAATCCAACCCGAGGATTGCCGAATACAACAACACGACTCAACTCGCCGGTTACGACGACAAAATTTCATGGTGCTCGTCATTCCTCAACTGGTGTATGAAGCAGTCAGGCATTCCCGGAACGGGATCGGCCTTGGCTCGCTCGTGGCTCTCATGGGGCAATCCGCTCGATGCGCCGAGATATGGTTGCGTTGCAGTGTTGACTGCCGACGACGCCGTCGAATGGAAAGGGCATGTCGGGTTCTTTATCCGATCGGACGCCGACAACGTCTACCTGTTCGGAGGCAACCAACTCGGAGAGGTGAGGGAATTGGCTTATCCGCTCGAACGCGTGCTGGCCTATCGCTGGCCGTAAGCAAAACCCGTTCGAATGACGAGGCAAGAAAGCGGCTTGGGCCGCTATAACGGGCGAAATGCATCGCGCGGAGAGACTGCGGCCTCATGTGGAATGTCGAGGCGTTTTCTGAGCGCGAGCGCCCGTCGAAGCGAGACAAGCTAACGCTTCGCTCGCACTCGAGGCCGTCTGCACCTGCGCCCCAAAGCTACGCCCCTGCGCAACTCATTTCATTCTCACGACGACCTTGCCCTTGGCACGTCCTTGGGCCAGGTATTCGAGCGCTTCCTTCGCCTGCTCAAACGGAAACACCTTGTCGATCACTGGACGAACCTGTTCCGACTTGAGGAGTTCGCCAATTTCAGAGAGCTGGGCTCCGTCGGGGCGCATGAAGAGAAATGAATACGCCACATCCCGCTTCTTCGCGAGCCGCTTGATCTTGCGGCTCATTAGGCCGAACACCAACCTCAAAATAAAGTTCAGCCTGCGGGCGCGGGCGAACGCTGCGTCCAGCGGCCCGATGAGCGACACGATCTTGCTCCCCGGTCTGAGAATGCCTATGGATTTCTCAATCGCATCGCCTCTGATGGTGCCAACCACAACGTCGTAGCCGTCCAGGACTTTCTCGAACTCCTGCTTCTTATAGTCGACAACCTCGTCTGCACCCAGACTGGTTACCAGTTGTACGTTGCCCGTACTGGTTGTCGTTCCCACCCGAGCGCCGAAGTGCTTTGCGAGCTGGATCGCAAACGTGCCAATGCCGCCCGACCCGGCAGGAATGAAAACTTTCTGGCCGGCTTGAAGGTGGGCGCGCTCTTTCAACGCCTGCCACGAGGTGAGCCCGACCATCGGAACTGCCGCAGCCTGCACAAAGTCGAGGTTGACCGGCTTCGACGCAGCAACGCTCTCAGGCACCGCCGCGAATTCAGCGATCGAGCCCCTGCCGAGATCGAAAAGGCTGGCAAAGATTGCATCGCCCGGCTTGAAACGCGTCACGTTACTGCCGACCTCGGTCACCACGCCGGCAATATCGCTGCCCAGCGTAGCGGGCAACTCGAATTTGAGGACGGGCTTGAAGGTCCCCGACGGAATCATGTTGTCGATCGGGTTCAACCCCGCCGCGTGGACCTGTACCAACAGTTCATCAGGCTTGAGCGTGGGGCGGGGCACTTCGGCGAACCCGATTTCGGGTGTCTTGCCGTAGCGTTTGAAGGTGAGCGCTTTCATGGTGTTCTAAATCCAGTTTTGGGTACCTGTCGCCGGCCGCGATGTTTTCAATGCGCCAGAAATTCCAGCGCTTTGATCACGAAGTCCGCGTGATACTGAAAGATGCCTCCGTGTCCTGCGTCCTCGTAAATGACGAACTGCGCGTTGGGAATGCGGCGCGCCATATCGTGGCTCAAGGCGGTAGGCACCATGATGTCGTTGTCTCCATTGGCGATCAGGACAGGCATGTGCAGGCGGCCGAGATCCTGCGGCGCCTGCCGGCCCCAAGCCTTGATCGCCTTGAGCTGGCGAAGCAACGCGCGGGGTGTCGGCCCTCTGTCGCGCTCCGCCGTGCGTTCCTTCAGCCTCTTCAGGAACGCGCTCGCTGCCTCGCGGCCATTAGCGGTGGAGGTGAAGAACAGATAGGTCTTGGGATCGTGCATCGTCACCAGGCCCTTGAGCATCAATGGCCAGGACTTGGCCCCCACACGGTCGATGCCCCGGCCGCCCGCGGGCCCCGTACCTGTGAGGATGAGCCTGCGCACCAGGCCCGGCGCCTTCATCGCCACGTCCTGCGCGACGAAACCGCCGAGAGAGAAGCCGAGCAGATCGACCTGACTGAAACCCATCGCGTGGATCAACGCGATGGTGTCGCGCGCCATCTCATCCACGGTCACGGGCGCGAGGCCGCCAGACAGCCCGATTCCGCGATAGTCGATCGCGATGATGCGATGCTTGCGGGCGAGGCCATCGACGATGCGCGGATCGAAGTTGTCCAGCACGGCGCCCCAGTGGTTGAGCAGGATCAGCGGAATGCCGCCGTGCGGGCCAAGCTCGCGGTAAGCGAAAATGGTTCCGGCCGCCGTGACATGGCTGTTCTGCGCGCGGGCATAGGACATTGCCGACTGGCTAACCCTGCCGGTCGAGTCGATCGTCTGCAACGCGCGTGAGCGTTGTGTGTGCGTGATGGTCATCGAGCTACATCTCAAGAACTGAGCCGGGGTATCGGTCGAAAAGGCATGGCTGGCTTTCGCGTAGACGGGAGCCGCAGTGTTCAGGCTTCCGACCGGTAGCGATCGGCCGCGTGCGCTTGTCGAATATCCGACAGGAGCCCTTGACGGGCGCCATCCAGCGCATCCCAGCGGCCGGCCACATGCAGCGGCGGGATGGTGACCAGTTCGCGGCGGTCGAAACCCACGAGCGCCGCGTCAACCAGTTCGCCGACCTCCATCACCTCGGTAAGCGAATTGACGTCGATGCCGGCGCGCTCCCAGATCTCCGTACGGGTCGCTGCCGGCAGCACCGCCTGCACATAGACGCCGCTGGGAGACAACTCGAGGTGCAATCCCTGCGACAGAAACAGCACGAACGCCTTGGTGGCGCCGTAGATCGACATACCAAACTCGGGCGCGAGGCCCACCACCGAGCCGATGTTGACGATCGCGCCTGTGCCCGACTGGACGAAGCGCGGAGCGACCGCGGCTGCCAGCCGCGTCAGCGCCGTGGTGTTGAGCGTGATCAGGCGTTCGATGCCCTCGCTGGTCTGCTGCAGGAACCCGCCCGACTGAGCCATCCCCGCGTTATTGATCAGGATACCTATGCTAGCGTCGTCGCGCAGTCGGGTCTCGACTGCGGCCAGGTCCCCCGGCTGGGTCAGGTCAGCCTGCAGCACTTCGACGGCAACACCGCTTTCTTCACGCAGGCGTGCGGCCAGCGTATCGAGGCGCGCCTTGTCGCGTGCAACGAGCACGAGGTCGTGGCCGCGGCGTGCGAAGCGCTCGGCGTAGATTGAACCGATGCCGGAGGATGCACCGGTGACGAGAACAGTCGGAAGCGTGGTCATAAGTAGTTTCCTTCGAATGAGCGGTTTGGGTGCGGGAACAAGCGCGCCGCGCCTCAAGCGGTGATGGGTGGGTAATCGGTGTAGCCCGCGGCGCCGCCACCATAGAGCGTGGCGAAATCGGGCTGAGCCAGCGGGGCGCCGGTCTTCAGGCGTTCGACCAGATCGGGATTGCTGATGAAGGCACGGCCGAACGCGAACAGGTCTGCGGTGCCGTCGTTGAGCCTGGCGGTGGCGAGCTCCAGGTCGTAGCCATTGTTGGCGAGATAGGTCTGCCTGAACCGCTGTCGCAGTGCGTCGTAGTCAAACGGTGCGAAATCGCGCGGGCCGCCCGTCGCGCCCTCGACCACGTGCAGGTAGACGATGCCCAGCGCGCTGAGCTGCGCGGCGATGTAGTCGTACTGCGGCTGAGGATCGCTGCACGAAATGCCGTTTGCCGGCGAAACAGGCGAAATGCGCACGCCGGTGCGAGCGGCACCAATTTCTTTCACCACGGCCGCGACGACTTCCAGCAACAGGCGCGCACGGTTCCCGATAGAGCCGCCGTAGGCATCAGTGCGCTGGTTGGCCCCGTCCTTGATGAACTGCTCCAGCAAATAGCCGTTCGCACCGTGAATTTCCACGCCGTCGAAGCCGGCCGCAATTGCGTTGGCCGCAGCCTGACGGAAATCGTTCACGATGCCCGGCAATTCGACAAGCGCCAGCGCACGTGGCTGGGATACATCGACAAATCCGTTGTTGACGAAGGTTTTCGTCTCCGCGCGAATCGCCGAAGGCGCGACCGGCGCAGCGCCGCCGGGCTGGACATCGGCGTGCGAGACGCGTCCGACGTGCCAGAGCTGCGCGAAGATGTGCCCGCCCTTGGCGTGCACGGCCTCGGTGACCTTGCGCCAGCCGGCAATTTGCTCAGGCGTGTATAGGCCCGGCGTGTCCTGATAGCCCTGTGCCTGGGCCGACACCTGGGTGGCTTCCGTGATGATGAGGCCCGCCGAAGCGCGCTGGGCGTAATAGGTCGCGGCCAGTTCGCTGGGCACTAGCCCCGCGCCCGCGCGATTACGGGTTAGCGGTGCCATGACAACCCGATTGGCAAGCGTCAGGCGGCCAAGGGCGTAGGGCTCGAAAAGCGTCGTTCCGGTCATGTCGGTCAGTTTCTGGGTTTGCAATGAACTCAATGATGATGGTCATAATCTAACGTGTCAAGGTTTTGATGATGATCGACATCAATGTATAATCGAACCTTCGAACACATGAACCACTGTGGTCACGAAATGAAGATCACCAAGGCACAGGCGCAGGCCAACCGGGAACACGTCGTCGAGACGGCGTCGAAGCTGTTTCGGGAGCGCGGCTACGATGGGGTGGGGGTTGCCGATCTGATGGCAGCCGCCGGCTTCACGCACGGCGGCTTTTATAAGCAGTTCGGCTCCAAGTCCGATCTGATGGCGGAGTCGGCGGCCTGCGGTATCGCGCAGACCGTGGCGCTGAGCGCGGGTGCCGACGCACCTGAGTTTGTGCGGTACTACCTTTCCCGCGAGCACCGCGACGCCCGCGCGACCGGTTGCACGATGGCTGCGCTGGGTGGGGATGCCGCACGTCAGTCAGACGCAGTTCGGGCCGAGTTTGCGGCCGGTATTGAGAACCTGCTGACTGTGCTCTGCCCCGAAGGCGGTGCGGGGGACGGTGCGGACACGGGCCAGGCGCGAGCCAGGTCCCTCGACATGCTGGCGCATGCGGTCGGTGCGATTGTCATGTCGCGCGCCTGCCCGGACGATTCGCCGTTGGCCGACGAAATCCTTGCGGCTTGCCGTGACCAGATTCTGGCGTCAATGAGCCCGTCGACGACCGCCGCGGGCGAAGAACCGTAAGGGCATTGGCCTGTACCCGTGCATGCTCCACCATCTGTCGTCGTGCGCATTCTCGATGGAGAGAATGCCAAGCCCGCATGTTCGCGATCACCTGGCTCTCGAGCTACAGCGCGCAAAAAATCCCGCCGGGCGGACTGGCCGGCGGGCCCCGAGATCCGAACCTCGGTGACAAGTCCGGAGGGTTCGGAAGGAGAACGAACTGCGATGGCTGGACCAACCGCCTGGCCATCCCACTGCGCTCCCCAGGTGTAAAGCCGTCAGACCTCCAATGCATCCATCATGCGGGTCCGGGCTTGCGACTCCCGATCCCTAGACTCATGCCTTGGCAAATTGCAGGCCGCCGAAATTCTGGATCGTGGGAATGTCGACTTTCGTGTACGTGCTGATCTGGGTAACCGGTGCGACCACGATACTCGGGCTGGCGAAGCCGCCACCATAAGCAGCATTGAAGTTCCCGAAGTTGAAGTTGCTGCCGCCGCGTACAGCGGACAGAGCCCTGGCGGACAGTTCTTCGGTGTGGGCGATATCTCTGATGGTCAGCGAGGTCATGGTAGGTCTCCTGGAGCTGTTTCTCTGTTTCGGTTTAAAGAGTGTGGTTCGACGTGCAAGCGGGGAGAGCGCACCTTGATGGGATGAAACGGCATCCGATGTCGGTGCGACTCTCCGCGGCGCTTAACTCACGCCTTGGCAAGCTGCAGGCCGCCGAAATTCTGGATCGTGGGGATCTCGACTTTCGTGTACGTGTCAGTCTGCGTGACGGGTGCGACTACGACGCCCGGGCTGGCGAAGCCGCCGCCATAGGCAACATTGGCGTTGCCGAAGTTGTAGTTGCTGCCGCCGCGTACAGCGGACAAGGCCTTGGCGGACAGTTCTTCGGTATGGGCGATATCTTTGATGGTCAGTGAGGTCATGGTAGGTCTCCTGGAGCTGTTTCAGTTTCGGTTTAAAGAGTGTGGTTCGACGTGCAAGCGGGGAGAGCGCACCTCGATGGGATCGAACGGCATCCGCTGTTAGCGCGACTCTCCGCGGCGCTTAACTTACGCCTTGGCAAACTGCAGGCCGCCGAAGTTCTGGATCGTCGGGATCTCGACTTTCGTGTACGTGTCGGTCTGCGTGACGGGTGCGACCACGACGCCCGGGCTGGCGAAGCCGCCACCGTAGGCAAGGTTGAGGTTTCCTGCGTTGTAGTTGCTGCCGCCGCGTACAGCGGACAGAGCTTTGGCGGAAAGTTCTTCGGTGTGGGCGATGTCTTTGATGGTCAGCGAGCTCATGGTAAATCTCCTGTGAGGGTCTTCGGTCTGGATGGAAGAGCACTATTTGTCGCGCTCACAGGGGTATTTGCATAGGGTGTGCCAACGTGAACCAGACAAGCTGGCAACACTCACATAAGTCGCGGAATATAAAGGAAAAATAAAATCGCCCGCGAGGTTTTTCATGCGGTTGCGGGGCGCGAGGCAGCAAAAGGTGTCGTGGGATAGCAAACACGTTTTGGCTGAGTGTCTGCCTTGAGTGAACGGCTGCCCATTCAAGCGTATTGATTCGTTCGAATGACGGGGACTCGTCAGTTAGTCGACGCGATACCTGATGTACTTGGGTCGGCGGCTGCGGCCGTCATATCAGCGCATTGACACCGCCTAAAACAGACCAAAATCATCGTTGCTATCGGGAATCGCATTGAGCAGATCCCGAAGCGCACGCCAGCCCACCAGTGCCGACAACGTCAGCACGAGCGCGAGCAGGCCGCTCGCACGAGTGGGCATTCTTCTCGCCTCGCATCTCAAGGGGCAGGTCGACATCTCCGTGCTCCTCGATCAACCGTTCTGTGCCGCGTCCTGCGGCATGATCGTCGCTAACGCCTGCGCCAACGTAGTGGGACCGAATCGCCGTTCACTAACGCCCGCTTGCACGTCGATGCGTCCCGCGTTGTGCGCGTCGTACAGATCCGCAATGAGCCGCGCGTGTTGCTCGCTCAAGCCCGCGCCTTCGAGCATCGCGGCCCATTGCTCCCGCGGCACCGCGTGCGGCACGACAGGCCGGCCCGACAGTTCGCCGATAGTGTGCGCAACGTCGTTCACACTGACGCGTACTTCACTTTCTATGCTCACCACGCGAGGCGAACGCTCACGCGGCTCGCCGTCGAGCAGCAATTGAGCCGCCAGCGCGCCGACATCCTGCGCAGCCACAGTAGGAAAGCGCTTTTCGAGCGGATGATGCAGGCTGGGCAACACGCCCTTGGACAATGCGAGCGGCAGCACACGCGCCCAGTTGTGCATATGCTCGGCTGCGCGCAGGAACGTCAACCGGGTGTCGACGGTACCGAGCTGCGTTTCGAGGTAGTGAAAAAGCGTCGTGATGCCCGTTCCGCTCGGGTGCTCGGCGCCATAGTCCGAAAGCGCGAGTACGTGCGGCGGCGGATTCGCACGCAATGCTTCGACGCTCACATCGATCATGCTGCGCATTGCGTTCGCCGGGTCGTCGTCATGGCGCGGCAGCGGACACACAATCTGCACCGCGTGCGCGTCTTCCAGTGCGCGCGCCACCGCTGCCCGGTCGTGCAAATCCGCGACCACGACATCGCAGCCGATTCGCTCGAACGCATCCGCCTGCGCCACGCTATGAACCACGGCGCGCACGTCCCGGCCGGCGCGTCGCAACGCGGCTACGCTCACTTTGCCGACATTGCCGCCGGCTCCAAAAATCACGAACATCAGGTGCTCCTTACCGGATCGTCATGAGAGGATCATAAGGACGCACCAAGCGCAAAACGCGCATGCAAGGATGCCCATGAGCAGATTCGGATGACTCGTTGCTCGTCGGCGCTGCGCACGGGAAGTCAGGAGGCGTACTGAGCGTAGGCGCGAAAAACCATGCACAATGCCCGCAGACCGACTGCCATCCGCGAGATAAACGATGAATGCCGTCCCAGAGACCCGCACGCAGATCCCACCTGCGCATACCGGCTCCCGTATTGCGCTGCGCTCGAGCCGACTGCTCGGCTGGCAGGGTTTCGGCGCGGAGCTGGTGAACGTGTCAGCTGGCGTGCACCGGATACCTGCGTTCAAGCATCATCGAATCGGCGTGCATGTGGGCGCGCCCGTCCGCGCGCACTGTCGTTGCAACGAGAAACCGCACTCGCGCATTCAGGCGCACGGCGACGCCGACGTGATTCCGGCAGGACTCGACGGGCAGTGGAGCGATGAATCGGCCTGCACGATTTTCAGCATCTGGATCGGCGAAGATTTCGCGCGCAGGACCGCTGAACAATTGGCGCTCAAACCAGACGGCGCGCAGATTCGCCCGCAATTCCAGATGCGCGATCCGCGCTTTCAGCACCTGGCGTGGGCGTTGCGCGCGGAACTGGAAGCAGACGTCGCGTCTGACACGCTCTACGCCGAAAGTCTGTGCACTGCAATGGTGATACGTCTGATTGGCGGCGCCGCGTCGCTAGACAACAAGCGGCGCACGCTCGCACCGCGGACAGCGGCGCGCGTGACGGAGTTTATCGAAGCACATCTCGACCGGCGTCTCACGTTGAGCGAGCTTGCCGCGCTTGTCGACCTCAGCGTGCCGCATTTCAAGGTGCTGTTTCGCGCGACGCTCGGCGTGCCTGTGCATCAATATGTGGTGCAGCGGCGCGTAGAACGAGCGCGAACGTTGTTGCTGCAAGGCCGGCTGAGCGCCAGCCAGGTCGCGCTCGACGCGGGCTTCGCACACCAGAGCCATATGGCGCACTGGATGGGGCGGCTCCTCGGCATCACGCCGCGCGAACTCGTGAAGTCGAGCTCGCGCTGACGAGCACAATAGGCCGTACCGGCATCAGCTCGACGGCGCCGCCGCTCCCGTCAATTGCGAGTACACGTCATGCGACAGTTGCAGCAACTGCTTGCGATCGATACCGCCTGACACCGCATAGCCGAAATCGCCGTCAACCCAATAGAACACATTGACCGGCCCGTCCTGATACAGCTTGAACGCTGTCGTGTTCGCGTTCACCTTGCGGCGCGAGATGCACAGCGTCACCCGTTCGCCATTCTGGCCGCGATACATGAACTGCGCGGTGTCGCCGTCCGGACCAGGCAGCAGGCGGCCACCGGAGAGCGCAAAGCCTGCCTTCGACAACATGGGCGGATGCACATTCGTGCCGAGGCGACTCGCCAGCCACTTCACGAAGTCCTGCTCGTGATCCGCGTTCATGTCGGTGGGCCGGTCGACCGCCGGCATATAGACGACATGCGCAACCGCAGCCTGACGCGCGAGTACTTCGGTGCTGTCCGCACTGACAGGGCGCGTGTCGGACGAACCCGCCACCGAAGGCAACGTGTCGCGTCCCATATGCGTGCCGACGCCGATGCCAATGCCCATTACCAGCGCCGCCGCCATGCCCGCGAACTGCGGCCAGTTGGCAGCGACGCGCGAGCGGCGCGGCGCGCCCGGCTGTAAGCGCTTCGGCACGGGTTCGTTCAGCACGCGGTCGTAGCGCTCATGGAACATGCTGTTCAGCGAGAAATAATCGCTGATGCGCGTGGCCAGATCCGGATTCTGTTCGAGCGCGCGCTCGACCTCCGCACGTCGTTCCTCGGACAGCGTGCCGTCCACATAGGCGTGCAGTTCTTCTTCGCTAACTGGCGTAATTTGCTCGCTCATCGCACCACCTGTAATTTCGCACCGGGCTGGCTGCCCGCCATCAATGCCCGAAGCCGTTCGCGTCCGCGCGAAAGCCGCGACATGACCGTGCCGATGGGCACGTTCAGCGCGAGCGCGACGTCGGCATAGCTCATTTCCTCCAGCCCGACCAGCAGCACGACTTCACGCTGCTCAACGGGCAAACGCTGCAACGCGTAGTCGAGATCGCGCATTTCCAGCGAACGGGATTGTTGCGCCGGCACGGCGAACTCGCTTTCATGCACGCTTTCGTCATCGACCGCCACGTGTATCGCGCGCGACGACGCCTTGCGCGCCTGATTCGCAAACACGTTGTGCATGATCGTAAATAACCAGGCGCGCAGATCGGTGCCAGCCTGGAACATTTCGGTGCGGCCGAGCGCGCGTTCGAGCGTGTCCTGCACCAGATCGTCCGCGAGGTCGCGATTGTTGATCAGCGCCCGCGCATAGCGCCGCAAGCGCGGCACGTGTTCCATCAACTCGTCACGAACATCCATTATTCATCCCGGTCATGGGGCCTCTCGTGGACACGGAGCGGCGGCGCTTCGTCGGGCGTCGCACGCGTTTGTAGTGCAAACACGCGTGAACGCATTTTATTCCGTTGATTAAGCGACTCGCCGCAAGATCGTGCGGTTTCATTGCATGGTCATGACGTCGGCGGCGCGCATCAGACCGTGTGTGCGTGCATTGCCGGCGACCACGAAGCGCTGCCGCTGCGCCGTCCATGTCAACAGACGTACATCGCCGATGCGGCGCGCCGACCATTGCGGCTGAGAAGGCGCGAGCAGTGCGAGCGTCGACAGCACCACGACCGGCTCGTTATCGCCATTCAAATAGATGAATTCGGTGGCGCGCTGCAGCAGACCGAGCGACACGACGCGCTGATCCACGAGCCGCAGCCCGATTGCTTCGAGGTTGGGGGCGGACGGGTCTCTGCGAGTCGGCGATCCGGCGGGAAACGGGGCGGCGGCGGTTTCGGCCAACGCCATGATGGCCGCGTTGTTAAGCGCCTGGCGCGTGACCTCGGTGGCCGCGAACCAGCCGCTCACGGCGACGCACGCGATGACGAGCGCAACCAGCACCCTGAGCGGCTTGCGCAAGCGCAGCGTTACAGCGCTGCGCCAGCGGCTGCCGGCGTTGCGCCGCCCGTTGAATGCGCTGGCCTCGGGTTCGTCGGCGGTCTGAAAGGAGCGTTGCATCTGTTCGTTGAGCTTGCCGTAAAAGGCGACCCGGCGGGCTTCCGCCGGATCGCGGCCGAGATAGTCGCGCAGAAACGCGGCGCGCGCCGGCGACAACGTGCCGTCGGCGTAGGCCTGAATGTCGGCTTCGGAAAGCGGCGAATCGTTGGGGGCGTCGGTCGGGTTCATGGGAAAAGGTCTCCGGGCAAAATCCGGCTATTGAGGTGCAAACACCGCCGCGCTCCGGTTTATTCCGTTCTCGTCACCGGGTTTGCGCAACATCTTTTACTGTGCCATCGCAGCGTCGCGGAAGCTAGCAAACCCGTTCGCGAAGTGCTTTATTCCGCGCAACGGAAATGTTTTTTCCACGTGGCTTACGCAGGAATAAAAGCCGGTGAGGCGTGGTTCTCCCTGATGCAAACCCGCAACCAACTCACCGGAGTTCATCATGAAGAAGATCGCTTTTGCCGCATTGTCCGTCGTCGTTCTGGCCGCTTCGTCGAATGTTTTCGCGCAGGGAAAAAGCCGTGCCGAGGTCTATCAGGAACTGATCCAGGCACAACAGAACGGTCTCGATTACGTGACCGACGCATCATATCCGGACGTCAGCCCGGTTTTCGCGCATATGGTCGAACAGCACAAGCAGGCGCTTGCTGCCGAGGCGGCCGCGAACAGCGTCGCGAGCGACGCCAGGCCGACGGACAGCATGAATTGAGGGCGTTGAAATGCCGACGGCCGGCGCGCGTGGCGAACGGGCGCGCCGGAAATCGAACGGAATAGACTTGCGCCGCGCGTGTTAGCCAATCAACGCCTCGATTCAGCAAGGAGTCTCCGTGACAAAAAACACCGTTCCCGATCAGTTACCTCGCTGCGTGCCGTGCCGGCTTGCCGCGATAGGCGCCGTCGTGCTTCTGTCCGCAGGGGGCTTTGCTTATACGGCGGGGTGGTTGACGCCGCAACGCCTGAGCGCGCCGCGCATCGTCAATACGCTTCAGGCCGTGGCGGGTCAACCGCATCCGGGCTATCGGCGCAATCATGCGAAGGGCCTGTGCGTCGAAGGTTATTTCGACAGTAACGGCCAGGGCGAGCGCGTCTCGCGCGCGGTCGTATTTGCGCCCGGACGCACGCCGGTCACCGGACGCTTTGCGGTGCCCGGCGGCAATCCGTCGGCGCCCGATACGAGTTCTCCGGTGCGCAGTCTCGCGCTGCTCTTTCAATTGAAGGACGGCGAGCAGTGGCGCACCGGAATGAACTCGACGCCGGTCTTCGCCGTGCATACGCCTGAGCAGTTCTATCAGCAACTGCTTGCCGCAACGCCCGATCCGGCGACCGGCAAGCCGGACCCGGCCCGGCTCAAGGCCTTTTATGCGGCCAATCCGGAGACGCAACCTTTCCAGACGTGGGTGAAGGCGCATCCGCCTTCGTCGAGCCTTGCGAACGCCGCGTACTATGGCATCAACGCGTTCCGCTTCACCAACCAGGCCGGCGACACGCGCGCGGTGCGCTGGGCGATGGTGCCCGAGACGCCGTACGCGCCGATCACGGACGCGCAAAAGGCCGAGAAGAATTTTCTCGCGGCGGACCTGGACGAGCGGCTGCAGGGCGGCCCGTTGCGCTGGCATCTGATCCTGACCGTTGCTCATCCGGGCGACCCTACCGACGACGCCACGCTGCAATGGCCGTCCGATCGGGAAAATATCGACGCGGGGACGCTCGTGATCGAGCGCAGCACGTCGCAGGAAAACGGTGCTTGCCGCGACGTCAATTTCGACCCGACGATCGTGCCGGCGGGCATCGCGCCGTCCGACGATCCTTTGCTTGCCGCGCGCTCGGCGGCCTATGCGCTGTCGTTCAAGCGACGCACGCGCGAGGAAACGCTGCATCCGGAAGTTCATCAAACCCCGACGACCCATGGAGAGCGCTCATGACGCGGACCCGCACGCACTTCAGTCCGCTAGCGCGGTTTCTGCACTGGACGATGGCGCCGCTCATCGTCGCGATGCTGTTTATCGGCGTCGGCATGGTCGCAACCGTGTCGCGCGCGCATGACACGCTGATTGCGATTCACAAGCCGCTTGGCATCGCTTTGCTGCTGCTCGTGGTGATACGTGCAAGCGTGCGCTTACGGCGCGGCAGTCCGCCATTGCCTCACGACATGCCCGCATCGCAAAAAATGGCGGCGAAGGGCTCGCACGCGGTGCTCTATGCGCTGATGTTTGCGATGCCGCTGATCGGCTGGGCGATGCTGTCCGCGGCGGGCTATCCGCTCACGCTATGGGGTCCGTTGCATTTGCCGCCGATCGCGCCGCATAACGTCGAGCTTTTCGCGGTGCTGCGCGCGTTGCACACGTGGCTCGCTTTTGCGTTGTTCGGCACGGTGCTGCTGCATCTCGCGGCGGCGCTGTTTCATGGCCTGATCCGCCGCGACGGCGTGTTTTCGAGCATGGCGCGCGGCGGACGCTAGACGCCGTTTGCTAGTTGCGAATTCGCTCGGAGCGGGGATCGTAAGGCGCCTTCAGGTGAAGCGTAGCCGGCAGCAATTCGCCGGCTACGTCGATCGCATATACGCCGCTCGTCAGATAGGCGGAGTCTGCTGCGCCGTCGGAGTTGTTGACGTAGCCCATCGCGACCGGGCAGCCGAGCGTATGGCCGAATGCCGCCGAACTCACGAAGCCGACCGGCTTGCCGTCGCGCAGAATCGCTTCGCCGCCCCAGAGCATGCGATCCGCTGCGCCGTCCGCAGTCAGCACCACCATGCGGCGGCGCAGCGGTTCGCCGCGTAGTTCGAGCAGTGCGTCGCGGCCGCGGAACGGAATGTCGGTGTCGAGTTTGCATGCGAATGCAAGGCCCGCCTCGAATGGATTCGTGTCCGGTGTGAGTTCGCGGCCCCATGCGCGGTAACCTTTTTCGATGCGCAGCGAGTCGATCGCGTAGTAGCCCGCATTGACGAGGCCGAACGCCTTGCCGGCTTCATGCAGGATCTCGTACACGCCCACTGCGAATTCGACCGGCACGTACAGCTCCCAGCCCAGTTCGCCGACATAGGTGAGGCGGGTCGCGCGCACGGTTGCATAGCCGATATCGACTTCGCGGCTTTGGCCGAACGCGAACGACTCGTTGCGCCAGTCTGCTTTTGACACGCTTTGCAGAAGTTCGCGCGAGCGTGGCCCCATCACGGCAAGCACCGCATACTGGCTCGTCACGTCGACGAGCACGCAGTGCTTATCGCGCGGAATTGCCTTGTCGATCATGTCGAAGTCGCGCGTGGTTTGGGCCGTGCCGGTAACGAGCAGGTATTGATCTGCGGCAAGGCGCGTGAGTGTGAAGTCCGATTCGTAATTGCCGCGTTCGTTGAGCATGCCGGTGTAGACCGTCGTACCCGGCGGCACGTCGACGTCGTTCGCAACCAGGTTTTGCAGGACGCTTTGCGCGTCGCGGCCTTTGACAAGAAATTTGGAAAACGACGTCATGTCGAAGAGCGCAACGCTTTCACGGCACGCACGGTGTTCGGCGCCGCTTAACGGCAGCCAGTTCTGCTGGCCGAACGCATAGTCGATGCGTGCTTCGTCGCGCGTCGGTGCGAAGAAATTCGCGCGCTCCCAGCCCATCTTGCTGCCGAAACACGCGCCGTCCTCGCGCAGGAGAGCGTACAGCGGCGAGCGTCGAAACGGACGGGCGCTGTCGAGTTCGCGATTAGGCCACGGCATCGCATAGTGCAGGCCTAGCGTTTCCTTCACGCGATCGTGCAGCCATGTGTCGTTACCGTTAAAGCGCGCAAAGCGGCGAACGTCGACGGGCCACAGATCCATGGTCGGCTCGCCCGCCACAATCCATTCGGCCAGCGCCATGCCGGCGCCGCCCGCCGAGGCGATGCCCATCGAGTTGAAGCCCGCGCCGACAAAAAAGTGTCGCAACTCGGGCGCCTCGCCGAGCATGAAGTTGTTGTCGGGAGTGAACGATTCGGGACCGTTGTAGAACTGGCGTACCTGCGCCGTTTCGAGCGCGGGTACGCGTTGCAGCGCGTTCGTCATCAGGATTTCGAATTGATCCCAATCGTCGGGCAGCAGCTGGAATTCGAAGTGTTCGGGAATGCCTTGCATGCCCCACGGTTTCGCGTTGGGCTCGAAACCGCCCATGACGAGGCCGCCCACTTCTTCCTTGAAATAGATGAAGCCGTCCGGATCGCGCATGACGGGCAGGTCGGGGTGAACGCCGGCAATGCGTTCGGTGACGATGTAATAGTGCTCGGCCGAGTGCAACGGCACCGTCACGTCGCACAGGCGGCCCACGGCCTTGGCCCACTGGCCGGCGCAATTCACGACGATCTCGGCGCCAATCGTGCCCTCGTCGCCGTTCTTGTTGTGCCACGTAACGCCAGCCGCTTCCCGCGCGCCGTGCGCGTCGCGTGTGTGGATAGCCGTCACGCGCGTGTTCTCGACGATGCGCGCGCCGCGCATGCGGGCGCCGCGAGCCAGGGCCTGCGTCAGATCGGTGGGATTCGTCTTGCCGTCGCCGGGCAGCCAGACGGCGCCCAGCAGGTCGTCGGTGCGCATGACAGGCCATAGATCGCCGGCCTCGCGCGCGCTGATCACGTCGCAGGCCACGCCGTAGGCGCGAGCCACGGCGGCGGTGCGTTTGAGTTGAGTCATCCGCTCGGCAGTGCGGGCGACCGAGAGCGAGCCGCATTGTTTCCAGCCAGTTGCAAGACCCGTCTCGGCTTCGAGTTCCGCGTAGAGCGCGGTCGAATAGCGGATCAGCTTCGTCATGCTTTCCTGAGCCCGCAACTGGCCGACCAGACCGGCCGCATGCCACGTCGTCCCGCAGGAAAGCTGGCCTTGTTCCATCAGGACGACGTCGGTCCAGCCGAGCTTGGTCAAGTGGTACGCAACCGAGCAACCAATGATGCCGCCGCCGATGATGACGACGCGCGCGTGCTGAGAGATGGATGTGGACATGTGTTGAATTAGAGGAATGACAAGCGAAGATTGCCCCATAAATGCACATGACGCAACGGGGAGTTGTTGCAAGATCTGAGGTGATATCTCGACACAGAGATGTCATTTATTGGCTGTAAAGGCGCTGTATAGGCCGAAATACGCGGCGCTTATCTTAAGTCAATCGCTTTGCAATCATCGCAGGTTTAAATGTGGTTTTGTGTGGAATAAATGAGAATTGCCACTGTGAACCGTGGTTTTTGCTAGACTCACCGAAGCCCACATTTGCGCACTCCATGTTCTCTACCCAACGCCAGAGCGAAATCCTGCAGCTTGTCCGCGAGCAACGCACCTGTACGATCACCGGTCTCGCGGCGCGCTTCGAGGTTTCCGACGAGACTATTCGCCGCAATATCAAACCGTTGATTGCGCAGGGCCTGCTTCTGAAGGTCCACGGCGGCATCATGCTGCCCGAGCGCCTCGACGAACCGCCGTTTGAGCGGCGCATGGCGGCCAGCCTCGCGAACAAGCGGGCAATCGGCGCGCGCATCGCTGAGCTGGTGAGCGACGGCGATTCTCTGATTCTCGACGGCGGCAGCACCTGCGTGCATATCGCGCGGGCGCTGACGGCGCGCTCGCGGCTCACGGTCGTGACCAACTCCATCGAAGTGGCCCGGCTGCTCGCGCCGCGTAACGGCAACCGCGTGTTCATCGCGGGCGGCGAACTGCGTGCCGACGACAGCGCCGCGATCGGCGACAGCGTTCAGGCTTTTCTGCGCCAGTTTCATGTGCGTTACGCGATCGTCTCGGTGACCGCGATCGACATGCACGGGCATTTCATGGACGCGCTTCCAGCCGACGTCGCGTATTCGCTCGCGGCGTTCGCTCAGGCGGAGCGTCGCGTGGTCGCGGCGGACCACGCCAAATTCGGACATAGCGCGCTGCTCCACGCTTTTGCCGCGGATGGCGTGGACCTGCTCGTTACCGACGAAGCCCCCGCGCCGGCGCTTGCGCAAGTGTTGACATCCGCAGGTGTCGAGGTGCTCGTCGGCGCGCCGCCCGGCAGCGGGGCGAGAAGCGGCGAGAAGGGCGGGCAGGACCGGTACGACCCGAAGAACGGAAACGACGGGAACGACGGGAACGGCGCGCGCCCCCGCTAGCAACCGCCTCGCTGAGAGCGGTTCGAACGCGGACACCGGCCAACGCACACGAAACCCCACACCAAACCCCACACCAGGCTCGCCCCACGCGAGCGCCGCCTCGCACAGCCAATTCGCTCCGACGCGTAAAATGGCCGGTTATCGCTGGCAGCCTGGCTCCGGGTGAACGAAGCGGTGAACTGCGCCGTCCGCCGGCAGTTGCCTTCCGCGCCGCCTGCCTTCGCCGGCTTGAAGAGGATGCACCCTGATGTCGTCAGTTTTCTTTGATCGGGAACGGATTGCAGAATGGCTCGGTGAGAACACCGTCGCCAAGGCGCGCGCGGTCGGGCCCGTCAGCAAAGTCGCATGGCACGGGGCCACGCTGACAGGCGACGTTCAGGGTTCGCAGCCGCTGCCTTACAGAACGCGGGTCCGTTTTCGCACCGACGGTGGCTTGCCATGGGCGCAGAGCGACTGCACCTGCCCAGTCGGCCGCAATTGCAAGCACGTCGCCGCGTTGCTGCTGGCCGAGCTCGAATATCACGACGAGATGGACCACATCATCGACGTGGACGGCCATGAGCGCGAAGACAGCGCCGCCGTTTTCGCCCGATCCGCATCGGCGGAACGCGCTGATTTGCAACCTGGCGTGCGTCCCGAACTGGTCAGCTGGCTCGAACGCTTCCGGGCACGCGCGGAAGCCGCCGACGCCGCCGTCCAGAAGGCAAGCGCCGCGCGCACCGAGACGCTCGCCTACCGGCTGAACTGGTCCGACTTCCACATGCGGCACGAGGTCGTGCTGCACCGCGCGCGCTGCCATCCGGACGGTCGGATCGTCTCCGTCGGCGAAACGTGGGGCAACGTCGAAGCGGCGCTCGTCAAGCAACCGGGGTTCGTATCGGACGAAGATCTGTCCATCTTGCGCGGCCTGTGGCTCGGCCGTTCCCGCGAAGACTTCGGGCAATTCGTTCTGCGTGGCACGAACGGCGCGGAGATGTTGCAAAAGCTCATTGCCACCGGGCGCCTCTTCGTCGACTTCACGATTGCGCCCGGTCACGACGGCCCCACGCCGCTCGCGCGTGCGGCCGACCGGCCTGGGCGCATCGAATGGGAGCCGCTTGCCGACCAGCGGCTGCGCCCGGTTCTGTGCACCGAGCCGCGCGCGAGCATGGTGTTGCCGACCGAGCCCGTCTGGTATGTGGACGGCGTGGCGAACGAGGCCGGTGTGGTCCGCTCGTCGCTACCGTTCCAGCAATTGCCCGATTACCTCGCAATGCCGCCGATCTCGCTCGCCGAAGCGCCCCTTGTCGCGTCGGTGCTGCGCGAAGTTGCGCCCGAGTTGCCGTTGCCGCCCACGCATGACTCGCGGGCGATCCGGGTGATCGACGTGGAGCCGGTGCCGGTGCTCACGCTCAATAGCCACGCGTTGCCGTCCGCCGGAAAGGCCAAAGGCCTGGCCGTCGAACTGGCCGGCGTGAGCTTCGACTACGACGGCGTCAGCATCAATGTGGACAGCAGCGTGACACTCGTGCCCATGCCGGGCGGCGACGTCATTCACATCCGCCGCCGCTACGAGGTCGAGAAGAAGCGCCTGCTGGAACTTCGCAAGAGCGGGTTGCAGAAGGTGCCCACGAGCCGCGTGTTCACGTCGCGGCAACTGCCCGATACGATGCTCGGTCTGGCCGATGCGGACGCCTGGTCCTCGTTTGTTAGCGATGCGGTGCCGGAACTCGTCAGCAAAGGCTGGCGTGTGACGATGGCGCCCGAGTTCCGCTACAACGTGATCGAGATCGACGCGATCGACGGCACCGCGCATCAGGCGGGCGACGGCTGGTTCGATCTTGAAATGGGTATCCGCATCGGCGAGCGCAATGTGCGGCTCGAGCCGCTGCTCGCCGATCTGTTCCGCCGCGACCGGCGCTGGCTGGGCGGCACGCTTGAGGCGATCGCCGACGACGAGCCGATTGAACTGAAGACCGAAGAGAACAAGCGCCTGCGGCTGCGGGCGGACCGGTTGAAGCCGGTGGTGCGCGTGCTGGTCGATCTGTTCGATTCGCTCGGTGCGAGTCTCGCCGAGGGCGCGCCGCTGCGCGTGCCTTCTGTGGACGCAGGCCGCCTCCAGGCATTGAGCGATACGGGACGCTGGCAATTTCGCGGCGACGATTCCATCCGAGAACTCGCGCAGCGTCTGCAAGCCGGTCCTGGCTTGCGCGAGGTGCCGGTGCCCAGCGGTCTGCGCGCTGAACTGCGCGCGTATCAGCAGCAGGGTCTGAACTGGATGCAGTATCTGCGCGAGCAGGGTCTCGCCGGTGTACTCGCCGACGACATGGGCCTTGGCAAAACCGTGCAGACGCTTGCGCATATCCTCGCCGAGAAGGAAGCGGGCAGGCTCGACCGGCCGGCGCTGATCGTAGTGCCGACCACGCTCGTGCACAACTGGCGCGAGGAGGCACGGCGCTTCGCGCCCGAACTGAAGGTGTTGGTGCTGAACGGCCCGCAACGCAAGCAGCGCTTCGATCAGATCGGCGAACATGAACTGATCCTGACGACGTACGCGTTGCTGTGGCGCGACCAGAAGGTGCTCGCCGAACACGAATATCACCTGCTGATTCTCGACGAGGCGCAGTACGTGAAGAACGCGACGACGAAAGCCGCGCAGGCAATTCGCGGCTTGAACGCGCGGCACCGGCTGTGTCTGACCGGCACGCCGCTCGAAAATCACCTGGGCGAACTGTGGTCTCAGTTCGATTTTCTGCTGCCGGGTTTTCTCGGCAGCCAGAAGGATTTCACGCGTCGCTGGCGCAATCCGATCGAAAAGAATAACGACGGCGTGCGCCGTTCGTTGCTTGCGCGTCGCATCCGGCCGTTCATGCTGCGGCGTCGCAAGGACGAGGTGGCGAAGGAGTTGCCGGCCAAGACGACAATTGTGTGCTCTGTCGACCTGGAAGGCGCGCAGCGCGATCTGTACGAAACCGTGCGAACGGCGATGCAGGAGAAGGTGCGCGCGGCCGTGAGCGCACAGGGGCTCGCGCGTAGTCACATCATCGTGCTCGACGCGCTGCTGAAGTTGCGGCAAGTGTGTTGCGATCCGCGACTGGTGCGCAGGCTCAGGACCGCGGGGGAGGGCGTCGAACGCAGCGAGGACGCAGCGGCGAAACCGGCGAGCCCGGATAGGGCGGAAAAGGGCGCACGAGGTATGCGCTCCGCCAAACTCGACCTGCTGTTGTCCATGCTCCCGGAGCTGATCGAAGAGGGACGCCGCGTGCTGTTGTTCTCGCAGTTCACCGGCATGCTCGCGCTGATTGCCGAGGCGCTGGACGAAGCGGCGATTCCCTATGTGATCCTGACCGGCGACACAACGGACCGGATCACGCCCGTCGAGCGCTTTCAGCAAGGCGAGGTGCCACTGTTCCTGATCAGCCTGAAGGCGGGCGGCGTGGGGCTGAACCTCACCGCTGCGGATACCGTGATCCACTACGACCCGTGGTGGAATCCCGCCGCCGAGAATCAGGCCACCGACCGTGCGCATCGGCTCGGACAGGATAAGCCCGTGTTCGTCTACAAACTGATTGCGGCGGGCAGCATCGAAGAAAAGATCGTGGAGTTGCAGGAGCAGAAGGCAGGTCTTGCCGACAGCATTCTTTCGGAAGACGCCGCCGGCGCAGCCAAGTTCTCCGACGACGATATCGACGCGCTGTTCGCGCCGATGCCCGAGCTCGAAGGCGGAAGGTGACGCGACCCGTTTGCGGGACAGTGCGCACGAGTCGCGCACTCATCCACCACTGAATGCCGACGTTTTCCGGTATCCAATATTCCCAGATTTGACTCCGCATTGTTCAAAGACGTCACAAGTCGTCAAGAAACGCGGAGTTTGCCTGCCTGCCGTCAACGGTTGCTTGCCGTACTCGTTGAACACGCGACCATCATCAGGTCAGTCAACGCAGTACGTTAAGGAAATAACCGTTATGAACAAGCATTTCGTCGCCGCCGCTGTTGCCGGCCTTTTCTCGATCGCAGCGTTTGCGCAGGCTTCGGCACCGGTCGCGGCATCGTCGCAAGCTGCTGTTGCTGCTACCCAGCAGGAAGCAACGCCGGCAGTCAAGCAACACCACACCACGAAGCAACACAAGCACGCGCATAAGCATTCGCACAAGCATTCGCACCATGCAGCATCGGCTGCAGGCGGCGAACAGGATGCCGCACCGGTGTCCGACGAAGCAGCGCCCGCCAAGCCGTAACCGTTACGCCGCGTAGCGAGCCTGTGAAGACGCGGGCCGGTGCATGACATCGGCCCGTCTGCTGCGTGCAGTTCATCGACGAATTTCTGCGCGCGACATAAAACACGGTCTTCTTTCGGGCAGCCCGGTGGCTGACACAGAGCGTCGTTCGCATTGCCGCTTGCAATCACGTCTATTTAGTTAGGACTCTTGTATGAAACGTATCTGTCTTTCGATCGCGTTTGGCTGCGCGATGAGCCTGACCGTCGTCGCTCAGGCAAAGAGCTTTGGATTCGAACTCAGCCCGTCCACACGCACGACTGCGAATGCTCCAGCGACACAAGGCTGGCACGACGGACGCTATTGGGACGGTCACCGTTCGTGGAGCCGCGACGAGTGGGAAGGGCGGCGCACGCGTGCAGGTCACGACGATGCTTATCGCTTCAATCGCGGCACTCATTGCCCGCCGGGCCACGCGAAGAAACACGATTGCTGATGTTCTCGCCCGCAATGAACGCGCGCGCCGCCTGCGCAGCGTGTTCGACAGGCGGACCACGCCGTGCTGGCCGCCGTGCCGACGGCCGTGCCGATCGCCGCGCAGCCGCAGCAACGGTCGCCCGATGCGCCGCCTTGCACTACCCCGATCTCGCCCACTGCTCTAATGAAAATCTGTTTGCCCCGTTTCGCCACACCGGCTGTCCCAATCCTGCTCGTCTTCTCGTTGGCCGGCGCGCTGAGCGGTTGCTCCCTGCTCGCGCCGAGCGGCCCGCCTGCGAGTCCGCCGTTGGCGTGGCCCTCCAATTGGGCGCCCGCAGTGCCTGCATTGCCGGCAGTGCCTAATGAGGCAATGGTTCCGGCTGGGTTCTATCGGGTGAATTCGGGCGATACCTTGACCGGCATCGCCCGCGCTTTTGGCCGCGATGCAGCGGCCATTGCGCAGTGGAATCATCTGTCGGCGGATGGCGCACTGGATGCCGGGCAACTGCTGCGTGTCGCGCCGCCACCGGGAGTTGCTAGCGCGCCTGCCGGATTGAATGCGCGCACGGCTGCAAGCCCAGAACCCCGCGCGAACGCAGTGCAGAGCGTCGCGCCCATCGGCAAAGCGCGACTCGCATGGCCGGTTAACGGGCCGGTTGAAGCGCCGTTCGCCGCAGGAAAAACCAGGGGTATTGCGATCGCTGCGGCCGCCGGCGCACAGGTGAGAGCGGCGGCGAGCGGCAGGGTCGTCTACGCGGGAGGCGGCATTGCGGCTTACGGTCTGCTGATCATCATCAAGCACGACTCGCATTTGCTGACCGCCTACGCGAACAACCGCGCGTTGCTGGTTAAAGACGGCGCGCTCGTCAAGAAAGGGCAGGCGATTGCCGAGCTTTCGTCGGACTCCCACGGCGACGCGTCTTTGCATTTCGAAGTGCGCGACGGCGGCAAGCCTGTCGATCCGCTCCTCTATCTTCCGAAGCGCCCTTAAGCCGGTGCCCACGCGGCATTGCCGCTTTCCTCGAACCGGACGGACGCGGCGTGCTGTTTCGTGCAGCGCGCTGCGCAATGTAATGCCCTATGACTTTTCGCTTCACCAAACGCACCGGCTCAACCGGTCTCATTGGTTCTCTTCGCGCGGCTGCAAATCCTCTCGGTCTCACGCTCGCGTCGCTTGGCTGTGTGTTGGCGCTAGCGGGTTGCGCGCCGTCGGTCGTTGACCGCTCCGCCCTGAGCAGCGCCGAACCGGCCATTCGTACAGTCGCGCAGACTGCGCCTCATGCATTGCAAGGTGGCTACAACGATGATGACGAGCGGGCCGCTGCCCTTGCGCCGAGCTTATCGGCTGCCGAGCCGCAATCCGAGCCGCAATCCGACGCGCAGCCCGCGGATGACGATTCGCCGGCCGCGTCGGCTTGCGCTTGCAGCAGGCGCTTTCTGCAGACCGGCCTCGCGTCGTGGTACGGCAAGGTATTCCATGGTCGCCGCACCGCGAGCGGCGAGCGCTACAACATGCACGCATTGACCGCGGCGCACCGCACTTTGCCCTTGGGCGCGTGTGTGCGAGTGACGGCAGTGGGGCGAGAACGTTCTGTGGTCGTGCGGATCAACGACCGTGGGCCGTTCGTGCACGGACGGATCATCGATCTCTCGTATGCCGCTGCTGAGGCAATCGGTGTGAACGTCGCGGGTACCTTGCCCGTCAAGCTCGAACACATTGCGCCCGCGCGTGGTCTGGACGGCGCTCGTCGCTGTGTAGACCGGGCAGCGCGGGCAGCCTGAGGGTTGGCCGCAAGCTTTCGCAGCTTTCGATGCGGCCGGGATTCGCGTGACTCATGCTCGAGAGAATGCAGCACTGGCGTGCGAGTTTTTCGCTTTCACGTCCGTCTGTAACAAATCATCGCCGTCTGTAAATGTTCACATGTCCGCACTGTTCATCCCCCAAGGTTCGATGCCGCGCGGCATTGCAACTTCGGGATGGTTGTTATGGCCTGCGTAATATCTACCGCGTCGTTCGTTACAAACGTAGTTCTTTCATCTTGAGAATGAATTTCTGAGCGGTTACTTTCTGTGCACTCGTGAGGTAGCCCCCGCGAGCGTGTGATGTTTTACGGCGTCGTCCTGACCAGGCACGACGCCGTTTTTTTTGCTCTCGACGGCCGGCGCGCAACGACCCATGCCGCGAAACGCGCAGAGCACCCGGGCAATCGGAGCGCGACTCGGTGTATTGAGCGGTTGCCCAGGACATAACCTGAAAGCTTTGCTCCGCGATTATTTGCACGTTGTCACAGTGAGATGTCGATCCACTGATCCATTGTTTTTTGACTGGTTTGTGCCGACTCGACAGCTTCATTGCAAATCTACAACAGCGGCAGCACCGATTTAACAATCCTTAAACGATTTATTTTGAGACCGTTTCTATACTCACTCAAATTGTCAAATCGCTGTTTCCCGAAAAGCTTGTCGCGGTTTGAAAAAGACAGGCGCGGGGCCTGCAGTGTGCGAGAGAGACCACCTTTTTAATGGCAGGCCCATACGGGCCGAAACTGGCCGGCGGGACCTGAGAGGCGTCGGGAACGGCGCGCAAAACCGGCAAAAGCAGCATGCGAGCCGGCAGCCGCCGCTGAACCGTTTAATGGCATTCAGCAAAGATCGACCGTCTTTTCGATTATGATTATCGGCGGTTTGATAATCGCCGCTCCCAAATCGAAAAATGCGCGCTAATTTTGAGATGGGGTGGCAGCAGGGTTGTACGGGGCGCGAGGCGAAGGACCATTAGTCGAAAGAGAGTCAAACAAACTTCGAACTGAAGATGAATGAAAGGCCGGATCGCCGGTGCCAGCGAGCACCGGCATCCCGGTCGATCCGCCGGCTTGCCGGTAATGGCCGCGGTCGCCGATACGCCGCTGCGCCCATTACCGGCAACGACGAACGAACGACGAACAAACGACGAAGTCGCGTTGCGGGGTTTTTATGAGAATTGCTGTCCTGGATGACGATTCGGCGCAAGCCGATCTGGTTTGCCAAACGCTGTCGGCAGCGGGCCACGTCTGTCATGCATACGTTGCGGGACGCGAACTGGTGCGGCAGTTGCGGCGCCAGACATTCGATCTGCTCGTGCTCGATTGGAATGTGCCTGACATGTCGGGCGAAGAAGTGTTGCGTTGGGTGCGCGAAAGCCTGTCAGAACGCTTGCCCGTGTTGTTCATGACGAACCGCGGCCAGGAGAGCGACATTACGTCGATCCTGAACATCGGCGCCGACGACTACGTCGTCAAGCCGGTCCCGGCCGCCGTCCTGCTCGCGCGCGTCGGTTCGCTGCTGCGCCGCGCTTATCACCTGAAGCCGTCGGCGGCGACGGAAGTCTTCGGCGAATTCGAGTTCGATCTGCATGCAAAGCATGTAGTGGTGCGCGGCACCAAAGTGGCGGTCACCCAGAAGGAGTTCGAACTCGCGCTGTTGCTGTTCCAGCATCTGAGCCGGCCGCTGTCGCGCGCTCATATTCTCGACGTCGTCTGGAAGCAGGCGACGGACATCCCGTCGCGCACGATGGACACGCACGTGTCGATGCTGCGCAGCAAGCTCGGCCTGCGGCCCGAACACGGCTACCGTCTGACGCCGATATACGGCTATGGCTACAGACTGGAGCGGCTGGAGTCAGCGAGCGATACACCGCCAGCCGCAGACCGTCCGCAAGCGGGGCAGGCGTGACGTTTTCCGTCGGCGACGCCTCAGCGATACGTGGCAGGACCGGCTCGGCTGGCCGTCGCGCGAGCGCCGTACTCGCCGCCGCGGGACTCTTCGCCTTCGCCTGCTTTGCGCCCGCTTCGGCACATGCGCAGCCGTCACGGGCGCCAAAGCAGCGCGCGAAAGCCGCGCCTGCTGCCTATGTTTCCTATGTGACGCACGCAGGCGACACACTCTATGAAATCGCGAGCCGCTATCTCAGCGAGAGCGCCGACTGGGCCGTGCTCAGTCGCCTGAATCACGTGCCCGCACCTCGTCGCATGCCGGCCGGCATTGCGCTGCGTCTGCCAGCCGACAAACTGAAGCAGGACCCCGAGACGGCACGTGTGATCGCGACGAGCGGTCCAGCCGAGCATGCGTCGGGCGCGAGCCCTTATCTGCCGCTCACCACGGGCGCGACGCTTGGCGAAGGCGATCGCATCCGCACCGGACCCAACGGTTTCGTCACACTGGAGTTGTCGGATGGCTCTCATCTCACGATGACGCAGGACGGCGCGCTCGACATCGACAGGTTGCGGCGGACCACACTGACGGGCGCGGGTGACCGTCAACTGGAACTGCGCCGCGGGCAGGTCGAGAGCCAGGTCACGCATGCGACGAAGAAAGACGACCGCTTCCAGATCCGTTCGCCGTCGGTGGTGGCGGGCGTGCGTGGGACGCGCTTCAGGGTCGCTTACGACGGCGACGCGCAAACCACGGCTGTCGAAGTGCTGGACGGCGCGGTCGGCGTCGATCCGGTCGCGGCGCTTTCGCGCAAGTCTGCACCGCCGCCAGGCGTGCCGCTGCAGGCGTCGGCGCAACTGCTCACGGAACGCTTCGGCAGCGTGACGCGAGCCGGCGCCGCGATAGGCGATGCAGTTGCACTGCTTCCAGCACCTGCGCTCAAGGAGCCGGCGAGAGTGCAGGACGCCAAGACGGTGGCTTTCGATCTGATTCCGGCCGAGGCCGCTGGAGCCGCGGAAACAGCAACATCCGCAACAACCTACCGCGTGCAGATTTCCCGCGACGCCGACCAGCTCGACCTCATCCGCGACCTTCGCGTGAGCGCGCCACATGCGGAATTCGGCGATCTGGCAGACGGCACGTATTTCGTGCGCATTGCGGCGATCGACGCGAACGGGCTGGAAGGTTTGCCGCAGGTGTATGCCTTCGAGAGACGTCAATTCGCGGTCGGCGCGTCGGCCGCGCCGCGCGTGGGCGGCCACGATTACGAATTCCGCTGGTTCGTGAGCCGCGCGCCGGCGTCGGCGCAAACGCGTTTTCGCTTCGTCATGGCGACGACGGCCGATCTGCGCCATCCGATTGTCGACCGCGCGGATCTGACGGGCGGGCAACTGGTGGTGAGCGATCTGCCGCCAGGCGTCTATTACTGGACCATCGTTGCCGAGCAGTTCGACAACGGGCGCTTGTACGCGACGGCCAGCGCAGTTCGCACGTTCACGCTTGCGCGCTGACGCTGGTAGATTCACTGGCCCGGAAGTGACCCGGAAGTGACCCGGAAGTGACCCGGTCCGCTTGCTGTTTTTGGCTTTCTACCTTCTGACATCGCGCCTTGCCCAACACATCCACGCGCTTGAGCCTCGACCCGCGCGCCCGTCTCGGACGGCGGGCCGGCCGTCGTTTTCTGATCGAATGGGCGGCCATCGGATGCCTGGGTCTCGTCGTCATCGCGCTCAGTTCGTTGGGTCGCATGAGCGCGAGCGTCGATCATCTGGTGTACGACCGCTTACTGAGTCTGCATGCGCAGGCGGTGCTGCCGGACATCGTCGTGCTGGAAATCGACAATGAAAGCATCGCGCAACTCGGCCGCTGGCCGTGGCCGCGCAGCGTTCACGCCCGATTGCTCGAGCAGGTCGCGAAGGCAAAGCCCGCCGCGGTCGTCTACGACGTGCTCTTCACCGAAGCCAATCCGGACGACGCCGAACTTGCCCGCGCGATTGCGCTGAGTCCGACCTATCTGCCGGTGCTCCTCACGGACGCCGGGCAAGGCGCGCCCGCTGTCGTCGTCGAACCGGTGGCGCCGCTCGTGCGCGCGGCAGCCGGCCTCGGGCATATCAATCTCGAAGTGGACAGCGACGGCATCGTGCGCAGCGTCGCCCAGTTCGAAGGGGACGCCGACTCGCGCTGGCCGCAGTTGATGCTCACGGTGGCGCGGGCGGCAGAACGCGGCGCGCTAGGGCTGAATGTGCAGCCGGCGAGGCGCGCGTCTCTGGAATCGGCGAGCGATGCAAGCGATCGGGGAACGGGTGCGCGCAACGACGCGGCGAGCGACGGCCGCTTCCTGATCCCGTTCAGCCCGAATGCACAAAGCTACGAGAAGCTCAGTTTCGCGAGCGTGCTCGCGGGCCAGGTCCCGCCCGAGAAATTGCGCGGGCGCATCGTCGTAATCGGCGTGACCGCATCGGGTCTTTACGACCGGTTTGCCACGCCGGTATCCGGTGCATTGGGGCCGCTGCCCGGCGTCTATATCCACGCGAATGTGCTCGATACGCTGCTCACCGGCCGCGAAGTCGCGCCTGCCGCACGATGGCTGCTGCTCGTCGTCTCACTGGCTCCGCTCGCGGCGTTGCTGGCCGGTTTCCTCGTGCTGTCGCCGCGCCGCTCGCTGCTGCTGACCGGCGCGCTGTGCCTGCTTGCCATGTCCGGCAGTGCGATTCTGCTGTACGGCGCGCAGCTGTGGTTGTCGCCCGTGCCCGCGATTCTCGGCGTGGTGGCCGTTTATCCGATCTGGAACTGGCGCCGCCTCGAAATGACGATGGCGTATCTGCGCAAGGAGTTGCAGCGTCTCGCGGACGAACCGCATCTGCTGCCGCAAACGCCGCAGCGCCGGCGCCAGTTTGGCGGCGACGTGCTCGAACAGCACATGGCGCTGATGGCGCAAGCCGCACAACGCGTGCAGGACATGAAGCGCTTTATGTGGGACAGCCTGGACAGCATGCCCGAGCCGATTCTCGTGAGTGACATGCAGGGCATCGTGCTGATCGCGAACCATGCCGCGAGGGCGCACTTTGCACGTCTTGGCGCGCCGATGCCCGAGGGACGTTCCATGCAGGCGGTGCTGGGTGGCCTGACGTTCGTCAAGGCCATCGATAGCGGAGCCGGATCGGATGCCGAAAACGATTTGCGGGCCCGCGCGCACTGGCCCGCGCTGCTCGATCCCACGAGCCGCGAGTTTGCCGCGCTGATGGCGCAGGGCGTCGAAGTGCGCGACGCTGACGGGCGCGATCATCTGCTGCGTTACGCGAACTGCACGAATGCTCAGGGCGAGACGACCGGATGGATCGCCGGTCTCGTCGATGTCTCTGCGTTGCATGCCGCCGAGCGCCAGCGCGAAGACGCACTTCGGCTGCTGTCGCACGATATGCGCTCGCCGCAGGCGTCGATCCTGGCGCTCGTCGAGATCGAGCGGGCCCGCGAGAAGCCGGTGCTCGCGCGCGGCTTGCTCGAGCGCATCGAACGTTACGCGCAACGTGCGCTGACACTCGCCGACGACTTCGTACAACTCGCGCGCGCCGAGTCGCAAACCTACCTGCTGGAGCCGGTGAATCTCGCCGAGCTGATGATCGACGCGAGCGATGAAGTCTGGCCGCAAGCGCACGCGAAGCGGATCGCGTTGCACACGGAAACGGACCTATCGGCAGAAGGCCGCGACATAGGCGATATCGGCGACGAGGGCCACTGGATCTGCGCCGATCGTTCGCTCCTGACGCGTGCGCTCGTCAACATCCTGAACAACGCGGTCAAATACAGTCCGCCCGATACGCATATCACCTGTGAGCTATCGAACGAGGTGCCCGCGCGCACGTCGGCGACGGCCGGTTTCACTATGGCGGTTGCATCGGATTGCGCGACGCGACGCGTGTCGTGCACGATCCGCGACCAGGGCTATGGGATACCGCAAGACCAGCAGGCAGAGCTATTCGAACGCTTCAGACGTTTTCACGAAACAGAGCGGCCAGAAGTGGGCGGCGCCGGGCTCGGCATGGCCTTCGTCAAGACCGTGGTCACGCGCCATGGCGGTGAAGTGGACGTGGTGAGCGCGCCCGGGCGAGGCACGGCAGTCACGATCTATCTGCCGGCACTGGAAGAAACGCAACTGGATCGGCCTGCGAGCCGGCGTCATGACGCCTGAGCGCGCGTTTTATCGAATCGGGGAGCCAATTGTGGAAGCGGTGGAAGCGGTGAAAGCGGTGGAAGCGATGAAAGCGATGAAAGCGATGAACGCAATGAAAGCGACTCTGGTGTGTACGGCGCTCGCTGCGGCGACGCTCGCCGGATGTACCGGCATGCACGCCGACGTGCACACCGCGACGCCCGCAGCCGCACTAGCTGGCGAGCGGACGTACACGTTCGCGCGTCTGCCGATGCAGGAAGCGCGCGCCGACCATGCGCAGTTCGAAACCGTGCTGCGTGACGAGCTGACGAAGCAGGGTTTCGCCGATACGACGGAGCGGCCCGCGCATTACGTGCTCTCGGTCGGATACGAAACGCGGCCAGCACAAATCGGCGTTGGTGTGAGCGACTGTGCATCTGGCAATTGCGGCCCGCAGACCGACGCATCGGCCTCGCTATTCGGCGCACGCGTCTACCGTCATACGCTCACGCTGCGGTTTTTCGAACGTGTGAGCGGGCGCGAAGTGTACAAGGTCAGCGCGGCCAGTACCGACCGCGATGCCGATCCGCTGCACGCCACGCCCGCGCTAATCAGAAGCGCGCTGGTGCAGTTCCCGTTCGACGCACCAGGCGACTGGCGGGTGAAATTGCGCCCGAATCCAGAAGGCAGCCTGCCGGACGTGGTCTCGGTGACGCCGTTGCAAAGATAACGCCGGCTACAGCGGATCGCACGGCGACCGCTCGTTCGGTATCGGATCTTCGGGCCAGCGGTTTTCAAATACGCAATCGGCGAGCGGCGTGCGCTCCGCCCATCGTTCGGTTTGCAGCATCGGCTCGCTATAAAAGCGGTCGACGTGGCCAAGGCATAGTATCGCGACCGGCCGCGCGCCTTCCGGCATGCGCAGGAGCCGACGCACTGCATCGACGTCGAAGAGAGACACCCAGCCCATGCCGAGCCCTTCGGCGCGGGCGGCGAGCCACATGTTCTGGATCGCGCAGGCCACCGATGCGAGGTCCATTTCCGGCAGCGTGCGCCGGCCGAAAATATGCCGCTCCCGGCCGTCCATCAGCGCCATGACGAGCAGCTCACCGCACTCCAGCATGCCTTCCACTTTCAGCTTCATGAACTCTTCGCGGCGCTTGCCGAGCGCGTCGGCGGTAGCAAGCCGTTCGCTTTCGACGTTCGCATGCAAGGCGGTGCGCAAGGCGGGATCGGTGATGCGCGCGATGCGCCACGGCTGCATGAAACCCACGCTCGGCGCGTGATGCGCGGCATCGAGCAGACGCTGCAATACCGCGGCATCGACGGGATCGCGCACGAAGTGGCGCATGTCCCGGCGCTCGTAAATCGCGCGATAAACCGCGTCGCGGTCGGCTTCGTTAAAAGGCTTCGCCATTGAACAGAGCGGCCGTGAAGGCCGGGTTGGAGGGCCAATAAGCGTGCATGTAAGTCGCGACAATCGAGCCGACGCGGTATATCGCCTCGCCGGGTGCATCGCCTTGTGGCCGCGTGGCTGAGCGTAACGGCGAAAGCGGCGTGCCGAGCTTCGAGTAGTGAAACGTGTGGCCGGTCACGGGGCCATGCGTGCTGTCGATCTGTTGCATGCCGAGCGCGGTGAAGCGTGTTTGCATCGTCGCGTGACCGGGCAGCAAGCCGAGCATCGACGTGCTGACACCTTGCGTGTCAGTGAGCTTATCGAGCAGATAAAGCATGCCGCCGCATTCAGCGACGAGCGGTTTGCCGGCCGCCGCATGTGCGCGGATCGCCGCGGCGCTGCGGGCATTCGCGGCGAGCGCCACGGCGTGCAGTTCCGGATATCCGCCCGGCAGATACAGCGCATCGGTGTCGGAGGGCGGCGCTTCGTCAGCGAGCGGCGAAAAGTAGTGAACATGGGCGCCGAGCGCTTCGAGCAGCGCGACGTTGGCCGGGTAGATGAACGAAAACGCGGCATCGCGCGCGATGGCGATTTTTTTGTTGTGCAGAAGGCGGGGAAGTACTTGCGGCGTAGCCGCGCCAAACTCCACTGCGGGCGGCAGCCCGGCCAAAGCTGTATGACTGAGCGCATCGGCGGCGCAATCCAGACGCGCGTCGAGATCGTCGATTTCCGCGGCCTGATGCAAGCCGAGGTGGCGATCGGGCAATTCGATTTCGTCGCTGGCGGTAATGTGCCCGCACCAGCGCAGCGCCGGCGGCAACGCCTCTTCGAGCATCTGCGCGTGACGCGAGGAACCGACGCGGTTCGCGAGCACGCCATGAAACGGCACCTGAGGCCGGAAATTCGCGAGGCCGAACGCGACCGCGCCGAAGGTCTGCGCCATCGCCTTCGCCGAAATCACCGCGAGTACCGGCACACCGAACTCGGTCGCGAGATCGGCGCTGCTCGGCGTGCCGTCGAAGAGGCCCATCACGCCTTCGATCAGGATCAGATCGGCTTCGTCCGCCGCCTGCGCGAGAAGATTGCGGCAGGCGTCCTTGCCGACCATCCACAGATCCAGCGACAGCACGGGCGCGCCGCTTGCGCGCGCAAGGATCATCGGATCGAGAAAGTCGGGCCCGGTCTTGAACACGCGCACACGCCGCCCCAGTCGCCGATGGTAGCGCGCGAGGCCCGCGGTGATCGTGGTCTTGCCTTGACCCGACGCGGGCGCGCTGACAAAGAGCGCAGGGCAGGCGGACACGTTCAGAACTCCACGCCGCGCTGCGCCTTCACGCCTTGCTCGCGGTACGGATGCTTGACGATGCGCATTTCGGTGACGAGGTCGGCGGCTTCGATCAGCGCATCGGGCGCGTGGCGGCCGGTCACGACCACATGCAGCATCGCCGGACGCGCGTTGATGACGGACAGCACTTCGTCGAGCGGCAGATATTCGTACTTGAGCACGGTGTTCAGTTCGTCGAGGATGACCATCTGATAGTCGCCGCTTTCGATCATCCTGCGTGCTTCGTCCCAGCCTTTGCGTGCGGTGGCCATGTCGGCGTCGCGGTTCTGCGTGTTCCAGGTGTAGCCGTCGCCCATCGTCACGAAGTCGCAGTTGGCAATAGCGCCGAGGAAGTCGCGCTCCGACGTATGCAGCGCGCCCTTGATGAACTGCACGACGCCAAGCCGCATGCCGTGGCCGAGCACACGCACGGCCATGCCGAAAGCGGCGGTTGTCTTGCCCTTGCCGGTGCCGGTGTTGACGATCAGCAGGCCCTTTTCGACGGTCGCGTTGGCCTGCTTTTTTTCGTGGCCTTCACGCCGGCGTTCGGTCATGCGTTGATGGGACTCGGGATCGGTCTTCATGGAAGGTCCTGTTGGATGGTGGTGACACTGTGTGCTGGCGCTGGTGCGGTCGATGCGATCGCCACGGTGACACCAGCGTAAACGGTTTTGCGAGCGATCAGATGTGCGGTGCAACCGGCGGCCACCGCAAGCAACGCGCACGGTTCGCATACGCCGTCCACGCCGAGATGCTCGCGCGCGGCAGCCGACGGTTCGTGAACGTCAATCGCGAGAATCTGCTCGCGGCTGAACACTTGCAGCGTGAACCCGTGACGCGCGCAGAACTCCAGCAGGCCCGGCTCGTCGGCTTTCGTTTCAATAGAGGCTACCGTTGCAATCTGTTCGAACGTGCGCGAACCGAGCGCGGCGCGCACCGCCGTTTCGATCTCGTCCGCCGATGTATGCAGGCGGCAACCGATGCCCACGCTAAGCGTTTTCATTTCGCGTCCGGCGAAGATGCCGTATCTGATGAGCTTGCCGCGGCGACACGCGCGAGCGCGAGCGACGCCACGCCGCCTATCACCACGATCGCAGGCGAGCCGAGTCCCGCGCGCGCGACGGCATCGGCGAATTCGCCAAGCGTCGAAAGCGCATGGCGTTGCTCGGGACGCGTAGCCGATTCGATCGCCGCACACGGCGTGTCGGCGCGCATGCCGGCTGCGAGCAATGCGCTGACGATATCGTTCAGCCGCCGCATGCCCATGTAGATGACGAGCGTCATGTGGGTGGCGGCGAGCGCGCCCCAATCCGGCTCGCTGCTGCCCGCACCGTGGCCGGTCACGAAGATCACGCCTTGCGCATGATCGCGGTGTGTAACCGGAATGCCGATAGCTGCGGGCGCCGCGATTCCGGCTGTGATCCCGCTGACGATCTCCACCTCGATTCCGGCCGCATGCAGCGCCTGCTGCTCTTCGCCGCCTCTGCCGAATACGAACGGATCGCCGCCCTTGAGTCGCGCGACGCTGCGCCCAGCATGCAAATGCTCGAGCATTTGCGCGACGATGCCTTCTTGCGGCGTCGACGGATGACCGCCGCGTTTGCCGACATAAACAATCGACGCGTCGGCCCGCGCGAATTGCAGCACGTCGGGATTCACGAGATCGTCGACGAGTATCACGTCGGCTTGTGCGAGGGCGCGCGTTGCCTTCAACGTCATCAGTTCGACGTCGCCGGGCCCTGCGCCGATCAGCCACGCGCGTGTCATCGCGCCTCGCTAACCGTGCACGGCAACGACGTTGCGCGCTCCGCCGGCGTACGCCATGCAGTGCGGCACGCGAACGGGCCCAGGTGATTGGAGATCGAAGTCATTCAAGCGGTGTCTTCACGCACGACGGCACGCGCGGGTGCGAACCCGGTTGCCAGATCGTGCTTCAGCGCCTTCACATCCGTCCCTCGCGGATTCCGGCTGCCGGCGGCGTGACGTCGAGAAACGCACGGTCGCCTCCGCATCTGGCCGGTATCCGGGCTGGCGGCCTCACGCGCTTTGCCTTCCCGCCCGCATTCATTCGAATGTATCGGACAGTGGCATCGAAAACGCATGCGCGGTGCAGCATGAACATTGCACCGCAGGTCGCTTACCGTTGCGGGGACAGCACAGGTTGAGCGCGGGAGCGCTGCCTGTTTCCCGTTTAACTGCACACGCGAATGCATGTGCGGGCACCAAACGCGCGCATACGATAGCACACGAGAAGCCCGTGCGATAAGCGCGCCGGGCCCGCGTTTCCTTGACGGCGCCAGACGGTCGGCCTAAACTCGCACGCACTTCTGGTGCTCGTGTGCGCGCTCGTGCGCATGCAGTTAAACGGGAAACAGGGCGCCCGCCTGTCACGGTTTGGGTCAACCTGTGCTGCCCCCGCAACGGTAAGCGAAAAGTGACGTCACGGCGGTTTGCGTGGCGTCGCAGTGCCGGCTTCGGTGTCCACGCGCAAGGCCGCGTGGGCATATCACCACTGGGCGAGAAATCACTCGTCCGGGAAGGGGAAGCGGCGCTTTCGCCAGCCCGGATACCGGCCGGAACACGAAGGGCGAACGTCGCGGGGATGCGGCGCTGCGCTCATGCCCTCACACCCGTTTTCTGCGTTTTTCCTGTTGTAGCAAGGCCGTCGTTCATGCCCGAGGCACGCGCTGGACCTCATGCGTGCGGACTACGCCGGCCGGCGTCTGCAACTCCTGGGATGGACCTCACGATGCAAACTCAAATGCGCAAGATCCCCGTCACCATTGTCACGGGCTTTCTCGGCAGCGGCAAAACCACTCTGTTGCGGCACATTCTTCAGCACGCGGGCGGCAAGCGCATCGCGGTGATCGTCAACGAGTTCGGCGAACTCGGTATCGACGGCGAAATCCTGAAGGGTTGCGGCATCGGTTGCGACGAGAACGGTGTCGAAACGGAAGGGCAATTGTATGAACTCGCGAACGGGTGCCTCTGCTGCACCGTGCAGGAGGAGTTTTTTCCGGTGATGGAAAAGCTCGTTGAGCGCCGTGAGCAGATCGACCATGTGCTGATCGAAACCTCGGGTCTCGCGTTGCCGAAGCCTCTCGTACAGGCGTTCAACTGGCCGCAGATCAAAAACAGTTTCACCGTCGATGCGGTGATTACCGTGGTCGACGGCCCCGCTGCCGCGAGCGGTCAGTTCGCGGAAAACCCGCTCGCTGTCGACGCGCAGCGCAAAGCCGATCCGAATCTGGATCATGAATCGCCGCTGCACGAATTGTTCGAAGATCAGTTGGCTTCAGCCGATCTGGTGATTCTGAACAAAACAGATCTGCTCGATGAGGCTCGTCAGAATGCGGTCGAAGCCGTGATCCGCGAGGAGATTCCGCCGCAAGTGAAGGTCGTGCGCGCGCACATGGGGCAGCTCGATCTGCACACGCTGTTCGGACTCGAAGCCGCATCGGAAGAAACGATTCACTTGCGCCACGACCATCACGGTTCGGCGGACGATGCGGATCATCACCACGATGAATTCGATTCGGTAGTGGTGCATGCAAACGTGCTGTCGCGTGACGCGGTAATCGCCGCACTGCAAGCGCTTGTCCAGAGCAACACGATCTACCGTGTAAAGGGTTTCGCGGCGTTGCCGGGCGCAGCAATGCGTCTCGTGATTCAGGGCGTGGGCCGGCGCTTCGACAGCTATTTCGATCGGCGCTGGCAACCCGGCGAGGCGGGCGAAAGCCGCTTCGTGCTGATCGGTGAAGACCTCGATCAAGCCGCGCTGCAGCGCGCGTTCGACGCGGCGCTGGGCGTGTCGAACGCCCAGGTGCCGGGCGTCGCAGCGCAACAGGCGTAAGCGCACATGCATCTGCTGCGCACCACGCCGGGCGGTTTCGTCGACGATACGCAAGGCGTGATCCGTATCGATCAGCGGCCTGCGGATATCGTCGTGCTCAGTTCTGCGGACACCACGTTGTCGCTGCTGGCAAGCGTGTTTCCTCGTCTCGGCGACGGCTTTCCGAGCGTGCGCCTCGCGAACGTAACGTATCTGCGGCAACCGGCGTCGGTGGATTTCTACGTCGAAGATGTGCTGCAACACGCGCGCGTCGTCGTAGTCGATCATCTTGGCGGCGAAGCGTATTGGCCGTACGGTATCGAACAGGTCGTCGCGCTAGCGGAGCGCAAACAGCAAACGCTCGCGATGTTTTCGGGCGATCTGCAGGAAGATCCCAATCTGCTTGCGCGCAGCACCGCGGACGCGGATCTGTGCCATCAGTTGTGGCGTTATTTGCGGGAAGGCGGTCCCCAGAATGCCGAGGCGTTTCTGCGCTGCATTGCGCATCGCGCGCTCGGTTGGGGACACGAGCCTGCGCCGCCCCGCGCGTTGCCGGCCGCGTCGCTTTACCATCCGCAACGCGACACGCCGACAATCGCCGACTGGCAAGCGCGCTGGCGGCACGACGCGCCCGTCGCGGCGATACTGTTCTACAAGGCGCATCTTCAGGCGGCCAACACAGCGGTGTTCGACGCGCTGATCGAAGCGCTCGACGCACAAGGCGTGAACCCGCTGCCAATCGCGATTACGTCGTTGAAGGACGCGGTGAGTCGCGAAGTCGTACAGTCGTTGTGCGCGCAACATAACGCGGCGCTTGTACTCAACACGACTGCGTTCGCCGCTTCTGCGATCGATGATCCCGAACCGCTCGCGCTCGCCGGCGACGCGCCTGTGCTTCAGGTGATTCTGAGCGGCGGCAACCGCGAGGACTGGCTCAAGGACAATCAGGGCCTGAATTCGCGCGACATCGCCATGCATATCGCGCTGCCCGAAGTGGACGGACGCATCATCACGCGCGCGATCAGTTTCAAGGGACTTGCGTATCGCTGTCCACATACTGAAGTCGACGTGGTGCGTTATCAGCCCGATCGCGAACGCGTGAATTTTATTGCCGAGTTGAGCCGCCGCTGGTGCCGCCTGCGCTCGCTTGACAACGCGGATAAGAAACTCGCGCTGATTCTCGCCAACTATCCGATGAGCGAGGGTCGCATTGGGAATGGAGTCGGACTGGATACGCCGGCGTCGGTGGTCGGCATTCTGTCGATGTTGCGCGACGAAGGTTATCGCGTGGCAGCCGTGCCCGATAACGGCGACGCGCTGTTGCAGAAGCTGACCGAGGGCGTGACGAACGATCCCGTGGTGCGCGATCTGCGGCCCGCTTTGCAAAGCTTTGCGCTGGCCGATTACCTCACCCATTTCAACGCGCTGCCCGCCGAAGCGCGCAATGCGCTGAATGCGCGCTGGGGCTCGCCAGAGCACGACCCGAGCGTGCGGCGCGGCCGTTTCATGATTGCGGGTTGGCGTTGCGGCCACGTGTTCGTCGGCATTCAGCCGTCGCGTTCGCGCGAGCAGGGCGATTACGCGAGCTATCACGACGCCGAACTCGTACCGCCGCATGCGTATCTCGCGTTCTATTTCTGGCTGCGTCATCAGTTCGGCATCGACGCGGTCGTGCATGTCGGCAAGCATGGCAACCTCGAATGGCTGCCCGGCAAGAGTGTTGCGTTGAGCGATACGTGCTGGCCAGATCTGATTCTCGGGCCCATGCCGCATCTGTATCCGTTCATCGTCAACGATCCGGGCGAGGGCAGTCAGGCCAAGCGCCGCGCGCAAGCTGTGATCGTCGATCATCTGATGCCGCCGCTCACGCGCGCCGAAAGTTACGGTCCGTTGCAGGACCTCGAGCGCCAGGTCGACGAATACTATGAAGCGTTGATGGTCGACCCGCGCCGCTCGAAGCTATTACGGCGCACGATTCTCGCGACTATCGTCGAACATAAGCTGCATGAAGAATTGAGCCTGTCCGAGCCGAAGGGTGAAGACGACGAAGATGCGTTACTCACGCGCGTCGATGCGTGGCTGTGTGAGTTGAAAGAAGCGCAGATTCGCGATGGTTTGCACACGTTCGGCCAATCGCCGCAAGCAGTGCAACGACGCGATACGTTGCTTGCGTTAGCCCGTTTTCCCGTCGGCGATGGGCAAGGTGGCAACGCAGGGTTGATCGATGCGTTGGCGCGCGATCTGCAGATCGATCACTTCTTCGACCCGCTATCGGTGGATTGGTCCACGGCCTGGACAGGCCCGCGTCCTGACATTCTGCAACGGGTCAGCGATGCGCCCTGGCGGCATTGCGGCGATACGCGCGAGCGTCTGGAACTGTTCGCAGCGGAAATGCTGCGGAGCCTATGCGAGCCGCAAGCGCATACGGATACAGATACGTCGAGCGCATTGGCGAAGGCGCCGCTGCCGCAGGCAGGACGCGTGATCGAGCGCTTGCGCAACGACGTGCTGCCGCGGCTCGACGCATGCGGTACGCAGGAGATGACGCATCTCAGGCGCGGTCTCGAAGGGCGATTCGTGCCGCCGGGGCCGAGCGGTTCGCCATCGCGTGGCAGACCCGATGTACTGCCGACCGGCCGAAATTTCTATTCGGTCGACACGCGTGCGGTCCCAACGCAAGCGGCCTGGTCGCTCGGGCTCAAGTCGGCGCAGCAGTTGATCGAGCGGCATTTGCAGGAGCACGGCGATTACCCGCGTGCGATCGGTCTGTCCGTGTGGGGCACCGCGACGATGCGCACCGGCGGCGACGACATTGCGCAAGCGCTCGCGTTACTCGGGGTGCGACCGAAGTGGGCGCCGGGCAGCCATCGCGTGACCGACTTCGAAATCATGCCGATCGAAGCGTTCGACCGGCCGCGCATCGACGTCACGCTACGTGTATCCGGTTTTTTCCGCGACGCGTTTGCGAACGTCATGCATCTGTTCGATGCTGCGGTGCAAGCCGTTGCAGAACTGAACGAACCTGCAGAACTGAACCCGATTCGCGAGCGTGTGCTGCGGGAACGCGATGCATTGATCGCACACGGTATGGACGCGGCCGAGGCACGCAAGCGCGCCGGCTGGCGCGTATTCAGTGCGCGTCCCGGCGCTTACGGCGCCGGTTTGCAGGACATGATCGACTCGCAGCAATGGCAGACCGATGCCGACCTCGCGAATGCATATCAGGCTTGGGGCGGTTATGCGTACACGCAGAAAAGCACCGGCGAAGAAGCGCGTCACGCATTCGGCACACGCCTCGCCGCGATGGATGTCGTATTGCAGAATCAGGACAACCGCGAACACGATCTGCTCGATTCGAACGACTACTATCAGTTTCAGGGCGGTATGGTCGCGGCCGTACGCCATCTTGCAGGCAATCAGCCGAGCGTTTATCACGCCGACCATAGCAACCCCGCCGCGCCGCGCGTTCGCACGCTTCACGAGGAGATCGCGCGCGTAGTGCGCTCGCGCGTGGTCAACCCGAAATGGATCGACGGTGTAAAGCGCCATGGTTATAAAGGCGCTTCTGAAATTGCAGCAACGGTCGACTATCTCTATGGCTATGATGCGACCGCGCGTGTGGTCGCGGACCATCAATATGCGCTCGTCACCGATGCTTATCTGAACGATGCGGATACGCGCGAGTTCTTGCAACGGCACAATCCGCATGCGTTACATTCGATTTGCGAGCGCCTGCTGGAAGCGATGCAGCGAGGTCTGTGGCAGACGCCCGGCGACTATCGCGCTCAGGTCGAACAGCATCTGCTCGCGAGCGAACAGCAGATTGAAGGAATGCAATCATGAATGCAGCCACGCAAGATGCGCGGCCAAATCCTGCGCAAAGCCCCGCGCAAAGGCCGGTGTTTCCTTTCTCCGCATTGATCGGTCAGGCGCCGTTGCAGCAGGCGCTGTTGCTCGCCGCGATCGATCCGGGGCTGGGTGGCGTGCTGGTGAGCGGGCCGCGAGGCACGGCTAAATCGACAGCCGCGCGCGCGCTCGCCGAGCTGTTGCCCGAAGGGCAACTGGTTAATCTGCCGCTGGGCGCGAGCGAGGATCGTCTGATCGGCACGCTCGATATCGAAACCGTACTGCGCGACGGCTCCGTGCGCTTTTCGCCGGGGCTGCTAGCCAAGGCGCATCGTGGCGTGCTGTATGTGGATGAAGTGAATCTGCTGCCGGATGCGCTCGTCGACGCGTTGCTCGACGTCGCAGCGAGCGGTGTGAACACCGTAGAACGCGACGGCGTATCGCATAGTCACGAGGCGAGCTTCGTGCTGATCGGCACCATGAATCCCGAAGAGGGCGAGTTGCGGCCGCAATTGATCGACCGCTTCGGCTTGATGGTCGAGTTGCAGAACTGTTTCGAGCCGCGCGTGCGTGAAGAGATCGTGAAGGCGCGGCTCGCATACGATCTCGATCCGGTAGCCTTTCGTGCCGGTTACGCTCGTGAGCAGGCGCATTACGTCGAGCGGATCCGTGCGGCACGCAACAAGCTCGCGCAGCTTTCTTTCGACGACGCCGTGCATGCGCATGTCAGCGCGTTGTGTATCAACGCCGCAGTAGACGGCTTGCGCGCCGACCTGGTGATGCTCCGCGCCGCGCGAGCGCTCGCGGCGCTGGAGCAGAGCGATGCTGTAACGTCGCAGCATGTCGATCTCGTCGCCGAAGCGGTGCTCGTGCACAGGCGGCGTCAGCGGGATACGTCGACTGCTGACAATGCGGCTGGCGGCGAAGCAATGTCACGCGATTTGCCGCACAGTTCGACTACGCCCTCATCATCCGATGTCGAGGCCGGCGATGGCGATTGGGGTTATCTGCCGCCGCAGCCATCCGCGACGACGCACGTCAAAGGCGTCATACCGCTTAACGTAAAAAAACGCTGAGCCATCGGAAGGGCGCCGCCGCTGACTCGCGCAGCGGTTTCCGATGGCGGCGACGGGCGCAGACGCACAGCAATGTGCGTGCAGATCCGCGGGGCGAGCCAACGCGGCGTATCGCGTGGCCGCAGACGTTTGCTGCGAGTGGACAGCGACGAGCGAAAGAGCAGCGGGAAGAGCGCGGCCAACCCGCGCTGCGTGCCGACGATCTGCGTTTCGTGCGCGAGATGCCGTCCAGCGGTGTGCTGCACTGCTTCGTGCTCGACTGCTCCGGTTCGATGCTGGCCGGTCAGCGCCTCGCACTCGCGAAAGGTCTGTTGATTGCGCTCTTCGATCGCGCGAGTGCAATGCGCGCCGAGGCTGCGCTGATCTGCTTCGGCGGCGCCGGCGCAGACCTGCGCTTTGGCCCCGCAGTGCCGCGCTGGTGGAACGAGCGTTGGCTTGAGCCCGTCGGCGGTGGCGGCGGGACGCCGTTCGCTGCGGGCATTCAACAGGCAACGCAGTTGCTCGAGCGAAGCGCGCGCCGCAACCCGGCGCAACAGCGCTGGCTTTGGGTTCTGACCGACGGCCGCACGACTGATCGAGCGACGCGTCCCCTGGATGCAGACGAAGTCGTATTCGTCGACTTCGAGCGTGGCGCGATACGGCTGGGCCGCTGCGAGCGGATGGCGAGCGCCTGGGGCGCACGCCGCGTCACGCCGGAAGAACTGATTGGTTGATAGGCAAGCGAGCTTCGCAGACTGCTTGCTGCGGGTTTATTTGAAGCCGTGCGACCACTGCTGCACATCGTCCTGACGATCGAACACAAAGACCTTCAACGCTATCTGCTGGGCCGGTTCGAGTTGATCGAATTCGAGTCCATGTACCGAAGAACTATCGGCGCCAGTGCTTTTCTGCAGGTTTCGGATCACGGCCGTGGTCTGTATCTCTGTGTCCATCTCCGCCGATCCGAGCCGGAAAGCCACGCGCAACCGGTCGCCGACGGCACCCAGGGTCCACGGCGCCATCAGCGACATGCCAAGCGCGCTGAGGCTCTTCGCTACGCCGAGACCGTCGTACGTGTCCCCGGTTTCGCCGATGCCGAAGCGCACCGCGAAATGCGTTTCAACGCGTATCGACTTGCGTTCGCGCAGACGCCGGATGGGGCCTGGGCGGGATAGGACCACGTAATCGAACGGAGAGCGGCAGATGGCTTCGACGGTGCATACGAACCTGAACACCGCTTGACTTGCAATCGCGACGATGTCGATGTTTTCACCGAGGCCGAGCGCAAGCATGCGCCCCTGCTGAAGCGGCGGAGTGATGAACAGCGAATGATTCGGCGCAAAACCGATGATGCGGCATGGATGCATTGGCGCGCCGCTGCCCATTTGCAGGCGTACGCCAACCAACGCACCGATTTCGACGTGCATGTCGGCGAGCGTCAACGGTGTTTGCGCTTCGGCATGCGTATCCGCTACGGCTGCTGGCTGTGCTGTCACGTCCGCCAGGTCGCCGCGGCGCGGCTCGAAGTGCTTGAAGAGAAAGGCTTTTTCGTCGGCAGTCGCGAGAACTGTGCCGCTTGCAAAAAGCAGCGAGCCGTCTGCATCGACGATTGGCCATTCGAGCGGTGTGCCTACCGGTACCGCGTCGGCGCTGAGGACCGACGAAGGCGCTGCTGGCGCGGGATTCGGGACTTGCTGGTCTGCTGATTCGTCCATTGAGCAGCGATCGTTTGAGTGGCGGGATATCCAGTTTAACGGCGGCCGGCGAGAGAGCTTTAATTGGTGCGAGACCGCAGGGGCAGTTCTTTCGTGTGTTCGTAGTCGGGGCAGGTCGGCAAATTGTGTTGGATACCTAACTATTTGCGGGTACGCGGAAAAAGTACTGCTCGTTCCGTTTTCCAACTTTTTGAAAATAATTGCAGATGAGGGGTTGACGGGCTGCGGGCTGCATCGCATAATTCGCCTCCCGTTTGATGACGGACGCGAAGAAAGCAGAGCTTCTTCACGAATGATCTTTAAAAACTAACAGCCGATAAGTGTGGGCGCTTGATGCGCGACGCGAGTCGGGCCTTTCGGGGTCTGGCGCAAAGCGAAAGTATCAAGTCTCACACAGTAATGAAAGGAAGGTTTGGTCATCGAGAGATGGTTGAACACTTCGTCAGTACGTTGAGTGAGCGACCGGTTGGTAAAACAACCGAAAACAGTAACAGGTTTGAACTGAAGAGTTTGATCCTGGCTCAGATTGAACGCTGGCGGCATGCCTTACACATGCAAGT